>OASD01000001.1_pt1 | contig 562455 bp, 439 predicted proteins | sample 1475531 | NCBI WGS metagenome assembly OASD01 (sample SAMEA3360668, study PRJEB22359) | human gut metagenome | biome: ENVO:urban biome; feature: ENVO:human-associated habitat; material: ENVO:feces | place: Bangladesh | collected 2011
GTGTACACTCTCAGGTCTTAATCCAATGACCGGTATACAGTCCTAGTAATATTCAGTCAACTGTGTACTTTTTCCAGGAATCGCATATTATTGTAGGAGTGACCCCCACTTGAGGAGAGGCAATTCTTTTACCGGTAAAAGAATCCACTAACACCGATATTAGAGTTGTCTAATATCGGTGTTAGTTTACAGCGAGATCGCGACTGGTTTTTACCCACCTTTTTTCGGCCTGCCCCTAGTTTCGGACGAAAGAGCTAAGTTTGTCGACGTATCACCAACAATAGCATTCCCGAAAATGAAATCACCCGCAGAGATCGTCGCCTCGACCTACGCGACGGCAGAGGCAAAGAGCTCTCTCTCTCTTATTAATATGGTTCTCCTGGGCTTCCTCGCCGGAGTCTATATCGCCATGGGAGGGACTCTGGCGACGCTGGCAGGCGGTGGCTTCGGAGCTGCTGCAGCAGGCAATCCGATCCTGCCTAAGCTGCTGAGTGGCTTTTTCTTCCCCCTCGGGATCATCCTCGTCGTTATTGCGGGGGCGGAGCTCTTTACCGGCAACTGTGCCGTGCTGGTGCCGGCGGCGATGCAGGGTAAAGTGCGGTGGGGACGTGTATTGCTCGGCTGGGGAGTGGTCTGGTGTGCCAACTTCCTCGGGGCGCTCTTCTGGGACTACTTCCTCGTCTACCTCACAGGGCTGATGGAGCCCGAGGCTTTTGGCTCCTTTATCCGCACCACTGCGGAGACGAAGGCCTCGCTCTCCTGGGGTGAAGCCTTTGTGCGTGGCGTGGGGGCAAATTGGTTTGTCTGCCTTGCCATCTGGCTGGCGACGGCGGCGGATACGATGTCCGGTAAGATGATGGGGCTCTGGTGTCCGGTGATGGCCTTTGTGGTGATGGGCTTCGAGCACTCTATCGCCAATATGTACTACATACCCACCGGCATGATGTATGGCGCTGAGGTGAGCCTCTCTCAGCTCCTGCTCGACAACCTCCTCCCGGTCACCCTCGGCAACATCGTCGGCGGTGCCCTCTTCGTCGGTGCGCTCTACGGCTGGATCTACGGCAGGAGCCAGAGGTGAGATAATAAATGGAAAAGGGGTACCTTTGTGCAGGATCTACATCCGTTGGACGACAAAGAATACATAGCACAGACTATCATGGCCATCATTACCAGCGAAATCTCCCATACCTTCGGTGAGTATCTCCTTATCCCCGGACTTACTACACGCGACTGCACCCCGGATAACATCTGTCTCCGGACTCCTCTCGTGAAGCATAAGAAGGGCGAGGAGCCCTCACTTCACCTCAATATCCCCTTCGTCTCGGCGATCATGCAGGCGGTCTCGGATGACCGGCTGGCGATTGCGCTGGCGCAAAATGGAGGGCTCTCCTTCATCTACGGCTCTCAGCCCATCGAGGATGAGGCGGAGATGGTGCGGAGGGTGAAGAAATTTAAGGCCGGATTTGTCCAGAGCGACTCCAACCTGACTCCTGACCATACGCTGCAGGATGCGCTTGACCTGATCAAGCGGACCGGGCACTCCACCATCGCAGTGACCGATGACGGCAAGCCCAATGGCAAGCTCCTCGGTATGCTCACTACACGGGACTACCGCATCGGGGTGACGCCCTTTGATACTAAGGTGAGGGACATGATGACCCCATTTGACAAGCTCACCACCGGGTACGAGGGGATCACGCTATCCGAGGCTAACGATGTGATCTGGGATGCGAAGCTGAATACCCTCCCGATCATCAATAAGTCGGACCACCTCTGCTCCCTTGTCTTCCGCAAGGACTACGACAGCCACCACGCCAATCCCAATGAACTCTCGGACGAGGAGACAAAGACCCTCCTCGTCGGTGCAGGCATCAATACCCGCGACTACCAGGAGCGGGTACCGGCTCTGGTGAAGGCGGGTGTGGACGTTGTCTGCCTTGACTCCTCTGACGGCTTCTCCGAGTGGCAGGCGGATGCGCTGAGGTGGGTGAAGAGCAATTACCCCGACCTCCCCGTCGGAGCCGGTAATGTGGTCGATGCGGATGGCTTCAACTACCTCGCTGCTGCAGGTGCCGACTTCATCAAGGTCGGCATCGGAGGTGGCTCGATCTGCATCACACGTGAGCAGAAGGGTATCGGACGAGGACAGGCTACCTCGGTCATCGATGTGGCTGCGGCCCGAGACAGGTGGCTGGAGGAGAAGGGAGAGTACATCCCGATCTGCTCCGATGGCGGTCTCGTGCACGACTACCATATGGTCCTCGCCCTCGCCATGGGTGCTGACTTCCTAATGATGGGCCGCTACTTCGCTCGCTTCGATGAGAGTCCAGGTCGTCTCCTTAAGATCAATGGCAATTACGTCAAGGAGTACTGGGGTGAGGGCTCCAATCGTGCCAAGAACTGGCAGCGGTACGACGATGGCGACAAGGCGCCGGTGCTGGGTCAGATGAAGTTTGAGGAGGGGGTCGACAGCTACGTCCCCTACGCCGGAGAGATGAAGGATAGTCTTGAGTCCACCATCAATAAGATCAAGGCGACGATGTGCAGCTGTGGCTCGACCACCCTGGAGCATCTCCGCAAGCACTCTAAGGTCACGGTCGTCTCTCAGACCTCGATCACCGAGGGTGGGGCGCACGACGTGATTCTCAAGAGTAGTGCCAAGGTGGACTGATAGTCTCCCGCCGGGTCCTGAGATAATATCCTCACAGAGTAGGGGCGAGGCCTGACAGTTGTCAGGTCTCGCCCCTTTCCTCTGCTTTGTATTAGCGTATGGGATGCGGTATTAGTCGAGTTGATGCTTCAGAGCGCTATTGAAATACAGCTAAGAGCATACATGGATAGATGGCTGTAACGCTTAAATGCTAATCCCCTGATGTAGAGATTTTTTTTGACTATAATTGCAATAAGGGTCTATCTTACTAAACTAAGCTTACCCTTGTAGGCACGATTTGAGGTGAAAAAGTTTTAGACTACTTCTTTGTATCGTGACCTCTTTTTACATCTAATTTTTATGTAGTGAAAAAGCAATGCATAGGTTATTTCGAAATTTATGTGTGATGGCGGTGGCATCGCTCAGCATCGCAGGAACCCTGTCGGCTCAGGTGATAGACCCTAAGGATGCCGCCGGAGCCTTTGGGGATAAATTAGCTGCTGAGGAACCAAAGCAGATCTACGACCAGGCACAATACCGGGCACTGTACGAGTATCAGCACCAGAAGGATCCCGGTAATCCCTATAAGCATGAGGTCGGCTGGACCGTCCTCTTTGTGGGTGAGAGGTATAGTATGTTTATGGACTACTTCGCCTATCAGTCCGACTCGATCAATGACAGCTATGCCCGAGCCAAGCGCAAGGAGAGCGACCTGCTGGTGCCCCTGATGTCGGTGATTCATCAGGAGGCTTTTATGGACAGAGTCTTACGCGGTGCTGATAGTTGCTTCGTGGTGTCATCGACCGGGCTGAAAGAGTATGCTTACGAGGAACCCCTTCCCCAGATGGAGTGGTCTATGACCCCCGGAGACACGATAGTAGCCGGGGTGAAGTGTAAGAAGGCTCTGATGCACTTCCGCGGGAGGGATTATGTGGCCTGGTATGCTCCGGAGGTCCCGATTCCGGATGGTCCCTATAAGTTTACGGGTCTGCCGGGTCTGATCTTCTGCCTCTATGACACGGCAGGTCAGTACTCTTTTACTCTCGGATCGCTCTCTGCGGTCCCGGAGGAGGATCCGGTCCCCATCTACCGCCGAACGGACTATCCTGAGGAGTCACGGGGACACATTATGCAGATGCATAGGAATTACTGTGCCGATCCCGCTCGCGGACTGATGAGCATGCAGGGCGTCACGATCCCTGAGGAGACACTCAAGAGCATTAAGCCCCTTCCCTTCAATCCCATAGAGCTGGAGTGATTATGTGGCACCTCGTAAGGAATAGGCTTTTCCTTATCCTCCTGCTACTCGCTCTACCGCTCCTGGCTAAGGCTGATCCCTGTACCGTACGTCTGACGATCCTCTCGGCTGAGGATGATGTCCCCCTGTCCGGTGTCCTCTGTCGTCTCTATGGCGAGGGAGATGCCCTCATAAGCTATGCTCTCACGGACGACCGGGGAAAGGCGGATCTGGCACTCAGTGAGTCAGTCACCAGATTGAGTGTAGTCCTGATGAGCTACAAGTCGGCAGAGGTGAGCCGGGACAGGCTGAGGTGCGGGAGTGAGCTGGTGCTGCGGCTTGAGCCCACCGCAACCAAGCTCCCCGAGATCTTTGCAAAAGCTCCCCCCGTAGTCGCATATAAGGATACTGTAAGCTATGATGTCTCCTCCTTCCGGGTGAAGAGTGATCGCTCTATAGGGGATGTGCTCAGGAAGCTTCCCGGAGTGGAGGTGGGTAACAGCGGAGACATCAAGTACCAAGGACGTGCCATCAGTCATCTCTATATAGAGGGGCAGGACTTACTGGAGAATCGGTACAACCTAGCTACTCAAAACCTCCCTGCCGATGCGATCACCGGAGTGGATGTCATGGAGCGTCATACTCACGAGCGGATCCTCAAGAAAAGGACGGATAGTGAGTCAGTGGCTATGAATTTTCGTCTCAGTAAGGACTATAAGGCGCGACCCTTCGGCGAGGTCTCTATAGGGGCAGGACTTTCCCCCCTGCTGCTGGAGTCTAAGATCAGCACTACCTTAGTGCACCGGAGATCACAGAGTATGCTGATCGGTGGAGGGAATAACACCGGACGGGATGTGGAGCAACTCTTCGGTGGCGTCCCCACCGTCTACGATCTCCTCTACCGGCCCACTCCAGCCTCCCCCTTTCTGACTACAGACTTCCCGACCGATGTTCCTCTGCCGGAGGATCGCTATCGCTTCAATGAGAGTGGTGCAGCGAGCCTTAATCACCTCTTTATCCTCAGTCCTGTCCGGAACTTGCGAGTAAGTGCGACCGGGGTCGCCGATCGGCAGCATAGGAGACGTATGGAGGACAATAGATATGGCGGAGAGGATCCTTGGGAGTATCGTGAGCAGTCCGGTGGTAAGCGTCGCTACTTCCGTCTCTCTCCCTCTATCTATTATGAGCATAATAGCGACAACGTCTATCTGTCGGATAAGCTCTCAGCGGATATAGCTAAGGTGGGGATGCATAGCGACATCCATACGGAGGAGAAAGGGACTACAGCAGACTTACGAGAGAGTCGAAGCCTGAGCGACCTGGCGGTGAAGAACGATCTAAGGTCGATCTTCCCCCTCGGGGATCTGATGATCCGTGGCTCTCTCTATGCCGACTATCAGCGCATAGAGGAGGGGCTTGACGTGGCAGATGATCCCTCAGAGCTGTTTCTTCATCACAGGACGCTTCTGCATAGTGTGATGTCTACCACGAAGTCTGTCGGTGACCTTATGCTCTACCTGACACTCACAGGTAATATGGAGAGCCATCGCTTTGCGGTCGGAGATGAGGAGGGTCGGTACCGGCTGGGGACTCTCGAGCTGTCCCCGGAGCTATTGTATCGTCTGCCGGGGGATCAGGTGGTGATGAGACTCACTTTACCTGTCGGTCTCACTGCCTATGGCTCCCAAGAGACGGATAAGAGGACTGGGTCTCTACTCCCGCACTTCTCTATCAGTTACTCACCCAGTGATCGGACGACCATCCGCCTATCAGGAGAGGGCAATAGAGGTCTTCGTGCGCCAGCTTATTTGCCTGGTCAACTTTTGCGTAGAGGGTATAGGAGCTACTTTACCTATGCTGATACTCCAGAGCGATATCACACTATGCACGTCACTCTGACGGGGGCGTACCGCAACCTACTCCATATGATATTTATGAATGGGACGCTGATGGCACAGCGCTCAGGTGGTGACCAGCTCGCCACTCTCCGGGCAGTCGATGGACGACTTGTCTATGGTGTGAAGCCTATGGATTATCAGGCTGATCGACTCTATGCCGGCTTCTCTCTAAGCAAGAGCTTTGTCTCGACGGGCACTGTACTCAAGGGAAAGGTAGACGTAACGCACTCCTCTCGCCCTTTCCTGCAAAATCAGGTGGTCTATAAGGTCCCGATGACCTTCTCCGATCTCTCACTCAGCCTAGAGCAGAGGTTGTCCAAGTGGGGAAATCTCCTCGCTAACGTCGGTCTATCTACTTCGAAGCGTGGGGGAGAGAAGAGTAGCGCGCCTCTCCACCGGCTCAGCTATGGGACTACCCTATATCTCTTCCCGATGGAGACTTGGGAGGCTACCCTGAGCTATGAAGGAGGAGTGATGGAGATTGCTGAGGGGCAGAGATCTCGTTACCGATTTCTGGATGCTGTGCTGCAGTATGATCTCTCCGATAAGGTGAGACTACGGCTGGAGGGGAAGAATCTACTGAATACTACGCTTTTCCGGCAGGTGTATTACGAGGGGATCAATGACTTTGCCTCCGAAGTGCCTCTCCGAGGTAGGTCTCTCCTTCTATCCCTCTCCTACAGATACTAAAGTATATTATAGACAAAAAGAGTGGGGCGGAGCTCAAGCTACGTCCCACTCTCATTGTACCTATTGCATCACTTCTGAGATCGGACCATCCTATAGTAGGGGTGTCCCATGAAGTACACTCTCTCGTCTCGCTGAAAGTCAAGCATGGTATAGTAGGCTTCCAGTCGAGGCTTATCCTCATCTACGAGCAGAGTGAAGCGATCGTACCCCAGCTCTCTTATCGCATAGTCAATGACGCTCTCCATGAGCCTCAGCCCTATGCGGTGCCCGCGGGCGGCAGGGAGGAGGGCCAGCGTATCGAGGTAGTACTCTCCCGGGCCGGTCTCAGTGTCACTTGGTCCCGCCCCATCCAGAGCGGCAAAGGTGAAGGCTCGCTTAGCCTCGTAGTCGTCACCCGGGTAGGAGATGAGACAGCCCACTACCTCATCGTCAACCTTCGCTACTAAGGTATTGCGATAGGAGTAGAGGGTGTCCGTCCTAGCGCAGATGTCCAGCAACCACTCGTAGAGAGTGCTCTGCTCCTCGTCCATATCGTCCACGAAGTTGTACCGCTCAATTGCTGCCATGGCGCACTTGGCGATTATGGGCACCATCTCAGGTGTCCCTCGGGATATGGAGATCTCAGGAGTGGGCTCGGTCTCTACTGGCATAGTGCGTGCTTCTCCTTCGGATCAGTACTCCTCTTCGTTGAAGAAGAAGTCCTCCTTGCTCGGATAGTCGGGCCAGATGTCCTCGATGGACTCGTAGCTCTCGCCATCGTCCTCGATCTCCTGGAGGTTCTCGATCACTGCCATAGGGGCGCAGGTGCGCTGAGCATAGTCTATCAGCTCATCCTTGGTGGCAGGCCAGGGAGCATCATCCAGCTTAGATGCCAGCTCTAAAGTCCAGTACATATATTACTTCTGATTGATGGTTTCTACTTCGTTTTTCTTACCTATTATTAGGCGGGTGCAATGATAGACAATTTTCCGCTAATGGCAAAGTATTGCCCTCAGACGTCCAAGTGGTAGTGATGGATGCCAAGTTGCTCGTATGCCTCTACGAGTGCGGTCTCGTCGTCGCTCAGGATCAGGACGTGGTCACCCACCTCGAGGGGAGTCTCCCCCTTGGGGATGAAGTAGCTCTCGCCCCGCTTCACGAGGATGGCGAGGGTGTGATTGGGGATGCTCATATCCTTTAGCAAGTTGCTCCTCTCGATCATCGCCGGGCTGACAATCATCTCAGAGAGCGTGCTGGTGAAGTTTTCCGGTAGATCCACATCCTTGAAGACCGGTGACCTCACCTCCTCATCCACCAGACCGAGCCACTTCGCTACGATCGTCACGCTGCCGCCCTGTATCGTCAGCGAGATAAGGGTGATGAAGAAGACGACATTGAAGATCATCCGAGCTTCCGGTAGCCCCTCCACGAGGGGATAGGTGGCAAAGATGATCGGCACGGCCCCGCGCAGCCCTACCCAGCAGGTGTAGAGCATCGCATTGAGCGGCATCTTCTTGATGAAGGGCAGGAGCGTCAGTGCCACCGAGAGGGGGCGACCTACCAGCATCAGGAAGAGACCGACGATGATTGCCGGGAGAGCTACGCCGGCCAGCTCATCGACATTGACCAGCAGTCCCAGTGCGAGGAACATCACTAGCTGGCAGAGCCACTGAAAGCCGTCGAAGAGCCGCATCGTACTCTTCTTATACAGCACCTCCGAGTTGCCTACCACCAATCCCGATATGTAGACGGCGAGGTAGCCATTCCCTCCCAGCCGCGCCGTCGCTGAGTAGATGACAAAGGCGACGAAGAGCAGGAGGAGCGAGTGGAGCGCCGGGGAGGCGAGCTTCACTTTATTGACAAACCAGACCGCTCCCTTGCCGAAACCGTAGCCCAGTACCCCTCCGATGCTGAATTGGAGGACAAACATCCAGAGGGCATTGCCGATCGAGGAATCGCCAGTGTGGATCATCTGCAGCAGGATCAGTGTCAGCATGTAGGCCATCGGGTCGTTACTTCCGGACTCAAATTCCAGCAGCGGCTTGACGTTGTGCTTGAGGTGCATCTCCTTGGACCGCAGGATCGAGAAGACCGAAGCTGAGTCGGTCGAGGACATCACCGCGGCACAGAGCAGCGCCATAGGGAAGGAGAGCGCCTGCACCTCGCCCGGCACCCATGGCTGACGGAAGAGGAAGTAGATGAAGGTCCCCGTCACCAGCATCGTCAGCAGTACACCCACTGTCGCGAGAAGCGTCCCTCGGACCATCACCGGCTTGATCTCCTTGTAGTCGGTGTCCATACCGCCTGTAAAGAGGATCATCGTCAGGGCAATGATACCGATGGTCTGTGCCTCAGAGGCGGAGTTGAACTCGAGATAGCCCGAATAGCCGGCAAACATACCCACGCCGAGGAAGAGGAGTAGAGAGGGGATGCCAAACCTAAAGCCTGCCTTGCTGAGCACCAGGCCCACAATAGCAAGGAGAGAGATGTAGAAGATTAGCTGCTCTATTGCCATAATGGATGAATTGCAATCGTGTAGTGTAGGTACAAAAAACGAGATGCTGTCTCTCCACGAGTGGAGTAGGCAGCACCTCGGCTGGAGAAGTGACCCGGGAGGGGCTCGAACCCTCGACCCATTGATTAAGAGTCAATTGCTCTACCAACTGAGCTACCGAGTCATACTTTATTTCCCCTGTTGGTAGGGGGCTCTCTTGTGGATTGCTCTGCAAAGGTACAATAATTTTGCAGAAAGGCAAGGTGCTGTGTGAGCTAATTTGACCACAATGTATCTACTACGCTTATCATCAGTTGATTAAAATCCTATTTTTCTTGTCCCTTCCCTGCTGAACGACAAGTATGCGGAGCTGAGACTAACAATGAGAGACATTTTGACCTTTGACCCTCAATGTAAAGCAAGAGCTATCTGTGGAGTTTAGGGATCCCCTCGGACTAACTAATACCAATATTAGTCAAATCTATTACCGATATTAGTGACACTAATATCGGTAATAGATGACTCTAATATCGGTAAAAGAGCCAAGGGCTTTCCCCGTGCTGATAGTCAGTCTATTGCGCTGATCGTTTTGTGACCTATAGATTCAGGTGTCTTGGGGGGGGTGTGGCGGATGGCTCTGACGGGTTTCCCTCGGTCTGATCGATGATCAGGTCGACATAGACCGGGTAGTGGTCGCTGAAGCCACCGGTATAGTGGGTCCCTTTGAAGCTTCGTCTCGGTCGGTGATGTCGGTCCTGGAGGTAGTCCGGTGCGTAGATCTCTATCGACCGACCTCCCACCCGGACGACACCCGCCTCGTCGAGGAGCGTACCGGAGACGATGATCTGATCCGGTAGCCAGTAGTTGTGCCCGAAGTAGTGCGACCCTCTTGCTCTCCCCTCTTGCGGGGAGGCGAGGTTGTAGAGCTGATGCGGACGGATCTCTGACGACTCGTCTCCCGGAGGGACCGCTCGGAGCCCCATCGTGAGAGCGGTATTGTGAGGGGCGTCATTGAAGTCGCCCATGATCAGCACTTTGGCATTCGGTCGCTTGTCAAAGAGGTCCTGCACCACTCGGTAGAGCTTAGCACAGACTCGCTCTCTGTCCGGTGAGGTGGAGCGCACCCCGCCCCGTCGGCTCGGCAGGTGGACGACGAATACGTCAAGGAGTGCCCCGCTATGCCTCTGCTCGAGCGTCACCCAGAGCGTATTACGTCCGCTGCCCGAGCGCTCGCGCTTTGTCCTCGGGTCGCGCCTGAGGGGGTAGCTGAGCAGATCCCCGTAGTGAGGGATCTCGTGGGCGTCTACGCGGCGGAAGACCTTAGGGTCCCACAGGAGCGCCACGTCGATCCCTCTCGGATCCGCCCCACGGCTGACAGACATCCTGTAGTCCATCCGCCGGAGAGGCTTGGCATCGGTCAGGTCTCGTATCACCTGGACGTTCTCGATCTCGACGAGACCGATGAGAGCAGGGTAGTCCCACTCTCCTATACGAGAGAGGGTGCGGGAGATACTCTGCACCTTACTCTGGTACCGCCCCTTCGTCCAGTGGTATGCTCCACCGGGGAGGAAGTCCCGATCGTCTGTCTCGGGGTCATCTATAGTGTCGAAGAGGTTCTCTACATTATACGAGACCACCCTCCGCCGGATCACCTGCTCGCTCTCCTGTCCCATACTGGTCAGTGCGACAATGAGGGTGAGGAAAAAAAGGAGTGCGAGACGCCGTGGCATGGCATCACCTGCTTACTTGCCTGCCTTGGGGGAGCGCTTAAGGATGTCGAGGATGTAGTCCCAGAACTTTCCTACCGATGCCACCTCCAGACGCTCGGCCGGCGAGTGGACATAGAGCATCGTCGGTCCCACGGAGATCATATCCAGCTCAGGCCGCTTCTGGCGGAAGAGACCACACTCCAGCCCGGCGTGGATGGCGTACACCTTGGGATCCGTGTCGTAGAGGGCGCGGTAGCTCTCGCAGGCGATCTGGAGGATCTGAGAGTCGGTATTGGGCTCCCAGCCTGGGTAGGGACTGTGCTCATACACATCAGCTCCGATAGCCTCAAAGGTGGCACGCACCATATCGCCTACCATATCGATCTGTGAGTCGATCGAGCTGCGCTGGCTGGTGACTACCATCAGTGCGTCCTCCTCGTCCTCATTCTGCATCTTTACGGAGGCGAGATTGGTCGATGTCTGTACCAGTCCATCGATCTCGCGACTCATCTCGATCACGCCGTGAGGGCAGGCAACGAGAGCAAAGATCAGGTCATTAGCCGTGTCGGTGTCAATGCAGTAGTCCGGCGTCTCCACCGTATCTAGCTCGACCCTCAGCCCCGGCTCCATCACCTTATACTCATCCTGCAGGTGGGAGCGGAAGACGTTGACAAAAGCAGCTAGAGCATCCCTATCCTCAGGTGCCACACCGATGACGGCATGTGCCTCGCGAGGAATGGCGTTGTCAAGGTTGCCCCCCTCGATGGAGGCGAGGACATACTCCACCTCGTTACCGAGACGGAAGAGAAGTCGGGCCAACAGCTTCACCGCATTGGCATACCCCTTGTCGATCTCGCTCCCTGAGTGTCCGCCGTGGAGACCGCGGACCTCTATCCGGGTGTAGTGTAGCTCCGGGTAGGCGTAGGTGCGCTCATACTCCAGCTCGGCTACAGTATCTTTACCGCCGGAGCAGCCGATGCAGATCTCGCCCTCCTCCTCGCTGTCGAGATTGATCAGGATCTTACTCTCGATGAAGTCGGGAGCCATCTCCATAGCTCCAGTAAGACCGGTCTCCTCATCGCGGGTGAAGAGGCACTCGATGGGACCATGCTCGATGGACTCGGAGGCGAGGATCGCGAGGCAGACTGCGTCACCGATCCCGTCGTCAGCGCCCAGCGTCGTACCGCGAGCGTGCACCCAGCCATCCTCGACGTAGGTCTGGATGGGATCGGTCTCGAAGTCGAAGTCCACGTCCTTATCCTTCTCGCACACCATATCCATATGGCACTGGAGGGCAATGCTCTTCCGATCCTCATAGCCCGGGGTAGCGCCCTTACGGATCAGGATGTTGCCCGCATGATCTACCTCACACTCCAGCCCATGCTCCTTGGCAAAGTCCTGCAGGTAGGCGATCATCTTCTCCTCCTTCTTGGAGGGGCGGGGGATACGGGTGATTTGGTCGAAGTAGTGGAAGACCTCCTTCGGTTGCTGATCGATGACTTTATCGCTCATGATAGTTCAGTGGTAGTTATTGGTTTTTTTATGTTTCCGTAAAGATACCAATTTCTGCTTACCCAATGGCGTGATCGCTGCGTGGGAAGTGTATGAAAAAAAGCTCCCACCGGTGAGGCGACACCGGTGGGAGCATATCTATCCACTCTTCCTATGAAGAGGGATTACTTATCGAGCTTATTGATGAAGTAGTTGCCGGTGAGGTCGTTGAAGTAGACATCGTAGGTGCCTGCTTCCTTGGCGGTGACCTTCCAATTCTCTCCCCCTTCAGCGATGCCGAAGTCTGTGGGGAATTTCTCCTTCTCCTGACCGCCCCAATTGGTGCTCCAGGCAGCATTGGCGCGAAGCTTAAATTCGCCCTCCTTCAGCACGATCCCTCTGCCGATCCAGAGGTGAGGCTCGGTCTTGGACTGCTCGAGGAGGAGGTCGTGATCCCAGTCAATGCCGGCGGTGCCGATGATACCGATCTTGTCGAAGGTCGGCTTGGACAAGACATCGATGGGCGTAAAGCTGATGGTCGCCTGAGCGGGATCGAGCTTGCCCCTATTGACGGTTAGCGTGATTCGGTAGTACCCGGCAGGTGATCCCGCAGGGAGCTCAATATTATCTCCGCTCATATCGAGCTTGCCATCCTTTAGGCCCAGGATATTTTTCCACGCGCCAATGCTGGCTTCCGGGAAGATCTTGAAGGCGGCACCGGCCTTGAGGTACCCATAGTAGTGGTAGGTGAGGGCACTATTATCATCGGCGAAGAAGAGGTGTTCGTTGTTTTTCTCATTCCACCCAGGTGCGCCGTCTCTGCCGCTGAGGTCCCCTACGAGGAAGTAGAGATCAGGTCGGACAGTGGCGAGGAACGGGGTGATCGTCAGCTCCAGTGGTGCCGAGGTGGTCCTGTAGGTCTCGAGGGCGTGGTCGTTGCCCTTGTCGGCCAGAGGAAGTGCCTCCACCATCACGGAGACCTTGTCCGGAGTGTCACCCTCCATCTCCAGTTCTGTGACGAGTCGCTTATTGAGCTGCTGGAGTGGGATAGAGATCTGACGTGCACCGGTTAGTACCGGAAACTCGATCCGCTTCTCACTTCCTCCCCGAGAGATGACGAGGGTGTAGGTGACAGGGATCTTGTCACCATACTTGGCAGCGCTCCAGCTTAGGTCGAGCGTGCCGGTGCTCTCAGGGGTGATCGTCATTGCCGTGGAGACGGGCTGATCGAGCACAGCGGGAGACTTGGATGAGAGGACGGCATCAAAGCTCTCCATCGGATCCTCGGTGCTGCATCCTGCCACGAGGGAGAGGATGAGGGCGGCGAGAGTCGCAGATGCCAGGTGATGTATTCTATTCATGGTCTGAGTCATTTGCTTTTGGGACGAAGGTTAGGATTGGCGAGTGCATCAGAAGCGGGGATGGGGTAGAGTGCCCTGTCGGCGGTCATCGCTGCACCGGAGGCCTTTCCACCCTTCCACTCCCATAGGTAGCTGCCGGAGGTGAAGAGTCCGAAGCGTATCAGGTCGGTGCGGCGGTGACCCTCCCAGTAGAGCTCGCGCCCGCGCTCGTCGATGATCTGCGAGAGGTCAAGGTTGCTTGTCGGTGCGATGCCGGCGCGGCTGCGGATCTTATTAAGATAGTCCAGTCCCTTGCCCTTGTCGGCAGCTCCCCGTGCGGCGCACTCGGCATAGATAAGGTACATCTCGGCGAGACGGAAGAGGGGGAAGTCCATATCGCAGAAGTCCAGATGGCTGCCCGGCTTATTGTCGCTGGTCACATTGGTGTACTTATAGACATATACGCCCTGGTCGAAGTCAGTCAGCTTCTCGATCGTGTCGGTCGACTTGAGGAGCAGGTTGCGGCTGTCCTCCGGGGTGAAGAGCTTGGCAAAGGTCGGTGTGGCTCTATTGCCGCCCCACTTGCCATTGGTGCCGACACTGGGCAGCAGACCCTTGTCCTGTAGCTCAGTGAGCATCTTTTGATTGTAGGAGGCGCAGACGAAGAAGGTGGCACCTGACCAGCTTTGGGCATTTTGCCCATCCGTCGGGACGGCGAGGATGATCTCATCGGTAAACTTGTGGTTGTCCGCCCCGAAGAGATCCTTGTATATCGGATGGAGCTTATGGCCGCCGGTAATGACTTTCTCTGCATACTCCGCTGCCTCAGCGTAGTGACCGGTGCCGGTGTAGACCTCGGCATTGAGGTAGACACGGGCAAGCAACGCCTGGGCGGCAGCCTGACCGGCGCGACCATAGACCTGCTGACCGGCAGGCTTGAGGAGTGGCTCCACCGCCTTTAGCTCCGAGACGACGTAGTCGAAGAGCTCCTTGCGGGCGATCCTCTTAGGAGCGGTCTTGCCTGTTGGGTCCTGCTCGGTGATGAAGGGGACATCGCCGTAGAGATCCATCAGCACCCAATACTGGAAGGCGCGGACGAAGCGAGCCTCCGCCTTCATCAGCTCTTTCTCCTCAGGCTTGAGGGGTGAGCTGTCCACGTTGGCGAGAAACTCGTTGGCATACTTGATCTGGATGATCGAGCGGTAGTAGGCTCCGGCGACAATGCCGGTGGTGGCGTCCCAGGTACCGTCGCTCAGCCCCTTGACTGCCTCGTCGTTCCAGGCACACTTGACCTCGTCTGTGGGGAGCTCCTGGAGGTTGAAGAACGCTCTGGTAAATCCCGAGGTACCATCGTCAATACCGGCGACATCGCCCTCCGCGAGCGCCCAGGCGCCATAGACCTTGGCAAAGGCCTGACGCGTACCCTCCTCGGTAGAGAAGACCTTGGGGCCGGTCACGTCATTCGTCGGCATTCGATCGAGATCGCGGACGCAGGAGGCGAGGAGTAGCCCAGTGAGTAGGGTAGAGATGAGTATGGTAGTAGTCTTCATAATCTTTTGCATGACTTAAAAGGTGAGACCCAGACTAAGAGAGTAGGTGCGGGGTATGGGGTAGAACTGGTGGTCGATCCCACCGGAGACCTCCGGGTCAATGCCCTTGTAGGAGGAGAGGGTGAAGACATTCTGCACCGTCGCACCGAGGTTGATCCCTACGCTGTCGTGGAAGAGGCGACCGAAGTCGTAGCTCAGGGTCAGATTGTCCATCTTGAGGAAGGAGGCATCTCGGACGTAGTAGTCGGAGAGGTAGTGCTTATTGATAAAACCGGACTCACTATAGTCGTGTGTCGCATTGCTGATCCATCCCAGAGGGTCGATGACCGAGTCGAGGGTGGCATTGTTGCTGGAGACGTTGTCGTAGATCTTACTGCCGGTATTAGCACGCAGGGAGGTGGATAGGGTGAGCCCCTTGTACCGAAGTGAGGTGCTGAGACCGAAGAGGAAGTCCGGTGCCGGCTTGCCACAGTGGTACTTGTCGTAGTTGTCTATTTTTCCGTCACCATTAAGGTCCGCAAAGACACCCTCAATGGGCTTACCCTGCTCATCATAAACCTGCTTGTGGACAAAGAAGGAGTAAGGCGCATAGCCTACGGAGTGGATCTGGGCATTGTTGCCGGTGGCACCATTGATACCGCCCACCTCAGCACCGAGATAGGTGGGGTCCTCGACCTGCGTCAGCTTGGTGATCTCGGTCTGGTTGTAGGTGGCGTTGAAGTTCAGCACCCAGTTCCAGTCCTTCGTCTCGATCGGGATATAGTTCACTGACAACTCTGCACCCCTGTTGGTCATAGAGCCGATGTTGGTGAGGAGCTTATTGGAGAAATTGGCTCCGGCAGGGATCGGGATCGTATTCAGGAGGTCCTTGGTGTGCTTGACGTAGAGATCGATCGAGCCGTAGAGGCGCCCCTTGAGGAATCCGTAGTCGAGACCGATATTGGAGGTAGCGGTCTGCTCCCACTTGATCTCGGCATCGTAAGCGGCAGGCTTGTACATATTGTACCACTTGTCACCGAGGAGGTACTTTGACTGATTGCCACTGAGGTAGTATACCGGCTGATAGCTGTAGTTGGCGATACCATCCTGCTGTCCGGTCAGACCGTAGCCGAGACGGAGCTTCAGGTCGCTGACGGCATCTACGTCCTTGAAGAAGGACTCTTCCTTGATCTTCCATGCCAAAGCGACGGAGGGGAAGATACCCCAGCGGTACTTGGGTGCAAAGCGGGAGGAGCCATCGGTACGCACTGTAGCTGTGATGAGGTAGCGGTCGAGGAGAGAGTAATTGACACGACCGTAGAAGGATACAAGCGTATTCCTCGGCATATCGTAGGGGAAGACCGGCTTATTGTACTCGATCCCTCCGGCGGTCTTGTCGGCGTACTTGTAATCCTTGGTGAGCCAGTCCTGGTAGGAGTAGCCCGCCATCACATCGAGAGCACCGAGGAGAGCCTTTGACTCCACCTTATAATTGAGGTAAAAGTCGAGCAGCTTATTTGTCTTCTCCTGGCGATACTGATTGTCCAGACCGCCCTTGCCGATCACCTGATTGGTGTACTCATTGAGCGGTGCTGTGGTGGGGATGTAGATGGTGCCTTGCCCCACGCCGTAGTCGTAGGCAAGATTGAGGTTCATACTCAGCCCCTTGACGAAGGGAAGCTTGTAGGTGATCATCGAGTTGGCGATGATGCGATTGGTGGTGCCTCGGTCCTCCTTCTCCATCAAGAGGGCAAGGGGATTACGAGGTGCCTGTGAGCGGGGGATCACCTGACCCTCGGTACCCTCACCGGTGAGGAACCAGTAGCCGCCGAAGGGCTTGAAGACCGCATCATCAGACATGATCGGCTGGGTCGGATCCATCCTCACTGCCCCATCAATGGCGTCCCTATTGGGGAAGCGATTTCGGGTGTGGGAGCCCTTGACATTCAGCGTCACTGTGAGGTCGTCATTGAGGAAATGGGGCGACAGACTGAGGTCCCCGGTGACGCGCTGCATGTGGTCCGTCTTGAGGATACCCTTCTCGTTGTAGTATCCTACAGACACGCGGTAGGGGAGCCAGGAGGTGGCACCACTGATGCTGACGTTATTATCCGCACCAAAGGCGGTCTGGTAGATGGCGCTCTGCCAGTCGGTATTCTCCTTTCCGAGCATAGCGATGTACTTCGCATTGCCGCTCTTCTTTACGATCTCGCGGATCTCGTCGCCGGTGTAGACATCGACATACTTACGAGGGGTGGAGACGGAGAATCGGGTGGTGGCCTGTACACGGAGTGGCTGGCCGAGACTTCCCTTCTTCGTCGTGATGATGATCACGCCATTGGAGGCTCTGGAGCCATAGATCGCTGTGGCGGAGGCATCCTTGAGGACATTCATCGACTCGATGTCAGCGGGGTTGATCGAGCTAAGTGCGCTCGGTGCTCCGGGGAGAGAGCCGCCCTCCATAGGCACGCCGTCGATGACGATCAGCGGGTCATTGGAGGCATTGAGCGAGGCACCGCCTCGGATGCGTATCGTGGAGCCGGCGCCGGGACTTCCGCCACCGGGGACAATCTGCACACCGGCGATCTTACCGGTGATGAGCTGATCCGGAGTGGCAATGGCGCCCTTCTGGAAGTCCTTGCTGGAGATCGTGGTGATAGAGCCGGTGAGGTCTTTCTTCTGCACCGACCCATAGCCGATCACCACTACCTCGTCAAGGAGCTCGGAGTCCTCGTGGAGGACAAGGCGAAGGGGGAAGGTCTGGTCTGCTACGGCAATCGTCTGATCGACGAAGCCGACGTAGGTAAAGGTGAGGCGATCAGACTTCTCGACCTGGATGGAGAAGTTTCCGTCCATATCGGTGATCGTCCCTTGTCCTACCTTGTCAGTCACCCGCACGGTGACACCGGGTAGGGGAGAGCCCTCCACGTCGACTACCACACCGTGGGCGCGTACCGACTGGGCGAGAGCAGAGAGCGCACTCCCGCTGACCACCACCAGTAGGGCGAGTAGTCGCAGAGCCTGCTTGAGTATACTGCTATTCTTATTCATACTAAGATATGGGGTTAAGGGATTTACTTGATCTCAGAGAGGATCACGGCGAAGCCTCCGCCCTCCACCTCGTGCAGGGTGAGGGTGCTCTTGGAGGTCACTTTCTGCTCCGTGATGGTATAGTCGTACTGGTTGGTCAGGTAGTGAGCCTTCTTGCCGTCATGCCACACCTTGGCGAGATACTTCTTACCCGGGGTGAGGAAGTCGAGGCTGATCTTCGTCGTTCGGTCTACTCCGCTGACGCTGCCGATGTACCAGTCCTCGCTCGACTTGTCCTTACGTGCTACGGTGACGTAGCGTCCCGGCTCCGCCTCGAGGTACTTGCTGTCGCTCCAGTCCACCGGCACCCTCTCGATAAACTCAAAGGCATCCATCCGCTCCTCGTAGTGCTCGGGAAGGTCGGCCGCCATCTGGAGTGGCGTGTACATCGTCAGGTAGCTGCCGAGCTGATTGCAGACGGTGGTGCGGACGACGTTGTGGTTGTCCGGATTGAGTCGGCTGAGGTCCATCATCAGGATACCGGGAGTGTAGTCCATCGGACCACCGATGAGGCGGGTAAAGGGAAGTAGGGTAAGGTGGTTGGCGGGATTGCCACCGGTCTGGAACTCCTGCCCCTTGGCCGACTCCTGAGAGAGAAGGTTGGGGTACGTGCGGCTCAGCCCGGTCATGTGGACCGACTCGTGAGCATTGATCATGATCTGTCGCTCGGCAGCCTTCTTCACCACATAGAGGTAGTGATTGACCAGCCACTGACCGTAGTGGTACTCTCCGTGTGGGACGATGTCGCCGACGTAGCCGGTCTTGACACCCGGGTAGTCGTACTTCTTCATAAGGTCAAAGGCGGCATCCAGGTGACGCTCGTAGTTGCGGATCGAGCTGGAGGTCTCGTGGTGCATCAGCATCTTGATCCCCTTCTCCTTAGCGTAGCGGTGGATCTCCTCGATGTCGAAGTCGGGGTAGGGGGTGACGAAGTCAAAGACGTAGTCCTTCTTGTGGCCAAACCAGTCCTCCCAGCCAACGTTCCACCCCTCGACCAGCAGCCCATCCATCCCGTGGGCGGAGGCAAAGTCGATGAAGCGCTTCACGTTGGCGGTCGTGGCTCCGTGGCGACCGTTGGGCTTTACCCTGGAGTAGTCGGTCCGGTCGAGATGGACGCTGTGGAGGTCGTCGGTGTAGGCCCAGGTGCTCTTGCCGGTGATCATCTCCCACCAGACGCCCATGTACTTCATCGGCTTGATCCAGGAGGTGTTCTCGATCTTGCACGGCTCATTGAGGTTATAGATCAGCTTGCTTGCGAGGATGTCCCGCGCATCATCGCTGACGATGACAGTACGCCAAGGGGTGTTGAATGCAGTCTGCACATGCCCCTTGCTCCCCTGAGCATCCGGCGTGAGGTGTGCCCGGAAGATCATGGCCTTGTCGTCCAGCTCCAGATTGAGTGCCGGGAAGTCGATCAGTGCTGCCTCGTGGATGTTGATGTAGAGCCCGTTGTCAGCCTTGAGCTGCAGCGGCGTCTGCACGCCGGTCTTGGAGAAGTCCTGCTGGGAGGCGTTGTGGATGTGCGCCTCATCGTACCGGCTCCGGATCTCGCTGAGACGGCACTCGGTGACGTTGTACTCCTGTGTGTCGTAGTCGCCGGGGATCCAGAAGGCGATGTGATCGCCTGCCATGGCAAACTCTGTTGCCTCCTCCTTCACCGTGAAGTAGATCAGGCGATCCTGGTCGGGAAACTCGTACCTCAGCCCCATGCCGTCATCAAAGAGACGGAAGCGAAGATCCATCTCGCGACCATTGTCCCTCTGGCAGAGGCGGATGAGCATCTCATTGTAATGGTTACGGATCGTACTCACCTCGCCCCAGACCGGCGTCCAGGTCTCGTCGAAGGTGGAGCGGACGGCATCGCCCTGCTGCTCAAAGGCAGAGACGAGGTCACCATCCTCGTGATCCTTGAGGAAAAAGCCTAAGTGGCTGTCCCGCACGACCGGCTTGTCGCCATAGTCGAGGCGATACATCGGCTCGCCCTTGCTCCCGAGGTGGAAGGTGAGGGTGAGCTTGCCATCAGGGGACTTGAGGACCTCTTGTGCCCCGGCGGATCCGATCGATATCGTCAGCGCAAGGAGCAGGGAGAGGATAAGCGTACGTGGTTTCATGACTGCTTATATTATAGGGTTTCGTAAAATGTGATCGAGGGTAATGGGTCACTCCGAAGGGTTAGGACGGAGTGGGCTCCATTAATTTCTGATACAAAAGTCATCCCTTCGGGACAGTCTGCCAAGTAACCACAAAAGTATATAAGGGTATATTAGTTGATTGAGGTCGTAGTGTGCAGGTTATGAGGTAACTAATTAATTTTCTTAACTCATAAATATAACCTCAATATGGTCTTTTTTTGGGAGGTTTGAGACCCTATTTTTGCCCCCTCTGTCTTTTTTTTGAGTCGAGGAGTCTACCTCGATCTCCCGATCTTCATGATCTCGCCCTCAAAGTCTTTATTCTCCACGAGGGACTTATTTTTCACCCGTGTCTTGTAGGTGTTGATCGTATTGACGGAGTAATTGAGGAAGTGTGCCACTTGCTCCGTCTTAGACACCCCGACACGGATCAGGGCAAAGATCCTCATCTCGGGGGTTAGCGGGTCGCCCGGGAGGAGCGACTGCTGCTCCTCAGGGGGGAAGAGGGCATTGTACTCAGTGACAAAGGTGGGGAAGAGATTAGTAAAGGTCTGATCGAAGTCCGCGTACATATCTTTTCGCTCTCTCGTCACCTCACTCTGGCGGATCCGCTTACGGATCGCATCGTACTGCTTGCTCTCTAATCGCTGCCTGAGGAAGCGGTAGAGCTCCTCCTGCTCGTGGAAGTAGGCACCCTGCCTGTAGAAGGAGGATCCGATGTACTCGTCCTTGATCGCATTGGCCTCCTCGAGCCGCTCATTGGAGAGTCGTAGGGCGCCATTGGCCTCCTCTATCTGTTTCGTTGCGCGGCGTAGGTGGCGCATCTGGAGGATGATCACCACGATTGCTGTGACCAGCAGAAGACAGAGCAGTGAGGCGACTATGGTGTAGCTGGTCATCTGACGTCGTCGTAGGTCAATCTGATGCATCCTGCTCTGCTCGATCAGTGGGCGAATGTCACCTACGGCTACCTTTCGGTGCTTTGCGTCATAGTAATTGGCGTCCTCCATGGCGAGGTCGATGTACCTTGCTGCTCGGTCAATGTCGCCCATACGATACAGCTCGCCTGCAAGGCGTGCAAGCGACGTGGTCTCGTGCGTGCCGGTGATCAGGTCATACCCAGCAGACTGAGCCAGAGCCTCCACCGCTGTCAGATCATCATCCATAAGAGTGGCAGCTGTCCCCTTCAGTGACAGGAGTATCGCTCGATCGCGGTCGGTGATCGACTCCTGCCGGAGTAGCTCATCGATCGTCGAGAGTGCCTCACGGTACTGGTGTAGGTGTAGCCGCTTATGGATCAGCGCATAGTAGTGGTCGTGAGAGCCCTCTGGTGTGAGGGCGATCACCTCATCTGCCTCCCTGAGACCTGCCGAGCGGTACCTGTGCGCCATCTCATCATTGTGGTCGTTGTAGTCCGCGAGGTCGAGGAAGTACTTCATCCGGAGGAGATGGACGGCGATAGCCTCCCCAGCGTCTGGTGTGCCGTCGGGAGCTATCGCATCAATGGTCTCGCGTGCCTCGAGGAAGAGTCCCGCTGAGAGGTAGCAATAGGCGACCTCTATGCCGGCGCGGTGAGTGGCACTCAAGTCCTCGAGCCGATGCCCCAGCTCCAGTGCCTCCCGAGAGAAGTATAGTGCGGAGTCAAAGCGGAATGGTCTGTACTCCTGTGCGAGCTCCAACGTTCTGCGATAGCGCTGCTCCAAGGGTGCCCCCTCCTGCTCAGTGGTCTCTAATCTTGCCCTCAGCTCACCGAGACGCTCTTCCTTGAGCTCCATATAGTGAGACCGGTGGTCGATCACTCGGTCAAGGCTGTCGAGCGCAGCGATAGCGACCCGATCAACACCCTCAGACCGATGGCAAGCCACCGAGAGGGAGAGGACCGCAAGGATCCCCACCAGACCGCCCACTATGGTTCGCAGTTTCTTCATTCGCTCTTACAAATATAGAATTTTCTTAACACCAATGAAAATCCTCCGCTACACAAAAATCCAATCCCGTATGAGGGTCGTCAGGTTTAGCAGGGATGGCGGTCGCGAATCACTTTAGTGTCTCCTCTCTTCTGAAAAACTTCATCATCATAGTCCAAGGTCTATGTGGAGACCCCCAAGTGGGAGGGTCGATCTAATACCGGTAAAAGAATTCTCTAATACCGATATTAGGCGTCACTAATATCGGTATTAGATTTTTCTTAGAGCCTATCGGTGCAAAGTGTTGGGAAACAGTCTCTCCTGTGGTAGCCCCAGAGACTGCCTGATGCCGAAGGAGAGAGCGCCCTTTATGGCTCCTGAGAATCATCTACTTATGAGCCTCTATGGGTCTCCATTTTGATACTCCCTCGTTTCGTAGACTATGGTACGAGGCTTCTGGATCATTCTGTGTATATTGTGGCTGCAATGCGATCGTACGTCTTGGTCATAGACTCCTTCAAGGGGTGCCTGAGTTCGCTGGAGGCGGAGGCGGTTGTCTCGGAGACGATCCGCCGTGCTGATCCTCTAGCGGAGGTGATCTCCGTCCCAGTCTCAGATGGAGGGGAGGGGATGCTGGACGCTTTCTTGGCAGTGATGGGGGGAGAGCGTGTATCTCTACGAGTGAGGGATCCACTGGGGAGCCCGGTCACTGCTGACTACGGCATCACGAGGGGACAGGTGGTGCTCATCGAGTCAGCCCAAGCCGTGGGACTCCACCTTGTGCCTCCGGATCGGCGTAATCCGCTCGTGGCCTCCTCGTATGGGGTGGGTCAGTTGGTAACTGATGCCTATCGTCGCGGTTACCGGCGGTTCATAATAGGGCTGGGCGGCACCGCCACCTGCGATGGTGGAGTGGGTATGCTGCAGGCGCTGACTGACGCTCTCGGGGTGGCGCGAGAGGCACTCGGTGATGCGCTCTGCAACTGTCACTTCACCTTGGCGAGTGATGTGACTAATCCGCTCTATGGCCCTCGTGGTGCGGCTTGCGTCTTTGCTCCACAGAAGGGCGCGACTCCGGTGATGGTCTCGGTGATCGAGGGTAGGATGCGAGAGCTGGCAGCTCGAGCAGCGGATCACCTTGGCTACGATCGCAGTGGTGAGCGGGGTGCGGGTGCAGCAGGCGGACTGGGCTACGCCTTTATGCAATTTCTGGGGGCGGAGTGCCGGTCCGGGATCGACCTGCTCCTGGAGTACCTGCACTTTGATGACCTCGTTCGTGGTGCCGACTGTGTGATCACCGGTGAAGGGAGTGCCGATGATCAGACCCTGATGGGGAAGTTGCCCTACGGCATCATGAGGCGTGCGAGATCCGCCGGTGTGCCTACCTGGCTCGTGGCCGGTCGGGTCGGGTCGAGGGATAAGTTGCTCGCTGCCGGCTTCGATCGCGTCGTCTGCATCAATCCACCCGGGACCCTGCTGGATGTGGCGATGAGACCCGAAGTGGCTCGGGCTAACCTTAGTGCTTCGATACGCTCTCTCCTTGAGACTATTCCATAGCAGGACCCTCTTTACCGGTTTTGGAAAAAGAAAAAAGGGCTGTGCTGACACTGGTCAGCACAGCCCCTTTTGAGCTCTACTCCCAGAGTGGGGAGTAGTCTGTGGGATGCGATTACTTACGCATTTACCTTAGCGATGTACTCGCAGAGCTCGATCAGCTTATTAGAGTAGCCGATCTCGTTGTCGTACCAAGAGAGTACCTTTACGAAGGTGTCGGTGAGAGCAATACCTGCGGTGGCGTCAAAGATAGAGGTGTGGGTGTCACCGAGGAAGTCGGAAGAAACGACAGCCTCATCAGTGTAGGCGAGGATGCCCTTCATCTCGCCCTCGCTGGCCTTCTTCATTGCCTTGCAGATCTCCTCATAGGTGGCGGGCTTCTCGAGGTTGACGGTCAGGTCAACGACAGAGACGTCCAGAGTAGGCACGCGGAGAGACATACCGGTTAGCTTGCCATTGAGAGAGGGGATCACCTTACCTACAGCCTTAGCGGCACCGGTAGAGGAGGGGATGATGTTGCCGGCAGCAGCACGGCCACCACGCCAGTCCTTCTTGGAGGGACCATCGACGGTCTTTTGGGTAGCGGTGGTGGAGTGTACGGTGGTCATAAGACCATCCTTGATGCCAAAGTTGTCGTGCAGCACCTTAGCGAGGGGTGCGAGACAGTTGGTGGTGCAGCTGGCGTTGGAGACGATCTGGGTGCCCTTCTTGTAGGTGGTGTTATTAACACCCATGACGAACATAGGGGTGTCGTCCTTGGAGGGGGCGCTCATAATGACATACTTGGCACCACCTCTGAGGTGAGCCTCGCTCTTCTCCTTGGTGAGGTAGAAGCCGGTGCACTCGAGTACATACTCGGCGCCGACCTCGTCCCACTTGCAATTAGCAGCATCGGTCTCCTGGGTGCAGCGGATCTTATTTCCATTGACGATCAGGAGGTTCTTCTCCTTATCGCAGTCCACCTCGCCCTCAAACTTACCGTGCATGGTGTCGTACTTCAGCATATAAGCGAGGTAGTCGACGTCCAAGAGGTCATTGATGGCAACGATCTGGATGTTGTCGTGCTTCTGAGCTGCGCGGAATGCACAGCGACCGATACGGCCAAAGCCGTTGATAGCTACTTTGATCATAGTGATTGTCTGTTATGTAAAATCAGTTACTGGTGTCAGTGTTATAGAGACCGCGGTATGATCCGCAATCATCAATCTTTCGATGGACAAATATAATTAAAAAAATCGGTTTTTCGTCCGTTTTTACAGTTTGAAAACCCCTTTTCCGATTCCTTTGATAAGTCCTTTAGTCAAGCCACGGAGACCACTGCCGGCTCCCCGAAGGGTCCCGGCGAGTAGGAGGCTGCTACCGACGGCTAATCCTGCAGGTATCACCACGTCCTGGAGAAGTGTGCTCCAGGAGGAGTCCTGAAGCCTGCTTACTATGGAGGGCTTACCGGTGCCCTCTCCCGGCTGGGTGTCCCGGAGGAGACGGGAGACACGTGTATGCTCACTCATCGTGCCATCCTGATCGCGATCCATACGGACGAAATGGGTGTGGGGCCTGTCAGAGGGGGCCTTGATCCCCAGCACGTTTCCTACCAGCTTTGCCGCTACCGGACTCTTGTCTGAGAGGGCTCTCAGCGCCTCTGTCTTGACCACCTCGGCACCATCGGTGCGGAGGTAGTCGACATTATTGAGGATCCGCATCTTGCTCTCCTCCGATCGGCTCTCTAAGCGGTGCTTCTGCGCCTCCAGCCGGCTCTTATAGTCTGGCTTATATGCTTTTGTACTCATAGTAGTGTACTCTCTCAGAGGAAATGATGGTTAGTTGCCCTGCAGGACGTCCTCGTCAGTAAACTGGTGAACCTCCACAACCGGGTGGTCCGGTGACTCTGTACCGGGGATCACTGACTCGCCATGGACATCAGTCACGTCGGCGACCATGGTCACTGTGGCGGTCTCACGCCGAGCCTCTCCGGCCTCTTTCTCCTCCATATCCTCCAGCTTATCCAGCTGAGCGGAGATGATCTTCTCCTCGAGCGAGCTGGTGATCGGCTTCTTGAGAAGAAGGAGGATGAGTTCGATGAGTAGCAGTAGCCCCACTAAGCACCCGAATCCAGCTGCCAGAGCGGAGACTGTGTCGTAGGCGCTCAGTAGGTCGGAAGCAAAGATCATGGCAAAAAGCAGTGCGATGACCACTTGAAGAAATAGGAGTGCCGTCAGCCCGACGACAGCCATAATAAGGTAGTACACCCCTTTGATGCCAGCAGGGACTCCCTTCTCGATTGCCTCGAGCTTTGCGAGTTCGCGCTTGGCACCCACGAAGGAGAGAGCCTCTGTCTTTACTTCATCGATGATTTGCTTGATTGTCTTAGCCATGTCTGTGCCCTATAAGTAAGGTGATACTCTCGTAGGATAAAGACAGATGGGACCGCGAAGGATCCTTGTGAGGATACTTCGGCAATCCCATCTGTAGATAAGTGGCTCTGAGTGCGCCAAGGGGGCTTAGTCCTTGCTGACCTTCTTCTTGGCCTCCTCAGCGAGCTTGTCCTTCTGCTCCTTGGCCTCAGCCTTGAGGTCCTCGAGCTCCTCCTCAGTCAGGTCAGCAACCTTCTGAGCGGTGTCCTTAGCCTTATTTCCCAGCTGGGAAGCGGAGTCCTTCACTGTAGAGTAGATGTCCTCTGCGTCGCCCTTGATGTCCTCAACGTAGTGAGAGAGGTCGCGACCGGCCTTGCGCGCGCGGATACGACCCTCATAATAAGCGTCCTTCACGTTGCTCTTCACCTTGTCTGCGGTGTCAGACATATCATCAATGAGCTGGTTGCGACGGCTCTCGTCAGAGAGGTATGCGATGGCCGCTCCGATGGCTGAGCCTACGAAGAGACCCAGCATAAACTTTATTCCGGAATTATTGTTACTCATAACTCTTCCTTGTGTAATTAGTGTCTACGGTTAGTGTTCGGCGATAGGGGGATTACCTCCCCTATCTTCTGTACAAATATACCTTTTTTCTAATACACAGACAATTCTGCTATCCTTTATTGCAAAAATACCATCGCGACCTAAGGTCCCACTCGTCGGTCAAGGTAGTCCTCGACATTGGGCAGGTCCCCCGGCTCCGTCTCATCAGGGTAGCGGAGGCGGAGCTGTGCGAGACAGATCCGAGTCAGGCAGACATTTCGCCAGCCGGTGATGTCGATGGCGTCCATGTCTGCTGGACTGATCCCGGTGTACTCGTTGGTGAGGGACGTGAGGGAGCGGTAGTGGTGTCGCCAGTGAGGGTCGAGGGCAGCGCTAAGCACCATGGTGCAGATCGCCTCCTTATGCTTGAGCCAATACTCTGCCGTCGGGTGTAGCCGCCGTATCGCTCCGAGGAGGATGCTTAAGTCAAAGCGGACGTTGTGGCAGACGAGGACGGAGGATCTCTTGATGAGCGGAAGGAGCAGCTCGAGGAGCTCTTCCTCGCTCTTCCCCATGATCTGGAGTGTGTGGGTGTCCAAGTGGTGTACCCTCCTCGCTTCGTCGCTGCCGGCATTGCTCTGCTCCACCAGCACCACGCCGTGACAGAGCTCACGGTATTGATCGTCTAAGCCCAGCCAAGCTGCCTGCACGATGCGGTCTTCCTCGCCCTGCCGGATCGAGAGCCCGGTGGTCTGCAGGTCGAGGATAAAGTAGCGTGGGTAGATCCCTTGCCTCTCAGCTGTCAGCCTCTCCAGCTCCTCGGTAGGCACCATAGGTGGCTGGAGCTGCTTCAGTAGCTCTGCGTAGGGGATAGAGGGTGATGACATAGGTACATTAGGCTTCCTCTTGACGGTGTGATTGCGGTAGCCGGCACGCCTCAAAAGAGTATCGCCGAGGAGCAGGTAGACCAGCACCACGGCGATAAGGATAAGTAGTCCTGCTTGGCTCATCGAGCCTTATCAGTAGGAGCAGGCAAAGAGTACTCGGCGCTCGGAGGGCTTGCCGGTCAGGATGTCCTTACCCGGCTCGTCCGGCTGACCGAGTGGGATGCATCGGATCGTCGCCTTGGTCAGGTCCTTGATGCGCTCCTCGGTCTCGGCGGTGCCGTCCCAGTGCGCCATTACGAAGCCACCGGCCTCGACCTTCTCGCAGAAGTCGTCCCAGTCGTCGCAGCTGTAGGTGTGTGCGGTACGGAAGTCAAGGGCGCGCTTGTAGAGATTCTCCTGGATCTGATCCAGCAGATCCTCGACCCGCTTGCCGATGCCCTCGTAGGGGACGGTCTCCTTCTCCAGCGTGTCTCGGCGCATCACCTCTATCGTCCCCTCCTCGACGTCGCGAGGTCCGAGGGCGAGGCGAACCGGTACGCCCTTCATCTCGTACTCGGAGAACTTCCACCCCGGCTTCTTGTTGTCCGCATCGTCGTACTTTACCTTAATGTCGTGATCGCGAAGTTCCTTGATGAGCGGCTCCACCAGCTCGGTGATCTGAGCACGCTCCTCATCACTCTTGTAGATCGGGATGATCACAACATCGATAGGAGCCAGCGCAGGCGGCAGCACCAGTCCGTTGTCGTCAGAGTGGGTCATGATCAGTGCGCCCATCAGGCGGGTCGATACGCCCCACGAGGTGGCCCAGACCAGTTTCTCCTCGCCATCCTTGTCGGCAAAGGTGACGTCAAAGGCCTTGGCAAAGTTTTGCCCCAAGAAGTGTGACGTACCGCTCTGCAACGCTTTCCCATCCTGCATCATCGCCTCAATGGTGTAGGTGTCGATGGCACCGGCAAAGCGCTCTGTGGGCGTCTTTACGCCGCGGATGACCGGCATAGCCATCTTTTTCTCAGCAAAGTCAGCATACACCCGGAGCATCTGACGAGCACGCTCCTGAGCCTCCTCCTCGGTGGCATGGGCGGTGTGACCCTCCTGCCAGAGGAACTCGCTCGTGCGGAGGAAGAGACGGGTACGCATCTCCCAGCGCATGACGTTGCACCACTGATTGCAGAGCAGGGGAAGGTCGCGCCAGGAGTGGATCCAATTCTTGTACGTATTCCAGATCACCGTCTCTGAGGTGGGGCGGATGATCAGCTCCTCATCGAGCTTGGCCTCGGGGTCGACGATGACAGCAGACTCGTCTTCTGTCGCCTTGAGCCGGTAGTGGGTCACCACGGCGCACTCCTTGGCAAAGCCCTTGACATGCTCCGCCTCCCGGCTGAGGAAGGACTTAGGGATCAGGAGGGGAAAGTAGGCGTTGCTTACGCCGGTCTCCTTGAATGACTTATCGAGAAGCTCCTTCATCCGCTCCCAGATAGCGAAGCCGTATGGCTTGATGACCATACAGCCGCGGACGGCAGCATTCTCCGCTAGGTCAGCCTTCAGTACGATGTCGTTGTACCACTGGGAGTAATTCTCTGACCGGGGCGTGATTGCCTTGATTTTCTTAGCCATATTCTTTGGCAATTTTATTGAAAGTATGTTTGGGTAACAAAGGTACCACTTTTTACATATCCTCAGAGGACGATCAGACGCTCCTCCACCTCGGGGGCGGTGATAAAGGCGAGGACGAGCGGGTCCGGATAGGTGTGGTGGCTCTCGGAGAGAGTACTTAGTTCGCTGCCCGACCTGTAGGATACCGATACCTCACCGAGGCGACTGACAGCGAAGTGTCCCGGTGCGAGGAGGGTGATGTCCGTCTGGAAGTCCCGCACGTAGCGACTGAAGGCCTTGAAGATCGCCTCCTTGGCACTCCATAGCTCAAGTGGGCTTATCTGTGGGTAGTTCGCCATTGCCCGGCGATCTGCCTCCGTGGTGTAACGTGGGAGGATCCTCGCGGCCTGATCCGCCTTATCCTCCACATCGATGCCCACCGGTAGTAGTCCCGCAGGAGCCACCTGGAGGGCAACGCTGCAGTGGCAGTCGGAGGAGGAGTAGAGGAGGTCGGGTCGGTTGGGGAAGTAGGGCGCTCCGTCTGTGTAATGAGCCACATGCGGCAGCTCCTCGTCGGCAAAGAGCCGCCGGAGTCCACGCTTCAGCGTCAGGTGGGTATCCTCTCTTGAGTCAATGCGGGGGATCACCACCACTGAGGACCGGTTAGTCATGGTCTCTCCTCAGTCTCTTGCTTCCTCACCTCGTCGTCCTGAGTCTTCTCCGGGTCGGGGATGAAGAGGATCTTGCTGATGCGCCTGTTTGTGATGGAGAGCACCTTGAATTGATGCCCGTCGATAGTGATCACCTCATTGACCTGGGGAAAGTCCCCCTTCACCTCCAGCAGCAGTCCCGCCAGCGTCTCCGCCTCGTCCGATACCCTTAAGATGGCATCGTAGTCCTCCACCTTGACGATGCGGAGGAAGTCAAGGATGCTGATCTTGCCATCAAAGACAAAGGACCCGTCTGGAAGCTCCTTGTAGAGCTGCTCGTCCTCATCGTACTCGTCCTCGATGTCTCCGACGATCTCCTCTAATAGATCCTCCATCGTCACCAGACCGCTCGTACCACCATACTCATCCACCACGATCGCCATATGGCGACGCTCCTTACGGAAGACCTCCAGCATATGGCTTACCTTCACGTCCTCTGGTGTGTATAGTACCTCTCTCAGCAATCCCTCCCATCGGAAGTCGGGTGCCTCGCTGAGATGCTGTAGGAGGTCCTTGGCGTACAGGATCCCCTTGATCGAGTCGATCCGCTTGTAGTAGACCGGTATGCGCGAGTAGCCGCACTCCTCGACGAAGGAGAGCACCTCCGCATAGGGTGTTGAGAGCTCCAGCGCCGCCATATCGATCCTCGGTGTCATCACCTCGGAGACAGTCTTGCGCTGGAAGAGCAGTATCTCATTCAGCACCCCCTGCTCCTCGCTGTCCTCCGTTGTCAGTTCGATTGCCTTGCTGAGGTCCTCTCGGTCGAGCTCAGACTTATTCTTTGTCAGGGACTTGCCAATCACTTCGCCCATACGGACGAGAGCCTTATTAATCCCTTTGAGGGCGCCATAGAAGGTGAAGAGAGTGGTGACATTACGACGTGCCACCCTGAGCGGATCCATCTGTGTGGAGACCTTCGGGATAATCTCGCCCACCAGCAGGATCGCAAAGGTGATGACCACCACCTGCAGTATGAAGCCGAGCGTACGCGCATGGGAGAAGTCCAGCGTCTGATTGACGACCGAGTCACTCAGCATCACGATCGCCGTATTGACGAAGTTATTGGAGATCAATATCGTGCTGAGCATATACTCTCCATGCTCCAGCAGATAGATCACCTTCTTGTCCCGCTCCTCCTTAGAGGATTTCAGCTCCTCCAGTTGCGATGGGGTGAGGGCGAAGTAGGCCACTTCCGATGAGGAGCAAAAGCCACTGTAGTAGAGACAGACTGCGATAAGTACCAGAGTAATGACCAGCGTCACGATGCCCTCCGGTCCCAGTGGGATCACGCCCACGCCCTTTAGTAGCCCGCTACTGATGTATTCGATGCCTTCCAAGGATAAAAATTGCTATACTGTCTATCATCGGGGGGGTCAAAAAGGCAGACCAGACTCCGCATCCTTACTGAGCGTCTCTCTATAGTCTGCGTAAGGCGAAGTGATCGACGCCTCCTGAGGGGTCACTGTCTTGGGCTGAGGCTTAGAGATGAGAGCCACCTGCTCAGCAATGATCATCGCCTTGCGATTGTATCTATCCTCTCCACTGCGGTACCTCTTATAAGTCAGTCTGCCGACCACCCGAACCTTATACCCCTTACGGACGTGGGCCTCCACATAGTGAGCGGGCTCCCGGTAGCAGACGACGTCATGCCAGTCTGTCACCGCTCCACCCGGGGTGTCGGGGAGGAGACTGTCTGTCGCCACGCTGAATGATGCCATGCAGGTCCTCTCATCCAGGTAGCGGATCAGCGGGTCATGCCCCACGTTTCCCTGCAGCTCTACCCTGCAGTATGTATCGCTGTCACCCATGACTCACGACCGGAGGAGAGCTATCAGCTCCTCGGTGGTATAGCTCTGCTGCTCACCCGACTCCATATCCTTGACGCTAATGGTATGTTGCTCGATCTCGTCATCGCCGATGAAAGCAACGTAAGGGATCGAGAGTGCATTGGCGTAGGACATCTGCTTCTTCATCTTCGCATCGTCCGGGTAGACCTCCGCCGTGATCCCCTCACTGCGGAGCACGCCGAGTAGGGGAAGGATGTAGTCCAAGGCTTTCTCCCCAAAGTTGATGAAGAGCAGCTGCGTCCCCGAGTGGGTCGATTCGGGATAGAGATCCAGCGCCTCCAGTACGTCGAAGATCCGCTCCGCACCAAAGGAAATCCCCACACCGCTCATACCACTCTGCCCAAATACTCCTGTGAGATTGTCATACCGACCTCCACCGGTGATGCTCCCCATAGGGGTGTCGAGCGCTTTCACCTCGAAGATAGTCCCTGTGTAGTAGTCCAAGCCGCGTGCCAATGAGAGGTCCAGCCGAACCTCATTTTGCATGCGACAGTGGTGTAGCTTGTCGAGGATGTAGGTCAGCTCCTCCACCCCCTTGCGACCCACCTCGCTCTCGCGGAAGAGGTCGGCGAGCTTCTCCAGCTTCTCCTCATTGCTTCCCGAGATACCGAGGATCGGCTTTAAGCGACTGATCGCCTCCTCGCCGATGCCCTTGCCACGCAGTTCCTCCTCGACACCCTCCCAGCCGATCTTCTCCAGCTTGTCGATGGAGACGGTCAGGTCGATGATGTTCTCGATCCCCAGCTGCTCGCTGATGGCAGTGAGCAACTTCCGATTATTGAGGAGGATCACGACCCGCACGCCCAGCTTGGCGAAGACGGTATCGATGATCTGTGTCAGCTCCACCTCATGCAGGAGGGAGTCGGAGCCGATCACGTCGGCATCGCACTGGTAAAACTCGCGGTACCGACCCTTCTGGGGGCGATCCGCACGCCATACCGGCTGTATCTGGTACCGCTTGAAGGGGAGGGTGATCTCATTACGGTGCTGCACCACATACCGAGCAAAGGGGACCGTTAGGTCATACCGCAACCCACGATCGCAGGCTCGGGAGGCAAAGTCAGCCGGATCGATCGTCAGCAGCTCCTGCCGGTCGAAGTCCTTGAGGCTGTCGCCCGAGTTGAGGATGCGGAAGATCAGCCGATCCCCCTCGTCGCCATACTTCCCGAGTAGGGTGGAGAGGTTCTCCATCGCCGGCGTCTGTATCTCGCGATAGCCATAGAGCCGGTAGGTGCTGATGATCGTATTGAGTATGTAATTGCGCTTCGCCATCTCCTCGGGGGAGAAGTCACGAGTGCCCTTGGGTATGCTTGGTTTCTGAGCCATAAATGATGTTGCTACAGAGGGATGAGGTTAGTACGTATTATAGGAGCGGATCTTGTCCATCTTCTTCCTGGTCTTGGGTCGCATAGGGTCGTCGGAGTAGCCGAGCGACACCACCAGCTGGACCGTCTTCTCCCGAGGTATCCGGAGGATGTCCTGGATCTTCTTATTATCCACCCAGCCTATGACGCAGGTGTCAAGCCCCTCGCTGCGTGCTGCCAGCGTGAGATAGCCCACGGCGATACCGATGTCGATCCGGGAGAAGTGCTGTTTCTTGAGGAGGTTTCCTACTTTTGCCGCCACATTGGCTGCCTCCTCGACTACGACGATGAGCGCAGGCGCCTCCTTGGCGAAGGTGTTCATTGATGGGAGTAGGGGGGAGGTGAGACACTTCGCGACAGCGACCTTGAGCTCCGGATCATCAACGACGATGAAGCGCCAGGGTTGCGAATTGGTGGCAGATGGTGCCAAGTGTGTCAGATCAAGTATGCGCTCGATTGCCTCACGTGGTACCGGCTTATCGAGATACTTGCGAGTACTCTGGCGCGACTGGATCAGCTCGCTGAGAGGGTTGCTGTCGGGGTCCATGGGAGAGAGTTACTGACGGAAGGTGATAAGCTTGGCGAGGTACTTGCCGATGATGTCAAACTCGAGATTGACCCGCTTCCCCTCCGACAGGTCACCAAAGTTGGTGATCTCCTTGGTGTAGGGAATGATGGCGACCTTGAAGGTGTCTCTCTCGGAGTCCACCACTGTGAGGCTGACGCCATTGATGCAGACAGAGCCCTTCTCCACAGTGGTGTAGCCACGAGCTGCCATCTCGTCAGTGACACTGTAGCGGAAGGTGTAGTAGGTACTTCCACCCACATCCTCCAGCCCGATGCACTCGGCAGTGGTATCGACATGCCCCTGGACGATATGCCCATCGAGGCGACCATCACTCCTCATGCTCCGCTCCACATTGACCCGATCACCGGGCTTGAGGTCGCCGAGGTTGGAGCGCTCAAGGGTCTCCTGCACCGCGGTGACTGTGTAGCTCTTCTCCTCAGGATGGATTGAGACAACTGTCAGGCAGACTCCATTGTGCGCCACGCTTTGGTCTATCGCCAACTCGTCCCAAAAGGGGACGGTCAGGGTAAGGTCCACATTGGTACTATTGTGAGGGTGATCCACGCGGAGCACCTTTGCCGTTGTCTCGACTATTCCGGAAAACATATAGAGGATTACTTACTGATAACTATCACTGATAGTGCAAATTTACCCAAAAGGCATTACCTGCCCAATTCCCCCTCCTTGATCCACTCCGTCATCATCTCCAGAGCCTCGCTCGAGAAGCCGGGCTTGAGCTGGACGTACTCGCCCGGGAGACCGGTGCTGCAGGGTAGAAAAAGGTGATTGAGCCCTGCAATCTCTTCTGTCGTCACACCGGAGGATGCTGTCGCAAGGCGCTTGATTGCGCCGAGATTGTCTGACGCCTCCACCTGCATATCCTTACTCCCATTAAGAGCCAGTATCGGGCAGGTGATCCGCGGAAGGAGGGCGGAGGGATCGCTCCTGAGGAACTCCTTATAGTATGGTGTGGAGGTCGCATCAAGCATCGATCGGAAGTCCCTGTCGCTGAGCACCATCGCTCTCGTGCCGGCTCGCTGCTCCTCGCGGACCAGCGGTAGCACCCTCTCGAAGTAGCCCCGCATCAGCGTAGAGTCCTCCGCTCGGGTCGTGGAGTGGTAGGCGAGATCCTTGAATGTCTCACTGGTAATCTTGGCGAAGTCCTCCTTTGCCTCGGGGGAGATCAGGCTTGACATCATTACTACATTCTGGTATGTGATGATCTCCACACCTGAGGTCCCCGGGGCGGCAAGCAGCACGATGAAGTCGACCTCTGCCGGACTCTCTGCTGCGATCCTCTCGGCGATCAGTCCTCCCTCGCTGTGACCTATGAGACCCACCCTCGAGTAGCGTCCCGTCCCTCTGAGGTGCTCAAGTGCCGACTTGGCATCTGCCACGAAGTCACTCAGCATAGAGGCTCCGAATGCCCCCGTAGACTCGCCCACTCCTCGCTTGTCATACCTCAGCACGGTGATGCCCTGCCGGGTGAGGTAGTCGGCTATGTCGCGGAGAGGCTTGTGTGGCCCCAGCTTCTCGTCCCTATCATTGGGTCCACTACCCGCCACTAGGACCACTGCGGTAGAACTCCTCCGCTCACTAGGCTCCGTCAGTGTGGCAGCGAGGGTCACCTCTCCCGAGGGGATGGAGAGCTCGGTGGCGTGGTAGGGGAGGTCGCCCTTGGGCTTGCTCTTCCGGTACTCACCTCGTATCAGATCCAGTCGAGTGGTAAACCCTTGCTGAGAGAAGTCTCCCCGGATCGTATCACCCTCGAGCTGACCGCTATAGCTGGCACCGATGGTGCGGCTCTGCCAGCTGAGCGTCCGGCTATCGGGGCTGAAGCTGATCTGCTCCACCGGGATCCCTCGGGCCCCCTGCTCCGGGCTGTCTAAGGTGGCGGAGTAGCCGTCGGTCCCCTCCGTGATGTGGAGCACAAGCGGCAGGCTGTAGGTTGGTGTGACCTGCAAGATCCCATGCCAAGTGTCGGCGATCTGAGCCTGGCAGGTGAGCGCAAGGATGGAGAGCGCAAGGATAATGTGGTTTCTCATCGCTATGAATAAAGTGAGTCAGTAAAACTAATCGACTGAAAGGTACAAAAAAAGGAGAGACCGCCACCGTCGGATGTCGGTGACCGTCTCTCCTAAAAGTGCATAGACTCGATCCGCTTCACAGAGGGTCGTCATCACTCAGTATGAATTACCTGACCACACTTGGGATAATAGTCGCTGATAGCGAGTCAAAAATTGGAAAATACAGATGGACTACATCCTTTCAGTGGCACCGCTCCAGTCCTCGGGAGCGATACAAAATGCACGTGACGGCAGGTTTTCTGGCTTGTCTCTCGGCTCGTCGCCTTCCCATACTCCTCCGAGGAGGACCACAGTGGCATCACTTCGAGCCGATCGGTTGGAGACTTACAGCAGCGGGTCTGCACAGGACTTGCACCTGTTTCCCTCTTACTCCGATGAGCGAGTGTCCATCGGATCACCGTCACCGCAAAGGTACATTTTTTCTCTTCATTGTCACCCCCATTTCGCCCATTGGACCGGCTGATTTCTTTTACCGATATTAGATGTCACTAATACCGATATTAGTTGCGCCTAATATCGGTAAAAGAAATGCCCCACATAGCGAGCCACTTTCCGCTCACAATTAAGAGTGCAGTCTGACCGGTGGAGCAAGGATGGTGGGACTGCTTTGCGAAAGACTCTATTTTGGGTAACTTTGGAAGAAAGTTAGGTAAGTACAACGCTAATAGTAAATAGTCAAGCCAATTATGGAGTATCGTATCGAGCATGATACCATGGGCGAGGTGAAGGTCCCCGCTGATAAGTACTGGGCTGCCCAGACAGAGCGCAGTCGCAATAACTTCCGGATCGGTCCCGCAGCCTCTATGCCGCACGAGATCATCACTGCCTTCGGGTATCTGAAGAAGGCGGCCGCTTATGCCAATTGCGAGCTGGGGGTCCTCCCTCAGGAGAAGCGTGATCTCATCGCTCAGGCGTGCGACGAGATCATCGAGGGCAAGCTGGATGATCAGTTCCCTCTCGTCATCTGGCAGACCGGTAGCGGCACGCAGTCCAATATGAATGTCAATGAGGTGGTTGCCAATCGCTGCCACGTCCTCAATGGTGGCAAGCTGGGCGAGCCGAGCCTGATACATCCCAATGACGATGTCAATAAGTCTCAGTCCAGCAACGACACCTTCCCCACCGCGATGAGCATCGCCGCCTACACCAAGGTAGTACAGCATACTCTCCCAGCGGTGAAGAAGCTCCAGAAGAGCCTCGAGAAGAAGGCTGAGGACTTCAAGGACATCGTCAAGATCGGGCGGACCCACCTGCAGGACGCTACCCCTCTGACGCTCGGACAGGAGTTCTCCGGCTACGCAGCACAGCTGGGCTATGCGATCAGGGCGATCGAGGCGACCCTGCCGCACCTCGCTGAGCTGGCGCTAGGCGGGACTGCCGTCGGCACCGGACTCAATACGCCCAAGGGCTACGCCGAGCTGGTGGCCAAGTACATCGCAGACTTTACCGGGGAGCCCTTCGTGACGGCGCCCAATAAGTTTGAGTCACTTGCCGCTCATGACGCCGTGGTGGCGGCTCATGGGGCACTCAATGGTCTTGCGGCCTCTCTCTTTAAGATCGCCAATGACATCCGTCTCCTCGGCTCCGGTCCTCGCTGCGGCATCGGTGAGATCCACCTGCCGGAGAATGAGCCGGGCTCCTCGATCATGCCCGGTAAGGTCAATCCTACCCAGTGTGAGGCAATGACTATGGTCTGCGTACAGGTCTTTGGCAATCAGACCACGATCACGATGGCCGGTGCAACTGGTAACTACGAGCTGAATGTCTTCAAGCCGGTCATGGCAGCCAACTTCCTCCAGTCCGCTCAGCTGCTCGGCGATGCCTGTCTCTCGCTGGAGGAGCACTGCGTTGCCGGCATTGAGCCAAATAGGGAGCGCATCAATACCCTGCTCAATAACTCTCTGATGCTGGTCACGGCACTCAACACCCACATCGGGTATGAGAAGGCGGCTAAGATCTCCAAGGCTGCATTCCACAATGGGACCACACTCCGCGAGGAGGCTGTAAAGTCCGGCTTCCTCACTGCCGAGGAGTTTGACGAGTGGGTCCGCCCGGAGGATATGGTGGGAAGCCTTAAGTAATAGGGGACCCTGCTGATCCGAAAAAAGTCGGATCTCGCACTTGATCAGGTGCGGGATCCGACTTTTTGGTACTGTCCTCTACCGATTAGGAGAAGAGGTCGTCGATCTCCTTGGGGGCTTGCTGTTGGTGTGGCTCTGTGACATCCTCTCTGTCGTACGCAACACCTGCAGCATCGTCTCGGCGACATGGCTCAAAGCCCTCGGGGAAGGTAAATTTTAGCCCAGGATCAATGCCGAGGGAGGTGTCCTTCTGTAGCTCCTTGTCTCCGTAGATCTTCTGGAAGAACCTCGCCACCACCGGCAGTGCCAAGCTCGCGCCCTGACCCATGCGCATGCCATCGAAGTGGATCGATCGGTCCTCACCACCTACCCAGCAGCCGGTGCTGAGCTTAGGGGTAAAGCACATAAACCATCCGTCCGAATGATTCTGTGTCGTACCGGTCTTCCCTCCCATATCGGCATCGATGCCGTAACGGAAGCGCATCCTGCTGCCGGTACCGCCATTCATTACTTCACGCATCATATAGAGCGTCTTGTAGGCGGCATCCTCAGGGAGGACCTCGTGGACCTTGGAGGTGAAGTTGGCCACCACATTTCCATACTTATCCACAATCTTGGTGACGTAGAGGGGCTCTTGTCGCATTCCTTTTTGGCTAAAAGTGGTGAAGGCTCCCACCATTTCCTCGACCGATATGTCACAAGAGCCGAGACAGAGGGCGAGGGTCGGCTCTATCGTGCCGGTGACGCCCATACTGTGGAGGTAATTGACGAAGCTAGTGGAGTAGCCGTCACTTGACAGCTGACCCATAAGCCAGGCGGTGACCCAGTTATCCGAGTGCTTCAGTCCCCATCCGATGGAGACCATCTCGCCGATCATGGAGGAGCCGGCGTTTCGCGGTGTCCAGATGGAGCCGTCAGGATTGCGGAGTGCCGGCTGTACGTGAAGCAATTGGTCGCATGGTGTGAAGCCCTCGTTCATCGCCATGGAGTAGAGATAAGGCTTGATCGTCGACCCCACCTGACGGCGTCCCTGCGTTACCATGTCGTACTTAAAGGTGAGGAAGTCCGGTCCTCCGACGTAGGCGCGTACCTCTCCCGTCTCGCTATCCATAGCCATAAAGCCGGATCGGAGGAAGGTCTTGGCATATATGATTGAGTCCCTCGGAGTCATCACCGTATCGCGCAGGGTGGTGATGTAACTGTCTCCGCTGCGCTCATAGGCAAATACCTGCATCTCGGTGGGCTTGTCAAAGGAGGCGATGATCTCCTCCTCGGGTACCCCGGCGGCTCGCATAGTGAAGTAACGTCCACTCTGACGGACTGATCGGTCAATGATCTTATCTCGCTCTTGGGACGTGATGCTATTGGAGAAGGGCGCATTGGCACGACCCGATTTCTCTCGATCAAAGGCGGGCTGAAGGGTGGAGGCCAGGTGCTCGATCATAGCCGCCTCGGCGTGCTCCTGCATCCGGGTATTGATCCCGGTGTAGATCTTGAGCCCGTCCGTATAGATGTCGTAGTTGGAGCCATCCTCCTTCTTATTCTTTGCACACCAGCCATAGAGCGGATTATTGATCCAGGCGACAGAGTCTCGGCTGTACTGGTCTCTCTGCCAGTCCGGATAGTCGCTCCGGCGGGGCTCCTTAGCTGTCATGATCTGACGGATATACTCCCTGAAGTAAGGTGCAGCTCCGTTATTGTGGGTGCGGCGATTGAAGACCAGCTTGATCGGGATCTCCTTGTGCTCGGCAGCCTCCTCCTTAGTGAGGAAGCCCTTCTCGACCATTCGGTCCATCACTAGGTTGCGCCGGGTGAGAGCGCGCTCCTCATGGCGACGGGGGTTGTAGAAGGAGGGATTCTTGACCATACCCACGAGGAGAGCCGACTCCTCCACCTCCAGATCCTTGGGTAGCTTGCTGAAATAGGTGAGAGAGGCCTGCTCGATCCCAATGGCATTGTAGAGGAAGTCAAATTGATTGAGGTACAGGCTGATGATCTCCTCCTTGGAGTAGCGCCGCTCCAGCTCCACCGCTATGACCCACTCGATCGGCTTCTGAAGCGCTCTCTCTATGATATTGTCCGCCTGAGGGGAGTAGAGCTGCTTAGCGAGCTGCTGGGTGATCGTACTACCACCGCCGGAGTCTTTGTCGCCCATGATGATGGTGCGGAAGAAGGCCCTCAGTACGCCCATCATGTCGATGCCGCTATGGTCGGTAAATCGCTTGTCCTCAGTGGCGATCAGCGCATGGACGAGCGAGGGTGCGAGGTCGTTGTAGTCCGTATGGATTCGATTATTATCCTGCAGGGCATAGGTCCCCAGCACCTGACCATCCTGACTGATCACCTGTGAGGCGTAGCGGTCGATCGGATTTTGCAGGTCCTCAATCGGGGGCATATAACCGATGACCCCCTTAGAGATCAGGAAAAAGAGGAGAATCACGGCTACGACTCCGGCAGCGAAAATGATCCAGAGCCAGGTGATAAACTTTTTGAAGCCTTGTGACATGACGATGAGTATATCAAGTATTCGTGCTTGAGGCGGATAAGTCCATTCTAATTCATAGGCTCTTACTACGAAGACCTATTAATGCGCCAAATTTACCACTTTTCGCTAACTCTGACCTCCTCCAATCCCAGGGGCTGAGGCATCGCTGCTCTGTGCATAGAGCTACCCACATCCTCACCTCCCGTTCATAACGATCGATGCGGAGAGGCTTGTGGCTAACCATTATGAAAATATTTGCTTACAGCTATTGGCTAAGTCGGTAAATAGTCTTACCTTTGCAACGTCAAAGAGACACAATGTCCTATGGTGTAATTGGCAACACGCAAGATTCTGGCTCTTGAATTTAAGGTTCGAGTCCTTATAGGACAACTGACGAAGCGACCCTACTGCAGATGCGGTGGGGTCGCTTTGCTTGTCAGACCTATGTAGATCGACCGCTCTGTGGCAGTGTGCGGAGCAGCTCGAAGAGCCGGACCGCCATCGGGCAGCTGAGGCAGTGGTAGGGGATGCAGTGGTTGGTGTAGAGCTCCAGCATACACTGGGTATCGAGGGCGTTGGTCGCCGTGATGCCATACCGGCTGAAGAGATCGATGTAGCTATTTCGCTCGGGAGGGAGCTCCCGCAGCCGGTCGAGTGCGGCCTCCTTGCCCGCGTGTGAGCCGCTCCACTCCGCATAGTAATAGACGGTGGGGATGATGGCGTTGATCATCAAGATCCGGATCAGACTGTCGCCTATTGCTCCTATCCGGCGAGATGACGGCTGACCGAAGTCGAGGTGAGACTGCCAGTAGGGTGAGGGCTCCACTCGTAGCAGGTGATCCAGCCTCTCCCAGTCTCTCGTGGTGACAGCCCCCATCAGCTCATCCTCGTGGTGGAAGATCTGAGCCGCTACGGATAGCATCCGTGCGGGGTAGGCGGCAGGGCGTAGCCTTAGCTTGCGAAACTTTCCTTCCCCGATCGGTGTGAGGTCAAAGGCAGAGCGGTAGAAGAGATACTCCTCGGTCAGCTGTGCCTCGTACTCATCTCGGGGAGCTGTGGTCTGGAGAAGTCCCGCCTGTCCGAGCAGTATCGCCTCCAGGGCTGTAGGGTCGGAGGCGTGGCGCTTAAGGGCTCTGTAGGGGATGCTTCGGGCGGTCTCCTCCATAGGGTCATTGTTGCGGTGACAGCCGAGGTAGCGCATAATAGAGCGGAAGAGGAAGGCATTGACCCCGCCCTCATGGACTGGACCTGCTGCCATTCGCTCCACTCTATTGTGCATCCGCTCATGGATGAGTGGGCGGAAGCAGCTCCTGATCTCATCAATGCTGATCTCGGTGATCTCAGGTGTGCAGCGGAGGGATCGCCCACTCACCTGTAGCTTGGTCATCCGGTCTACCGCCTCCTTGCTGAGTCGCAGCACTCCACAGGGCACTCTCTCGCCTCTCTGGTCGTATACCTCTTTGTCGTCCTCTAGGACGATGTGGAGTATGAGGTCGGAGTAGCGTGGGTCGGTGTCGTGCCCGTGGGCGTACCAGTCGGAGGCGCGCAGGTGCAGCTCTACGCTTCCTACCCACAGGATCTTCCCTAAGCGAATACGTGCCATGGTGAAGTCGGGCCCATCGGAGCTGTTTTGCACACCGACACTCTCCACCTCGACCTGCTGACCCCGCACGGTGAGGTCATCGAAGAGCCGGTTGCTCCAGCAGTATTGCAGTATATCCTCAGTCACTCCTATTTATTTTGTGAGTGGATCGATGGTATTGAGGTTTCGGTCCACCAGCAGTCCGTCCACGGCCTCTGGCGTCCAGCTGTCGGACTTCAGTGCGCGGAAGGTGATCTCAAAGAGCTCGCCGTCCTCGAGGAGGAAGTTGTTTCCCCTATTGACGAAGGTGGGAAGGAGCTCCTTAGATCCATCACTGTGAAGTCGGTCGTAAGAGAGATTGACCAGATCCTTCATACCGATGAGGCGCATGCCGACATACCGGACAAGGGTCGCATCGTAGGGCAGGGCAAGGCTAAGGGCATTGACCTGCTTCAGATCGCTTCCGGTGACAAGGATCTTGATCTCCTCACCCTCGGTAAAAGTGGTCCGGTCTGTTGAGAGGGTCACTCGTCCGCTCACCACCTTGCTTGACGGGTAGACCCCGCCATCGAGGACCGTCCCCACGGTGGATATGTCGTAGGCGTCGATCAGCCCATTCTTATTAATGTCCCCGATCGAGATGTAGCCAAAGTCGGCATCCTTTGTCCTCAGACCTACATAGTTCGTATAGGAGGTGAAGTCGTTCTCGTCGATCCTTCCATCGCGATTGATGTCGCCCTGTAGTCTCAGGGTACTTCCCGGCACTTTGTAGACGTACAGCTCCTGTCCTGAGCCATATTTACCGACTCCCTCAGTGATGTGGAGGCGGAGGTAGCGCGCCTCCGGCTTTTCAGCGAAAGTAAAGGTCTTCATCGACCCATCCCGACTCCAGTCGAAGGGCTGCTCGTCAGACCAGCTCTTCCGATCCTCAGAGTAGGCGATGGTCCCCTTGAGGAGTGTGCCATTGCCGGCATCGGGTCGTGGGAAGTACTCTATGGAGTCAAGCCGGGCGACCCCTCTGAGATCAAGGATGAGGTCAAAGGGGGTCGCCTCCTTGCTCCACTCGGTATGCCAAGTGGTGGACTTGTCTCTGTCGAAGAGCTTGGATACGCTCTGACCGGACTGATTGGGGACGGAGGTGGTGGCGACGATCTCCTTAATCGCATTCTCGTACGGGTCCTTGGCTGTCCGGAGGGTGAGCAGAGACCAGTCCGACGCGCCGTCGCTATTAACTGCTCTCAGTCGCAGGGTATAGTCTGTCTCCGGCTCCAGCTCCTCAAGGGTGAAGTGCTCGCCAAGGATCGTCGAGTAAAGCACCGACCCGAGCTCTATCTCATAGAAGTCTGCCCCCTTCACTGCACTCCAGTGAGGAGTTAGAGTATAGGCATCTACCAAGCTCTCCTTGGGTGACATCTTGGGAGCCTGGAGCCGACCCGTATGGCGGTAAAAGTGGTTTGGCTGGTTGATCGTATAGCCCTCGACGGCTATCCGAATCGGCTCCGAGGTGGTATTGACCTTATCCAGCTTGATCAGCACCACAGGATTTCCCTTGATGCTTTGCTGAGATGATTCGGACCCCTTGGTACTATAGCGATTGAGCTCCGGAGACTCATCGTAGAGGAATACCCCTCCCTTGGCTTTCTCGTAACCCTCTCGATCTGTCACCTCTCGCAGGAGTACCGGTCGACCGCTCACGGAGACAGATATAGCAGAGGGCTTCTGAGAGACGCTCAGCCTGATCTCTGTCGTCTTGAGGGGCTCGAAACCCTTGTAACCTCCCTTCGTACAGCCTATCTCAAAGGTGAGCCGATCCCCGCTCATCTTGAGAGTCAGTGGCGTGCGGACGGAGGCTCCCTCCGTATAGGCTACCGTGCGCCCATCGTCATCGTATTCAGAGAAAGAACCGTCCGCTCCTCCATAGAGCGCATAGCCCCGGAAGTCCTTAGGTATCTCGCTTATCTGATTGAATGGGCGGGTGTATGGGAGTATGGCACCGGCCTTGACGAAGACTGGGAGCTTCCAGAGCGGAGCGTCGAAGCAATTGATCACCCGTCCGCCCTCGTACGGCTCGCCTGTGAAGAGGTCATACCAGAGACCGATCGGCAGATAGATGCCGTGCCTGAGATCATTTCCCTCCTTGTCAGGAGCCGTCTCCTTATATATGGGTGCGATGAGTAGGCTCGGCCCCAGGAGGAACTGGTACTTCGTTGCACTTCCAAGGGTGTAGGGTGATGCTTCCTCGTAAAACATCGGACGCATCAGCGGAGACCCATCCAGCGTCTCATACGCACAGCTATACATATACGGCAGGAGGGCAGACTTGAGCTTCAGGTAAGATCGGTTGATCGAGGTGGCCGGCTCCCCCAGTGCCATGGGGTACTTAGGGTTGGCTCCCCAGCCGTCCATATTGAGCTGAATGGGCGTGAAAGCCTTCCACTGAAAGTCTCGGACGTTCACCGGGAGATTGCCTCCGCCAAAGATCCCGTCCATATCGGAGCTGATGAAGGGCATGCCCGAGAGACCGCTGCCGATGTAGGTCGGTATGTGGAAGCGTATGTACTCCCAGTCACCACCGGTCTGATCGCCCGACCAGACCGTGCCGTAGCGCTGAGTTCCTGCCCATCCGTCCAGGGTGATGATAAATGGGCGAGCTCCTCTGCCCTCACGGATCATAATCTCGGCGGCATCGGCAATCCCATTGAGACCAAAGGAGTAGCCTGCTCCTACCCATGCCACGTCAGTCTTGAGTACCCTTACACCTGCAGTCCCTACCTCTTTATTGAGGTCCCTCTGCAGTAGTGGCTCTATGTCCTCGACCGGATGGAGGTCGCTCTGAGTCCAGAGTCCGATCTCCACACCATGCTTGTGAGCATATGCACCATACTGTCTGAGGTTCTCAATGTTTCCGTCCAGTGAGTCCTCCTGCCCATAGCCGGCTCCGTAGCCATCATTGGGCAGCACCCAGCCGAGCGGCATATCGTGCCGGACGTAGCGGTCGATCACCGCACGGGCGGAGAAGAGGTAGTTGTCCCTCTCCCCATTGAGCGACTCCTTGATACCGCCATTATCTTTCTGGCTCTCTACGTAGTGCTTCCCATCCTCCATGAGGATCCCCTTACCCGGCTCTGTGGTCTCCAGCCAGTAGTCGCGGTTGTAGGCATTAAGGTGACCCTCGAGGTAGCCAAACTTTGGCACTAGTGCCGGTCTCCCTGTCAGGGTGTAGTAGTCTGAGATAAGCTTATTAGGCGTGTCGCTCACCATCAAGAAGAAGTCTATGTAGTCCTGGCTGTGCTGTAGGGCAACCTGATCCTTGGTCTCCTCACCAAAGTCGTACCTCCCGGGGCGGAAGGTGTACGCCAGGATCCCGTAGCCGGCTGTACTCCAGTAGAAAGGGGTAGGGGAAGCTACTCCTCCATCAACCCAGTTATTGGTGTTCTCAATGGCAATAGACTGTCCACGATGAGAGAAGCGACCATTCTGCACACCTCCCCCATAGAAGTACTCGCTCTCCCCCATGGAGAGGAAGAGTGTGCTTGACGCGTCCTTGAAAATCGGAGCTCTCGACTCCCTGACAACACTTTTGCCACTTCGCAGATCGGTCACGCTCATAAGACCGGTCTTCAGCCCCGTGGTGATAGAGACCGCATCGGTGGAGACCACCGGATTGCCCGATCGGTCTGTGCCAATGGAGATCCGGAAGGGAGTGGCACTCCTCGGGTGACTGACCATTATCGCTGCCGGTGGTTCCGAGAGAGGCTCCTGAAGCAATCTGCCCTTGGGGTCCTGATAGATCCTGACGATATGATCGCTGTAGAAGTCCAGCACCCTCGCCTGCCCATTATCCATCGTAATAGTGATCACTGATGGGCCTGTCGGCTCGCATCGTGTGACCTTCTGGGCCAGAGAGGTAAGGCTCAGGATAAGAGCGAGTGAAGCTAAAATCAGTCGTGAAGAACGTCTCATGGTTTAGCTATTGAATTTGGTATCGAAGTAAAAGAACCCCTGCGGGATCTATATACAAAGGTACCATTATTCGCCTGTGTCCTCTCGCTTCGGACTAATACCGGGAATAGAATTGTGGCGGAAAGGGGGCAATTCATTACCTTTGTGCCATCACCGAAGAGTGGCGCCTGTGCGCCGTACACCTATCTCATAGTATTGTATCCAAGATGAAGCGAAGTATTGAGGGAAGCCGAGTGCGACAGACCATCCTATGGATGTGCCTGGTACTGCTCGTCTCTGTCAGTGGGTCGGCGCAGACGACGACTCGTGTCCACGTGGTCCGGTCTGGCGAGACCCTATATCGGATAGGTAAGCAGTATGGCGTCTCCGTGGCTGATCTCTATAGGCTCAATCCCTCTGCTCGTCAGGGCATACGTGTCGGAGAGCAGTTGGTGCTACCTGCAGGCGTATCCACGGCTGCTTCGTCGGAAGAGGAATTCTATGCGATCAAGAAAGGGGACACCCTCTACAGCATAGCACACCGTACAGGCACCACGGTGAGGGAACTGATGGCTCTCAATACGTTCCTCAAGTCTCCCGACGACATTGCAGTAGGCATGATCATCAAGCTGCCTGCCTACTCTACGACATCCCCTTCGTCACCTGATGCCAAACGTGTCGTGCCGGCCGCTGCGGACAGCCTCAATGGTATCCGACTAGAGACAGTTTCCGGAGGGGCTACCGTTTACTCGCTCGTCAAGGGTACCGCCTGGAGTGAGGAGGACTTCTACAAATATAATCCTCAGGTGCTGGAGCGTGGGCTGAGAGCCGGGGAGTCGGTATTCCTGCCGGATGGCAGTATCCCGAATAATCTGGCTGCTAGGAGTGTCGTTGCCACTCGCCCGACCACCGGGTCAGGGACAATGGATGTGGTGCTGGCTCTCCCCTTCAGACTTGATAGGGAGAGACGCTTTGCGGACTACTACGAAGGGTTCCTTATGAGCGTGCTGGAGGCCAAGCGGGAGGGACGGGACATCAACCTGTATGTCTACAGTTGCGATGATGTGGAGCTGCCGTCCACCAAGGTGGCGATCAGCAACCTCCCCGACGTCGACCTGATCATCGGTGGCGTCTCGGTCTCCTCGATCCGCCAGCTGAGTGAGCTGGCTCACTACAAGCAGGCTACTTATGTGATCCCCTTCTCATCCAAGGACGTAGCCTCATCGCTCTCCGGTCATATCTACCAGGTCAATACCCCGGCGGCTCTGCTGTATGATCAGGCTGCGGAGCGCTTTATGCAGACCTATGGCTCGTACCATGTGCTCTTTGTCCGTCCTGTATCGGGCGAGGAGGAGAGTCCTTTCGTGCTAGCGCTCCAGAATAGACTGCGCCTTGCCGGCTCCTCCTACTCGGAGTGTGCCTCGTCAGACTTTATGAGCGGTGAGGATGTGTCGCGACAGAGCTTAGGTCACCTGAGGGTGGTCGTGGTGCCGACCACCTCGTCTCTCTCTGCAGCACGGCAGGTGCTGAGTGCCATCGATGCCGCACAGGATGACCTCGGGGATAGCTCTGTGGTCACTGCCTTTGGCTATCCAGAGTGGCAGACCTATGCCTCCTCACTTGGGAGACAGATGTACCGAGCTGAGGCAACCTTCTTTACCACCTTTTTCATCTATCCGAGAGACCATGCCTACCAGCGTTTCTCGGCGGACTATATGAAGTGGTTTGGTCATGGTACCGGAAATACCTTCCCTCGATACTCGGCCCTCGGCTACGATACGGGGAGCTATTTCCTTAGGAAAAATGAGTCATCGGACACTGCTTACAAGGGTGTGCAGTCGCTGCTTGACTTTGGCAAGAGTGTACCGATGAAGAGCGGGACAAGGAGTAATCAAGGGGTCTTCCTCGTCCGGTATAATAAGGACAATAGCGTGTCGCGCTTCTGATGATGAAAAAGCTAGCACTCTCCCTGCTGCTGACTCTCCTGACCCTGTCTCCTCTGAGGCTTGGGGCGGAGAGATGGGGAAGGCTGCTCATCGGTCCGACCGGTGGGGTCAGCTTCTCCACCGTCACTTTTCGTCCCATCATCCAGCAGAAACCCTATCTCGGCTTCAGTGGTGGGGTGGCACTGAGGTATGATGTGGAGAGCTATGCCGGTGTGCTGGTGGAGCTGAATTACTGGCAGCGTGGCTGGACGGAGGCTCCGGAGGACTATCCGCAGTATACCTATAAGCGTAACCTCTCCTTTGTGCATGTGCCGATCATGACCCACTTTATGATCGGTGGAGCCAGTAGTCCCCTTAAGCTTACCATTGATGCGGGTTCCCACTTCGGGTACAAGCTGGGAGAGAGTGAGGAGGAGCAGGTGGGGGAAGGTTTTGACCCCACCACGATGCGCCATGTCTATCGGGAGCATCACGGGCATGAGCTGGATCACAACTTCTGGTGGGGTGTCGGTGGTGGCATCGGTGCGGAGTACCAAATGCGTCGCTTTGTGATCGGACTGAGGGGTGGCTATATCTATAATCTGGGGGAACTCTTTGACAATAGTCGGACCTCGCTTTTCGGGACCTCCTCTGAGCAGGTGATCGATGTGCGCACGTACATCCTATATCGTTTCTGATCCAGATAATTCTTAGCCATGAGACGATTATTATCTCTCTTAGTCTGCCTCTTAGTCGGGTGCTGTACTCTGATGGCATCTACCCCGAGGCGAATTGTTTCCCTTGCCCCCTCTCTCACCCGGTCCCTATACTACCTCGATGCTGCAGACAGGATCGTCGGGTGCACCAGCTACTGTATGGCAGCGGGGCGCAAGGGGGTGACCGTGATCGCGAGTGCGGTCAAGACAAGTCCTGAGGCCATCGTGGCGCTGAAGCCGGACCTGATCCTCGCCACCTCGCTTACACGACAGAGTGACATTGAGACACTTCGGAAACTGGGTCTAGAGGTGGTCACCTATCGCACGGGGACCACATTGGTTGAGATCTGTGATCAATTTGTCGACCTGGGCAAGAGGATTGGTAAGGGGGCTGAGGCGAAGAAGCTTGCTGAAGCCTCCCTCGTAGTGGCGCAGGATCTCAAGCAACGTATGAGCACTCAGGGACTCACCGGACGGACAGTGCTGATGCAGCTCGGGGATAACCCCCTCTATGGCGTGACGGGGGGGAACTATATGGGAGAGATGATCACCCAGCTCGGGTGCATCAATATATGTGAGGACCTCAGCCATGGGACACTCAGCAGGGAGTATGTGTTACGGAGTGATCCCGACTATATCTTCGTCGTAGGGATGGGGGAGGAACGACAGCCGATGATCAAGGGGTGGCAGTCCTTCCCGGATCTTAAGGCAGCTCGGCAGGGACATCTCTATGAGCTGGAGGCCAACGAGACCTCGCAGCCTACACCGATTACCTATGTCCTTACTCTGCGAAAGATGGCTCACGACTTGGGCCTGAAAGAGTAGATGACGATGAATAGGTGGACCAAGTGGGCTGCTCTGCTCCTCGGACTTCTGGTCCTGTCGCTCATCACCGCTGTCCTCTCCCTCACCGTGGGGGAGATGCCGATCCGTCTCGGTGACCTGCCTACCATCATGCGCGGGGACTCCATCGAGTACCGTGTCCTCCGCTACATAAGACTCCCTCGTATGGTCCTTGCCCTCTCTGTGGGAGGATCCCTTAGTCTTGCAGGGTGTCTCTTGCAAGGGGTCTTCCGTAATCCACTCGTAGAGCCGTATACCATGGGTCTCTCGGGTGGGGCATCTCTGGGGGTGGCTATCTGCATCGTCTTCGGAGTCTCTTCCCTGCAGTATATCTGGCTTCCGCTCAGCGGGTTTGTCGGTTCGCTTGCTGTCATGGGCGTGATCTACACTCTCAGTCTGCGACGGCGGTCGGTCGAGGTGCAGCGGATGCTCTTGGTCGGAGTGATGATCAGCTTTGTCACCTCCTCGGCGGTCCTCTTTATAGAGGCTGTGGCACATCCCGAGGATCTTCAGAAAATCATCCTCTGGTCGATGGGCTCCCTGACGCAGTCTGACACCGGTATGGTAATCGGAATGGCGACTCTCTCTCTCCTGCTCTTGGTGACCTCCTGCCTCTTTGCCACCCCGATGAATGCCATGCGACTGGGGATGAGGGGTGCGGGACACTTGGGCTTGGACACCCGCCGCACAGTCCGATGGCTCTTTGTCATCTCCTCCTTTGCCACCGGGTGCTCCATCGCTGTAGCAGGAGTGATAGGCTTTGTCGGGCTTGTGATCCCGCATGTGGTCCGACTCACGATAGGCAATGACTACAGGGTCGTAATCCCTGCCTCTTTTCTCTTAGGCGGACTCTTCCTCCTGCTCTGTGACCTAGTTGCGCGGACGATCATCGCTCCTAACGAGCTCCCCATTGGGGTCATCACCGGGATCCTCGGCGGGCTGCTTTTCATCCTCCTCTTGACACGCCCACGCAGTCGCAAGCCCCTGCTATGAGTCTCCTCTCGATCCGTCATCTGTCCTCGGGATACGCCGGAGGCTTCACGATACGAGATGTCTCTCTCGAGGTGGAGCGGGGTGCTGTGGTTGGCATCATCGGCCCCAATGGCTCGGGTAAGTCAACCCTCCTCTCGACAGTCATAGGCGATCTCTCCCCGATGAATGGCCGGATCTCCCTCGGCGATAAGGACCTGAGGCTACTGAGCCGAAGGGAGCGTGCTTGCGCTCTCTCCGTCGTGTCTCAGATGATTGATCCCATAGCGATCACGCTAAGGGATTACGTGGCAATGGGGCGCCTCCCGCATCATCCGCCACTCTACTACATTGAGAGCACTGCCGATCAGGAGGTGGTGGAGCGGTCTATCCGAATGGTCGGCATGGAGTCACTGGCTCACCGATATATGACGGAGCTGTCGGGCGGTGAGCAGCAAATGGGAGCCATTGCGCAGGCGCTCTGCGTGGAGCCTCAGTTGCTGCTCCTCGATGAGGCCACGGCACACCTTGACATCACACATACCGTGCGGGTGCTTAGTCTGGTCCGCTCGCTCGCAAAGGACCAGGCTCGTCCTCTGACAATCCTCGCCGTCCTCCACGACCTCACCATGGCCTCAGAGTACTGCGACTACCTTGTCCTGATGAGGGAAGGGCAGCTCTACGCTCAGGGGAGCCCAGAGGAAGTGCTGACAGAGGAGCAAATAGGGGAGGTCTATAGGATGCCGGTTACTATCACGGCTCATCCTATCTCCGGTCGACCGATGGTGCTACCGCGGATGGCTTAGCTCCGCAGAGGTGTGTACTACCTCAGGTCTTAATCCAAGGACCAGTAACAGACCTATAAATATTCTATACTCTGCCGTCACTCTAATACCGGTAAAAGGGAAGACTAATACCGATATTAGAGAAGTCTAATACCGGTAAAAGAATTATTCCTGAAGCAGGGGCTTTCTGTCCCGAGGCTATCGAGCTCGGTGCTAAGTACGTCAGTCGAGATGCTTATGGCGGGGGTAGATCACTCGCTTATCCTTTTGGTCCCTATCCGGTCCTATTACTTCAGTACCGGGATTAAGATTGAGAAACGGCAAAAATGGGTATATTTGGAGAACCAAAATCATTTACAATCTTATGACGCTGAATCCACTGACAGCCATCTCACCTATTGATGGTCGCTATCGCAACAAAGTAGAGGACCTGAGTGACTACTTCTCTGAGGCCGCCCTCATCCGATACCGCATCCGCATAGAGGTAGAGTATCTGATATGTCTCTCTGAGGTACTTCCCCAGCTCGAGAAGATCCGCAATGACGAGGACCGTCGTCGACTGAGAGCTCTCTACGAAGACTTTTCGCTCCGGGACGCTGAGCGCGTGAAGGAGATCGAGAGGACGACCAACCACGACGTGAAGGCCATAGAGTATTTCATCAAAGAGCAAATAAGCGATGATGAGTTTGGTCCTGTGCTCGAGTTTGTCCACTTTGGTCTCACTTCGCAGGACATCAATAACAGCGCTCAGCCACTGGCCCTCAAGGAGGCACTCCGCGAACAGTGGCGTCCTCGGTTGGATAAGGTGCTGTCTGAGATCAATCAACGTGCAGAGGCATGGGCAGACATACCTATGCTGGCACGCACTCATGGTCAGCCCGCCTCTCCTACCACGCTCGGTAAGGAGATGAGGGTCTATGGTTATCGTCTCGAGAGACAGCTAGCGCTACTTGACCTCGTCCCGCAGACGATAAAGTTTGGAGGCGCTACGGGCAATATGAATGCTCATCATGTCGCTTTCCCCGAGATAGACTGGCGCAGCTTCGCCAATCGCTTTGCTCACCACTTGGGTATGGGGCTGGAGGAATATACGACCCAGATCTCTAATTATGATAACCTTGCGGCACTCTTGGATGGTCTCAAGCGGATCTCGACGATCCTTATAGACTTCTGCCGGGACATATGGATGTATGTCTCTATGGAGTACTTCAAGCAGAAGATCAAGGAGGGTGAGGTGGGCTCCTCCGCTATGCCTCACAAGGTCAATCCCATTGACTTTGAAAATGCTGAGGGCAACCTCGGTATCGCAGTGGCCTACTTGGAGCATCTGGCACATAAGCTCCCGATCTCCCGCCTGCAGAGGGATCTCACCGACTCCACGGTGATGCGTAACCTCGGTATGCCTGTGGCTCATATGATGATTGCTTTCTCCTCCATCCTTAAGGGGCTTGATAAGCTGATCCTCCACGAGGAGACCATACTTGGAGACCTAGATGATGCCCTACCGGTCGTGGCGGAGGCGCTGCAGACGATCCTGCGTAGAGAGGGCTATCCCAAGCCCTACGAGGCGCTGAAGAAGCTTACCCGTACCAATGAGAAACTTACCCGAGAGCATCTGGAGGACTTCATTGACCACCTAGACGTGAGCCCGGAGGTGAAGGAGGAGATGAAGAGGATCACACCGAGGAATTACACCGGCGTGTATAGTAAGTGACCAATTCTTCGTACCTTTACACCGTTAAATATTAGCTATTTACAATACATGCAGCCGTGAGGCTGCGTCACCCTCCCGTGAGGGAGATACAGATAAGTCTAAAATGAATAAAGACGATTACATGGACAAGGGGCCTCTCTACGATGATGACCCTGCTGATCGTCCTGAGAGACGCTCCTCGGCAACGGATAGCGACTATACCGGTCGCCCACGGTCTCAGTACCGCAGCAGACGAGCCGACTCGGATGATGACCAATCGGTGGGCATAAGGCGCCGCCGTCGCATCCGTGATATGCGTCCCGATGAGGGACCTGCCACCACCACCGACTACAGAAGGGAGAGAGGTGGTATCTCCGAGAGCTACGACTCCTACAGGCACCGTAGTAGCTTCTCTCGTCAAGATAGGATGCCTGATCGTACGGATCGCCAGGATAGTGAGCCGGATACCGACTACAGAGCGAGGTACAAGCAGAGGTTTGAGAGCAATCGCAGGCTCTATGGTCAGTCCTATGCCGATGATCGTGAGTCAGACGAAGGCTCTTTCCACATCTCTACCGATGACCAAGATGAGAGACGCCCGAGTAGAGGACGCTCCTCCTACCGGTCCTATGGTGATGATCAGGGACAGCGACGCCCCCAGGGCAGTCGTCCCTATCGTCGTGACCAAGGGGATAGACCCTCATATGGGCAGAGACCTCGCCGATCTTATAATGACCAGGATGGAGAGCATCGTGGAGGGCGTCGCCCGAATGGTGCACGGGACAATCGCTCTCGAGGCGGTAGCTCCCCCCGTCAGTATGGTGGTCGTCAGGGAGGAAATATGGGTAAGCGTAAGCCGGCCCGCCCTACTTACGATCAGCCTGAGATAAGTACGGATGAGCCAATCCGGCTCAATAAGTTTATCGCCAACTCCGGTGTCTGCTCTCGCCGTGAGGCGGATGATCTCATCGCTGCCGGTGCCGTGTTAGTCAATGGCACTCCAGTCACCACCCTTGGTACCAAGGTGACGATCAATGACCGCGTCGAGGTCAATCGTCAGGAGGTGAAGCCGGAGAGCAAGGTCTATGTCCTGCTCAATAAGCCGCGCAACTGCGTCACCACATCAGATGATCCGCAGGAGCGGATGACGGTCGTCAATCTTGTGCGTTCAGCTGCAAAGGAGCGTATCTACCCGGTGGGGAGACTTGACCGAAATACGACCGGTGTACTCCTCCTCACCAACGATGGTGAGCTGGCTGCAAAGCTGGTCCATCCATCCTTTGAGAAGAAGAAGATCTACCACGCTTGGCTCGATAAGGAGGTCTCTCCCGAGGATATGCAGAAGCTGGCAGATGGGATAGAGCTTGAGGACGGTGAGATGCACGCCGATGCGATCAGCTACGTCACCGATGAGGATCACACTCAGGTGGGTATTGAGATCCACTCCGGTCGTAACCGCATCGTGCGTCGACTCTTCGAGGCACTGGGATACCGGGTGGTCAAGCTGGATCGGGTCTACTTTGCCGGTCTGACTAAGAAGAATCTCGGTCGCGGCAAGTGGCGCTACCTGACACAGGAAGAGGTGGATAACCTCAAGATGGGAGCATTTGAGTAAGCAGATAAGAAAACCTTATGAAAAGAGTAAAGATAGTCGACCTCGTCAAGGATCCTAAGTACATCGGTCAGGAGGTCAATGTCAAGGGGTGGGTCCGCACAAAGAGAGGCAGTAAGTATGTCGCATTTATCGCTATGAATGACGGCTCCTCTGTGCACAACCTCCAGATCGTTGCCGACAAGAGCAAGATCAATGAGGAGCTGCTCAAGAAGATCACTACCGGTGCCTGTCTCTCTGTAGACGGCAAGCTGGTAGAGAGTCAGGGTAAGGGGCAGACCGTAGAGGTACAGGCTGATGCCATCGAGATCTACGGCACGGCAGACCCCGATACATACCCATTGCAGAAGAAGGAGCACACCTTTGAATTCTTGAGAGAGGTGGCTCACCTCCGTCCGAGGACCAATACCTTTGGTGCGGTCTTTCGCATCCGCCACAATATGGCTTATGCGATCCACAAGTACTTCCATGACAAGGGATTCGTCTACTTCCATACCCCGCTGATCACTGCCTCTGATGCTGAGGGAGCCGGACAGATGTTCCAGGTGACGACTCTGGATGTAGCCAATCCGCCCCGCACCGAGGAGGGTGAAGTAGACTACAGTCAGGACTTCTTCGGTCAGGAGACCAACCTCACCGTCTCCGGTCAGCTGGAGGGCGAGCTTGCCGCCATGGGGCTGGGCGAGATCTACACCTTTGGTCCGACGTTCCGCGCTGAGGACTCGAATACCCCTCGCCACCTGGCAGAGTTTTGGATGATCGAGCCGGAGATGGCCTTCTACGACAATAACGACAATATGGACCTAGCTGAGGACTTCGTCAAGTACCTCATCCACTGGGCTCTGACGGAGTGCGCAGACGATGTGCAGTTCCTCAATGATACTTACGATGACACCCTCATCGAGCGGCTCCAGTTTGTCGACAATCAGCGCTTTGCCCGCATCACCTACACCGAGGGTGTGGAGGTGCTGGAGCAGGCGATCAAGGATGGGGTCAAGTTTGAGTTCCCCGTCTACTGGGGCTGTGACTTGGCGGCCGAGCATGAGCGCTACCTCGTAGAGAAGCACTACAAGAAGCCGGTGATGGTCACCGACTACCCGAAGGAGATCAAGGCCTTCTATATGAAGCAAAATGAGGATGGCAAGACCGTCCGTGGTATGGATGTGCTCTTCCCCCGTATTGGCGAGATCATGGGCGGATCCGAGCGTGAGGCAGACCTCGCCAAGCTGACCAAGCGTTGTGAGGAGGTCGGGATCCCGCTGGAGGCGATGAATTGGTACCTTGACACGCGCCGCTTCGGAGCCTGCCCCCACAGTGGATTTGGTTTGGGCTTTGAGCGCTTGGTGCTCTTCGTCACAGGGATGTCCAATATCAGGGACGTCATCCCCTTCCCCCGCACCCCTAAGAATGCCAATTTCTAATCGCTGATAAGCAAAAACCTCCGAGCCTTACGGTTCGGAGGTTTTTTTATGCTCAGAAAGGAGCTGCTCAGAGCGTCTCTATGATCTCTCTCGCCTCATTGATGATCCGGTCGGAGGTGTAGGAGGGGCTGAGCTTACTCTCATCAAAGAGCGAGAGCGCCTCATCGATCTTGGCGAGCGCCTGCCGGTCACCAGCGTACTGATGCCTCAGGGCTCTGATCTTGTCAAAAGCCTGGATCCCCCTCCTCAGCCGCTCGAAGCGGATCGAAGAGCGTACACCGGGGTAGACTAAGTAGGTGTCACCGGCAGCCCAGTTGCTGTATCGGCTGTCGAGAAGAGGCTGCTCCACCCAGCTATTGTACGCCCAGCGGAGGTAGCCGTCCAGCCCCTCGCGTGCGGCATACCATCCATACCACTCTCCGTCAGCAGCAGCGCTGAAGGTAAAGGTATTGGGTCGCGGCTCGGCACAGCAGGTGTAGAATGTGGTGATCTTCCCCTCGCTACGCCGCTTCGCCTTGAGCTCCTCGGAGTACTTGGCAGCCAGCCCCACGCAGTAGTAGTCGAGGTGATCCGACAGCTCCTCATGCAGCGCCCCGGCCATATGCACCTTCAGCTCCGGGTCCGCCTCCTGGATCAGGCGGAAGCACTCCTCCATCACCTCGGGAGATCGCTCATCCATAGCTATATAGGTCCTGTCGTTCCACCCCTTTGTCCTCAGGTGCTGCGCAAAGGAGCGAAGCATCGCAGACCAGAGCTCCGTGTAGGGCTCACTTCCCGGCTCAGCCTTGAGGTATTTGTACTCGCCACTCGCTTCATCAAAGTAGCGGAAGGAGAGCTCCCATGGGACCATAGAGAAGCAGGTGATCGCCCTGTCGATCCCGAGACCCATCATGAAGCTGACCCACTCGTCGAAGTGGGTGTAGTCGAAGTGCCACTTGCCGTCCCTCCCGAGCCGCCAGTCGATCATGGAGTCAAAGGGATCGTGCGTCTGACCATTCCAGGGCTTGTATATGATTGATGCGGTGATCACCTTGCCCCCTGCGTCCCGGTACATCTCCATATAGGGGCGCATAATGCTGAAGTGCTCTTCGGACCAAGGAGTCACCCCATAGTATCTCGCTATGGAGTAGGGATTTTGCCACAGGTCAAGGAAGAAGTCACTCTTCTCGGGCAGTGCTCTCTCGTCCACCACCACCGACAGGGGCAGGGTCGCCAGCGTCCGATCACCATTACGTACCGTGACCGTTGCCCGATAGCTTCCCGCTCTTGCATCCCTCGGGATGTCTATTGAGAACCAGATAGGACGCGTCGTGCAGGGGGTGAGATCCAGTGAGCGGGCAAGGTGGTCGATCCCGTCTGCTACCAGTGTGGAGTCGAAGAGGGAGTGATCCGGTCGCTCACCACATCCTCCGAGTCCATCCTTATTGAGCTCATCCGTGAGCACATAGCGGACAAAGCCGGAGCCCGACTCGCCCTGAGGTGAGGGTATGACTGCGCCATCGCAGCTACGCAGCTCTGAGATCTCGTAGCTGAGTGCGGTGAGAGGGGTGGCGCTACTCACTACCGCTTGGGCGTAGACGCGCTCGCCTCGCCATCCGCTCAGCCGAATCTCTTTACTCGTCAGCCCGTCGGCCGGTCGCTCCTTGGGGTATCGGATGTCGATGCTTCCCCAGCCGATGACCGGGGCGCTCAGCGACTCCCAGAGAGACCGGTCTGTCGGTGTGGGATTGGGTAGCTCCTGATAGCTCTCCACGGGATACTGACCATATGCGGTCGTGAGAGACAGCAGTCCTGCCAGGAGAGCGGTTATTCTCTTTCTCATCGTTTCTTGGTTTGTGGATGGGTTTTTACTCAGAGACAAAGTTCGCTAAATTGTTTCTAATGGTTACTTTTCCTCTCCACCCCCTGCCATCCGGGGCAGTCTCTTGTAGGGGAGACTGCAGTCCCGTAGGGATGGAACTGCAGTCCCGTAGGGCTGGGACTCCAGTCCCGTAGGGATGACACCCCAGCCCGGTCTCGTTCGATCTGTAGCCAGTCGGAAATTAGGTAACTTTGTAGCTGATATATATTAGACCCTTACATGAAACATATACGAAACTTCTGCATCATTGCTCACATTGATCACGGTAAGAGTACGCTTGCCGACCGACTGCTGGACTACACCAATACGGTCTCCAATCGCTCTGAAGATCAAGTGCTGGACAATATGGATCTAGAGCGTGAGCGTGGCATCACGATCAAGAGCCATGCGATACAGATGCGGTATGAGTATCAGGGCGAGGAGTATATACTCAATCTCATCGACACCCCCGGACACGTCGACTTCTCGTACGAGGTGTCTCGCTCCATCGCTGCCTGCGAGGGGGCGCTGCTGGTGGTCGATGCCTCGCAGGGGGTGCAGGCGCAGACGATCTCCAATCTCTATATGGCGATCGAGCATGACCTGACGATCATCCCGGTGCTCAATAAGATTGACCTCGAGAGTGCCAATGTCGACCTCGCCGGGGATGAGGTGATCGATCTCCTGGGCTGTGACCGGGAGGATATCCTCCTCGCCAGTGGCCGCTCCGGTGTCGGGATCAAGGAGATACTCGATACGATCGTGGAGAAGGTCCCCGCTCCTGTGGGTGATCCGGACGCTCCGCTGCAGGCGCTCATCTTTGACTCCGTATTCAATGCCTACCGTGGGATCATCGCTTACTACAAGGTCGTGAATGGATCGGTTCACACCGGAGAGCGGGTAAAATTTATGCAGACCAATACCGAGTACGATGCCGATGAGGTGGGTACTCTGGAGATGGATATGGTCCCCAAGCAGGAGGTGAAGTGTGGAGACGTGGGCTACATCATCTCGGGAATCAAGGACTCGGGTGAGGTAAAGGTAGGCGACACCATCACCTCTGTGGAAAGTCCTGCTCAGGCACCGATCAAGGGCTTTGAGGAGGTGAAGCCGATGGTCTTCGCCGGCGTCTATCCGATAGCCCCGGAGGACTATGAGAACCTCAGGACCTCGCTTGATAAACTGAGGCTCAACGACGCCTCGCTGACCTTCTCCCCCGAGAGCTCTGCAGCCTTGGGATTTGGCTTCCGGTGCGGCTTCCTCGGTCTGCTCCATATGGAGATCGTCCAGGAGCGTCTCGACCGAGAGTACAATATGTCCGTCATCACCACGGTCCCCAACGTCTCCTATATGGTCTACACCCGTAAGGGGGACGTGATGGAGGTACACAACCCCTCCGGTCTCCCCGATCCCGCAGAGATCGACCATATCGAGGAGCCATACATCCGGGCGTCAATCATCACGACGATGGACTACATCGGCCCGATCATCGAGCTCTGCCTCGCTAAGCGGGGGATCCTCATCAAGCAAAACTACCTCTATGGTAACCGGATGGAGTTGCTCTTCGATATGCCGCTCGGGGAGATCGTGATCGACTTCTACGACCGGCTCAAGAGCGTCTCCAGTGGGTATGCCTCCTTTGACTACCACGTCACCGACCTTCGCACCTCAGACCTCGTGCGGGTGGACATTCTCCTCAATGGTGAGCCGGTCGATGCCCTCAGTATGCTGACCTTTCGAGGTAATGCGCAGACGATGGGACGGAAGTTCTGTGAGAAACTCAAGACGCTGATCCCAAGGCAGCAATTCGATATCGCTGTGCAGGCTGCTATCGGTGCCAAGGTGGTCGCCCGAGAGACGATCAAGGCGCTACGCAAGGATGTGACTGCGAAGTGCTATGGTGGTGACGTGAGCCGTAAGCGTAAGCTCCTCGAGAAGCAGAAGGAGGGAAAGAAGCGGATGAAGCGCATCGGCAAGGTGGAGGTGCCTCAGAAGGCCTTCCTCACGGTGCTTAAGCTGGACGAGGACTGAGAGAAACAGGAGATATAATTATGTCTGATCAAGATACAACAGCCACTCCATCGGCACCTGTCCCGTCCCAAGGGGAGGCGACACCGCAGGACTCGACCTTTGTGAGAGAGGGACTCTCGCGCATCCTCGCCAGTCGTGTGCCGCCACACAACCTTGAGCTGGAGCGTACCGTACTTGGCGCTCTGATCCTTGAGCGGTCGGCTTTTGCCCAGATCGATGAGGTCTTGGTGAAGGACTGCTTTTACGATCCCAAGAATGCGATGATCTTCGAGGCTATCCAGCAGCTGACGCTGGAGGATAGCCCTGTAGACACGCAGACGGTGGTGGAGAAGCTGAAGCTCAATGGCACGCTCCGCTCTGTCGGGGGGATGGGCTATATCGCGACGCTCGCCTCGATCGTCAATAGTACCGCCGACCTACCATACCATGCACGCATCCTCTATGATAAGATGGTGCAGCGCAACCTTATCTCCTTTGGTAACCGGGTGATCCAAAACTCCTTCGATGAGGAGATCGGGGTAGGGGATCTCTTGCAGGACTCTGAGCAGGAGCTCTTCAATATTGCTCAGGGGATCAATAGCAACGAGATGAAGACCATCAAGGAGCTGTTGCCTAATACCCTGCAGGAGATCCGCAATGCTGCAGAGAGGAAGGATGGTATGAGCGGTGTGAATACCGGATTCCGGGACTTGGATGAGATCACCTTTGGCTGGCAGCCGACGGACCTTGTGATCCTTGCTGCCCGTCCGGCGATGGGTAAGACCGCTTTTGCCCTCTCCATGGCTCTCAATATGGCCTTGGACTACAAGGTGCCCGTCGCATTCTTCTCCCTTGAGATGGGAGAGGATCAGCTGACGAAGCGTCTTATCTCGATGCACACCTCTATCCCCAATGAAGACATCAAGAGAGGAACACTCACCGACGAGCAGATGCATACGCTCTTCTACGGGCTGGGACCGATGGAGGAGGCGCCTATCATTATCGACGATACGGCAAGTATTTCGATCTTTGACCTGCGGTCACGAGTTCGTCGCTTAGTGCGCAAGCATCAAGTGCGGGTGGTCTTTATCGACTACCTGCAGCTGATGACAGCCAGTGGACTGAAGACAAATGCCAATCGCGAGCAGGAAGTGAGTACTATCTCCCGATCGCTGAAGCAACTCGCCAAGGAGCTCGGCATCACCATCATCGCCCTTTCGCAGCTTAATCGTGAGCTGGAGAAGCGGAATAAGGAGGGACGACGCCCACAGCTCTCAGATCTGCGTGAGTCGGGTGCGATCGAGCAGGATGCGGATATGGTCATCTTCATCCACCGACCTGAGTACTACGGCATACTTACGGATGAGAACAATCGCGATATGAGAGGCTTGGCGCAGATCATCATCGCCAAGCACCGTAATGGTCGGGTGGGGGATGTCTACCTTCGCTTCGAGGGTGATCTCATCCGCTTCTCCTCTGCGCTGGATAGCAATATCAATGACGACTACCAGTCGACCTTCTCCTCAAGTATAAACGGTCCGTCTGTCGATGACCCGCTCTCGGGAGGTGGTTTCTCTGACGATCAAGGAGGGTTTACGATGTAATGACTGATTGGAAATGGGTAAGAATACTAATATTCAAGAATTTTTAATCGAAAACATAGATCACGATATGAGTATGATGAAAGAATTCAAGGAGTTTGCCATTCGTGGTAACGTCCTTGACATGGCTGTCGGTATTATCATCGGTGGAGCCTTCGGAAAGATTGTCTCCTCCTTTGTGAATGACGTGCTGATGCCTCCCCTTGGGATGCTCCTCGGGAAGGTGAATTTCTCTGACCTGAAGGTTGTCCTCAGCCCCGCCACTATGGGTACTGATGGCGAGATCCTGAAGCCGGAGTCGGCCATTATGTATGGACAATTCATCCAGACAGTGGTAGACTTCCTGATCATTGCTTGGGCGATCTTCTTAGTCGTCAAGGCTGTCAATAGCTTCAAGAAGAAGGAGGAGGAGAAGCCTGCTGAGCCGGCACCTACGCCTGAGGATATCCAGCTGCTCCGCGAGATACGTGATGAGCTGAAGAAGAAGTAATCTCCTACCGGCTCAGACTAATGCAAAGAGGCTGCGTGCTTAATAGCACGCAGCCTCTTTGCTAAATATAGAGGAATGATCTACGGATCAGCTATCAGAGGGCACTCTTGACAGCCTCTACCCAGCGGTCGATACGCTCATCGGTGAGGTCATCCTGGTTGTCCTCGTCCAGGCAGCAGCCTACCAGCTTGCCACCCTCCTCGGCACGGCTGGCCTCGTACTCGTAGCCATCCTTGCTGATCGCACCTACGAAGGTGCAGCCGCTGTCGCTGAGCTCTTCCTTGAGGATACCCACAGCATCGCAGAAGGTATCTCCGTAGCCCTCGCTATCGCCACATCCGAAGAGGGCAACCTTCTTGCCGGAGAGGTCCTGGTCAGCGATGTCCCCGATCAGGTCGGACCAGTCGTCCTGTAGCTCGCCGTCGTCCCAGGTGCTGCTTCCGAAGATCAGCAGGTCGTAGTTGGCTACGTCCTCTGCATCGAAGTCAGCAGCGTCACGAACGTCATCAGCAGCGACGCCAAACTTCTCGGCGATGCGGTCAGCGATGTCTTTGGTGGTTCCGGTAGAGGAACCGTAAACAATGATAGTTTTCATATAAGGTGATTATAACTAGTAGTAATACACTCGGACAAATATAGAAAGTAGTTTTGACATAGCCAATCCTCTGACCCGAATATTTAGCCCTGTCTACAATCTGGCTATTATTCTGAGAAGTCAAGTAGAACGACCTGATAAGGCTCTAGGGTTAGGTCGAAGGCCTTCTTTAAGGGTAGACTGAACTCCTCCTCCGTGCGTACATAGCTGTAGTAGCGTGTCAGGTCAGTCGTAGTTGTCGGAGGCTCCGGCGTGAAGCGCACCCCGGTGACTCTCTTGACGCTTTGCCGCTTCCCTGTGACCCTTACCCTATAGGTGAGTGGGTGGCGAGTGAGATTGACGCCACGGAGGTAGTAGTGCTTTCGCTCCTTGTCAGAGGTCAGGGAGAGGCAGACGTCATCGTACCCTGTGATCTCGAGTACCTTATCCCCTCTGGTTCGCTGAAATAGCGACACAAAGTCGTACAGCGAGGTCGCATAGTATTGCGCCCCTCGGACCAGTATGAGAGGATGATCAGAGGGGTCAGCTGATAGCAGTGGCGCGATACCGACTCCCTCAAGAAGAGGGGTGTACCTCTCCGACTCTATTAGGAAAGCGGCTCGCTGTGCAAGGGGTGGCAGAAAGACGGCAAGCGACTCCGGATCGGCGAAGGTGGCCTCACCGATCATCATCTGTTGCCGCTTGGTCTGTAGCTTCCTATTCGCCTCCGGGATGAGGTTGATCAAGTGCGGGTCCTTGATTGCCGTGAGTGCCAAGTCAAATGCGTAGTCGCTGAAGTGTGTGGTGGAGTCGACCAGTGGTCCGGCTGAGACCAAGTTATCCTGACCGATGCTAGCTGCAAAGAGCTTGAAGCGTCGCTTATACTCCTCCGAAGTGAGCCCATAGCCGATCTGGACTAAGAGTTTAGGATTCATCGCTAAGCGCGAGAGATACTTCGTCCTCACGTCTATCTCTGCGACATCCTCGTATCTCGGTGTGGCGGAGGGATCAGTGATCCCCGCATTGGCAATGACCATAGGGCGGGCATTGAGTAGCTCTGACACCTTGATGAGCTTAGAGATCCCGAAGTCCCCGGTGTACTCTGTTCCCCCCAAGGTCCAGATCGAGAGAGTATCCTGATGACCATAGTGGGGGGTGGGGTAGCTCCCGGGATAATAGCCATTCGCAGTCCTGCCCCCGGGAAATCTCACAAAGTCGGGATCTAGCCCTCTCAGGAGCTTCATAAGCGCATTTGGTAGCGGGACCTCCGGATCGGTCTGCGCCTCTTTCCTCGTGAGCCATAGTTCGTCGAGGGAGACATAGCCCCTCGGCTGAGTATAGCCCGATCCCTCATCTGTGCGGTGAATGGGTCGAGACTCTATCATCAGGTAGGCGGAGTCCGTCGTGGTGGTGATCTGTAGCGCTACATCCCTACGGCTCCAGTAGACATCCCCCCGTATGGAGACCTCTGAGGAGACCTTCTCAGGAGAAATGGTGTCCCTCACTATGGAGACCCTTGCCTCCGCCAAGTCACTGCTGACAAAGCAGCTGAGACTATACCGCTCACCCTCCTTTACCCCCAGCGGGAAGAGTGTGCTCATGATCCTGCATGGGACAGAGTCGGTGTCCTTGGGGCGAAAGGTCAAGTAGTGAGAAGACTCCTTGTAGTAGGTCCTTCCCTCGCTAAGGGTTACCTCCCCGCTTCGACCTCCCCAGCCGTAAAGAGAAGTGGGGGTGGGGTAGAAGGTCTCGTACCCGTTGGGGGTGATGAGGGTCGAGGTGGATGTGTTGTAGCTGCAGTGCAGAAGAGGTGGGGCCAACTCAAATCCTGCGTTTGGTATGAGATTGGTCGTAAGGAGATCTTTCCCCCCACACCCGACATCCAGAGTGATCCCCATACGAAGAGGTTCCTCCGAGATCACCGGCAGGTCCGTGTCTATCACTATCTCACCAAGAGGAGGACGGTGTGACTGACAGCCTCCTCCTGTGGCGATGAGTACCGCACCTAAGAGGAGAGAAGAGATGAGTGACTTACCCCTGGATCTGATCATGGACCTAAAGCGATCCCACGAGAGCCAAGAGAGGCAGGTCAGTCGCCAGGGTGATCAGGATCACCATCAAGATGCTGCAGTATGCCTGCTTCGTCTCACTCCCTCTGACACGCTGATAGACCATCGTCAGGGCGGCTATCACCGGTCCCACCATCAGGAGCAGGCAGAGAGCCATATGTGTCCTGACTGCCTCACGCATAGCAGCGACAGCGATAGCCCCATCGGATCCGCTGAGGGTAGAGATGAGGGCGCTGACCGGATCACTTGGCCCCACGAGGACAAAGACCAGTATCCCGAGCAGCACCAGCCCCAGGATGTTGATCACATATGCGAATGTGGTGATCCGCCCGGGCTTGCACCGCAGCAGTGAGCGGAAGGCCTCACCGGCAATGAGACAGACGAAGGGGGCTACTACAAGGGATGACGCAGGATCGCTTGTGCCGGAGGCGAGGTTGTAGACAAGGGCTGAGACGATCGTCAGTAGAGCCAGACCCTCAGCAGATAGGTGCCCCAGGCTGTACCTCATCTCCGAGGACTTTTTCTCCTCCATCAGAGCCACCACACCCCAGGGTATTAGTGTCAGGAGACATCCCCATAGACCACGGCCGGACCATCGTCCTGACTCAGTCGTCAACCAGTGGCACTCACCCGGAATAGTCGCGGCAAGGGCTATGAGCAATACGCCGAGGACAACTGATGCGATCGGTATCCACAGCCGTCCCCTCACCCCGGATCGGCTCCCGAGGAGACCCCATAGGAGCATAGAGAGTGATGGGATGACTACTCCTCCGACCCCTACCGACAGACCGGTGAGAGCCAGGAGTACACCACAGACCAGTATGGGACCTACCGGATGTTTCCTGCCACTTGCCATCATATCGTGGCATACCATCAGTGCAAGGGTCCCAAAGAGAGCCCCCGACATAGCTGGTCCCCCAGTGATGATGAAGTAGTGAAATAATGGAGTGGCAATGAGGAAGAAGAGCGTCAGGCGAGCAATGGGTCGGCTTCGGTCTCTGCAGACAAAGATGAAGAAAAAGACCCCAAGCAGCATCGCCGCCAGTAGGGTCGGTATCCGAAGGACTGCAGTCGATATCGGCTCGTCACCAGCATCTATCACCCGGTGCATCAGAAGTACAGAGCCCTCATATATCGGTGAGGTAGTCCGTGTCAGGAGATCGGTAGCTGTGAGCTCCCCCTCGCGGTCCAAGCGACACAATTGCTCGACCTGCCCGGCTACTATCTCCTCCCTTGGTGTTGCGCTTCCCAGCCCGTAGAGGCTGAAGAGTCCAAGTAGGACCATCACCAAGATGTATAGCAGTAGGTCTCGCCTCCCGTGGAGGAGTGCTACCACACGTGATCGTCTTCGTCTCATGACATTACGGCTTAGTATGTATATGGACCTTGCACTCCACCGCCACCGGACGACCGATGGCACTCTCCTCCTCCGACCTGAGAGCCGATCTCATCGAGCTGACCAGCTTATCCCCTGGCACAGTGAGGCTGTAGTAGAGCACCTGTCTCATCCGGGATATTTGACCCGGTGTAAAGCGGTCGTTGTAGGATACCTCATAGTCCATAAGGTTGTAGGAGATCTGATTATATCTCCCATCGCAGAGGTCTCTCGTCAGGAGGGTGGAGAGGACGGACTGCAGCGTGGAGCCCTGGCTCGACTCGAGGGCAGCGATCTGCTCACTCATCACCTTATTGTAAGCGATCCTATTGTAGGAGGGCGTGTCCTCGACATAGTCGCTGTCAATGCACTCCTCAGTGAGCTGCAGGGCACTCGTCTCTCCCTCAGCCTTTTTCTCCGCAAAGACATGTCCCAGCCCGAGGTAGTGTCCCAGCTCGTGAGCAAGCGTCACCGCTGCCGGTGTGAGTGTCTCGTGGATCTTGCTGATCGACTGAGTCTTCTTGACTCGGTCTTCAAACTGCTGATAATTCAGCACAATGCAGTGATTATAGTTGTCAAATCCCTTTATCGCTCTGTCGAAGGTGCCGAGACCCTCCAGCTTATGCTCTGTGACGAGATAAGGCATATGGGAGATCCCCAGAGTGATCTGCCCCACATCCTTACCGGGCTTAAAGGGGAAGACATAGACGTTGATATACCTGCTGATCGGGTAGCTCATCGAGTGGTAGATGCCACCCTTCTTATCCTGCATCACAGCAGTCGGATCGAGAGCCCGCTCCGTCATGTCGTGTGAGGTGATGCCTGATGGGGACAGTCGCTGACCATCCGGATCTTTTGTGGCTAAGACAAAACGGATCCTGGAGTTCGTCAGTCCGATCCTATTGTACCCCTTCCCCATCATTACTCTCTTGGGGTTTGGCGGATTGCCGGAGTAGAGCTGATTGACCTGCTCGACCAGTCGCTGGAGGGACTCCCCGTTTACCTTAGTATAGTTGTTATTCGGATCGTTGTCGTTATTCTGAGCATCTTTCTTGGCAATGTCCTCGGGGTTGGTGATGACGTGGAAGACCAGAGGGATCTCGTACATCACGCTGTCGATGGCAAAGCTCTGATCGCGACCCAGCTGATGGACCTTGATGCTCACTCTGTCCTTCTCCCCCTCCTCGTCCTCAGCTATGACAAAGGCTATCTCACCGACTCGCTCCTTGTCGGAGAGATTGGGGCGTACATTGATGGTCACCTTATTACGGCTCTTGCCGGCGGGGAGATTGGCCGAGAGCCAGTCAGTCTCTGTGACGGGGACAAACTTTCGGTCAGAGGAGATGATCACCTTCAGCGTATCGCCCTCTGCAGCAACATTTTGGAAGTCCGTCCTATTGCTCTTCAGCGGCCCGATCGTGTCGAACGGGTGACAGCCGGAGAGTAGGGCAGTGACTACACCGAGGATGATGGCGAGGTAGATATATATATGGTGCTTTGAGGTCATGTGTCAAACCTTTATTTCCGGGGCTAAAGTTACCCATTTTTCAGTAGACGCTCTTTCTTCAGGGCGCCAGCTTCATCGTCCCGAGCAGATGAAAAAGTAGGATAAATCTAATACCGATATTAGGTGAGTCTTTTACCGGTATTAGACGACACTAATATCGGTAAAAGAAAAACCCCAGTGCCGGCAGGGGTCACTTACTTCTGATGCGTCGCTGCAGCACGCTGGTAGTAACGCTCTACCCAGTCGAATAAGCTGAAGTCGCAGCCGGTGATCTGGTCTGACTCCTGAGCCGTGAGGCCCTCCCTGGAGTCGGGGCGGGTGGCGGTCAGTCTGCTGGAGTAGGAGCCGCTGATTGTGGATCGACCCTCCTCGCTCTCGCAGCGGAGAAGCTGTCCCACCCTGCCCGATCCGAGGAACTCGCACTTACTCAGGTCTATGGCCGCCCCGCGACGAGCTAAGACCCCATAGTCCAGTCCCTTACCCCTCACCTCCATCGTGCAGTCCTTAATCGTGGCTGAGGTCTTCCCAGTGGCATTGGGATAGCGCCCATCCAGATTGCCGTCCACCTCTATGAGACAGAGGTTCTCCTCCCCTCTCTCCCTCCTCTCCGGGCTATAGATGCCATAGAGGTGGCTGATGGTGCCGCAGTAGCCGTCCGTCAGATCGATTAAGTCATCCTCAGCCCCTCTCACAAGGATCGTATGGGGGGATACCATTCCACCGAAGCACTCCAGTCCGTCATCTCCTGAGCTGAGGATCGCCACATGGTCGATCTTGGTGCCGGAGCCGACACCATTGAGTGTGAGTCCATTGTGCTCTACGTCAGCTGTCAGGCTTGCACCGGGGCTATCGATGATCAGGTAGTGTATCTCGCCCGAGTCATCGCGAGGGTCGTCTCCGCCATAGTATTGGTCGCGCTCCGCCTCATCGACCTCCGCTACCCGATGAGCAGCACCGCAGATGGGTGCTCTCCCATTGATGATCAGTCCGCCCCAGTAGCCGGGGAGTTCGCGCCCCTTGTCCGCACACAGGACTACCGGCTCCTCAGCCGTACCGAGGATCCGTATCTTGGCCCCCTGCTCCACGAGGATGTACTTATCGAAGCCCGGCATCGAGGCGATCACCGTCCCTCGCTCTATCGTCAGTGTAGCGCTCCTTCGGACTCGAACTGTCCCCTCAAGGTGGTACCTCCCGGTGCTTAATACAAAGTCCTCGGTGATGTCGCCGATGAGGATCGTCTCGCCACTCTCCCCCCGGGGTAGAGTGTAGTCCGGATCCATCTTGCAACCGGCGAGGAGGATAAGTACTGCTATCAGCAGGCTAAGTGTATGGTAAGTCATAAGATCAGTCGGGAAGTGTGTAGCTAAAGCCTATCGTCAGTCTCGGTCCCTCGTAGGCGAGCTGATAGAGGAAGTCTCCGGACCCTTGGTAGAGCTTTGTAGGAGTATTCAGTAGGTTGTCTCCACGGAAAATGAACGAGAAGTGAGCAGACAGCTTGGCGTGAGCCTCCGCGGACAGGCGTAGGGATGAGCTCTCATAGAGATCATCGAGGGCACTCTCACCCACACTGACGCACCTATCTGAGGCGTAGTCGCCAGTGATCGTCACCCCCCATAGCTCGGTGGAGTAGTCTATGGCACTACTGAGGCGATGGTGCCCGATGCCGGACAGGGGGATCCGCGCTCTATGGGCATGCTGCAGGGTCTCCACGGACGAAGAGTCCGACCCGATCAGTCGATACTCCATCCTCACGCCGATCGGCCTTAGCAGCGGCGAGGAGAGGTAGCTGAGTCTGTAGCTCGCCTCAATGGTCAGCCCGAGAGCCTGAGCAAAGGGCGCATTACCCATTGTCTCCAGCGACCAGTGCCCATCCGTGGGTACAGCACTCTTTTGCCGAGGGATCACCTCACTGAAGTCTTCCTGAGTGAAGTCGGGGTCCACATATCTATAGAGGTAGTCCCGTGATCCGATCCAGTCAAGCGAGGCAGAGAGATGGTTCCCCTCCCACTCCCTGCGGACCTCGGCGCTGGCTGACAGCCGATACTCGGGTCGCAGTCCCCTTCGTCCCATCTCCACGGTGTGATCGGTACTCGAGTGCTTGTTGTAGGGGATCATCCCCCTGTAGGAAGGCAACACCTGCTCGGTGGACAGGGAGAGAAAGGAGAGCCATCCGCTCTCGGTCTTGTAGTCAAGGGTGAGGTAGGGCAGGAGAGCAAAGTAGTGAATGGAGCCGGAGACATCCTCGTCTGCTCTATTCTCTACTACCGTGTGACAGAGAAAGCTAAGTCGATAGCCCCTGATGCTACTACCGAGCGTCAAGGAGAGCCGATCGGGGAGCAGCTCTCGTCGCCACTCGATCAGACCATCAGCCTGCTCCGTCACTACGTCAAAGCTGGCTGGGAGGTAGCTGGGGATATTGGGGGTGCGAGAGAAGCTCTGCTCATCCCACGTGTCTAAGTCGTGTACATATCGGTGGTCGACTAGGGGACCGAGGCTGTAGAGTACCCCTCTTTCGCCGAGGTAGGAGGCATCGGTGAGATCTCGCTTGGGCATCGAGGCGAAGGTGGGGAAGTGAGCACCGAGCAGCGGATAGACCTTATCTGACGCGTCGCTCTCTGAGGCCTCCAGGCGTCTACCGGAGAGGTGCAGGGTGAGCTGCCCCCCTGACACTTCGGCATTAAGCTTTGCCTTAGCGCCATAGCTCCTCTCCCCGAGGTGTGTGCTTTTCTCACTGATCTTGCGGAAGCCATACGACCGCTCGCTTACCTCATCATACGATAGGTGTGGCAGGTGCCCCTCTCCGATCTCCGTCCTGATCTCAGTATCCGGCAGGTGATGTGCAACCACCCGCTCATTGGGACAGTCCTCTTCATGGCGCTGATGGTCGATCGACCAAGAGAGATGCGCAGTAGAGCTTGGCAGTCGGTGGTCACCGGAGAGAGTCAGCGCACCGGTCACTTTTTGCTTCAGTCGCGCGCCCTCCCAGCTGGGGAATCGACCCGACAGAGCTCCTCCGGCTCGGGTTAGTCGCTCCAATTCTCCTGAGTAAGTGGTATGACCCTCAGCCTCCAGAGGGACGATATTATTAATCCCGAGGTGGTATCGCTGATCCCAGGTGTCCTGTAGCTTGAGTGTGCCACTGAGGTGGATCCGATCCCGCTCTGAGATGACCCAGCGGAGATCACTCCCGGCACTAAGTCCCATTCGGCGGCTGACAGTCTGCCTCAGCTGATAGTTCCCGATATAGCGCCCCGGCAACCCCGTTACCCAGGTTGCTCTCATCTCGTCATCGGTCTGCTTACCATCCTGGTATGTGAGGTGGTAGCCCACTTGGAGCCTTGGGGTAAAAAGGGTGTTACTGCCCCGGAGGCTGACCTCGCCCATAGGATGCAGCCGAGGGGCGATGATGCCTCCTGTGGCGGAGAGACTGAGTCGAGTCGCCTCCTGCGCCGTAAGGGCTAGAGAAAGTGCGAGAGAGAGGAGGACAGTGCCGATGAGTCTGCAGAGAGCGTGCTCCATTTCCCTAAGTATACGTCTTGTCAAAAGTCGACTCGGAGTGTGCCACGTACCGCCCAGGGCGATCCCTGACTGTAGGCCCCCGGAGCGGTCAGACGGCGGTAGACATCGATGCGACCCAGCTTCAGGATATTCTCCAGCCCGAAGCCGAGCTCCACATAGCTCTGGTGGCGCATCTCTGTGGCTATCGTGGGAAGGATGAAAATGTCTGTCGCATGGGCTTGCTGATTGAGCTTCGATGTGTTGCCGTAGAGGTAATTAATGCTCCACACACCCCTTAGGCTTAGCTTATTCAGCAGGGGGATCCTATTCAGGATCAGCCCCCTCATATGCCACTGCGCAAAGAGCGTTGCCCACTCGTCTGCTACATACTCCAGCGGGTAGAGGATCTTAAATGCATTGTCGTGCAGGGTGAAGCCACGATTGGTCGGTGGTATGTAGAGGAGGGGGAAGGGGACTGTATTCCAGAGCTTCCCCACCGTCACTTGGTAGTCCATACGACCCCAGATGCCCATCGGCAGGCGCTGCTCCAGACGGATCTCCGTCCGGTGCCTGAGGTACTCCCCCCCGAGGACCCGCGCGGCAGTCTCGTGCTTGAGGAAGAGCACCGGGTACTCCCGCTTGATCAGATCCCTGAAGGGTGAGTGGCGCTCCATCGAGCCGGGACGGATGCGCTCTCCCGGTGCCCAGCGAACCTCCACACCGGCAGCGGCATCGGTGATGGACCACTGGCGTAGCAGGTCTCCATCCCGCTGAACCTTGAGGTACGGGAAGCCGTGCTCCGCCGGAGTATCGGTCACATGCTGCAGGTAGACACGGAGCGACAGCGTGGAGCCGTAGTCGTGGATGTACTGTATCTGCCAGATATTCCGATAGGACCGATTGGTGAGATAGGTGGTGCCAAAGTGGTAGTAGGTATTATCCTGCGGGTCGGTCGCATAGAGCTGACCAGGGGTAAAGAGGTCGTGGCTATAAGAGAATTGCAGCTCGTCCCTCGGAAACTCCTCCCGAAAGTACCCCTTAGGGAGAAATGACCAGATGACGGATAGGGAGTGCTTCAGCTCGTGATCCCTTAAGCCATAGGCGAGGTATCCCTCGAGGAAGAAGCGTGAGGAGATAAAGCCCGTTGTCCTCCCCCCAAGTCGTAGGCGGTTGCCCTCCACCTCATTGAATCCTATCATCTTAGTGATCGGACCAATGTCGAAGTAGCTCCCTCCGAAGAGTTTGTCTCTGTCGTATCGCGTCCTGATGTACCCGAGTGATATCATATCCGCTGCATCTAAGAGGAAGCGGTAGATAGGGATCGCCTTGACCTCAGCAAGGAAGTCCTTGAGCCCTTGGTCTGAGGCGAGCATCCGCTCCGTCTCAGGTCGGTATCGAACTGCCGTGGTGTCGGATGAGAGGTCAGTGATGGCCTGAGGTGCTGTGAAGAGGAGAGTGTCTGATCGAGCTATCGGCGTCCCCGGGGTGACCACCTCTCGACTACCGTAGTGTCTCGTCTGCTCCACATAGAGGGAGAGCAGGCGCCAGTAGAGCCGGAAGGAGAGGCTGAGGGTCTCCTCACTCACCTGTCTCTTGTCCGGCTGAGCGGGATCGTACTCCTGAGTAATCGATAGTGCATCGACGAAATTGAGGTTGGTGGACTGAGGGACGATGAGTTCGCTCCTCAGTAAGCGTGGTGGATCCGTGACGGTGAAGTAGAGATGCCCTCGGAAGGTGGGGTCGCTCGGCACGAAGGGGAAGAAGGTGACCGTCTGCGCCACCTGCCCACGCATAATGAGCGTATCGGTGAGGTAGTACTTATACTGGCTTAGTCCATCGGAGCTAAGGGGGCTGGCAAAGTGCGTCTGCAGTAGTCGGACGTCCTTGCCATAGAGATCCACCTCGGGGAAGAGATCCTCGATTGCCACGGTCATCGTCCCATCATCGAGGGTCTGGTCCAGCCCGGTGTGACGTGAGTATCGGATCACCTCCCGCCACTTTTTGTCCTCCGTATTGTATCCGTAGTCGGAGATCCGATCTCTTATGGAGAGGGGGAGCACCCACTTTCCATCGAGCCGGGAGCGAGTAACGTACTTGGGGAAAAAGGGGAAGAGCGTATTGAGCCACTTTGCTTTTAGATCAAAATTGGCAAGCGAGAGAGTCAGCCGATCGGCCCCTCGGAGGTGATAGCTGTAGTCAATGCTGTCCCGCCTATTACGCTCACTCTCCATTGCATCCAGCACGAGGGTGATCGCCGGATTATCCTCCTTGCTGTACTTCCCACGGGGGGTCTCGATGGTGATGTTGGGTATGGTGTATGAGAGTGGCACTGAGTCCTGCTTTGTGATGGGGAGGCTGTCTCTCGAAGCGGGGTAGTCCCCGTGCGCCGCCACTGTCCCCGCAGAGAGGAGTGGTGGCACAAGCGTGGCGATAAGCATCACCACAAGGACTATGACTATCCCCCTTTGCATGATGGACTATGTACCAGGCGGACTCGGTCTATTCGGAGACCACCCGAAGGGTCTTCGAGAGGGGCTCTTTCTCTTTCTCCTCCCCGGTGTCGCTATTCATCCCACCGAAGACCAGCTCAGCGATGAACCGGTGCTCCGATGGCACTCCCGCATCCTCTCGCACTCGATCGTCATCGAGGCCGGTGTAGTGCTGGAGATTAGCACCGAAGCCTAGTCCGACTAGTCCGAGCCAAGCAGCATACTGGTGTGAACCCTGCACCTGCTCCGCCCAGAGGGGAAAGTTGTGAGCATAGGTGGGGAAGCGCTCCTGCAGCGATTTGGTCACCAGTTCGTCGTCAAAGAAAAGCACCGTCCCCGCTGCATTACGAAACCCTTGGATCTTATCCGCAGTGCCATCGGCATACTTTTCCTCGCCTATCTTATCTATCAGGAGGGACTTGATCAGGTCCCAGTGGCGGTGGTGTGCCGGACCGGTGAGGAGGACCATACGGACCGGTTGGGAATTGAAGGCTGAGGGTGTGGTGAGGAGAATGCTCCCCAGCAGCTCCTCGACCTTTTCTATCCCGGCCGGGAGGGAGCTATTGAGGTCGTACTGAGAGTGTCGGGTGAGGATAGGCCCCTCGCTCTGTATAAATCCTTTCATTTCTTTTTTTTCAAAGACGTTATTAACCAAATCTACTATCACGCCGTCGGGGCCAGTATGGGTCCGATGGTGGAGAGATCGGAGAAGTCTGAGGAGAGGAAGCGGCGTAGCCCATCGGAGTCTACCTGGCGAACGATCTCTCCGCGATAGGCTATGGTGATCTCGCCGCGCTCCTCACTGACGATGATGACCCGGGCATCAGACTGCTGGCTTACTCCTAGACCGGAGCGGTGGCGGAGTCCCATCTCCTTTGGTAGGGAGCTCCCGTGTGCGACAGGTAGGATGCAGGCTGCGGCAAGGATGCGCCGGTCGCGGATGATCATTGCCCCATCGTGGAGCGGAGAGCCCTCATAGAATATGTTTTCAAGGAGTCGCGAATTGACGTCCGCATTCAGCAGCTCACCGGTGTGTGCAATCGGTGTTAGGTCGACGTTATTCTCGATGACGATCAGCGCACCCACCTTTTTCTTTGCCATACGGAGGCAGGCAAAGGTCATCATCGCGATGTACGAGGCCTCTTGCTGCTTGGCCTGGTCGCGCTTGCGCTGCCGGAAGATCTTCTCCGGGGAGAGCCACTTATTCGTCGATCCCAGCAGAGTGAGGAAGCGCCGTATGTCGTCCTGAAAGAGGATCACCAGCACCAGCAGCCCCATTCCCATCATGTAGTCCATGATCCGCCCCATGAGGCGCATGCTGAGGATGCGGGAAAAGAGCACCCACATCATCACAAAAGTGATGATACCCACGAGGAGCGTGCTATTGCCCCCCTTGCGGAGCGCCCTGAAGAGGTAGTAGAGTAGGACGCTAAAGAGAAGTATGTCGAGTACGTCGACGATATTAAAGGACAACCACTCCATAATAGTATATAGGATGCTACTTAGTCGACCGGCTTGGCATCCTCGGTGGTGAGCCGGCGGAGTTCCTGATACATACGGACGCACTCTACGCACTCCCGCACATCATGTACCCGCAGAATGTGTGCGCCATGGAGGAGGGAGTAGGTATTGAGGAAGGTGGTACCATTGAGTGCCTCGAAGGGGGTGTGACCAAAGAGCTTATAGATCATACTCTTCCGGCTGATGCCCACAAGGAGCGGGTAGCCAAGGTCGATCCACTTGTCGAGATCAGCCATCATCTCCCAGTTTTGCTCCGTATTCTTTGAGAAGCCAAATCCCGGGTCCAGGATGATATTCTCATCCCTCATACCCAGCTCCCGAGCTTTTTGCAGCTGACCGAGGAGCTCCTCTATAGCCCCGTCAGCGACACGACCATCGTAGTGAAGCAGCTTCTGCATAGTCTTGGGCGTCCCCCTCATGTGCATCAGGATATAGGGAACGTCAAGCTGTGCCGCTGTCTGGAGCATCTCCGGATCGATCAGACCGCCGGATATATCGTTGATGATATCGGCATCGCCCTCCTCGATACACCTGCGAGCCACCTCTCCGCGGAACGTATCTACGCTCACGATCACGTCGGGGTAGTGACGGCGGATGGCGGTGAGTACCTCACGCAGTCGGCGCCACTCCTCCTCAGGGGAGACATCGTCTGCATCGGGGCGGGAGGAGTAGCCTCCCACGTCGATGATCTTGGCACCCTCAGCGATGATCTTGTCAATACGCTCCTCGACAGCTTCCTCCCCTTGGATGCGGCTCCCGGCATAGAAGGAGTCTGGCGTATGATTGAGGATGCCCATAACGACAGGCTCCTCAGTGAGATCAAGGACTTGTCCCCTGACACGTAGTGTGCAGTGCTGATCGGACTTCATGATAGGTGGGTTTGTTAGTTAACTTATGACTAAGGGGCGACCTCTTGTGTCGCTCACAGAGCAAATCTAACTCTTTCCGCTCGGCTCCACAAGATCAGGCACATTCGCCTATCTGTCCTTTGCTGAAAAATGCTGAGATCGTATAGTTAGGGATTTTCTAAATTAGGATTTTTATTGTATTTTTGGATAAAGGAACACCTTGTATTATGATAGGAGCGATTATTGGAGATGTTGCAGGCTCATCCTATGAGTTTGACAACGATATGGAGCACTACGACCTTGACCTATTCCGCGAAGGGACGACCTTTACCGACGATACGGTCTGCACAATTGCGGTGGCGGATGCGATCCTGCACGGAAAGAGCTATGAGACCTCGCTACTGGAGTGGTGTCATCGATACCCAGGGAGGGGATATGGAGGGCGTTTCCTCGGCTGGCTCCTCTCGGATGCCCCCAAGCCCTATGGGAGCTACGGTAATGGCTCTGCGATGAGAGTGTCGCCGGTGGGGTGGGCATTTGAGAGCGTAGAGAGTACCCGCGCCCAAGCTGAGTGTAGCGCTGAGCCTACACACAATCATCCGGAGGGGATCAAGGGGGCTCAGGTGATCGCCGAGGCGATCTTCCGTCTGAGGTGCGGTGAGTGGGACAAGATCCAGGAGCTCCTAATCACTTCGTATGGAGCTGACTATGAAAGTAATCTGCCAGCAGCGGGTGTCTTCGATGAGACGTGCCAGGGGTGTGTCCCTCTCGCACTGACGATACTGCTTCGATCGACTGACTATGAGGATGCCATACGCTCCGCTATACACTACGGGGGTGACAGCGACACGTTGGCAGCAATTGTCGGCGGGATGGCGGAAGCCTACTATGGCGTGCCGGACGATTTGGTTGAGAAGGCACTCACCTACTTGCCTGATGAGATGTGTCTGGTCTATGAGGACTTCAGGAGCAAGTATATGCAGTAAGATCACCGGGTAGTGCCGGGACTACAGGTCCAGAGGTGGCAGTACCACGAGTGTGGTCTCGGGGTACTGCTTTTGGAGGTAGCCCCTGAGGTACCGCTCTGTCTCCGCAGTGATACGCTCATCGGTCGAGATCCCCTTATTATATACCAGCAGCGGGGTAGGGATGTCTCTATGGGCGAGCGCTTCCATACTCAGGAGTATGTGATTGATGCTTCCCAACTTAGCCGTCCCGACTAGGATACAGGGGAGTCCCTCTTGGGAGATATAGTCGATATTGAGGAAGTCCTCGGTGAGGGGAACCATCAGCCCCCCCGCGCCCTCTATTAGCACCTTGTCATACTCTTTCTCCAGACGATGGGTATTGGCCGTAGCCTTCTCGTACTCCGGCTCCCTGCCGTCTATCGCCAGCGCCATATGCGGTGAACAGGGATAGGAGTAAATGAGGCAGCAGGTAGTCCCGTCGAGATCCTCAGGCAGGAGAGTCCTCCCCTCGATCTGACGGTGAACCGTGATGTCCTCTGAGATGCCGTGATTGCCTGTCTGGATAAGCTTCTGAGTAATCACGCTGACACCATCATCAAGGAGTGCTTTGGAGATGAAACCGGTGGCTACTGTCTTACCAGCGTCGGTATCGACGCCTGAGACGAAGTAGGTGTGGAGGGGAAGTAATTCTTTCATTTCTTATTTTCTCTTTCGCCATCCCGAGCCTCTCAATCCCACGTAGGTGAGGGGTAAGGGGGCTCCAGGAGACAAGTGTAAGTTATTTCGATAGGAGCGCTCCAGCTCTACTATTCGTCGGGGCGTCCAAAGACCACCAGAGGAGAGGCTATTGGTGCCAGTGTCGCGCAGGTGGCGCAGTAGTCGGATAAGGGTGGGAAAGTGGAGCGTCCGGCGCTGCTCGACCAGCCGGATCTCCTCGAAGCCTGTTTCCTCCATAGCTCGCCCGATCTCACGACGAGACGGGTAGCGAAGCCCAGCCCCGCTGACTGCGGTAAGCTCATGTAGGTTGCCGGGCAAGAAAGTACTGAATATTAGCTGTCCACCATCTGCTAAGGCCTTATAAGCCTTGGGGAAGAAAGCGAGCGGATCCTCCCACCACTGGATGCAGGAGGCGGAAGCGACCACATCGCACTCTCCCGGCCAGTCTATGACCTCAGCGTCACCGGGGAAGAAGAGAGCGTTGTCCCCCACCTTCTCTCTCAGAGGGGTCTCCATATCGGGTGAGAGATCGTTGCAGACCAGGTGGCAGTGCGGTAGTCTCGCTCGAAGTAGCCCCGAGAGCAGCCCCGTCCCGCAGCCTATCTCCAGTACAGTCCCGCACTCTATCGGCTCAAGCAGCTGCACCAGTTCCTCAGCTATGCTACGCTGTATCACACCACCAGCCTCGTAAGTCGGTATGCATCTGGAGAAGTGGTTGGCAATATTCTGCTTCTGTGCGGTTAGCAATTGAGTAGGTCTCTCCATGACTTGAAGTGGTTTCCGAAGACCAAGTGTGGTGCTGATGGTAAAGTGGTGACCACGATGCACCTCTCCGTCCAAAATAATCGCTGTCCGGCAGGAGGTATCACTAGGTCCCTCTCACCGATGAGGGCCTTGGTCCATGGTACTCGACAGCTCATAATAGACCCTCCGAGCTTCTCTACTCGTTGTAATTCTTCCCGGTAGGCGAGTGTCCCACGGTGACCCGGCAGGGCGAGGAAGTCTAACGTCTGTTTGCTAGAGAGACACATCTGACGGACGAAGTGGTGATACATCTCTTCATCCAATGACGAAGCCATCTGCCGGTAGTCTGCTTCCCTGATGCCATAGCGGTCGGAGATCAGGGCAGGAGTGCCACAGACGGCAATGGCTCTCTCCGGGGTCGGGTAGCAGTCTCGATAGTACTCTGCTGCCCACACGCCCATACTCCATGCGACGACGTAGAGCCTGCTGTAGTGTGTCAGGTCCGGCCACTGTACGGCGTCTCCGCTATAGTCCGACACCGATACCAGCGTCCACTCAGCGGGTAGCTCCATTCTATCAATGAGTGACAGTGGAGCACCCCAGCCACTGAAGTAGAGGAGGGCAGTCCCCGATGCTGTCCCCCGATGCCTAATCCCTACATCCATCGCTTCATCACCTCCGCTATGTGATCGATCTCCTCGGCATTCATCGCGCTTGTGAGCGATAGCCTGAGACGCTCTGTCCCGGCCGGTACTGTGGGCTTCCTGATCGGTCGTACGTAGAGTCCCTGCCGCCTAAAGTCCTCGGCCGCCTCTGCCACCCGCTCCTCTCCGGGGACGATCAAGCTGATGATCTGACTCTCAGGTGTACGTCCGACCCGACCTCCCAGTCGTCGGATCATCTCCTGCAGGTGCTGACGCCGATCCTCCATTTCTCTTACTTTCCTTAGGAGAAAAAGGGTCCACCCGATCATTATGGGGGGTAAGGCTGTGGTGTAGATCAGAGGTCGAGCCTGTGAGACGAGGAGCTCCCGTAGGCTCTCAGACTGTAGAGAAAAAGCGCCCACTGAGCCGAGTGCCTTCCCCAGAGTACCAAGCATTACATCGACTCCGCTGACGAGCCCCTTCTCCCGGCAGATCCCCAGACCACCTCCTCGGACGCCCACTGAGTGTGCCTCGTCGACGTAAAGACACATAGAGGGAAAGTCTCGCTTCAGTGCTACGATCTCCTCAAGTGGAGCTTCGTCTCCGTCCATACTGTAGACGCTCTCTACCAAGACCCAGATGTGGCGGTACTCACCCTCGTTTCTCTCCAATAAATTTCTCAGCCGGGACAAGTCGTTGTGATCGAAGCGGGAAAATCTACAACCAGATAGTCTCAGCCCCTCCACCATGCTGGCATGGATCTGTCGGTCGGCGAGGAAGAGCGTTTCCCCATCGACGAGTGTGGGGATGATACCGCTATTGGCATCGTAGCCGCTCGTCCACACGAGTGCTGAGGGGACCTGATAGGCTGACGAGAGGTACTGCTCGAGATCATCGTAGGATGGGTCATTGCCTGTCAGCAGACGAGAGGAGGCGCTGCTCATCAGTGGGGAGTACTCCGGTGCCTCTCTGTATTCCTCGACTAGGTCGGGGATCTGCTGAAGTCCGAGGTAGTCGTTGCTGCTTAAGTTGAGCAGCCTCTCTCCGTCCAGCACGAGGTATTTTCCGTCTCTCTCAAAGTGTGGAAGTGTTCTGTATGTGCCACCGGCGATGAGCCTCTGTAGTTTCTCTCTATACTCGATCATCAGTCATACGCTCTGAGTACGTGAGAGAGACCCTCGATGAGTCGATCAAGCTGGTCGTCTGTGATCGCCATAAACTGCGGCTCCAAGTAAACCAATCTTCCGAAAGGTCTCACCCATATGCCTTCCCTCACGAAGTCAGGGATCAGCCGCTCCATATCCACAGGCTCCTTCATCTCCACCACTCCGATCGCCCCTAAGCAGCGCACCTCGCGTACACCACTCAACTCCTGAAGTGGGGTGAGCCCCTCTCTCAGCTTCTGCTCGATATACCGCACACGCCCTCTCCAGTCTTGGCTAAGGAGGAGTTCGATGGAGGCCTTGCTCACGGCGCACGCCATAGGATTGGCCATAAAGGTAGGTCCGTGCATGAAGCAGCCCGCCTCTCCACTGCAAATGGTGTCTGCGATCTCTTGCGTCGTCACCGTGCAGGCGAGGGTCATGTAGCCTCCGGTCATCGCCTTCCCAATCGTAATGATATCGGGCTTGATATCGGTGAAGTAGGTTGCCAGCAGCTCTCCCGTCCTCCCGAAGCCGGTTGCTATCTCGTCGAAGATCAGCAGCAGGTCGTACTCATCACAGAGTGCCCTCAGCCCCTCGAGGTACTTGGGGTGGTAAAAGTACATGCCGCCTGCGCCCTGCACGATTGGCTCCACGATGATCCCAGCTAGCTCATCCCTATGCACCGCGACCAGCTCCCTCATCGGCCTGAGGTCGTCCGGATCCCATTCGGTCCCAAAGGCGCATCTCGGCTGAGGGGCAAAGTAATGAGCCGGCAGGGTGCCACTAAAGAGACTGTGCATACTGGTGACCGGGTCGCAGACAGACATCGCATGCCAAGTATCCCCATGGTATCCTCTGCTTATGGTGGCGAAGTGGGTGTGCCCCCGCCGCCCTCGGGCCAGCTGGTACTGGATCGCCATCTTAAGTGCCACCTCGACCGATACGGAGCCACTATCGGAGTAGAAGAGTCGGTCCATGCCCTCGGGAAGGATCCTCTCGACAAGCAACTTCCCCAGATCCACAGCAGGGCGATGTGTGAAGCCCCCAAACATTATGTGAGCTAAGTGCTCTGCCTGCCCCGTGATGGCGCTCGTGAGGACAGGGTGGCTGTACCCGTGAATCGCACACCACCATGAGCTCATCCCATCGATCAGCTCCCTGCCGTCCTCAAGGGTGATGACACAGCCCTTGGCTGAGACGACAGGATAGGTCTGCTGGGGATGAGTGGTGGAGGTGTAGGGGTGCCAGAGATGGGTTCGGTCCCACTCCAGTAGTTCGTCAGTCGTCATGAGATATTGTGATCATTGCATTGTGGCAGCAAAGGTAACCAATCCCTCCCTCAATTGTCAGCAGAATTCTACCCACCGTTCGAGTGCTCACGGGACCAATTGGTGATCTCAAGACCCTCCACTTCTCCATCCTATGACGGATGCATAGAGCGGGGTAGAAAAAGAGGGGTTAAACCCCCAGAGGCTCTCTGAAGTATCCGTTTTGCTGGCACAATTACTGAGTATGTCACAAGAAAAATGGTCTTACCCATCTCATAGAAGGCACACGAATTACCTCCCAAAAGGGGCAAGACCCCCACCGAATTCTTTACCCCTTTGTCCGCACATCAAGACTTGCTGTGTAATCTAATCCTCGCACCCGCGAGGGGTTCGACAGGTAGTCAAGAGTAAGACGGGCAGAGCGATGCAGTTTCAATTCACGCACCCGCGAGGGGTGCGACTGCACGCTCTCCGATGTGCTCAAGGATGGGGACCTGTTTCAATTCACGCACCCGCGAGGGGTGCGACGAAACCTCTCGGTAGTACCCTACAACCCTTTGTCGTTTCAATTCACGCACCCGCGAGGGGTGCGACTATGACCAAATAAACTACCGATTTGCCTACAATGGTTTCAATTCACGCACCCGCGAGGGGTGCGACCGTCATCTACTCCAAGGGTAATGGCAAGATCCGCGTTTCAATTCACGCACCCGCGAGGGGTGCGACCTCTTCTCCATGAGATGACGCACTCTACAGGTCATGTTTCAATTCACGCACCCGCGAGGGGTGCGACGTAAGCCCTGCGCTGACGTCAGGGCGTGGGCGAAAGTTTCAATTCACGCACCCGCGAGGGGTGCGACTTTCTTTTGTCCTAATGCTTCGCTAATAATATCCGTTTCAATTCACGCACCCGCGAGGGGTGCGACATCAGGTCGACGCTTAACAAGCAGTCTCGCAAGCTCCTGTTTCAATTCACGCACCCGCGAGGGGTGCGACGATCCATCCACTACCACACCTACGACATTGGCGCGTTTCAATTCACGCACCCGCGAGGGGTGCGACCAAGAATTGGCCATTTGATTGCCTCGTAATTGACGTTTCAATTCACGCACCCGCGAGGGGTGCGACGATCCACCGACATCTCCGCCACCATAGAGCCGTCGTTTCAATTCACGCACCCGCGAGGGGTGCGACGCACCAGGCAGGAGCACCCCGCTTTCAAGATCTGGTTTCAATTCACGCACCCGCGAGGGGTGCGACTTGCCCTTGAGGTACCTGTACCGCTTACCTGCTCGTTTCAATTCACGCACCCGCGAGGGGTGCGACATCCACCAGCTCCTCCACTCTCTCAGGGGTGGAGGTTTCAATTCACGCACCCGCGAGGGGTGCGACGGATCAAGAGTAATCCCAATATGGGGGTGTCCGTGTTTCAATTCACGCACCCGCGAGGGGTGCGACATTTCGTTGAGCCAAATCATAGTATTCGATCAGCGTTTCAATTCACGCACCCGCGAGGGGTGCGACTTGAACGAGGAAAAGAAGAATTTAAATGCAGGACGTTTCAATTCACGCACCCGCGAGGGGTGCGACTTTTTTTCCACCCCCCTCCACCTCAATTGGCAGATGTTTCAATTCACGCACCCGCGAGGGGTGCGACGGCACCGTCTCGGAGGTGATCACCGTCTCGGAGGAGTTTCAATTCACGCACCCGCGAGGGGTGCGACGACCGCGAGTCAAAAAAACCTCGCCAAGTGATTGACTGGTTTCAATTCACGCACCCGCGAGGGGTGCGACTCGCTTCTCTAAGGAGGAGTCGGATCATCTATCCGCGTTTCAATTCACGCACCCGCGAGGGGTGCGACAGGTTATCCCGCTCAATTTCTGCCGGCAACTTAATGTTTCAATTCACGCACCCGCGAGGGGTGCGACCAGACGTGCGCCGGCACCCTCCACTCACGTAGGCGGTTTCAATTCACGCACCCGCGAGGGGTGCGACCACCAAAGGGATAGATATAGACACTTCCTATCAAGTTTCAATTCACGCACCCGCGAGGGGTGCGACTGGCTGCTGTGGCGTCTGTCGTGGCATCGCTGGCGTTTCAATTCACGCACCCGCGAGGGGTGCGACATAATACAATCACTTACAACAATTTCACGCTATGTTTCAATTCACGCACCCGCGAGGGGTGCGACTTTAGGGAGATGGAGGCTGATCTTATACAGATCATGTTTCAATTCACGCACCCGCGAGGGGTGCGACCCTCCCACTCGTCACCATCGTCCAGCGAGTACACGTTTCAATTCACGCACCCGCGAGGGGTGCGACTCTACTCCACCTCTCTTGCCAAAGCTGAGAGTGGAGTTTCAATTCACGCACCCGCGAGGGGTGCGACTGCAGGGATGGGGAGGTGGCTGTGGAGCTGCCTCTACAGACCTGCTTTTGCGAAGGTACTCAAATTATCCCTTCTGTCCGGTGCTTCTGGCACCTAAAATCTTATAATCGTATGTCTATGAGCGCTTGCGAGTGCCTCGCTAATAGTTGATCGCTTCACCCTCGCAGCTTACGATCAGCCCTCCGGTCAGATGATCAACTCTCCCTCCGCCTCGTAACTTGTCTTCCTCCCATAGCTCTCTATGTGGGCCTTGTAGTCCTTCCCGAGGTGATAGATCCGCAGGCTATCCCGTGTCTCATCGATGATGTTGACTAACCTCTCTATCAAGACGACCTTCTGAGCCGGGTCTACCAGACACTCAAAGACCGAGTTTTGCACCCTCTGACCATAGTCTTGGCAAGTTTTGGCCACTTGGCGCAGTCTCCTCCGTCCCGCAGCATCTGTGGTGCTGACATCGTATGTGATAAGGATATACATAGGTCTAAGTCATGAGGAAGGCGGGGTAATCATCGATCTCACCTCGCAGATATCTGGCGAGGAGCGTCGCCTGAATGTAGGGCAGCAGGCCGATCGGCATCTTCTCTCCGAGGTAGGGGTGAGTGATCTCTGTGCGCTTACGCTTCTGCCACTCGGTGAGCAGTTCCTTCCGCTTCTCGTCCTTGAGGAGATACCCATTCTCCCCCTGTACGATAAAGTCCCAAGGGGATACCTGTCGGTTGTTGATCAAGGACAGGACAAATCGGTCCACAAGGTAGACCCTCATCTCCTCCATCAGGTCCAGCGCCAGTGCAGGTCTGCCGGGCCTGTCACTATGGAGAAATCCCACATAAGGATCCAGACCAACTGTCTCGAGGGCACTCCTCACGTCGGAGGCGAGGAGGGTGTAGAAAAAGGAGAGCAGGGCATTCACCTCATCCTTAGGCGGTCGCTTGCTCCTCTCGCTAAAGGTAAATCGGTCATTTAGAATGAGATGACGGAAGACCCCAAAGTATAGTCGTGCAGCATTGCCCTCCGCCCCCATGATCGAGTCTCGGGAAGACAGTCGAGGAAGGTCCGATACAGTCTTGCGCAGCTCGCGCAGGACACGACGGACCTCATCGAGCGTCTCTCCCTCAGGCTTGTGGTCTCTGCAGAAGCGCGACAGAGCCGCACGACTATTGTAGACCTTGCCGGCAATGAATCGAGACGCTACGTGCGCAGCGCTCCCTTCATCGTCCGCCACGCGATACTGAGCTCGTCGTAGTAGCACATTTCCCCTTACCGGTCCGGATACGGAGGCGATGAACTGACCGTGAGGGGTCAAGAAAGAGAGGGCTACATGGTTGTCTACACAGAGCTTCATCACCCCTGGTGAGGCGCCCATATAATTGAAGCAGACAATGCTCTCCAGATTCATAATCGGGATCCGGAAGGTTTCCTTGTCTTCCCTAAGGATCACCACATTGAGCCCATCCTTACGGATATAGACGTCAGGTGTGAGGACGTAAAGGGTATTTAGGAGAGGTCTCATGGGAGGTGGAAATGGTGGGTGTGGTAGTAGGTGCGTACATCAGTCCGCTGTGACAGCTCAGGCAGGCAGAGATCGTGGAGCGAGCATCGTCGGCACCTCTGGTCATAGATAGGCGGAGCGGTGCCTCCCACCTCTGTGAGCCGATGCATCTCCCTCACCGTCTCCACCAGCTCCGACCTCAGGGTCTCAGTGAGTGGCACCTCGAGTCGATGCTTGGTCTCTCCATAGTAGAGGTGGCCGGTCGGTATGGTGATGCCATACATCTCCTCCAGGCAGAGAGCCTCAGCGCAGAGCTGCAGCTTGTCTGCGTTGTGTCGCTTGGGTCGGCCTCTCTTGTACTCCACAGGTGTCGCCTGCCATCGACCAGGGTAGCGAGGGTGACGAAGGTAGGTCTCCCCCTCGGTCGGGGTTAGCTCCACGATGTCGGAGACTCCATAGAGCCCAAGCCTATGTGAGACCAGAGGTACACTCCTCAGGGTGATCGTCTCCCCTCTCTGCTGTGGTAGATCGGGGTCGTCAACGCGATGATGGAGGATCTGCCCGAGGGCTGTGAGGTCATTGTCCTGCCACTCCATCTCCATATGGATCAGTTGCCACTGCCGGGGGCAGAAGACATAGTGCTGGATGGCGGAGATCATCAGACAGTCCTCGTCGGAGTAGAGGAAGGTTGGTGAGTGCATTTGGGAACCAAGAGTAATGGACTGTGGCTGAGGGGCAATTCTTTTACCGATATTAGACTTCACTAATACCGGTAAAAGAATCTCCTAATACCGATATTAGACTTCACTAATACCGATATTAGTCTGAACCGGCCAACGGAAAAAATTAGATACCCCCTGCACGATCCTTCCTCGAGTGAGTGGAGATGGGAGTGCGGGGGGTGTCATAGTTGGTCGTCAGTAATTAGTGAAGTGGGCTTTACTTAGCATCTATCTCACGGATCAGAGTGACACCCTCCGGCATATTGCTGTCATCAATAGTCACTCTGTAGTCGGTGAAGGACCTGGGGAGGTCAGTCTGTCTCTCCACCCTGATCCTGTCGAAGAGCTCCTGAGCCGAGGCATTGCCCAGCTTCGATTCGTGACGGAAGATGTAGAGACCTCTCGGTCCCATAAGCCCGCGGGAGGAGGAGCGGTCGACATCAAACATCCGGTGTAATGCCTCCCAGAAGAGTGCCAAGTCGTTCTCAGTAAATCCTGTCTTCTGAGCAAAAGCGGGGGTGACGAAGCCGTGGCAGAGATAAAGTCCGTAGGGTACTGTCGCCTTGCGCCCCATAGTCCGGTTTCCACCGCCATCATCTGCGGATTCGTTTGTCTTAGCCTCCTTGGCGTCGGTAGCTGCCATGCGCGTGATGGTATGCTCGCTGGAGGTGATGGGGTCAATGGACCGAGAGAAGGTCATCTGTACCGCTCCACGGACCTGCCCGGCATTGGCTCCGGTGGTGAGGACGGCGCCGAAGGTGCGGATGTCGTAGTATCGCCGGCACATAATCTCCTGGGACTTCTGACGGTCTTGTGCGTTCTTGGTCTGCTTGTCCTCGGTAACCTGCTTTACCGCATCTGCGATGGCGTCATTGAGGATCGCATTTTCCATCACAAAGATGTCGTGTGTGCCGTCTCTCAGCTCCTCACGCTCCTCGGAGGCAAGGAGGACATAGTTTCGGACCTTGCGCTTTAGGCAGACGTCGGTGACCAGCCCGTGACCCGTCTCGATGTCGATTCGAGGGAGGTTGCCGGTGTCGGGGTCACCATTGGGGTTGCCGTCCGTGACGTCAAAGAGGTAGACGAAGTCGTACCTGTTTTTTACTGGTTCTTTCGTTGACATAATGATTAGTCTTCTGATGAGTTATTATCTATTGCTTCTTTTTCTTCCTTGGATGAGTAGTGGTACTGCTTCTGGTGGTAGTAGCCGAGGCTGAAGAATCCCTGCTCCCCCAGTGTGAAGTGGGTGGGATAGGGGGACTCATCTCCACCCAGCAGCGCCGTGATCTCGTCCAGCTGCTTGGCACAGCTATTGTAGAGCTTGGGATTATCACGCTTCGCCTTCTTCTGGTGGTGTATGGAGAGCCTGATGAGGTAAGGGAAGACAGCTGCAGGCGAGGTCATAGCGTTGCCGAAGTAGCTGTCGGTGATGGTCGCCTTACTATTGGCGATCTGCTGGAGAGACTCGAGTACGGCGAAGAGCCGTCCGGCGAGATATCCCTTGTTGGTTTGGTTTTTGTCGAGTGACATGGTGATGATATTTTCTTCTGTATGATGCTTGTACCGGTAGTCTCTATTGATGTAGCCCTTGATGTAGGCAGCACGTAGCTCGGAGACGTTTCGCTCAGCCTTGATGCGCTGTAGGCAGGAGGTGTAGAGGTCCGTCGGGTAGGGCGCTCCGGTGGTGATGCTCCTGACGAGTGCCTCGATGGGGCGCTTGGGCCACTTATCTGCCTTGAGGGCAGCGGGCATGAGTGCCCCTACGAGTGCGTAGAGAGAGGGTATGGCAGGGTCATCGTCCATCCTCTTCACCTCTCTCCCGTAGATCTTGAGGTCCTCGAGGTGCTGGAGGGTATGGGCAAAGATCTCCCGTATCGTCCCCTCAACGAAGAGCTTGACCGATATCCGACCTCTCCCCGGCTCCAGGGCGAGGAGGTAAAAGCGCTCCTCAGAGTCACGCTGTAGTAGTGCATTCTTATCCCCTCTAATGGCTCGAAGGGTGCTCAGCACCTTCTTGCACTTCGCTCGGTCAATCTGTAAGGGAGTTTTCCCCTTGCGCTTGGTAGGCTTCCCCTTCTTGCCGTCTCCCTCCAGAGGAGCTAAAGGCGGGCTAAAAGTGGCCGACCTGAAGTCGCCTGCCAGCTTGTCCTCGTCTGTATGGCTGGTCCAGAAGACATAGGTGATGCCGGCAAGGAAGTAATTGGTGTCCTTGTCCTTACCAAGCAGATCGTTGAGTGCACTGGCGTACCCCTCAGCGGCTTGCGGTGAGACAGGAGCATTGTAGGCCTGAGACTTGCCGTAGGAGTCGTATCCGCTATTGACCTGAAAATTGACGAGCGAGAGTGGCATCCCGCTCAGCTTGATCCCCGGGTGAAGTCTGGAGATGGGACCCTTGCGTCCCGTGATCAGGCAGATAGCCTCCTCACCATCAGTCTGACCAGCGTAGTAGTGAGCACTCTGGTAGTCCCTGAGATCCTGCTCATCGGTGACGAGTCGGTCACTGCCACCGGGGAAGGAAACGAGGAAGGTCATGTTTGCTCCCGGCTTCTTGGTGATGGCAGCTACCTTATCTTCGTCCTGTGTGATCCTGAGGTACTCCTCCTTATCGTAGAAGGCTTTCACCGCTTGGAAGACCGGGTTGGATGGAAACTTCTTGGCAAACTGCCTGACTTGCTCCACAAAGGCATCCATCTGTCTCCTTGACTTTGCGCACTCTTTCTCGCTCTCTTTCTTAGCGAGACCCAGCACGTAGCCATAGTGATCCCAGAAGAGATTGGGAGACACACCGGAGGTCCTAGTCACAGGAGTGGGGATAGTATGAGACTCCCCTTGCTCCTTAGCCCCGTCCTCAAGTCCCTTTACCAGCACCAAGCTCCCAGCCGGGTCGATTACGATGATGAGTGGGATCTCTTTCCTGACAAAGCCGTCCGGCAGCTTCTCCCCCAGCGCTTTGTCCCTCTCGTATAGTGACTGTAGTATCATCGCAGTATCTCTTCGCTATCGGGTTTCGGGACCTCGATCACACCGTGATCCATCCTGGCACGGAAAAACATCGCCTCGGGGCTCTTCGGATTGCTCTCAAAGTCCATGTCATACAGCATCAGCCCGAGATCCCGAGTCTCATCAATGCCCTCGCTGTAAGGGGCATCGGGTATGTAACTGAAGTGGCAACTGAACTCCCGGCACCCTAAGTAGGGCATCGAGAAGCACTGCCCTCTGGAGGCACGTCGCTCAAACATCCCTTGGTATTTGCCGGGGCACTCGGACTGCTTCTCGACCTCGCTCCGTGACTCAAAGTCTCGCCTCGCCTCCTCGGAGCGGTCGGAGACGGGGATGAAGACCTGCCGCGCAAAGATCCTGTACTCTACGTCCCTGAGAATGTAGGAGGTCCTCTGCTGACGGGCTTCCTCGATAAGTATCTCCTTGCCACCGGGTCGTGCCAGAGCTCCCACTTCGTTGCGCTTGACGGAGATGTGTCTGATCGGCTTCCGCACTTCGATGCGGCTCACCTCCCAGCGTAAGGCCGGCTTCCATAGGATGGCTTGGAAGATATTGCGTGCTGCCGAGGGGGTGATCACGTCATAGCTGACGCGCTCCACCTTCAGCTCCGGGCGGGTGAAGCAGGCGAAGTCCCCACTCAGCTCGAGGCAATACTCCTTGGACATTGGTTTTTCTGTCATAGATAGTAATGTTGTGATTAGTGTTATTCTCTTACGCGGTCTGTGTTTCCTCAACCCAGTGGTTGGAGATGACTACTCCGGCTACACTATCGTAGCAGTTGTCGTCCACCAAGACCGAGATGAAGTCTTCGCCCCAAGGGATCTGCTCAATATTGCCGTGACCGAGTAGGGTGGTGTAGTCACCCTGTCGGAGGGAGACGCTGTACTCCTGCATCCGGTGGTAGTCCTCCCGTGAGAGGATCTCATGGTTGCGGATCTTCCTCACGAGCGCCTTGCCCTCCTCCATATAGGGAACGATGACAGGGAAGGTCCCCTTGTCATCGATGAGCTTGAAGCGCTCAGCCGCTGACTCAAAATTAATGTCCTCAGGGTCGTCTGTCAGATCTTTTCCAATCCCCTCTGTGTCGAAGTCTGGGATATCCCTAAAGTACAGGCGGTAATACTTGGCGATCACCTCAGGATCGGTCGGGTCGGCTATTTTATTGGATAGCTTGTGAAGCAGCATCTTGGTTGCATTGCAGCCTCGGGCGATATTGCCAAAGGACTTACTGCCATCAGTGAGGCTAAAGACAAAAACCTGTCCGCGCTGCTCCATTTTTCCCTCACGATTGCACCGGCCGCCCGCCTGTATGATCGAGCCGAGTCCGGAGTGGGCTCTCCAGACGCAGGGGAAGTCGAGGTCAACCCCTGCCTCGATGAGTTGCGTAGAGATGACCTTAGTCGGCTCCCCCTCTCTCATACGCTCCTTGATTGTCTCGATCGCCCTTCGTAGGTGTGTAGAGCACATCGATCGCGAGAGGTGGATCACCTCGTCTGCCTTGACCTTAGGTATATCTCTAAGGGCGCGGTACACTTGACCGGCGTCCTTTCGGCTATTGACAACGCAGAGGACGGAGTGCTCCGCAGCCAGTCTCTCGGCCAGCTCCTGCGAGGTCAACATCTGTGGCTCCAAGTGGTAGTCGACACGGTCAAATGGGGCGAAGTACCTCGCATCTCTTGTCACCAGATCGCCCTTGGTGTCAAGGGGGATGTAGTAGTCTTCCCCATCATTGGGCGAACACAAGTCCTCGTCGTATACCGGCTGAGTGGCACTGCAGCAGAGTATGGAGCAGTGAAATGCCCCGGAGAGCGTACTTATGGCTGAGAGTATGGGACTCAGGAAGCCCTCCGGAAGAGCCTGCACTTCATCCATAACGATGACTGAGTTGGCGATGCTGTGCACCTTTCGACACTTGGCCGGCTTGGAGGCAAAGAGGCTCTCGAAGAACTGGACATTCGTCGTCAGGATGATCGGGGCATCCCAATTCTCCGTGAGGAAACTCAGACGGGACATCTGCTCATCGCTTTTATCATCCTCGCCCTGCTGCTCCACCACGACCTCGGAGTGGTGCTCCAGGATATTCTCTTCGCCAAAGATTTCTCTGAAGACCATTGCTGTCTGAGTGATGATAGAGGTGTATGGGATGACGTAGATGATCCGGTCGTGATGGTTACGGATCGCCATCTCAAGCGCCCACGCCATGGAGGAGATGGTCTTACCCGCCCCGGTGGGGAGCGAGAGGGTGTAGATGCCCGGATCACTCTCTGCACCATGGGTCCGACAGCTCTCTAAGAAGTATGCTCGCGCACGATTGACAGGCGTGTTGGGGGCAGACCTAAAGCTCTCTGTCTTCGCTCTCAGTCGCTCTCGGAGGGTACTTAGTGAAGCGTAGTTGCCCTTTATCCGTAATCTCTCCGCACTGAGATCCGGAGTCATAAATCGCTCGGTGTCCAGTCGGTCGGCGTCCACAAGTGCGGAGAAGAGTATGCGGATCGCCATCTGGAGATCGTCGGGCTCGTCCACATCGTCACAATCGGCCGTCTCGAGATCCTCAACGCTTGTTAGCTTCTCACACGCATCGCACCACCTCTTGTGCTCTCCGTGGCGCAGCCGTCTCTCCATTTCATTATGATCGTAGAGTCCACGATGATGCCCGCTGATGCAGTAGGCAAGAGTCTCTGCAATCATAGGGTCGTCAAATAGTCGCCTTGCCTCAATGGCACCCACTATGGCGTGCGGTGCCTTGGGGGGTACCTTGCCGGATTGGTTAGCTCCGGAGGCAGCGAGGATGTATCTCTGGAAGTCCGGTCGGTACTTTCCGAAGTCGTGAAGTAGACCGGCGTTGTAAGCTAAGTCTTTCAGCCCACAAGAGTCCTCATCCTCGTAGATCAGCTCTCGTGCCAGCCTTGCCACGTTAAGGCAATGCTCCTCAATGCTTTGCTCTACAAAGCATCCTTTTCCCTCTTCCCGGATATGAGCTAAATGTATTTCCATCTATAGCATATTAAAGGTCACTTGATAAATCTACCACTATTTTTGATGCGTGCAAGGATTTTCTTACTCATATTTCATTTGCAGGTTCTATCTGCTTTATTCACATGATCTCATTTGCCCGGATGTGGGTACATGGGATGGTGATGGTGTCAGGCATTAGGAGCGAGAGGGTGCCACGCTTATCGGCGTGACACCCTCTCGCTCCTTTTGATTAATATAGGGGGACGACTTACCAGATCTCCACACGCTCCTCTGGAGCAATGTACATAGAGTCTCCCTCCTGGATACCGAATGCGGTGTAGAAGGTGTCGATGTTCTTCAGAGTCTGATTGACACGGAATTTACCGAGGCTGTGGACGTCTGTCTTCGTGCGACGGATGATCTCCTCAGGACGGATATTCTGTCCCCATACGCGGGCATAGCCGAGGTAGAATCTCTGGTCACGGCTGAGCCCATCGATCTCCGGGTACTCCTTGCCATCGGTGGCCTTGACCATAGCATCGTAGGCGACAAGGAGTCCGCCCTGGTCGGCAATGTTCTCTCCGAGAGTCATCTGACCATTGGCCATCAGCCCGGGCGCTACCTCTACGCGATCAAACTGAGCGGCGAGCTTCTGCGTGGCAGCGTCGAAGGTCTTCCGATCCTCTTCCGTCCACCAATTCTCCATATTGCCCTTAGCGTCGTAGTTGCAGCCTTGGTCGTCAAATCCGTGGGTCATCTCGTGACCGATCACGACGCCGATGGCGCCATAATTGACCGCATCGTCTGCATTGAGATTGAAGAAAGGTGGCTGCAGGATCCCTGCGGGGAAGCAGATCTCGTTGGTTGTCGGATTGTAGTAGGCATTCACCTGATGAGCATTCATCAGCCAACGATCGCGATCGACAGGCTTCTCGAGGTCGGCGGTGTTGCGACGGGTGAGGAAGGTGCCTACTTCCTTGCTGTAGGCATAGAGCGACTCATTGTTGGTATTCAGTTTCTCAAAGGTGAGCCACTTGTCGGGGTAGCCGATCTTGACGGTGAAGGCACCCAGCTTCTCCTGCGCCTTTTCCTTAGTTGCGGCGGTCATCCAAGAGAGGTTGTCGATGCGAGAGCTGAGAGCCGAGACCAGATTATTTACCAGCTCTGTCATACGCTCCTTCGCCTCCGGGGGGAAGTACTTGGCGACATACTGCTTGCCGATCACATCGCCGAGGCAGTTGTCTACGCGGTTGACGCCCAGCTTCCAGAGGGGCTTCATCTCCTCCTTACCGGCGATCGACTTGCCGTGGAGCGCAAAGGCTGCCTCGCGGAAGTCGTTGCTGAGGAGATCGCTGGCACCATCAATGAGCTGTCCCTTGAGGAAAAGCTTCAGATCCTCCAGTGAGGTGGCAGCAAACCACTTGTCGAAGCGGTCGAAGTAGTCCTTCTGTGCGACATTCAGCTCCTTGACCGACTCGTAACCCTCGCGACCATCGATGTAGCGCTTCCAGGGGAAAGTGTGCTGAGCATAGAAGTCCTCGAGAGACATTTTATTGTAATTCCGCTGGCTGTCTCTCAGCTCCACCATCGTGTAGAGGATCTTGGAGAGACCTTTCTCTAAGCCAAAGAGTCGATCAGCCTGTGTCGAAGCCTCCTTCATCCCCACGAGGTCAAAGACGCGGGTAAAGTAGGTGCGGTAGGCCTCCTGATTGCCCTTATAGGCGGCCTCATCAGAGTAGTAGTCCGGGACGCCCATCACGAGTCCCGCCTGATAGAGATTGAGGATATTGACGTCGCTGCACTTCTCGTCCGCAGCGACAAAGGTGTTGAAGAAGGATCCACCGCCCTGGTTGTCAGACTTCGCCATGTAGTCTACGAGCGCATCCTTGTCGGCAAGAGCATCGATCTCTGCGAGGTCATCGAGGATCGGCTTGGCTCCATCGGACTCCAGCTTAGCGGAGTCGGTGCTGAGTGCGTAGAGGAGGTACGCCTTGGCCTCATCCGTGCCCTCTGTGGCGTCCTTCAGGCTCTCGATGATCTCGTGTGCAGCCACCTCAGACTTGAGAGACAGCTCATCGAAAGCGCCAAAGCGAGAGTACTCGGGAGTGAGCGGATGAGCCTTCATCCAGCCACCATTGGCATAGAGGAAGAAATTCTCTCGCGGAGAGACCGTGCGGTCCATGGCGAGCGTGTCGATAGCCGGCACCTGGTCGGCTGCCGCGGTGTCTTCGGTCTTCTTGTTTCCGTCACAGCCGATGGCGCTGACAGCCAGAAGGGCCATCGCCACAGCGGACGGTACAATACCTTTTTTCATACAATGTAGTTATTTGTTGAGTGATTTTATTCTTTGGACAAAGGTAGGAAATTTTGTCTTTGGAGGTAATACCACTGTTGCCACCCCCGCTCGGCCTTTCTCATCCCTAATAATTAGATACAACTTTGATTGGAAGAGATGTGGAAAAGTGCTATCTTTGCACGCCGATTATTATCAAGAGGACGGATGTCGAGAGCTCTTGCTTATCCTCGAGGGGGGCTGCACGCCTACCATGATTAGCAAAGAGATGATTTTTCACAGGCGAGGACTCGTGAGACATCTACCGCTGGATATAACTCAATACTAATAAGTTACTGGTAAATGGATACTTTAAGTTATAAGACCATTTCTGCAAATAAGGCAACTGTCGAGGCTGAGTGGCTCCTTGTAGACGCCACGGGACTGCCTATCGGACGTCTCTGCAGCGAGATCGCTAAGTTGCTCAGAGGGAAGCATAAGCCTTCCTTCACTCCGCACGTTGATTGCGGTGATAATGTCGTTGTCATCAATGCTGACAAGGCCATTATGACCGGTAAAAAGTGGACTGACCGCGTCTATGTACGCTACACCCGCTATCCGGGTGGACAGCGTTTCTCTACTCCTAAGAGAGAGTTTGAGAAGGGCGGTGCTGATCGTCTCGTCCGTCGTATGGTCGCAGGTATGCTGCCTAAGAACCGCCTCGGCAAGACGCTGATCGATCACCTCTACATCTATGGAGGTGAGGAGCACGACAAGGCTGCTCAGAAGCCCCGCAAGATCGAATTCCCCAACCTTAAGTAAGAGAAATAGCATAGCATGGAAGTAATCAATGCACTCGGCAGAAGAAAAGCATCTGTCGCCCGTGTCTATCTCAAGGAGGGCAGCGGGAAAATTATGATCAATAAGAAGGCTCTTGAGGACTTTTTCCCCAATCCCTTCCTCATCCGCATCGTGAGACAGCCTCTGGCTCTCCTAGGTGTGGAGGATCGCTACGACATCAATATCAATGTCAATGGCGGTGGTACGACCGGTCAGAGCGAGGCTTCGCGTCTCGGTATCGCCCGTGCTCTCGTCAAGGTCAATCCTGATGATAAGGCTGCTCTGCGTGCCGCAGGCTTTATGACTCGCGACGATCGTGTCGTTGAGCGTAAGAAGCCCGGTCAGCCCGGAGCTCGTCGTAAGTTCCAGTTCTCTAAGCGTTAACCTAATCGAGCAGTTCGCTGTAAGACTACGTTTAGCATCCAAGCCTGTGGGATGGGGCTGTATGGCCCCCTACTGCGCAGGCTGATCTCTTAAGATAATCAAGAAGAAAGTAAACGATATATGTCACAAATAACATTTGACCAATTGCTCGATGCAGGCGCACACTTCGGTCACCTTACCCGTAAGTGGAATCCTGCAATGGCTCCATACATCTTTATGGAGCAGAATGGCATCCATATCATCGATCTGCACAAGACTGTAGCAAAGATCGACGAGGCATGCGAGGCACTCAAGAAGTTTGCCCAGGAGGGTAAGACTGTCCTCTTTGTCGCTACCAAGAGATCGGCTCAGGAGTCGGTAGCGAGGCTTTGCGGAGAGGCAGGCGTCCCCTACGTCACCGAGCGTTGGCTGGGTGGTATGCTGACCAACTTCCCCACCATCCGTAAGACGGTCTCCAAGATGGATCGTATCGACAGGATGAAGGGGGATGGTGTCTTTGACAACCTCTCCAAGCGTGAGAAGCTACAGATCGATCGTCAGCGCGAGAAGCTGGAGAAGAACTTTGGCTCTATCGCCTCCATGAAGACTCTTCCGAGCGCTATCTTTGTCATTGACTCTGTGCGCGAGCATATTGCTGTGAAGGAGGCTCACCTGCTCGGTATCCCTGTCTTTGCTATCGCTGATACCAATGCGAACCCGCGTGATATCGACTTCCTGATCCCCGCCAATGACGACTCTCACGATGGCATCGAGCTGATCGTGGCTGCCGCCTGTGAGGCTATCAAGGAGGGCTCTCAGGAGCGCAAGATCCAGAATACGGATAATGCCGATAGGGATGGAGACTCTGAGGATGAGAATGGCGAGGGCCGTGGCCGTCGTCGTCGTCGCTTCTCAGGTGTACGCCGTGCAAAGGAAGAGGGCGATGAGAGTGGCGATCAGGAGACTGAAGCTACTCCCGATGAGATAGAGGGTGATAACGAGAGCGAGACTTCGACTGAGGAGTAAAGCATCTATCACCTACCCAATCTCCGTGAGGGTACGCCCACCGATGGCAGACTGCTATCGGTCTTTATGACACTAAGGCCCTCTTGCTTCCATCACATAAGAGGGGGACGCAAGAGGACCTTACTTTTTTTGTTTCAGACAAGCTAATAATCATAACAACTAAACTATATATACAACTATGGCTGTATCGATGAAGGACATCAAGGCACTGCGTGATCTTACCAATGCAGGTCTTGCTGATATCAAGAAGGCACTCCAGGAGGCTGAGGGTGATCACGACAAGGCTGTCGAGATCCTCCGCAAGCGCGGTCAGGCTATCGCTGCTAAGCGCTCTGAGCGCACCGCAGAGCAGGGGTGTGTGCTCGCCAAGTACGAGGATGGCTTTGCTGCCATCGTAGCTCTGAAGTGTGAGACTGACTTCGTCTCTGCGACCGATGGCTTCCGTGGCGTTACTGAGGGTATCCTTGATGTCGCTATGAAGAATAAGCCGAAGTCTCTTGAGGAGCTCCTCACTCTGACGATGGATAATGGTCATACGGTAGAGGCTGAGGTGACTCAGCAGTCTGGTGTGACGGGAGAGAAGGTAGAGCTCGGTCACTACGAGTTCATCGAGGCTCCTCACACCTATGGCTATATCCACCCCGGAAACATGCTGGCTGCCATTGCAGGATTTAACATTGAGCCCTCTGAGAAGATGGCGAATGAGATCTGTATGCAGATCGCCTCGATGAATCCTGTCGCTATCATGCCGGAGGGGGTGACCGAGGAGATCAGACAGCGTGAGCTCGAGATCGCTCGTGACAAGGCTCGTGAGCAGGGCAAGCCCGAGAACCTCCTCGATCGTATCGCTGAGGGCTCTCTCAATAAGTACTTCAAGGAGAATTGCCTCCTTATGCAGGAGTCTATCCTCGATAGTAAGAAGACTGTGGAGCAGATCCTCAAGTCTGAGAATAAGGAGCTCACTGTTGTTGACTTTAAGCGCGTCAATCTGAATAAGGACTAATTGCTTCGTCCAGTAGGAGGCATTCTCCGTATGTCGGAGTAGTCTCTTTCGCGTAGCTAAAGGGGGCTGTATCGCATATCCGCGGTACAGCCCCCTTAGTTGTTATAGTCTTGAGGAAAAGACCTAAGCAGATCGGTCCTTGCAAAAAGAGTAGGGAGCGGTACTGTATATAGTACCGCTCCCTACGTAGTTTATACGATATAGGGTTACTTGCAGCCCTCAGGGACTATCAGCTGCTTCGGATTATCCTCAGCGATAGCCTTGTAGTAGCTCTCGCTATAGCCGGGCTGGTCGGGGAAGACGATCATACCATTCTCGGTCTCGAAGTGACCATTCTTCTCCTTCTTGACGTTACCATCGATATATTTAACGATGAGGTACTGAGCTAGCTCGCGGTAGCGATCTGTGGCACCATTGGCACACTTGGCTGAGTACTGAGTCAGGTAGGCGACAGCAGCCTCACGGCCTTGGCTCTTCTCGATCTCAAGAGCTCGAGCCTCCACAGCAGACTGGTTGTCGAGGAATCCCTTCTCCAGCTCCTGCTGTACAGGACGGATGTCGCGGATCATGTAGTCATACTTGCCGTAGCACATGTTGGCGACCCAGTTATTGATCCAGAAGGCACTGGTCCATGAGAACTCAGTCATGCTGCCATTGCCAACGCGGAAAGCGAGAGGCGACTCTGTGATGCAGCCGTACATAGGTGAGAAAACGGTGGTATTGGCATCGTCGCAGCCAAACCAGAGAACCGGTCCAACGAGATCAGGCTTGTTGCTACGCAGCTGTGCCACGAGGACAAAGCCGGTCTGCTGGGTAGCGATGGCGCGCTCATTGAGGTACTCCTTACCATCCACCTTGAAGTTCATCGGTCTCCAGCGGTACGGTACGCCATAGGTGGCGCCTGCATCCTTAGTCATATCCATAGGCGTACCCTCGTAGTGATCGCGCATCATATTCTGCACGTCAGCGACAGAGAGCTTGCGATCGGGCACGACGTAGAGGGGCATAGGCTCAGCGTCAGCCTTGTAGCCCATCACGAGGTCGGTGTACTGCTCCATCCCCTTGTGGAAGCGATTGAAGTATGACCATACTCTCGCCTCGCAGCCGCGAAGTCCGCTAAAGGTGTAGGGATTGTAGACCTTCTGGAAGGAGAAGTCTGCATCCTTACCCTTGAAGAGCCCCTTCTGGCGGGCAAAGGAGATGACGTCCTTGGAGTAAAGCCAATTCTCCTTGTCCTTGAAGTTGATCTTCTGGATCCTAGCCTGATTGGCATGCGCAGTGATGGCGTTATCAGGGATGCGGGTGGCTACCCATACAGCGCCCTTCTCGCCCTTGCCCTTGCCGATCATCTCCATGAGCCACACCTCATTCTTGTCTGCAATGGTGAAGGTCTCACCGGTACTGCAGTACCCATGGTCGCGTACGAGACCGGTCATCACATCGATAGCCTCGCGGGCGCTCTTGGAGCGCTGGAGGGCAATGTAGATCAGGCTCCCGTAGTCGATGAGACCCTCGGTACCCTCGAGCTGTTCCAGCCCGCCCCAAGTAGTCTCGGTGATGCAGACTTGGTGCTCGTTCATATTGCCCACGACGTTGTACGTATGAGCGACCTGAGGGATCTGTCCCTTGTACTCGCCAGAGTCCCACACGTAGACATCCATCATATGCCCCGGCTCCCAGTCACGGGCAGCCCAGTGATAGAGCTCGCCGTAGAGGGTGTGGCTGTCAGCTGCGTAGCTGACGATGACGCTCCCATCGACAGAGGCATTCTTGCCGACGATGAGATTAGTACATGCTTGGGAGCTCTGAGGAAGTAGGAGCGCTGATGCTATCACCGCACTCAGAGTCATACCCCACTGCAATAGTTTTTTCATAGGTTGCTTTGAGAAATCCTTATGATTGAACAAATGATTGAACTTGATACCGCAATATAGCCATTTTCTTCCATTTTACGGCAGGATCAAGGTCGGTCCGGCTCGCCAGTTTCTGACCTTAGTCCATAGGCAAGTCTCTCGTACTTACAGGTCTACCTCGTTCTTTATCAGCTTGCGATCCTCAAAGTCTATGGAGAGGTCCGAGGTGACTGCCGCTGTATAGTTTGTCTCCTTGGGAAGACTATCATAAGTAGGTGCACCAATGCGGGTAATTGAGGTGAAGGAGATGAGATAAAGGGTATTCCTGACTACGCCATATCGGCCAATGGTCTTTAGTGACTGGGTGACCTCATCGCTGTAGTGCCTGATCGGAATGCTGAAGTAGGAAAAGCCAAACTTGTAGATCTTGAGATCCTTGGAGTTGTAGCCATTTGCAGGTACTGAAGGTAGCTCATCGCCATACTTGGGCTCTATGCTCCCCTTGTTAAGTGCCTTATTGATGGCCAGCCCTATCTCCAGTAGGGTCTTTTCCTCCTTAGTGATCGTTGTCTCATTGTTGTTTTTCGTTGCGGCAGTTGCGTACTTTTCCGCGAACTTCGTCCACGAATAATTCTTCCCCTTGTATGAGAACCAGCTGTTATTGTCTTCGATGGCAAAGCCCTCCTCCTGGCTTGTGGGCATGACGTTGAGCCTCGCCACAAGCCTGGTCACTACACGATTGCTAAGCTGGTCTGGTGCAGTGGTATTCTCCGGAAGGATGATCGGATCGGTGATGTCGTCCTTATTTTTTAGCCAAGTGCTTGTTTGTGCATCACCTTTAATGGGATTGTACTGAAAAGCCTCTGCTAGCTGTGTCTCGGTCCAGCCTTCCATCCCATCGTAATTGTCATCCTTCGGAATGGATAGATTCTTTTCCGCATCCTTGTCGAGCTCGGGGAAGAGAATCACGGACTTATTGAGTACATCAGGAAAGAAGAAGTGTTCCTTTCCAATGATTATCCCTGAAGAGGCTTGCTTCGCTTGGTTGATGTCAAGCTTGGCGATGGCTATGCCATCCAATGCCCTCAGCGTGATGCTACCGAGCTTAATAGGGCTGGAGGCAACACTCTTGAATAACTCCTCCTCCGATACCTTGACCGGACTGTCGATGTTGGATGCGGAGCTGTATAGTGCCGTGTGGAAGCCCATATCCGCTCCTTTGACGAATTTGTCGGTAAAGTCAATCTTCAGAGGACGCTTGATCTCAGCGAAGTCTTTGCCAGGCTGGGTTGCTTGTATCAGGGCCCTAGATGGGGTGGCAAAGAAGTAGAGGGTGTAATTGGCCGGCTCGATCCCATCGATGCCGGTGATGGAGAATATCCCCGCCGTATCGTCAGGATTAAGGAGGTCGGCCCCCTTCCGCTCGCCCCGGAAGGCGTTGACGTCTTTGTCAAAAGCGTAAGCTACCTCCCCCGGCTCTCCTTTGTCATTGTCCTTATAGAGAACTATTCTTAGACCATTTATCGTATTTAGCTTCGCCTTGTCCTTCAGTATCTCCTCGTCAGCCCGGAATATGGTCCGGGGATGGTTGTAGGAGGCGAGACTGAGGTCAAAGGTAATTGCCCCCTTGCCAGATGTGACAAGGTCGAGGTCGTTGATCTCCTGCCTTGGGTTGCATGCCAATGTCATCACTGCCAGTGATGCAAGGATGGTACTCTTTAGTCCTTTCATTAGTTATGATATAAGTAATTGCGAGTGGTCATTCTGTAGTTAGGTGGAGACGTACTTTCCCCTCGGTCTGATCGATCGTGTAGCCCTGAGAGGAGAGAAAGTCGAGCGTGTAGTCCCACTGCTTGGCGGTGACTGTGGGGAAGCTCTCACGCAACTCTTGTCTCATGATGCCATCGGGGTGATCCAGCATTGTATCTGAGATCTCGTGGATCAGGCGATAGGTCAGGGTCTTGGTCTTGTGAGAGAGGCAGTAGTCGCAGTAGCCGCAGGGTAGGGGAGCCTTCTCTCCGAAGTACTCCATCAATATCCTCACCCTGCAGGAGTCGTCACACCTGATGTAGTCGATCATCTTGGTGAGCCGATCTACCTCCCCTCCCAGCTGCTGGTCATAGATGTAAGCTGGTATCTTAACTTCCCGCGACGGAAGCCTCTGCTGCGTGTAGACGACATAGTCAGACCGCTTGCCGGGGATATACTCGATCACGCCCCAGCGCCGCATCTGGATCAGCATCCGGTAGAGTTGCTCCGGGCTCAGTCCCAGCTTAGTTTGGATCATTGACTCATCGATGAAGGCATACTCTGTGAAGATCCCCTCGTAACTCCTCAGCAGTAGCTCCACCAGGTCATCGTACTTCGCCTCATCATCGGAGAAGAATGTGTAGAGGTCATTGCGATTGATCGTGAAGATCAGACGGCTTGCCATATGGTAATCCTCCCGGTGCTCAATGTAGCCGGAGAGGGTCAGGATCTTGAGTGCCGCCCTGAGGACAAATAGTGGACAGTGGTACCTCTTGATAAAGTCATACGGCAGTAGCTCATGGTAGGATCCAGTCCCCGACTCGACTGCCACCCCGAAGTAGTCTCCCAGCCAATTGTATATCTGCACGACTGTCTCCGGAGGTGGGTAGTGGGACTTGATGAGCTTAGAGAGATACTCCTCGTCCTCCAGTGGGGTGTAGAGGAGTACCGCATAGGAGCGTTTCCCATCTCGGCCGGCGCGCCCGGCCTCCTGGTAGTAGCTCTCAGGACTAAATGGTGAAATGGGGTGGATCACCAGGCGCACATTTTCCTTGTCGATGCCCATCCCGAAAGCGGTCGTGCAGACCATTATCCTCAGCTCCTCACTCTGCCACGCTTGCTGCCTCTGTTGCTTGATCGAGGGGTCCAGTCCCGCATGGAAAAAGTCAGCGCTAAATCCCGCATCCTGCAGCAGCTGTGCAAAGCGCTCCGCCTGTCGCCTCGTCCGCACGTAGACAAGACTACATCCCTCTACGCTCGAGAGGATATGGATCAGCTCGCGGGGCTTATCATAGGTCCTGCGGACGACGTAGGAGAGATTGTCCCGGTAGAAGCTCCTCCTGAAGACCTTATACCCCTGCCTAAACTCCAAGCTTCGGATCACATCCTCGACTACACGTGGAGGCGCTGTCGCCGTGAGAGCTAGCATCGGGACATCCTCTCCGATGATGCTCCTTGCTGAGGCGATAGTCATATAGTCCGGGCGAAAGTCATAGCCCCACTGACTGATGCAGTGGCACTCATCCACCACCATCAGAGATATGTCCATCGCTCCTAGCCGGCGTAGGAAAAGCTCATTTTGCAATCGCTCGGGAGCAATATAGAGGATCTTGTAGTCAGCAGCGTAGACGATATTGTCCAGTACGGCGAGTGTCTCTCCCCGAGTCATCCCACTGTAGAGTGCCTGGGCATTGATCCCAAGGGACTTCAGCTTCTCGACCTGATCTCGCATCAGTGCCACGAGAGGGGTGATCACAAGTGTGATCCCCTCGAGTATCAGGGCAGGCACCTGGAAGGTAATCGACTTACCTCCCCCCGTGGGCATAAGGGCGAGGGTATCGTCTCCCCTAAGGACGGACCGGATCACCTCTTCCTGCATTGGGCGAAAGGAGGAGTACCCCCATATCTCCCTTAGTACTTCGAGAGGGGTGGCTTGGCTGTAATCTCTGCGCATATGTCGTCCGAGTGACTACAGATCTGCAGCGTGGAGACGGATGTCCTTAATATTGAGCTGGATATTGTGATGACCCTGCCTGGTATATTCGTCAATGGTGTAGGCGACGTCAAAGGTGGTGTCCTGCTGCAGCATCGTCAGCTTATCCGCCTGATTGTATGCCATCGCTTGCATGATAGGCATTTGATCGGGCATACTGAGGACGAGCTTTAGGTGCGATCCCTGGTAGCCGGTGATACGGGGGGGGGTGACACATACCACTCCATAGGTGACAAAGATAGGTGGCTCATTGCCGTGCCCAAAGGGGGCCAGCTTCAGCAGCTGACGCCTAAATTTTGGAGTAATCTCTCTTAGCTTCAGCTCCTCCTCGATGGTTAGCACGGGTGTCAGGTCATCCAGTGAGATCTCTCGGTCAGCGATCTCGGTCACCTCCTTGATGAAGCGGTGGAGATTTTTCTTCTTGATTGTCAGGCCGGATGCAAACGGGTGTCCCCCGAAGTTGTCCAGCAGATCAGCGCACCGCTCGATGAGAGAGTAGATATTGAAGCCTCGTACACTCCGAGCCGATCCGGAGATGGTCTGGCTGTCCGAGTCTGAGAGGACGATGGTGGGCCGATTGTACTTTTCGCTGAGACGGCTCGCGACGATGCCTATCACGCCACTGTGCCAGGAGGGGTCGTAGACCACGATCACCTTGTGCTGATCCATGTCCTTAAAACCCTCCACGATCTCATTTGCCTCCTGAGTGATCGACTGATCGATCTCGCGACGCTGCGTATTGTACTTATCTAAGTTCACGCTACGCTTAAGGGCATCCTTGGGGTTCTTTGAGAGCAAAAGCTCTACCGCCTCACGACCATTTTGGATGCGTCCTGAGGCATTGATGCGCGGACCGATCTTGAAGATGATGTCGGAGATGTCGAGCGTCTGATTGCTGATACCACTCACGTTGATGAGCCCTTTTAGTCCCACAGTGGGATGTCTATTGAGCTTCTTGAGCCCATAGTAAGCGAGTATGCGATTCTCATCCTTCAGCTCCACCAGGTCGGCAGCGCAGCTGACTGCCACGAGGTCCACCAAGTCATGCAGTCCTCGCTTGTCGGACCTATTGCTCATAGCAAAGGCCTGCATTAGCTTGAAGCCCACGCCACATCCGGACAGCTCCTTGAAGGGGTAGCCGGAGTCGGGAGCTTTAGGATTAAGCATAGCGATGCAATTAGGTCGCACCGGACCGGGTAGGTGGTGATCGCAGACGATCACGTCTATACCGAGCTCAGCGGCCTTATCGATCATCTCCACCTCCTTGGTCCCGCAGTCGAGCGTGATGAGGAGCGTACAGCCCCTCTCCCTCGCAAAGTCAAGCCCCATATCCGAGATGCCACTCCCCTCGGAGTAGCGATCCGGGATGTAGAACTCCAGCGATGGAGTGATCTGTCGCAGGTACTTATAGACAAGGGCGACAGCTGTCGTACCATCGACGTCATAGTCTCCATAGATAAGGATCCGCTCCTTATCGCCGATGGCCTGATTGATCCGCTGGACAGCGGCATCCATATCCTTCATCAAGAAGGGGTCATGCAGCTCGCTCATCCTTGGCTCAAGGAAGTGTGACGCCTCATCGTCACTCCTCACTCCCCGCTGCACCATAAGTGAGGTGATGGAGGTGAGGAGTTTATATTCCTGAGCCAGCAGGGAAGCGATCTTTTTCTCTTCGTCAGTTAGCTCATTAATTTTCCAGTGGTTATACATGGGTCTATTTATTTCTTCCCAAATATACCTATTTTAGCATAAGTCTCCCCATCGCAGAGACTGCAGGTGGAGGGTTGTCAGTCCTCAGGGGTTCCTTGTGTCCTTTCTCAGTAAGGTTCCGGTCGTAGGTTGGCTCCCTGTCGGATGATCGAATACTCTTCACTGCCTCGCCAAGCATCGGTAGGAGAGGGGGGGGGACGAGAGCGACGCACCAGAGCAGAGAATGCTCTGATGCGTCGCTTGAGTTTGTTTTGTGCCAAAAAGGCAGTAGGGGCGGCTTACTCTACACTCTTGAGGGGCTTGATGTCAAGTCTTACCGGCTGGGTCAGATTGTCAGGATCGAGGATCTCGTCGAGCTGCTCCTTGGAGAGGATGCCCTTCTCGAGCACGAGGTCTACAATACTCCGTCCGGATGCCTGAGCCTCCTGTGTGAGGAGGGTCGAGTTGTCGTAGCCGATGTAGGGATTGAGAGCCGTCACGATGGAGAGGCTGTCGTATACCTGCTTGCGGGTGTGCTCAGCATTGGCCTTGATGCCGTCGATACAGAGCTCCCGCAGGGTGTCCATAGCACGCATCAGGAGATCAGAGCTCTCGAAGCAGCACTGGACCATAATAGGCTCCATAGCATTGAGCTCCAGCTGTGCGGCCTCGCCTGCCATAGTCACGCAGACGTCGTTTCCGATCACCTTCATAGCGATCTGAGTGATCACCTCGGGGATGACAGGATTGACCTTACCGGGCATGATGGACGAGCCGGGCTGACGAGCGGGAAGGCTGATATCCCCGAGTCCGGCAAAGGGACCACTGGATAGGAGGCGCAGGTCATTGGAGATCTTGCTGAGCTTGACGGCTAGGCGCTTAAGGGCTGCGGAGTAGCCTACCATATGGGAGGTGTCGGAGGTGGCGCCTACGTAATCCTTGGTCGGCTTGATGTCCCACTCGGTGATCTTGCGGAAGGCCTTGATCACTGCCTCACGATAGCCGGGCTGAGAGCAGATACCGGTGCCGATGGCTGTGGAGCCCATATTGAGTACGAGGAATTGCTTGGCGGCGTGCTCAAGATTGGGGATCTCTTCCTCAAGGATTGAGGCGAAGCCATTGAAGGTCTGCTCATGGGTCATCGGGACGGCATCCTGGAGCTGGGTACGACCGATCTTAAGCATCCCACGGAATTCTTTTGCCTTCTTCCTCAGAGACTTGATCAGCTCATCGAGGTGGGGTGTAAGGTCGAGGAATGTGAGGTAAAGTCCGATGTGTGCGAAGGTTGGGTAAGCATCATTGGTGGACTGAGAGAGGTTGACGTGGTCGTGGGGATCACAGTGCTTGTAGTCTCCGTGCTCGTAACCAAGGATCTCAAGTGCCCGATTGGCGATCACCTCATTGGCATTCATATTAGCCGAGGTCCCTGCTCCTCCCTGGAACATATCGATGCAGAACTGATCTCTCAGCTCGCCCTCGCGGATCTCATCACATGCCCGACAAATAGCCTTGAAGACATCCTCAGGAAGCTCGTTGAGCTCGTGATTGGCCATCGCGGCTGCCTTCTTTGTGATCGCCATAGCCTCGATGAAGCGAGGATAGGTGGAGAGCTTGTATGGAGAGAACTGGAAGTTGTCTGCCGCTCTCTGAGTCTGAATACCATATAGGTGATCCATAGGGATCTGCATACTACCGAGTAAGTCTTTCTCTGTACGCATCTTGGGATTTCCCATAATAATAGTTGTGCTGTTATGGATTGATTAGTTGTGATTTGATTATGCTACAAATGTACAGATTATTGTTGACTATAGTGACACTGTGATGATCCGTTTTTTCAATGGGCAGGATGGTAGAGAAGCTACTGACGAGGGTTGCCATGGTCGACTTTGACTATGGTTATTTCTAATACCGATATTAGTCGCCACTAATATCGGTATTAGATGTCTCTTTTACCGGTATTAGATTGGCGCGACATTTGACCTATGGTTAGAGGTCCCTATGGGACAGAAAAAAGAGTGCCTGCGGTCATACAACCACAGGCACTCTTCTTCTTCTTTATAGGGAGAGATAAGGGTCTCTTATCTCATCCCTTACTTTTCGTCCTCAAGGGTGTGGACAATGAGACCGGAGCGAAGCTTCGGCTCAAACCAAGTCGCCTTGGGGGGCATGATATTGCCGGTGTCAGCGATCTTCATGATCTGTCCCATAGTCACAGGATAGAGTGCCAGGGCCATGATCATCTCACCACTATCGACACGGCGCTGAAGCTCCTCGAGACCGCGAAGCCCACCGACGAAGTCGATGCGGTTACTGGTCCGGAGGTCACCAATTTTGAGGATGTCCTCGAGGATCAGGTTACTCGATACCGTCACATCCAGGATGCCGACAGGGTCGTTGTCATCGTAGGTGTCGGGCTTGGCGGTGAGGGAGTACCACTGACCATCAAGGTACATACTGAAGTTGTGGAGCTTATTGGGGTGGTAGATCTCCTTTCCCTTACACTCTACATCGAAGTTCTCCTCCAGCTTCTTGATGAATTGCTCCTTCGTCAGTCCATTCAGGTCCTTGACTACACGATTGTAGTCCATGACGTGCAGGTGGCTGGCGGGGAAGACAACTGCCATGAAGTAATTGTACTCCTCCTTGCCGGTGTGATTGGGGTTAGCCTCAGACCTCTCCTTACCCACACGAGCAGCAGCGGCAGAGCGGTGGTGGCCATCAGCAATATAGAGCGCAGGCATTTTACCAAACTCTCTCGTGATGGTCTCAATGTCTCTGTCATCGCTGATGACCCAGAAGGTGTGGCGGAAGTCCTCCGGAGGAGCGACGAAGTCGTACTCCGGCTCAGTCTTGCGGTACTTGTCGATGATCGCTTGCAGGTCTGCATTGTCTGGGAATGCGAGGAAGACAGGCTCCATATTCGCATTGAGGACATTGACGTGCTTCATACGATCATCCTCCTTGGCCCTGAGCGTGAGCTCATGCTTGCGGATGACGTTATTGAAGTAGTCGTGTACGTAGGCACCTACCACAAAGCCGTACTGGGTACGGTCGCCCATAGTCTGAGCGTAGAGGTAGTAGCATGGCTTTTCATCCTGTACCAGCCAGCCTTCCTTGACAAACTTGTCCTTCTGCTCACGAGCCGCGGTATAGACCTCGGGGTCGTGCTCATCCTTACCAGCGGGGAAATTGATCTCCGGGCGGATGATGTGGTAGAGGGACATCGGATTGCCCTCAGACTCCTTGCGAGCCTCCTCCGTGTCGAGGACGTCGTAGGGACGTGAGCTGACCTTGGTGACCAGGTCCTTGGGAGGGCGCCAGCCCTTAAATGGTTTTACTGTAGCCATTATTATGGGGATAGTAGTGGTTACTTATTGACTTGGAACTTTACCTCACCTTCGCTGAAGAGGGCAACGATCTGATGGGCAGCAGCAAGGCCGGCATTGATATTGGCCTCGACAGTCTGAGCACCCATCTTCTTGGGGGTGGAGAAGTATCGATCTCCCAGCTTCTCGCGATACTCTGCATCCATGTCGGGCATGATATCGGTGAGATACTTGAGGTCCTCGCGCTCCTGCAGGAGCGCGAGAAGTCCTGCCTCGTCGATGATCTCCTTGCGCGCAGCGTTGAGGAGGACACCGCCCTTGGGCATATTCTTCACGAGATCATAGTTGATGGATCCCTTGGTCTCCGGTGTGGCGGGGAGGTGCAGGGAGACGATGTCACAGGTCTTGTAGAGATCCTTCACGTTGGTGAAGTTGGTGACATCCTCGTACTCTTTGGGGGAGCGCTCCTTGCCCTGCTCGAAGAAGGGCTCGAAGCAGTATATCTCCATACCGAAGCCGCGTGCAATACGAGCAGCGCAGCGGGCGGTGTGACCAAAGGCGTGGAAGCCGATCTTCTTGCCCATCAGCTCGCTCCCGGACTTGCCATTGAAGCGATTGCGTGCTGCGAATACAAGCAGACCGAAGACGAGCTCTCCGACAGCATTCGAGTTCTGTCCAGGAGTGTTCTCCACGATCACGCCCTTCTCCTTGGCATACTGGGTGTCGATGGAGTCGTATCCAGCACCGGCGCGGACGATCACCTCCAGCTCCTTGGCGGCGTCGATCACCTCCTTGGTGATCTTGTCACTGCGGACGATGAGGGCATTGGCGTCAGTGACTGCCTTCAGCAGCTCGTCTTGGCTTTGGTACTTCTCTAGCACCTCGAGCTTGTAGCCGGCATCCTCCACGATCTTGCGGATTTGTGGTACTGCAGCGGAGTTGAAGGGCTTCTCTGTAGCTACTAATACTTTCTTAGTCATTGTGATATCAGGCTATCGTGAGTTAGAGGATCTCCTTCTCAAAGTCCTGCATGCACTTAACGAGTGCCTCCACGCTGTAGAGGGGTAGTGCGTTGTAGAGAGAGCAGCGGCATCCACCGATAGAGCGGTGACCCTTGATGCCCTCCATACCTCTCTTCTTGGCGAAGTCAAAGAATGCAGCCTCCTTGTCCTTGTACTCGTCGGCGAGGACAAAGTCTACATTCATCAGAGAGCGATCCTCCTTCCTAGCTACGCCACGGAAGACCTTAGAGCGGTCGATCTCGTCATAGAGCACCTTTGCTCTCTCCTTAGCTCTTCTCTCAAGCTCATCGAGACCACCGATCTCCTTGAACCACTTGAGCGTCTGCTGCATCACGTAGATCTGGAATACAGGGGGCGTGTTGTAGGAGTCGGCGTGATCAACGTGGGTCTGGTAGTCGAGGATCTTCGGGATAGCGCGACCGGTCTTGCCGAGGGCGTCCTTACGTACGATCACAAAGGTGACACCGGCGGGGGCGATATTCTTCTGTGCACCACCATAGATGCAGATGTACTTGGAGAAGTCGATGTGACGGGTGAAGATGTCAGAGGACATATCAGCGATCAGTGGCACACCAACCTCAGGATCCTCACGCAGCTCCGTACCATAGATGGTGTTGTTGGAGGTGAAGTGGAGGTAGTCGTACTCGTCCGGTGAGAGCTTAGGGAGCTCGGGGTAGAAGGTGTAGTTGGCATCACGGCTGCTGGCGACAACCTCAGCATCGCCGACTACCTGAGCCTCCTCGATAGCCTTGTGGGCCCAGTTGCCGGTATCGACATAGGCAGCCTTTTTCTTCAGGAAATTGACCGCGTGAGCATAAAACTGCAGGCTGGCACCTCCGCCGAGGAAGAAGACCGTGTGTGTATCAGGGATCTCAAGCACCTCCTTGAAGAGTGCTGTGGTCTCAGCGAGCGTGTCTTGGAAGGTCTTGCTACGGTGGGAGATCTCGATCAGGGAGAGATCTGTGCCGTTGTAATTGAGTACCGCACGAGCGGCCTCCTTGATAACACCCTCATCCAGGATACATGGTCCTGCAGTGAAATTGTGCTTTTTCATGACGATTGTAAAGTTGCTTTGAAAAGTGATTGAATGTTGTTCTTGTTACTCTTATGGTCCAAAGATATGTATTATTTTTGAAGTTAACACGGATTTGTAGGTATTTTTCTTCATACTCGCCTTCTCTGTTCATTACAGAAGGGTTTTATCCCTGTGCGATCGTTTCCCGAGGAGTGAGGTATGAAGCTTTTTCCCTTGATGTAATCCGCTAGCTCTTACCTGCAATTTTGCAGCTACAGAAGTGTCAGAACTGGAAGTAGATAAAGGGCTGTACGCCAGCGCTCCTGAACTGCGTGAGGATCACTAATACTGCTGCAAAGAGTAGTGTCTGAGCCCAGAGGGGAGCTCTAGCTACGCTGCCCTGGAGCGACGCCCGCCACCTGTCTGGGCAAAAGTGAAGCAAGAAGCCAGTGACGATGAGAGCTGTCACCATCCGATATCCCGCAAAGAATTGTGGTATCACCTCAGGGTGGAACTCCTGCGTGATCATCGTCAGCATATCCCACACACCATTGATCGACCCCATACGGAAGAAGATCCACGTGAAGCAGACGAAGTGAAAGGTGATGATCACGGAGACGATCCGCCATACCGGGCTCATCTCCTCTCCTGTGCGACCCAGTCTGGGGAAGAGTCCTATGAAAAACTTATGTACCGCCAGCGCCACTCCGTGCATAGCGCCCCAGAGGACGAAGCGGATATTAGCTCCGTGCCACAGCCCTCCAAGGAGCATGGTGATGAGGAGGTTGATGTAGGTACGGATCTTCCCTTTCCTATTCCCTCCCAGCGAGATGTAGACGTAGTCCCTCAGCCAAGAGGAGAGAGAGATGTGCCAGCGTCGCCAAAACTCTGTGATCGTGGCCGACTTGTAGGGGAAGTCAAAGTTGGTATTGAAGTGGTACCCCATCCAGAGTGCCAGTCCGATGGCGATGTCGGAGTAGCCGGAGAAGTCGCAGTAGATCTGCAGCGCATAGCCGTAGACACCCATTAAGTTCTCAAACCCGCTGTAGAGCAACGGCTGATCAAAGACACGGTCGACAAAGTTTAGCGATATATAGTCTGAGATCACCCCTTTCTTAAGCAGTCCACAGAGGATCAGAAACAGTCCTCGACCGAAGTCATCCCGACTCACCCTAGGGATCCTGTAGATCTGCGGGATGAAGTCGACCGCTCGGACAATCGGGCCGGCTACCAGCTGCGGGAAGAAGGATATGTAGAATAGGTAGTCAATCCATCGCCTGAGCGGCTCTATCTTTCCCCGATATATGTCGATCACATAGCTTAGGGACTGAAAGGTAAAGAAAGAGATGCCCACAGGCAGGAAGATGTCAAAGTGACGCCCCTCCGGTGTCGCTCCGAAGAGTGGAGCAAAGGAGTCGTAGAGGAAATTCGTGTACTTGAAGTAGCAGAGCAGTCCGAGGTCGAGGAGCAGGCTGAGGATCAGCCAGCACTTCTTTCCCGACCAGCTTTCGCTCCGTGCTATCTGCCGACCAATGATGAAGTCTGTCGTCGCTAAGAGGATTAGGAGGACAAAGTAGACTCCGCTGGAGAGATAGTAGAAGTAGAGGGAGAAGAGCACCACCCAGATCGTCCTCGGGAGATGGCGCTTGCGGAGCAGATAGAATACCGGGACAAAAAGGAGGAAGAGGACCAGGAAAAGACCGCTATTGAAGAGAAGTGGGGAGGTCGGGTCGTAGCTCAGTAACCCTATGATTTTTTGCCACATGGGATGTGTTAGTTGATCATTACGCGGGAGCCGAGGTAGCGCTTATAGTCCTTAGCGAGAGCATCGGCTATGGAGTTTCCGAGGGATTTATAGCCCTCGGTGGTGAGGTGGATCCGGTCACCCTGGAGTAGCCCCTCGGAGACTAATCTGTCTGCTCCTCTCTCCCCGCCGAATATTTCGAATGTATCGATGTATCCAACGCCCAGAGCCTTTGCCTCCTCTACTATGGAGCGTGAGACCAGCTTGACATTGGGATTAGAAGCGGTCAGACCTCGACGGCGGGAGACATAGCACATGACCGGAGTGGATAGGACGATTTTAGCCTCCGGACAGCTTTTTCTCAATTGGTCGACAAGGCTTCTCACAGACGCCCTTACCGCTGATGAGTTGACACGCCCCATAGCATCGTTGGTACCGAGGGAGAGGATGATCAGGTCCGGCTTCAGCTTAGACAAGGAGCTGGTAAAGTGATCCTTCAGGTAGGTCTGGTAGGTAGCCCCATTGTGTCCCAGAGTATGCACGGTCACGCCCGGAGCCCGACTCTCTAGGCTCGCACCATAAAAGGTCGCTCCTGCCGGGATCACCAGCTTAGTAGATGTGACGCTGCGCTTAAGGTCGAGGGTATCCGTCTCGCAGAAGCCTGCGGTAAGGAGGGAGAATGGGCGTCGAGGCGAGTTGGACCAGTCTCCGGAGAGGGAGAAGGCTCTGTCATTGGGACTATGGAATACGATTACCCGGTCAAAACGGATCCCATCGCTCGTGGAGAGAGTCACCTCCTGAGGTCTGGAGACGATAGACCGCATCTCAATCCCTGTGGGACCTTCGCCTGCATAGGATCTGCGGGTGATCTGATCGGTGGTATATGTGCCCCGTCGTCCTTGTAGCCTCATATGGCGTGGCTCATTAGTACCCAGTATCCGGTAGGGGGCGATCAGTCCCGGTCCGGAGAGCCCAAACTGTCGGCCGAAGTATTCCCTGATCGGCATCGTGAAGAAACCCGCCTGTACATGCGAGTCGCCTAAGTGCAGGACGATGGTATGATCATCTCCGCCAGGTGTCGAGCATCTCTGCCATATGGGATCAAGGTAGCCACGAGGTGCTATCACCCGTACTGCACGCTCTTGTCTGTAGAGGTCATGCTGAGACTCCTGCTGAGCCTTCAGCAATGCCCCTGAGCCGAGCAACAACGGAACGATTGCCTGGAGTAGTAGGAAAAGGCGGATAGAGTAGTGAGACCGCATAAACTTCAGATGGAGTCCTTCTTTGCTGTGCCTTCTTGAGGAAATGTGGTCGGAGAGCTACTCTGCTGCTTCAGGGTGTCACTCTTGGCTTCTGCGCACTTTGCTCCCTTGCTTTTTGTCGGGAGGAGTGATTCCTCTAGGGGAGCCTCAGCTACCTGACGAGTCACTTGACCAATGGGACTCTCCACCAGGTCTTGTACCAGTCGCTTGGAGATCTCTCGACCACCTGCAGAGCTGAGGTGCGTATAGTCCTTTGCCGCCCAGCCCTTCGACACAAAGCTCCGTATCCCGCCCATCGATCGTATGGTGCCATAGGTATTGAAGAAAAGGGCGTGGTACTTCTTTGCTAATCGCTCCTGTATCTCTACCATTCGTGGCACGCCGGGAAGTGTGTAGACTTCGCCGTCATACTTCTGACCTCGGTCGGAGATAGAGATAATCAGGAAGATCGCCTCAGGATAGATATCATGGAGACATGAGAGCACCCGATCCATCCCCTTGTAGTAATAACCATAGTCATTATGGACGTCCTTGGGACTTACCACGTTGAGTCCATAGGAGAGGACGATCAAGTGGTAAGGTCGGATGCGATGGAGGTCCTCTGAGAGACTTAGGGAGACTGCCCCCAGCTGTAGACCAGAGGAGCCTCTCAGGCTCATATTATCCACTCGTACGCCTCTGTCTCCGTCCATACAGATACCATAGAGTCTGCTGCTCTCAGCCTTGGAAAAGTCGAGACGAAGCGACGATACCTGTCGTCCCACTTTCACACTATGCAGCCTGCCTCCCGTTGAGGGAAGAAGTATCTGCGTGGGTGCATCACCATTCACTGTGGAGCTTATCAGCAGGCTATCCTCCGATGTGTAGAGGAGAGTCGCTTGGTCGACCGGTTGCCTATTCTCGTAGATCACCTCTGCCTCGCCGACAGCCTGCTGGTAAGATCCTGTGATCAGGAAGTGGTTGCCACGCGGGTGCTTAAGGGCATTGTCATCCTCCCACGATCCTGAGAAGCGGTGCTTGATCGTCTGTCTAAAGCGTGCCGTGACGGATGTGAGCGGCACGTAGCCGACTCCTCCACCGCCATAGCGTGCCTGTAGAGCCTCGCGGAAGTGCTCGACTAATATATCTCCCTCGATGAAGGAGTCCCCGAGGAAAGCTACATTGACCTGGTGATCTCCCGCTTGCGTGAGGGTCTCTCTCAGTCGAGTGAGTGCTGATCCATCCGAGTAGTCGATCAGTCCCGCGGGGAGCAGTCCGGCAGAGATCGGCTCCATAACGCTGTCCACTTGCAGAGTGTCGGCTGTCACCTCGGCCTCCTCACGCTCGAGGCTGTCACGCCTCATCGCCTCTGCCAGCAGTGGGTCCTCTAGGGGTGTATCAGCCCCCTGAGCCACCTCTCCTCCCGGTGTGGGGAAGAGGTCGCTCAGAGGGTTGAACACCTTGACCCCAATGGAGGGAAAGAGCTCTCTGAGGGTAAGTGTTACCCCAAAGGCAAGTCCGGAAGCTGCGAGGAGGAGAAGTACGGACTTGAGTATCTGATGGTCTCCTCTACTCATCTATAAGTCACTTCTCTTCTAGGGTATGACTGGATTGGCCCCTGAGGTAAGCCTGATACTCTGGGCTGGCGGCACCACGTCCCTCCTTTACCTCCCTATTCAGGATAGTACGCATGTAGTAGTAAGCGATGAACCCGGAGATCAAGCTACCGAGCAGGATGCCGAGCTTGGCGTCATTGAGGTACTCAACACCGATATCGCCGAGCGATGCGGGGTATGCAAGAGTCGCTACAAAGAGTGATACGGTAAAGCCGATCCCGGCAAACATACCCACGCCCAGCAGGTTTCGCTTAGTCATACCGGGAGGGAAGCTGACCACACCAAGCTTTGTGAAGAGCCAAGTAAAGAGGAAAATACCGAGTGGCTTGCCGACCACGAGACCCAGCATCACTGCGAAGGGGACACCGCCTGCAAAGTCGCTCAGAGGCACATCGCCAAGGGCGATCCCGGCATTGGAGAAGGCGAAGAGTGGTAGCACGACATAATTCACGAAGGGGCTGATATTGACATTCATCCGCTGCACCGGACTCACCACCTTAGATGAGGTGTCGCGGATCTGAGTGAGTATGTCGAGCTGAGGAGCAGACATATAGACCCTATTCTTGCTATGCGACACAGGGTAGGTGTCGAAGTGTTGCCTTGCCACATTGATCTGATCCATCAGATCCTTCGGTACACCCATCGGGACGTAGGGCACGCAGAAGGCAAGCAGGACACCGGCGATCGTCGTGTGTATCCCACCATGGAGGAAGCAGAGCCACACGAGGAAGAACATAAGGTAGTAAAACCACTGCCTATACACCCCTTTCTGACCACAGAAACGGGTGAAGATCAGCAGTACTGCAGCGATCAGCAGCGGGAAGACAGCCAGTCCCCCTGAGTAGAAGATCGCAATGACAAGGATCCCTCCGATATCGTCCACGACGGCAAGAGCCATCAGGAATACCTTCAGCGTCGTGGGGACACGGCTACCGAGTAGACCGAGAGCAGCAAGGGAGAAGGCGATATCTGTCGACATCGGGATGGCGGCTCCTCTCAGCACGGTGGAGTTGCCGCTCTCCACGAGAGCGAAGCAGGCGACCGGTACCAACATACCGCCGATAGCTGCAAGGACCGGTAGGTTTGCTGTCTTGAAGTCCGATAGTGATCCGCCCACCATCTCGTGCTTGATCTCCAGTCCCACAGAGAAGAAGAAGAAACACATCAGGGCGTCGTTGATAAACTCCCCTATATTCATCGTCCTCCCGTGGTGGCTAAAGACCTGCCAGTCTCCTATCTGGAGGTTGATCGGTGTAGTTAGGAAGGAGAAGTAGTAGTCACTCCATGGTGAGTTGGCTAAGATGAGTGCCAGCACAGTGGCACCGAAGAGATAGACAGCGGGATTGACCCCCTTGAGGAAGCCGAGCATCGAGTTACCATCGCTTCGCCTATAGGAAGTGCGTTTAGTCATTTCGTTCTTGATATAGAGTATCTTGATGTTACTTATTGATCTTTACCTCATGAGTGGGAGGGAGTAGCTTATTGCGCTCCCCCACTGCTCCGATCATCCGCTCTGCCACGTGGCGGAATGCAAGCCCCGACACCGTCTCTCGGAGGGCAACCGGCTTCCCCTCGTCACCTCCCTCTCGTACGCTCTGCACAAGAGGGATCTGTCCTAGCAGCGTACTGCCAGTGAGCTCTGCCAGAGCCTCTCCACCGCCCTCTCCGAAGATGTGGTACCGATGATCCGGTAGCTCAGCAGGGGTAAACCACGACATATTCTCCACCACACCGAGGATCGGTACCGACACCTGATCCAGACGGAAGAGGTTGATCGCCTTGATCGCATCGTCTGTAGCTACGCTCTGTGGGGTAGTCACGATGACTGCCCCGGTGATGGGAAGCGTCTGTACCAGTGTCAGCTGTATGTCCGATGTACCGGGAGGCAGGTCGATGAGGAGATAGTCCAGCTCTCCCCAGTTGCCCTCGCGGATCAGCTGCCCGAGGGCATTGGATGCCATAGAGCCGCGCCAAGCAAGAGCTTGGTCGGAGTCGACAAAGTGTCCGATGGAGAGTGCCTTGACGCCATAGACCTCTGCCGGATGGATCAGCTCCTTGCCGTCCACCTCATCAAGCCAGGGCCTATACTCCTGCACCCCGAGCATACGGGGGATAGAGGGACCGAAGATATCCGCATCCAGCAGTCCCACGCTATACCCGAGTGCAGCCAATGACACAGCCAGGTTGGTGGTCACTGTGCTCTTTCCCACACCCCCCTTGCCGGAGGCGATAGCGATGATATTCTTGACACCCTGCAGGGGCGGCTCCTCGTTGGCAGTGGGGGTCGGCTCAGGGAATAGGGGAGTGATGTCCACCTCCAGGTCGGGAGAGATCTCTCGCTTCAGCGCCGCCTCAGCTGCCCTAAGGACACTCTTGTGGAAGGGGTCGCGGCTTTTCTTGAAGCGGATCGAGAGGGAGACCTTATTCTCCTCTATCCTGATATTGTCTTCCACCATTCCAGAGGCGACGATATCCGACTCCTCGCCAGGATATCGCACCTCCTTAAGTGCTTCCCGGATCAGTGCCGGGTATAGTGTGATATATGGCATCTCTATTCTTACGATTTATTCTTCTTTGCTTCCTTTGCCCACCACCTCTGACCTCCGGGACCGACCAAAGCTCCTATAGCTGTCCTGCTCGATCTCCACCTCTGGCTCGATAGGCTCATCCGGTAGGTGATCCAGTAGCAGTCGGAGGTACTTGATCGAGATCCCTCGAGCGATCCACTGCTGCTCGTAGTACGTCTGGATCGTCCGAAGAGGGGAGTCAGCGGTGGCCTCGCTACCCACGTCTGTCATTCGCTTATCGATTGTCAGACCATTGACCTCAGCCACGGCCTCGGTGTAGCTAAAGAGAAACTGCGAGTCGGTCTTCAGGTGAAGCACTGACGGCTCTGCCAGGATCTGACGATACATAGTCAGAAATCGGGGTGAGGTAAGTCGACGCCTGCTCTTACGCATCTGCGGGTCGGGGAAGGTAAGCCATATCTCAGATATCTCCCCCGGAGCAAAAAAAGTGTCCAAAAACTCGATCTCAGCTCTTAGGAAGCAAACATTCTCCAGTCCCTCCTCGTCCGCAGCCTTGGCTCCGGCCCAGAGACGATTCCCCTTGATGTCCATTCCGATGAAGTTGTGGTCGCGATAGGTCCGACCGAGCTCTACGGTATACTCACCTCTACCACAGCCGAGCTCCAGTACGATGGGAGCACCATTGTGGAAGACCTCATCAGACCAATGCCCCTTGTGGGGAAAGGTCATCCCCTCCCTCCGAAGTGTCTCGAAGGGGTACTGCAGGACGTTGGTCAGCCGGTCGATCTCGGCAAATTTCTCAAGCTTGCTTTTGCTCATTCTCCTTTAAGGGCAAATTACGAATGTGTAAAGGTACCAAAATAGCGGGTCTTGAGCTTGAGAGAAAGGGCAGGTCCTTACTTACTTCTGATCCGAAATCCTCAGAGCGCGATCTAATACCGATATTAGCTCACAGCTTTACCGATATTAGACGCGACTAATATCGGTAATAGATTTGTCCTCTCGTTATCACACAAAAAAAGACCCACAGGCGGAAACCTGTAGGTCTTTTGACTTAAGGGATGAGCTGAAGTTAAATCACCTCAGATCCCTCTCTAAGGGAAAAGGCTGACTATCACACCTCCTCGAAGTCAGCATCCTTGACATCTCCCTCGCCGGTGTTGTCCGTGGAGGAGTTGTCTCCGGCAGTGGGGCCTGAGGTGGCCTGCTGACCAGCGCCCGAGGCACCCTGCTGACTATCAGCACCCTGCTGGCCATACATCTGAGCCGAGAGACCCTGGAAGATTGTATTCAACTCCTCCATTGCTGAGTCAATGCCGGCAATGTCCTGAGCCTTGTGCGCCTCCTTAAGCTTGCTGAGTGAAGCCTCGATCTTGGACTTCTCATCCGCAGGGATCTTGTCACCAAGATCCTTGAGCTGATTCTCAGTCTGGAAGATTACACTGTCGGCCTGATTGAGCTTATCGATCTTCTCCTTCTCCTTCTTATCGTTGTCGGCATTGGCCTCTGCCTCTGCCTTCATACGATCGATCTCCTCCTGAGAAAGACCACTGGAGGCCTCGATGCGGATCTTCTGCTCCTTGCCGGTCCCCTTGTCGCGAGCAGACACGTTGACGATACCATTGGCATCGATGTCGAAGGTCACCTCGATCTGAGGCACGCCACGCTTGGCAGGGAGGATGCCATCAAGATTGAATTTTCCGAGCGACTTATTGTCCTTCGCCATTGGGCGCTCGCCCTGGAGCACGTGGATCTCTACGGAGGGCTGGTTGTCAGCTGCGGTGGTGAAGACCTGAGACTTCTTGGTCGGGATAGTGGTATTGGCATCGATCAGCCGCGTCATCACACCGCCCATAGTCTCGATACCGAGAGAGAGTGGGGTGACATCGAGTAGGAGGACATCCTTCACATCTCCGCTGAGTACACCACCCTGGATAGCAGCACCGAGTGCGACGACCTCATCGGGGTTGACTCCCTTGGAGGGCTCTTGGTTGAAGAGCTTCTTCACCAGATCCTGGATAGCAGGGATACGGGTTGATCCACCCACGAGGATGACATCATTAATGTCTGAGGCAGAGAGGCCTGCGTCTGCCAGTGCCTTATTCACCGGCTCGATGCATCGCTGGATGATGTTGTGGCAGAGCTGCTCAAACTGAGCCCTTGTCAGGGTCTTCACCAAGTGCTTTGGTACATTATCCACAGAGGTAATGTAGGGGAGGTTGATCTCCGTCGAGGTGGTGCTGGAGAGCTCGATCTTTGCCTTCTCGGCGGCGTCCTTGAGGCGCTGCAGAGCCATCGGATCCTTGCGGAGATCGACATTCTCAGTGCTGAGGAAGTCGTCGGCCAGCCAGTCCATGATGGCGTGATCGAAGTCGTCACCACCGAGGTGGGTGTCTCCATTGGTACTCTTCACCTCGAAGACCCCGTCGCCCAGCTCAAGGATGGAGATATCGAACGTACCGCCACCTAAGTCAAAGACGGCAATATTCATATCCTTGTTGCTCTTGTCGAGACCATATGCAAGGGCAGCGGCAGTCGGCTCATTGACGATACGACGCACGTTGAGCCCAGCGATCTCACCGGCCTCCTTGGTGGCCTGTCGCTGAGAGTCACTGAAGTAAGCAGGTACAGTGATGACCGCCTCCGTCACTGCCTCGCCGAGGTAGTCCTCAGCTGTCTGCTTCATCTTCTGGAGGATCATAGCGGAGATCTCCTGAGGCGTGTACATCTGACCATTGATATCTACCTGAGGCAGGTCATTGCCACTCGACACGACCTTGTAGGGCATACGAGATGCCTCTTTCTCTATCTGGGAATATCTCTCACCCATGAAGCGCTTGATAGAGTAGACTGTGTTTTGAGGATTGGTGATTGCCTGACGCTTGGCAGGGTCTCCCACCTTGCGCTCACCACCATCCACAAAGGCGACCACGCTCGGTGTGGTCCTTTTGCCCTCGCTATTTGTAATCACGACGGGCTCCTTATTCTCGAGTACAGCCACACAGGAGTTGGTTGTACCTAAGTCGATTCCGATAATCTTTCCCATTGTATCTTGTATATGAAATTAGTTTGTTGTCTATTAGTCAGTATCGTCCTCTCGCGGTGAGAGGTCTGCACCCTCATATGTACAAACCCTATGCCAAGTCTGTCTACGAGTAACTGATGGCGGTACAATGTGTCACGTCGGTAGGCGTTTTGCAATCCCCTGAGGCAGGTATGATACAAGATATGGCGGGTGTCGGACCACTTGGTCTGACACCCGCCATAAACTTAAGCGCAGAGGGAAGTGCTTCCCCTCCACTATCTCAAGGGGATCTGGATCACTTCTTGAGGTCGAGTCCGGAGCCGGCCTTGAACTTTACAGACTTGCGAGCAGCGATGTGCATCTTCTTGCCAGTCTGAGGGTTGATACCAGTACGAGCAGCACGCTCGCTGGTGGAGAATGTGCCAAATCCGATGATGGTCACCTTCTCGTCCTTCTTCATAGCCTCTGCGACAACGTCGCAGAAAGCATTAACAGCCTTCTTGGCATCAGCCTTGGTGAGCTCAGCCTTCTGGGCAACTGCCTCAATGAATTCGGTCTTGTTCATGGTAAAGTAATATGGTTATAAAACGTGTAAAAAAATGATGCTTATGTAAGTAGTAGGGAGCCGGACTGCTAACGCACTCAATGTGAAATCCCTTCTACATGCTCAAATGTAGGAACTTTTATTGAAATACAATATAAATCATCACAAAAAGGACGTCGAAATCGCTTTTTCGTCCCATTTATCAGTCCTACTATGCCATTTTGTGTGATAAAGATGACAATATCGGACTTTACTATCTGCATATCCGTCTGCTGATAAGCCCTGAAATAGACCGCTAAGGCACCCCCCCTGAGGGTGGTATGGTCTATTGCAGGGTTAGAAATTATGTCGTACCTTTGCGTTACACTTCTGGGAGGGCTTTCAGAGGTGATATGGTGCCCATAGCTCAGTTGGTAGAGCGCTGGATTGTGGTTCCAGATGTCGAGAGTTCGAACCTCTTTGGGCACCCTACTGAGACTTTACATTCGTTTGTAGAGTCTCTTTTTTTGCTTCTGACAAAATACAGAGTGGCAGCGTCTCGGAATGAGGCGCTGCCACTCTGCTTTACGCTGTAGCTCCTTACTTCTTGGCGGAGTCTACTCTCTGGATGAGGTCATCGATGGCTGCCTTGAGCTGGAGGTCATTGTCGGTGAGGAAGTCTTCGGGGGAGTTGTAGACTGTGATCTCAGGATAGATGGCACGATTCTCTCGGGGTAGGTTGTCCGTCCCGGTCATCGTCACCTGTGGGATACCGAAGACGAGATCTTCATTGACCTGCGTCTCCCACCATACGGCAGTCATGGTGCCGGCAACGGGGGTGCCGACCAGCTTGCCGAGCTTCAGAGTCTGGTAGGTCCATGGGGTCCCGTATGCATCGGAGTAGTTGTCCTCGCTCACCAGCATATTGGACGGCTTGTACCACTGCATAAAGGGCTCTGAGCCGATGTACTGCCCTCTCGGCTGGAAGCGTGCGTACTCCTTACCGCTCAGCAGGATCGCTACATCATTGTGCAGCCAGCCACCGCCATTGTGACGTGTGTCCACGACGATCGCATCGCAGCCGCGGTACTTACCCAGCATCTTGCTGAATACCCGACGGAAGGATTCGCTATCCATTCCCTCGATGTGGACATAGCCGACACGACCATTGCTCCACTTCTCGGTGAGAGCTGCCCGGCGGTCTACCCAGCGGTCGTACAGGAGAGAGGACTCCTTACCGAGTGAGATGGGGACGACAGACTCCTCGACCTCCTTGCCACTCTCGTCCCTGAGGGTCACGACCGTACGCTGTCCGGTGAGACCATTCAGGTAATGCTCGATCGGAAGGTCCTTGGAGATGGTGGTGCCATTGATCTTGAGGACGATGACGCCCGGCTTGGCAATTGACTTGGCGCGGTCGAAGGGACCACCCACGATCACCTCCGCGATCTTAGCTCCCTCGCCTTCGTAGCTGTCGTCGTAGAAGAGTCCGAGTGAAGCGGTCCGAATGGTGGACGCACCACCGAAGTAACGCATACCGGTGTGGGAGCCATTGAGCTCTCCGAGGAGCTCGCTGCAGAGCTCGGCGAAGTCATAGTTGTTATTGATGAAGGGCAGGATCTTCCTATAGCTGTCGGAGTAGCCCCTCCAGTCTACGCCATGGAGATTAGCGTCGTAGAACTTATTCTCCACCTGGCGAACCATATGGTCGTAGATGTATTCCCGCTCCTTAGCTGGGGAGTACTCAAAGCGTGCAGAGTAGGTAAGGGGAGTGATGTCCCTGCCCTCGATCTTCTTGAAGCCATTATAGCCAAAGAGGTAGAGGGTCTTCCCATCCTTGCTCATTTCCAGAGAGCCGCTGCCGGTGTCGCCGACGATCTCCTTAGTCTCCTTCTCTGCGAGGTCGAGACAGTAAAGGTTGGTCGTACCGTCGAAGGAGGCGAGGTAGTAGAACTTGTCTCCCTCCGGAGTCACGGCGAAGTCAGACTGAGAGCCACTCGTACGGGTGATGCGGACGATACGCTTATCTCGATTGGAGAAGTCGAAGACGAGAGGCTTTACCTTGTCCTCATCCTTGCTCTTCTTCTTCTTTCCCTTTTTCTTCTTGTCCTTTTCGCTCTTGTCTGCACTCTCCTTCTTCTCGTCCTTGTCCTTCAGGAGCACCTCCCGCTCCTCCTTGTCGAGTAGGAAGCGGTCGTATGCGTCCTGATCAAGGAACATCAGGTAGATGTCCGTCTGAGAGCCCCAGGAGCCGTGGCTGCGGTAGCCGGCGTAGTCACAGTAGTAGGCGATGGCTTTTCCGTCAAGGACAAAGCGTGCACCGATGGCATTGTATCCGGTCTCGGTGAGATTGACCAGCTCACCAGTACCATCCGCCTTGACGAGAGCAACATCGGCGTTATTCCAGCCACCATTGCCCATAAAGTTGGTCAGGATGTACCTAGAGTCGGGACTCCAGGTAAACCACTGGTCTCCATCGGAGTAGGAGTAGTTGTACTTCTTATTAAGCACCTCGGTGCTCTTCCCGCTGGCAAGGTCGAGACAGTACACTGCCGCACGATCCCTTAGGTAGGCGATCTTCTTGCCATCGGGGCTGAAGACCGGCTGGAAGGCAGGCACCTCCTTCTCGTGGGTTAGCTTCTTCTCCTCCAGCTCGGTAGCGTAGGTAAAGGTCTTCTCATCAGGGCGCTTGATGGTGGTCTGATAGAGATTCCACTGATCCTCACGCTCTGAGGAGTAGACGAGGGTCCGCCCATCGGGGCTGAAGGTCAGGTCACGCTCCTGCTCCGGAGTATTGGTGATCCGCTTCGTGGTGCCGTACTCAATATTGGCGACGTAGACATCACCGTGGACGATGAAGGCGTACTCCTTGTCATTGGGAGAGAGCTTTGCTTCTGAAGCCCCGCTTCTGTAGGCCACATAGAGTTTCTCCTGCTTGCTGTTGTCGGCAATTACCTGCACCGGAAGCTGCTTGGCCTCTCCGCCCTTGGGCATGTAGTAGAGCCGGCCATTCCAGGAGAAGGCGATGTTGCCACTATTGTCCATTGAGAGGTTGCGGACCGGGTGCTTCTTAAAGTTGGTCAGCTGGGTCGGGCGGGTCGGGTCAGCGAGAGTGGCACGGTAGACATTGAAGTTACCATCCCGCTCACTCAGGAAGAGGAAAGCCTCCTCGCCCGGGAGCCAGATGGCATTGCGATCCTCGCCCTCGAAGGCAGTGATCTTGGCATACTTGCCCATATTGCCATCCGGAGTCCACATCCATATATCTCTGGCGACGGGAGACTTGTGATGCTTCCTTAGAGGATCCTCGTAGCCCTTGAAGTCGGTAAAGAGGATCCGTCCATCGGTGCGATTGATCGACGGCATCTTCATCGTAAATGCAGAGAAGAGGTGTGGCCGCCCACCTGTGGTCTTGATCCGGTAGACCTGAGAGAAGGAGCCACCGGGGAAGATGCCCGACTCCTTAGTGGTGCGATAGCCACACTCGTAGAGGATGGTCTCGTTGTCTAAGAAGGCGACCGGCGTTTGTGTCTTGCCATTGATGTAGGTCAGCTTCCTTGCCTGACCGCCCTGACGGGAGGTGAGATAGACGTGGAAGGTGCCAAACTCTCGGTCGGACGAGAAGGCGATGCTCTGTCCATCAGGGCTCCAGACCGGTGCCGTGTCGTACGCAGGATTGGACGTGATCTGTGTAGCGATGCCACCGCTCACCGGTACAGTGAAGATATCCCCTTGGTAGGTAAAGGCGACTACCTTTCCATCGGGGCTGAGGGCGGTGTTCCTGATCCATCCCGCATCCTCCGCCTGTCCCAGGGCGGCAAGGGGGGCTGCCAGTGTCAGGAAGGACACTGCAAGCAGCTTCATGGTTTTGTCCATAAATTTGAAGTAATATTGAATGTAATAAAAGAAGTCAGATCGTTTTTCAGATCACGTAGATGAGCTCACAGAAAAATCCCACCAGCACAGGCACCAAGATATTTGTTACTATGCCGTGGAAGATAGAGGGGATCGTGTAGCTGGCACCTACAGACTTCTGCACCACAGGTAGACAGACGTCAGCGCTGTTGGCTCCGCAGAGAGAGATCGACGCCATAGGTCCGATCTTCTTTCCTAAGAGAGGGACCATCAGGAGAGCGGTCGCCTCTCGTATGATATTTGAGATCAGGGCGACAGTCGCGAGTGAGGCAGCACCATAGGATCCGATGATGATACTCGAGAGAGAGTACCACCCGAGACCAGCACCAATGGCGGCACCCTCCAGCCCAGTGATGTTGGGAGTAAATAGGGTCATAAAGGCGGCTCCGGAGATGCTACCGATGCAGGTGAAGACGGGAAGCGTCCAGATGATCCACGGCATCTTGAGCATAAGCTTCACTTTCTCCATATCGGTACCTAAGTTTAGCCCGATGACGAAGAGGAGGATGTAGATCACAAACATTGAGGTCCGTGAGTCGAGTAGGATCGCGGGGACGTTGTCTCCCATAAAGTATCCTACAAGTCCGCCGCCGATGAGGCAGGCAAAGATGATCAGACTGTCTTTCATTGCTTATGTGATGGCTGATTTTTCTTTTCCATATACTTCCCGATGAATCGCCACATCCCCCATCCGAGTAGGACGCTACAGATCACTGCCCCGATAGTGAGTAAGAGGGCTGAGATACCGATCTGGCCGAGCGAATTGATCGCATCGTGGTCGTTGCCAATCTCAATACCAAGCAGGAAGAGAAGGATGCAGATAATGACGGAGGAGAGCCAAGAGGGGACTGTGAGCCTCTTGGATCGTCGGTTGATCAGTGCCCCGATGAGCATGCCGACCGCAAATGAAGCAACGATGATGATCGTGTCCATATCATTACAAGTAAAGTTTGTAGCACCCTTTTGCGGCACCATATCCGAGCCCGGGGAGAGGGGGAGGCGAAGGCACGCTTAAGGATGCATGCGTAGATGTGCTTAAGAGCTACGCGACTGAGCTATTCTAAATCAAAGGTTGCAAAGAGCCATAGACCCTTTGCGACGGTCAAATGTACTAAAAGAAACGAAAAACTACCGCTTGTGCAGGATGCTATTGAGTACACGGACAGAGGAGACAAGGGTCCCCATCTCTGTGTAAATCTCCACATCCCAGAGGTGAGTCGAGCGTCCGCGGTGGATGATCTTTGCCTTTGCTGTCAGTGTATTGCCGAGCCGGGCTGAGTGCACGTGGCTACCACTCACCTGCATTCCCACCATCGTCTCATCCTGGCTCAGCAGGTAGACCGACCCGTAACCGGCTATTGTCTCAGCGAGAGCGAGGGAGGCACCGCCATGGAGGATCCCCATAGGCTGGCAGGTGCGTCGGTCGACAGGCATCGTACACTCCACGTAGCCCTCCTCGAGGAGCGTGCACTTCATCCCGAGTGTCTCCATGAGGGTATCCTTCTGCATCGCATTGATGAAGTCCACCTCAGGATGCGCAGCGGACTGCTCCGGATGCAATACATATTTATTAAGTAGGTGCTGGATCCCCTCCTCCATATTGGAGGTAGTGACGTAGTCGGCCACCTGCTTGACCATCTCATTGGCATTAGCCATCGCCACTCCCAGTCCGGCAGCCTGGAGCATCGGGATGTCGTTATTGGCATCACCGACAGCGATCACCTGGCTTCGCTCGATCCCCATCTCGGACATGAGGAAGCTGAGCGCCTTCCCCTTGTCCACGTAGGGACTCATCGCCTCGATGAAGGTCGGACCGGAGAGGATCGCATTAAGCTTTCCCCTAAATCGCTCCTGCAGCTCTATAGCTAGCTTGCCGATCACCTCTGGGTCGCCGGCGATGCCACACTTGTAGGGGTCTCTCACAAGTGCTTCTTTGAGGTTGGGCACCTGGCGTATCGGCATCCCATTGTCGACCTGGCTCTCCTGGCGGACATAGGGGCTGTCAGCATCCTCGGTGATGATCTCGTGGCGGGTGTAGGTCATCATCGTCACGGTGTACCCCTTGAGGAAGTCGTAGAGCTCTCCGACCGTCTCCCGTGAGATGGTCGACCGGGTGAGGACATCGTTGTCGATGCACGAGGTGATCTTGGCACCATTGTAGGAGATAATATACCCTCCATACTTCGCAAGCTGGAGCTGATCCGCAATATGCTCGCAACCAAAGGTCGGTCTCCCCGACACTAAAGCGACGGTCATGCCCATCTCGAGGATCTCTCGGATGGCATTGGCTGTGGCAGGGGTGATCTGCTTGTCGTCCGTCACTAACGTACCATCGAGGTCGACGGCAAAGAGGAGGTACTTCAGAGGATCTCTTGTAGAGCTATACTTGGGGTTAAGTATGCGTGGTGTCTTGGCCGATGCTGGCATAGGTTATGTGAGATTTATAGTGATAGTATATTGAGCACTCGGTAGTCCTCCTCGCTGATCGTCTTGGCACCCTTGATGGCACTGGAGAATGGGATGTAGACGACCCTATTGTCTCGGATACCGACCATAATATTGCGCTGTCCATCGAGGAGTGCATCGACAGCAGCGACCCCTAAGCGACTGGCTAAGATACGGTCGCCTGCGACAGGACTGCCACCGCGCTGGATGTGCCCAAGGATCACGGCCCGAGCCTCCCACTGAGGGTGCGACTCGTGGATCCTCTCGATTAGTGCCTGAGCGCCTCCGGTGGCGGGACTCTCGGCCACGAGGACGATAGCAGAGTTCTTTGTCTTCCGGAACCCATTCTCGACCATCCAGTTCATCTGATCCATTGAGCTCTTAAACTCCGGTATCACCGCTACCTCGGCTCCGCTGGCGATGGCACCATTGAGTGCTAAAAAACCCGCATCACGTCCCATCACCTCTACGATGAAGAGGCGGTTGTGCGAGCTGGCTGTGTCGCGTAGCTTGTCGACTGCGTCCATGATCGTATTGAGGGCTGTGGCGTAGCCTATCGTCTGATCGGTCCCACCGAGGTCGTTGTCGATTGTCCCGGGGATGCCTACTATAGGGTAATTGTGGTCACTGGCAAACTTCCGGGCGCCGCTCAGGGAGCCATCGCCACCGATCACCACCAGGGCATCTATCCCGTGCTTGACAAGATTGTCGTATGCCAGCTGGCTCCCCTCATCGGTCATAAATTCCTTGCAGCGTGCGGTCTTGAGGAAGGTGCCTCCCCTCTGGATAATGTTGCTGACATCCTCAGTAGCTAGCTCCTTGATCTCATCGTCAATGAGCCCCTTGTACCCTTGGTAGATACCATACACCTTGATTCCATTGTAGATGGCGGTACGCGTTACCGCACGGATGGCGGGATTCATCCCCGGTGCATCGCCTCCGGAGGTAAGCACCCCGATGGCCCTGATATTACCTGTGGCTGTGATCGAATTGTCCATATTACTCCTATAAAATAATTCTAATGACAAATGTAATCAGAAGTGGCCAATAAAGTGGACTTTTCGTGGTGCGAGCTCAGGTTAAGTTCGCCAGAAGACCGATTGATCCGGCTCACGCTATAACCTTTTGGTGCCTTGATTACTTTTCCCGGACCTACGGGATACTAAAAAGGCTACTGACCACTGAGGGTCGGCAGCCTTTTCAAACTTATCTGTACTGAACCGACTTAGGCTCAGTCAGGGCGATATTACATCCCCTGAGGCATCCCTGCGGCAGGATTCATAGCAGGCTCATCCTCCTTGATGTCGGTGATCACACACTCTGTGGTGAGGAACATGCCTGCGATGGAGGCAGCATTCTCAAGGGCGACACGTGATACCTTGGTCGGGTCGATGACACCGGACTCACGGAGGTTCTCGAAGCGATCCTCGCGTGCATTGTATCCAAAGTCACCCTCCGACTCGCGGACCTTCTGTACCACTACAGCGCCCTCCTTGCCAGCGTTGGCGACGATCTGGCGCAGTGGCTCCTCAATAGCGCGGCAGATGATATCGATACCTGTCTGCTCATCGTCATTGGCACCCTTGAGGCCCTCGAGAGCCTTCTGAGCACGGATGTAGGCGACACCACCGCCGGGGACAGTTCCCTCCTCAATGGCGGCTCGAGTTGCGCTCAGGGCGTCATCGACGCGGTCTTTCTTCTCCTTCATCTCCACCTCACTCGGGGCGCTGACGTAGAGGACAGCTACTCCACCGGCGAGCTTTGCGAGACGCTCCTGGAGCTTCTCACGGTCGTAGTCGGAGGTGGTAGCCTCGATCTGATTGCGGAGCTGGCTGACACGATTTGCGAGAGCATCCTTGTCTCCCTTGCCACCTACGATGGTGGTATGGTCCTTGTCCACGCTGATCTTCTCGGCACTTCCGAGCATATCAGCGGTAGCGTTCTCGAGCTTGAGACCGACTTCCTCGCTCACCACAGTGGCACCGGTAAGGATGGCGATATCCTCAAGCATCTGCTTACGGCGGTCACCATAGCCGGGAGCCTTGACAGCAGCGATCTGGAGGATGCCACGGAGCTTATTCACCACGAGGGTGGCGAGTGCCTCGCTCTCAACGTCTTCAGCAATGATCAGTAGCGGACGACCACTCTGAGACACCTTCTCGAGGATGGGAAGGATATCCTTGATGTTGCTGATCTTCTTGTCGTAGATCAGGATGTAGGGGTTGTCAAACTCCGTCAGCATCTTGTCCGTGTCGGTCACGAAGTAAGGGGAAATGTAGCCTTTGTCGAATTGCATTCCCTCAACGACATCGACATAGGTCTCCATACCCTTAGCCTCCTCGACGGTGATGACGCCCTCCTTCTTGACCTTACCAAAGGCCTCAGCGATCAGCTTGCCGATCTCCTCGTCGCCATTGGCAGAGAGGGTGGCAACGTACTCGACCTTCTTCAGATCGGTGCCTACCTCCACGCTCTGTTTCTTAAGATCCTCGACGATGACCTTGACAGCCTTGTCAATACCCCTCTTGATCTCCAGCGGTGCAGCACCGGCAGCGACGTTCTTAAGTCCTACGCTGATGATGCTCTGAGCGAGGACGGTGGCGGTGGTGGTCCCGTCTCCGGCGTCGTCATTGGTCTTGGAGGCTACCTCCTTGACCAGCTGGGCACCCATATTCTCGTACGGATCCTCCAGCTCGATCTCCTTAGCTACGGACACACCATCCTTAGTGATGTGAGGAGCGCCAAACTTGCGATCCAAGATCACGTTGCGTCCCTTAGGTCCGAGAGTTGTCTTAACCGCATCGGAGAGCTTGTCGACACCATCCTTCAGGAGGGTCCTTGCCTCAGTGCTGTACTTGATTTGCTTAGCCATATAGTGTTGTGATTTGATTCTTTTTGATGTTTCTATGACGATTGATTACTCAATGATGCCGAGCACATCGCTCTGGCGCATGATGAGGTACTTCGTATCACCGTCCTCTACCTCAGTACCTGCGTACTTGCCATAAAGGACGTGATCTCCCTCCTTAAGCACCATTTTCTCATCCTTGGTGCCTTCACCTACAGCGATAACCTTGCCGCGGACCGGCTTCTTCTCGGATGAGTCAGGGATGACGATGCCTGATGCAGTAGTCTTCTCTGCCTCTGCGGGCTCGATGAGGACTCTATCTGCTAACGGTTTGATATTCATAATTGAGTTGCTGAATAATGATTGAAATTGTCTTTACTTTCACAATTGACTTAGGGAAAAGTGTGCCAAGTCCTGCCTGACATGTCTGCCGGTGACAAAATGACGCTCCATTGGTGCCTTCTCTGTCATTAGTCACCTACTGAGACGGAGCTGATGGTACCTCGGTGCCGGCAGGGTGGGGCGCACCTTGTTTATCCCCTCTGGGAGCGGGAAAACCCTGATACTTAGGGATGAGTATTTTGTCGCATGCCATAAATCACGTACCTTTGCGTCGCTTAGTGCGATGGACAACAGCGGTTGTCCTCTCAAAAAGGTTCCGAGACACGGACGCCTGATCGCATTGCCGGCCCGTGAGGGTATGTGGCGACTCAGGATATCTATTCACTAAACATTATGATATGAGATTCAGAAATTTCGTACTTGGAGGGCTTACTCTGCTGCTGACACTACTGTGCCTGTCCGCTAGGGTGGCTCCCGTAGAGCCTGACTTTGGGCTCACCCCGGGAGAGCGCTTTCCAGGAAGAGAAATGGAGGGTTTCCATAACACACTTAATGCCCTTGGCAGTGGTTCGGAGACGGCAGTCATTGTGACGTGGCGGACGGATGATGGTCTTTCGAGAGCGATTAATGCGATGCTCTCACACCGATCACTTGCAAGGGGGGTAATGGTCTACTCGATCTGTCTGGATGACAGCGACGACGATGCCCTACTATATGCAAAGGCAGATAATGTGGCTATGGGGACAAGGATCTTGGCAGCTTCACAGCTGGGTCGGAGCGTAAGAAAGCAGCTTATGCGGCGTGGACCGCAGGTCTTCAAGCTCTCTTCCGGTCTGGTGAGTGAGGTCTATAGCCCGGATCGCATCTGGCTTGATGGGGTGTCTGTCTTATGACTCCCTGCTTCCATTCTGCCGGATGAGCAGTTTTCCCTCCTCGCTGGCAATCAGGGTGACGCTATTGTCTTCCCGTCTGTCGGACTCATGTTTTTGAGCAATCAGTTAATTTGCATTAATAGAGACCACCCCCGAGAGAATGAATCTCCCGAGGGTGGTCTTTCTTTTTAACAAAAAGGTTCCCTTTTACTTCTTCTCGCTGCTCCGGTCGTAGACATTGCCGCCATAGCAGTCGACAGCAACGATCACCGGCAGCTCCTCGACACGGAGCTTACGGATAGCCTCCGTGCCCAGCTCGTCGAAGGCGATCACCTCAGCCTCCTTGACACAAAGAGACATCAGAGCTGCTGCACCTCCGATGGCTGCGAAGTAGACTCCGCAGTGGTTCTTCAGACTATCGATAACAGCCTGATTGCGGGCTCCCTTGCCGATCATGGCTCTTAGTCCATGCTCCACAAGGGTGGGGGTGTAGGCATCCATACGTCCGGCTGTGGTGGGCCCTACTGAGCCGATCGGCTCACCGGGCTTGGCAGGAGCCGGACCAGCGTAGTAGACGATCTGTCCCTCGAAGTCGAAGGGCATCTCCTCGCCACGCTTGAGCATCTCGCAAAGGCGCTTGTGGGCAGCATCGCGAGCGGTGTAGATGGTCCCGGTAATGTAGACCATCTCCCCTGCGTGGAGCGTCTTGATGATCTCGTCGGTCAGGGGTGCCGAGATGATACGCTTCTCTGTATCACTTGTATGCATAATAAGTCGTGCGTTTCTTACTTGGTCGAATGATTGCATCAGAGACTGCCCTCGGAGTGACGGGTGGCGTGGCAGCTGATATTGACCGCCACTGGCAGTCCGGCGATGTGTGTCGGACCCGCCTCTACGTGGACATCAAGCGTGGTGGTGTCTCCTCCCATCCCGGCGGGACCGATGCCGAGGGCATTGATCCTGCTGAGGAGCTCCTCCTCGATAGCAGCGAGGTGGGGCTTGGGGTTGCGGTCGCCTACGGGACGGAGTAGGGCACGCTTGGCGTAGAGTGCGCTCTCCTCGAAGTTTCCACCGATACCTACACCGACGATAGTAGGTGGGCAGGGGTTGGGACCGGCATGCTTGACCACCTCCATCACGTAGTCCTTGACACCCTCCTCGCCGTCGCTGGGCTGCAGCATACGGAGGTCGCTCTTATTCTCACTGCCGAAGCCCTTGGGGCTGACGGTGATCTCGATCTTGTCTCCCGGGACGATGTCGTAGTGGATGATGGCAGGGGTATTGTCCCCGGTATTCTCTCGTAGGATCGGGTCATTGACCACAGACTTGCGGAGGTACCCTCTCTGATAGCCATCACGCACACCGGCATTGATCGCATCGGTGAGATTGCCCCCCACGACGTGGACCTCCTGCCCGAGACGGACGAAGACCACCGTCATCCCGGTGTCTTGGCACATGGGCTTCTCCTTATCGTGAGCGATGTCCGCATTCTTGACCAAGGTCTTGAGGATGCCCCGACCGAGGGGAGAGCTCTCCCGCTCGCTGGCATCCTTGAGCGCATTGTAGATGTCGGGTGACAAGTTATAGCAGGCATCGATGCAGAGTCGGGAGACCAGCTCGGTGATGTTCTGTGCTTTTATTTCTCTCATAAGTTGATATATCTATGTTAAGAGACTCCTAAGAAGTATCTGGCGTTGCGGTTATTGAGGTTCTCCATCTCCTCCTCTGTCGCTCCCAGCAGACCTACCAGGCACCAGGCATCGTATCGTCCATCGTAGATGAGCGAGTGGTGGAGCGAGAAGTCCTTTATCTCACCCGTCGACTGGACGTGGATGCGAGGGCCCTCGCAGGGGAGTATCCTCTCACCGACCTTGATGTGGTCCTCATCGATATAGCTGATCGGTAGATCTGCCCTGATAAGGTCCAGTATCCTCTGCTCTAGGCGGCATAGATCCTCCCTGGAGAGATTGGGATCCTCATTGAATTTCAGGACATATCCCTTCGCAATATCGGCGGAGTAGAAGTGATCCTCATGGAGGTTGAATAGCTCTGCAAGCGCGAGCGTCGTCACCTCCTCTGCGGAGTGCGCCATCTTACGGTAGATCAGCGAGGACTCCACCATCCGGGAGAGCGTGTGGGGCTCAGGACCAAAGATAGAGGGTCTCGTAATGATGATCTGCTCACCAATGGCTATCAGCAGGTCGGCATTGCGTCCGAGGGCGTCGGTGAGCAGGTCAAAGTGCTCGATGACAAGCCGCTTCTTGGCGGCAAGGGCCTTGTTGACGAAGTCGACGATCTCATACATCTGGGTGAATGCGAGCTGAAACCGCATATCCAGGTGAAAGGTGGTCGCTGAGTGTAGGTCGGCAAATCCACTACGGAATTGCATGATCTTCCGCGTGAGGATCGCATCGTCATCATTGGAGAGCTCCAGCCCGGGAAACATCCCATGGATGAGGGATGACTTACCGGAGCCGGCAGCACCGATGATGCCGATCAGACGATCGGTGAAGCTGAGATGCAGCTGGCTGATCCGCTCGCCAAGCTGTAATAAACGCTCACGCCCACGCGGGGCGAAGTACTGGGTCTCTACCCAGGACTCCTGCACTCGCTTGGGCGTGGCGTGAAGTCTTACGCTATTGGTGCTCTCCTCAAGCATCAAAAGTGAAGTGGACCAGAGGGGCGTGCTGCTGCGCGCCGTAGACGTCTACCTCACCAAGGGCACCGCTAGGGATCGGGCGCTTAATCGTCACCTTGACCGCCTTAGCCGGATCAAAATAGATCACATTGAAGACGTCTTCCTCCTTGATGCCATAGAGCTTGGAGAAGGACTCAGCTGTGATCGGCTTGTGCTCCTTGAAGAAATTGTAGTCGTCAAACGTCTTGAAGATAACGTCAAACGTCAGCTCGTACGGACCCGAATTCTTGCTCCGGATCACGTCAGCCATGTCGATAAGCTTATATGTTTTCATCTCTTTCTCTTAATCAAAGTCACTGCATTTGCCGTCCTTGACATCATGGAAGGTGACAGGGAAGTACTGCTTCGGATCATCTACCTTCATCAGGTGGTATACGTTAAATTCGTACACCGCACCCATATGGGCATCTGACGGGGAGAAGGGGAAAGCAAGATTTCCGGCTGTAGAGATACGTCCGGGATAGCCGAAGTGGAGGAACGTACTGCGAGCGAAGCTGCAGATCGTATCAGCGATGGACTGTGTCTTGGCGACACACTCGATGATGATCAGGAGCTCCTCACCGGTAGCGTTCTTGATATTCGGGAACATACTCATCACAGCGCCTCTACCATAGATCTTGAAGTCTAGGAAGAAGTTACCCATATCCATATCGCGGAAGTTATCCTCGACGCGGGCGCGTACATCCTCCTTTACCTCATCGATCTTGGAGATCAGGATCGGGTCAGAGCAGCCGGCGCATGCGATGGTGCGGTAGCCGGTATTTTTGACACCCTCGAGCTTGATGAAGTAGCCGTCAGTGGGCTCAAAGATCGTTCCTGCGATGGCGACACGATTGTCTGCCACCTGCTTGAAGGTGGTATTGTGCAGGTTGAGACGTCCGCCCGGGCCGGGGAGGAGGTAGGGATTGGACTTCTCGTAGAGCGTGTGAGCAGCGACAGAGAGTGTCGTGCACTTGCGCGCCGGAGAGAGGGTCTCGACCTCGAAGTGGTCCTCGTAGAGGTAGCCAAACATACAGTCACTACCGCTACCGGGGAGTGCGCAGATAGCTGCACACTCAAGGATCTTACCCATATGGAGGGCGAGTGCCTTGTCGAAGCCTTTCGCGATAGCGAGACTGGCGAAGACAGCCGGGTCGTAGGAGCGACCTGCCATAATCACCTGAGCACCGCCCTTGAGAGCCTCCATGTAGGGCTCCTCACCCATCTGGGCGACGATGTGCACCGCCTCATCGATATCCTTGTCCGTCAGCTCCGGCACGGGACCGAGGGGGCTGATACGACCCTCCTTGAGGTTGTAGTGGATCGTCTCCTTGTCAAACTCTGCGGAGATCTCAGCATACTTAAAGCTAAGATGATGCTCCTCAGCGATCTCCATGACGAGGCGGCGATTGATCTCGAGGTGAGGTGTAGCGCCTGATCCGCCGGAGGTACCGACGATGACCGGGATGCCTGCCTTGATGGCAGCAGGGATCATGATGGAGAGGTCACGCTTTACAGCTGCGACATCGGTAAAGGAAATGCCGGCACCGAGGTAGTAGGGACCCGGGTCGCTGGACCCTGCATCGCAGGCAATCACGTCCGGGTGACGCTTCATGCCCTCCTCAAACGACTCCTTGGGGAAACCATAGCCCAGGATCGCTGACGGAGAGAGTACTCTGAATTCTTTCATGGTAACGAATGCTTTAGCTTAATTCCTTCTTTGATTAGAGGATGTCCTTGAGCGCCAGGATGCGGCTCATCTCATTGAACATGATCATATAGCCCTCATCGACACCCATACCGGGCTTAGCCAGTGTCTGAGACGGGGAGGTGGCCATAGCTACGTGAGCACAGCACTCAGCAGAGCGATTGGTCTCGTTGCAGGTACCACCGAGGTATGCGCCCATCCCGTGCTCCTTGCAGTAGAGGACAGCCTCGATAGAGTTGTTGATACCGCCGAGGTCAGGAGTCTTGATCTGAGCCATATGACCGGCCTTAGCCTTGCAGAAGTCGACAATATCCTCAAAGGTATTGCACCACTCGTCAGCTACGATCTCGGCATCCATGCCCTTATCGTCCATGCACTTGCGGATGGCAGCAAGAGCCTTGATCTGAGCCTCGCGCTCCTCTACGTCTACCGGACCCTCGATGCGGAGGTGGAAGGGCTTAGCAGCCTCAGCCAGCTCACCGATGTAGTCAGCGATCTTCTCCCAGTCGTTATTAAATACGATACCCAGGGTACCATATACATCGATGTGGAAGATCGGCTTGTAGTCCTCGCGGGTACGCTTATCGAGGATGCGGTTACGCAGCCACTTGACATACTCGAGCAGCTTCTCACCCTTGAGACCTACCTTCTTCTCTACGTGATTGAAGAGTCCGTGGGGCAGGATATCAGCCTCCTTGATGATCATCTTGTCGACGTTGTTGTAGCGATCGTCACCAGACTGTGCGAAGATCGGGATCCTCTTGTCAGACAGAGTGGTGTGATACTCGTCAGCGACGACCTGAGCCATCAGCTTGCCCTCTGCCTTAGCGACAGCATCGAGGCATGCCTGTGTCACGCCGTAGCGGATGGCGGTGTGATACTTCTTACCATTGGCGTCTGTGTGCTTGTCGACCAGATCAGCCATCTCGCGGAAGTTGGTGATCTCCTTACCCTCATAGAGCGGGGCGATCTCCTTCATGATCACAGGGATGAAGTCCTTTGCGAGGAAGAGCGGATCACGGCCTCCGGCTCCGGAGTACTGTACGGCAGCGCAGTCGCCATGAGCGATGGCGCCATTCTCCAGCACGAAGAGTACCGAGATGGACTCTCCTGCCTGACGTACGCCAGTGAAGCCCTCAGTTACAGGGTCGCCGACATAGAAGTTACCGTCATTCTCAGCACCCTTTTTGATGGCACGCTGGTCATCGAAGTAAAAGCCGGTCTTGCCGGGGGCACATACTACCTTCTTAATTTTCATAGAAGAAATGGATTGAAGTTTAGTTGTTTATTATAGGATTGATTGTATCCGATTACTTGAGGTTCTTACGACCAACGAGGAAGCCCTTGCTGATCGCATAGACATCATCGATAACCATCTGGAAGCTCACCTCGCGATTTTCACACTTGGCTCTTTCCTCCAGCTTCTGGCGGTGGAAGTCCTTCGTCTCCTGCGAGAAGGGCATATTGCCACAGTCGAGGATGCGGATGGCACCGTCGTTATCGCGTGCAGGCATTACCTTGCCGGCATTGTACTTATTGGGAGCGAAGGGGATGTCAAGCACACCTGCTGCAAAAGCGTTTACCACACCTGCACCGAGGTCGCCCTTCCCGAGCTCAAAGACCTTGTCCATGATCTCCTTGACCTCCCTCTTGATGATCGTAGCCTCCTGCTCTACAGCGGGGATCATTGTCAGATCCTGGTCTCTCAGCATAGAGATCACCTGCTTAGTGGCGCGGAGACCTGCAGCGTTGGCTTCCTTGGTCGGGATGCCGACAGCCTCATGGGGGGTCTTAACGATCACCTTGGTGGCCTTGGCAAGAGCAGCGGTAGCAGATCCCCAGCTGATCACGCCAAATGCCTTTGCCTCATCCTCCGGGAATCCTCCCATCCACTGGTGGAAGACGGTGGTGAGGTGTACCTTATTGTAGCCATACATCTCCAGATACTCGCGGCACTGCTCCCTGAGCGCGCGGATAGCGGCGACGTCTTGGATCAGGTTACCGCACTGACCGTAGCCCACCGTCAGGTCGCTCACACCCTGCTCTGCAGCGAGGAGTGCCTCGATGATGGCGACGGCATTGGAGATACATGCAGGGATCAGAGTACCGGTAAGGGGGCCGAAAGGCTCACGATTGATATCCACTCCGCGCTCGGCATAGAGACCGCAGAGACGGTCGGTGTACTGCCAATACTTGATGACCTTGTCGATGGGGTGATCCTTGGAGTAGGGGATGTTGTAGGAGATACCTCCACCCTCGTAGGAGGTGAAGCCACCTGCGATGGCGATCTCCGTCAGAAGTCTTGCGTCCGGGGTTCCGTGACGTACCTGCACCGGGTTCTTGACAGACTCGGTGACGGTGCGGCAGATGTCGACACCATAGTTGACAGCCGGAAATCCGTTCAGGAGAGAGCGACCAGCCTCTTGACTCTTCTTGATACCGATCTCAGCCTCCTCGTATCTATTGAGACGGGTGTAGCTGTCGATGGTGGAGGGAAGGAGATCTGCACCTCCCATATCCTCGAGGTACTGGAGCAGCTTGATGTGCTCATCGTAGAGGGCGACACCGGCACGAGGCTGGATCAGCGTCCTCTTCTCTTCATCGGCCTTCCAGAGCTTGGCTCCGAAGCGCTTCTCTTCAGGGATGGAGAGCTGGTACTTTACCGCCTCCTCAAAGTCGATATTCCTACCCGTGGGCCAGCTGGCCAGCACTTCCTCACGCTCCTTGAGGAAGTCGTCCATTGGGATTTTGACGTTTTTGACCTCCATAATAATATAATGTTCTCTATTCGTTTCGTAGGTGTATTCGAGGTGGTTGACTCGCTATGTGTCCCTCCTCGAGTTTATTGTTTTTTCTTCTTCGTCCCGACCTTGACCAGCTCCTTCTGCATCAGATCCAGGGCAACGTCAGGCATCTGCTCACTCAGGAGACCCATTGACGCCATAATATAGTGGCTGTCGAGGTAAAAGTCAGGCTTCAGTGGCTTGGCTTTGTCGTAGTTGGATATGTTGAATGAGGCACCATCTAAGATAAACGTGGGGTCAGCGCTGTGTATCAGCGCCCCCCCGATACCGAGGACGTGGTCCGTGAGGGTAAGATCCTTCCCGTTGATGGTAAAAAACTCTCCCATGGGGGAGTAGACCTTGTGCGTGTGACCTACATGGCGATCCGTCGCCAGGCTCACTGCTCCCTTGGCAAGGACTTTCTCGCAGAGGATTTCATCCTCCGTCACTGCACGAGTGGACTTATCAGCATCACATCGAGCAACCCAGTCTCTGAGCGTGTCGCCCGAGAGACCCACCTCAGCCGCCACGGCGTCAAGGTCCAGTTGCTCCGATAGCGCCGTGAGGCTATACCTCATACCGAGGTCGCCCTCTACGGTACGCTTGCTATACGGCTCCGGGATGCCCTGATGCATGATGTTGGCCTCATGAGGCTCGCCATCGCCTATTGAGTAGACATCGGTGGTGGCACCACCGAGATCAATGGCCAGGAGCTCTCCCAGCCCTCGTCTGTTCTTGGTGCCGTCACTGAGCAGGTTGCAGGCATTGAGCACAGCCAGAGGGGTAGGGATGATCTCATTGTCAGCTCGCTCCTGAGCCTTAGAGAGGCCCTTAGCCTCGATGATACGATCAATGAAGAGCTGCATGATGCACTTCTTGGCGGGAGCGATATTGAGGGAGTTGAAGTTGGGCATCACGTTCTCCGTGATCACAAAGGGCTTGCCTGCCTCTGTGAGGATACGTGCCACCTCTTCCTCAGCAGCTTTATTCCCCGCCACGACGGTGGAGAAGTGACCCGGGATCCGACCGATGACCTCCGCATTGTGGATGATATTCTCCACGTTGCCTCCATCGGTACCCCCGCAGAGGAGGAAGAGGTCAGGATCGAGTCGCTCGATCTCCTCTGCCTCGGTGTGGGTGATCTCGTAGGAGTAGGTCTTCATCACCTTGGCACCCGCACTGGCTGCTGCCATACGTGCTGCCTTGGCGGTGAGGTCGGGGACCAAGCCACTGGCCACCATCTTAAGTCCTCCCGCCGCACTGCTGCAGCAGAGGAATTTATCCGGTGTCCACTCCTTGCCGATCTCTTTCTCTAACTCTCTGAATGCATTGTGGAGCCCCTCCATCACATCCGTCTCGATCGTGGTAAAGGCTGCGCCTGTACCCACTATCTCGGGGACGTCTGTGTCGATGGCTGTTACCTTGGTGTATGTACTACCAAAGTCTGCTGTAAGATATCTCATGATGATGAAACAAAAGGTCGATCCCGCCTATGTATGGGTGGATCATCGGGGCAAGTAGTATTATCTCTTGATCCCGAAAGTCTTGTCGATGTCCGCAATAGTCGTCTCGATCGGAGTGCCCGGTGGATAGACATAGTCGAAGCCCATCTTCTTGAACCGCTCAAGGACGTCCTCAAACTTCTGCTTACCTACCACCAAGTTGCCACCGGCAAAGAGGGGGATCCCCTTGAGACCCGCCTCATTGCACTTATCTCGTAGACCCTGACAGTCGATCTCCCCCTGTCCGTACATAGACGAGACAAGGATCGCATCAGCGTTGGTCTCGATGGCAGCTTCGATGTACTGCTCTTGGCTTACCATCACGCCGAGGTTGATGACGTGGTAGCCCGCATCATTAAGTGCATAATCGATAATTTTGTTCCCCACTGCATGGGCATCGGCACCGATCACACCGATTACGATGGTAATATCACTCGCTTTACCAGTCGTAGTTTTCTTTGATTCCATAATGGTTATGACCCGCTATAGGTTACGTGGTGAAGTCATATAAGGGAGATTATAGCTCTAAAGAAATTAGTTAAGGTCCTTTCTATGGCTTCCAATAGGGCAAACTTAGCCATAAAAAATGGATTAGCAAGTATTGCCCACCTCTTTTTCGGTGCAGACGCTTCAGAATGGTTGAGAATACCCTCGATGGTTGTGAAGAGACGGCGTAAAGCTGCCCGGATGAAGCATCACACTAATACCGATGTTAGAGAATTCTTTTACCGGTATTAGTGAAGTCTAATATCGGTATTAGTGATCTCTAATATCGGTAAAAGAAATATCCCAGATCAGCGGAGACGGATTTGAGCTTTACAGCGGCACCCGAAAGGGGGGTGCCTCTTTCCTGTCCTGCAATTGACTTCTGTACGCCCTAACTCGCCATCCCTATGCCCAGCAGCGTGGTCGCTGATGCCCTGCTACATAATTGGTACCTTTGTCTCTCACTACGCAGATGATACCCTATGGATCAGGATAACAAGGACTCACAGAAAAAGCGCTTCGCATGGAGCTTCCTGCAAGCTATGATGTGGAGTGGGCTCCTCGTCGGGATGGGCTTTGTGGCTCAGGCTGTCGGGATGCTCTTCTACAGGCAGCCCCTCTTCTCTACACTCTTCCTTACAGGTGGGCTGGTGCTCATCCCTGTCTTACTGACACAGGAGCTTCGGAAGTATCGTCTGATAGTATTTGGTAACCGCCTGTCCTACTCACGCTGCGTCACAGTGATGGGCGTGATCTACCTCTTTGCCCTTATCGTCGTGACGCTTGCTTACCTGCTCGTCTTCACGTACCTCTTCCGCGATCCTACTTTCCTCGCCTATATGGACCGGAGTATAGACGTTGCCGGGCAGATGATGGGCAGTGAGGCCGATCGGGAGATGCTGCTGAAGTCCTACCAAGGGATCACGCCCGCGCTGATGACGAGAGGGGTGATCTCGCTCTCCTTCACGCTTGGGACGCTCTACATCTTTATTGTCTCGATCTTCCTCCGTAGAGACTGATTATCGGTAACTTTGCTTGTCTACTACATACATATATGTCTCAAGATAAGAATTACCCCATAGACCTATCGATCGTCATCCCGCTCTACAATGAGCAGGAGTCTCTCCCAGAGCTTCACCGGTGGATCTCCCGTGTCATTACTGAGATGGGGATCACCTATGAGATCATCTTCGTCGATGACGGGAGTACGGATGACTCCTGGGAGACTATCGAGCAACTACATGCGGAGGACCCGCACGTCCGAGCGGTCCGCTTTGCCCGCAACTACGGGAAGTCTCCCGGGCTGCAGACAGGCTTTGAGCGCGCCTCGGGTGCTGTCGTCATCACAATGGACGCTGACCTGCAGGACTCCCCCGATGAGATCCCCGAGCTCTATCGTATGATCCGTGAGGAGGACTACGATGTGGTGAGTGGGTGGAAGAAGAAGCGGTATGACCCGCTCTCCAAGACCGGTCCCACGAAGCTCTTCAATGCCACCGTGCGCTTCTTCTCCGGCATCCCGCTTCATGACTTCAATTGTGGACTCAAGAGCTACAAGAATGAGGTGGTGAAGCACATAGAGGTCTACAACGATATGCACCGCTACCTTCCCTATATGGCGAAGATGGCGGGGTACGGCAAGATCGGCGAGCTGGTGGTGCATCACCGACCCCGCAAGTACGGGAAGACAAAGTTTGGCATGAGCCGATTTGTCAATGGCTACCTCGACCTCTTGGTCCTCTGGTTTATGGGCACTTTTGGTCGCAAGCCGATGCACTTCTTTGGCCTCTGGGGCAGTGTGATGTTTTTCCTCGGGCTGATCGCTCTCCTCTGTGTCCTTGGGTCCAAGCTCTACTCCCTCTACCATGGGATCCCCGCCCGACTGGTGACCGACCTGCCCGCCTTCTACCTCTGCCTCCTGGCTATCGTGCTGGGGGTATTGCTCTTCCTTACCGGATTTCTCGGTGAGCTCATAGCCCGGCAAAGTCCCGGGCGTAATACCTATGCCCTACGTGATGAGATCTAAATTACTTATCCTCGCCCTACTTATCCTTCTTGCTGGTTGTGATCGTGGGGAGGGGACCTTTTACCGCGAGACAGGAGAGCGCTTTACCACCTACTACGCCATCACTTATCGTGCTGATAAGCCCCTGGCCGCACAGATCGACTCGACGATGGATGCCTTCAATGCGGTGCTCAATAACTTTGACCCCACCTCCGTCGTCTCCCAGATCAATGCCAATACCACCGACCGGACGGATCCTATGCTGGAGGAGGTGCTGCGACAGGCAGCAGTCGTGAGCGAAGCAACGGATGGCGTCTATGATGTCACCGGAGGACCACTCTTCGACATCTGGGGCTTCGGGACCAAGAAGGGGGTAACCCGACTGGCTACCGAAGAGCAGGTCGACTCGGTGCTCCGGTTTGTCGGGTACCGGCAAATACACATCGATACCCTTACCCACCGCATCACCAAGGACGACCCTCGGCTCTCTATGGGTCTTGCCTCGCTCTCCAAGGGGTATGTTGTCGATCTCGTCGCACGGACGCTCGAGCACTACGGGGTAGAGGACTATATGGTGGAGATCGGTGGTGAGGTGACCTGCCATGGGCGCAATCCTCGGGGCGACTGCTGGAGCCTCGGGATCAATAAGCCGATCGAGGACAATACCTCCACCGTCAATGAGCTCCTCGGTAAGATCGAGATGTGTGAGAAACTTGGTGTCGCCACCAGTGGCGACTACCGCAACTACAAGATCATCGAGGGGCGGAAGGTCGCCCATACCATCAACGCCGTCACAGGACGTCCCGCCCACAGCGACATACTCGAGGCGACTGTCGTAGCCCCTACTACTATGGAGGCAGACGCCTGGGCGACCGCCTTTATGGCAGTTGGGCTGGAGCGTGCCAAGGAGATCCTCGAGGGACAGCCCCAGCTGGGTGTCCTCTTTGTCTACGCTGACCCCTCCGGCACCGGCTACCTCACCTATACCCATCGCCTGCACCTCCTCCCCCTCAAGTAGGCCAGTATGAGGAAAGAGAAGACCGGACAGAAGAAAAACATAGAGAGCCTGCCGAGGCGACTCTATACGATCAAGGAGACGGCTGCCTTCTTTGGGGTCGAGGAGCATGTCCTGCGATACTGGGAGAAGGGTACCTCCCTCTCTCCGCGACGGATGCCGAGCGGCTCTCGTCGCTACTCCATCGAGGACCTTAAGCTGATCGAGCGGATCTACTACTTGGTCGAGGTGCGGGGAATGACCCTGCAGGCTGCGGCAGAGCAGCTGGATCACCCTGACTTAGATGTCGACCTGGAGGTGAGGGAGCGGCTGATGAAGGTCCGCGAGCGACTCACCGCCCTAAGGGACCGAGTGGGGGAGACCTACGGCATCGGTCCCGAGGGAGGAATCACTGAGAGCGTACCTCGAGATGAGTAAGGCGGAGATCGGCGTCGGGATGTATGTCCAGGTGCTGGGCTGCGGTGCAGCCAAGCCCTCCCTTGGTCACAACCCTTCCGCACAAGTGGTGCGACTGAGAGGCAATAAGGCGTTCCTCATCGACTGTGCAGAGGGGACACAGCTCCAGATGATGCGCTATGGCGTGCCGATAGCGAGCCTGCACCGCATCTTTATCACCCACCTTCATGGCGATCACTGCCTCGGTTTGCCGGGGCTGATCAGCACGATGTCGCTGATGAGCTTTGATCACCCGATCCATATATACGGACCGGTGGGCACGGCAGACTTTGTCGATCGGGTCGTCCGCTACTTCACCGGAGAGGAGGGGGACGACTACTATGCAGAGATCGAGGTGCACGAGTGTGCGCCCACCGGGCGGACGGTGATCTACGAGGATCGGTCGGTGACTGTCTCCTGCTTCCCGCTTAAGCACCGCGTCCCCTGTATCGGCTACCGCTTTGACGAGGCACCACTGCTGCCGCACCTCGACCGGGAGGCGGCCGATCGGGCCGGGGTCCCAATGGCCTACTTCGGCAGCCTCAAGCAGGGGCGAGACTACGTCAAGGAGGACGGGTCGATCGTCCCGGCCACCTCCGTCACCACACCGAGTCGACGCCCGCTCAGCTATGCGTACTGCTCCGACACCATCTACCGGGAGGCAACGGCGGACTATGTCCGCGGGGTCGACCTGCTCTACCATGAGGCGACCTTCGGGGAGGAGTGGAGCGAACTCGCCAAGCATCGCGGTCACTCCACCGCCCGTCAAGCAGCTGAGGTGGCAAGGCTTGCCGGGGCGGGGCATCTCCTCCTCGGTCACTTCTCCTCCCGATATACGCCCGAGACGGAGGAGTCAATCCTCCTTGCGGAGGCGAAGGAGGTCTTTCCCCGCTCCTTCCTCGCCCACGAGGGGCAGCTCCTTGACTTTGAGCAATTGCGAGAGCAAGAGTAGGGCATAGGGGGTAAAAGCAAAAGCGGTCGGCAGCCACAAGAGACTGTCGACCGCTTTGTCGTATGGTATAAGGTCTACTTACTCGATCTTGAAGTCATCGAGCATAACGTTGTACTCAGATTGCTTACCAATCTTTGCGCTGAAAATCTTACCGGATCCAGTGTTGTTGATCTTGACTTGGTTAATATCAAGCGTGATGGTTACCCACTGATCCCCCGTGTTGATCTGACCATCATACTTATGGTCCTTAACTGATGTCTTGTACTCAGATATCACCTTATCAGCAAGAATATCCCCAATGTTATAGATTGCCATCTCGCCATTGGGGCCATAGACAACGACTGAGAAAGATCTTGATGGACTTGTGCCCTTTACCTTAAAAGTAATCTTCTTAGGTGCAGGATTTGTGACTTGCACGTTTTGAATATTGAAGATCCACTTGTTTCCCGAGTCTTTACCGGTCACTTTCATCACTCCACCCTGTGTAGGGTCATTCCCCTGCTCAATAGTGATGCCGGTTGAGTTTCCCTTCATGAAAACGGACATAAAGGCACTCCAATCCTCGAAGTCGGCTCCGGGGAAGAGGAGGTTGTCGGTGGTGGGCTGCTCCGGCTTAGTGCCGGGCTCCTCCGTGCCGGGCTCAGTACCGGGATCCTCAGTACCGGGCTTAGTGCCGGTTGCCTCCTTCACCTCGATCTTACCGATCTGCCACTGAGCAGAAGCTTCATCTGTGCTGGTGTACTTGAGGGCGATGTGGATATTCTTCTCACCGGCGTAGGCGGAGAGATCCGTCTCAGAGTCGGTGGTGCTGAAGTTCCCTTTTGCAGGCTTGCCGGGGTAGGTGATGGTAAGCTTGGACCAGGTCGCCTTGCTGGGATCACCGGAGACATAGTCCTTGGAGATCAGTACCTGTTGCTGCTCCTCCACGTTGCCGGCGTGACCGATGGTGTGATTGAGGAAGAGCTTGGGAGCAGTCGCACCGGTGAAGTCCAGAGCAGGAGAGATGAGCCAGTCGACATTGGCCTTTGCACCACCGTTGTAACCACTCATAGCAGCGCCATTCTTGTACTGTCCAGAGTTGCTGATCCTCCACGCCTCATCGCCTGACTCACTGAAAGCGGAGAAAGGGTCAAGGGAAGTAGCAGCCTTGAAATCATTGGCAAAAGGAAGCTTCTGTGCTGTTGCGGGGGTGTCTCCGGGGGTCTCGGGGTTGTCAGGCGTGACATCGCCACCGTCTCCGGTGCCGCCGTCATCGATACCGCCGATGGTGCTGCCGTCAGGATTGACCACCTTGCCGTCCTTGGTCAGCTTGGCCTTAAAGGTGTAGGAGAAACCGCTATCCAGCTTCGTCGGCGCTTTATTTACCTTGTCCATGCTGAGGGTGTAGCTCTTCCCGCCCAGTGTCATCACAAAGGCGAAGGTATTTTCCACTGCCTGAGGCACGACGTAAGAGCTGTAGGTACCCTCTGCCTCCTTCGTCAGGGTGATATCGCCCTTCGTGGTGCCGGTGGTGAGCTCTCCGGTGAGGACATTCATCTTCACGTCAGTCACACCGCCCTTGAAGAACACGGTAGAGATGTCACTGAGGTTGAGTCCCTCCTGTGCGGTGAGGACGATCTTCACCTGGGCGAGCTTGTGCTTAAAGGTGAAGGGGAGCTTAGGATTGGCAGCGGTGCCACTCTGGATGGCAAAGAGGACCGGCTGGTCGCTTCCCTTACTGATGATGTAGGACGCCTTGCCCTCGGAGATGGTGCTTGCGTAGGGATAGTAGGCGGCAAAGGTCACCTGAGACTTGTCGCCCGGGAGGAGGAGCTTTGTCCCCTGGTCGGCAAAGTTGGTGGTGCTGCCTGCTGATGTGGCCTTGTATGCTACGTTGGTGGTGGTGGCCTCGGCCTTGGTGACATTGGAGATACCGATCACCTCGGTTCCCTCCCAGCTGGTCCCGCTCACCACGCGTGTGACTGGACCAGCGGTGAACTGTGCCACCTCTGATCCGTCCTGTGGTGTCTGATCAGGCGCCAGCCCCCTCTCCTGCTGACAGCCGGTGAGGGTCAGTGCCATCAGAGCGATGGAGCAGAGCGCAGATGTGTAAGTCTTTCTCATCTTAATGCTTTGATTGATTAGTGATTGGGTCTATTATTTTTTTTCTTTCTGTTCAAAGATACCATTATCTTGTTACTCTCTTGTTGCAAATGGCTCAATCATTAGGTCTGACGTGTACGAAACGGACCAGTAGCACACATCCTCAAGGATACCTATGGAGAGAGTACCCTGCCGAGAGCTCGAGGGTCAGCCCCCTTGAGAGATATTTGATAGATTGCTGTAAAGCTCTTATGCGTCCGCGCTGAGTCGGGCGCGGTCAAAGGAGAAAAGGGTATATTTGCGAGACAAGATGAATCGAACCGCTTACCGAAGAATTGTTTTTTTTCATGAAGCTATCCCATATCCTATTTGGCGTAGTCGCTGGCGCCTTTGTGGCAGGCACTACACCGGTCATTTCGCAAGTGAAGGGTGACCAACTTACTCTGCAGGACATCAATAAGGGGGGCTACTACCCTCGCAGTGCTGGTAGTGGCTTCCGCTCGCTCTGCGGTGCCGGCAGCTCCTACACGGTGATCAGCCCGGACCACAAGCGGGTGGTGCGCTATTCCTATGCGACGGGGAAGGAGGAGGCGGTGCTCTTTGACACTGCTAAGGCGAGGGAGTGCCCCTTTGAGACCTTTGACGACTATATCATCAGCGACAATGGCTTCCATATGATCATCCTCAGGGAGACGACACCGATCTACCGACGGAGCCGCTCCTACACTGCGTACCACTACGATGTGCGGCGCAATATGATCTCCCCGCTCAGTGAGACAAAGGGACAGGTGCGGATCCCCACCTTCTCCCCCGATGGCAAGATGTGCGCTTACGTGATAGACAATGACCTGTACATAAAGAAATTTGACTACGACACCGAGGTGAGGGTGACAACGGACGGGAAGCGCAATCACGTGATGAATGGCGTCACCGACTGGGCCTACGAGGAGGAGCTTTACCTGACCAGTCTGCTGAGCTGGAGCCCGGACAGCAAGTACCTCTCCTACGCCAAGACCGATGAGAGCGATGTGAAGATGATCGGCATGACGATGTACGGCAAGGGCAACTACCCCTTTACCTACGCCTATAAGTATCCCAAGGCGGGCGAGCAAAACTCAAAGGTCTCCCTCTGGCTCTATGAGGTGGACAATAGGCGCAACGTGCCAATCATGGAGAAGGAGCTGGGCGAGGAGGAGCTCTACATCCCGAGGCTTGGCTTTGAGGGCGAGCAGCTTTATGTCTTTACCCTCAATAGAAATCAGAATGACCTCCGCATCTATCGGGTCAACCCCGGTAGCCGCATTGCCCGACTCTGGCTACAGGATAAGGACGATAGGTACATCGATGAGCATGCGGAGGTGCTGCAGATGCAGATCACGCCCTCAGCGGCCTACCTCGTCAGTGAGCGGGACGGCCGCCCAAGGGTCTACAAGTATACCCCTGAGGGCAATCTCGTCGGGCGGCTGACAGATGAGGATGCCGATGTGGAGGAGCTCTATGGCGTCTCTCTCTCAGGGGAGGTGTACTACCAGCTCGCTTCGCCCACGCCGATGGATCGGGTCGTGGTGGCGAGAGATGCCAAGGGTCGCACTCGCCTGCTCTCTCCGGACACGGGGTCGAGCGATGTCACTTTTAGCGACGATATGAGCTACTACCTGCTGAGCCACTCCTCCACTACCGAGGTGCCTCGCTACACCATCCACCGGACCAAGGACGGGAAGGAGCTTCGGGTGCTGGAGGACAACGCCGCACTTGCTCAGCGGATCTCCCGGCTGAGCTATGGTAAGAGGGAGTTTATCACCCTCGAGACGAAGAGTGGACAGCGGCTCAATGGCTGGATCATGCGCCCGACAGACTACAGAGAGGGGGTGCGCTACCCGGTCGTGATGACGCAGTACAGCGGTCCCGGGTCTCAGTCCGCACTCAATCACTTCTCTTTTGGCTGGGAGGAATATCTCACCACCCAGGGCTTCGTCGTCGCCTGCATCGATGGGCGCGGTACAGGAGGTCGAGGCAGTGACTTCGAGAAGTGCACCTACCTCCGCATGGGCTACTTGGAGAGTCAGGATCAGATAGAGGCAGCGCATGCACTCGCCAAGCTGCCTTATGTCGATGGCGACCGGATCGGGATCTTTGGCTGGAGCTTTGGCGGGTATAATGTCCTGATGACGATGGCGCGTGGCAAGGGGACCTTCCGTGCCGGTGTTGCTGTCGCTCCGCCCTATGACTGGCGCCTCTATGACACCATATATACTGAGCGGTATATGCGTACCCCTCAGGAGAATCCTAAGGGCTACGAGCAGACCTCTGTCGCAACCTATATCAAGGGGATGGAGGGCGCACTGCTGATCTGTCACGGTACAGCGGATGACAACGTCCACTTCCAGAATACAATGCACCTCGTCCCCGCCCTTGTGGAGGCTGACAAGGACTTCCGAATGCTGGTTTATCCGGACAAGAACCATGGGATCTATGGTGGCAACACCCGCAACCACCTTTACCGCCAGATCACCAATCACTTCATAACCTATCTCTGTCCATGATGAGAGACGAGCCCCGTAAGCCGGCCTGGCTGAAGATCGACCTCAGCAGTACCGACAGCTACAGTCATACCTCCCATACCATCACCTCGGGCGGTCTGCATACGATCTGCGCAAGTGGTAAGTGCCCCAATCGCGCTGAGTGCTGGAGTCACGGCACTGCCACCTTTATGATAGGGGGGAACTACTGCACCCGGCGCTGTCGCTTCTGCGCCACCGCTTATATGAGTAAGCCACCGGCACTCAGCCCTGATGAGCCTGAGTCTGTCGCTCGTAGCATCCGTGAGATGGGGCTTCGGTATGCGGTCATCACCTCCGTGGATAGGGATGATCTGGAGGATAGTGGAGCAGGACACTGGGCGGAGACGATCCGTGCCATCCGTAGGCTCTCACCGGGGACGAAGATTGAGGTACTGATACCGGACTTCAGGTGTGATATGAGTGCCATCGACACAGTCCTCAAGGCAGGTCCCGATGTAGTGGGGCATAATGTGGAGACGGTCCGTCGCCTGACCCCGCACGTCCGCTACCGGGCGACCTACGATGGTAGCCTTGCCGTGCTGAGGCACGTAGCTGAGCAGGGCTTCATCGCCAAGACCGGCATTATGCTTGGGCTTGGTGAGACAGAGGAGGAGGTGCTGGAGACGATGCGCGACTGCTACGATGTAGGCGTGCAGACGATGACCATCGGGCAGTATCTTCGTCCCACGCGCCAGCATATCCCAGTCGTGGAGTACATACATCCCGACCGCTTCCGGGCTTATGCCGAGGAGGGTAGGGCGATCGGTCTCAAGCATGTGGAGAGTGGGCCGCTGGTCCGCTCCTCGTACCATGCCGCCGATCAATTTGATACCGCTAAGAATTTCCTTGACCTGAGGGATCTGGCTACTCGTCGCACCCAGGTGAAAGGAGAAGATAAATAGTCCAATCGAGATATATATGAATACTTTCGCCAAGATACTTCGTCCTGTCTTTGTCGCTTCGCTTGCCACCTTCCTCACCACCGGCTGCGGGCTACTGCGTCAGACTACCCAAGAGTATGGGGATGAGACTGCAACTGAGGTGTCGGACCACCACTATGTGATGCTGATCGGATCCCTCGGAAGCACGCCTGAGGAGGGGGAGATACAGAGCTTTACCCTTCACCCGATCACTATGGCTACGGAGCATACCGGTACGGTCTCAGCAGCATCGCCCTCCTTTATGGTGCTCGGCAAGGATCGCCGTACGCTCTTTGTGACCAACGAGACAGATCGCGAGTCAACGCTCTCCTCCTACAGGCTTGACCCCAGCAGCGGTGAGCTGAGTCTCATCAGCAAGACCTACACTATAGGAGAGGGACCCACCTATGTGGCCACCAACGGATCCTATGTGGTGTCGGTCAACTATGCCGGAGGGAGTATCAGTCTCACGGAGAGTGACAGCAAGGGTGTACTGGCACCGGTGGACTGGCATATTCAGATAGGGGATAAGGGCGTCTCTCACCCCCACTCGGCTTACTTTACCTCGGATGGCTCTCAGCTCTTTGCGACTGACCTTGGATTAGACAAGATTCTGCACTTCGGCATCCATACCGATACACCACCGATCACCCTTGATGCCAATCAGATCACGCTCCCCAAGGGCTCTGGTCCCCGACACATTATCCTTAGCAAAAACGATAAGTTTGCCTACGTCGTCTGCGAATTCACTCCTCAGGTCTTTGTCTACCGCAATGAAGACGGGGTACTGACCGAGATCCAGCGCATATCCACTCATCGCACGGGGAAGAGTGGGGGACACATTGCCCTCAGCCACGATGGTCGCTTCCTCTACACAAGCCATCGGGATGGAGGACAAGATGCGATCATCGCCTTCCGTGTGGATAAGCAGAGTGGGCGACTCACTTACCTCTCGACCACTCCGACTGGACGTCATCCTCGTCACTTCGCGATCAGCCCCGACGACCGCTACCTCGCTGTTGCTCAGAGGGACGACTCTCTGGTGAGCTTCTATAAGCGGGACCGAAGGAGTGGAGACCTAACTCCGATGAAGAAGGCGATCCGAACCGATCGTCCGGTTTTCCTCCTCTGGGAAAGCTTTGACAACTGATCCCTTATGCCCTCTGATACCAAGGAGGTGAAGGAGAAGAGCCGGGCTCGGCTCCTCTGGCGGCTTTGTAGCTCTTTCTTTGTCATCGGTGGCTTTACCTTCGGTGGCGGATATGCGATGATCGAGATGATCCGCGAGACGGTGGTGGAGAAGTATCACTGGCTCGAGGATGAGGAGTTTATCGACTTGCTTGCACTGACTCAGTCGCTGCCTGGGGTCTTTGCAGTCAATATCTCCATATTTATCGGCATGCGACTAGCGGGTCCGATAGGAGCGGTACTTGCAGGTATTGCGACGACGTTGCCGAGCTTCCTCATTATGCTGACGATCGCCATCTTTGCCGTCTCCTATCGAGACAATCCTACTGTCGATGCGATCTTTAATGGCATTCGCCCTGCGGTGGTCGCGCTGATCGTGGCTCCGGTGGTGAAGCTCTGGCGGGGACTTCGACTCCCCTACTACTGGCTCTGGGTCCCGATCACCTCAGCGCTGCTGATCTGGCTCGGTGGGGTCAGCCCCGTTGTGGTCATCATTGTGGGTGCACTGGGGGGATGGTTTTACTCTGTCGTGCTGCGCAAGTCGGTACGGCACACAGGTGAGCCGGATAAGGGATGATCTACCTACAGCTTATCTGGGTCTACCTCAAGATTGGTCTTCTTGGCTTCGGTGGGGGGTATGCCATGCTGCCACTGATCCAGGAGGAGGTGGTGGACCATTACCACTGGCTGACGATGCAGGAATTCACCGACATCGTAGCTATCTCGCAGGTGACACCGGGTCCGATCGGGATCAATAGCGCCACTTATATTGGCTATACCGTCACCGGGGGGAGTGTGCTCGGCTCAGTTGCGGCCACACTAGCGGTGATGTTTCCCTCCTTTGTCCTCTGCTTCCTCATCAGTCGCGCCTACAGGCGCTTCATCGATAATAAACATGTACAGGGACTCTTTGTCGGCATCAGACCAGTGACGGCGGGTCTCATCGCCTCAGCTGCTCTGCTCCTGATGACCCCGGACAACTTCATTGACGTCTGGAGCATCGTCCTCTTCCTCGCCTGCCTCGTCTGTATGCTCAAGCGGTGGGTCCATCCCATCCTGCTGATGATCCTCTCCGGGCTGGCGGGGTATCTCATTTATGTATAAAAGAAAAAGGCCTCTGCAACTGCAGAAGCCTTTTCTCATAGTACGCCGCTGTGCTTATTTGCCAAAGCGGCCGATGAGCTTCAGGGCTGTAACGGCTGCCTCGATGCCCTTATTGCCGTGCTTGCCACCGGAGCGGTCAGTCGCCTGCTCCATGGTATTGGTGGTGAGGACACCAAAGATGATCGGCACGTCAATGGTGTCGGCATTGAGCTTGCCGAGATTGACGGCAACCGCTTGACTCAGGTAATCGAAGTGGGGCGTCTCACCCTGGACGATGCAGCCGATTGCGAGGATCGCATCGAGCTCCTCTGTCTGTAGCATTCGGTTGCAGCCGTAGATGAGCTCAAAGCTTCCGGGCACATACTCCACGAGGATATCTTCCTCTTGTACGCCATACTCCTTGAGCGTGTCGATCGCGCCCTGTGCCATACTATTGGTGACCTGATCATTCCACTCCGAGACGACGAGAGCGACTCGCTTACCTGTTGCGTCGGGAATGGTCGTGGGGTCGTAGTTGCTGAGATTGGTTGTAGACATTTTATTTTATATACTCATTGGTTTTTACTCAAATCTTAGGACCTGCGCCGGGTGGATCTTGCCGATCACCCGAGTGGGAATCAGTACAAGGAGCAGAATGGCGATGACGATGATGAGATTCGTGAAGAGGAGAGTCTCCCAGCGGATCTCCATCGGCACGTAAGCGGTGTAGTACTGTGAGGGGTCGAGCTTAAGTGGCTTCCAGGTCATTTGTATGCCGGCAAGGAGCAGCGCAAGGGCATTACCCCACAGCACCCCTCGCCCCAGCACGAATGCCGATATGTGGAGGAATACCCTCCGCAGAGACCTATCCGACTGACCGAGCGTCTTTAGGAGAGCAATGGCGCGCACCTTCTCCAGCACAAGGACGATGATGCCGGTGATCATCGTGATGCCGGCAACGATGATCATCAGCGCAAGGATCATATAGACATTAGCGTCCAAGAGACTGAGCCAGCTGAAGATACCGGGGTAGAGCTCCTCTGAGGTGAACATCGTGTATCGCTCCTTATACTGCCCATTGCGGGTCGCTAAGTAGTCAAAGCAACGATCAAAGACGGTCCCCACCTGCTTGTGGTCGGTCAGGTGGATCTGCACACCACCCACTTGGTTGTCGCCGAAGCCGGCAACGGATCGAACCAGCCGAATATCCCCCACCAGAAGCGCTTGATCGTACTCCTCAAATCCGGTGTAGAATAGTCCGGCCACTGTGAGACGTCGTACCTTGAAGCTCTCCCCGTCCGTAAAGTAGGAGAGGCAACGGTCGCCCACCTTAAGGTCAAAAAGCCGTGCAAGCGTTGTTGACATCAGCACCTCCTCATCCGACTCACCCCTAAAGCCCGGGATCTCTCCCTCCACCATATACTTTGCGAAGAAGTCGGCATTAAAGAGTGAGTCCACACCGTGGAAGGCGACTGCACGGAAGGTGGAGTCGACCTTAATCAGGCTCATCTCTTCGGCAAAAGTATAGACAGCCGCCTTGGGGTCATGGCTCCGGGCGATCGCCGTCAGCCTGTCGGTCAGTCCCTCTGGGAGATCCAGCGGTACAGTGTATCTATTGAATATATTGTCGGGGTTGGAGATCTTCACACTGCCGATAAAGCCATCAATCTTGCTCCGTATCTCCTGCTTGAAGCCGTCAATGATGAAGAAAGAGATCAGGATCAGCAGGATCCCCAAGGCGATCCCTATGGTTGAGACCTTCACCACCGGTCGTAGCCGGGGCTTCTCACTCTCGCTGTAGAGGAATTTCCGCGCAATACTTCGCTCCAAGCTCATAACTTAGTACTCATAACTCAGCACGCCACCCTGTCTCAGCATCTCGTGAGAGATCCTGTGGCGCTTGAGAGGCTTGCCATTGAAGTGGATCCTCTTGACATAGCTCTTCGCATCCCGGGGAGCCCCCTCAATCACCAAGCGGTCGGAGCCATACCAAGTCGGGTCGAGCCGAATTGTGATCCGGTCAAAGGTGGGTGCCGTCAGGGCATACTCAGGTAGGCCGGGCACATCGGGGTAGAGGCCCATCATAGAGAATACTGCCCAAGCGGACATCGTTCCGGTATCGTCATTCCCCGGGATCCCGTCCGGAGCCGTGTGGAAGTGCTTCGCCAGCAATTCGCTAACTAAGTGCTGTGTCCTCCACTCCTCGCCACTGAAGTAGGTGAAGAGGTAGGGATAGGCAATGTCCGGCTCATTGGAGGGGTCATAGTGCCCATCGTCAAAGACGCTCTGCAGGTGACGGACAAAGGCTTTTTGCCCGCCATGGAGACGAACCAGCCCGGGAATGTCGTGGGGGACGAAGAAAGCGTAATTCCAGGCGCAGCCCTCGTGAAATCCGGGATTGGGCTCAAAGTTCTTCCCCAGCTCAGGGTCATAGGGCGATAGGAAAGAGCCGTCCGGCAGCTTAGGTCGAAGCGTCTTTGTCTCCGGGTCAAAGTAGTGTCTGTAGCCGAGGCTCTGCTTGTAGAAGCGCTCCGCCTCTTTCTTGTGCCCGAGTGAATCAGCAAGGATGCTCAGTGCATGGTCCGCCACGTAGTATTCGAGCGCATGGGAGACAGAGTTGTCGTACTTTCCTCGCAGAGGCACATAGCCGAGCCGGAGGTAGTCATCGTTGTCACTCCTCAGGAGATTTGCCACACTCTGCAGGGTGGCAGACTTAAGCATCGCCTCATAAGCGGTCTCTATGTCGTAGCCTCTCAGCCCCTTGAGCCACGTGTCGACGATCACCAGGATGGCGGGGTCCCCCTCCATTGTAAGCGTCTCACGACCGATCAGCTCCCAGCGAGGTAGCCAGCCCCCCTCGCGGTACATATCAATCATCGACCGAACCATATCGAGCTGCCGCTCCGGATATGCCAGGGTCATCAGCTGATGGACGTTGCGGTAGGTGTCCCAGAGAGAGAAGATAGTATACCGGTCGTGTGCCGTCTGTCCCACGCTTTCGCTCTCCATAGTCGGGTACTGGCCGTTGACATCCTGGAGGATGCTTGGCTGGATCATCGTGTGGTAGAGTGCTGTGTAGAAGACCCTTCGCTGCTCCTCAGTACCGCCCTCCACGGTGATGCGGCTCAGCTCCCTTTCCCAGCTTGAGGAGGCACGCTCCCGGAGTTGAGCAAAAGAGAGTTTCGCCGTCTCCGTCTCCATATTTTGCCAAGCGTTCTCAGTGCTGACGAAAGAGACGGCAAGTCGGACTTCGATCGTCTCCCCCTCACTTGTCTCGTAGGTGAAGTAAGCGCCTATGTCGTCTCCGGCAATCTCCCGCCCATACTTCGTGTAGACTTTATACCTGCCGGCGTGTTGGTCCCACTCCGCCTCGGCAGTCATCGGGCGCTGATGCTTCCACCAGCCTGTTTGCTTCGGTGCTTTGGACACACGGAGGGCAAAGTAGATCGGATAGACCGCCTGGGGAACATCGTAGCAGAAGTTCCCCAGCAGCTTCATCCCCTCGATCTCAGTCTCGCTCTTTCGCCTAAGGAAAGCCCCCGACTCATTCGTCAGACCTTCACCGAGATTGAGCAGAAGGTGACTCTCCCCGGCAGGGAAGGTGAATCGGCTCACTCCGGTCCTCAGAGTGGAGGTAAGCTCGGCAGAGATGCCGTAGCGATCGAGCCGGACGGCATAGTACCCAGGCTCGGCACGCTCCTCGCTGTAGGCGGTCCCATACTTGTGGTAGTCCGGCTCCAGCAGTCCAGTTGTCGCCATCAGCAGGAGGGAACTCATATCCGGGCAGCCGACGCCGCTCAGATTGACGTGCGCAAAACCAGTAAGGAAGGAGTTTGTCCACTCATATGGTGTACTCCACCAGCGACTATCTTTGTCGAAGGTATTGCTGTCCGAGCCCATGACATTGAAGGGTGTGACAGACATAATTCCCCACGGGCACCGGGCACCGGGGTTGGTGGTGCCAAAGTTGGTGGTCCCGATGAAGGGATCCACATACTCCACAAGTCGCTCCTGCCCGTGGGCAAGAGCGCAAAGGAGGGAGAGTAGGGTGGTAGTGAGTACCGCGACACTCTTATGCATAGATAGAGGCAATCAGTCGTCCGAAGAGCTTCGTCATACGGTCCGAGGCTGCATCAGCTGCCCGGATCACATCATTCTCATCATTAACGTACTCGGGGTCGTTATTGAAGCACTCGTTGGTGATGCAGGACATCCCGAATACATGCATCCCGCAGTGCCGAGCTACGATCACCTCCGGTACTGTGCTCATACCGATGGCGTCCCCTCCGATGAGGGATAGCATACGGCACTCGGCAGGCGTCTCGTAGGAGGGACCTGTCCAGCCGACATAGACCCCTCTCTGGAGTGAGATCCCCAGCTCACCTGAGAGTCTCTCAGCCTCGTGGATCAGCCCGCGGTCGTAGGGGCGAGTCATATCCGAGAAGCGGGGACCAAAGGCATCAATATTGGGCCCGATCAGAGGATTGGGTAGCCAATTGATGTGATCTGTGATGACCATAAGGTCGCCCACATGGAATGAAGTATTGAGTCCGCCTGCAGCATTGGACACAAAGAGGTACTCAATGCCTAAGAGGTGGAAGACCCGCACGTGGAAGGTGACCTTATCCATCGGATAGCCCTCGTAGTAATGAAAGCGCCCCTGCATAGCGATCACCGGAGCACCATCCAGCGTACCTATGATCAGATTGCCTTTGTGTCCCACAGCCGTGCTGACGGGGAAGTTAGGGATGTCCTTGTAGGGGATTACCTTAGCATTCTCTATGCGGTCAGCGAGCTTCCCGAGCCCGCTTCCCAGCGTGATCGCCACCTTTGTCCCCTCCGGTACCAGTGGACGGAGGTAGTCGGCGGCTGCCTGATAGTCTTGTAGATTCATCTCTTGAGTAATAAATGATTATACTGCTACACCGCTGCGACGGAAGAGCTCCTTGGACACTTCCTCAAAGCGCTCCCTGATCTCTCTCTCTCCCGGTATGATGCGGTGTCTCATCAGCACCTTCCCGTTGACGATCGTCGTGTCGATGACGTCTCCATTGGTAGCGTAGACGAGGTTGGAGATCAAGCTGTGTGTGGGCGTCATGTCAAGTCGGGAGAGGTCGACAAGACAGACATCGGCAAGATAGCCCTCCTCAATGCGACCACTCTCCAAGCGAAGGATCTCCGCCCCAATGCGAGTAGCGCTGTCGAAGAGGTCTCCCGCCTTATTCACCGTCGGGTCTCCGCTCCAGCTCTTTCCCATAAAGGAGGCGCACTTCATCGCCGTGATCATATCAAGGTTATTCGAGCTTGAGACGCCATCCGTCCCCAGTCCCACCCGGACACCCCGGCGGCGCAACTCTTCGTATCTAAATTGGCTCCCCGAGGCGAGCTTCATATTCGAGGCAGGATTATGCACCACGCTACAGCCGTGATCAGCCAGCATACGGATCTCCTCGCTGTCAAGCCATAGTCCGTGAGCCAATACAAGGTTGTCCGACAGCACTCCGATCTGATCAAGGAAACGAACCGGTGTCGTCCCGTACTTCTCGCAGCAATCGCGCCACTCGGTGTAGGTCTCCGAGAGGTGGAGGTGCACGAGGAGTCCATTGGCCTTGGCAAAGTCGGATCCATACTTGAGCTGCTCAGCCGATACCGTATAGATGGCGTGAGGACCGACCGATAGCTGCACCCTATCGGAGAAGGTGCTGAAGAGCCTGAGGTACTCCTCCAGCCGCCTCCGGTCCAGTGCTGCCCGCTCCTCATCCCATCGGTCAAAGAGGGTGTAGGAGAGGTTGGCTCGCAGGCCGCTCTCCTCCACTGCACGAGCCGTCCCCTCGGGGAGGGTGTACATATCGAGGAAGGCGGTGGTGCCACTCTTGATCATCTCGAGGGTGGCCACACGGGCACCCCAGTAGATGTCTTCCTCTGTGAGGTGAGCTTCCACGGGCCAGATCATATTATTGAGCCAGTCCATCAGGTTGAGGTCGTCACCATAGCCACGGAAGAAGGTCATCGCCGAGTGGGTGTGACCATTCACGAAGCCCGGTATGATAGCCAGCCCGTCCCCCTCGATCAGGTCAGCCTCAGGATGGTCAGACGGGGAGACGGAGCCGATCTTAGAGATCCGACTCCCCTCAATCAGTACATCTGCCCTCCGACGGTCATCGGAGGGCAGGAGTACATTTTGGATCAGTAGTGAGGACATAGATTACTTGTGACCGAAACGGGCGTAAAACTCCGCCACCGTCTCGATGCCGTTGTAGAAGTTGGTCAGCGGGAAGTTCTCATTCGGCGAGTGGATGCCGTCAGACCCAAGACCAAAGCCCATAAGGATGGTCTTCGTCTGGAGGATCCGCTCGAAAAGGATCACCACGCCAATACTACCACCACTATGGTAGGCGATGGGACGCTTGCCCCATACAGCCTCGAAGGCATCCTCTGCCACCTCATAGGCAGGCAGGTCAGTCGGGCAATTGTACGCATCGGTACCGCTCAAGTTGGTCACCTTGACGCGCACGGTATCAGGAGCGAGCTCCTTGAGATAGGGCTCAAAGGCTGCAATGATCTTATCCTTATCTTGATTGGCTACAAGTCGTGTAGAGATCTTGGCGGTCGCCTTGGCGGGGATGATCGTCTTTGCGCCCTCACCGGTGTATCCACCGTAGATCCCGCAGACATCCAGGGCGGGTCTCCAGCTATTGCGCTCATAGGTGACGTAGCCCTCCTCGCCCTGTACGCCGGGCACGCCGATCGCATCTGAGTAGGACTTGTCGTTGTAGGGGATCTGTGCTACCTGCTTGTGATCCTCCTCAGTCATATCGATCACGTCGTCGTAGAATCCCGGGATCGTCACCTTGCCCTTCTCGTCGTGGAGCTTGGAGATGATCTTTCCCAGCTCATTGATCGGATTGGCGACGGCACCGCCATAGTGACCGGAGTGGAGGTCGTGGCTCGGACCACTCACCTCTACCTCCCAGTAGCACATACCTCTCAGTCCGGTAGTGATCGATGGCACCTCGTTACTTACCATATCGGTGTCGCTGACTAAGATGACGTCACAGGCAAGGAGATCCTTGTGCTCCTTCAGGAAGCTCTCCATATTGATCGATCCGATCTCCTCCTCTCCCTCGAGGAGTACCTTTACGTTGCACTTCACCAGACCTAGCTCGAGGGCAGTCCGCAGTCCCTGTACCTGTGTGGAGGACTGTCCCTTGCAGTCATCAGATCCACGGGCTACGATCAGACCATCCTTGATTACCGGCTCGAAGGGATCCGGCTGATTCCACTCATCGAGCGGCTCTGCCGGCATCACATCATAGTGTCCGTAGACGAGTACCGTGGGTGCCTCCTCGCTATACTTCTTCTCTGCAAAGACTGCAGGGTGTCCTCCCGTCGGCAGGACCTCTGCGCGATCCATGCCGATGCTCTTGAGGATCTCGCTCCAGCGCTCGGCGCAGCGTACCATATCCTCCTTGTGGGATGACTGTGAGCTGACGGAGGGGATGCGGATGAGTGAGAATAGATCCTCAAGGAAGGTATCCTTATGCTCCTCGACAAACTTCTTGATTTCCGGATTAGTGGCCATAGTGGTTTACGTTGTACTCGGCTCGGGAGATCGTAGCACAGCCGAGGGGTGTCTATATATACGTGTAGGTGCTATGGGATCTCCAAGGAGTAGCGACATAAAGAGGTCATCGACCGGCGCTCTCCGCCGCACCTGTCTTCAAATTTACCCTTTTCCTCCTTTTCTGACAAATATAAGCCATGGAAGTGAAGTCAGTCATGAGAAAATACGCTATCTTTAGCGCACCTATCAACCACTAACAGACAAGATTATGATCCCTTCCCACTTACGTACGCTTCTGCTGCCTATCTCAGTGCTCCTGCTGCTGACCGTCTCGCCCCGTCTCCTCGCTCAGACTCCGTCAGACCAGTATGAGTGTCTCTACCGGTATCATTACAGTGGTCCGACCACTTCTGCAGAGGAGGGGGATAGCGGCCTGGACATTATGGTTGCTATTATGAGTGCTCAGGAGCAGCATAACGAGAGTCTCCCTCAGGAGCTCTCTACACTGGTGATGCTCCGGATGGGAGACCAGCGCAGCTATTGTCGAGACTATACCGCTTATCGGGTGGACTCCCTGATGGCCGAGAAGACCCGCCCGGACAGTCTCCTGCAGAGTCTTCAGATGGCAGCGGTAGACAATCTCTTCTACTTCGACCCCTGCGTCACTATGGATCTGGGGCGTGGGGAGATGACGCTAATGGAGACGATCCCACTCTCCTACTACACTTACACCGAGCCGATGATGTCGATCGACTGGACCCTCTCAGAGGAGACCAAGGAGGTGTGCGGCTATAGCTGCAAGACTGCCACGGGTAGCTATGGCGGACGGACCTGGGTCGTGAGGTACGCTCCCGGGATCCCCTCTGCCTTTGGTCCATGGAAGCTCCACGGACTTCCCGGTCTGATCCTCGAGGCGGAGGATACCGAGGGAATGCACCACTTCACGGCGGTTCGCTTTGCTAAGGCAACAACGCCACTACCGGAGCCTGATCGCTCTATGGCGATCCGGACTAACCGTCAGGATTTCATCAAGGCAAAGTCGCGTCAGACTGAGATCCCTATGGACGGTATCACCGAGATGACTGTCAGGAGGAATGACGATGGTCAGAGAGTCGTTATGATCAATGGCTTTACGCTTCGACCACTTGTCTCTACGATCCAACCACTGGAGCTGAAGTGATGAGACCCCGCCGCTGCTTACTCTCGCTCCTACTTCTCCTTTGCTCGCTCTCGCTTCTTGCACAAGAGTATAAGCTCGCCGGTCGTGTGACTGGTGCTGAGGGCGAGGCGGTCGTGGGCGCCCGGGTGACTCTCAGCCACGAGGGGCAGATCCTCGCCTTTGCCTTTACTCGCAAGGGGGGCAGTTTTACCCTCACATCCGATCGCAGTTACCCGAGAATGACGCTCTCTATCAGTCATCTCTCGTACGAGACGGACAGTATCTCGCTGACGCCCGACCGTCACGAGGTGACGCTCCGTCTGTCTCCGCGTGTCTCACAGTTGCAGGAGGTGACGGTGGAGGCCTACCCGATCATTGAGCGGTCGGATACGCTTACCTACCTCCTTCGCTCTTTCACTGAAGCGGGAGACTATACCCTGGAGGATGCAATCAAGCGTTTGCCGGGTGTGGAGGTGGATCCCAAGGGACAGATCAGCTATCTCGGCAAGGCGATCAGCCACTTCTATATCGAGGGAATGGATCTCCTCGGCGGGCAGTACCACAAGGCGACACGAAACCTTGAGGCTACAAAGGTAGCCTCAGTCGATGTGATGAGGCACCATCAGGATCGGAAGATAGATAAGGACGTGCCGACGAATGACGTAGCACTGAATGTCCGACTGGAGAAGGATGCGAAGAGCCGCCCCATATGGTCTGGGAATGGAGCGATCGGCTATGGGGGTAGGGTGCGGTACGATGCCTCCCTCTCGTCGATGCTCTTCGCTCACTCTATGCAGTATATGGCGCTGCTATCGGGAGGCAATCAGACGGAGCGTGCCCGGGATGACGCTCTGGATCTGATCGTGAGAGGGGACCCGCCTTCTGCTCTTGCGGAGCGGGTGATTGGCGAGGCCTCTGCATCTGCGCCGCCGATCGATCGGGAGCTCTACATCAGTCCCCTTGACCTCTCCGTCTCCGGATCGGTCCTCCGTGCCCTATCAGATGATCGGCAGCTCCGTGTGCAGGCACGCTATGGTCGCAGCTCTACCGGCTATGGGTATGCGATAGAGAGGCGCTTCGCTGACGGGACAGTGATCAGTGAGGAGAGCAATCCAACTGCTCTCGTCCATCTGCCGGGCGTGGAGATCGAGTATCGGGACAATCAGGAGGGATACTACCTCAGTAATAGCTTTGTCCTCGACGGAAAGATTTCTGACGATCAACTGCCAACCGTGCTCGGCGGTGGCGGATCCCACTTTGTGCAAAAGCAGTCTCGCGGTCTATCTCTCCTTGATGAGATCGCCTACAGCCGCCGTCGCGGGACCCAAAACCACCGAGTGGAGGGGCGGGTGAGTCTCGTGACGATCCCGGATCAGTGGATGGGCATCGGCTCGGCCGATGAGGTGTCGCTTCGGCAGTATGCTCAGGGGGGATCCGTGGGTGCGGGAGCTACCTATACGCTTAGTGAAACAAGGGGGGCGCACAGGCTCCTCGGCACCTTGGGACTGACCTACTCGGGTGACCATGTGGAGACCTATCAGGAGCGGGAGGGTGCCGAGCGCACTGCACTGAATGACCTCGACGTGAGCACCACCTCTCTCGGGCTGTCGACAGGATACACCTATACTCGTCCGCGAGGGCTCCGCTGCGTTTTAAATGCCACGCTGGCACTCACGGGCAACTACCTCTCGCTCAGCAATAGCGGGGACCGACCTCTCAGGCTCTCTCGCCCGCTCTTTACCATCAACCCCTCTCTGTCGGCGGACTTTGCGCTGAGTCCCTTCTCCGAGGTCAGCCTTGGTGCCAACTACAGCAGTGGCTATGGCGGCGCTGCCTCCTTCCTCTCCGCCCCGATCCGTACCGGACTGACGCAGACCACCACCGGTTCGGGGACACTCTCAGAGAGCTCTATGATCAGTGTGACGGGGGACTACCGCTTCAGCCAGCCGATGAAGATGTGGTTTGTCCGGCTTAGCGGGGGCTACACCCGGATCCGGAGCAATACCCTCGCGACTCAGACGATAGGGGAGGACATGATCGGCACCGGTGCTCTGCAGACGGATAACACCTCGCACCTCTACAATAGCGACCTCACGGTGACGAAGCGCTTCCACGCCTATAAGACTGCCCTCCGGTTCTATACCGGAGTTTCCCGTGCTGACTATCGTGTGATGCAAAATGAGGTGCTCCTCCCCTACAGCTCCACCACTATGTATGTCTCGCCGGAGCTCTCTACCACGCCGATTCGAGGACTGGAGCTCTCCTACGGGTACAACCTCAGTCGCACGATGATGAGTTACGGTGGCACCTCCGCTCAGCCGGTCGTCTCCTACAGCCATCGCGCTGGTGTGAGTGTGCCGCTACTGTGGGGGGTGATCTGGAGGACAAACTGCCGAGTCACTACCTACACCGCATTTGAGGGACCGGATCGGACCTTCCCTCAGCTCAGTACCGCGCTCTCCTATCGTCAGAAGTCTCTCTCGGTCGATCTCCGGGTGCTCAACCTACTCAACCACCAGTCCTACCGCTACCTCACCTTCGACACCGTCAATAGGTACGCATACCGGTACGACCTCCGCCCAAGGACCATCCTCCTCTCTCTGCAGCTCTCCCTTTGACACGCAGACATATGGTGAAATAGACCGCCTGAGCGCTAAGCAACCACCTTCTTCACCGACTTGTGGAAGAAGTCTATACAGAAGTAAAGGATTAGTAGCCAATAAAAAAAGATCCTTGGTCCCAAGATAAGGGACCAAGGATCTTTGTCGAAAAGCCTTAGCTAATGAGGGCAGATATTACTTCTGGAGCTCTGCGAAGCAGTAGCTGTAGACGAAAGAGGCGCTCTTGTCGATGATCGGGCACATAACCACATCGTTCTCGATGAAGGGCACATCCTTTCGGAAAGCTTGGAAGAGCTTCTGCAGCCTCGGCGAGGTCTTCTCCTGATTGCCCTCGAGCTGTAGAGCCTGAGCAGCATTCAGCAGCTCGATGCCAAGGATAGCGTAGAGGTTGTCCAAGAGAGGAAGCATCTTCGTGGCAGCATTGGCACCCATCGAGACGTGATCCTCCTGACCATTGGAGCTGACGATGCTGTCGGAGGAGGCAGCAAAGCAGTACATCTTATTGCGGCTGACCATAGCAGCAGCAGCGTACTGAGGGATCATAAAGCCTGAGTTGAGACCCGGATTAGCCACCAAGAACTCCGGCAGACCCTTTAGCCCAAGGATTAACTGGGCGGTACGACGCTCAGAGATATTGCCAAGCTCTGCCATCGCTACTGCTAGGAAGTCCATCACGAGGGCGATAGGCTGACCATGGAAGTTGCCACCGCTGACGATCAGATCGTCATCAGGGAAGATCGTGGGGTTGTCGGTGACGGAGTTGATCTCACGTGTGATCACCTCAGAGACATAGGTGAAGGAGTCCCACGACGCTCCGTGTACCTGCGGAATGCAACGGAAAGAGTAGGGGTCCTGTACCTGCGGCTTTGCCTTCTGCTGGAGGGCGCTCTCCTCAAGGAGCGTCCGCATCTGGCGAGACACCTCTGCCTGTCCGGGATGAGGACGAACCTCATGGAGCTGAGGGATGAATGGCGCCTGCAGGCCATCGAAAGCCTCGAGTGACACCGCACCGATTGCTGTAGACGCATAGAGGGCGCGACGACACATAATGAGGGCGTATACTGCATGGGAGCTCATAAACTGAGTGCCATTGAGCAGTGCCAGACCCTCCTTGCTCTTGAGGGTGATGGTCTTGATGCCGGCGTCCTCAAAGGCCTTGTGTGAGCAGACCTTCTCACCCTTGTAGTACACCTCTCCCTCGCCGATCAGCGGGAGGAAGAGCTTGGCGAGAGGTGCCAAGTCGCCCGAGGCACCGAGGGAGCCCTTATCGTAGACGATAGGGGTGATGTCGTGATTGAGCATATCGATGATGCACTGGACCGTAGCCACCTGGACACCACTATTTCCCAGCGAGAGGGCGTGTGCCTTGAGGAGCAGCATAATCTTCACGATCGGAAGTGGCACCTCCTCCCCATAGCTGCAGGAGTGACTCTTCACGAGATTCTCCTGTAGAGCGGTCAGGTCATCGGATGGGATGCTGATGTTGCAGAGTGATCCAAAACCGGTGGTGATTCCGTAGAGAGGACGTCCGGCGGTCTTCACCTTCTCATCCAGATAGTCGCGACACTTCTGGATACGCTGCTTAGCAACGTCTGAGAGCTTATACTCGACGGACTCGGCAGTGATGAGTCTCTCGATCTCCTCGATGGTGATGTCCTTCTCACCGACTGAGTAGGTGAGATGCTCCTTGGTGCAGTAGGGGACTGATTTTAGTTTCATAAAGTTGTGGTGTGGTTAGAGATTCTGATAGACGTGAGCCAGGATCTTCTGCTCTGTCTCATTGACCTTTTTCTCAAGCTCCGCAGCGCGGTCGGCATGCTCCTTGACGAAAGTCTCATCCTTGATCGATCCGAGGTTGATACGGACATTGAGGAGTGCACCGATCACCGCATAGCGGCAGGCCATCATGGCGCAGCAGGCATCCGTGATAGAGTTTTGATTACCCTTCATGATCACCTTCTCGATCAGAGGCATCAGCTCAGCTGCCTTCTCGGCAACCCTCATCGGCACATCGGCAGCGATCTTAGTGCCTCGCTGGATCTCAGCGGAGCGTGCTTCCTTCTCCTCCTCGGTCTCCTTAGGCCACTTGAAGGCCGCAAAGACGACATTGAAGGCGTCGCTATCCTTGTCGACAGCCTCGAGTAGCTCCTTCTGTATCTCGGAGACGCGAGAGACGATCTCGCGCATCTCCTCCTCAACGTCGGCATACTTCTTCTTACCGATGGTGAGGTTGCCCACCATAGAGGTGAGAGCAGCAGCGATGGCGCCATTGAGGGCTGAGACACTGCCTCCACCGGGTGCGGGAGAGTCACTCGCCAGCTCATCGATGAAGCCGGCAACGGTCATATCTATTAGTTTCATTATAAATGTAGTCGGTTAGTTGTGGTAAGGGATCCCACCCTTGACAGTGGTCTCCACGATATTCATCCCAAAGTGATAGGATAGGAACTTGTATGAGGGGTAGCGTAGGATCACTACATCGCCTGCCTTGCCCTCCTCAATTGACCCGATCTCATCCTGCAGTCCCAGAGCGGTCGCTGCATTGATGGTCAGGGCTGTGACCGCCTCCTCGACACTCATATGCATGTAGATGGTTGCGAGGGCGATCATCAGCGGTATAGAGCAGGAGAAGCAGCTACCGGGATTGAGATCCGAGGCAAGAGCGACAGCACAGCCTGCATCAATCATCTTGCGTGCAGGAGCATAGTCGTCCATAAGAGAGAAAGCGGTCAGCGGCAGTAGCGTAGATACGGTATGACTCTTCGCCATCTTGTCGATGTCCTTATCGGAGATCTTGAGGAGGTGGTCTGCTGAGAGGCAACCGAGATCAGCCGCCAAGCCAGCGCCTCCGAGAGGATAGATCTCGTCCGCATGCATCTTAGTGGCAAAGCCCATATCCCGTGCCGCTGTCAGCAGTCGACGGGACTGCTCGAGGTCGAAGACATTCTTCTCAGTGAAGATGTCCACATTACGAGCCAGCCCCCTCTCCTTTACGAGTGGGAGCATCTCTCGTATGATGAAGTCGATATACCCATCCGGGTCACCCTGATACTCGGGAGCAATGTCGTGTGCCCCGAGGTAGGTGCTGATGACATCGATCGGCTGCATCTCATCCAGCCTCTTGGCTACCTCGAGCTGACGGAGCTCTGTCTCCTTATCGAGACCATAGCCACTCTTCGCCTCCATCGTGGTGACACCCATGCGGAGCATAGAGCGCAGGTGAAGCAGTGCCGCCTGGGTCAACTCCTCTGCAGAAGCCTCCCGAGTGGCTGTAGTGGTGGCTGCGATGCCACCCCCCTTCTCCATTATGCTCATATAGCTCTCGCCTGCGAGGCGCCACTGAAACTCATCCTCACGGAAGCCTCCGAAGACTAAGTGGGTATGTGAGTCCACGAGTCCGGGCAGGACACTATGCCCCTTAGCATCGACTCGCTCCACTCCTGACTCCACAGTGGGACAGTCGGCAGAGGGACCTGCATAGACGATCTTACCATCGCGGATCAGTACTGAGGCCGGTCCGGATAGCACCCTGATGTCTCGCATCGCCTCTCTACCCCTCCGGGTAGTGCCAGCGACGGTGACCAGCTCACCGATGTTTTCGATAAGGAGATCTCCCCTCCTCTTGTTCTTCCCCATCATCGGCTTACTTTCCTTGCTGCTTAGCGAGCTTATACTCGAGTACCTGATCCATCTGGAAGTTCTCCACCTGGAGGAAGTCCACAGCCTGCTTTGCCATATCCTCGAGGTCCATCTCGCCCTCAGCGATCTCCTCCTTATGGAGGTAGTAGGCGAGGGTCTCTCGGAGTGCCTCCTCAGGGATCATTCCGATGATCTCGGAGCCGACGATCTTGGCACCATAGCGCTTCGCCTCCATGCGAACCATCTCATGAGCGCGATAGATAGCCGTCTTCTTATAGTTCGTCAGGTTCATCGATACCTGTGACTGATGACGCTCTGTCAGGTCGACACCCATACCCTTGCAGAAGTGTAGTCCTCCACCGATGTGACGGACTCGCTTAGCGATGGCGGTAGCATGCTCGACATTTGGATCGTCAAGATTGACATTATAGGCAACCAAAAACATACGAGCACCCACAGCCACGACGCCTGCAGTGGGGTGAATGTCTGACGGACCAAAGTCCGGGTGCCACTCAGGCTCGTGGATCTTCTCCTTCATGCCCTCAAATTGTCCCTTACGGATCTTGGCAAGGTTCTGCCGCTCAGGAGTAGTGGCGGAGTCTTCATAGAGGAATACTGGAATCCCGATCTCCTCACCGATGATCTTACCGACCTCCTTGGAGAGCTCGATAGCCTCCTCCTGAGTCACGCCCTTGACAGGGACAAAGGGGATCACATCGACAGCTCCCATACGGGGGTGCTGACCGGTGTGGTGATTGAGGTCGATCTTCTTGACTGCGATCTTGACAGCCTCGATGACTGAGGTCTTGAGTGCCTCGGGCTCACCGACAAGCGTCACGACCATACGATTGTGATCCTCATCATGACTCCAGTCGAGGAGGGTCATCCCCTCAGTGTGCTTAAAGGGCTCGAGGATAGCCTCCATCACCTCCATATTGCGTCCCTCGCTAAAGTTGGGGACACACTCCATTATCTTTTTCATTGTAAGTATATAGCTTGTTCTTAATTGTTTCTTTGTAAAAGGTGGACCCTCACTTAATCAGGTCATTGATGAGCTGATCATCCACCAGCTCGGGCATCGTGATGTGGTAGTAGTCGGAGTGGGACTCATTGAACTCCTTCGCTGTGCTCATGGCATTGTCATTACGTGCCCACGAGCGACGAGCTACACCATTGATCACATCCCAGGTCATCGCAGACTTGATGATCTGATCGGTCTGCTCGGAGCCATCGAGGAGGAGGCTGAAGCCACCATTGACTGACTTACCGATGCCGACGCCTCCACCATTGTGGAGAGTTACCATACTCATACCACGAGCGCAGTTTCCGGCAAAGCAATTGACAGCCATATCAGCCATGACGTTGCTTCCATCGTAGATATTGGAGGTTTCGCGGAAGGGTGAGTCAGTACCGCTCACATCGTGGTGGTCACGACCCAGCATGACGGGCCCGATCTTACCCTCACGAACCATTTCATTGAATTTCAGAGCGATCCGCACCCGACCTTCGCAGTCCTGGTAGAGGATACGTGCCTGTGTACCGACTACAAGTCCATTCTTCTCCGCATCACGGATCCAGACATAGTTGTCCATATCCTGATAGCGTCTGTTGGGGTCAATGCACTCCATAGCTGCATGGTCAGTTGCTCTCAGATCCTCCGGCTTGCCACTCAGGCAGACCCAGCGGAATGGACCGTAGCCAAAGTCGAAGAGCAACGGGCCCATAATGTCCTCCACGTAGGATGGCCAGATAAAGCCTTCCTTGTCGTCTACTCCATTCTTGGAGATCTCCTTGACACCGGCGTCAAAGACCGCCTTCATAAAGGAGTTGCCGTAGTCAAAGAAGTAGGTACCTCTTGATACGAGCGTCTTGATCGCCTCGAAGTGACGCTTCAGTGTGAGGTCGACAGCGCGCTTGAATTCCTCCCGATCCTTCTCGAGCATCTCGGTACGCTTATCGAAGTCAAGTGTCACCGGACAGTAGCCACCGATATAGACAGCGTGGCAGCTGGTCTGGTCGGAGAGGAGGTCGATATGGATATTCTTCACGACCGCATACTCCAGCAGGTCGACGATGTTGCCGTGGTAGGCGATGGAGGTGGGCTTCTTGCTCTTCATACCCTCAGCCGCCATCTCAAAGGCCTCCTCCTTGGTCTCCGCAACCATCTGTACCCAGCCCTGCTCTAGGCGCTGACCGATACGAGAGGCATCTACCTCCGCTACGATGGAGACGGCACCGGCGATGTCAGCCGCCTTGGGCTGAGCACCACTCATACCGCCAAGACCCGAGGAGACGAAGAGGCGTCCGGCGAGGTTACCCTCCTCCGGGATGCCGAGCTTCAGACGACCGGCATTGAGCAGGGTATTGAAAGTGCCGTGGACGATCCCCTGCGGACCGATGTACATCCAGCCTCCGGCAGTCATCTGACCATAGTTGGCGACACCCATTTCGGCAGCTACCTCCCAGTCGTCCTGGTTATTGTACTCGCCGATCATCATAGAGCTGGTCTCGATGACGCGGGGAGCGTCCTCACGGCTCTCAAAGACTCCCAGCGGGTGACCACTGTGAAGCACGAGGGTCTGGCGCTTAGTCAGGTGCTGGAGATAGTGCATGACGATGCGGTACTGCATCCAATTTTGGAAGACCTGACCCATCTCACCGTAGGTAACCAACTCATAAGGGTAGAGAGCGATGTCGAAGCAGAGGTTATTGTCGATCATCACCTGAAGTCCCTTGCCGGCAAGACACTTACCCTCGTAGTCGTCGATCGCCTTGGCAGAGAGGTTACCGGTCGGGCGGAAGCGATATCCGTAGATGCGACCTCTCTCCTCCAGCTCCTTGAGGAACTCAGGAGCGAGCTCCTTATGGAACTTCTTTGGGATGTAACGGAGGGCATTCCGGAGAGCCACTTCTTTCTGATGCTTTGTCAGTCGGCAGCCTCTATCGGGTGCACGGCGGATCCCGGACTCAAACTTCGGGTATACGGGCAGCTCTCCACCAGGGCAGAGCGCCTCCTCAAACATATTGTTGCTATCCATTAGATTGATAAGGAATAGTGGTGTAAGATTAGCTTGTTAGCGGCTCAAATATAACCATATTTTCCCTCTTTGAGTACCTTCCCGGCTGCTTTTTGCCATCTCACGCAGTCACTATGTTTTATCGTGACTCTGCGAACAGGAACTATTGGATAAGACCATATATAAGAGAAAGGCATATCCTACTCTTCCGAGTAAGATATGCCTTTCTCTTAACTAAACTGTCTTTAACAAAAGAGTGCGCAGGAAGAGAGTCGAACTCTCACCCACATACGTGGACTACCCCCTCAAAGTAGCGCGTCTACCAATTCCGCCACCTGCGCATTATGGTCTGACACCGAACTTGGTGCCCAAGACAGGAATCGAACCTGCACGACATTGCTATCACTAGTACCTGAAACTAGCGCGTCTACCAATTCCGCCACTTGGGCGAGTGTAGCACTATCGGCTTTCGTCAGACCGACGGGCCTGCCTTCCGACCCTGTCCTTTCCGTTTTGTGAATGCAAAGGTAAGAAGACTTTCCGTTTTATCCAATACCTGTTTACCCCAAAATCCGCATTCACTCATCCAGTGATTTGCATTACGCTATAAACCAAGCATTAACCCCTGAGAAAAAATGAATGCAAACTTACTCTCATATTCGCTTGCTCTGGATTATCTCTAATATCGGTATTAGTGCATGGCTTCATCCCGGCTCTGTTTCTACTGCAGATTGGGTGCCATGACACATTGATATTACGAGACGATGTATAGCAAGAGTCAGCCTTTACTATGCACGATCCAATTTGCCTTATTCTTGACGATATGCTAGGGTGGCTCTTGCCACTGAAGGGTATTTTCCCTATCTTTGCACTCAGTTAGGTCAGAGGAGGAGGTTTCCTCTTTATTGATTTCAAACTTCGACTTACGAACCCGGAAGTGTGGGTGAGTGGCTGAAACCAGCAGTTTGCTAAACTGCCAAACGAGTAATCGTTTCACGAGTTCGAATCTCGTCGCTTCCGCAAGGGTACCAGATTAGGTACAGAAAAGGTCTCCACCGGACATCCGATGGAGACCTTTTTTGTATCTATTTGCTTCTCAGTCGCGTGGTGCCAAGTCGAGGCGGGCAAAGGACTCCGGTCTGTGGAAGTCCGGCTCAGCACTGTGGATAGGCTGCCACGATGCGTAGTGGGGGATCACCGTCTCATCCCCACACTTGTAGAAATTCCCCTCTAAGTGATCGGGTATCTGTGAGCTTCGGATGAGCCCGAGGATGCGCCAGCTGATCTTGGCAGAGACCCAGAAGCTCTGGATCCCCTGTCTCTGCTCAAAGACTGTGTCCCTACGCTCGCTGGCAGCTCGCCTGATCTCCAAGTAATCCTCGGGGGTCAGTGGCTCACTCTCCTCCCGACTGAGACGATGTGAGGCATCGCAAGTCCCGATGCAATTGAACTCGAAATTGTAGTACCGATCCTCACCCGGCATCCGAAGGAAAGCCTCCACGCAACTGTCCAAGTGGACACGGCCTCCGTCCTCTGAGATGGTTGCCTTCAGCCCACGCCCTCGGCTGTAAAACCTTAGGTAAAGCCCAGTGTCGGTGTAGGCGAGATCGACGCAGGTCAAGGGCATATACCCGTACTGTGCAGGCCAGTTATTGGTCATAATGGGCAGTCTAAGAGCTTTCTCCTCCATAAGCACTTCGTTGGAGGTGAGGTCTAAGGCGTCCAAGACGGGTAGGAAAGGGATAATAGGTGTGTCGGGTGTCATGAGGAGAAGTGTGATATGGGATGACGATCTATTTTTTCTCTACACCATCGCTACCATAATGGCGTGCGTAGTGTCGGCAGTAGTCAGAGATAGGGCAGGTCGGGCAGTGAGGGCTGCGCGCAAAGCAGATCTGTCGCCCGTGGAGGATGAGCCAGTGGTGGATGCGATTCCAGTACTCCCTCGGGATGCGACGCATAAGCGACTCCTCCACCTTGAGTACGTTATTGGCTGTCTGTGGGACCAGCCCAATGCGTCTGGAGACACGATAGACGTGGGTGTCAACGCCAATCCTTGGCTCTCCGATGATTACGGAGAGGTAGACATTGGCAGTCTTCCGCCCGACCCCTTGGAGACTCATCAGCTCCCTCAGCGTCTCGGGCACTTCACCACTATATTCCTGCACGATCGACTCTGCGGACTGCTTGAGGTAGCGTGCCTTGCTATTGGGGTAGGTGACGCTCCGGATATAGCTTAGGATCTCCTCCTCTGATGCTCGGGACATCTCAAGGGGCGTAGGGTAGGCGGCAAAGAGAGCGGGTGTGACCATATTGATCCGCTCGTCGGTACACTGTGCAGAGAGCAACACGGCGACCAAAAACTGGTATGGTGTGCCGTAGTGCAGTGCCGTCTGTGGGTGAGGATTGGCTGTCTCAAATCGCTCAATCACCCCGTCTACTCGCTCCTTGATCGTCATCACTTCTCGCTCTGGAATTGACTGAGGAATCGCAGGTCGTTCTCAGAGAAGAGTCTCAGGTCGTCGACGGTGTACTTCAGGTTGGTGATCCGCTCAATGCCCATCCCGAGGGCAAAGCCGGTGTAGCGATGTGAGTCTATCCCACAGGCTTCGAGGACATTGGGGTGGACCATACCGCATCCGAGGATCTCTACCCAGCCGGTGTGCTTGCAGAAGGAGCAACCCTTGCCCCCACAGAGGTTGCACGATATATCCATCTCCGCACTCGGCTCCGTGAAGGGGAAGTAGGAGGGTCTCAAGCGGATCTGCGTCTCGGGTCCAAACATCTCGTGGGCGAAATGGAGAAGAACCTTACGCAGGTCAGTAAAGGTCACGTGCTCATCAATATAGAGCGCCTCCACTTGGTGGAAAAAGCAGTGCGCACGCGCTGATACCGCCTCGTTGCGGTACACTCTGCCCGGGCAGATGATGCGGATAGGTGGCTCCTGCTCACCCATTACCCGTGTCTGTACGGACGATGTATGGGTCCTGAGTAGGACCTGTGGGTCGTGGCTGACAAAGAATGTGTCCTGCATGTCACGTGCCGGGTGATCGGGAGGGAAATTGAGTGCCTCAAAGACGTGCCAGTCGTCCTCCACCTCGGGCCCTACAGCGATACTGAATCCGAGGTGACCGAAGATCCGGATGATCTCATCGCGAACGAGATTGAGCGGGTGGCGACCTCCTGTGGGTATCTGGGCAGCTGAGCGCGATAGGTCGAGGTCTAAGAGTCTGGACGACTCGCTCGCCTGATCGAGAGATGCCCGGAAGGTCTGAAACTTCTCCTCCGTGACCTGCTTCAGCTCATTAATCAGGATGCCGATCTCACGCTTGTCCTCCTTGGGTACGGACTTAAAGTCTGAGATCACCTCATTGAGGGCTCCCTTACGGCTGATATACTTGAGTCGGAGGGACTCGTACTCTTCCTCCGTTGTAGGCTGAGGCAGGGCTTGGATCTCCTCCCTCAGCTGCTTGATCTTATCTTGTAACATACGTTCTGTCAATTGAGGGTGAGCTCTATCGTATTTAGGACCGATACCCTCATTAATAACGGTTCAGTAGCAAAATTACCTATAAATATTAGAATAACTAAGACTACAGGACGATACCTTGCAGGATTAGAGCAGATGTCGTACCTTTGTAAACATATATTCCAGAGGGGATGACAGGATTTGACAGCATGTAGAGTCGACCTGTGTAAGCACGTAGTGTAGGTTATCCGGCACTCTAACTCGGGTAGCAAACTTTTTAACTGGCGAAAATAACTACGCTCTCGCAGCGTAAGCCTTAGGGTTTACTGCCTTTTCGCTTGAGCAATTGCTCGCGGCGAGACATCACCCAAGGCCCGTGATCCCGAGGTGGCTTGATCAGGTGGTGCTGAAGTATCGGGAAGGGTTGTCGGTGCGTCTCTCATCGACAACGACATTTAAGAGACTAAGCGTTGGAGTCGGTTGCTCTGTCCTTCCTCCCGCGTCGAAAATCCGATCAGAGCTAAACGTGTAGAAAGCAGTTTGGTTCCATGTTTGGACGAGGGTTCGAATCCCTCCATCTCCACTACCGAAGCCCGCTCATACAAGGTTACGCCTGTATGAGCGGGCTTTAGTGCGTCCAAATAATACTGGGGGTTGCACTCTGTCGGATATGCTTGTGGGCTATCATTTTGACAGAAGATTAAGCAATAATGGAGGTGACTATACAAGCATTCCTCTGATTCTGAAACTCAGAATCAGAGGAATGTATGTCTGTAAGATGAATGCTTGCTACCTCGTCACCCGCCCATTGCAACTCAAGTAGCGTCAGCTGAGTGACCCCGGGGAGAATCGAACTCCCATTTAAAGTTTAGGAAACTTCCGTTCTATCCGTTGAACTACAGGGCCTATTTTGCTTATCTTTGCGTGCAAAGGTACGATAAAAAGGGGTATTCCCTATAGATTTCTTTTCCGAAATGAATCAAAGTAAGGTCTCTAAGCGGGTGTGGATGTGGATCACCATCCTGATCATCTGCATCTTAGTTGCTCTCTCTTGGTGCTACTATCGTATCACCGGGAAGGCCTCTTACAATGTGGATGGGGATGCTCCTATTTCGCTTTACGTCTATCCCGGCGATGATTGGGGGACGGTCGCAAGCAAGCTCGGGGAGACCACGTCCGTGAGGCATGAGAGAGATCTTGCCCTTATCGGTTTTCTCGGGGATAAGCCTCGCGCTGGTCATTACCGGGTACGGCCTAACGAGACGACCCTTGGGCTATACCGGATGGTGGCGAGGGGGCTTCAAGCACCGGTTAGGATCACGTTTACCACCACTCGCGAGGTGGGGCAGCTGTGGAGACGTCTGTCGGATCAGCTGATGTGTGACAGCACTGATATAGCGTCAGCGATGACCGATAGGGCTCTACTGGACTCCTTGGATATCCAGGACTCTACACTCGCCTTTCACCTTATCCCCAATACCTACGAAGTCTACTGGACGGAATCGGCAAGGTCCATCGTCCGTCGACTGGCTCGAGAGAGCAAGGCCTTCTGGAGCGAGGAGCGCCTCGCCAAGGCTTCGGCGCTCGAGATGACGCCTGTGGAGGTGACTACGCTGGCGTCGATCATCAATGAAGAGAGTGCTAAGAGAGATGAGTACCCAGTCATAGCGGGGCTCTACCTCAATAGGCTTAAGCGAGGGATCCCTCTGCAGTCTGACCCCACGGTGCTCTTTGCGATCGGGGATCGGTCGATCAGGCGAGTGCTACATAAGCATCTGGAGGTTGAGTCGCCCTACAATACCTACTTGTACAAGGGACTCCCGCCTGGTCCTATCCGCATCCCATCGGCAGATGCCATCGATGCGGTACTCTCTCCCGCCAAGCACGACTACATCTATATGTGTGCCAAGGAAGACTTTAGCGGGTATCACAATTTCGCAGCCTCTTACACTGAGCATATGCGAAATGCGAGGGCCTATGCCACAGCCCTTAATGAGCGAAACATTCATTGATCCACTGTCCATATGAAAGTATCCGAATTGATCTCTTATCTTGAGAGGCAAGTGCCAGTGAGCCTGCAGGAGTCATACGATAACTCCGGACTCCAGCTGGGTGATCCTGATCAGGAGTGTAGGGGAGTATTGCTGGCGATAGATATTACGGAAGAGGTGCTGCGTGAGGCAGTTGAGCTGGGGTGCAATGCGGTCTTTACCCATCATCCGTTGCTCTTCCACAGCCTAAGGCGCATCACGACCGAGACATATATAGAGCGGTGCGTCGCTTTTGCTCTCAAGCACGATCTCGTCATCTATAGCTCTCATACCTGCTTAGACAATAGCCCACTGGGACCCAATGCCTACTGGGCATCCAAGATGAGTCTCCGTGAGGTGATGGTCTTAGATCCTAAGCCGGACTTCTACTGCAAGGTGGTCACCTACGCCCCTCGTCAGTATGCAGATGTCATAAGAGCTGCTCTCTCAGAGGCGGGAGCAGGTAGGCAGGGTGAGTATAGTGGGTGTAGCTTTTCTGTCGAAGGTGAAGGACGCTTTACCCCTTCTGCAGAGGCCCATCCGCACTGTGGGACTCCCTGCCGTAGTCATGTGGAGCCGGAGAGCTGCATCTCTGTTTTGGTCGATAAGGGTCGGCTGGGACCCGTGCTATCTGCCCTGAGGAAAGCCCATCCTTACGAGGAGCCAGCGATCGATGTGTTACCGGTCAGCTACCGCTCGTCAGAGCTTGGCTCAGGCATAATCGGGGATCTCCCTCAGCCGATGACACTGGAGGAGATCATTGATAAGATGTCGGCTTTTCAGCCGGTGGAGCAGGTCTGTCATAGTAGATACGATGGCAGAGCTGTGCGGAGGATAGCTTTTTGCAGTGGCTCCGGCGCCTTCCTTTATCAGAAGGCAGGCAGGATGGGTGCTGAGCTTTTTTTAACTGGAGAGGCTAAGTACAACGACTTCTATGACGCTACCGACTATACCGTCTTAGCGACCTATGGTCACTACGAGTCAGAGTTGATGACACAGAATATATTAGGAGAGATCTTGTCAGAGAAAATAGGTACATTTGCACTCCACTACTCTGTAAATAGTGCAAATCCGGTAAATTATCTCGAGAGAAGTAATGGTAAAAAATAATTCAAAAGATCTAGAGGAGCTCTCCGTACAGGAAAAGCTCAAGGCGCTGTATAAGCTGCAGCTGGTTACCAGTGAGATCGATCGCATCCGTATCATCCGTGGTGAGCTGCCTGAGGAGGTACGTGACCTTGAGGACGAGATCGAGGGACGCCATACTCGCTACCAGAAGGATCAGGATGAGATCGCCGAACTCAATCGCTTGATCGGTGAGTATAAGGAGAGTACGACTAACTCCAATGAACTGATCAAGAAGTACAATGAGCAGCTTCATAATATCAGCAATAATAGAGAGTATGACCTCTTGGTCAAGGAGATAGAGTATCAGAATCTCGAGATCCAAGGGTTTGAGAAGGATACTCGCCTCGCCAAGGAGCGCATCGCCCGGCTGGAGGAGGCCATGCAAGAGCTGAGCCAAGAGACTCAGGATCGAGAGAAGGATCTGGAGCTCAAGAGGACCGAGCTCGACACCATCATCTCTGAGACTAAGGAGCAGGAGGATAAGCTACACGATGAGACTAAGGAGCTGGAGGCTAAGATCGATGAACGCTTGCTCCGTGCATTCCATAGGACCCGTGACTCTTACCGCAATGGTCTGGCTGTCGTGACGATCGATCGAGGTGCCTGCAAGGGCTGCTTCAATAAGATCCCCCCACAGAGGATCATTGATATCCAGTCTCGTAAGAAGATCACTGCCTGTGAGTATTGCGGTCGTGTCTTGGTCGATCCTGAGCTGGCGGAGGAGTCAGCGCGTGAGATTGATCTGCAGTAATAGGGTGACCCACTGATGTCTTAGGAGTGCTTCAGAGCTTTCGAGCCCTGAGGCACTCTCTGCTATGTTATGTCGCTAAGTCTCATAGGCCATACGTTTCCTATAGGGTCGACAATCATTGTCGGCCTGAGTGGAGGGGCGGACTCGGTCTGCCTGATGGATTTGCTCTACAAGGCTGGCTACGTAGCTGTGGCTGCGCATGTCAATTTCCACCTACGGGGGGGCGAGAGTGATAGAGACGAGGCCTTTGTGCGAGAGCTATGCCGCGAGCGCTATCCTAAGGCCAAGCTCGTGGTCCGATCATTTGATACCATCGGATACGCTCGTGAGCAGAGACTCTCTATGGAGATGGCTGCTCGGGAACTGAGGTACGCCTGGTTTAGCGACCTCGTGGACAGCTACGAGGCTGCTGCCATCGCTGTGGCTCATCACGCTGGAGATCAGGTGGAAACGCTCCTTCTTAACCTTGCGAGAGGTACCGGTGGAAGAGGTCTCTGCGGGATGCGGACTCTGGATAAACGGACTGGGATCTGGCGTCCGCTGCTGTCTGTAACGCACGACGAGATACTTCACTATCTCTCAGAGCAACAGTTGCCCCATGTGGAGGACTCCTCCAATGAGGACCACTCTATCACGAGAAATCTCATTCGGCATAAGCTGATACCATTATTTCAAGAGATAAACCCTTCCTTTACCTCCGGTGTCATCCAAACTATGTCTCATCTCCGAGAGGAGCAAGAGTATCTGGATCGACAGGTGGCGCAAGCTAAGGTGGCCCTCTGGGATGAGGACTGTGGGTGCCTGGACTTAAGTGGAGATCCCTTTGCACTCTACCGGATTATGAGCGATATGGATCTCACCGCAACTCAGGTGAACGATATCCTCTCGCCTACGACAGAGGGTGGGGCGCTATTTGAGACTGTGTCAGGTGATCGGTACGAGCTCTTTAGGAAGAGGCTCTACAGGGTGATACTCCCTACAGTCTCTGCAGAGCAGGCTAGGGCAGAGATGGTCTGGTCTCAGATCCTTAGGATTGCATTTGTCCAGCCACTTGAGGAGGGTGATTACATTCGTACTGCTCGTCCTTCTGATACTTTTGTGTTGCCGGGTATGAGCAGGGGGCATAAGTCTGTCTTTCAGTTTCTCAAGGAGTGTGGTATCCCATCGTCCTATCGACCGACCTGTCCGGTATTGGTGGATGAGTCCGATCAGGTGAAGCTTGTACTCTGTCGTCACAGAGGTGATCAGCCTTTCCGCATTGCCCCGGTAGAGGAGGCCGGCTACTTTGCCCATCTGCTCGTAAGAGGCACAAAATAAATAGGTCTCACTTCCTACGGAAATACTACATTCGACTCACAATACTTACGTTAGAGCAAAAGAAAAGAGGAGGGTAAGATATGCTCTTACTCTCCTCAAAACCTGAGCGGAAAACGAGGCTCGAACTCGCGACCTCAACCTTGGCAAGGTTGCGCTCTACCAACTGAGCTATTTCCGCCTTTAGCAATCCCCTCTTGGGTTCATTGCTCTGCAAAGGTAGGATAATTATGCGATATCTGCAAGATCCTCTTTGAGTTTTTAGAAGCCTAGCATCGTAGCGAGCTCCTTCACATCCTTTGCCACTTTCTGGTCACTCTGCATAAGATCTCGTATGGTATTGTAGCCATAGATCACGGTGGAGTGATGCCTATTGCCTAAAGTCTGGCCGATTACCTTAAGTGGGGTCTCGGTGTACTCCTTGCAGAGATACATGACTGTCTGTCTAGCGAGGGCAATCGCACGCTTGCGACGCTTGCTCTCAATGTCCTCCTGGGAGACTCCATAGAATTGGCAGGTGGTGTCGATGATCTCGCTGAGATCTGCCTTGTGCTCCTGTATGCCCACTGTCTGCGACATAACGCGATGGGCCAAGTGGATGTCAAGGGGTACATCATTATAGAGCGAGTACGCCATAAGCGATGTCAGCGAGCCCTCAATGTCTCGCACATTGTCCTTAGCGTGCTCCACGATGAAGTCAAAGACATCATTGGACAGAGTGACACCCGCTTCCTTGACCTTAGACTGCAGGATCATCCTCCTTAGCCGCACGTCAGGGCGCTCTATCTCCACGGTAAGCCCCCACTTTAGTCTGGTGTAGAGTCGGTCCTCAAATCCCTTGAGCTCCACTGGCGGACGATCGCAGGTGATGATGATCTGCTTGCCGAGAAGCTTTAGGTTATTGAAGATCTGGAAAAAGGCATTCTGTGTGCTGCTAGCGCTGGCGATCTCCTGGATATCGTCCATCAGTAGCACATCAATATTGTGGTAGTAGTCAAAGAAGAGCTCCGGCTGCTTTGCCTTTATCGTCGCATAGACATACTGACGCATAAACGTCTGAGCCGGTATGTAGATCACTCTCATGGAGGGATTATCCGCCACCAGCTGATTACCTATGGCGTGCATAATGTGCGTCTTGCCGACACCGGATGCGCCATGGATAAAAAGGGGGTTGAAGGCATTATTTCCAGGCTTCTTGATGATCGACCTAGCAGCCGTGTAGGCGAGCCGATTGCAGAGACTCTCATAGAAGTTGTCAAACTTCATCCTGATGTCCAAGTGCGTCTGGAAGGGTGCACTCTGAGCATCAGGAGCAGCCTGAGACAGATCGGTCGATGGCTCGATGTCTTGGATCGTAGTGATGTCTGTCCCTCTCAGGCTCTGCCGAGGCATACTCTCCAGTGTCCGTCGAAGGGTCTCGTCAGGGATCTGATAATTGAGCTTCACATTGTCACCAAAGGCGATCCCGAGGGACTCCTTGAGTACCTCGAGGTACTGAGACTCGATCCGTGAGTAGTAGTCACGAGAGGGTACACGTACCGTCAGCACCCCGTCCTCCCACTTAATCGGCTTGATTGGCTCAAACCACATGTGGTAGTCCTGAGGTGAGTGAAGACTGGTCCTGACATTACTTAGGAAGTGATCCCAAGCATTGATAAGTGTACTGCTAATCATGATACTCTAAAATTTCTCCGACCTTGATGCAACTCTGTCCGGGAGATTAGATAGATCCGGGGCTAAAAATAAGGACTCCTCCCATTGGCTCCAATGGAGAGAAGGCCTTATTTGGATGCCTTGCAATGCAAAGGTTATGAAACCTACTGAAACAAAAAAAGCACTTTTCTCTTGTTTATTCCGATCCTTATAGGTCTCAACCTCTTAGGCGTAGTACTCTCTAATGTAGGGCGTTACATTTCCATTACGATGGTAAGCGTTTGGTTGTTAGCTACCTAAAGAAAAAGAGTATCAATAGTTAACGCAGGTTAACGCGAGAGTTATCACTCATACTTGATCCAGCGCCAAAGCTCTTTCATAGTTGGTTTCTTGCCGTACATCAGCATCCCTACGCGGAAGATCTTGGCCGCAAACCACACGAAGAAACAAGTAAAGGCGATCATAATTGATATCGATAGCCATACCTGCCAAGCAGGTGGATTGAAGGGCAATCGTACCATCATGACATTGGGTGCCATAAAGGGGATGAAGGAGGTGATGAGGGAGATGTTGGTATTTGGATTCTCTGCCGAGTAGAAGCCGAAGATAAATCCGAAGACAAGAAGGATGGTGATCGGAAGGGTGATCTGATTGACTCCCTCCTCAGCATCTGTGACCGCGCCTGAGGCTGCGTAGAGCGCAGCGAAGGACACGTAGGAGGTGATGAAGTAGCAGAGGAAGCAGATGATGATCTGCCCGTAATCGATATTCGCGAGTGCCTCCAGACTCCCAGCCAGCTCCGCATCGTAGCCTCCATCCTGTGCAGCCATGACAGCGTCCTTGAATTGGTTCATATCAAAGGTAACCGAGCTTAGCAGCAGTGACTGCAGAGCTACGAAGACGATGACGAAGAAGAGTCCCCACATGAGCAGCTGAGTGATACCGACGAGCCCGATACCCACGATTTTCGCCCAGAGTAGGGTGGTGGGTTTGACGCTTGTGGCAAGGATCTCCATGATCCTATTCTTCTTCTCTACCCGCACACTCTCCATCACCATCGATCCATACATGATGACAAAGAAGTAGAGGGCGAAATTGAATATCTGACCTGTGATCATCCCCACCGTAGCTGAGGCTGCCACCTCCTCCCCGTCAGCACTCCACTGTACGGTCGATATATTGACTGAGACCTTGGAGTCAGCTATGATCTTGTCCAGCTCCGGGATCTGGTAGGATGCGATCTTCTCCTGCTGCAATTCTCTTGAGAGCGTCTTGGATAGATTATCCTGCAGTGCCGGAGGGATCGTAGCGGTGGAGTAGATCGTGATGGCTCGAGGGTCCTCGAGCAAATCCTTCGTGATGACCACGACAGCGTAGAGGCTGTCAGAGGAGAGTGCCTGACTCTTGTACTCCGAGATGTCGGCAGAGCCATCCATAAAGTGGAAGCCCTCCGCTTCGCCATCCTTAATGGCATCATAGTATTTGCCGGTCTGGTCCACGATGATCACCTCCTTGTCGCTGGTATCCTTTGCGAAGACTCCGAGTAGTGCCGGCACAGCTCCTAGGAGTATCATCAGGACTGGGGTGAGGAAGGTCATGATGATGAATGACTTCTTCCCTACGATGGTCATATACTCCTTCTGGAGTACGATGAGGAAATTATTCATGGCTCTCTTCGATCTCTCTTTGCTTGTCCGTAATACTCTGCAGCTCTGTCGGGGCACCGCTCTTCTTGACCACATCAATGAATATATCATTCATACTCGGGATGATCTCCTCGTAGCTCACTACCTCCCCAATGGGTCCAAAGGTCGCCAGTAGCTCTCGTGAGCTCATCCCCGGGGTATTCTCAAGCACCAGTGTGTGCTGACCATACAGGTTGGTCTCATCGGTGCGGAAGACAAATTTCTCCTTTACCTCCTCGGGGAGCTCAATCTCGGAGTCGTAGACGATCCGATAGAGATTTCCCCTATAGTCGTTACGCACCTCATGGATGTCTCCATCGAGGACCACGTGAGAGTGGTTGATGAGTGTGATGTTGTCGCACAGCTCCTCCACGCTGTACATATCGTGGGTGGAGAAGATGATAGAGTGACCCTCATCTCTCAAGCGAAGCATCTCCCGCTTCAGGATCTCCGCATTGATCGGGTCAAATCCGCTAAACGGCTCGTCAAATATCAGCAGGTCCGGCTGGTGGATAATGGTGCAGATAAATTGCACCTTTTGAGCCATTCCCTTACTCAACTCTCCCACTTTCTTGTCCCACCAGTCGATGATGTCCAGTCGCTCAAACCACTCGCGCAGTCTCCTCTCGGCCTCCTTACGCTCCAGTCCCTTGAGCTGAGCAAAGTAGAGAGCCTGCTTGCCCACCTTCATCTTGGGGTAAAGACCGCGCTCCTCCGGAAGATAACCGATATGCCTCAGGTCTTTGCTGGTGAAGGGATGTCCTGCAAAGGTGATCTCCCCTTCGTCCGGCACGGTGAGGCGGGTAAGGACGCGGATAAGGGTAGTCTTCCCAGCGCCGTTAGGTCCAAGGAGACCATGGATCTTACCACGCTCGACCCTCAGACTTGCGTGATCGAGAGCTCGATGTGCGGAGAAATCCTTGACGATATCTCTCGCCTCAAGTAAGTAGTTTTCCATCTATATATGCGTTATTTCTAATGTTGTCGTGGTTGTAACTTAAGGGTCGGAGTAAGTATGCGATCCCCCAGCATCCGACTCATATCTACTTTCATCTGGTTTAGGTTCGCCAGCTCAGAGAGCAGCTCCCTTGACTTCTCATCCAGCTCATCACCACTCTCCTGATGATCTGTTGGGATAGACTGGAGTTGCTGCAGCAGGTCCGAGATCTGCCTGAGGACAAAGTCGTACTTGTAGCTCAGGATTGTCCTCATGACCCGGCTGACCACCTCTGTCGGTGTGGAGGCCTCGCTGACGTAGGTGGAGTGCATCTCACTCAGCTCCTCCTCATTCATCAGCATATCTGCCACCGTGTGCAGGATCACCGGATCCTCGTGCCAGGAGAGGTACTTGGTAATGTCGGGATTGGGCTCCTCCTCATATAGTCGCTCCACCTCATCGAGTATGGTGCAGAAGTGTGTGGTCAGGGTGCCATTCTCCCTCAGGTCCTTCGTTTCCTTCTGTACCACCTGGATCAGGCTACAGCCATGTCTCCCGGGCTCTATCTCGTAGTCGGGTATCTCCATAAGCCCATTCTTCATAATCTCGCCCAGCAGCGTGATCTCAAAGGGATTGAGCCTCTCGTCAGGTGGGGTCGATTGACCCTTGGACTCTGAGGAACCGAAAGCGGTGGAAGCACCTGCCTCGTCCTCTTCTCGCTTCTGTTGCTCCTGACGGTGCTGTGTGTTTTGCCACTCCCGTCGGATGGTATTCCTCTGTTGCTGCTGCAGCTTTTGGATCCGCTCCAGCAGGTGCTTCGGCTCAACACCCAGGCGAGGCGCCATATCCTTGACGTAGATATCTAGTATGAGCTTATCCTGGATATGTGCCATTGACTCAGCAATGACCGCTACGGTATCCGCTATACCTTGTGGGGTATCAGTCCCATTTTGCTCCGAGAGGACTCGGGCGTTGAAGCGCAGGCTATCCTCCTCATACTCTCTGATGTACAGCTCGATTTCCTCTGCTGTATGGGTCTTAGCGAAGGAGTCCGGATCCTCGCCCTCGGGTAGCAGCACCGTATGGAGACTCATCCCGCGCTCCAGCCCCACGTCCAGTCCCCTCATGGCCGCCTTGATGCCAGCGGCATCGGAGTCGAAGATAAAGGTGAGATTGGAGGTAAAGCGCTTGATCTTCTGCACTTGCTGCGTCGTGAGAGCGGTCCCGGAGCTAGCGACCACATTGGTTATCCCTCGCTGATGCATCGACAGCACATCCATATAGCCCTCCACGACGATGCACTTGTCCTTCTTGGCGATCGCCTGCTTGGCAAAGTAGAGCCCATAGAGCTCACGGCTCTTGTCGTAGATCGAGGAGGCGGGCGAATTGATGTACTTCCCCGTATTCTCCTTCTTGACCAAGATCCTGCCCCCAAAGCCTACGATCGAGCCGCTAATCGAGTGGATGGGGTAGATGACGCGGTCGCGGTATCGGTCGATGTACTGTCCGTCATCGGTCTGGAAGAGTAGCCCGACTTGCTCTAAGGCATCGAGCGAAATTCCCCTCTCTTTCGCAAGAGAGTAGAGGAAGTGACGATCTCTCGGTGAGTATCCGAGCTCAAATTGCTTGATGGTCTCATCACTCAGCTCTCGGTCGCGGAAGTACTTCAGCCCGACGAGTCGACCCTCGTTGCCATTATGGAGTTCGTTGGTGAAGGCATCTCTCGCAAAGGCATTGGCAGATAGCAGCCTGTCCCGCTCCGTGCGCGCCTCCTGCTCTTCGGCAGAGAGTTGTGTCTCGACGACAGGGATGCCATACTTCTTCCCAAGATACTTGATGGCATCGGGGAAGGTAAGGTGCAGGTATTTCTCTAAGAATGAGACAGGTGTTCCTCCCACGCCACAGGCAAAGCACTTACAGATGTTTTTGCTCGTGGAGACGTTAAAGGAGGGTCTTGAGTCGTCGTGGAAAGGGCACAAGCCGATGTAGTCCTTGCCATGCTTCTTCAGTGCCACGAAGTCCCCCACCACGTCGACGATGTCGGCGCGGTCCATGATGCGGTCAATGGTATTGCGATCTATCATACGAAAATCTCGGACGTAAAGGTACACATTTACCGACTTAGAGCGTGGAAAAAGGTACAGCTCAGTATTACTATTTGTCCCCTCCTGATGCGAAAAATACCAAGGTCGTTCATCAAGTCTTGACGAACCTCCTTGGTAATTCAGTGCAGGCTATCCTGCCTCATGGGTCAGTAGTACCAGGGATTGGTCCGCTGGGGATGGCTGCTCTCCTGATACTTCAGGTCCTGGAGGAGAGAGGCATCAACGGCAATGGAGAAGTTGTATGACTTGTAGGGCCCCACAGGGATGAAGCTGGCGCGCATTGACCAGCAGTGGAGATCGCGCTGCAAGTTGCACGACATATTAGTGATCTTATTGAGCTGGAAATTATAGTTAGCGGAGAAATTGAAGTGCCAATTCTTCGTCACGCTAAGATTTCCATTGAAGCTTAGATCTTGAGAGAACTTGTAGGTAAACTCCCGAATTCTCGGATCAAAAGGACCCTGGCCCATAGTAAGGCTATAGTTAAAGCCCAGATTCCAGTCAATCACATTCTTGCTGTACCCGTATGGATCGTACTCGAGATCGCTCTGTCCGGAGGAGAAGAGGGAGCCTCCGCCACCGCCATCCGGAGAGTTGCCTGATCCTCCGCGTGGTCGCTGCTCGGTGCCGGGAGGATTGGCTGTGTCATCACCCTCATCCTTCTCGTCCTTGCGCCTCAGCCCCACCTTGGCAAGCAGCTCACTGAGGGTCTTCGGGTTAAGGTTGTAGGAGAAGCTTGTCGAGGTGCCTCTAAACCAGCCGATCCCCTTCCCAGCGGTGATGCGTAGCTTGTCGACACGGTAGGGTACTATCTTTCCGTCATACTCGTAGTAGTCCCAGATGTAGGGGTCAAAGGAGCCACCCAGCCTCAGCGTAAAGTCCTTGGTAAAACGGAGGGCTATATTGGCTTGGAAGTCACTCCATCGGAAGGAGTCGGCGGCAAAGTTGTAGGAGGTGGAGAAGGAGAGATTGTCTATCAGACTGATCTTTCGCGCCTTGACACTATCGCTCTTCGCAGCCAACTTTGCCTCGACATTATTGCTTACGGAGAGGCTGACGCTACCGCTTTTGCCTCTGCCGGGGACACCAAATAGCTGCCCATCGTAGGGACTGTACCACCTATCCAGTTGACGTCCGTCCCTACTGATGTATTGCAGATGCTCCCAGTAGCCAAACCTTGGGTCGGCGAAGTCAGGCTGGTAATTGAGTGAGATCGAGGGCTCCATACGGTGGCGAATCATCTCCACATTTTTTCCGGCCCAAGGGACCCATGACATGGGCTTAAAGAATCCGTAGATGGTCGTCGAGAGGGCGAGCGAGGCACGGAAGTCGTACACTCGATTGAAGCCATAGGTGGTGTCCACGGGGATGATATCGTTCTTCTCGGGATCGTAGGCGCGAGTCACCCGGGAGCTGTACCATCGCTCGTTGTAGCTTACCGAGGGGGTTACCTTAAAGTAATTAAGGAGGTCGAAAGAGGCACTCACAGGGATGGAGTGGCTGACGCCATTGCGCCAGTCCTTGATGAGATTGGTCCTGAAGAGTTGATTCTCCTTCGTGGTGATTGAGTTTCGCAACTGACCGGAGTAGGAGAGAGAGATCTTCTCGTACCAACGCTCCTTACCGACAGCTTTTTTCCGCTTAAAGGGGAAGATCCTGCTTGCCGACCAAGAGAGGTTGGGTAGCGTCACAGCTACCGTACTATCCTGGGAGCGCTGTGTGATGTCCACCGATCCGGTGATGGACCAGGGGCTATTGGGGAAACGTCTCGAGAAGCTGATCGAGGAGCTCTTGGTATTCTGACCCATCATCGCCTGATTATAGAGCGCGTTGAGGTCGTTGTGGTTGTAGGAAGAGGTGGAGAAATTAACGTTGGCAGAGAAGGTCCTGTAGGGATCAGCCTTAGGATCTTGCTGGTGGGACCAGGCGATGCGGAAGTCGGTACTCTCGGAGTAATCGCCGGCGATGCGGTCTCCGCGCTTCGTCTTGAGGTAGGAGGCGTTGACGGACCCGCTGTGCCGGTAGCGCCGACGATAGGTAGAGCGTCCTGTGAGCCCCCAGGAGCCCTTGGTATAGAGATCTCCGGTCACCTCGAGGTCTACATGATCATTGAGTGCCAGGTAGTAGCCCCCATTGCGGAGGTAAAATCCTCTGTCTCCCTCCTCTCCGTAGGTCGGCATCAGGAGTCCGGATGATCGCTTCGTAGTGAAGGGGAAGAATGCGAAGGGCAAGCCTATCGGCAGTGGCACGTCAGCCACTACGAGATAGACCGGTCCGGAGACCAGATCCTTGGCGGGGCGGACCTTAGCCTCCGTCATGGCGATGTAGTAGTGGGGATGCTCGTGGTTCTCACAGGTGGAGTATTTGCCGTCCTTCATATAGAGGTCAGAGTTCTCCATACGCTTGGTCTTCTGCGCCACGACATAGCCCTCGCCTTGCTTCGTGATCACGTCAGTGATGTAGCCACGCTGAGTCTTGACATTGTAGCGCATTGACTTCGCCTCGTACTCGTCCTGACCTGTGGTGATCTTGGCGTAGTGACGCTCTTTCTTGAGGGAGTCGGGATAGTCGATGTAGGTGGAGAAGATTGTCCCCGAGTCTGTCTTCATCTCCATAAAGTCTCCCGTGATCTTATTGTCTCCATAGTTGACTGTCCCCTCACCGTACATACGCACTATATTGCGCTTGGGGTAGATCGCAATGGAGTCATTGGAGGTGAAGTCCATCGGAGCCTTGAGCTCACTCAACAGACTATCCGGCACGATACTGTCCTTCCGAAGGCTATCCGCAGGGATGCTATCCCCGGGCTCCGTTCTACGCCCTTCCCTCGAGAGGGAGTCGGATGTTGCTATACTTTGGTCGAGGCTGTCTCTCAGTGCTTTTACCGTCTCTACTGAGCCTGTCGGTAGGGAGTCTGTGGCTACTGTGGGGGTCTCCTCCCTTGCCGGGAGGGAGTCCCTTGCTGCTGCCACCTTTGCCACCTCCTCAGCGGTGATGCTCCGCCGATGGACACCGCACCCGGTGACGAGAAACCCCACGAGGATCGACAGTGTGATCCACGTGCGGAAAGGATAGGAGAGAAAGTGGTGACCGTTAGCCTTCATGCAGTCCTAATAGTGAGCCAGTCATCCCTTCGGTGACAGCTTCGGGCAAAGGTACTATTTTACTTGCTCTTATCTGTGGTCAGGAGCACCACTGCCACGAGGATCATCAGTATCCCGAGGATACGGATAGGTGTCAGCACTTCGCCAAAGGCAATCACCCCGACCATGACTGCCGTCATAGGCTCCAGCGCACCCATCACTGCCGTCGGTGTGGAACCTATGAGATCTATTGCCTTGACCAGCGTGATATTGGAGATCGTGGTGGATAGGACACCCAGCAGCACTAAGTTGGTCCAGTCCATCGCCGAGGCAGGTAGCACCATCTTGTCGTCCGCAATGCAGTAGAGGGATAGGAAGACAGTGGTGATCAGTAGGATGTAGAAGGTCAGCGCCTCGTGGCTCAGCGTCCGGGCCACACTCTTATTGACCGTGATGATGTAGACGGCGTATAGGAATCCACTTGTGATTACCAGAGCAGGTCCCTCGGGATTGATGGGCTCTGAGGAGGTGACCCCACTGACGAGAGAGACCCCGGCCACAGCTGCCATGATCGCCATCATGCCTCTCTTGCTGAGCCGGACACGGAAGATCAGCAGCATAAGGAGGGCGACGAATATAGGATAGGTGAAGTGGAGGACCGTGGCCATACCGGAGGAGATATACTCGTATCCGGTGAGGAGCAGGTGTGCCGTGGCAAAGTAAAGGAAACTGAGGAAAAGGAGCCTGACAAGCTGCTTCCTCGTGATGCGGAGGGAGGACTTACGGACCAAAACGTATATGCTCATCGCCAAGGTGGCAAAGAGGAAGCGGTACATAAGGACCGTAGAGGTGGGCATCCCATCTGCGAGGAGCGGGACGCTGAAGAGAGGGATGAGTCCGAATGTAAAAGCTGAGAGAAGGGCGGCAGTGTAGCCCTCTGCTGTCTGATGTCTTTTCTTTGCGATCTCTGTCATTCGATATGCTGATTTGGTCGCAAAGGTAGCTCATTTCCGCTACAAAGAGCGCCCATGGGTCAGTCGTTATTGGGCAATCGCATCAGAGTCAGCACGCAACCTTTTACCGGTATTAGAGAATCCTTTTATCGGTATTAGTCGTCACTAATATCGGTAAAAGAATTACGCCAGAGGGATGGGGCGCTACTCCATCCTTCCCTGAGCCTTGCTTGTCCCACCCCAGTGATCAGCTATGGTCTGAGTAATAGAGATTTGTATAGATTGTCTCTCGTTACTGTTGGCCGCTGTCCTGGAGTACTATCGAGAGAGTGTCAAGCTTGTACCGATCCATCAGCGGCCTGAGGTGCTGCTCGATGGTGGGGCGCTCTCGGCGGAGGAGATTAAGTGCTACACTGGAGGAGCAGTGGATGACTAAGGTGGACTTGCTCTCGTCAAAGGTAAAGACAGGTCGGATCCGTCGCAGCCTGATCCCCGGCAGAGATTGCCACTGCTCGAGGAATGCCCGGTGTCGCTCAAGGTCGGTGAAGAGGGAGGGCTTATTCCCCTCTCTCATTTCCTGCAGTATCTTACCCAGTGTCTCCGACCTATAGATGCGCATAACCCCCTTAGAGTACTATAGAGACCCCGTCCTCCACCCGGACAATGGTATACTCCGTGTCCGGTAGCTGGGCGATGATCTGATCCAGGTATTTCCTATTGGTATCGGTCATAAAGATCTGCCCAAAGTCCTCCCCGGCCACCAGGTGGACGATCCTGTCGACCCTCTCCTCGTCAAGCTTGTCAAAGACATCGTCCAGTAGCAGTATCGGACTATTATTGGGGTAGAGTGTGGAGAGGATCTTGAACTGTGCAAACTTGAGCGCGATCATATAGCTCTTGCACTGACCCTGGGAGCCGATCTTCCGGATCAGCGTCTCCTCCAGGAGCATCTCCAGGTCGTCCTTGTGCGGACCGACAGTGGTATAGCCCATATAGAGATCCGCCTGTCGGGTCGCCTGCCACGCCTCTATGAAGTCCTCGGCAGAGGGAAGGTGATCTGTCGCGAGTGAGGGCTGATACCGGATGTCCACCATATCCCTTGACTCCGTGATGTAGCTGTAGTAGGAGAGGAAGATAGGCTTCATCCGCTCAGTCCAGTCGGCTCTGTGTCTGACGATTGTCTCAGCCTCACCAGCCATCTGGTGGTCTAGGATATTGAGGGTAGGGAGGTCGAGGAAGCCTTTATTCTTTAGGAGCGCATTACGTTGCCCGAGGAGCTTGTCGTAGTGCATCACTGACGTGAGGTAGGGATTGGACTCCTGCGAGATGAGCTGGTTCATAAACTTTCGCCGCTCCACGCTGCCGCCTCGTATCAGGTCTATGTCGGAGGGAGCGATCATCACGACCGGTAGCTGCCCTATGTGATCGGTGATGCGGTCGTATCGCTTGCGATTCCGCTTGATCACCTTGGGCTTCTCCGTGGTGACACCGATATTGATCGCCACCTCGTCCTCACCCATCTGATACCCTCCTTGGAGGATAGCATAGGTCTCACCCTTCCGGATCACCATCTGGTCAGGCACATGGAGGTGCGACTTGGTGAAGGAGAGGTAGTAGATGCTGTCCATGAGGTTTGTTTTCCCCATGCCGTTATTGCCGATGATGCAATTGAGCTTATCGGAGAAGGTCAGGTCGCAGCTCTCGATATTCTTGAAGTTGGTGAGCGAAAGGTGTTTCAGGATCATCTCGTGATGTGCTATTACTGACGGATCAGTGTACTACGGAGACGAAGGAGCAGCTCGAGACCCTTCAGTCCGGTGAGTCGCCAAGCTCTGTTAGCGAGTCGCACCTTTGGGCTTTGGTCATAACTTAGGAGGTACTGGTGCTCCCGCATCCAGGGCTCTATGCTCTGCCTTTCGTCCTTAGTGAGTACATCCATATGGCTGAGTAGGATGCAGTACTCTGTAGCGTAGAAGGAGAGGAGTGCCTCTCTCATCCCAGGCGAAGGTTGGCTGTCAGCGAGCTGAAGCCCGTCCTCGATGATGAAGACTAGGTCGTGGAAGCGTCTCGGGGAGTACTCCCTTGTGATCGAGCCGTCCACCTCCTGCCGGTAGCCATAGAGGTAGTCGTGGAGGAAAAGACTGCCCTCTGCATGACAGAGAAGGCGCATAAACCACGGGATGTCCTCTGAGGTGATCCCCGGGATGAAGGATAGCTCACTCTTGATGAGGAAGTCTCGGCGGAGAATCTTGATGCAGGCACTCATGGGGGTGTCTCCTGACCGAAGGATGCTCCTCAGCGCCTCCTCGCCACTGACTACCTCCGGGACGTAGTTGCCGAAGTCTCTCCAGCGTCTCTGCCTTTCCTTTGAGAAATAGTAGACCCAATTGAACCCGATAAAGTCGCACTTCGGATGGCTATCCATAGCGTCAAGAAGCGTGGTGAGCGTATCCTGCCGTAGCCAGAAGTCGTCGCTGTCTAAGAAGAGGACAAACTCCCCCTGAGCTCTTGCCAGACCATTATTTCGTGCAACGCTCAGCCCCTGATTGAGCTGGTGCAGCACCTCTATCCGAGGATCGTTCGCTGCGAATTGGTCGCAGACCGTCCCGCTACCATCGGTGGAGCCATCGTCGACGATGATGGCGTGCCAGTCAGTGAAGTCCTGATGCACGACACTCCTGATGCACTCCTCGAGAAATCGAGAAGTATTGTACACCGGGATGACAATGGAGACGCGAGGCATCGTCAGAAGGTCGCTTCGGCAGAGAAGGTCGCTCCATCCCCACGGAAACCCTTGATCGGGGGCTGGACCTTGGTGATCGAGACGGAGGCCCGATTGATTGAGAGTGACGCTGTCTCCAGCTCCTGCAGGATCCTATAGGCCACATGCTCTAAGAGGTCAGAGGGACGCTCCTCAGTCATCACACGTCGTACCAGATCGTAGAGATCAGCGTAGCTGATCGTCTCTCCCACGTTGTCACTCATCATGGCGGAGTGCTCTGTAGGCCAGACAGAGAGGGAGACGCTGTAGGTATTACCTGCCACTTTTTCCCTCTCTTCCACACCATGACCGGCACGGAAGAGGAGATTAGTGAGATCAATCCTTGTCTGAGTGATTTTCATTCTTTAGTCGCTTGATCTGATCGGTGAGTGAGTAGTCATGGATGATGCGGAAGAGATCCTCCACCAGATCAGGCGAGATCCCGTAGAGCTCTGCCTGACGCCTGTGGTGATGGATCATACTCTCAAGCCGTGCTGACTGTAGGGGCGTGAGGTGATGAGTTGCCTTCCACGCACCTATCTCAGTGGTCAATTCGGATCTCATAGAGAGGAGATGGATGAGGTCACTGTCGACCTTATCTACCAGCTCCCTGTAGGCAGTGAGGGCGCAGTCACCATGGGTAGACTCCACCTTGAGGAGTGTACTTATCTCCTCAGGGATGATCTGCTGAGCTGCATCTGTCAGGGCCGTCTCCGGGTGGTAGTGACTCTCGATGAAGAGCCCATCGTAGTCTCTACGCTGCGCCTCCTCAACGATCTCTCTCAGTAGACGACGGTCTCCAGAGATGTGACTCGGGTCACAGAGGATCGGGAGCTCCGGATTGTGAGACTTAAAGTCATCTACCGCCTCCCACAAGGGATCATTACGGAGGAGTCCACCCGCCACTGTGGTGAATCCTCTCAGGATCAGTCCTATCCTTATCAGGTGATGGCGCTGTAGTCGCTCGACTGCCCCTTGCCACAGATGGAAGTCTGGCGCTATGGGATTCTTGACCAGTATGGTCAGATCACTACCATCGAGGACCTTTGCTATCTCCTCCACTACGAAAGGGGATCCTGTAGTGCGGGCACCAAGCCAGACGAAGTCACACTTGTACCTGAGTGCTATCCGAGCATGCTCCGGTAGGCAAACCTCAGTCCCCACTTTGAGCCCCAACTCGTCAGCAGCCTCGCGCATCCAGCGTAGCCCGATCTCCCCGACACCCTCGAAGGTACCCGGTCGTGTCCGGGGCTTCCAGGCGCCGGCACGGACCACCCCGATCCCACACTCCTTGAGTCGGCGCATGGTCTCATAGATCTGCTCCTGAGACTCGATACTGCAGGGACCAGCGATGATCGGGAGATCGCCCTCAGGCAATATCTCCCCGGGGAAGAGCGAAGGGATCATCAGGGATGGAGTACTCGTACTGCTGTCTCGACCAGCTTATAGGTATTGGATAGGGTGTCGCAGACTTCAGCTCCTGCCGCATTGGTATGCCCACCGCCGTTGAAGAACTTGGTGGCAAATTCATTTACGGCAAAGCTCCCCTTGCTTCGCATAGAGATCTTGGTGTACTTCGGCATCTCATGGATCAGGATCGAGAATTCGATGTCCTTAGCTGCGAGGGGATCATTCACCAATCCCTCTACGTCACCGGTCTGGTAATTGTACTTTCCCTTATCTGCCATACTTAGGGTGATGATGGCAGTCTTGAACTGAGGGAAAAAGGTGATCTTGTCAGCCATCAAGTGCGCTGTGAGGCGCAGCTTATCGATGGTAAAGCTCCTATTGATAGCGTCGTAGACGGCATCCTTTCGCACCCCCAGCTCGAGCAGCTCTGAGATGACCTGATAGATCTCGGGGTCCTCAGAGTTGTAGGCAAAGTTCCCCGTATCAGTCATCATACCGGTATATATAGCTGTGGCTGCTTCCGTGGACAGCAGGTCTCTCCATTCCATCGCACGGATCAGCTCATAGACAATCAGGCAGGTGGAGGATCTGTCGGGATAGGAGAAAGAGAGGTCTGCAAAGTCGGAGGGGTAGGGATGGTGATCGATCAGAAGCTTAAGCGCCTCTGACTCCTCCAGCGGGGCGGTCAGTTGCTCGACCCGCTTTGTCTCATTGAAGTCAAGGCAGAAGAGCCCCTCCGCCTCACGTATTGCCTGGAGAGCCTCCTCGGGCTTATCCTTAGCAATCAGTGCCTCCGAAGCCCCGGGCAGGAAGGCAAAGCTTTCCGAGTAAGCCGTCGGGTAGACAACCGTGGCGGAGTGTCCTAAGGTTCGAAGAAGTGAGGCAAAGCCGAGTGTGGAGCCAACAGCGTCACCATCCGGTGAGACGTGCCCCAAGAGTGTGATACGACGTGGTACGGAGAGGAAGTCCTGTAGCTTGGCGAGGTCTTCTTTAGCAAAGTCTATCTTCATTTGGTCTTATTTCTTAGATCGGTTACCGGGTCTTCTCCCACCTCTACCACGAGAGGATCCTCCTCGTCTACCGGAGCGACCCTTTCCTCTATCCTCTGAGGAGCTTGGCTTACCAGGCTTAAAGTCTGCCGGGAAGTCCGGTCGCTGCAACTTGTAGCCGAGGAATTTCTCGATCCTGGCAAATGAGTCCTTATCCCTCGGGGAGACAAAGGTGACTGCTGAGCCACCCAGGTTGTCTCCGCGCGATGTGCGACCAATGCGGTGGACATAGTCCTCCGGGTCGGAAGGCACGTCGAAGTTGATGATCAGCTCGATATTATCGATGTCGATGCCGCGTGAGAGGATATCGGTAGCCACGATGACGCTGGCATGTCCATTTCGGAAGCGGTGCATCACCTCATTGCGCTCCTCCTGGCTCAGGTCGGAGTGCATCTGCTCGACCGAGTGCCCTTGCATACGCAACATACGAGCAGCCTCCTTGACCCTCTTCTTAGCTGCGAGGAAGACGATGCACCTCTCCGGTCGCTGCTCATTGAGTAGTGATACCAATAGTGATAGCTTATCGTCATCGGACACAACGAAAGCGGACTGGCTGATGCTCTCAGGGGGACGTGAGATGGCGATATTGACCTCCTTTGGCCGACGCATAATCTTGCGGGCAAAGGTTCGGATCTGCTCCGGCATAGTGGCAGAGAACATCACGGTCTGCACACCTTTCTTTGGCAAGAGGGACTGGATCTTGAGTATATCCTCCGAGAAGCCCATATCCAGCATCCGGTCTGCCTCATCGAGGATGAAGAAGCTCACCTGTGAGAGGTCAACTGAGTTCATATCAATATGGGACAGCAGGCGCCCGGGGGTGGCTACGATAATATCGGCACCCTTGGCCAGCGCTCTGCGTTGCTGCTCATACTCTATGCCGTCGGTCCCTCCGTAGATCGGCTGAGCATTGACCTTGACGTAATAGGCAAAGCCATCGATCTGACGGTCGATCTGCTGCGCCAGCTCTCTCGTCGGCGCCATAATGACGCAATTGACGTGATCCTTTGGGTAATCCCCGTAGGCTAATTCGCTCAGGACCGGGAGTAGATAGGCAGCAGTCTTGCCGGTACCGGTCTGAGCACAGGCGATGATATCCTCACCGTCCATAATTAGGGGAATCGTTGCTGCCTGTACCGGAGAGGGCTTGCCATAGTTCATTGTCTCCACCGCATCCTCGACATCAGGGTGGAGACCAAAGTCATAAAAGGAGTCTATCTGTGACTCTTGCTTGGTCATATTTCTATCTTACGTACTATTGTTCTGTCGTATCTGTCTTGCGGATCCTCTGATTGAGGGTGTCTCTCAGACTCTCTGCATCAGACCTGATGAGCCATACCTGGGGTGCCTCCAGCGATATGTCAGTAACCACTCGGATCTGTGGAAAGCGCTCAGCCATCTCTTTGGCGAGGTTATGCTTCACCACCGCGAAGTAGATCTTCCCCTTTACCATCTCCAGCATCATCTCGAGAGGCGGCAGATCGATCTCGCATGGTCGGATGGCCGTATAGGAGATGTCGTGGAGGTTTTGGAGGATCAGGCGCACCTCCCTGTCCTCGGCAGAGTAGTAGACCTCCACGGGACTGGGACCACTCAGTACATCACCCCAGGAGAGACTGTCCTGCAGACTCATCAGTGCATAGTGCGAGCTACTGATTGGGTCTGTCGTGAGGAGGTCGGAGCTCTCCGATAGATCTGTGGAGGCTTGCTGAGTGGCTAGTATGTCGACCCTCTTCTCCCTCAGCAAGTCTGTCCCAAGGCTCTTCTCAGATACCGGCACCCATATATAGCTTATGCCGGTCAGCAGCCTGTCTGCCACCGCAGGCAAGCTTCCGGAGATCTCCCCCTTTTCATCGATCTCAAAGAGCCCCGGCTCCATTACCACCGCTATCCGTAGTGGATGAAGACTATCTCCTGTGGGGACTTGTGCCATCCTCTCTATCGGGCCAAGAGTCTCTCGCTGGGAAGTGCCTCGGCGAAGTACGATAAAAAGGAGTACCCCGAGGATCACCACGAGCGCCCCAATCAAGGATGCATAGGATCTACTGACCTTCATACTCGGGTATCAATTCTTTAGGTCCACAACTACACCAAACTGCACCTGAGGTGGGTAAGTGGGGTAGTAGGGCATAGTGAAGTGGTTAGGCTTTAATATCTGCGAGCCGACATTGTAGTATCTCACGAAGACGCGTGCTCGCTTGAGATGAAAATTGGCATACGCTGTCATCATAGGAGCGTCCCCACCGATAAGGATCTTATCCTGAGGGGTAAACATCTGTGTAGTCGGCTCATAGTAGGGTGCCGTATAGCTGCTGTGCCACTTGGCATCCACACCCACCTGCAGGGTCATCACCTTGGCAATGAGTCCGCTGAAGTAGAGATTGGCATACGCAGCAAACTCCGGCATCGGGATCACGTAGCTGTCGCTACTACTCTGCCAGACGAAGGAGGTCTCGAGATTGACAAACCTCCACCTTACTGCTTGGTCAAAGCCAGCACTGATCACTCTGACGTTGCCCTCATGCTGGATCGGCTGATAGGACACAGAGTCGACCTGATAGGGATGCTGGATCGTCTCCGCACGTACAAAGAGATGAGACTCTGTCGCAGGGATAGTAAGGTCAGCTCCGAGTCTCAGCCGCTGAGTATTCTTTAGGTCTCTATCCCAGGCGTGGAATGTACTCTTGAAGTGCTCCAAGAAGTAGGGTGGCACTGTATTGAGGAAAAGTCCATTCCCACTCAGGATCACGTTCCTCTTGAAGAGCTTCATCCTCAGATCCACGTTACCCCTCACATCGATCTCACCGGCGCGATAGCCCTCGACACCTACCTGTCCCTGCACATACCACTTCAGGTGCTTGAAGGAGTCGCTCTTGATCCTCCCACCGACGAGGGTGGAGTGTAGCTTGGACCCCTGCTCTTCGTAAGGGAGATCCAGTCGCTCAGCATCCTCAGGCAGGATGAGTGGCTGCTTATTGATCTGGTAGTCAAAGGAGGCAAAAGCGCTGATGCCCATCTTCGCCCACTTGTGGAAGCCCTCCATCAGCTCTACACCCACGGTATTCGATATGGTAGCGCTGCTGAAGCGTTCGTAAGGATAGTACTTCATCCCCTCCTGCTTGGGGATGAATTTCTCCTTAAATCGATCAAGCAAGGCAGGATCCTGAGAGACAAACTCGTGGCTGCCTCGCTCTATCGTCAGGTCATGGAAGATCGAGGTGACGGGGACGAAGACCTTCTTCACTACTTCGTCTTTCTCCTCGTTGTTGTCTTCGTCTCCCTTATCCTTCGGTGGTGCACTCCTCCTAAGTATCTTCTGCTCCTTAGGTGCTTCTGTCGGTGCTGCAAGGGAGTCGGGCTCAGTAGCCACTAACGGTGCTGCTGGTAGTGAGTCCTGCTTGGCTACTTCGTCCTTTAGTGGAGTCTTGGGGGGGGCGACCAACTTCCCATCCTTATCGTACTCTCGGTAGCGTCCGAGGCGATACCTGTGGTGAAGCCGTCCGCGACCATAGGAGGCGGAGTTCCAGGTGGACTTATATCGGGTCGGGATGTCGCGAGGTAGCAGCGTGCGTCGTCCGCCGGCTATCTCCTCCACATTGGAGATATACCTCATATCGGTGATACCGCCATTCTCCTGGTTGATGACGTTGGTATTCCCCACCTCGGCAAAGAGCTCATACCGCCCCTTGGTGTAGGAGCCAAAGATTCGATAGGTGAGCGCTTGGGAGGCGGTATTATTGTACACGCCATTGGCCTTGTCAATCTCGGCTTCCCCGCCGAGATTGACATTGGGACCCAGGTTTGTGGTAAAGAGGGCATGTAGGAGCTGCTCCAACTCGTTGGATCCGCCCAGCTTCTGCACGCTAAGGTAGGTGTAGGGTACCTTGGTGTCAAAGTACCTCGCCATAGTCCCTCTCCTGAGAAGGTGGAAGTAGGGCGCCAAGTAGTAAAAGTCTCCCCACTGGTCGATCGGCTGGTCAAAGTAGACTTTGGACTGATAGGGACCTGCATAGGTGCCTAAGTAGCTCTCCGCGACGCTCCTGCCCTCGATGTGCTCTCGCCTGAAGGAATTGAGCTTGAGGGTATCAATGGGAGCCGGTCGCAGGTCTCCCGTGCGACCGGTCAGGTAGTAGCTCTCGAGCGTCCCGTGCCGATCTGCATCGGTGTCGTCATTGAGTAGCGAGTCGGGGGCGATGATACGATCCCGAAGTTGCTTGTCGATGTCGATCTGTCCCAGTGCCCTTCCTCCACCGAGGAGCATAAGGCAGCAGGTAGCAAGGATAGGAAAAAGGCTACTCCTGCTCATCTCGGAAGTCGATTGCCAAAGGTGAGAGCTCTCTTCGAGCGGAGAGCAAGTGCCTCATCGAGCACTCCTCCTCGCACTACAGGAGCTCCATTAAGTATCGTCCCGACGACGCTGCTACGGAAGGTCTCTCCCTCAAAGGGACTCCATCCACACTTGCTTCGGATCACCTCCTTTGTCACGGTAGTACTCTTATGAGGGTCTACCAGCACCAAGTCAGCGTAGTAGCCCTTACGGATAAATCCTCGCTCCTCGATGCCGTAGAGTAGGGCGGGATTGTGTGCCATATACTCCACTACCCGCTCGATCGGGAAAATCCCCTCACGGACCAGCTCCAGCATAAGGGGTAGGGAAAACTGCACCAGCGGTCCGCCGCTCTTTGCTTCCAGGGCGCCGCCCACCTTCTCTTCCGGCAGGTGGGGCGAGTGGTCTGTCGAAACCACATCGACGAGGCCGCTATTGATGGCGGCTCTCAGGGCAGCTCGGTCGCGCTCGGTCTTGATGGCGGGATTCCACTTTACCCTTGCCCCAAGTCGCTCGTAGTCCTTATCGGTAAACCAGAGGTAGTGCACGCAGACCTCCCCGGTGATCCTCTTGCTGCCGAATCCCTCTGCTGTGCGAGGCCTCAGCAATGACAGCTCGTCCTCCGTGGAGAGGTGGAGAATGTGAAGTCTTGCCCCTGTCTCCTCCGCCATGGCGACTGCTCGTCTGCTACACTCATAGCACGCCTCTCGACTCCTGATAAGGGGATGAAACTTTACCTCCGGATCATCTCCGTACAGTGCAGTATACTTCGCCTTATTGGCCCGGATGATCTCCTCATCCTCACTATGGATGCAGATCAGTGTGGGACACTCCGTAAAGATCCGACGGAGCGTCTCCGGAGAGTCGACCAGCATATTGCCGGTGCTGGAGCCCATAAAGACCTTTACCCCTGGGGTGTGCTTCAGATCAAGCCTTGAGAGCAGGTCTACATTCTCATTCGTAGCGCCGAACATAAAGGAATAATTCCCCATCGACTCCTCCTCAGCGCGTCTCATCTTGTCCTCCCACGTCTCAAGTGTGGTGGTCTGAGGGAGGGTATTGGGCATCTCGGCATAGGAGGTGACTCCTCCCAGCAGGGCAGCGCCACTCTCCGAGGTGATCGAGCCCTTGGCGGTCAGCCCCGGCTCCCGGAAGTGGACATGCATATCGATCACCCCCGGTAGGCAGAGCAGTCCCTCTGCCTCGAGGACCTCATCAGCTGAGGGTAGGGGCTCCTCGTCGCGGATGATCTCCGTGATACGCTCCCCGGTGATCAGGATCGAGCCACGGAATGACTCGCCCTCATTGACGATCTCAGCGTCGTGGATCAGTAGTCTCTTCTCGTCTCTTCTCATATCCTGTTGTCTTGGGTATCTTGTGGGTGAGTGACCAGTAACGCATCTTAAGCACACCGAAGAAAGCTTCGCCAAAGATACCTGAGCTCATCTTGCTGACTCCCAGTCGCCTATTCACAAAGATAATCGGCACCTCCTGTATCCTGAAGCCACAGAGCGTCGCTGTGTACTTCATCTCGATCTGGAAGGCGTACCCCTTGAAGTGGATCTTATCCAAGTCAATCGCCCGAAGCACCTCGGAGCGGTAGCAGACAAAGCCTGCCGTGGCGTCATAGACCTTCATCCCCGTGATCGTACGGACGTAGAGGGAGGCAAAGTAGCTCATCAGCACGCGACCAAGAGGCCAATTGACCACATTGATACCGGTCAGGTATCTCGACCCCACCGCCACGTCAGCTCCGCCACTGTGACACGCCTCGTAGAGCTTGGGTAGAGACTTGGGATCGTGGCTAAAGTCGGCATCCATCTCCAAGATGTAGTCGTACTCGTGCTCGAGAGCCCACTTGAATCCAGCAATATAGGCAGTCCCCAGCCCCTGCTTGCCACTGCGACTGAGCAGGAAGACCCGTCCCGGTAGCTCCTCAGCGATCTTGGTCACCTCGGCACCGGTGCCGTCGGGCGAACCGTCGTCCACGACAAGGATGTCAAAGGAGGGATCGCTCAGCTCCAGCACAGCGGCCGTGATGGCACGGATATTCTCTATCTCATTATAGGTAGGTATGATGACAAGCTGTCGCGTCATAGTTTATTTTCCTTTTCTGTGTGACTGAGGGCAAAAAAAGTGTAGGCAACGAAGACCGTACCGATCACGAAGAAGAGGATCCACATACTCCTGCCCTCTACAGCAGAGCCCCCGGCAATCATGTACATAGCAGCACCGAGGAAGTTCATCCGCATCAGTCGCTTGGCACGTACCCCGAGAGTACTCACCCGACGGGCATCGGAAATATGGCTGATGATGATCAAGAGCCCGCCTGCAAAGAGGGTCCATCCGCCCACCTGGGGAAGCCAGATATGGAGAATGGCCCCGAGGGCGCAGGCTATCAAGCCTGTCGGGTAGAGAGTGCTACTGATGGTCATGTGTGGTCTCTTCTGACTACCACTCTGTAGGTCTGTCATTACTTCTTGTCCGGGTCTGTGAGCAAGTAGAGATCTTCGTCCTTCTCCTTCATTAGATAGCGCTCTCTCGCATACTTCTCGAGCATATCACGCTTGTACTTGATCTCATCAAGGTGTCTCTGAGACTTCTTGATCTCATCCTTGTAGTACTGATACTCCTCCTGCTTCTCCTTGAGCTGTCGGGAGGTCTTGATCTGAGACCAAATACTATGCTGACCAGGGACCACAAGCATAACGGCAAGTAGTCCGGTCATCAGGAAGAGTGGATTGACGTTGTAGAAGAAGTCTTTCACCCTATGCCAATATCCCTTAGCTGACATAATGGAAGTCTATATAAAGAGCCGATGAAGAGTTAGTCGAACGTTACTACTATCTGACTACAAAGGTAGCAAATAATCCGCCTCTGGTGGATGGAGAAGCGATATTGCAGAAAGCAGTCGTGTGCTCATAGGGGGTGGATCTTGATGAGTAGGTACGCATATTATAAGTCCACACTTCTTTCCGACCTGATGATTGCCTACAGGGATGCAATCTATGCGGAGCGAAAAAGCCCGAGTCAATCGTCCATCCTAACCGCCCATGGAGGCGTCTATCTAATACCGATATTAGAGAAGACTAATACCGGTATTAGACAAGACTAATATCGGTAAAAGAATTGAGCCTGCAGTCGGGGCGATTTTTCTGACATCTGTCGGTAGACAAAAAGAGTATGTCCGGTCTCTGATCAGGAGCCGGATGGTGGTGATAGGCCTCGAGGACTATCGCAAGCGCTTTGTAGTGCCGGAATAAGTCATCAATGCTGCTTTTAGTGTCTATTTGTCCGCTCCTATGAGGGGTATATGCCCCATTCGTCGCTCTCTGACTAACTTTTCTGACTGCTATGGTCGGGAGGTGTCGTAATAATTGTGTACTTTCGCAATTGTGAAGTACGAAGCACAAATACCTTTTTAATCATAACACGTACACATGTCAAAATTCTTATCCCTTATGACCCTTGCGGCGACCGGAGCACTTATGCTATGCTCTCCGGTGAGTGCAACAACGGCAAGTGAGACCGCCGGCGAGGGTAAAGTCTTCACCGCTGAGGCGATGCACAAGCTTTATCGCATCGGGGGCATCCAGCTCTCTCCGGACGGGAAGCACTTCATCTACACCCGCACTATGGCTCAGCTCGAGCAGAATAACTTCTACTCCGAGATCATGGTCGGTGAGACTGGTAAGCCTGGTAGCGGACGAGCCATCCTCGGCAAGAATGCCGGTCACTCTCCGATTTTCCTCGATGATCAGACGATTGCTTTTGTCTCCACAAAGGGCGATAAAGCTCAGATCGCTCTCTGCAACTTAGACGGCAGTAACCTCCGCGTGGTGTCGGACTATGACTTCGATGTGATCGACTTCCTTTACTCTCCCGATCGGAAGAAGGTGGTCGTCATCCGCGAGGTGATGCTCCCGGAGATCTCCAAGGAGGAGAACCCTGATCTCGGGAAGCAGACCGGGCATATCTACGACGACTTGATGTACAAGCATTGGGATGAGTGGAATGTCTCCGTGCCTCAGTCCTTCATCGCCACGGTAGGCACCGATGGCAATGTCTCCAAGGAGCTTCGCTCAATCCTCAATGAGGGCGAGCTCTTTGAGTTGCCGACCAAGCCCTTTGGCGGTACAGAGCAGCTGAGCTGGACCAAGGACAGCAAGCAGATCGCCTACTCGTGCCGTAAGAAGGTGGGCAAGGAATACGCTGTCTCGACCAATACGGATATTTATCTCTTTGACCTCCAGAGTGGCAAGACGACTAACCTGACTGAGGGGATGATGGGCTACGATACCAATCCCACCTTCTCTCCCGACGGGACTAAGCTCGCGTGGCTCAGTATGGAGCATGACGGCTGTGAATCGGACCTCCCGAGGATCTTCGTGATGGATATGAAGAGCGGGAAGAAGACCTTTGTCTCCAAGGACTATGAGTACTACCCACAGCAGCTGGGCTGGTGCTCTTGTGGTAAGAAGCTCCGCTTCGTTACCCCGGATCACGGCACGTCCAATCTCTTTAGCATCAATATCGAGACCGGGAAGGCTGAGCAGATGACAAAGTACGATCTCGCCGATGTGACGGGTTTCGCAGGCGAGGGTAAGGAGATGCTCCTCACCATACAGTCGATGGCTGAGCCGACCTCCGCCTTTGCTTACGATGTAGCAAGGGGGGAGGCGACGAAGCTGACCCCTGACAATGATGCCTTCCTTGCTGACTATACCAATGTAACTGTACAGCGTCACATCGTCAAGACGACCGATGGCAAGGATATGATCACTTGGTTCATCCTGCCGCCCAACTTTGACCCCAGTAAAAAGTATCCCACCGTCCTCTTCTGCGAGGGAGGTCCACAGAGCCCGGTGACACAATTCTGGAGCTACCGCTGGAACTTCCGCACCTTTGCCTCCGCTGGCTTCATCATGGTAGCGCCTAATCGTCGCGGCACCATCGGTAATGGTAAGGAGTGGACGGAGCAGATCTCCGGTGACTATGGTGGTCAGAATATCAAGGACTATCTCTCTGCGATCGACTATGCTGCCACACTGCCCTATGTGGATAAGGATCGGCTCGGTGCCACCGGTGCCAGCTATGGAGGATTCTCTGTCTACTATCTCGCCGGGCACCATGAGGGCCGCTTCAAGGCGTTCGCTGCTCACGCCGGGATGTTCAATCTCGATGCGCAGTATCTGGAGACAGAGGAGCTCTGGTTTACCAACTGGGACCTCGGTGGTCCCTTCTGGGAGACAGATAAGGAGCGAGTACGCAACTCTTACTCCTTCTCACCTCACCACTTCGTCGACAAGTGGGACACGCCGATCCTCTGCATCGCCGGTGGGTATGACTTCCGCATCCTCTACTCTCAGGGTATGCAGGCCTTCAACGCTGCTCAGCTGCGAGGCATCCCCTCTCGTATGCTTTACTTCCCCGACGAGAGCCACTGGATCCTGAAGCCACAGAATAGCGTCCTCTTCTATCGCACCTGGATCGACTGGATGAATAAGTGGCTCAATAAGAAGTAACACGAGCCCTACAAAGCAAAAGAGAGGCTGCCCGATCATCTCGGACAGCCTCTCTTGTATTATAGGTCTCGGACAGGATCCCAGACGGGGGTGGAGGGAAGTGGGGCAGTGAAGGTGATCGGCTCCCGTCGGACCGGGTGGATCAGCGTGAGTGAGCGGGCGTGGAGAGCTATGGACGCATCTGGGAGGGGGTGAGAGGCGCCATACTTGACATCACCGACGATCGGGCAGCCTATGGCTGCCAGCTGGGCACGGATCTGGTGATGCCGTCCGGTGTGGAGGTGGATCTCCAGTAGCGTCTGCCCTTCGGTAGGCTGAGCCACCACTCGATACTCCAGCACCGCCTCCTTCGACTCCTTTGTCCCCACGCGGACCGAGTAGCTCTTATTTTGATCCCTATTGCGAAGGAGATGGTGGGTCAGAGTGGCAACAGGACGCTCCGGGCGTCCCTCGACAAGGGCGAGGTAGACCTTCTCAAGGTCGTCCCTACGGCGAAAGGCGTCATTGAGTCGGGTGAGTGCCTTGCTGGTGCGAGCGAAGAGCACCACCCCGCTCACCGGTCGGTCTAGTCGGTGTGCCACCCCGAGGAAGACAGCACCGGGTTTCTTGTATTTCTCCTTTATATAGGCTTTACAGGTCTCTACAAGTGGTTCATCCCCGGTACGGTCCCCCTGTACGATCTCACCGGGAGCCTTGGAGACAGCGAGCAGGTGGTTGTCCTCGTAGAGTACCTCCATCGGATCAGAGTGCCATACCGCCACAGACCTGCAGCACCTGTCCGGTGATGTAGGAGGCGTCATCAGAGAGGAGGAAGGCAACTGCTCGGGCAACATCCTCCGGAGTGCCTGCCCGACGAAGCGGGATCTCTGCAGTCCACGCCTTCGTCTGCTCCTCGCTTAGCTGAGAGGTCATATCAGTCAGGATAAATCCGGGTGCGACCGCATTCACCCGGATGCCGCGACTGCCCACCTCCTTGGCGAGCGACTTCGTGAAGCCTACGATCCCGGCTTTGGAGGCGGAGTAATTGGTCTGACCGGCATTGCCGTGGAGACCAACGACCGAGGAGAGGCTGACGATGGATCCGCTGCGAGCGCGGATCATAGTGGGGAGTAGGGCAGAGGTGACATTGAAGACACTCTTCAGATTTGCACCGATAACGCTGTCCCACTGCTCCTCGTCCATGCGCATCAGGAGTCCATCGCGAGTGATACCGGCATTATTAACTAAGTAATCAATGGTGCCGAAGTCTCTGAGCACGTCAGCGACAAAGACCTTGGCTGCCTCGTGGTCTGCAGCATCAAGAGCGTAGGCCTTGGCCTCCACTCCCATTCCACGGAGCTCCTCCTCGAGAGAGGTAGTATTGGCATTGAGAGATCTGCCACAGAAGGCTATTTGGACGCCTCTCGAGGCAAGCTCAATACAGATGGCGCGACCGATGCCACGGCTTCCACCGGTGACGATGGCAGTCTTGTGAGTCTGAGTAGTAGTCATATCGTGTATTGGATTATTCTTTGTCCTCTGTCTCATTACCTATCCCCTTGAGGATAAGGTCGTAGACGATAAAGTAGGTGCGCATGAGCGACTCCCGTGAGCGTCCCAGCTGCCCCCGGATGTAGGGTACCTCGAGCCCCTTAAGGCAGGCGTGCAGGAGCATCGTGGTGCGGGTCGGGTCAATGGTGGGGCGAAAGTAGCCCCCTGCAATCCCCTCCTGAAGCATCTGGCGGATGAGGCGTCGCTCGAGTACATCGAAGCGCACTCTGGCCCGCTCGAGGGTGGCTATGTCATTGAAGAACTCAGCCTCTAGTGTCCCATTCCACATTACTACGTTATTGATCATCTCCTCACGGCGACCTATGTAGCGCATAAGTTTCTCCGGTGTGGGGACGGGCTGATTAACAAACTTCTCCAGCTCGCTGTAGAGGAAGTCAAACTCCTCCTTGATCACCTCCAAGTAAATGTCCTCCTTGGTGCTGAAGTAAGTGTAAAGGGTTCGACGACTCTTGCCGGCACTCCTGGCGATGCCATTCATCGTCGTGTCACGGAAGCCCAGCGAGGCGAAGAGGTCTCGAGCTACCTTGACGAAGTGCTGTCGAGTCCGCTCCGCCGTTGCTGTACGACGTTTCCGTTTCTTTACCTCAGCCATTGGGGTCACTTCTCTCGGAAGAAGATGTTGATCGGGGTGCCACTGAAGTCCCAGTTGGCCCGTATCTTATTCTCAAGGAAGCGCTTGTAAGGCTCTTTGATCCACTGTGGCAGGTTGCAGAAAAAGACAAAGCTCGGGACAGTAACACCGGGGAGCATGGTGATGTACTTGATCTTGATCATCTTTCCCTTGATCATTGGGGGCGGGGTGGCGCCTATGATAGGGAGGAGTACCTTATTGAGCTGACCGGTGGAGATGCGAGTCTTCCGCTTGGCATAGATCTCCTCAGCGAGGTCAAGGATCTTAAGTACCCTTTGCCTCGTCAGGGCGGAGATGAAAAGGATCGGGAAGTCGGTGAATGGAGCCAGTCGGGCGCAGATGGCTGCCTTGTAGGTCTCCATTACTTCCTTCCCTTTCTCCTCGATCAGGTCCCACTTATTGACACAGACGATGAGTCCCTTGTTATTCTTCCGGACGATGGAGTAGACATTGACATCAACGGCCTCAATGCCTTGGGTGGCGTCAAGCATTAGGACGCAGACGTCAGAATTCTCTATCGCTGTGATGCTACGGAGTACCGAGTAGTACTCGATGTCCTCGCTCACCTTCCTCTTCTCCCTCACACCAGCGGTGTCCACGAGGAGGAGGTTGTGGCCAAAGCGATCATAATGAGTGTAGATGGAGTCCCTCGTGGTGCCGGAGACATCGGTCACAATGTGGCGATCCTCATCCAATAGTGTATTAACTAAGGTGGACTTACCGGCATTGGGACGGCCAACGATGGCGAGACGAAGCATATCCGGTACCTTCTCCTCCTCGACGCTATCTTCCGGAAGCATCGAGACCAGGGCGTCGAGGAAGTCACCCGTGCCGGCGCCATTGGTGGCAGAGATTGGGTAGGGGTCCCCGAGTGAGAGGGCGTAAAACTCCGCAGCGTAGGCATCCATAGTAAAGTTGTCAGCCTTATTTGCCACCACCATAAGTGGCTTGTCTGTGCGACGAAGCATATTCGCAATCTCCATATCCAGTGGAGTGAGTCCCTCCTTCACATCGACGAGGAAGACGATCAGATCAGCCTCTGCAAGACCCATCTCTACCTGCTTATTGATGGCGGACTCAAAGGTCTCATCACTCTGACCGACCCAGCCACCAGTGTCGACTATGCTGAAGGAGCGCCCCTGCCACTCGCAGCGACCATACTGACGGTCACGGGTAGTGCCGGGGGTGTCGGAGACGATCGCTGTCCGGGACTCGGTGAGGCGATTGAAGAGGGTGGACTTGCCGACATTGGGTCGGCCGACAAGTGCTACCAGTTTGCTATTGGCCATAGGGTGTATCTGTCTATTGTGTTATCGGTAGTGAAATAGGTTACTCAGTTCTTGGACTCGTAACCGAAGGATCGGAGTGCCCGATCGCTGTTGCGCCAGTCATCGGAGACCCCCACTTCGAGGCGGAGGAAGATCTTCTTCCCGAAGAACCTCTCTAAGTTGCGCCGAGCAAGGGTAGAGACTTTCTTAAGCGCTATGCCACCCTTGCCGATGATGATCCCCTTCTGGGACTCTCGCTCGACAAAGATTGTCCCTGTGATGCGTATCAGATCATCGGACTCCTTGAAGGACTCTATCGCAACCTCGCAAGAGTATGGAACCTCCTCCCTGTAGTAGAGGAAGATCTTTTCGCGGATAATTTCCGAGACAAAAAAGCGCGCCGGTCGGTCCGTCAGTGCGTCCTCATCAAAGTAAGGGGGCGCCACTGGGAGCAGCTCGGGGATGCGCTCCTTGAGATAAGGGATACCGGCCCCATGCAGAGCAGCGAGAGGGAGGATCTCAGTGGCATTGGGAAGCCTGTCTCTCCAGCTCTCTATAAGTGCTGCCAGCTCATCCTGACTCATAAGATCCGCCTTATTGATCAGGATGAGGACGGGGATGTCAAGCTTAGCCACTTGAGCGACGAAGTCCGCATTCTTGTCCGCCTGCTCAATGGTATCTGTGACATAAAGAAGGATATCGGCATCCTCAAGGGCACTGCGTGAGAAGGAGAGCATATCCTCCTGCATACGATACTTGGGCTTAAGCACCCCCGGAGTGTCACTATAGACGATCTGCATACGATCGCTATTGACGATGCCGATAATGCGGTGCCTCGTCGTCTGCGACTTATTGGTGATGATGCTGAGTCGGTCCCCTACCAGCTGATTCATTAGGGTAGACTTGCCGACATTGGGATTGCCAACGATGTTGACGAAGCCGCTCTTGAAGTTTTCTATCTTATCCATCTCTATCACTCTTACACCTCCGGTGTGTCGTAAGCCCACTTAAGTAAGGCCGTTCCATAGGTGAGACCAGCCCCAAAGGCGGTCATTACTATATTATCTCCTCTTCGTATCTGCTTCTCACACTCACTGAGTACAATGGGTATAGATGAGGATGAGGTGTTGCCACAGTGCCCGATATTGACTAACAGTCGATCCATCGGTAGCTCAAGACGCTCAGCTACAGCACTCATAATCCTGAGATTGGCTTGGTGAGGAACCACCCATGCCACTTGATCCTTGGTGAGACCATTTCGTAAGAGCACCTCCTGCGACGTCTCACCCATAGTCGAGACAGCGCACTTGAAGATCACTCTCCCATTCATCTTGATGAAGTGCTCCCCATTCTCAATCGTCTCATGCGAGGCGGGTCGGGCGGAGCCTCCTGCAGGGATGATCAAGTCATCGCGGTGACCGATATTCTTATTCCCGATCAGGACGTCTATCACCCCCACCTCGTCCTCCGTTGGCTCGATAAGTGTCGCTGCACCACCATCGCCGAAGAGGGGGAGGGTCGACCGATCAGAGGGGTTGGCAAAGTAGCTATTCTTCTCTGCTGTCACCAGAAGGATCTTACGATACAGCCCACTCTCGACTAAGCCTCGAGCAATCTGCAACCCGAAGATAAATCCGCTACATGCAGCCTGAAAGTCGTAGCAAGGCACGCCATCCGGGATCCCCGCCTCGGCCGCTATGATGGATGCAGTTGATGGGAAGATGTAGTCCGGGGAGTTAGTGGAGCAGATCACCATATCTATCGTCGATAGATCCATTGGGTGGCGTCTTACCAAGTTACGGATCGCCTCTACGCCCAGCAAAGAGGCTCCCTCAGTGCGGTCTCTCAGTATGTGACGCTGATGGATGCCGACGCGTGTCGTGATCCACTCGTCTGAGGTGTCAACCATCTTGGCAATGTCGTCATTGGTCAATATATCCTTGGGCAGATAGTGTCCAATGGCAGTGATAGCAGCTCTGAGGTGCTTTGTCATATAATGCTATAGTGTGTACGTCTGTGCCGGAGGAAGGGAAAGGCACAAGTGTGCAATTGGCAAAACCTTCCCCTTTACAACGCCAAAGGTACAAATTTCTCATCTTATCTGATGAGTGTGCAATTTGCTTCCCCACACCACGTCCCGATGAGTATGTATAGAGGACAAGAATCGATCAAAAGACGCTCTCTGTCGTGCTTAGCTTTGCAAAGAGCATCCAGCGATAGCGTCACTGAGGGTCGATCGGGAGATCGCCTGGGCGTGAGGGGTAGAGTGTCTCGTAGGTATTGTCGTCATAGTAGATGATGACCCTCTGTACCCGCCTGACAGACACCTTCTCAAAAGGACCGAGTGAAGGAAGACTCCTTCTCTCAGTAGGTGCTTTTTCAGAGCCCGTCTGGGGCTCGGAAGTTGGTCCTGTAGTGGAGTCCGTCGCTACTGTAACACCTGGAAAGAGGGGGATCGTGGAGCTCCTCGCTCGCTCCTCACTATAGGCCTCAGTCCACATAGAGCCATTGCCATGTATGAGCCAGTCGGACTCGTACTGGGGGTACGTGCTGAGTATCTTCGTGATTACCTCCATACTGGGATTATTTCTCCCTGTAAGTACGTGATTCAGCGTCGATGTATTGATGCCGGTAGACTCTGCGAAGGCGGCTTGGGTGACTCCCTCGGTCTCTATCATTAGCTTAATTCTGTCCCTTATATCCATATATAAATGTGTAGCTTACGTCCGGGGTCGTATATATCCACGTCCACTATGCAAATATATATGTAAATATCGATACAATCCCACTTGTATGGGTGGATTAACGATCACAAGCATCAATGTATGTGTGCAGTCACTTAGAATAGTGTCAATGGTTATGTGATTAAATTAATGGTTTTCAAGATTCTATACTTCATAGAAACGTACTGCACAGTCACTCCGATGGCTGCGTAATCCGTGTAGGCTAGATTAATTCTAAACATTCGTCTGTAATTTAATGGTATTCATAGTTATGCGTCATATGATCGTGCGACTGTTCCCTGTAGATATTAGGGACTCAACTGTTCCACGATCGTATGCATTCGATCGCACGACACTGAGATCCATCCATACCAAATATCTAAATGTATACGTACAGTGGTTTGTATGCATGTATATATCAGTTTACTTATGTGGATATCCGAGTGATTTCTATAGCGGGAGTGTGGAGAGATAAGGTAATAATCGTAAATTTGGGAGTATGAGATGAACCTTGAATAGAGATCACAAGAGACGTGTGGGGGAGACATTGTGAAATATATGCGACAGATAAAAGACCTTAGTATGTCCGTGTGCGACATACGACACTTCAGCGATACGCTCTATGGCATACGTGTGGAGCCTATCGACAGGGCAGTGAAGGTGCCTCCCTTTGCTCCTGGTCAATTCGTGCAGCTACGCATCCATGCACCGGAGGTGCTACTGAGACGCCCTATCTCTATCTACGGAGGGGGTGAGGATCACTTGGACCTACTTATCCAAGTGGCCGGTAAAGCGACACGCTACTTGAGAGACGCTCCCAGAGGGACGAGCGTGGAGGTACTGGGACCACTTGGAAACCACTTCAGCGCTCCTATCGGAGAGAGTCCTCTATTAGTAGGTGGCGGAGTGGGCATTGCACCTCTCCTGACGATGGGTCGCCACCTACTCAGTCAAGGATACGAGCCGACTTTTCTCCTCGGAGCTCGCGCTGACAGTGCCTTTCCCGATCTCACCCCCTTTGAGGAAGTGGGCGAGCTTCTCATCACTACTGAGGATGGGAGCCTTGGCGAGCAAGGCTTCGTGACTGAGCACACTGTCTGGGGCAAGAGGACATTTTCTGATATATACTGCTGTGGTCCCACTCCTATGATGAAGGCGGTTGCAGATATCGCCCGTAGGAATAAGATCCGTTGCGAAGTGTCCCTGGAAAATATGATGGCCTGCGGCATCGGGATCTGTCTCTGCTGCGTAGAGCCAACGGTGCGTGGTAATGTATGCGTCTGTACGGAGGGACCTGTGTTTAATATCGAGGATCTATTGTGGCAATGAAGCAGATGAACGACTTAACGACTAAGATAGGCAGTCTCGTGCTGAAAAATCCTGTCACGACAGCCTCCGGAACCTTTGGTGATGGTGTGCTGATGAATCAGGTGTACGATGTCTCTCAGCTGGGTGGGATCTTTGCAAAAGCGGTGACGCTGGAGCCTCGTCAGGGAAATCCGAAGCCTCGAATGGCGGAGACCCCCTCAGGGATGATCAATGCTGTCGGGCTGCAAAATAAGGGGCTCGACTACTGGATTGATCACATCTATCCTGAGGCCAATCGGCTTGGTACCGAGATCATACCCAACGTAAGTGGCTCCACGATAGCCTCCTACGTACAGGTGGCAGAGGCTCTTAATGATCTCGATCTGGTACATGCGATCGAGCTGAATATCTCTTGTCCAAACGTGAGGGATGGGGGTATGCTCTATGGAGTCTCTTGCGAAGGCACTGCCGAGATCGTAAAGGCAGTGCGGAGGGTCTTCGATAAGACGCTCATCGTCAAGCTAACGCCCAATGTGACCAGCATAACCGACATTGCTCAGGCTGCTGTAGACGAGGGCGCTGATGCACTATCGCTGATCAATACCATTATGGCTATGGCAGTCGATGCGGAGCATAGGAGACCAAAGATCTCCACCATCACCGGTGGTCTCTCTGGTCCTGCAGTCAAGCCTGTGGCACTAAGGATGGTATGGCAGGTGTCTCAGGTCGTCGATGTGCCGCTGATAGGTATTGGTGGGATCTGCGACTGGAGGGATGCGATCGAGTTCATCCTATGTGGTGCCTCGGCAGTTCAGATCGGCACTCAGAATTTTGTCGATCCTCTGGCTCCTCTCGGTGTGATAGCAGGGATCGACGACTATATGACCCGACACCACTTCTCGTCCGTTACGGAAATGGTTGGGGCGCTGGTCACCGACTAAGACGACTTCCGTTTTTACCTGGGCGGACACCTCTTTTTTTAGCTTATGTCCATCCATTTGATACCACAGCTTGTGACGGACGAGAGGGAGCACGGACACACTCGATTCTTTTACCGGTATTAGTGACGACTAATACCGGTAAAAGAATTCGCTAATACCGATATTAGACTGAGGGTTCATTTGACGGAGGTACGCTTGGTTTTGCTATAGACCTAATGTAACCCGTTGCCTATTGATAATCAGTCTGTAGTGATCCGATTAAAATTGCTTCCTCTGCTTGGACCGTGAGGCTTAGGCTTGAGACGGCGAACACTGAGGCGATTGCCACGGAAAAGCGGTCATTCTGTGAAGCAGAGTTGTCAATTTTTTGGTATTTTTGCACGCGATAGAATAGTCTGACAGACCAAGAGAGTAGCTTTATGTCCTACAATTTCACAGAGATAGAGAAAAAGTGGCAAGCCTGGTGGCGAAACCACAATATATACAAGGTCACGGAGGAGCCATCTAAGAGGAAGTTTTACTGCCTGGATATGTTCCCTTACCCCTCTGGAGCCGGTCTCCATGTGGGGCATCCGCTTGGCTACATTGCCTCAGACATACTAAGTAGGTACAAGCGGCTCTGCGGCTTCAATGTCCTGCACCCTATGGGATATGATGCCTATGGTCTGCCGGCAGAGCAGTATGCGATCCAGACCGGACAGCATCCTGCCGTCACTACCAAGATCAATACCGACAGGTACAGGAAGCAGCTGGACAACATTGGCTTCTCCTACGACTGGAGTCGAACGGTTATGACTTGCGATCCGGGGTATTACAAGTGGACGCAGTGGGCATTTATCCAGATGTTTCACTCTTACTACGATACGGAGGAGGATAAGGCACAGCCGATCTCCACGCTTGTGGATCACCTGTCCAAGAGGGGAACCGAAGGACTGAGTGCTGAGGGGTCCGAGGAGCTCTCGTTCAGCGCTGACGAGTGGAATGGATGGGATGAGAAGAGGCAACAGGAGGTGCTAATGAATTACCGGCTCGCTTATAGAGGCGAGACGATGGTCAATTGGTGTCCCGCCCTTGGTACCGTACTCGCTAATGATGAGGTAAGCGAGGGCTTATCCGTACGTGGTGGACACCCTGTGGAGCAGAAGGTTATGAAGCAGTGGTGCCTTCGCGTGTCAGCTTATGCGGAGAGACTTCTGTCAGGGCTGGATCATATAGACTGGACGCCCTCGATCAAGGAGACCCAGCGCAATTGGGTCGGTCGCTCTGAGGGGGCTGAGATTACTTTTCACCTCAAGGATAGTCACGAGTCGATTACGGTCTTCACCACTCGGGCGGATACGCTCTACGGGGTGACCTTTATGGTGCTGGCTCCGGAGAGTTCTCTTGTGGAGGAGGTGACCACGGACGAGCAGAGGGTGGCGGTCGATGCCTATCTCGATCGGACGAAGAGGCGGTCCGAGAGGGAGCGTATGATGGACCACTCGGTCTCCGGAGTCTTCTCCGGCAGCTACGCCATCCACCCGATAACGGGCGAGGAGATCCCGATCTGGATCAGCGACTATGTGCTCATCGGCTATGGTACCGGCGCCGTGATGGCAGTACCGGCTCACGACTCAAGAGACTTTGCCTTTGCAAAGCACTTCTCTCTCCCTATCATCCAAGTGGTCAAGGGGAAAGGCTCTGAGGTGAGCGATCCGGCATCTTGGGAGGAGTCTCTCGATAGCCACGAGGGGACGATGATCCACTCCGGTTTCCTCGATGGGATGAGTGTCGATGAGGCGATCGGTGCGATGAGAGACTACGTAGACAAGCACAAGCTTGGTCGCAAGCGTGTCAATTACCGACTGAGGGATGCGATATTCAGCCGACAGAGATACTGGGGAGAGCCGATCCCCGTCTACTACAAGGACGGCATACCCTACACTCTGGATGAGTCGGAGCTTCCTCTGGAGCTCCCTGAGGTGGATAAGTATCTCCCCACAGAGTCAGGCGAACCACCTCTTGGTCGGGCCAAGGACTGGTGTACTAAGGAGGGCTACCCCCTTGAGCTGTGCACGATGCCCGGATTTGCCGGCAGCTCAGCCTACTACCTGCGCTATATGGATCCGCACAATAGGCAGGCACTTGTCAGCAAGGAGGCTAATGAGTATTGGAGAAGTGTGGATGTCTATGTGGGGGGAACGGAGCATGCGACCGGCCACCTGATCTATAGTCGCTTCTGGAATAAGTTCCTTTACGACCTCGGCTATGTCTGCGAGGATGAACCCTTCCGTAAGCTGATTAACCAAGGTATGATCCAGGGAAAGTCAAGCTTTGCCTATCGTGTCATTGGGACCAATACTTTCGTCTCGCTGGGTAAGAAAGATGCGTATGAGGTCCAGCCGATCCATGTGTCGGTCGGGATCGTCCATAATGACCGACTGGATCTGGATGCCTTCAAGGCCTCTCAGCGAGAGCTTAATGATGCAGACTTTATCCTCGAGGACGATGGCTCCTATATCTGCGGTAGTGCAGTGGAGAAGATGAGCAAGTCGTACCTCAATGTGGTCAACCCGGACGATATCATCGAGCAGTATGGCGCTGATACTCTGAGGGTCTATGAGATGTTCCTCGGCCCGATAGAGCAATCCAAGCCTTGGGATACGAATGGAATCGATGGAGCCTTCCGTTTCCTTCGTCGCATCTATGGATTCTTCTTTGATGACGAAGGGGCGCTGAAGGTGACGGACGATAAACCATCGAAGGACTCTCTGAAGTCCCTGCACACTGCTCTTAAGAAGGTAACCGAGGGCATTGAGTCTTACTCCTTCAACACATGTGTGAGTGCTATGATGGTCTGTGCCAATGACCTTGCGAGCCAAAAGTGCACCTCAATGTCATTGCTTCAAGACCTTGTCGTAATGCTCTCTCCCTTTGCTCCGCACCTCGCTGAGGAGGTGTGGCATGCACTGGGACACTCTGATAGTGTCGTGGATGCCAAGTGGCCGGAGCTAAATGAGGACTTCCTCAAGGAGTCCACGATTACTTATCCGATATCTTTCAATGGTAAGGTGCGCTTCACTATGGATCTCCCTGCTGAGATGAGTAAGGCAGAGATTGAGGAGGAGGTGCTTCGGTCTGAGGACACTCTGCGATACCTTGAGGGTAAAGAGCCTCAGAGGGTCATAGTGGTACCTCATAAGATTGTCAATATTGTCCTTGGAAAGTAAAAGGACGCTTTCACGAATAGTTTTATTTAACTTATTAATCATGGGCATAAGCAAATCAGCTAAGATCTGGCGCGAGGTAGAGGATTATATCCTGATCTTCCTTACTCTGCTCCTGTACACCTTCTTCTGGAGAGGGTTTATCTTTTCGCACGAGATCACCTCGGGTGGACTCTCCGGTATCGCTTCGGTCATTACTTGGGCCTGTGATAAGGCCGGTATGACCTTCGACGTAGGTTGGCCTTACAATATCATCAATGGTATCTTAGTGATCCTGTCGGTGATCATACTGGGATGGAAGTTCTCCATCCGCACTGTATTTAGCGTGATTGTCCTCGGTATCTCGATACCGGCATCGGGACAATTCTTTGATACCCCGATGCTGCCCGACGATCCGGCTATGGCTGTGATCATCGGATCTATTGGTATCGGATTCAGCCTTGCAATGATCTTCGCAAGGGGTGGCTCGACGGGTGGTACCGATATTATCGCGTCGATCATTAATAAGTACAAGCATATGGCCATTGGCCGTGCTCTCTTAGCGATCGATGTGATCACTGTGGGACTCTCATGGTTTATCTTCCAGGATCCGGATAAGCTGGTATACTCCTTTATCCAGATCATCACCTGCAATCTCTCGGTCGACTTCTTCCTCAATGGCTACCGTCAGTGCGTGCAGTTCTTCATCATCTCCTCTAAGTACGATGAAATCAGTCAGCTGATCATCAAGGAGGCAGGACGCGGTGTGACCCTGCTCAAGGGTGTAGGAGCTTTCTCCGGATCTGATATGAAGGTGATGATGGTCATCGCCCGACGCGCTCAGACAGCCACGATCATGAGAATTGTGAAGGACATTGACGAGCGAGCTTTCATCACCGAGGCACCTGTAAGGGGAGTCTATGGCGAGGGCTTTGACGTCAATTATGTCAAGCCTACGAAGAAACAGAAAGAGGGACTTGAGGAAGTGACTTCATCGACGAGGCATGGTGAGGACTCAACAGAGTAATATGAGTGAGAGGCATCGGCTGCTCCTAGCGACTCACAATGAGCACAAAACTCAGGAAATAAGAGATCTCATCCTCCTTGAGGGACTGCCTTATGACGTGGTGTCCCTCCATGAGATGGGTGACGATGAGGAGATAGAGGAGACGGGAACGACGATCCGCGAGAACTCTATGATCAAGGCTCAGACCTGTCATCAGCGTCACCATATGGACTGCTTCGCTGATGACACTGGTCTCGAGGTGTCGGCACTTGATGGTCGCCCAGGAGTCTATACAGCTCGCTATGCTGGCCCGGAGTGCCGTCCGGCCGACAACATCCGAAAGCTCCTTCACGAGCTGGATGGAGTAGCGGACCGGAGCGCAGTCTTCCGGACGGTCATCACTCTGATCTTGGATGATCAGGAGCACTGCTTCGTGGGTGAGGTCCGCGGAGTGATTACGAAATCGCCTCAGGGGGAGGGTGGATTTGGCTACGACCCGGTGTTCCGTCCCGAGGGCTTTGATCGTACCTTTGCGGAGATGAGTGAGGAGGAGAAGAATCGCATCAGCCACAGAGGGAGAGCCACAGAGGCACTGATCCGTTTCTTAAGGTCACTGTAGTCACTATCTGCCTATGAGCGTGGGCGCATCGAGGATCAGTCTCTTTGAGGACGAAGAGGAGGTTAAGGCGTTTAAGCTGAGTGAGTTGCTCGGAAGCGTACGTCGTGCTCTCGATGCGAGCTTCAAGGGATACTATAGGATCGTGGCTGAGGTGGCGAGCATTAATTCTAATGCTTCCTCAGGACACTACTATCTAGAGCTGACAGAGACAGATGAGCGTGGGCGAAAAGTAGCCTCCTCACGAGCCACTATCTGGGCAGGGAATGCTGCTCGGGTGATGCAGCGCTTCTGTGATGTGACTGGGGACTATCCGCGTGCTGGAATGGAGCTCTTGATGACTGTGAGTGTCTCCTTTCATGAGCTGTATGGTTTCTCCCTCAATATCCTGGATATTGATCCTAATCACACTCTGGGCAATCTGGAGCGCATCCGTCGGGAGACGATTGCGAGGCTAAGAAAGGATGGCATTATTGATCTCAATAAGGAGCAGTGTACTCTCCCGACACTCACACAGCGGATAGCCGTCATATCCTCTGCGACCGCTGCAGGGTGGGGTGACTTTAGGGATCAGATGCAGAAGAGCAATCTTGCCGGACTCTTTCACTTTGATCTCTACGCAGCTACGATGCAAGGCGCTACCACCACTCAGACAGTGATACGTGCTTTGGATCGGATATATGATCATGCGGAGTCGTATGATGCTGTGGTGATCTTAAGAGGTGGGGGCAGTCCCATCGATCTGTCCGCATTTGATGACTATAGGCTCTGCGAGTATATAGCCAACTTCTGTCTCCCGGTCATTACCGCCATCGGGCATGAGCGTGACTTCTCTGTGGCTGACCATGTGGCCAATACCTCTGTCAAGACGCCCACAGCGGCCGCAGAGTTTCTGATCCATCGCTTGGAGAATCAGGTAAATAGGGTCGTCAATGCCGGTGATCACTTGAGTACTCTGCTTCTCGATCGCTATCATCGGATGCAACAGCTACAGGTCGATCACCCCTCTCGACTGGGGAAGGTGCTGTCCGCGCTCGAGCGTCGAGAGAGCGATCGTATGCGCCGCTCAGAGAGGCTACTGACCAATGCTCTGCATAGTCACCAGGATGCTCTTCATGATAGCGTTGAGACCCTCACGAAGCGCGCTACTGCGCTACTCTATGATCGTAGGTTGTATGTCGGCTCTCAGTCCGTCGGCCTTGAGAGCAGGCGCCAGCGTCTATCCACGATCCTGACGAGGATTGTCCCGCAGGAGCAGGAGCGACTGGACAACTATGCCAAGCTAGCAGAGCTCTATAATCCAGAGAAGATTATGAGGCGGGGGTTCCTGCCGGTGCTGCAGGGAGGACGTCAGCTCTCCTCGGTCGAAGAGGTGGATAGCGATACTGACATTCAGATCCTGATGATCGACGGCTCCATCGAGGGGCAAGTCTCCCGCATACTTAAGGACAAGACACAATAAGACCTATGACTAAAGAAGAGATCAAGGAAAAAGTAGACGCTCTGACCTACGATGAGGCTATTGCTGAGACGGAGCGTGTGCTCTCACATCTGGAGGAGGGTAACCTGCCGATCGATGAGGTACTTAGCCAAAGTCGCTATGCAGTGGCACTGATCACACATTGCCGGACAAAAATTGCCCAGGTAGGGAAAGAGGTCGATCGTATATTGGACGACTTGGATCCTACTCCCGATAAGGAGTAAGGTCTTAGGCACCCTTGTACAGGGCCATCATCGGTCACTGTGGAAATGACTGCATGACCACCGATTGCCATACTACCTATTGTAGCAGAGGGCAAGTCGTGTCACGCTTTCTTACGATAGGGGGTGAACTTTGTTAGCGTCAGCGTCCTCTCTCCCCGTAGCACTTCCCAGCCGAGCTTGGTCATCGTGAGGCTACAGCCCTTACTGTAGTCGATGGCGATGAGACCATTCTGAGCCATTTGGTATACATACTCTCGCCATGCCAGCCAGGTCTCGTCCTTTCCGATCCCAAAGGTGGTCAGCCTGCTGAGACCTCTATCCCATAGCTCCCTCCGCTGCGATCCTATCAGGATATTTGCTACATCCTCTATGGTGACCGTCTCCTGTGCCCTAACGATAGTACTCATTACCTTCTGAGCATATATCGTACCATCAAAGGTTGCTTCCGGTGGTAAGAGACAGATGTCGCAATTGTTGCAGACCTCTGCTGTCTCCTGCCCGAAATATCCGAGCAAGATCTTACGTCGGCATACGGTAGCCTCACAGAAGCGCTTCATATACTCCATCTTGGCTCTATTGAGATCCTCGTTGGAGGAGTCTTTCATAAGCAGCTCGAGGATCTTAAGGTCACCATAGGAGTAGTACATCACTGCCTCTGCCGGCTGACCATCCCTTCCTACACGCCCGATCTCCTGATAGTACTGCTCTATATTCATGGGCATACTGTAGTGGATCACCCATCTGACATCGGGCTTATCGATCCCCATACCGAAGGCAACTGTAGCACAGACGACCTGCACCTGACCGGAGAGGAACGCTCGGTGTACGATGAGTCGAGACTCGGGAGACATCGATGCGTGGTAAGGGAGTGCATGGATATTCTGACCATTGAGGTAGTCGGACAGCATCTCGGTATCCTTCCGCTTGGTGCAGTAGATGATCCCACTGGATAGGGAGCCACGCTCCTCGATAAAGTCTGCTATCTCCCTCAGCTTTTCCCTCTTTCTTACCCCTCTCCGCACGGTTATGTGAATGTTTGGTCGATCGAAGTCCCCGACAATCTCGAGGGGATCAGCCAGCTGCAGCTTATTCACTATGTCCTTACGGGTCGCAGGATCAGCTGTCGCAGTGAGTGCGATGATAGGGTGATCGGGATATCTCTGCTTAAGAAAACCTAGCTGCGAGTACTCTGGCCTGAAGTCGTGTCCCCACTGACTGATGCAGTGTGCCTCGTCAATGGCAAAGAAAGAGATCTTAGCACTCCGCAGGATGTACTCCCCGGTCTGAGACATCAAGGTCTCGGGGCTGATGTAGAGCAGCTTCAACTTTCCCTTGAGTAAAAGCAGAAGCACCTGACGCCGGGCAGCATCAGGCATAGAGCTATTGATGGTGGCAGAGGGGATGTGACGACGATTGAGTGCATCGATCTGATCTCTCATCAGGGCAATGAGCGGCGAGACCACAATGGCGCATCCATCACGCAGGAGGGCGGGAAGCTGGTAGCAGATGGACTTACCGCCTCCTGTGGGCAAAATGACCAACTGATCACGACCCAGGAGGAGGTTTCGGCAGGCTTCTTCCTGATTGGGTCTGAAGCCATCATACCCAAACGCCCTCTTCAGCGCCTCCTGAAGTGTCATCCTTTCTGGATCTTGACGTACTTCTGTAATTCCTCAAGCAGTAGAGAGAGCGCTTGCTGCGCGATGTAAGCGCGGTTGGTATTACGTCCCTCATCCTCATGCTCGAGCCAGCGAGAGACCGTTCCCATAGGCGAGTGGACAGCAATCCAAGCAGCGCATGCCTTATACCCCTCACTCTCAGCCGGACCGGCGACACCGGTCGTGGATAGCGAAAATGCAGCTCCGGAGAGCTTTGCAACGTGCTCGCACATCGCCATCGCTGTCGCCTCCGAGACCAGCCCATCCCGAATCTCCCGATCCAAGAGTCCGAGTACCTGCTGCTTACTATGTCGTGTATAGGTCGTCACCCCGGTATCAAACCAGTCAGAGGCCCCGCTGATACTTGTAAGGGTGGCAGCGATCAGACCACCGGTACAGCTCTCAGCGACTGAGAGATGAGCCCCGATGGAGAGGAGAAGGTCGGAGACCTCCTCCGATAGGTGTCCTAAGTCTGACAGATACTTGTGTAATGATTTGTCGTACTCCATATGTCCAAGTATGATTAGATCGTTATCCTTGAGTAGGGGGCGTCACTCATCTCGCTACGATGACCGGCGGCATAGAGGCATGCTCCAGCCATAGCAATCATAGCGGCATTATCTGTCGTGTAGCTGAAGGGGGGGATGAAGACAGCCTTCCCGCTCCGCTCACCATAGTCTACGAACGCTCGTCTTAAGCGACTATTGGCAGAGACACCGCCTGCCACGCCTACCTGATCGATATTAAGATCCTTGGCAGCCCGCTCCAGCTTCTCCATAAGGAGCTCGACCACGGTCTCCTGTAGCGAGGCACAGAGATCCTCCTTATTCTTATCAATAAAGTCCGGATCTCTCTCGAGATTGTCCCTCAGTGTATAGAGAAAAGAGGTCTTCAAGCCACTAAAGCTATAGTCGTAGCCACTGATCCTAGGCTTAGCGAAGTGGAAGGCATGTGGGTTCCCCTCCTTCGCCAGTCTGTCTACAACAGGTCCACCGGGATAGCCCAGCCCCATCACCTTGGCACACTTGTCAAAGGCCTCCCCAGCAGCATCATCTATTGTCTTGCCGATGATCTCCATCTCAAGCGGACTATGTACCAGGATGATCTGAGAGTTTCCTCCCGACACCAAGAGACAGAGAAAGGGGAAGTGCGGGACCGGTCGATCCTCCCCGGGTTGCTGTACAAAGTGCGCCATCACATGTCCCTGCAGGTGATTGACATCGACCATCGGGATCCCCAGAGCCTGACTCATCCCCTTGGCGAAGTTGACCCCGACCAGGAGTGACCCAAGTAGTCCCGGACCTCTCGTATATGCAATCACATCCAAGTCATCCCGAGAGATCCCAGCCTGACGGATGGCTTCGCTTACGACGGGGACTACATTCTGCAGGTGAGCCCGACTCGCGAGCTCGGGGACGACACCACCATATTGCTCGTGCACTTTCTGGCTGGCAATAACGTTGGACAACAAGGTCTGTCCCCTCAGCACAGCTGCTGAGGTGTCATCACAGGAGGACTCGATGCCTATGATGACCTTATCGGGATCTATAGAAAACTGTGTCATACAATACTTGATTACTCACCTACAAAGATACTCAATTGTGTAGGACCTTAGCATCGCTGATAGTGATCTCACCTATGATCCTCTGTATCAGAAATAGCAAAGGACACCATAGATTGCTCTATGATGTCCTTCTCCGTACAAGTGGCTATCAGGAGACAAGAGTCGGCTCAGGGACTCTGATCCTCAGCTTCACATCCTTCCCTCTACCTGTCGTGTCGAGAAGGTAGTGCTCGCCGGGCCTGACCTCACCACTGATGATGGCATCGGTAATCATCTCCTCAATATACTGAGCAATAGCGCGCTTGAGGGGTCTAGCACCCAGCTTGGGATCAAAGCCCTTCTCAGCCACGAAGTCACGAGCCGCATCGGAGTACTCCACCAGGATATTGATATCCTGTAGTCGCTTGTCCAGCTTGCTCAGCTCGAGGTCGGTGATGCGGCGGATATCCTTCTTATTAAGCTGATTGAAGGTTACGATCTTGTCGATACGATTGAGGAATTCGGGTGCAAAGTGCTTATTAAGCGCCTTACGGATCACCTGATCCGCTGCCTCACTACTGTCGACAGATAAGTCCTTAAAGCCTATACCAGTCCCAAATTCGCTCAACTGTCTGGTACCGACATTCGAGGTCATGATGATGATGGTATTCTTGAAATTGACCTTATCCCCGGTACTATCTGTGAGTACACCATCGTCAAGGATCTGTAGCAAAAGGTTCTGCACATCGGGGTGAGCCTTCTCGATCTCGTCGAAGAGGATGACCGAGTATGGGCGACGCTTCACTTTCACCGTCAGTTCACCGCCCTGGTCGTAGCCGACGTATCCGGGTGGGGCACCGATCAGGCGTGATACGGAGTACTTCTCCATAAACTCGCTCATATCCACGCGGATCATAGCCTCCTCAGTGCCAAAGAGCTCTTTGGCGAGCATCTTAGAGAGGTAAGTCTTACCCACACCGGACGACCCAAGGAAAAGGAATGAGCCGATCGGCTTGCCAGGGTCCCGTAGCCCCACCTTATTACGCTGGATGGCCGTCGCGATGTCCCGGACGACGTGGTCTTGTCCGATCACCTTAGACTTAAGCTTACTCTCCAGCTTGCCCAGAGTACCGAGGTCATTGGCGGAGAAGGACTGCACCGGCACACCACTGCCGAGGGAGACCACATACTCCACCTCTTGAGTATCGACGAGGGTAGGGTCCCCAATGAGGTCTCCACGCTCTAAGCTTCGCTTAACCGCCTTGAGATCCTCGTGGTACTGCTTCTCTTTATCTCGCGCTTGTGAGGCAAGGTCGTAGCGTCCCTGATTGACATACTGAAGCTTAAGCTTACGTATCTCATCGATCTTATCTTGATAGGGTGTCAGGTCTACCGGCTTCTGATTCTTGATGAAGGAGTAAGCCCCCGCCTCATCCATGGCATCGATTGCTTTGTCCGGGAACTGACGATCCGTCACGTAGCGCTCCGTCAGGTGAACTGCCGACTCAAGTGCCTTATCGGTATAAGTCACGTGGTGATGCTTCTCATAGATCGGCTGGAGCTTCTTAAGGATCAGTAGCGTCTCCTCCTCATCGGGAGCATTCACTATGACTTTCTGGAATCGCCGATCCATTGCCCCATCTTTCTCTATGCTCTTGCGGTACTCCTCGAGCGTTGTGGCACCGATGCAGCGGACCTCGCCACGAGCAAGCGCAGGCTTGAGCATACTGGCAGCGTCAATACCTCCCTGCGAGTTTCCACTACCCATGAGGGCATGTATTTCGTCTATGTAGAGGATGATGTCAGGATTGGCCTTAAGCTCGTGGATGATCTTCTTCATCCGCTCCTCAAATTGCCCCCGATACATCGATCCCGCAACCACGGAGGCCATATCTAATGATATGATCCGCTTATTGAGGAGGTAGGGCGGGACCTCACCCGCTACGATCCTCTGTGCTAGTGCCTCTACGATAGCTGTCTTGCCTACGCCCGGTTCTCCGAGGAGTAGGGGATTATTCTTCTTCTTTCTGGCGAGGATCTGGGTGATGCGCTGTAGCTCTTTCTCACGACCATAGACAGGATCCAGCTTCCCCTTCTTCACTTGGTCACTGAGCCAAGTGCCGAAGGAGTCCAGTGTCGGGGTCTCTGTCTTCTCCTTCTTACCCTTATCTCCGGTCGACTCAGGCCCGTCGGGTGAGTCGTCTCCATCGGGAGAGGAGGGCTGGTCAAAGAGCGTGTCAAAGTCACTCTGATCGGTTATCAGAGTCTCAGTCAGCTCGCCATGTATCTCCTTGTGATCACTTATATGCTTATCTAACATCTATACAACTTACTTAGTTATGGATTGGGACCCTCCTTTGCGTCCTCCATAGAAGTACCCTCAAGAGGGAATCCCTTGGAGCGAAGTATGTCCATCACTAAAGTAGTTGCATAATCTATGCCAAAGAAGGAGGGCTGGATGGCTAAGTCGTAGCTCTCACAGCGTCCCCAGCGCTTGCCGGTGTAGTAATTGTAGTACTGCCGTCTGTTCTTATCCAGCTTTAGGAGTCGGTCAATGGCCTCTTCCTCGCTTACTCCCTCATAATCCCGCTGGAGATTCTTGACCCGTATCTCCATCGGCTCAGATATGTAGATAGTCAGGAGGTTGGGGTGATTTCGTAGAGTAAAGTCGGCTGTGTGCCCTAGGAATATGGCAGAGCTCACTCTTGCCAGCCTGAGTATCGTCTCAGCCTGCATCGAGTGGATATTCTTATTGGATAGAAAGTTGTCAGAGTAGGTGATCATAGACCCCGATGAGGCGTACTCAGAACCATAGAATATTGGGACTGAGAAGTCTGTATTGTCCTCATTCTGCACAAAGAGATCCTTCCGTATATTGTGATCCTTAGCGGCTAAGTCAAATATATTGTCCTCGTAGACCGGCACACCAAGCTTTTCCCCTAGTCGATGAGCAAAGGTGACGCCACCACTGCACTGGGACCTCGAGATGCAGATAGCAAATTTATCGCGCGGTAGAGCAAGCTCCTCATCTTGGTGGATTTTGTCAGACTCCTTCATGGCATAATAGTTTCTATTAGTTATATACTCTTAGGACAAAGTTAAGCAAACCCCTTCATATCGCTATAACGACCCAGACCAACCATAGTTGTGGCATATTGGAGGTGAGGTATGCTCTTATGCCTTACGATGATTGTGAGTGCGTAGATACAGGGAGCAGACGTATTACGTAACTGAGTGTAATATCTTAAGACTGGTAGCTGGTGAGACTTCGGTGACTCGGTGAAGATAGGGTGGTATTATTGATTATTTTTACTCAGCATATATACCCTTCCAACCGCCTACTTAACATAATCTCTATTATGGATAAAAATAGGTTTGAACAAAATTCGTACAGCACCTTTGCTGCAAATAATGCTGAGCAGGTGCTGTAGAGTCACCGCAGTCGTGACCTATCAAGAGGTGGCGTGAAAACAGAGCAAAACTCCCCGCACACCATAGTGAATTCTTTTACCGGTATTAGTCGCGACTAATACCGGTAAAAGAATTCACTAATACCGATATTAGCACACCGTCAGATCGAGTAAGCTCTTGACTGATCTGCAAAGTCCCTGAGCTCAAATGCTCGAGATGTGAGGCTATGTTGATAATTGATTACATTTGTGACCACTTCTGTCAGCTACGGAAGTTTACACCGAGCAAATCACATATATAGTTGCAATGAAAATAACTCTGATAGGATATGGACGTATGGGTCATGCCATTGAGCAGGTGGCCCATAGCCGGGGGCACGAGATCGTTGGACGCATTGACAAGGACGATCAAGCATCTATCCCCTCCGAGACTGATGTCGTCATCGACTTCTCTACTCCTGACAGCGCCTATAGTAATATTTGTAGAGCGATCGAGAGTGGCTTTCCCGTGGTCAGTGGTACTACCGGGTGGACCGATCGTATGGAGGAGATCCGGGCGCAGGTCAGAGAGCGTGATGGGGCTTTCTTTTACTCGTCCAACTTCAGCATCGGAGTCTTCCTCTTCCGTCACTTGGTGAGAGAGGCCGCTAAGCTGATAAATAATCTCCCCCAGTACTCAGAGGTTCAGATGGAGGAGGTACACCACATCCATAAGCTCGACTACCCCAGTGGCACTGCCCTGACTGTTGCCGGTGACATTATCTCGGAGATGGATCGATACAGAGACGCAAAGGCCTATCTCGGTAATGCAGAGATGCCTACCATAGCTGAGGACCAGATACTTATACACTCTCTTCGTGAGGGAGAGGTGCCCGGCATCCACCGAGTAGCCTTTGGCAGTCCTCAGGATGTGATCAGGATGGAGCATGAAGCCTTTGGGAGAGAGGGCTTTGCAATGGGGGCGGTGATGGCTGCAGAGTTTTTACGAGGTAAGAAGGGATGGTACGGCATGGAGGATATGCTGCACTTCGATAAGTGATATGAAAACGATAGACTTCAAGGCTGTCCCCAAGCGGGATTGGATCAAGTTTGGCGCTTGGGCGATCGCCCTACTCTTATTTGCCATTTGGGTGGGCAGTGTGTGGCTCTTTGTGGTCCCTACCCTGCTGATTTTTGACAATTATATCACCCACATTATCCCCTGGCGGTGGTGGCAGAGCTCCTCGAGTAAGACTCTGCGCAGCACGATGCGACTCGTAGAGGACATCGTTGTCGTCCTGATAGCGGTACAGGTACTCAATATCTTTTTCTTCCAAAACTTCAAGATCCCCTCTTCCTCCCTGGAGAAGACCTCACTTGTGGGCGATCACCTCTTTGTCTCTAAGCTGAGTTTTGGACCGAGATTACCGATGACCCCGCTCGCTTTTCCTTTGGTGCACAATCAATTCCCCTGGAATGGGAAGAAAGCCTACATCGATAAGCCTCAGCTCCCCTATAAGCGCATCAGCGGTCTTGGTCGTCTTAAGCGAAATGAGCTGGTAGTCTTCAATTTCCCCGCCGGAGACACTGTCCCACTTAAGGTGACCAATCCTGACTACTACACCCTCTGTCACCTCTATGGGAGAGATCGGATCTGGAGTGATCCTCGCACGTTTGGCAAGGTGGTCGCACGTCCCGTGGATATGAGAGATCACTATGTCAAGCGCTGTGTAGGGCTTCCCGGAGATGATCTTGAGGTGCGACACAACGCCCTTTATATCAATGCGAAGGAGGTTGATACACCGCCTCACGCTCAGCTCAATTACTTCGTACAGACCGATGGCACGATGCTGTCGGAGGATGAGCTGTATGAGCTGGGGGTGGCTCGAGACGATATCGCTCTGCTGGATGGGCTAGACCAGTCTTACTATCCTCTCTATGAGCAGCTGGGCTTTACCGGAGATATGACTAAGGGCTTCGGGCTGATCTACCATCTGCCCCTCACCAAGTCTATGCGGGAAACGCTGCAAAAGCACAGTGGGGTCCTCCATATCGAGGTGGAGCCTGATCCCGGACAGTCGGTCTTCACGACATACCCTCTTAGTGACTTATTTGACTGGACGAGGGATAACTATGGACCGATCCACATCCCGGCCAAGGGCGAGACAATCCCTCTAACAGCGGAAAATCTGGCACTCTATGAGCGGTGCATCCGGAACTTTGAGCATCACACGGTAGAGAAGACCACATCGGGTGTACTGATAGATGGCAAGCCAGCCTCGTCGTACACCTTTGAGATGGACTACTACTTCATGATGGGAGATAATAGGCACAACTCTGCCGACTCCAGAGCCTGGGGCTTCGTCCCTGAGGATCACATCGTTGGCAAGCCTCTCTTCGTCTGGCTATCGCTGGATAAGGATAGGGACCTCCTCCACGGCAAGATCCGGTGGCGGAGATTTGGAACTGTGCTGAAGTAAGGAAAAGTGGTATGCTCTCTCTGCCCACCCTCTTTGCTCCTGCAATCCTGCAGGTCAAACTGATGATGGATCATCCTAATGCGGTGATCAACGTGAGTGAGCAGTATCAGAAGCAGACGCTCCGCAATCGGACCTATTTCCTTACCCCACAGGGCGCTACACCTTTTACGATACCGGTGGAGCGCTTTGCCTACCCCTCTCCGCCCACGTCAGAGATCTATCTTGCCGAGCACGATCACTGGAGACATCGGCTGGAGGAGGCACTGCGCTCCTCGTACTGCTCCACGCCCTACTGGCAGTTTTATGAGGATCAAGTGATCTCTCTCTGTCATTGTGAGGTGGGAGGTAGGCTCATTGACTTCAATCAGCATTGGCTCACCTTTATCCTCGGAGAGTGGCGTATTCCTACCCCCACGATAGTATCTGAGGGTGTGAGAGATGAGGCTCAGAGGTCTGACATCGCCCTACCCTCTCAGCTGCGTGAAGGTAGGGCGGTCCTACCGAGGTACTGGCAGGTCTTTGAGGATCAGAGTGGATTCGTACCCAACCTGTCAGCACTCGACCTACTCTTTCACTTAGGTCTGGAGGGCCGACTTTATCTCAATAGGCTATGAATAAGATCTTTCGACTGACTCTGCTGCTATGTGCACACCTTCTCCTGCCCTGTCGCCTTATAGCCCAGGACTTCGGAGAGTACTTTATCGACCAGACCCTACGCCTGGACTATATCTTCTCCGGAAATGCCAGTGTTCAGGACATCTCCCTGCTGGCTTACTACAAGATTCCTCGCTGGTATGGCAAGAGGCATCGCTTAGCCGAGACGCCGATGAAGGGGAATGGCACGATCACAGTCAGAGACCTTGCCACCGGGAGGGTGATCTACAAGCATCCTTTCTCGTCGCTCTTTCAGGAGTGGCTGAGTTACCCACAAGCACAGGAGAGTGGCAGGAGAGCCTTTGAGAATGTCTCTCTGATCCCTATGCCGAAGCAACCGGTGGAGGTTAGTCTCGAGCTCCGAAATAGCCGTCACGATGTCATTGCCTCCATGACACAGCGCATAAACCCGCACGATATACTGATGACCCCGCTCGGTGAGCAGGGTATCCTGCCCTACACCACTCTTCAAGCCCCCAAGGACAGTTCTCGAGCAATCCATATAGCATTTGTAGCTGACGGCTATACGGAGGATGAGATGGAGGACTACTTGGCGGACGCCCATAAGGCTGTAGAGTCGATCTTCGGGCACGAGCCCTTCAAGTCTTTGCGTGACCGCTTCTCGATCATAGCAGTTCGCTCTCCCTCAGCAGAGAGCGGTGCTTCCATTCCCTCTAAGGGGATCTGGAGGGACACCGCGCTCGGCTCACACTTTGACACCTTCTATAGTGAGCGCTACCTCACGACACTACACCTCCGCAAGCTGCACGACCTCCTCGCCGGGACGCCCTACGAGCATATCATCGTACTGGTCAATACACCCCACTATGGCGGAGGCGGGATACTCAATTCGTACAACCTCTCGATGACTAAGCATCCGGCATTTGTCCCAGTGGTGACGCATGAGTTTGGACACAGCTTTGCCGGACTGGCGGACGAGTATGCTTACGAGGCAGAGCAGATACCGATGTATCCGACCGATGTGGAGCCGTGGGAGCAGAATATCACTACGCTGAAGGAATTTAGTGCCAAGTGGGTCGACCTGCTACCCGCAGAGGTGTCCGCCATACCGACTCCAGAGGAGTGCAACTATCCCGTGGGGGTGTACGAAGGAGCCGGCTATAGCCTTAAGGGTGTCTACAGACCCTCTAAGGACTGTCGTATGAGGACCAATACCAATCCTGAGTTTTGCCCGGTTTGCCAGAGGGCAATCCGCGAAGTGATTGACTTCTACACAGACTAAGAAGCACCGATCAGTACCTCCTGACCAAGGGCTGAGTGGTGCACCGGAGCAAGCCTCCCAGCTTGCTCACCTCCCTGTATGGGGTCGTCAGCACTTCCAGTCCTCGGGTCTCAAGCCAACCCTTCAGCCTCGCGAAGGAGCTGTCTATGATCACCTTTCGCGGGGAGAGACTAAAGATATTTGTATTCATCTCAAAGAACTCCTCACGTGTAATGGAGAAGACATTCTCCGGACCGAAGAGTGAAACAAGGAACTCATAGTCAGAGTAGTGGCGGAATGCACCCGGGAAGATGATTGCCAAGCCCTCCCCTACCGGCTGGAAGGCACAGTCAAGGTGCAAGACGCCCCGATAGGGGTCGTGGTCATCCTTGATCAACTGCAGTGGGATGATCTCTCGTCCAGGGAAAAGACCCTTGAGGAAGCCTATGGCATACTTGTTGGTTCGTGCGGTGCTGTAGCGGTCGAAGTCGGTTGTCAGGTGGCATCCCAAGAGTATCCGTCCATCTCTAAGTAGCGTCACATCGCCACCCTCCACTGAGACGTAATCGGGTGCCGTCACTATCTTATCCGGCTCGATCTGAGACCAGATCGCATCGTACGCCTTCATCTCCTGCTCTCTATCCGCAATGATATTGGCACGGACAAACGTATCTCCGATGACAAACCCCACATCCCGAGCAAAGATCTGTTGCATACCCCTATGTCGACCGGGGCGCAAGACAGTCACGCCCTCCCTCTCCATCAGTGAGACAAATGCCTCCACTTCGCGATTGAGATCCTCATCCAGAGGATATTGGTCGTGAAGGATGGTGTGGTACGTCTTGGCGTCGTAAGCTTCCTCCAGTGCCGGAGGCTCACCATTATGGAAAGCGACACCGGCCACGACCGTATCCAGCTCTCCTACTTCGTCTAATATCTTTAAGTCAATCATAGTAAGGCAAATATAGGATTAATTCTCCTTCTCCTCCAAGTTTAGCAGCCTGATGCCCGGTATTTTCTCAAAGAATGTGATCTGCTTCCTAGCGTACACTCGGCTATTTTTCTTCACCCTATGGATTGCTTCGTCCAGCGAGCATTGGCCATCCAAATATTGGATCACCTCCTTGTACCCGATGGTATTAAGCGCATTGCAGTCCCGATATGGGAGTAGACTACGAACCTCCTCGACAAGCCCGCTCTGAAACATCTGGTCCACCCGCCGATTGATCCTCTCATAGAGGATAGGACGGGGACGAAATAGACCCCATACCTCATGCTCATATGGAAAGATGCGTGGAGTATGGGTGTGCCAAGAGGAAAAGGGACGGTGGGTGGTAAGCCAGACCTCCAGCGCACGGATCATCCGCTTGTGGTTATTGCCATCCACGGAGGCGAGGTACTGAGGGTCCACCTCCGCCAGTCGGGACTTGATGGGACCGATCCCATGAGCCTCAAAGCACTCCCACAGTTGTCGCCTTACCTCAGGATCCGGCTCAGGGATAGGATCCATCCGGTAGAGGAGCGCCTGAATGTACATCATCGATCCGCCAACGACAAGAGCGGTATCATGAGTCGTGAGTACCTCATCAACGACTGCGAGGGCATCTGCTGCGTAGTCGTATGCATTGTAGGGCTCGGTGACCTCACGCGTAGTCACGAAGTAGTGACGGATCTCACTCATAGCCTCAGGAGAGGGGGCATCGGTCCCGATGCTCATCCCTCTGTAGAGCTGCCTGGAGTCAGCCGATATGATAGGTATGGAGAGCGAACGAGCCAGCTCTACGGCATAAGCGGACTTACCCACTCCGGTAGGTCCGGTCAGGATGATCAGCCGCTTATCTTTCGTCAAAGGGGAAAGTCCTCAGTGGGGACCTCGTTGTCAAATTCCCCCGACTCATCTGAGGTGCCAAAGCCCTCAGGATCGATCTCTGTGCTGTCGAAGGCATCGCTCCCATACTCATCGGGAGTAGACTCCTCATTCAGCTTCTTCTTTCCTGTCTCGACAACCTCAGCGTCGACGGACTTGACCTTCGGCTCCTCCTTTTTCTTGACCTCCTCCGGCAATCTCTGGAGTGGCGGCTCTCCCTCTGATCGAGAAAGGACATAGGAAGAAGGGAGACTACCGGAGCTGATCTCGCGTAGCTCTATGTAAAATGCCCTCGACCGGTCAGGGTCATAGAATAGCATTAGTCGCTGTCGCTCAGTGTCAAGGAGCTCAGAGAGACGCGTGCGCTCCATAAGGAACACATCCTCATCAGAGCGGCTGTGGGGTGGCTCCACCTCATAGATCGTCACCTTTTGACTCCAAGTATGGTCAGTAATATGGATCAGACTTGGCTCCACAGGAGAGTAGCCGATCTCATCGTAGAGTGCGTTGCGCAGATCGCCAAAGGTGGCCTCACTGCCGATCCTGAGGTCTCGACGGAAGGATCGAGCTTCCGGAGAAACGATGACAAAACGATAGATCATACTCAGAGTCTCAGCCCTTCACTATTCCGCGCTTGGAGTTACGAATAAAGTCCAGTATTCTGCGTCGCTCTGGAGTGTCATCCAGAGACGACTTAATCTCCTCTAAGGCATCGCTCACATTAAGTCCCTGAGCATAGAGGATGCGGTAGGCATCGCCGATGAGGCTGATCTCGCCCTCAGTAAAATCCCTCCGACGGAGACCGACCAGATTGATCCCACAGAAGGCAATCGGCTCACGTGCTACCACAGCATAGGGAGGTATATCCTTAGTCACCTTACTGCCTCCCTGCGTCATACTATGACGTCCGATGCGGGTGAACTGATGCACTAAGACTGAACCGCTTAGGATTGCCCAGTCGTCTATCTCCACTTCACCGGCGATCTGCGATGCGTTACCGATAATCACGTGATCTCCAAGTACGCAGTCGTGTGCCACATGTGCATAGGCCATAATGAGGCAGTCGCTACCTATGACGGTCTTGTCACGTGAGGCGGTACCACGACTCACGGTGACATACTCACGGATCACCGTCCTATCACCTATGTAAGCGGTCGTTTCCTCGCCCCTAAACTTCAGGTCCTGAGGCACCCCGGCGATCACTGCGTAGGGATGGATCTCACAGTGGCAGCCGATCCTGGCACCAGACCTGACTATTGCCCCGGCATGGATATGCGTCCCGGTACCTATCTCCACATTGTCCTCAACAATTGCAAAAGCATCGATCCGGACACCCTCTCCCAATACCGCTCCGGCATTGACAAGTGCCAGCTGGCTGATAGATATATTCTTCTCTTCTGTCATTTTCCTATCATTCACCCTCGTTATTAGCCACCACCTTGGCCACCACCTCTGTCTCGCAGACGATATTGTCCCCTACGTAGCCCACACCACGTACTCGAGCAAATCCATGACGTACAGGTGCCAGAGGCTTGACACGAAATATCACCGTATCCCCAGGCATTACTTTTTGTCTGAATCGGGCATTCTCAATGCGTGCTAGGTAGGTCGAGTGTGGTCCTGGCTCATCCATTATGTGGAGTACGAGGATCCCCGCAATCTGAGCAATCGACTCCACGAGCAGCACCCCGGGGACAATGGGTTCACCGGGGAAGTGTCCCACGAAGAAAGGATCTCCGGCAGAGTAATTCTTTAGTCCTATAGCCTGATCGACAGTGAGATCTAACATCCTATCCACCATGAGCATCGGGTAGCGGTGGGGCAATATCCGCATAATCTCACGGGTGTCGAGTAGTGGCTTTGCACTTAGGTCGACAGCGGGGGGGAGGGACTCCTCCCCCTCAATCTCCTCAAAGAGCTTCATACAAAGCCTGCCATTGATGGTATGACCCGGCTTTGTGGCAATCACACGTCCCATGATCCGACAGCCTGCAAGTGCCAGATCTCCCAGCACGTCGAGGAGCTTGTGTCGTGCAGGTTCATTTGGGTAAGCAAGTGGTCTGTGACTGATGTAACCAAGCGTAGAGGCGTCACTGTGATCCACCCCAAGCTCATCTGAGAGCTTGTCGAGATCGGTCTGAGCGAGCTGACGATCGTAGATCACCAGCGCATTGTCCAGATCCCCACCCTTGATCAGATTATTAGCAACCAGAGCCTGCACCTCTCTCACGAAGACAAAAGTCCTCGCCGGGGCTATCTCACCGGCAAAGTCATCTCCTATCTCATAGGACGCATACTGATGAGTCAGGATGGGAGAGTCGTAAGAGATCAGCGCATCAACAGCGAAAGTATCATCCGGAAGGAGTGTCAGCCTTGCACCCGATGCTTCATCAAAGACCTCGATCTTACGCTGCACTTTGTAGACTCTTGCTTTAGCGCTCTGCTCCGCGAGACCTACTTCGCCGATCTTATCAACGTAAGGCTTAGCGCTTCCGTCCAAGATCGGTGCCTCAGGTCCGTCTAGCTCGATGAGGCAATTGTCTACCCCCATAGCCGACAGCGCTGCCATCATATGCTCGATAGTGCAGACAGAGAAGTCCCCATCTCTCAATGTCGTGCAGCGATCGGACTGAGTGGCATACCGGACGAGGGCGGGCAAGATAGGCTTACTCGGCAGGTCGGTCCTACAGATACGGATGCCGTGATTCTCCTCCGCTGGCAAGGCTCTGAGGTGGATATACCGCCCGGTGTGTAGGCCCTTACCCTCCAGCTCAAACGATCCTCCCAGGGTGTGTTGGTACGCCATTTCGATCACTCTCCGTCTTTTGTCTTACTAATCTCTCTTAGCTTATCCAGCTCTTCTCTCAGGCGCTTCACCTCCTTGGAGAGGTCGTAGATCTGCTTATCTAACAGAGGAAGACGATCGACCACGGCAGCGCTTCGCATCGCCTTGACGTAAGGTCTCCCGGGGTAGCCAAACCAGCTGCTACCCTCCTCCTCAATGCTCGCCATAATGCCTGTCTTAGCCCCAAAGGTCACACGATCGGCAGTCTTAAGATGACCGGCTATACCCACCTGTCCCCCCAGTCGATTCCACTGGCCGATGGTTGTCGAGCCGGCAACGCCGGACTGAGCAGCAATAGCAGTATGCTCCTTCACCTCGCAATTATGGGCGATCTGGACGAGGTTGTCGATCTTTACCCCACGCCGTATGATCGTTGCGTCAAGGACCGCACGATCAATGCAGGCATTAGCCCCTATCTCCACATCATCCTCAAGGATTACCTTACCGGTCTGGGGGATCTTGTCCCATCCCTCAGCAGTGGGGGCAAATCCAAATCCATCTGCCCCTAAGACCGCTCCCGAGTGAAGGATGCATCGGTCTCCGACGATCGTTCGGTTGCTGATCGTCACCTGCTGATAGATCTTACAGTCCGCCCCCACGAGGCAGTCCTCACCTATGTATACCTGAGCACGGACGATCGTACGGGGACCCACCTTACTGTTCCTACCTATATAGACAAAAGGTCCCACAGAAGCTGTCGGATCCACATCAGCAGACGGATCCACAATGGCAAATTGCGAGATCCCCGCCTCCGGCTCGGACCCATCGCGGATCACGCTCAACAACTTTGCCAAGCTGTCATAAGGGTCTGCTACACGGATCAGGGTCGCCTTCACTTCAGAGGTCGGCTGATAGTCAGCCTGCACCAGCACCGCACTACACTTAGTCGTATAGAGGTAATGCTCATAGGTAGGATTAGCGAGGAAAGTCAGTGTCCCTGCCTTCCCATTCTCTATCCCGCCAAAGTCATGAAGCTCCACATTAGGGTCTCCATCGACCACCCCATGAAGGAAGTCGGCCACCTCCTGAGCTGTATATCTCATAAGCTTGTCTTCTCAAATAACGTGATGCTTCCTAAGCTCGCACTCCATCTCCACCTGCAAGGCGAGACTCTTTGCTCGCGCTGCCTCAGCAAAGTCCTCCCCCTTGGAGGCAAAGATAATACCGCGTGATGAGTTTACTATAAGACCACACTCACTAGTCATGCCATAGCTGCACACCTCCTCGAGTGATCCGCCCTGCTTACCCACACCGGGTACGAGGAGGAAATACTCGGGAGCGATCTCGCGGATCTGACTGAAGAGCGTCGCCTGTGTTGCCCCAGCGACAAACATCAGCTGCTCATCACTGGCCCACGAGGTCGCTGTCTCTAGGACAGCCTGATAGAGCAGCCGTCCACCCTCCAATCTCAAGTGCTGGAAGTCTGCCGAGCCGGCATTGGATGTAAGGGCAAGGAGCACCGTCCAGCGGTCCTTATACGCTAGGAAAGGAGAGATGCTGTCTCGACCCATATAGGGAGCAGTGGTGACGGCATCCGCTCCCAGCTCCTCGAAGGCAGCTCGCGCATACTGTGCCGAGGTATTACCGATATCCCCTCGCTTGGCATCGAGGATCACCATAATCTCAGGATACTTATTATGAATATACTCAATAGTCTTCCCGAGTACCTCCAAGCCCTCAGCGCCTAATGGCTCATAGAATGCCTCATTGGGCTTATATGCCACGACAATGTCTGCCGTAGCATCGATGATCGCTTTATTGAAAGTCAAGACTCCCTCAGCAGTCTGAGGGAGATGAGGAGGAAGTAGAGTGGAGTCACTATCCAGACCGACACAGAGGAAGGACTTCTTACGTCTGATCTGGTCAATAAGTTTCTGCTTATTCATTTCTCAGTATCCGTATTGCATTCGGGCAAAGGTAATGATTTTTGCCCAAATCTGCTGCGCAGCTTTCGTCCCCTAGTACCACCGATTGGGCTAAATCTGCAGTAACTGGATGTATAGTAGTACGGACCATATAAAGGGGATATTCAGAGGCACAGAAAAGAGCTATGAGGCTAATGCAAAGCGAGATGCACTACGATAAGGTCAAGACAATTCCGTACAGAGTTAAAGACGGGGCATTGATATAATATTGGTGATGGATTTCACTCTGCCCCGGGCTGCAGATCGACCTCAGTCAGCCAGCCGTGACGGTCGGGAAGTCTGCCGGATTGTATGCCGGTGAGGTGGTCGTAGAGCTCACGGCAGACCGGGCCCGGCTCATCGCCATAGTCGTATATCCTACCTGTATCGAGGTCGACTATCTTGCTGATGGGACATATCACAGCGGCAGTACCACAGGCAGCGGCTTCATCAAGGGTACTTAGCTCCTCCACAGGGACGGGTCGTCGCTCCACTGTTAACCCTAGATCGCCAGCGATGGTCATCAGACTATCGTTGGTCACAGAGGCGAGGATCGACTTGGACTGCGGGGTAATGTATGTTTTCCCCCTTATCCCAAAGAAATTGGCCGATCCACACTCGTCAATGAACTTCTTCTCTTGCGGATCTAAGAAAAGGCATCCCCCTCGATAGCCCTCCTCATACGCCTCATGCATCGCACGGAAAGAGGCAGCGTAGTTGCCGCCCACCTTAAACCTCCCTGTGCCTCGCGGAGCCGCCCGGTCATACGATCGCTGGATCACTACTGGTACAGAGGTGACACCACGCTTGAAGTATGGCCCCACTGGGCAAGCATAAATCGAGAAGAGGTACTCGCTGCTCTCGCTCACACCGACATGAGGTCCCATACCTATCACAAGAGGTCTTAAGTAGAGGGCAGCACCTGAGCCGTAGGGAGGCACAAAGCGGCTATTATGCTTCACCACCAATTGGCATGCCTCTAAGAAAAGATCCTCCGGCACCTCGGGCATCATAATCCCGGCACAGGAGTTTTGTAGGCGTCGAGCATTCTCCTCAGGTCTGAAGAGACAGACTCGACCATCCTGACATCGAAAGGCCTTGAGTCCCTCAAAGGCCTGCTGGCCATAATTAAGCCCCGTGGCTGCGAGATGAACCGCCACCGTTGGGTCGGCACACAGCTCAGGCCTGCTCCACACCCCCCTAGAGTAATAGCTCCGAACGTTATAGTCCGTAGGATAATAACCGAAAGTCAGTGACTCCCAGTTGGTCTCTTCTTGTGGCATTGCTTAGCTCTCTTGCTCTTACTTTGCTTTTTTGGTGGTACTGGTACGCTTGACTGGCTTTTCCGCTCTCAGCTTATGGAGCTCCTCCTGTAGTGCTGTGATCTCCTCGCCCTGGTTCTCGATCGTCTTGAGGAGTGCATTGAGCTCTTCATTCTCGATCGAGCTGGGGTACTCCTCCTCTACGCGGAGGTGGAAGTCGCTCAGCACATTCATGTAGTTATTGAAGGCATCGTAGGGACTGCTGTATGGACTATAGAGACCGGAGTCCTTATTCTCCATAGCTGTGGACATATAGAGGAAGTGGTCACTGCTCTGGAGGTAGGCCCAGTCTTGCTTGATCCTCCTATTGCCACTCATACGGGTCCGCTCTGTCCACTCCACCAGCTTACCGAAGGCCTCCTGCTGGAGGATGTTGCCGAGCCAGGACTTTGTTGTCTTCTCCTCCTCGGACCAAGAGATGGTGTCCAGGACGCTGATCTCATCCTCCGGCTGGAGCTGAGCAAAGACCTCGGATGGTGTCGCCATCTCCAGCCCGGCTCGCTCGATGTACTCCGGTAGTGCTCGGAAGAAGTCGAAGATCCCCGATGAGGCAGGACATAGATTACCAAGCACATCGTAGCTCATATCGAGGTAGGTCACCTGTTCCCCCTTGCCCCGATCAGCGAGCCAAGAGGCGTACTTGTCGGCTGTCAGCGGATACTCGTCCCAGCTCTGATCGCAGAAGCGTCGAGAGAGGTCCTCCGACAGAGCGGCATGCCTCATCAGGAGATGAAGCTCAGGCACTACTGCACTTTGGTAGACGAAGTCGGGACTCTTCCATCCCAGCACATGCTTAGCACCCTCGGTAAGCATTCCGTGGAATCCCATCTCCGAGACTGCAAGAGCAATGTCGTCATCATAGAGGAGCTCGGTGTTGCGTAGCACCTTTGGCTCGTAATTGAATATCGCCTTGAGAGCCGTGACATGCATCCCCACCTGACCCTTAAACTCCGCCTTGGACGGGGCAAGAGAGGATAGACTATGGGCGTAAGGCTCTGCCAGTAGCTCCACGCATCCGGTCTCAGTGAGCTTACGGAAGCTGTCGATTAGCTCCGGCGTGTACATCTCTATCTGATCCAAAGCAGTTCCGGAGATAGCGAAAGCGACCTTCACCCTACCCTTTGACTCCTGGATCAGGTCGTAGATCATCTTATTAGCCGGCAAATAGGATCGCTCGGCAGCAGACCTCATATACTGCTCGTTGAGAAAGTCATCGAAGTAGTAGTGGTCATTACCTATGTCGAAAAATCGGTAGCGCTTCAGGCGGAAAGGCTGATGCAGCTGAAAGACGAGGCAGAGTTTTTTCTTATCCATAGTAAGAGTTTATCTATCTGGCAGGTTATTCAAAAAAGGTATCAGGGGGTATCATCACCGTCCAAGGACCTGATCGTAGAGACCACGTATCTTGAGCGCCACTTTATCCCAAGTGATCCCGGCTACCTCATCCAGACCCCTCTGAGAGAGGAGATCGTGAAGAGCAGGATAGGTGACGAGAGCGTACATCGCGTCCGCCATAGCATCTACATCCCAGTAGTCGAGCTTGATCGCGTAGGTGAGTATCTCAGAGCATCCTGACTGCTTAGAGATGATACAGGGGACGCCGCACTGCATCGCCTCGAGAGGGGTAATCCCAAAGGGCTCCGATACAGAGGGCATCACGTAGACATCGCTGGCATGGTACACCTCATACACCTGACGACCCTTCATAAAGCCTGTGAAGTGGAAGCGGTCCGAGATGCGCTTCTCCGCTACCAGGCGGATCATCTCATCCATCTTGTCTCCGCTTCCGGCCATCACGAAACGCACATCTCTCTTCTTGGCCAGCACACGTGCTGCCGCCTCCACGAAGTACTCAGGTCCCTTCTGCATTGTCAGTCGACCGAGGAAGGTTATCACTTTATCCTTAACACCTCGCTTATCCGGGATATTGAGGATTGACTCCTCGAGAGGGATCACGGCGTTGTGCACGGCGGTCACCTTGGCGGGATCCTGATGATACTTCTCGATCACTGTCCGACGGGTCAGCTCGCTCACACACATAATATGATCGGCATGGTCCATACCATCCTTCTCAATGGCATAGACAGTGGGATTGACGTTGCCACGACTGCGGTCAAAGTCTGTCGCGTGTACATGGATCACGAGTGGTACTCCGAGGATCTGCTTAGCGTGAATCCCGGCAGGATAGGTCACCCAGTCGTGAGCGTGTACAAGGTCATAGCGATCGGCACGGGCAACGACACCTGCTACGATAGAGTAGTTATTGATCTCATCAATAAGGTTGTCCCCATACTTCCCGGAGAATTGGATGCACCCTATATCGTCCGTCAGCATGTACCTAAAGTCTGCGTAGATGTGATCCCTCAGGTGATAATACATCTCCGGGCTCATCACGCGACCGATCCGCTCCTCGAGGTACTCTCTTGAGGGATCCTGATAGACGATCGGCACCTCGCTGGCTCCGATGATACTCATATACGAGCTGTCCTCATCTCCGGATGGTGCAGGCAGCATGAGTGTAATGTCCATATCCTCCTGCGAGGAAAGTCCCTTGGTGATGCCATAGGTAGCAGTCCCGAGACCTCCGGAGATGTGAGGGGGAAACTCCCAGCCAAGCATAAGTGCTTTCATACGATTACTCCTGTCCTGCTAATGGTGCTTATTCCTTACGCTCTGTGTCGAGAGCCTTATCTCCCCGCTCAGACTCCTCCGTCACTGCTGCCTCCTCATCAGCGCCTCCACGACCTTGGTCAGGCGAGGAGGAGTGGTGAGAGGTCATACTGAGGAAGGAGTCATAGAGGTCTCCCTCCTCATCCCAGATACTCTTGTACTCCACCATACGATTGACGATGCGGAGTATGGCCGAGACGCTCATCATGAAGGAGAGGTCACTCCGCCCTCTGTAGGGCGGAGTCCCGTCATAGATCTCCGAGATGGTGCCGATGCCATTGAGGCTAAGCTCTTCCTCAAAGGGGATAAGCATTCGGTCTACGAAGAAGAGGCCGGTCCGCTTGAAGAGCTTCAGATACGCACTGAGGTAATAGTAAAGGGTCCAGGGCCACGCACCACCCTGTACATATGCGTAGTAGCGCTCTCTCTGATTGCCCCCCGCGTAGCCTTTGTAGAGTGGACTGACCGGTGAGAGCGAGCGCAGCCCCTTAGGGGTCAGTAGCTCCTTGGTCACATAGTCGAGGACCGATCGCTGCAGCTTGCGAGACATAGGTGAGTAGGTTAGTCCCACAGCGATGATCTGACTCGGACGGACGCTCCAGTCGAGCGGACGACCATCAGCCACGTAGTCGAGCAGGTAGCCATGCTCATTGACAAAGGTCCGGATGAAGCTCTCACGTACTTGATCGATCAGCTCCGTCACCTCCTCGTCCTCTTGCAGGTCATATAGGAAACGATAGAAGCAGAGGGCATTATACCACAGAGCATTATACTCCACGATATAGCCACGCCGATCCACAACTGCTGCCCCGTCGATGATCGTTCCCATCCAGGTGATCGGCCGCCGATCCTCTCCCGGATCGGCGTATAGCAGGCCATTTCGCCGCATCTCCAGCAAGGGGACACGACCCTCCCTGATGTAGCGGATCGCTCGTCTGAGTGTCGCACCATATCTCTTTTTCGTCTCCTCCTTACCTGCCCATCGATAGTAGTCCTGGATCGCATTGGCTACCCAGAGGAGGCTGTCCGGCTGCCAGATGTCCTCGATCACCGAATCCTCCTCTCCCTCATCGAGATAAGACCAGATCGCAGGCAGAGCCGTGTCCATTACTTTTTGATAGAGCTCAGGCTCACCGATACCGAAGCTGCACGCTGTGAGCCCCACCATCTCGTCCCTCAGGCGGACCCCATACCAGGGGTATCCAGCCTTGAGGTAAGACTTTCCCGGTCGAGGTTCGTAGTAAAATTGCCGTGCTGAGCGTCTGAGACAAGTAGCAAAGGTATCGGCCACACCATAGCTCCGGAGGGCCTCCTCAAACGTCACTTCCAGAGTCTCCGGGTCAATGGCGCGATCAGATGCAGATAGGATGATATCCTCACCACGGCGGATATTAAGGGAGAAGAAACCAGGGACTGGCAGGTCCTCGACACATGCATTGCCCCGCTCCGCCTCTCTGTCGTAAAAGAAATCTCTATACCATGTCGGCTCCTGGTGCCATACCGCATCATACTTGGAGAGCTGCATATAGAGACGAGGCATCCCCTTATAGAGGCAAAGGGATACCCCATGATCCTCGCTGGTGTAACTCCAGTCGATTTTGTCATTGATATGTGTCAGCTCCCTCACGGTACGGAAAGCTAGCATCGGCATGAGCCTCAGGGTCGTCTCAGAGTGCGCCTCCAAGAGGCGGTAGCGGATCAGGAGCTGATTGATCTTAGACGAGAAGACGATCTCCTTAGAGAGAACTACCCCACCAACGCGATAAATCGTCCGGGGGCACTCCTCAACGGAGAATTCGCGGATATACTTATGCCCGTTTGGACATAGGGTCCCGTCATGATATTTATGCACGGCGAGGTGAAACTCTGCCCCGTGCTGGATCACCGTCTCGTCCATAGATGAGAGGAGCACATCGGGATCGCTCTCCGACGGCACCACCAGTAGCCCATGGTACTTACGCGTATTGCATCCCACGACCGATGAGCAGTGGTAAGCACCACGACTATTGGCATGAAGAAGCTCGAGGGGTAGCGCAGTCCCCAAGTTGGTCATGATACGACGATCAAACTTCTGATAACTCATATACTCTGCTACTTTCGTGACGTGGTCTGACATCCGGCATATCAGTAAGGTACCTCCTTCCCCCAGCATATCTGTGATTCCTTAGGACGTGATCGGTGCCTTCCTCCCTCCTCCCTTCAAATATACAAACAATTTAGATTTCCTCGCTATTTATAACGGGACAAACGGCTATTTGGCAATCAATAGACTCGGCTCTTACTTCTCTTATCGGATACATGATAGCTACTCCCCACACTCTCGCAATAATTTTCGATAGGGATATGGTGGTTTTTCTACCCATAGTTACCATGTAAGGTGTCCGCCATTAAAAGCCCTGTTTCTGGAAAAACTCTAATACCAATATTAGTAACGCCTAATATCGGTATTAGTCTTCTCTAATATCGGTATTAGATTAAGGAGGGGATTTTCTCTATCCGATGATGTCGGACACTCGGAGTCGGAAAATAGCTGCGATCTCTGATCTAGGTCCGTGCTAAGCAGTTTGGCTACTTGGTGTGTTTGATAAGGACGAACCTGAGGTCCTTGACAGCTCACCCCACCTGTATATCCCACGAGACTATTGTTCCGAGAGTCCCATCTCGTTTCCTCTCTATTCAGGATGCCACCCTCTATGGACCCTTTTGTAGATAAAAAAAGGGATGCATCCCGCTACAGGACACATCCCTTACTGAGAATTGATTAGGCTCTACTTATCAGAGAGAGAACATGGTCAGGAGGGTAACGAGGAGCGCGAGGATCGCGTACAGCTCGGGGAAGACCGCCTCGACCATGGAGATGGCAAATACATTGTGACCATCAGCGGTGGCAGCAATACCATGAGCAAGGACCTTACCCTGCTTCATAGCTGATAGGAGACCTACCGATCCGAGGAGTAGACCGCAAAGCAGGATGGCAGTGGCTGCGAGTACAGACATATCTGCTGCGATATGCTGGCTGGCGAAGTACCAGCCCACAAATCCATAGAGACCCTGGGAGGAGGGAAGCGCTGAGAGACCTATGTACTGACCCATCTTGGAGGGATCCTTGCGCATCGCCCCGATAGCGGTGATACCGCAGAAGGAGAGACCATAGCAGCTACCGATACCGGCGAGACCGACCATCAGTGCGATACCCAGGTAGGCCATTAGAAGTGTAGTAGACATAAATTGATTTACTTATTGAGTTTGTTATTGTTTTGTCAAGAATAATGTATCACTTGGAGACTTTCTCCTCAATAGGAGTGTAAGGCGTCCCCCCTCCCTCGTACTCGGAATTATTGAAATACTCTACATAGGTCAGTCGGACCGGATGGACGAGCGAGCTGATCATAGTAAGACAGAAATTGAGCCCATGGCCAAAAGCGAGGATCAGCAGTCCTACCGGTATCGCTGCCCAGATGGGCATAGAGGAGGTAACAGTCTCCGTGAGGGTATTGAAGACCCCACCGAGGATACCTCCCGTCAGACCGATGGCGAAGAGGCGGATATAGGATAGGGTATCTCCCAGAAGCCCCGAGGCAGTATTGTAGGTGTCCCACAGCCCTTTGCCAAGATTGACAAAAACGCTCTTGCCGGGAGAGTTGAGGAAGAAGACTGCTAAGACGCAGAGCCCTACAACGCCCCAGAGGGTGTACTCAAGCCACTGTGGCAGCTGAATGCTGAGGGCGGGTAACCCGACCACAAGCCCGATGAAGATCACCAATGTTGGCCAAGCGAAGCTGGCGAGCGAAGCGCGGGTGCCGCTCTGGTGCCTAACCTTGAAGGCAGCCACATACTTCGCAAATAGAATCTGGACGAGTCCCAGCGCTAGGGAGATCACCATCAGGTTGTCCGACGAGAGGAAGAAGTCCTTGATCGAACTGAGGAAGGGGACCTCGATGAGTGAGATGCCGAAGAAGGTGCCGGCAAGGAATCCCATCACCACGCCAGCTCCACCGAGCCACTGGAAGAGCTCTAGGTACATCTTGGCACTCTCACCCACCTTGCGCTTAAAGATCGTCGCCAGTATCAGCACTACCAACCCGTATCCTGCATCTCCCGAGCACATACCAAAGAAGAGCATGAAGAAGGGCGCAATGAAGGGTGTCGGGTCAAACTCCCAGTAATTAGGAAGGGAGAACATCTTTACCAGAGGCTCAAAGGCCCTGCCAAAGCGACTATTGGAGAGCTTGATGGGCACATCCTCCCCATAGACAATTTCCTCCTGGACGTAGGCGATACCCTCCTCTGAGAGTGCTGCCTGCATGGCGGCATCCTGCTTGGCGGGGACATAGCCCTCCAGCACCATCAGGCGATCGTCATAGAGGCGATCAGCCTGATAGTAGGCATTGTCCATCTGATAGGTATCGGCGAGGCGGGCCTCTTGCTTATCGAGTATCTGATCGTGGTGTGCTAAGTAGAGCTTTGAGTCCGTCAGGAGCCTTAGGTCCTCCTCCAGACTCTGTCTCTCTACCCTCAGAGAGCTAATGGATCGGTCGGGTAGACGGACCCGCTCGGCAAACTCAAGCTCCGGCTCCGGCTCGTCCTCAGAGGTGATGGTGACGAAGTAGGTGGAGCGACCGGCAGTCTGAATGATCTGAGCGTGGTAGAGCTCCTCCCACTCCTTATTGTACCTCTGAGAGAGGACGGTCCAGAAAGTCATATGGACCCCCTTGCCCCTCAGCTTAGAGATCAGTGTGGGGTCAAAGTCGCCCCAGTATGAGAGCTCATGCTCTTGGGACTTGAGCTCAGAGAGGATCCTCGACTTCTCCCTGATACGGGCGTCAAGGTCACTGATCTGACTTAAGTAAGTGTCATAGTCCGTCAGGGTCTCCTCAGGAAAGTCTATGTGCCGGATGCTATCGGGAGTCTGCTCCTTCTGCAGGGGATGCTGGTCCTTGAGGAAGCCGAGACTCTTACGCAGATCGGTCAGCTCGTCCTGCCGAGCCTTTACCTCTCTGATGCGGTCGAGCTCGTTTGGATCCTTATTCTGTCGGACATGGATCACGCCTAAGGAGCGCAATTTCTGTAGGAACGCCTCGTACTCCGGCTCGAAAACCAGGAACGAGTACTTATTCATCGTCTCTATCATACTATTGCTTCCATTTCTGATTCTGCCTCCATGGCGTTGCGGCGCTTCTCCTTCTCCTCATCGAGGTGAGCGCGCATAATCTTTTGAGACGCCTTGGAGAGCGACTCTTCGTCCTCGAGGTAGCGCTTGATCTTCAGGATCGCCTCCTTGAGACCGGGGATCTGAACTTTCTCGAAGAGGTTGACCTTCTGCGTCGTCTTACGTCTGGCATGTTGCAGGATGTCCAGCTCCAGGCGTCCGACCTCTGCTTGGATGCCAACGGTGGCGAGATCCTTGATCAGCTGCGTGCCCTCCATATACCAGGAGGGGGTATTAAGGAGACTAAAAGGGCGAACCTCAAAGTCTACCTCACCCAGCACTGGAACCGGGATGCCGGCCACCTTGCGTGTCTCGAGATGGACATCCTCCACTCGGACAAGAGAGGGATCAAACTCACTCCAGAGGGCAGTCATGGTGTCGAAATTCTCGATGCTCTGCTCTACCTGAGCCTCGAGATCCTCGACCTCCTTCTTGACCCGCCGCACCTCGAGACGAAGCGCACTCTCCTTACTCTTGATCGTAGGGAGGATTCGCTCTCGGAGCTGGAGATCCTTCTTCTGCCTCTGGAGAGAGGTTTTGTTGTATTGAAATTTTACAGCCATACCTCAGTCGTACTCACCGGGATTACGCCTCCTCCTGAGAGTGACCGACCATCTCCACATCCTGTGGCCAGTACTTATCGACAAGAGATTGCTTGATCGCCACCTCAGCAGGGGTGAAGTGCCGAGCGAAGAGCCGCCATGCCGTATCGAGCATCTCTGTGGTATTGATATTGACGTCAATGGCGAGGAGGTCATTGGCGTACTCCTTGGCGAAGTCGAGCGTACGCTCGTCATAGTCAGTGAGGTCAAATCCATTCTCCAGCTTTGTCTGAGCATTGGAGGCATCAGCGAAGAGGCGGACGCCGGCATTCATCACTTGAGGGTGATCCTCACGGGTCTTCTTCCCGATCACCTGCTGCTTCAGTCGTGATAGGGAGCGGAAGGGATCGACGATGACCTTGCCGATAGTGCTGTCGGTACGGAGATAGAGCTGCCCCTCTGTAATGTATCCGGTGTTATCCGGAACTGCGTGAGTGATGTCTCCCCCCGACAGCGTTGTCACAGCGATGATGGTAATGGAGCCACCAGACGGGAATTGGGCTGCTTTCTCATAGACCTTTGCTAGGTCGGAATAGAGGGAGCCGGGCATAGAGTCCTTGGAGGGGATCTGGTCCATCTTATTGGAGACGATGGCCAGCGCATCAGCATAGTTGGTCATATCCGTCAGGAGGACGAGCACCTTCTCATTCTTCTCCACTGCAAAGTACTCTGCTGCTGTGAGGGCCATATGAGGGATCAGCACACGCTCAATAGACGAGTCCTCGGTGGTATTGATAAAGGAGACGATACGATCGAGCGCTCCTGCCTCGGCAAAGGTATTGCGGAAGTAGAGGTAGTCGTCATTCGTCAGTCCCATACCGCCAAGGATGATCTTGTCGGACTCAGCGCGCATCGCCACGGTTGCCATCACCTCATTGTAGGGCTGGTCCGGGTCGGCGAAGAAGGGGATCTTCTGTCCCGTAACGAGGGTGTTATTGAGGTCGATGCCGGAGATACCGGTCGTAATCAACTCTGAGGGCTGCTCACGACGGACAGGATTGACTGACGGACCTCCGATCTCCACATCCTTGCCCTCGATGATCGGACCATCATCGATGGGCTCTCCGTAGGCATTCATGAAGCGTCCGGTGAGAGAGTCACCCACCTTTAGGGCAGGAGCCTTGCCGAGGAAGGTCACCTCGGCATTGGTCGGGATGCCCTCCGTCCCGGAGAAGACCTGCAGTGTCACCACATCGTCCTCCAGTCGGACGACCTGAGCCACACGACCGTCGATGAGAGCCAGCTCATCATTACCCACACCCGTAGCACGCAGAGAGCAGGTTGCCTTGGTGATGTCGGAGATGTGGGTGTATATCTTTTGGAATGCTTTCTTAGTCATAATCAGTCTACCCTTAGGCGTTAGCCATTTCCTCTACTACGTGAGACTTGTCCACACGGCGTGTCTCGACCATCTTCTTAGCCCGCTCACGGTACTTATTGTAGTCCTCGCTACGGAATTCGGAGTAATTCATCTGCCTCAGCTCGTTGATCAGTTCCTTGAAGAAGACGGAGACTTCGTTGAAGTCCTCAAACGTAAGGTCGCTCTCACAGATATTGATTACGAGAGCTAGCATCTCTTGCTGGCGCTCCAGAGGGCACATAGCATCGATGGCGTCGAAGGCATCCTGCTGGAGGATGACGAAATCGATCAGCTCAGACTTCCAGAATGTGACATGGTAGTCTACAGGGACACCATCATCACCGAGGATATTGATCTGCTCAGCGATCTCCAGTCCCTGACGCATACGGTGCTTGACTTGACCGACCATCTCCAGCCAGTCGGGCGAAGCAGCCTCAGCGACGTACTTCTGAAACTCCGGATACTCCAGATACTTCGAGTAGGAGTCGATAGGATTGACTGCCGGGTAGCGCTTCTTATCTGCGCGATCCTGCTGGAGGGCGTAGAAGCAGCGGGCCACCTTTTGGGTATTCTCGGTCACCGGCTCCTTGAGGTTACCACCGGCAGGGGAAACAGTACCGATGAAGGTGATCGACCCAGTCTCCCCATTCTTCAGATGGACATAACCGGCACGTGCATAGAAGGCCGAAATAGTAGCCGAGAGGTCCATTGGGAAAGCATCCGGTCCAGGTAGCTCCTCCATGCGATTGGACATCTCACGGAGTGCCTGAGCCCAGCGAGAGGTGGAGTCTGCCATCAGGAGCACCTTCAGTCCCATAGTCCGGTAGTACTCAGCGATCGTCATAGCGGTGTACACTGACGCCTCACGAGCCGATACCGGCATATTGGAGGTATTGGCAATGATGATCGTGCGCTCCATCAGCTTGCGACCTGTGTGAGGATCCTCGAGCTCAGGGAATTCCTTAAAGATCTCAACCACCTCATTGGCTCGCTCACCGCACGCAGCCATGATCACGATGTCCGCCTCAGCCTGCTCTGAGATCGCATGCTGGAGGACCGTCTTACCTGTACCAAAGGCTCCCGGGATGAACCCAGTCCCCCCCTCTACCATAGGATTGGAGATATCGATGCAGCGGATCCCTGTCTCAAGCAGCTTAAAGGGTCTCGGCTTGTCGGCATAGCAGGGCACCGCCTGGCGGACGGGCCACTTCTGAGTCATGGTGATGGAGTGATCCACTCCACTCTCATCCGTCAGCACAGCCATCTCATCGTCCACGGTGTACTGGCCCTTCGGGGTAAGCTTCTTGACCGTATACATCCCCTTGAAGGTAAAGGGAACCATGATCCGGTGGGGCTGATGATTCTCCTCCACAAGACCTATCCAGGATCCAGCCTCGACAGTGTCGCCTACCTTAGCAGTCGGCTCGTAGTCCCACTTCTTGTCCCGATCGAGAGGATCGGTATACTCTCCACGCTTGAGGAAGAGCCCAGTCATTTTATCCAGATCATTCTGGAGACCATCAAAGTTCTTAGAGAGCAGTCCTGGACCGAGGGTCACCTCAAGCATATGTTGCTCAAACCGGACCTGGTCGCCGATCTTTAGTCCGCGGGTACTCTCATAGACCTGCACATCCACCAAGATCCCCTCGATCTTGATGACCTCAGACATCAGCTCTGAGCCATCCTCGAGGATGACAAAGCAGATCTCGTTTTGTGCGACAGGACCATTTACCTCTACAGTCACTAGGTTGGAGACCAACCCTACCACCTTACCTGTAGTTTTCATCTGTATATCGTTTTATATTGTTGTCTATCCCTAAGCTTAGAGGCGGTTATGTCTCTTGGCCTCTGCCCGAAACTTCTCAAGGTCTGACCGGCTCTCGTGATTGAGCTGATCGATGATCTCTCTGAAGCGACTCTTGCCTATCTCTGCATCGAGAGAGCTCCAGCGACTCAGCATCTGCAGCTTAAGCAGGTAGGCAAGCATGGTATCTATGGAGAAAGTGTCAGCAAAGGTGAGACTATCCAAGTAATCCCACTTCAGCTGATCAATGCGATGCTCCCTGACGGAGAGATCCTCCTCCTCGGAGATCTGTAGCACCTTCTGCACCACCTCTCCCTCCTCGAGGAAGCTTATATCATGCCAGTTGCCACTCCTGAGGAGCCGCACCAGCTCACTATCACCGACGATCAGCCTACGAGCGTCAAGGTCGTGGCGCTTGATCGTAATAGCTGCCAGCACAAGGCGTATGGAGCGATCAAAGCTAACCCAGGTGCGGACAAACTCATCCCCCCGCTTCATTACGTAGCGGAAGTAATAATTATCTAAGATATCCTCGTAGAAATGCTCTGCTGGACGGTCAATCTCTTGATCGTGGCGATACTCGTACATGAAGTCCACCAGATAGGAGGGATAGGTCTTCGGATCAAAGTGTAGCTCCTCTCCCACCATCTCTGAGGTAATCATACCTCTCTCTGCAGCAGCGACCAACTTGCGTAGCCTGTCGGGCCCTACTACGTATGGGACCTGCGGCTCGGGGATCGGTCGATCATAGAGTAGAGCCACGAGCGCTCTGTTGTCCTCACTGAGGAGCAACAGGTCCAGGAGCTGACCATCTCGGCGGGTAAGCTGCCCGCGAAGAGTCTCCACAAACTCCCTCAGAGTGAGTGGGGGATTCTTCCCTATCTCCGGTCTCAGTGTCGGCAGACCTGCTCCTAAGGCATAATACTCAGCCATAGAGGGTCACTCTTTGTCAGGTGCCGTGAAGAGAGCCTCCCGAAGCTGAGGCCGCATAAAGTCCTTGAAGTACTCCGTCAGGGCCTCCTTGCTTACCACGACCTCGTAGCCCTTATCGGCTGGTGAGATGGCAAATGATGCCGCCCTACCCTGGACACTTTTGATGTCAAGTCCTTTCGCAAGGATCCCGGAGGCATGGTTCATAAAGTACTTCCTGAGAGCCTCACCATCCTCTGTAGAGACAGTGACGCTATTGCTCCCCTCGTCAAAAAGCTTTTGGCATAGCCTGAGTACTACATCGTAGAGCCTCTCAGGGTCGGCAAATGCTTGGTCAACACCCTCGCTGACAGCACGATCATTGATCATATCACCGATCTCCGTCCTCAGTGCATCCGAGGCACGATCAGCCGAGAGCTGAAGCTCCCTAAGGGAGCGTTCACGTAGCCCGGCCACTTCGCTGTCTGCTCTGGATAAAATCTCCTTAGCCTTTGCCTCAGCCTCAGCAAGGATCTTGTCTCTCTTCTCCTCTGCTACTGCTACGATCTCCTCTGCGCGAGAGTCAGCCTTGGCGATACCATCCTTGTAGATCTTACTCGCCAGTTCTTGTACTTTGTCGTCCATACGAACTCACTCGATATAGTTGCTAATCTTATTATCCTACTTTATGACTACACGTGAACGACTTCACGCATAATATCGGCAAACCTACAAATAATTCCTATGATAGCTACCCTCGTTTTATCTTATTGATGCGACTTTGCATAGAATTCCTGTTTTGGGCCATTTTGCAATGGTCGTGAAGGAGATGAATGCCCAGTCTTGCAGGTTTTTCTACAGTGCTTCTCGAGATAAGATGCAATAAAAAGAGAGACAACGGAAAATAGCCGTTGCCTCTCTATGTATTTACACCTCCTCAGTGTTATATGTATTCTACATGGTCTACTCTCCTTGTCTGTCGACAGAGAGTATCACTCCGTCATCTCCCTACGCATATTCTCTACGTAGCGAGCCTTCTCCATCTTACGACGGCGAATATCGGAGGGCTTACGGAAGTTGCGATTATCGCGCAGACGACGCATAGTGCCTGTGCGGTCAAACTTCCTCTTGAATCTCTTCAGGGCACGCTCGATATTTTCGCCCTGGCTTACCGGTACAATGATCATATAGTAATATTTTCAATGTCCACGAGGATCCATATGTCCCCGCTTCGCCTGCAAAGGTAACCTATTTAATTGGTATTCCCAATACTATAGGATGTTTGTCCTCCGCGTAAAATCGATTATCTCAGGGATATACCCAAAGGCGATGCCGGTGACAGAGTCGGCGCATCCATAGTAAATGGCAATGCGTCCGCTATCCGGATCGTGGAGTGCAGCACAGGGGAAGCAGACGTTGGGTACATCCCCGACACACTCATACAGCTCCTGTGGAGAGATAAGGTATGCCCCACTCCGTGCAGTCACCTTCCAGGGCTGATCCTTATCAAGGAGTGCTGAGCCGAAGGCGTACACATACCCATTGGCGCTCCTGAGCACACCATGGTATATGAGCAACCATCCCTCCGAAGTCTCGATAGGGATAGGTCCAGCTCCGATCTTGAGACACTGCCATGCGCTTACCTCAAAGTCAGCCGGTGACATCACATGGCGGTGGTGTCCCCAAAACTCCAGATCCGGTGACTCGCTGTAGAATATGTCCCCGAAGGCGGTATGACCATTGTCGCTCGGCCGGCTGAGCATAGCATAGCGGCCATTGATCTTACGTGGGAAGAAGACGCCATTGCGATTGAATGGCAGAAATGCATTCTCCAGCTGATGGAAGGTCCGGAAGTCGTCCGTCCAAGCCACCCCGATGGTGGGTCCATGATAGCCATTGCACCACGAGACAAAGTAGCGACCATCAATCTCTGTCACCCGAGGGTCATATCCATAGACCCACTCCCCCACCTCAGGGATATCACAGTCGAAAACAATCTTATCCGGGGAGATGTCCCATAAGAGACCATCCTGACTAAATCCCACGTGGAGACGCATCCTTCGATTGGTGTCGTCGCAGCGGAAGACCCCGGCATACCCGTCCTTGAATGGGACGACTGCACTATTGAATATACTGTTACTTGTCGGTGTCTCATGCCGACCGATGATGGGGTTTTTGCTGTATCTCCAGAGTGGAGCATGACATCCTTGAGGGCGATCCTCCCAAGGCATATTGGGGAGAGACCTCCCGGCAATTTTGATATTATCCATATTCATTTATTTAGTGAGTTTATTACCATCTCCATCATAGGAGAAAGGTACTATTTTTGCGCATATCAGCCCAGGTATGGACACTATGACCGCAATGAGGAAGAATGAGCTGTACCCTACCGCATCGCTGATCGTGCCACTGACTAGACCGGGAATCATGTAGCTGAGATTCATCAAGCTATTGGCAATGGCATAGTGTGCCATGCGATGTGGTCCTGGTGCCACCTGCTGCATCATGAAGAGCGTTAGACCGACGAATCCGAAACCATAGCCAAATTGCTCCACAACGATCCCCACCGCTGGCCATACTAGATTGGTCGGGTGGAAGAACGCAAGGAGGAAAAAGATGATGAAGGGGAGATTGAAGATCACTGCCAGAGTGAAAAGTACCTTCCGTAGACCATAGTGACCTATGTAGTACCCGGCCAATATGCTTCCTCCTATAAAGGCTATCGTCCCCAGCGTCCCGTATATGAGTCCAAAGTCCTTATTTGTCAGCCCCAGTCCTCCGAGCTCGGTGCCGGCCTTCAGGAAGAGAGGCGCCACCTTAATGGCCAGCCCCTCAGTAAAGCGGTAGAGGAAAATAAAAAGCAGGTAAAACCAGATGTGCTTCTTCTCAAAGAAACTAACGAAGATCTCCCATACCCCTTGCAGAGTCGCCCTGAGAGATCGCTTCTCATCCGTTACAGGGGCTTCACTATGGGGTAATACTGCCATATGCCACACTCCGAGTAACAGCATCAGCCCGCCTGCCACCAGTACCATACTCTGCCAAGAGCGGACAATCCCAATAGAGGTAGTGAGGTAGCCCACGAGATAGACCAGTCCGCCCTTGGCCAGCACCTTGGCGATGTTGTAGAAGGCACCCTGCCACCCGACAAACTTGCTCTGAAGCGTAGGCGTGAGCGCTTCCATATAGATCCCATCCCCTGCTATGTCATGCACCGACCCTGAGAGTGCCATCACAGCCATCAGTAAGAGCAGTAGCGGAAAAGACTCCTCCAAGCCAAGTGATGCCGCGATCAGGCCAAGCATAAGCGCTGAGATAATCTCAGAGATAAAGACGTACTGCCGCTTACTCCCGAAGAGCTCCATTACCGGGCTGAAGAAAGGCTTTAGGCTCCACGGAAGGATCAGAAGTGAAGCCCAGAAGGTGATTTCCTTATCCGGGATGCCCATGTCCTTGAAGAGCAGCAGCGAGACGTCCGAGAGCATGACCATCGGGAGCCCCATGGCGAAGTAGACTGTGGAGACCCACGAGATAGGATTGAGTTTGGTGTCCGTTTTCCTCATATTATCGGAGAGTGGAGACCGGCATACGCGAGGCATCCAGTCTCAAGAGTACAAATAAGAGCAGGGTAAAGCTTAGCAACGATGATCCGCCATAGCTGATGTAGGGGAGCGGGATGCCGATCACTGGGACGAGACCGATCACCATCCCCACATTCACCAAGAGGTGGAAGAAGAGTATAGATGCCACCGCATAGCCGTATACGCGAGCAAAGGTCTCTGGCTGGCGCTCTGCAATGTAAATGATACGGCAGATCAGGGCGAGGAAGAGGAGTAACACAACTAAGCAGCCGATGAAGCCCTCCTCCTCCCCGATGGTACAGAATATGAAGTCCGTTGTCTGCTCGGGCACGTAGGAGAGCTTAGTCTGAGTCCCCTGCAGGTACCCCTTACCGAGCAGGCCTCCGGAGCCGATCGCAATAAGACTCTGATGCACATTGTAGCCGGCACCGGCAGGATCGTCCTTAAGTCCTAGAGAGACGAGGATACGGGTCTGCTGGTGGGGCTGGAGGATATTGTCAAAAAAGTAACCCACCCCGGCGTACATAGCCACACTCACCCCGGCAAAGGTGATCAGCCGACCGATATGTCGACCTCTATGACCATAAGCCTGTAAGACCACCCATACCAGCAGAAGCACCAGCGCAAGGATGGCAAAGATCGAGAAGTCAACACTCATCCACAGGGAGAGGATTGCAGCCATAATCATCAGCGAGGGGGCAATTACCAAGCCGACCAACCAAGCTCGGTCAAGCTCGCAGTAAGCCTGTGCCGAGAGCACCACACCGAGATAGATCAGTAGCGGGACAACCAATCGCCCGGCCGGGGTAACGCCCCAAACCGACTCGGCAAACCTGAGCTCCAGCACGAAAAGCAGAGCGCAGAAAACGCCAAAGAGCGGGACAGCACTACTCAGCCCCTCTCTGTAGAGGATGATGATGAATGCAGCGTAGACCAATGCGGATCCTGTCTCTGACTGAAGTACGATGATCAGCATCGGGGCAATGATGATGGCAAAAGCGATCGCCAGATCACGAGTGCGCTCGAGGCTAAAGTTATACTTCGACATCCACCATGCCAGCATTAGGGCGGTGGTGAGCTTAGAGAACTCCGCCGGCTGTAGCCTCACAGAGTCGGTGATCACCAACCACGACCGTGATCCCTTGATGTCCGGAGCGATGAAGATTGTCACGATCAAGAGACCGATCATGGCGAAGTAGAATACAGGGGCAGACTGCTTCAGGAAGAAGGTGTCTATAAGCAGTATGGCAATCGCTGCGCCGGCAGAGATCCCGATCCATATCAGTTGAGACAGTGCCCTACCCTCAATACTAAAGGAAGTATCGGTGATGGTATAAGTGCCATCGGCTGCATAGATGGTGAGCCATCCGATCACTACTAAGGTTAGGTAAAGCAAGATAGCCAACCAGTCAGCCCGGTGCCTCAGTCCCATCGAAGTCCCGGAGGATAGTCTCTTAGTCATACGCTCATCTAATTACTGAGGACAACATCGCCTTCTCGTAGCTAATCGACGAAGGAGTAATAGAGTCACCATGGAGATAGTAATCGAGCATAAGTCTACCGATCGGAACAGCATAGGTGGCACCGAAGCCTCCATTCTCCACCATGACAGCGATGGAGACCTTGGGCTCCTCCATGGGACCAAAGCCAAGGAAGAGGGAGTGGTCTTTGCCGTGAGGGTTCTCAGCCGTACCGGTTTTACCACAGATGGCAAAGTCGGATAGATTTGCCTTACGACAGGTCCCGCCTATCACCGCCATACGCATTCCTTCGGCGATCACTCGGAAATACTCAGGCCTGATCCCTGTTTCCATACGCTCGATATAGAGCGAGTCCTGAGGCATACCATCGATCTCCTTCACCAAGTGAGGGGTATAGTAGTGACCCCTATTAGCTACCACAGCACCGAAGTTGGCTATCTGTAACGGTGTGGCAAGGATCTCACCCTGACCGATCGCTATGGAGACTATTGAGCTCGATGTCCAGCGCCCATTATGGAGCTTATTGTATACGGCAGAGCTTGGGATATAGCCACGGCTCTCTCCCGGCAGATCCACACCGGTCTTATGCCCGAAGCCCATCTTGACGATATAGTCTCGCCAGTGATCAAAAGCCTCCTCCACGGTAGCGTAGCGGGATCTATCGTCTAAAAAAGCCCTCAGACCCCAGCAAAAATAGGCATTGCAAGAGGTGGCAATGGCGTGCCTGAGATCCAGTGGAGATCCGTGGCCATGACATCGGGGGCGCCCCCCGAGCAGTGGGTAGCCACGATGACAGGAGTACATAGTACCCGGAGTAATGCATCCCTCCTGCAGATAGGCTGCTGACTGCACGGTCTTGAAGGTCGATCCGGGGGGATAGGCGGCCTGTATAGCTCTGTTGTAGAGAGGCTTGAGAGGATCAGTGGCGAGAGACTGGTAGTTCTTTCCCCGCTCCTTTCCCAATAAGCGAGATGGATCAAAGGTGGGGGAGGAAACCAGAGCTAGTACCTCTCCTGTACTCGGCTCTATCATGACGATCGCTCCACTCTTGCCTTGCATCAGCTGCTCACCATAGGCCTGTAGCTTGATGTCAATGCTCAACTTGAGATTATGCCCGGAGGTGAGCTCCTGATCATACTTTCCCTCCTCGTACTGACCCTGCACCCGACCATGGACATCCCTGAGGAGGATAGAGGTCCCTTTATTTCCTCTCAAGAATCGCTCATAGCTCTTCTCCAGACCGGTCGTGCCGGCGTAGTCTCCGGGCGTGTAATAGGGATCTCGCTTTATGTCACCCGGACCGACTTCACCGATATTGCCCAGCAGAAGAGCCCCTGCAGAGTATGTATACGCCCGAGAGGTATGGTGCTCGATGAGTAGACCGGGAAACTTGTATAGCTGCTCCTCTAATAGTCCTGCCTCCACTGAGGTTATCTGGGAGAAAATAGTCTGCGGTACAAAGGGAGAGTACCCTTTATTGGACTCCCGATCCTTCACCTGCTCCAGACGCTCACGTAGGTCTTGGATATCTATGTCCAGGATATGGCAAAAGGCAAGACTATCGAAGTCCTCCATCTGTCGCATAATGACCTTGGCATCTGCCGTAGCGGTATTATAGACGACGAGACTGTCGTTGCGATCACGCATCAGACCGCGTGACGGATAGAGGGTTCGGTGGTAAAAGGCAATATTCTCCGCTGCTAGCTTATACTCCGGAGAGAGCACCTGGACATAGAAGAGTCTCGCCACATATACAATAACCACCAGCGTCATCACCCCTACGATGATAAAGCTACGCTCACTATACCTACTATGTGATGGTCTCATCCCCTCCTACGCGGCATCAAGAGTGCATCAAAGATCATAAAAAGCAGCACCGTTATCACAACGGATCCGCCAATGTAGGGTAATGTGTGCACCAAGAGTCCGGTGGAGAAAAACTCAAGGAGGAATATCGAGCTGATCTGCACCAGTGTGAGGGTCAGGATAAAGAGTAGGTAAGCTCCTGCTCTCATCAGGCGGGGAGTGATTAGCGGATTTTCCTCGTCCGAATTGTCAAGATCGTCCTTATCCACCAGCGCCCCCAGCAGCTTAGGGCGAAGGTAGAGCGTTAGTGCGGAGGAGGCCATATTGAGTCCTGGTGTATTCATCATCAGGTCAATAAATAGTCCTATGCAAGCGGCAAGGAGGGTCAGTACCCACGGCTCCGACCGGTACGGCATCTTGATAAGAGGGTAGAGGTAGAGGATCGGCAAGAAGTACTGGAAGAGTAGCAGGTGGTTAAAGAGTACCACCTGCAAGAGTATCAGCACGAGGGAGAGGATACCAAGTCGTAGGGTGTACTTACTCATAGAGATCGTCTATCTGGGACTGGATCTTCAACCACACTTCTCTCCTGACGATTCTCATACTGTAGCACATAGACGTACTTCAGAGAGGCAAAGTGCGTGGATAGCTCCACTCGGTAAGCAAAGAAACTATCGTCAGGTGACTTCCCCGGACCTACCACTGTCCCTACAGACAAGCCGGAGGGGAAAGAAGCAGAGTACCCACTCGTAAAGACCGATCTCCCCGGCTCCAGCGACTGATGCTTGGGGATATTAGTCAGCAGAGAGTGATTGATATCCTGTCCATCCCACTTCAGTACACTCACAAGGTCAGAGCCATCCACCTTGCAGCTGATCCCAAAGGTACTATTGATCACCGGTACCACTCTCGAGTAATGGTCGCTCACCGCCTGCACGATACCGACCACTCCATCTGTGCTTACGACCCCCATATCTACTGCTACGCCATCCTGCTTGCCGATGTCCAAGGTCAGATAATTGCTCTTGTCAAAGAGCACCATCCCCACAACCCTGCCTACTATGTAGTGGTAAGGAAAGGGTCTCTCCAGTGTGTCACGCCCCAGGCGCTGCCAGGAGAGGGAGTCGACGGAGAGACGCTCCAGCTGGTTGTGCAACCGGAGTACCTCCCGCTCCAGTATCGCATTCCTATGGAGCAGCTCCACATTTGCCTCCTCAAGTCCGGTGTAAGCACGGACAGTCTGTGCCGTCTCCATCACCCTACCAGTAAGGTCATTGGCAGAGCTCAGCATGACACTAGACCGGTACCTACTGCCACTAAAGAGGAGTGCCAAGGCAACCACCTCGAGGAGTAGGAAAATCAGGAGATGTCTCTTGGACCGGAGAAATTCGACGAGGCGATCCATTAAGACGATGCACGGCTTGAGAGGCAACCCACCCTACCTAATCTAGTAGTCAGGGAGGTGCCGTATGAGTTACTTAAAGAGCAGAGTGTACTTATCGGAGTTCTGAAGAGCAATGAAAGTGCCGTTGGCGACGGAGTATAAGGGGTCATCAGCGATCTTGAAGGGGATCTGAAACTTAGCCTGAAGTCTCTTATCAAGCCCCTTCAGCTGTGCACCTCCCCCAGCAAGGTAGATACCGTTATTGAAAATATCTGCATACAGCTCGGGGGCAGTGTCGTCTAGAGCGTTTCCTATAGCTGTCTCGATCTTGGTGATCGACTTATCGAGGCATGTAGAGATCTCATGGTAATTGACATCCACCGTCTTAGGCAGGATGCTCGCCAAGTCCTGCCCTACGACTGTATAGGGATCAGGCTCATTGTCCAGTTGATCGAGAGCAGAGCCGACATTTTTCTTGATCTCCTCAGCGGTGCGCTCACCGATGCGGATACTATGCTCGACCTTCATATAGTCAACGATATCGTTGGTGAATTCGTCTCCCGCCACCTTGATCGACTTATTATTGACAATGCCACCCAGTGAGATCACAGCGATCTCCGTCGTGCCACCGCCGATATCTACGATCACGTTGCCGGTAGGCTCCATCACATCGATGCCAATACCGATCGCTGCAGCCATTGGCTCATGGATGAGGTACACCTCGTTGGCCCCGGCCTTCTCAGCCGCATCGCGCACGGCACGTATCTCTACATCCGTGCTACCAGAGGGAACACAGACAACGACCTTCAGTGAGGTGGGGAAGAAGTGCTTCTTAGTCGTAGCCATCCGGATCATCCCGCGGATCATATACTCGCAGGCATCCAGGTCAGCGACCACGCCATCCTTAAGTGGACGGACAGTGGAGAGATCATTATTCTCCTTCTCGAAGCGACGATACGCCTCAGCACCGACCCACTCTACCTTGTCAGTCTTCTTATTGAGCGTCACATAGCTTGGCTGATCGATGATGATCTTGCCATCCTCTATGATGACCGTATTAGCAGTACCTAAGTCTACGGCTAATTTCCTTGTCAGTGAGAAAAAGCCCATCCTGTATTTAGTAAAAAAGTTAGTGTCTAAAGTGACGATGACCGGTGGTCACCATGGACATACCGTGCTCATCGCAATAACTTATACTCTCCTGATCGCGTATAGACCCGCCCGGCTGGATGACGGAAACCACGCCCGCCTCATGAGCTATCTCTACGCAGTCGGGGAAGGGGAAGAAAGCATCAGAAGCCATGACGGATCCCTCGAGAGAGAAGCCCATCGCTGCTGCCTTGCTGATCGCTTGCCTCAGCGCCTCCACCCGAGAGGTCTGACCGTAGCCGGCACCCAAGATCTGACGATCCTTGGCGAGGACTATAGCGTTGCTCTTGCAGTACTTTACCGCCTGCATCGCAAAGAGGAGATCTTTCGTCTCGCTCTCGGAGGGAGACGTACGAGTGACCACAGTGAGATCCTTAGCTTGGTCCACAAGCGTATCACGCTCCTGCACCAGTACGCCACCCAGGGCAGATCGGTACTGTAGAGGATACTTGTCCTTGCCGATCTTGTCTCTCAGGATGATCCTATTTTTCTTTTGTGTCAGTAGCTCCAGTGCCTCCCTGCTATACTCGGGAGCAATGAGGACTTCGATGAAGAGCTTATGTAGCTCCTCCGCAGTCTCCATATCGACCGGTCTATTGAGCACTACGATGCCACCAAAGGCCGACTCAGTGTCACACGCAAGAGCAGCCAAATAGGCGTCACGTATGGTCTCTCGGACTGCCAGTCCACAGGGCGTATTGTGCTTGACGATGCCACAGGCGGGCTCATCCATCTCTTCGATCATATGCACTGCAGCATCCACATCCAGCAGGTTATTGTAGCTGATCTGCTTGCCGTGGAGGTAGTCAAAGCGCTCATCAAAGCCCTTACCATAGTAAGCAGCCCGCTGATGAGGGTTTTCGCCATACCTCATGGGCTGACATCCCTCCATAGAGAGAGAGAAACGCTCCTCAGGGAGGAGATCCTCCGACTCGTCTGCCGGATCGTCCATGGAGAGGAAGTAATTATGGATCGCAGTGTCGTAGGATGAGGACTCCTCAAAGGCAGCACGTGCAAAGTGTCGCCTCTGCTCCAGCGTTGTCTCACCGGCCTGCTCGCTGAGTATGGCAGTGAGTTCATCGTAATACTTAGCTGAGGGGATGATCACCACATCGGAGTAATTCTTGGCGGCTGCACGGATCAGAGAGATACCACCGATATCGATCTTCTCTATGATATCCTCATGAGAAGCACCAGAGGCGACAGTAGCCTCAAAGGGGTACAGATCGACGATCACAAGGTCTATCGGATCAATGTCAAAGCGATGACAGTCCTTATCATCCTGCTCGTTACCTCGGCGAGTAAGGATCCCGCCAAAGACCACCGGATGGAGGGTCTTGACTCTCCCACCCAAGATGGAGGGAAGACCGGTGCGGTCCTCCACCTTGGTACAGGGAAGGTCAAGGCTGGTGACATAGTCATAGGTGCCACCCGTGGAGAGGATCTCCACTCCACTCTGCCCCAGTTGTCTCAGGAGCTTCTCCAGCCCCTCTTTATGGTATACCGATACAAGCGCTCTGCGGATAGGCTTGCGACTCTCTGATGATCTCGTCATATGTGGATTGTGATTATTCTTTCTCAGAAGCAGACAAACTTACATAAAAAAGGACAACTTGGGGCCCTCCTCTGACTTCTCCGCCTCCTCTCTATTGTACGATATCTCCTTACCGAGCCGAGCGATGGGATTTCTGTAGCTGGTAGCGAGACCGCCGGTGGAGGTCTCCTTGTAGAGGCTCGGGAGGTCGTGACCCGTCTGTCGCATCACCTCTACCACTTGGTCAAAAGACACTCGGTGAAATCCATTGGAGAACGAAGCGTAGACATTCGCATCCAGTGCTCTTGCCGCTGCAAAGGCGTTACGCTCGATGCAGGGGATCTGCACGAGACCACAGATGGGATCACAGGTCAGTCCCAAGTGGTGCTCAAGCCCCATCTCGGCTGCATACTCTACCTGATTGAGACTGCCTCCAAAGAGCTGATTGGCAGCGGCAGCAGCCATCGAGCAGGCAACGCCCACCTCACCCTGGCAGCCCACCTCCGCTCCGGAAATAGAGGCATTTGTGCGACAGATAGCGCCGAAGAGCCCCGCCGTAGCCATAGCCCTCAGGATCATCTTGTCCGGTATCTCCTTGGATACCTTGAGGTGATAGAGTACTCCCGGCATCACCCCCGACGAGCCGCAGGTGGGACCGGTGCATACCTGACCACCACCCGCATTCTCCTCACTTGCAGCCAGGGCGTAGGCGTACACTAGTCCGCGAGACTTGGTAGAGTAGCTGTAGTTATTGGCCTGCACATAGTACTCGCCGGCCTTACGGCGGAGATTGAGCCCTCCGGGGAGGATGCTGTCATTGTCGAGACCCCGCTCTACTGCAGATCGCATCACCTGCCAAGCCTCCCCCAAGTGATCCCATATCGATGAGTCCTCAAAACGCTCCACATACTCCCAGAGTGACAAGTGCTCATCGAAGCAGTAAGCCAGGATATCCGTCATACGGTTGTGGGGGTAGACCTCACTCGCCCTACTCTCATCAAACTCCTCATTAGCCAAGTCTCCACCGCCGACACTGTAGACAGTCCAAGAGTCGATGAGCTTATCCTCCTTATCCAGCGCCTCATAGTACATACCATTCGTGTGGAAGCGCTTAACCGTCTGTGGCTCCCATACGATCTCAGTAGGGGCAACGGGCTCCAGCACCTCGAGGATGGCTACATCTGTCATATGCCCCTTACCTGTGGCTGCAAGGGATCCGTAGAGAGTGACCCTAAACCTCGCCGGCGTGCCTCCACTCAGGCGATCTAGGAACATCAGTGCAGCCCGTCTCGGGCCCATTGTGTGGCTGCTCGAGGGACCTTTACCTATCTTATATATTGATTTAATTGTCTCCATGAGTGATAGTTGCTTATGAGAGAAGGATTACACCCTCTATGACCTTACAAAGATAGCCCAATTAAACGACTTAATGGATCAGCTGTGATACATAATCTAGCTGTATGCATCAAGTCCGACCATAGTAATCCTGGCTTCGCAAAGGAGCTGGGTATTTACAGCATTAATAGACTGGTTGCCAATAAGAAGAAGGTTCATAAAGCACCTGTCTCACCTCTCAGAGCTTACCCTCATCACTAATACCGATATTAGAGAAGTCTAATACCGGTATTAGGTCGAACTAATATCGGTATTAGACTTCTCTCTGAAGGGATAGGGTCAAGAAAACAAAGGTCGAGAAAGTGTGCGGACATACTTTCTCGACCAAGAAATCTGTCGGGATGAACAGACTCGAACTGTCGACCTCCACGTCCCGAACGTGGCGCGCTACCAACTGTGCTACATCCCGTACTCTTAAGTGGTGGCAAAGGTACACTTTTTTCCTCACACTTCAAGCCCCAAGCAGTCTATTTCACCCGGATCCTCACGATTTTGCTCACCCTATCGCCCACCCTATCGCCCACCCTCTCCGGGATAATGGGCATGGTCTCGGATCGTAAGGAGACTTCGGGTGTCGCCTTAGGACATAGTGGTATAAAAAAAAGAGATCCCGGCACCGATATATGGTGCTGGGATCTCTCAGTGCTTAGGCGAGAGACGCGATGATGTAGCGCCTCAGGCTATTGTGATGCAAGCTGCTTAGAGCTGGGGACCGGCAGGTACAAGAGACTTACCGTGGTCGTTGGTCTCAAACTTCTTGAAGTTCTTAATGAAGCGAGCAGCGAGGTCCTTAGCCTTCTCCTCCCATGCAGCCTCACTATCGTAGGTGCTGCGCGGATCGAGGATATTAGAGTCTACGTTGGGCAGCTCTGTGGGGATCGTGAGATTGAAGTAAGGGATCTTCTTCGTGGGTGCATTCTCGATAGAGCCATCGAGGATAGCGTCTACCATTGCACGGGTCTGCTTCAGAGAGATACGCTTACCGGTACCATTCCATCCCGTATTGACGAGATAGGCCTTGGTATTGTGAGCCTTCATCTTCTTGACCAGCTCCTGGGCGTACTTGGTGGGGTGCAGAGTCAGGAAGGCTGCGCCGAAGCATGCTGAGAAGGTGGGGGTGGGCTCGGTGATGCCACGCTCTGTACCAGCGAGCTTAGCGGTAAATCCGCTGAGGAAGTAGTACTGAGTCTGAGCGTCATCAAGGAGAGATACAGGAGGCAGTACACCGAAGGCATCAGCGGTCAGGAAGATGACGCGCTCAGCGTGACCGGCCTTGGAGATCGGCTTCACGATGTTGTCGATGTGGTAGATCGGGTATGAGACACGAGTGTTCTCAGTGACAGACTTGTCTGCGAAGTCGATCTTACCCTCCTTGTCTACAGCAACGTTCTCGAGGAGTGCATCACGACGGATGGCTCCATAGATGGCAGGCTCACCCTCCTTGCTCAGGTTGATCACCTTAGCGTAGCAGCCACCCTCGTAATTGAAGACACCATCGTCATCCCATCCGTGCTCATCGTCACCGATCAGGAGACGCTTGGGGTCAGCGGAGAGGGTGGTCTTACCGGTACCGGAGAGACCAAAGAAGATGGCGGTATGCTCGCCATTCATATCCGTATTGGCAGAGGAGTGCATCGAGGCCATACCACGACGAGGATTGAGGTAATTCATGTAGCTGAACATCCCCTTCTTCATCTCACCACCATACCAGGTGTTGAGGATCACCTGCTCGCGGCTGGTGAGGTTGAAGACAACAGCGGTCTCGGAGTGGAGGCCGAGCTCCTTCCAGTTGTCCACCTTTGCCTTGGATGCATTGTAGACTACGAAGTCCGGCTCACCAAAGTTCTCCAGCTCCTCCTTGGAGGGACGGATGAACATATTGGTGACAAAGTGTGCCTGCCAAGCCACCTCGACGATGAAGCGGATCTTGACGCGGGTGTCCTCATTGGCACCGCAGAAAGCGTCCACGACGTAGAGCTTCTTGTCAGAGAGCTCGTCGGTGGCAAGCTTGCGCACTACATCCCAAGTCTCCTTGGAGCAGGGGTGGTTGTCATTGTGATACTCCTCGCTATCCCACCAGATGGTATCCTTGGAGGTCTCGTCTACGACGAAGAACTTATCCTTAGGAGAGCGACCGGTGTAGATGCCTGTCATTACGTTGACAGCGCCCAGCTCGCTCACCTGTCCCTTCTCGTAACCCTCGAGAGACGGATCGGTCTCATCCTTGAAGAGACGGTCATATGATGGGTTGTGGATGATCTCCTTGACACCCTTGATGCCGTACTTGCTTAAGTCGATGTTTGCCATAATTTAATGTTGTGTTCGTATAAAGTTTATCTTCTTTCTTACACTCTATTGATAGCAGCAGGGGGAGCAACCGGCACTCCACTCGCATCCCCTTATTGCACGACAAAGATAATCTAAAATAGTAGCTTAACCAAGGATTTAGCGAATTATTTCATCAATACAATCCGGTTGCATTTAATTTACTCTTTTATTACCTCCGTCTCCATATGAAGCAAAGGGCACTAATCAGCGATTAGATGCCCTTTGCAATCAGTATTCTAGACCTTTCGTTACTTGAATTCGTCCCAGCTCATAATCTCGATGTCGTCCACGTCCTTGGCACAGAATGCCTCGATGAAGGAAGCAGCGAGACGGGCGTTAGTCACCAAGGAGATATTGTGGTCGATGGCTGCACGACGTAGCTTGTAGCCGTTGGTCAGCTCTCTCGGGGTGAGGTTTTTATTGATATTCACCACCAGATCTACCTTGTGATCTCGCACCAGATCAAGGGCCTGTGGCTCCTTCCCTTCCTCGCTTGGCCAGTGGCAGAGCTCAGCAGGGACACCATTCTCATTAAGGAAGCGGCAGGTGCCCTCGGTGGCGTAGATCTTGAGTCCGCGCTTGATCAGTAGGCGAGCCGGTTCGAGGAGATCGACCTTTTGCTTAGCTCCACCTGTGGACATCAGCACGCCTCTCTCGGGGATCTTCTGCCCCACGGCAAGCATCGACTCGAGGAGTGCCTCGGAGGGGCTGTAGGAGATACAGCCTACCTCTCCGGTGGACATCATATCCACTCCTAGGACAGGATCAGCCCTCTGGAGACGAGAGAAGGAGAATTGAGATGCCTTGACACCGACATAGTCGAGATCAAAGACACTCTTCTCAGGCTTGTCGTACGGCTTGCCCAGCATGATCTTCGTTGCCAGAGTGATGAGATTCATCTTGAGCACCTTGGAGACGAAGGGGAATGAGCGCGAGGCTCGGAGGTTGCACTCGATCACCTTGATCTCATTTCCACGGGCGAGGTACTGTACGTTGAATGGTCCGGAGATATTAAGTGCCTTGGCGATCTGACGGGTGATGCGCTTGATGCGGCGCACTGTCTCGATGTAGATCTTCTGTCCAGGGAATTGGATAGTGGCGTCTCCGGAGTGCACACCGGCAAACTCTATATGCTCACTGATCGCATAGGCGACCAGTTCGCCCTTGTCTGCAACGGCATCCATCTCGATCTCCTTCGTATTCTCCATAAAGGCGGAGATCACCACTGGGTGCTCCTGGGAGACATCCGAGGCAAGACGGAGGAAGCGCTGAAGCTCCTCCTCGTTGGAGCAGACATTCATCGCTGCACCACTGAGGACATAGGAGGGACGCACTAGCACCGGATAGCCCACTTTATCGACAAAGCTCTTGACGTCGTCAAATGAGGTGAGCTCGCTCCATGCAGGCTGATCAATGCCCAAGCTGTCGCACATCTCGGAGAACTTGTATCTATCCTCCGCATGGTCGACATCCTCCGGCTGAGTGCCGAGGACCTTGCAGCCACAGCGGTGGAGCCTCATAGCGAGGTTATTGGGGATCTGACCACCAGTGGATAGGATCGTGCCATGAGGCTGCTCCAGGTCAATGATGTCAAGCACCCGCTCCAGAGTCAGCTCATCAAAGTAAAGCCTATCTGACATGTCGTAGTCGGTGCTGACGGTCTCGGGGTTGTAATTGATCATGATGGAGTGGTAGCCCTCCTCCTTGATTGTATTGAGGGCAGAGACGCCACACCAGTCAAACTCGACCGAGCTACCGATGTGGTACGCCCCTGAGCCAAGCACGATCACACTCTTGTCCCCATCCTCAAAGGAGACATCGTGACGATGACCATCGTAGGTCAGGTAGAGGTAATTGGTCTTGGCAGGGTACTCTGCAGCAAGAGTATCTATCTGGCGCACCACCGGAGTGATACCCATACTCTTTCGAAGCTCTCGGACCTCCAGCTGAGCCGCATCCATATCCTTGATCGTGTGCTTGAGCACCGCGCGGGCGATCTGGAAGTCGGAGAAGCCCTGTACCTTTGCCCTCCTCATCAGCTCAGGCGAGATGTCGCTGATCTGTGACAGGGTCTCCAGCTCCTCAGCCGTATCGATGATATTGTGCAGTTTGTGGAGGAAGAATTTGTCGATCTTTGTCAGGTCGTGGATCTGATCGATCGTATACCCTGCTCGGAAAGCCTTACTGATGACAAAAATGCGGTTGTCGGTAGGCTCCCGTAGAGACTTATCTATATCCGAGATGACCAGTTCCTTATTCTCGACGAAGCCGTGCATTCCCTGGCCGATCATCCGGAGCCCCTTCTGTATAGCCTCCTCAATGGTGCGACCGATGGCCATAATCTCGCCTACTGACTTCATGCTGGAGCCGATCTCACGCGATACACCGGCAAACTTGCTGAGATCCCATCTGGGGATCTTGCAGACGACGTAATCGAGTGCCGGCTCAAAGAAGGCAGAAGTGGTCTGAGTGACGCTATTCTTCAGCTCATGAAGACCATATCCCATACCGAGCTTGGCAGCCACAAAGGCGAGCGGATAGCCGGTGGCCTTGGAGGCGAGTGCTGAGGAGCGGCTCAGACGAGCATTGACCTCGATGACACGATAGTCCTCGCTCTGGGTGTCCAAGGCGTACTGGACATTGCACTCCCCCACAATGCCTATGTGGCGGACGATACGGATGGCGATGTCGCGGAGCTTCTGAAACTCCGAGTTAGTCAAGGTCTGAGAGGGAGCGACGACGATACTCTCACCGGTATGGATGCCGAGCGGATCGAAGTTCTCCATATTGCAGACCGTTATGCAATTGTCATACTTATCGCGCACGACCTCGTACTCAATCTCTTTCCACCCCTTGAGACTCTTCTCGACCAGTACCTGAGGGGAGAAGGAGAAAGCTCGCTCGCAGAGAGCATTTAGCTCCTCCTCGTTGTCGCAAAAGCCACTCCCCATACCACCGAGGGCGTAGGCCGCACGGATGATGACTGGATAGCCGAGCTCCTTAGCTGCCTCGCGGGCATGCTTTATATCCTCACATGCCTCACTGGAGATGGTGTGGACCCCGATCTCGTGCATACGCTCGCTGAAGAGCTCCCTGTCCTCGGTATCCATAATGGCCTGGACGGGAGTCCCGAGGACCTCTATATTATAGTCCCGGAGGACCCCTTTCTCGTAGAGGGCGACACCACAGTTGAGGGCAGTCTGTCCTCCGAATGAGAGCATAATGCCATCGGGGCGCTCCTTCTTGATCACTCGCTCAATAAAGTACGGGGTGACGGGGAGGAAGTAGATCGTATCAGCAATACCCTCAGACGTCTGTACTGTGGCGATATTGGGGTTGACGAGGACGGTGTGTATTCCCTCTTCCTTGAGAGCCTTGAGGGCTTGAGATCCTGAGTAATCAAATTCGCCCGCCTCACCGATCTTGAGGGCACCGGATCCGAGGAGGAGGATCTTCTTGTATTTCTTTACGTTCACGAGTTTAGGAGCTTAATAAAGTCATCAAAAAAGAATTCGGTATCCATCGGGCCTCCGTGGCACTCGGGGTGGAACTGGACTGCGAAGTACCTCCCTGACTCGTGGATGATACCTTCGTTGGAGCCATCATTGAGATTCTCGAAGTAGGGACGCCAGCCGGCAGGGAGAGTGTCACTATCAACGGCAAATCCATGATTTTGGCTGGTAATAAAGCACTTATCTGTGCCACAGAGACGTACTGGCTGATTTGCTGAGCGGTGACCAAACTTCATCTTTTTCACCTTGGCACCAATGGCAAGAGCCATAATCTGATTTCCCATACAGATCCCTCCTATAGGCTTTGCACCGCTCTCAATGACCTGTCGTATATGGTCAATGAGGGCGGTGCACTGCATCGGATTACCCGGACCGTTACTGATGAAGAGACCATCATAATCCATCTCGGTAAAGTCGTAGTCCCAGGGGACGATCGTGAGGTCAACATCGCGGTCGAGGAGCATCCGGACAATATTCTCCTTCGCGCCACAGTCCACGAGGACCACTCGCTTGGCACCACTCTTAGGTAAGTGGATCACCTCCGGTGTGGAGACCTCAGCGACGAGGTTTACCTCGTCGGTCTGGAAGAAGTCTATATCCTGATCGTCCACCACCAGCTTACCGATGAGCGGACCATGATCACGGATATCCTTGGTAAGCTCCCGCGTGTCAACACCGGAGAGTCCGACCACGCCATGGCGCTCGAGAGCCTCTGAGAGAGACTCTGCGGCATTCCAGTGAGAGTAGTCATCGGTATAGTCGTGCACGATAAGTGCGAGTGGATGGAGCTTCCGGCTCTCGAGGTAGAGAGCCAGATTGGTGGCGGGGTCTACATCCTCTGGAGGGAATCCGTAATTGCCTATGATCGGGTATGTACAGACAAGCATCTGACCCATATATGAGGGATCCGTCAGGGCCTCGGGGTAGCCAGTCATACTGGTATTGAAGACAACCTCCCCGCTGACACTCTTATCAGTGGCACCGAAGAGTGTCCCCTCGTAGCAGGTCCCGTCCTGTAAGATGAGCTTACCTTTCTTTTTCATGGTCGCTATATGGTTTCGTGTATCTCTTATTTTCTGTAGTCCTCTTCGTAATAGTCGAGGAAGGCTTGATTAACTAAGCGCATACCGCCCGGTGTCGGGTAGTCTCCGGTAAAATACCAGTCCCCCGGATTATCCGGGATCGCCTTGTGGAGACCCTCGATGCTCTGGAAGACAATCTCTATCGGGCAAGTGACCTCGGCGGGTCTCATCAGCTTAATCATCTGCTGATTGAGCTCCTCGACAGTGAAGGGCTCGTAGATCTCCTTAACAAAATTGGTCCGTCGTACCTCCTCGCTCCCCATAAGGGACTTAATCCTCTCATAGAGCTCGGTGATCCGATCCTCCATACCCCGCTCCTTAAGGAGTGATATGGCGGCGCGGAAAGCGACAAACTCATCCATCCGGCTCATAGCGATACCATACCAGTCGGGGTAGCGTATCTGGGGAGCCGAGCTGACGATCACCATCTTACGCGGACCGAGTCGATTGAGGATGCGGATGACACTCTCCTTGAGAGTCGTACCCCGGACGATGCTGTCATCAATCACGACGAGATTGTCTTCACCCCTGCGTATAGACCCGTAGGTGACATCGTACACGTGAGCCGCCAGCTCATTGCGTGATGCCCCCTCGGTGATGAAGGTCCGCATCTTGATGTCCTTGATCGCCACTTTCTCCGAGCGTATACGCTTCCGGAGTATGTCGTGGATCCTCTCCGAGCTCCTATTCTCCGGCATCTCCAGCAGCTCTTGCTTCCGCCGGTCGAGGTAGTCCTCGAGTCCCTGAAGCATCCCTTGGTAAGCCACCTCTGCCGTATTGGGGATAAAGGAGAAGACGGTATTGTCTAAGTCGTAATCCACCTTCTTGAGGATCTCCGGAACCACATAGCTGCCGAGAGCCTTTCGCTCATGGTAGATATCAATGTCACTTCCGCGGGAGAAGTAGATCCGCTCAAAGGAGCACGCCTTATTTTCCTCCGGCTCAAGCACCTGCTCCAGATGAACTTTTTCCCCACTCCGGTCGATAGCAATGGCTTGCCCTCTCTGGAGCTGATGCACCTTGTCGAAGGTAAGGTTGAGTGTCGTCTGGATCACCGGTCGCTCAGAGGCGACCACGAAGATCTCGTCATCGTAGTAGTAGTAGGCAGGACGGATGCCCCAGGGGTCACGAAACGCGTACATCTCGCCACTACCGGTCATGCCACAGAGGACGTATCCCCCGTCAAACATTGGTCCACACTCCCTGAGAGGCTGCAGAGCATCGATATGATCCTCAATATCCTCCGTGATGTCCATCCCCTCGAGCCCCTTCGCCTTACTATCCGCATAGCGCCGCTCCACCTCACGATCGAGACGATGGCCGAGGAGCTCCATCAGCACTCGCGTATCGGAGGTGTCACGAGGATGCTGTCCGCGGGCGGTAATGTACTTGAATATATCCTTGACAGTGGTGAGATTAAAATTCCCACACATAGCGAGCGTCTTAGCCCGCCAGTTATTACGTCTCAGCGCCGGCTGGAGATACTGCAAGCCGGACTTCCCAGTCGTGGAATAGCGGAGATGCCCCATATAGCACTCACCAATATAGGGAGCCGACTCAGCATAGAAGCGGTCGTCAGCCTCTTCCTCAGCGATGACCTCATCAATGGAGTGATGGATGGTATTGAAGATCTCAGCAATGGCGCCTGAGCCGAGGGCACGCTCTCTGTATAGGTACTCTGTACCTACAGGAGCCTGAAGCTTGACACAGGCGACACCAGCCCCATCCTGTCCACGATTGTGCTGCTTCTCCATCATCAGGTAGAGCTTATTGAGACCATAGCGTCTGGTGCCATATTTTTCCCAATAATACTCGAGAGGCTTTCGAAGTCGGATGAGTACCACTCCACACTCGTGCTTTAGTTGCTCCATACCTATATATGTGAGGCGCTTGATTATTTTAGACTACTGATTACGCTGCAAAGGTAGAGAAAATAATGCCATTGTGCTGGTTTAATGCCTCTATTCCCCAAAGTCTAGCACCTGAGTTTGCACACCTAAGAACCGGCAGCAATTTTCACATGTAAACCTTTAGGGATGGGAGTGGATCCACCCAATGTTGAGAGCAATCCGAGACCAAGGAAATCCATATCACTTTTTGTAAGAATTCAGCTCATTCTTTCAGGGCTTATGAAGGACTTATTATTAGGAAAATGAACGCTCTTATGGTCTGCAGTCCTAGGACGTGTGTCGTGCATTTCTTTGCATCCATTTTCATTAGTACCTTTGTGAGATAGAAACTAATGACCCCAATGTAAAGAACGGGGTCTCACCGATACACTTCTTAGTAGATATGAAAACGGTTAATGAAATCCGTCAGATGTACCTTGACTTCTTTGCAGAGCGAGGACATCATATCGTTCCCTCCGCTCCGATGGTCCTGCAGGGGGATCCGACCCTTATGTTTACCAATGCGGGGATGAACCAATTCAAGGACATCATTCTCGGGAATGCACCGAGGAAGTATCCGCGAGTAACCGACTCTCAGAAGTGCTTGCGCGTGAGCGGTAAGCACAACGACCTCTCCGCTGTGGGACACGACACCTATCACCACACTATGTTTGAGATGCTGGGTAACTGGTCCTTCGGTGATTACTTCAAGCAAGAGATCATCCCTTGGGCGTGGGAACTACTGACGGAGGTGTACCAGCTTCCTAAAGATCGGCTCTATGTCACCATCTTTGAGGGAGCGCCTCAGGAGGGTCTGGAGCGGGACCAGGAGGCATATGATGCTTGGGCAAAGCTACTACCTGAGAAGAGGATCCTCAATGGGGACAAGCACGACAACTTCTGGGAGATGGGCGAGACCGGTCCCTGCGGTCCCTGCTCAGAGATCCACATCGACCTGCGTAGCGAGGAAGAGATCGCTCGCATACCCGGCAGGGACCTCGTCAATCAGGACGACCCACTCGTGATCGAGATCTGGAATCTCGTCTTCATGCAGTACAATCGTATGGCAGATGGTCACCTCGAGGCTCTTCCCCACCACGTCATCGATACCGGTATGGGACTGGAGCGCCTCTGTATGGCTATGCAGGGGAAGAAGTCCAATTACGACACCGATGTCTTCCAGCCTCTAATCGGCAAGGTGGCAGAGATCTCCGGTGTGGCCTACGGCTCGTCGGAGAAAACCGATGTGGCTATGCGCGTGATCGCTGACCACATAAGGGCGATAGCCTTTGCCATTACTGACGGGCAGCTGCCCTCAAGTACAAGAGCGGGCTACGTCATCCGTAGGATCCTCAGGCGTGCGGTTCGGTACGGCTACACTTTCCTCAATCTTAAGGAGCCCTTTATGTACCGCCTCATCCCCACCCTCGTGGAGAGCATGGGTGGACACTACACCGAGCTGGTGGCTCAGCAAGAGCTGATCACCCGTGTGACGAAGCAGGAGGAGAGCGCCTTCCTTAGGACCCTCTCCACTGGTATCGAGATGCTCCAGTCTCATATCGATGAGTCGAAGAAGAAGGGAGAGAAGACGCTACCCGGCGAGATCATCTTCGAGCTCTACGACACTTATGGCTTCCCTGCAGACCTCACGGAGCTAATCCTCGAGGAGCAGGGTATGGAGGCCGACCTAAAGGGCTTCGACAGCGAGATGGCGAAGCAGAAAGAGCGCGCCCGTAAGGCTCAGCACACCGAGACCGGCGACTGGCAGTGGATCGGTGACCAGGAGACAGAGACCACCTTCGTCGGCTACGAGATGCACGAGGCGCAGACTCGGATTGTCCGCTACCGCCAAGTGACTCAGAATGGGAAGAAGAGCTATCAGGTGGTCCTCGAGACGACTCCCTTCTACGCTGAGATGGGCGGTCAGGTGGGCGACACCGGTACTCTCATCGGGGAGGTGGATCAGGAGAGGATCAAGGTCCTCGACACGATCCAGGAGAATAACCTGCCGATGCTTCTCGTGGATAAGCTGCCTTCCGATCCCCATCAGGATTTTCTTGCCTCCATTGACAGCGAGCGTAGGTATAATATTGAGCGCAACCACACTGCCACCCACCTACTGGACCATGCACTGAGGACACTCTTCGGGGACACGACGGAGCAGAAGGGCTCCCTCGTGAGCGATCGTGTACTCCGGTACGACTTCGCCCACTTTGAGAAGCTGACGAAGGAGGAGATCCGAGAGGTGGAGCGGATGGTCAATGAGGCGATCCAAGCAGACTACAAGCGGATTGAGCATCGCGATGTGCCGATCTCTAAGGCAAAGGAGATGGGAGCCATTGCCCTCTTCGGAGAGAAATACGGGGAGTACGTCCGGGTAATGCAATTCGGCGACAGTATCGAGCTCTGTGGTGGCTGCCACGCCCCGTCGACCGGGGTACTGGGGAGCTTCCACATCACCCAGGAGACCTCCGTGGCAGCTGGAGTACGTCGTATCTTTGCTGTCACCGGCCCCGCTGCCCTCGACTATGTGCATGAGCTGGAGGACACGATCGAGAGCGTGAAGAGCTACTTCGGTGGGGGCAATCTGATCTCGGCCATCAAGAAGGTGCTGGAGGAGAATCACACCCTCTCTGCTGAGGTGAAGCAGGCCTACGATCGGGAGAAGGGGAGCCTGATCAGTCGTCTGCGGGAGCACTACGAGCTGGTGGACGGCGTGAAGGTAATCCGCCCCGACGTGGCAATCCCGTCTGCTCTTGCGAAGGACATTGCCTTTGGGCTCAAGCAGGTGCTGGATGGCGACTATGTCTTCGTGAGCGGGTCCAAGGATGAGGGCAAGGCACTCCTTACTGTGCTGATCAGTGATGGCCTCGTGAAGAAGGGATACAACGCCGGTAAGTTGGTCAAGGCTGCCGGTCAATTTATCCAAGGAGGTGGCGGTGGTCAGCCCTCCCTTGCTACAGCGGGCGGGAAGAGACCTGAGGGACTGCCTGAAGCGGTTGACTTTGTCCTAGAAGAACTGGGACTTAAGAAGAAGTAAATGCGATGGAGTCTCCGCTCCACCATACACTCTTCGACAGCCTTGAGGAGCTTAGCACCCGGCTTCGGTCACTGACGTCAGGTCGTCGAGCGATCTGGGTAACCGAGAGCAATTGTGCCGACCTTTGCCTTGATCGGATCGGGATAGCGCCTGCTGACATTGAGCTTCCTCCCGGAGAGGAAGCGAAGACGACCGAGCAACTGCTCCGACTATGGAGTGGACTTACAGACCTGGGTGCGACCCGAGGAGACCTAATGATAGCAATCGGAGGCGGAGCGCTGCTGGATGTGGCGGGACTCTCCGCTGCGACCTACAAGCGGGGGATGGGGCTGGTCTATGTCCCGACCACCCTGCTGGCAGATGTGGATGCCTCTATTGGCGGTAAGACGGCGATAGACTTTGAGGGCGTGAAGAATGGCATCGGGACCTTTTACACTCCCGAGGAGGTACTGATAGCGCCAGCTTTTCTCTCCACACTACCTGAGCTGGAGTTGCTCTCCGGTTGGGGCGAGATCCTAAAGTATTCCTTGCTGGCGGGCTTCTCCGTGAATGATGACTTGTTGGGGACAGCTGAGGTAGCCCCTTCGCTCATCCGACGCTGTATAGACTACAAGACAGAGGTGGTCGCCTCGGACCCGCTGGACAAGGGTGGCAGACGACAGTTCCTCAACCTCGGACACACCCTCGGGCATGCTTTGGAGGCGCTTCATCTAAGCAAAGGCGAGCCGGTGCCTCATGGCATTGCCGTGGCTGCTGGTCTGGTGATGGAGGGGTACCTATCGCTCCGTAGGGAGCGGCTGCCCCAGAATGAGCTGATGCAGCTGGCGAGAGTTGTGCGAGACCACTTCACTCCCGTCTCCGTCCTCTGTACAGAGTACGAGCAGATCCACACCCTTGCCCGTCAGGACAAGAAGCTCCGCTCAGCTGAGGATGGGGTGCCGGTGGTGATGCTGGATGGCATCGGTAAGCCTGCGCCCGCAGAGCTTTTTACACCAAAGGAGCTAGATGAGGCGATCGACTTTTACAGAGACTTTATGCAGATATAGATATGAAGAAGAGAATAGACGAAGAGCAAGAAGAAATGCCCCGCTGGGATCTGGAGGACCTGAGTGAGGCAGTCGCCACGCTGAAGCGCGGTGGTCTGATCCTTTACCCCACAGACACCATCTGGGGCATTGGTTGCGATGCGACAAATGCTGAGGCGGTGAGCCGTATCTTTGCCCTCAAGCAGAGAGATGATGCTAAGGCACTCCTCTCTATCGTGTCAAGCGATGGGATGCTGGCACAAGTGGTCCGGACCATCCCAGACATTGCCTACGATATGATGGATACGGCGACGAAGCCTCTGACGATCATCTATCCCGATGCTGTTGGTCTCGCTCCTAACCTCCTCGCTGAGGATGGCAGCGCCGGTATCCGAGTGGTGGGAGATCCCTTCTGTAAGAAAATGTGTGAGCGACTTGGCGGACCCATCGTAAGTACCTCGGCAAATATCTCTGGCGAGCCATCGCCTACTGCCTTCGCGGATATCAGTGACGAAGTGCGGAATGGTGTGGACTATGTCGTGAGGTATCGCCAGGAGGAGCAGACGAAGCATGTAGCCTCCAACATCATCAAGCTGGGGCTGAGAGGCGAGGTAAAGGTGATCCGGTAAATGCAGGCGACAGAGGTAAAGTCACGACCAAGCAAGCCATTCTCCGACTGGCTCCATAAGCATCTCCCTGGGGGTATGCCGGTAACAGCATTGGCGTTGCTTACCGGTGTCGCTTGTGCGCTCGTCTCAGCTCTGCTGAAGTGGTTTGTCAGCACGATACAGCACTTTGTGATCGGGCTGAATACCCATACCGACCTTTATCTCTCCTACCTCATCACACCCGTGGTGGGGATCTTCCTCTGTGGCCTCTTCGTGAAGTACATCGTCAGAGACAATATCTCACATGGGATCACGAGAGTGCTCTATGCGATTAGCCGACGTCAGAGTAGACTGAAGCCCCACAACACTTGGACCTCTGTCGTTGCCTCGTCTATCACCATCGGGCTGGGAGGCTCTGTGGGAGCTGAGGCACCGATCGTGCTTACCGGGGCCGCCATAGGGAGCAATATAGGTCGGCTCTTCCATCTGGAGCACAGAAACCTTATGCTCCTCGTGGGGTGCGGTGCTGCTGGAGCGATTGCGGGGATCTTCAAGGCTCCGATCACAGGGCTACTATTTGTCATCGAGGTGTTGATGATGGACTTCACCCTCACCAGCGTGATGCCTCTGATGATCTCATCCGTGACAGCAGCGACGGTTAGCTACCTGATCTTCGGTATGGGTGCCCTCTTCCCGGTGATGGCGGAGGAGGCATTTACCCTCAACAGACTACCATACGTGGTTCTGCTCGGGCTCTGTTGCGGTGGTCTGTCACTCTACTTCACCCGTTGCTCCTCCTGGCTGGAGCGTAAGCTTGGCGGTATCAGTACCTGGAGCGTCCGCTTTGTGATTGCGTCTCTGATCCTGAGTAGCCTCATCTTCCTCCTCCCACCTCTCTATGGGGAGGGGTACGACATCATCTCGATGCTGATGAGCGATCATCCGGAGAGTATCTTGGAGGGGTCACTGCTGGAGAATGTCTCCGACCCATCTCATCGGAGCTTTATCCTCTTCCTCCTAGCAGCTATGCTGCTGAAGATCTTCGCCACAGTGGCTACCAATTCCGGTGGCGGGTGCGGGGGAACCTTTGCCCCTACCCTCTTTGTGGGTGCTTTCCTTGGCTTCTTCTTCTCCTACCTATGCGGTGAGCTCGGCATAGAGACCTACCTTCCCCACCAAAACTTCACCCTCATGGGGATGGCGGGACTGATGGCGGGCGTGATGCATGCTCCGCTAACCGGGACCTTCCTCATTGCGGAGCTCTCAGGGCAGTACAATCTCTTCCTCCCACTCTTGGTGGTGTCGCTAATCTCCTACGGCTTTATGCGGATCTTCACGAAGTACAATATCTACGCGATGCGACTGGGTGAAGAGGGGCAGCTGGTTACGCATGAGAAAGACCGAGCAGTGCTGACACTGATGGACGTGGAGGATGTGGTGGAGAAGAAATTCAAGACCTTGCATCCGGAAGAGACTCTCGGTGAGACGGTGAAGACCTTCACGGAGAGCCAACGCAATATCTTCCCGGTGCTGGACGATGACGACCACTTAGTGGGCATTGTGATGCTCGACAACATCCGAAATATCATGTTCCGCCCCGACCTATACGAGAGGCTCCGTGTGAAGAAGTTTATGGTAGAGCCAAGGATCCGAATCAAAACGAATATGCAGATGGAGGATGTGATGACCATCTTTGACGACTCCGGACTATGGAATCTCCCGGTGGAGACCCCAGAGGGTAAGTATGTCGGCTTCATCTCTAAGTCGGCTATCCTCAACGTCTATCGGAGGGTACTCAACCTCAACTTTGGTGACGAATAAGAAAATGAAAATCGTATTTTTCGGCACACCCGAATTTGCCGCATACTCTCTCCGATCGATCGTAGAGCACCATCGAGAGGTGGTTGCTGTAGTCACGATGCCCGATAAGCCCAAGGGGCGTGGCCATAAGCTCCAGCCCTCAGACGTCAAGCGTACCGCACAGGAGCTCTTGCCCGAGGTACCGATTCTCCAGCCGGAGCGGTTGCGCGACGAGGAGTTTCTAGAGCGCCTACGAGAGATTGACGCTGACCTATTTATTGTCGTCGCCTTTAGGATGCTCCCCGAGGAGGTCTGGGATATGCCCTCGCGTGGGACAATCAATCTCCACGCTGCCCTCCTGCCTAAGTACCGTGGAGCAGCACCGATCCAGTGGGCGCTGATCAATGGCGAGCGGGAGACCGGTGTCACCACATTTCTACTTGATAAGGAGATCGACACCGGGCGAGTACTTCTCCAGGAGCATGTACCGATATCAGCAGATGAGACAGGGGGGACCCTGCATGACAAACTTATGGTCGTTGGGGCAAAGGTGATTGAGGAGACGATCGACCTAATAGAGCAGTCTCGGGAGCCAAAGAAGCAGCTCGGTCGGCCACAGCCGGAGGACGTCTCTCATCTGCCGATGGCACCAAAGATATTTAAGGAGGAGCAGACCATCCGCTTCACCACGATGTCTGCAGAGGAGATCGATAGACGTGTGCGGGCTATGGCGCCCTACCCTAAGGCAGTAGCCCTATTCCATAATGAGACCTCCGATGAAGAGGTGGAGATCAAGATCTTAAGCGTGAGCCCTATCGGTGAGAGGCAGATTAGCCGTGATCTCGCACCTGGTGAGCCCCTCGAGACAGACGGCAAGAGACTATTTGTAGGCACCACTAAGGGGACCATAGAGCTACTCGAGCTACAGTGGCCTTCCAGCAAGGTGATGCCCACACGGGCTTTCCTCCTCGGCCACTCGCCTTTCCCACACGGGACTTTCCTATAGTTATACAAAAAAGCGGAGCGCTCCTGATGAGTGCTCCGCTTTTTTGTATAACGATGTAGAGGTACTTCAGTCCTCTTTCTCTTCCTCCTCTGTGAGCAGGAAGGAGTCCATACCCTTCTGTCGCAGGATCTGATACCACTTAGCCAGCTTCTTGATATCGCTCTGATGGATCCGCTCCCGATCCCAATTGGGGAGAGCTTTATCCATAAAGGTCTTGAGTGTCTCAGCACTCTCAGAGACAGTCTGTGCATCCGGGATCTCCTCTCCAAAGGTCTCGTACATCCCCTGCATCACCTCGGCTAGGGGCTTCTCCCCCTCGGTAGTGTACATAGAGATATTGCTGAGCAGGCTCATCTTTTCCCGGCCAAAGACCGGCATCCGACGTCCGGTCTCCAATTCCTCCACAGTGTAGGGCACTCGGGAGCTATTGATAAAGAGGAAAAGTCCAGGCTTGCCTGAGATAGAGACGATTTCTGATAGTTTCATATCTAACGATGATTGATTTCTGTGAGGATCCGCTCGCACTGATGGATTAGCGAGTCAGATCCATTGTTATAGATTGTGCAGTCTGCCAGACGGCTTCTGAGATCAGCTTCCTTATGTTGCAGACTATTCATAGACTTGTACTGAGTGGCACCATTGTCCCGGTCCCTGAGACGGGTTCGCATGGACCGCAAGGATTCGTCAGCAGCCACCTCGATAGAGCAGTCCACACTCTGATCCAGTCCTGAGGAGAAAAGGATCCCCGACTCCAGTACCGCATAAGGCTCCGCAGACTGTCTAAGCCAGTGGGCAAAGTCGTCCTTGACAGCCTGATGAACGATTGACTCAAGAAGTGGTCTGAGATGCTCGCTATGGAGAGCTTGTGAGAGGAGCTCCTTATTGAGCTTGCCACTCTGATCAATGGGGTCCTCATGCAGAAGTGAGGTGATCTCAGACCGGACCACGGGGTCTCTGTAGAGTGCTTTGGCGCGGGCGTCGCAGTCGTAGGTGGGAGCACCCAGGAGCAGTCCCAGCACTCTTCTCACCACACTCTTACCGGAGCCTATGCCACCACAGACGCCTATGACAAAAGGTCGCTCACTCATATCACTTCCTCTCACGGAGGATAAAGTCGAGCCGGTCAGGTACCACCTGGATCATATCTACCTGAGATGGGACCTTGTCGACGTGGAGCACTAAGGACTTTCTGTTGGCTCCATCAAATGCATCGCGAGCATCGATATAGAGCCCTGGGTCAAATAGTGTCTTCTCTCCCGCCTTGTCCTTTGGCACCAAATAGGTCACCGTGACCTGCATAGGAAGGAGAGTCAGGTCATAGCCGGATGGAAGATTGCGGATCTCGATGTCGGAAGTAGTATAGCTGTTGTAAACCAGCTCGTTGGTCTTCAGGATAACGTCGACGGAGTCGGGACGCGCATCGATACCGGATGGCGTCACTACGGCAACACGTATAGTATCACGCCCGGGGTTGTCTATCCTCAGCCCGATCGTATCCGTCGTGAGGACACCCCCAGCAGCCATAAAGTCCTTGAGATCACTCTTGACACCAAATACCCGTACCGATGAGGGGACAAGGCTGATGGTGTCAGCGAGCTTAAAATTCCGATGACCACCAAAGTCGATCTGGCTGCCAAATAGCACCTCTGCCTTACCCTCACTGAGAGGCTCGTACGAGAAGTAGATGTCCTCCGGGAAGATCGTGACGTCAGTCGCGGTATTGAGATCCATCCGTGAGATATCGTGTAGAGGCTTGCTCAGGAGTAGCCGCTTGAGGTCCGCCTCTCTCAGGCGATACTGACCGCCCTCAGGTAGCAGCTGAGTAGTATCCACAGTAGGGCGCACTCTATAGGAGGATCGACCGACCTGATTGATGGTATACCTCAGCAGAGCGCCACCCTTAGCATGGACCTTGACATAGACCACCTCAGGATACTGAGAGAGGTCTGTCATCCGGTAGTTCGTAGGGAGGATAGGCTTATCCAGCTGGACAGCAACCTCCTTGGTATAGCCTCTCGGGTCATCGATCGCTGCAACGATCCAGAAGAAGACAGAGATGAGCAGACAGATAGAGAGTGCCACCCACCGCCTATCTCGCATAAAGTAGGCGGTGAAGCGCCCCTCTCTCAGCCTGCGTCTAAGTCCTCTCATGATCGGTGACTAAGTGATACCGGTAGGGCTTTACTTTGCGTCCTTGTCCTTACCTGCCTCCTCGAGAGAGAAGATATTATTGATATCCACCTTGACCTTGACACCATCCCACACCTCGAGGGTGACCTGACCACTGGGCTTATTGATCTCGCGGATGATGCCGTACATGCCTCCGCTGGTGATCACCTTGTCGCCTGCCTTCATAGCCTCGCGTGCTTTCTGTAGCTCCTTCTGCCGCTTTGTCTGTGGGCGGATCATAAAGAAGTAGAAGATCACGATCATCAGAACGATCATGATGATGCTCATAAAGGCATTTCCCTGAGGCGCTTGAGCCTGAAGAAGTATTGCTTGTAACATATTATCCTATATATTGATTAAAAAACAGTCCGCCATTAGTCTCCAATGATCTTACCCTCTTCCTTTAGGTCTGTGAAGAGCTTAAAGAGGATGCCATTGATGAAGACATAAGAGTTTTCGGAGCTAAAGGAGTGAGCAAGATTGAGATACTCATTGATCGTCACGGTCGTGGCAATGGTGGGGAAGGCGATGGCCTCAGCCACTGCCATCTGCATAAGCAGGTAGTCCACTTCGCTCACCCGCTCGGCGTCCCAGCCCTTGAAGTACTTACTGATCTTCTCCCGGTAGGCCTCTTTATTGTCTATGGCAGCTCTCAGCAGAGTCGGACCAAACTCACCATCGCTCTTGGAGGCAAACTTAGGACGCAGTAGCTTAGAGACCTCCTTATCAGGATCCAGTCCGTTATAAAACTTGGTGACGAAAGAGAAAACCACCGGCAGATCAGCATCGGTGACAAAGGCATCTGTCGTCTCCAGAATGTCGTAGACTCTATCCGACTGCCGATACTTGGTACCATACAGATCGCGATAGAACTGGCGCGCTCCATCAAAGGTCTCCAGCTGAGAAGCGCTCACTGCCTGCTCGCCAAGTGTCTCTGAGAGCACCATCTCATGGAGCTCACTCAGATCGGGATTGTGGAAGATAGAGGTAGCCATCCGTCGCACGACGAAGTCTTGATCACCCTCGAGGTACTCCACCACAGGATTGGTCTCTAATGCCCTCAGCAGGGCGAGACGATCCGGATCAGGGGAAAACTTCCCCTCCTCGATCCCAATAAGCTTGCGAGCCAAGTCTGAGAAGTCCAGTGGTAACCCGCAGAGGTAGAGATAGACCCTATAGTCGCTCTCCATAGCAGCCTCCAGCGTCTCCTGGGCAGTCGAGATCGACATCGACTCCGTATGATAAAAATTATAGAGTACCTGTAGTACCTTGACACGAATGAGCGATCGATTGATCATTCCACTAACTTATTAGTTCCAAAATCAAGCTGGGAGATAAGCGAGACCCCTCCGATCTCTTGTCCTATCTCTTATTGAGACAAAGTTACCACTTTTCACTATTATAAGACCTTCGCTAAGATGGTCTGATCAAAAGTGTCTCGAAACTAATATCGGTATTAGCTTTCTCTAATACCGATATTAGTCAATTCTTTTACCGGTATTAGAGATCACTAATACCAGTAAAAGAAATGAGCTACTATGGATCTACATCGTAGTAATAGTGAAGGGAGCGGATGCCGGAGGACCTTACCCAGCTCTCCACAGTGCTACTCAGGAAAGTGCGGAGAGGAGACAGCGCAACCTCTAAGGGGATCAATAGTGTCACCCGGTAGCCAAATGATACGCCTCGCTTATTGACGGGCAGTGGAGTGGGACCTAAGATCTGGATATCAGGAAGCAGTCGGGACAGCTCCCTTGCCACACGCTCCGCAAACCTGCTGACCAGAGCCTGACTATTTGACTCAAGCACAATGTCCGTGATGCGACAGAAGGGAGGGAAGAGCAGCTGATGGCGCTCCTCCATCTCGTGCTCCATAAAGGTCTCGTAGTCGTCCTCTAAGAACGCATCCAGTGCGGGGGACTTGGAGAAGTACTGGATGATCAGCTTGCTCCGATCTCGCAGCTCATCCCTACAGGTGGTCAGCATCCGATAAGCTCGCTCTGCAGCCCGATGATCCGGAAGAGTAAGGAGCAGATCAAGCTGGATTACTCCCACCATAGAGACCTTGTGTAGGAGACCGATAGGGGGGTCGTAGTCCGGGCAGAGCAAAATATCTGCCCTCGGCACCCTATCTCCAGACTCCACCAAAGCGACCTGTACTCCGGTGAAGTAATGACTCACAGCCTCCTGCAGTCGATCAATGCCTGTCCCGATAGGTCTGAGAGAGGGTTGATCACAGTGAGGGCAACTCGTGGGGAGCGGTGACTTGTAGCCGCAGAGAGGACACTCCATGACCTTGGCATCTGACGAGAGCCTTAAGGCAGTGTGGCAACGGGGACAGAGGATCTGCTCGCCACAGTAACTGCACTCGATGGATCGGGCATACCCGGTACGCTGATAAAGCAGAAGTACCTTCCCTCTCATTGCTATTGTGTCCCTAATGGCGCTCACCATCAAGTCAGAGAGGAGTCGGGCCTGGACCTGATTGTCATCAAAAGCGACCCTCATACTGATAGTCTGTAGCAACACCCTATCCCCCGTTGCTTCGGGGGCTATCGTCTGGAGGGCATACTTTCCCCTCAGCACCTGAGCCATACACTCCACCGAGGGTGTAGCTGAGACAATCAAGGACTTAGCCCCGGACAGAGCAGCAAGCACCAGCACCGCATCGGAGGCGGTAAAGCGTGGCGCCGGCTCCCATTGCCTATACCCACGATGCTCACTATCTATCACCACCACCTCGCTAAGAGATCCCAGAGGGAGCCAAACTGCCGACCGGAGTCCCACAAAGAGCCCGGATCGCTGGCGCCATGCCGCTAGGTAGGATCGCTGTCGAACAGACTGAGAGACACCGCTGTGGTAGGGATAGTATGATGCCCCAAAGACCTCCTTTATCTCTCCCTCAACCTCTCTTAGCCTCTCTAGTGTAGGGAAGAGGAGCAACACCTGCCCTCTCGACTGAGTGACCTCCTCGTGGAGATGGCGTAGTGGCACTCGCTCACAAGCTCTGGAGTGAGGCATATGGAGCAGCAGGATCTGATGCCCCGTCAGGTCGGGCATTATCCCATTTCGGTATGATCCCCTGCCCGGTGTCTCACCGGAGAAGCCCTCCTCAGCACGCTCTTTCTCCTCAATGGCTCCGCACTCTCTCAGTCTCCCGACTACATACGCTGATACCCCAAGATAGTCTGAGACCTCAGCGAGAGTAGTGAAGAAGATATCGCTCCCATTTGGGTCGAATGCTAAGCGATCGAGTGCCTCAAGCACTTGGGGACTACGCTTAACCGACTTCCTCACCACTTCTAAAGTCTCGGGCTGATGGATAAGAGGACCGACGCCCCACCCTCTTTCGCTAACAGGGGCTCCGCTTCCTGCGATGCCCTTATCGTATGGGATCACACTCCCCTCCTCAGACCACAAAGAGTAGAGATCGGTATAGTCGTGAGGAAAGAGTTGCTTGAGCTCCTTCAGTGAGAAGCATGACCGCCCCAGCTCCTTTCGCACGACTTCGGCTTCGTCTCCTGTGGTACTATCCAGCAGCACATAGCGCTGTCCTCCCTCCGGTCGGAAGGGAGCCGGCAGGGCAGCCCGAAGCACATCTCCAAGGCTACACATATAGTAGGAAGCGACCCAGTTCCAAAACCTTCGCACCGACAAGGGTATGGTCGGATGGGGGAGCACCTTTCGGATACTCTTTACCTTGCCGGTCGGAAGAGGAGAGACCATACCCTGATAGCTCCAGACCACACCGGAGACGATCTTCCCTGCCCCCAGCGGTACCAGGACCACTCTGCCGAGCAATTCGTCCGGAGACGCACCATCTTCCTCACACCTATAGGTAAATATCGGTGTGCCAAGAGGGAGCCCAAGCAGCACCCCATAGTACCTGTAGGTGCCCTTTTTCATCTCACCTCGGGGCGCGCCAGTAGAGGAAGATTGCAATGGGAATAAAGATCAGGTTGGGGAGCCAAGCGGCCATAAAGGGAGACATAGCCCCGCTGATGGCGTAAGAGGCTGAGATGGTGTAGAAGAGGATGTAGGCAAAAGCCATCAGAAGTCCCAGGGCAACGTTGAGTCCGATGCCCCCCTTCACCTTACGTGCGGAGAGACAGACACCGATCAGCGTGAGGATGAATGCAGCAGGGATGCTGGCAAATCGCCTGTGATACTCGACCTGAAAGTTTTTAATATTCCCCATACCCCTCTTCTCCTGCGCCTGGATATAAGTATAGAGCTGACCGGTCGTAAGCTTTTCCCCATCCTCAGGGGAGATGAGGATATCCTGCGGGGTGATCATCAGCAGAGTATCGAGCTGGTCACCCATCGTATCCTTCTCTACCAGTCCATGAAAGTCTCTTATGTGATAGTCGTAGACAGTCCAGTGATAGACGCTGTCAGGGTGATACTCGATGCGTCGAGCGGTCAAGCGACTGCTGAGCGTATTGTCCTCAAATTGCTCGAGCGAGAAATTGTAGCCGGTATAGCTGTCTTTGTCGTAAGTGCTGAAGAAAGCGTTTACACCAGGCTGGACAGCCAGTTGGACATTGTCCCCCTGCTTCACTTCCTTATTGTACACCCACTGGTTGGTGAAGGCGATGCGTGTCCTATTGAGATAGGGGATCACCTCACTGGAGAGGATAAAAAAGCAGGCTGACAAAATGGCCGCCGCAATCATATAGGGGCGAAGGAGCCTATTAAAGCTCATCCCCGCCGATGACATCGCAATGATCTCCGACCGTGCTGCCAGCTTACTCGTCACGAAGACACACGCAATGAAGATGAATAGCGGCGCCAGCAGAATGGCAAAGTACGGGATCAGCGCAATATAGTAGACGACGATCTCACGCATCGTCAGGAGAGGATTCATAAAGTTATCCAGCTTCTCCTGCACGTCCACCACGACAATAATCGCCATAATGAGGGCGAGGGTGAAGAGGAAGGTAGAGAGGAAGCGCCAAATGATATAGCGATCGATCCTCAGGATCCCCATCCTGGACAGGAAAGAGTACCAGGCACTCCTATCACGGGTTTTGCGTCCCATATATGCTTATAGCCGACGATCTAAGTCCTCGTATACGCTCGACTTCCAGCTGCTGAAGTCTCCTTGCAAGATATGCTTCCTTGCAGTCCGTACGAGGTCGAGGTAAAAGGCGAGGTTGTGTATGCTCGCTATCTGCAGGGCCAGGAGCTCGTCAGCTGCAAAGAGATGACGAACGTAAGCCTTGGTGTAATCTCTATCCACGGAAGAGGTGCCATAGGGGTCAAGTGGAGAGAAGTCGTCCTTCCACTTCGCATTACGCATATTCATAGTCCCCTTCCAGGTGTAGAGCCTTGCATTGCGACCATCCCGGGTAGGCATGATACAGTCCATCATATCTATCCCCCGCTCGATGGCATCAAGTATGTCCTGCGGTGTACCTACGCCCATCAAGTAGCGAGGGCGATCCTTGGGGAGTACCTCATTGACCACCTCAATCATGGCGCGCATATCGTCCTTGGACTCCCCTACGCTCAGCCCACCGATGGCATACCCATCAGCATCGTACTCAATAACGCGCTCTGCCGCCTCGCGTCTTAGCTCGGGGTATACGACCCCCTGCACGATCGGGAAAAGTGCCTGCCCATAGCCATAGAGCGGCTCAGTACTCCGGAAGCGACGGAAGCATCGCTCCAGCCATCCCAAGGTGCGATCCAGCGACTCCTTGGCATAGCGACGATCAGCAGTCCCGGGAGGACACTCATCAAAGGCCATCATGATGTCGCCCCCTATCAGTCGCTCTATGTCCATCACCCGCTCGGGAGTAAAGAGGTGCTTGCTCCCATCAATGTGGCTACGGAAGGTGACACCCTCCTCCGTCATCTTCCTCGTATCGGTGAGCGAGAAGACTTGGAAGCCTCCACTATCCGTCAGTATCGGTCCTCCCCAGCCATTAAACTTCTGTAGCCCTCCGGCAGCCCTCAGCACATCCGTCCCGGGTCTCAGGTAGAGGTGATAGGTATTGCCGAGGATAATCTCCGCACCCACTTCCTCTCTAAGCTCCCGCATATGGACCGCCTTGACGGAGCCGACCGTACCCACCGGCATAAATATCGGTGTGTGTATGTCTCCGTGTGGCGTGTGCAGTACACCGGCACGTGCGTCTGATCCTGTGTCCTGAGCCTGCAGATCCAGTGAAATACTCATCCTTACTTCTGTCTCTCCTCTCGATACGCTATCTGTAGGAAGAAGTGCAGTGCAGCTGACATCACCGGCATCGGCAGTCCGGTCATCGAAGCCACCGCCACTGTCTCCCGTAGGGCGTCCAACGAGCCCTTCACTTCCTTTATCACTCCCTCGTCCCTCGGGTCCAGCTCTCCCTGCTCCATAGCAGCGATCAGCTCAGCACACGAGAGCGCCGAGCGGAGCGTCGCATCCCCGCTGCTCCGGAAGGAGTATGGGATGAGATGAAGGTTGTATGGGTCCTGAGACTTGTCTACTAAGCTCCGGAGTCGATCGGACTCCACTGCGACAGAGAGTAACGCTCCGGAAGCTCCCTCAGGAAGCTGCTCCTGAGGACCGGACGTCAACGTTTCGCACTCAGCATCGCTGAGCAGGAGCCGTCTCGACATTAGCCTAGCCTCGCAGTGCAAGGACTCACAGATATACTTCAGAGCAGGAGCAATATCCCTCGACTGCTCTGTGGGATGATTTGGACACATAGGATGATCAGAGCTATTATTACTAGCACAAAGGTACTAAAAACTCCTCCCTCTCGGAACGGATATTTTGAGGAAGCGGGTTATGACTCTGAGTGCCACGAAGTGGTAAACTTCTGTAGCGATGTGAAGTAAAAAGTTACCCAAAAATGGAGAGTAAAAGCTTCCTGTCGACCGAAATTAGCGTATCTTTGTGAGCAAAAGCAAACAAAAACTCAATCACTCATGACTCAGAAAACATACTCGTACGACGAGGCGTACGAAGCCACTCTGGAGTACTTTGGAGGAGATCAGCTGGCAGCTAAGGTGTGGACCACGAAGTACGCGCTTAAGGATGCCGACGGCAATCTCTACGAGAAGTCTCCTCTCGACATGCACCACCGGATCGCTCGGGAGATAGCGAGGATCGAAGCACAGTATCCTAATGGACTTACCGAGATTCAGGTAGTAAATCTGCTGGACCACTTCCAATACTTGGTCCCACAGGGTAGCCCTATGACCGGTATCGGCAACAATCTGCAGATTGCCTCCCTCTCCAATTGCTTTGTGATCGGTCTCGACGGCCCCTCCGATAGCTATGGGGCGATCTTCAAGATTGACGAGGAGCAGGTGCAGCTGATGAAGCGTCGTGGCGGAGTGGGACATGATATGTCCGGCATCCGCCCCAAGGGGTCATTAGTCCGCAACTCGGCCCTCACCTCTACCGGGCTTGTCCCCTTTATGAAGCGCTTCTCCAATTCTACCCGCGAGGTAGCACAGGATGGTCGTCGTGGCGCTCTTATGCTCTCCTGCTCTATCAAGCACCCTGATGTCGCTGACTTCATCGATGCTAAGATGGAGGAGGGAGCGGTGACAGGCGCCAATGTCTCCGTCCGCATCACAGACGACTTTATGGAGGCAGTGCGGGACGACAAGGACTTTACCCTCCGCTTCCCGGTCGACAGCGAGGGAGATCCCAAGTACACCAAGGTTATCAAGGCGCGCGAGCTCTGGGGCAGGATCATCCACAATGCGTGGAAGAGTGCCGAGCCGGGCGTCCTCTTCTGGGACACTATCCTTAAGGAGTCTATCCCCGACTGCTATGCGGACTTCGGTTTTGAGACTATCTCTACCAATCCCTGTGGAGAGATACCGCTCTGCCCTTACGACAGCTGTCGCCTGCTGGCTGTCAATCTCTATGGGTACGTCAGGGATCCATTTACAGACCATGCTTCCTTTGACTTCGACCTCTTCAGAGAGCATATCGGCTGCGCTCAGCGACTGATGGATGACATCATTGACCTTGAGAAGGAGAAGATCGACACCATCCTCGCCAAGATCAAGAGTGACCCGGAGAGCGACGAGATCAAGTACGTCGAGCACCACCTTTGGGAGAAGATCCGGGAGAAGACGCTCAAGGGACGCCGCACTGGACTTGGGATCACAGGTGAAGGGGATATGCTGGCTGCTCTTGGTCTCCGATATGGGACCAAGGAGGCGATCGACTTTGCCGTCAAGGTTCAGCAGACGCTTGCTCTCAGTGCCTATCGTAGCTCCGTCACGATGGCACAGGAGCGCGGAGCCTTCGAGATCTACGACCCCAAGCGCGAGGAGGACAATCCCTTTATCCTCCGCATTAAGGAGGCTGACCCTAAGCTCTATGAGGATATGGTCAAGCATGGTCGTCGTAACATTGCCTGCCTGACCATCGCCCCCACAGGATCCACCAGTCTGATGACCCAAACCACCTCCGGTATCGAGCCAGTCTTTATGCCGGTCTACAAGCGCCGACGCAAGGTAAATAGCAATGAGGTGGCGGACAGCACCCACCCCACCTTTACCGATGAGACGGGGGATGTCTTCGAGGAGTTTATCGTCTACCACCCAAAGTTTAGGGACTGGATGAAGGCGAGCGGCATCCCCACCGACAAGGAGTATACACAAGAGGAGATCGACGCCCTGGTCGAGCGCTCACCCTACCATAAGGCCACCGCCAATGACGTGGACTGGGTCTCCAAGGTCAAGATGCAGGGTGCTATGCAGAAGTGGGTGGACCACTCCATCAGCGTCACCGTCAATCTCCCCAATGACGTAGACGAGGAGCTCGTCAATACCCTCTACCTCACAGCTTGGGAGGCTGGTTGCAAGGGCTGCACCATCTACCGTGAGGGCTCACGGGATGGTGTGCTCCTCTCCACAAAGAAGAAGGAGGAGAAAAAGGAGCCCGAGCTGCCTACGCTCACATTCACTGCAGACGGCATGGAGCCTCTGAAGCGTCCTGATGAGCTGGAGGCGGACATCATTCGCTTCCAGAATAACAAGGAGCGCTGGATCGCCTTCATCGGTATGCGTGACGGTCGTCCCTACGAGATCTTTACCGGTATTGATGACGAGGACGAGGGGCTCTATATCCCCAAGCGTGTCACTCAGGGTAAGATCATCAAGGTCTACGAACCGGATGGATCCAAGCACTACGACTTCGAGTTCTCCAATAAGCGTGGACTGCGCACTACGGTCGCCGGACTGGATGAGAAGTTCAATCCTGAGTTCTGGAACTATGCGAAGTTCATCTCCAGCGTCCTCCGCTATGGTATGCCGATCGACCAAGTAGTCAATCTCGTCCGTGGACTTGACCTCGGAAATGAGAGCATCAACACCTGGAAGAATGGTGTCGAGCGAGCTCTCAGGCGGTACATTACATCCGGGACCGTGGCAGATGGTCAGACCTGTCCCAACTGCGGCTCCCACCAGCTAGTCTACCAGGAGGGGTGCCTTATCTGCAAGGACTGCGGCACCTCAAGGTGCGGCTGATACTAGTTCTGTAATCCGTAAATCCCGAGGGGGTGTCGATCTTAGCTGATCGACACCCCCTCGGGATTTATTATAAGGGATATACGGGAGTCACTTGGGACGTGATACCTTGATCACACCGCCAGAGTCCTTCTCGCTCCTGTACTCTCCTCTGCAGGTGATGCGGATCACCCCGCCGGAGTCTGCCTCAAGGGCTGCCCCATCTGCGATAAGATCTTTGCCATCAAAGACCCCCGCAGAGTCACACTCCACATTGGCAAAGCCTGCCCTCCCACGGGCACTTATTCTTGCGCCGGAGTCGACACTGAAGCTTCCTCGCTTTATCTCGCCTCGGATCACTACTGAGGCACCGGAGTCCGCTGAGGCTGTGAGCCGATCGAAAACTCCCGACACGCTGACCCGACCTCCACTATCAGCCTCTATGTCGATCCTGGGGCAGTCACCATTAATACGGATCTCACCGCCTGAGTCGGCAGAGAGCGACAGTGAGCTGAAGCGAAGTCCCTTATCATCCATCTTGATAGAGGCTCCTGAGTCACACGAGATCTCTCTGATGGCAGAGGGATCCTTGGTCACAATGATGGCGATGCACTTACGCCTTGGCAAGTTACCGAGGAAGTCGCCCCTCCTTGACTTGCGCCTCAGCTCCAGCGAGCCGCTCCTTGAGTCTTTCTTGCATATGATCTCAGAGGGCTCATCGCAGTATATCTCTACACGCTCGTCCGCTCCACGAGCAACTCGAGCGATGATACCATCCTCGAGCTCTATTTCTACGGGAGTAAAACCAAGCGAAACGGTCTTGTCTGGAGTACCGGCTTGCATCAGCGGAGTACTGAGCAGCATGGCGAGCATCGCCATAAGGGGTAAAGTCATTGATTTCACAACAAAGTACATTAAGGGTTATCCGATGGTCAAATATAAGCGAATATATAGCATCCCCAAAAAGAATCTCAGGGGCTTGAAGAAAGTATTGTATCGTACCTGACTGGATAGAGTTCGGTGAATTCTATTACCGCTATTGGTCCGGGGTCACAGGGCAGTCTCTTGTGGGAGAGACTCCGGTCCCGAGGGGATGAAACTCCTGTCCCGCAGGAGGAAACTCCGGCTCCGAGGGGTTGAAACTCCAGGGATGACGCATTTAAGTTATACAGCCATGCGAAACGCACCTTTTTGAGCGTCTCTTCGTCAGTTACGCTATCTTATCGGGCGAGTCGGACGAGTCGACCGGAACGAACGAACTGCGGTGCAACTCGGAGGGGTGATTTATTCCCCACTCTTTGCGATGAGTTGAATGACTTATGTAATAGCTCAAATGCGTCAGCCCTATGTGCAAAGTATGCGAGAGGGGCTTCCTTTGGGTAACTTTGCAGTATGAGACCAACAGCTGACTTTCTGGAGGAAAGATTTGGAGAGTTCAATCAGACCTTCTTCGGGGACGCCCTACCCCCTATTCCCATCCTGCTGAGTGATGTCAAGAGCTACGCAGGAATGTATGTGCATCGTCGGCGTACCTCCGGTGTGACCCGTCAGATCAAGATCAATGTCCGGATGGATCTTCCTTGTGAAGTATATGAGGACACTCTGCTCCACGAGATGATCCACTATGCGATCGACTTCTCAGGCAAGCGTGATGATGCACCTCATGGGACACTCTTTAGGCAGATGATGGAGAGGATCAATAAGGAGGGCGGTCGTCACATAAGTATCTCTCACAGTCTCCCGAGAGGAACGACCGATCACATCGATCGCCGTCCTCGCTGGCATGTGGTTGCGGTACTAACTACCACCCAAGGTCCTATGGTCAAGGTGTTGCCCCTGATCGCCCAACGCATATGGCGTTACTACGATGCCGTCATCAAGTCTCCGGAGGTGAGTGAGATCCGTTTCTTTATGACCCGAAACCCCTACTTCAATCGTTACCCGGTCTCAGGGGTCTTCACGGCTCACCTGATAGACAGCGATGAACTGGAGCGGGAGCTCTCAGACGCCACACCCATACCGGATAACCTCCGGAGATAAGCCGAGAGCGACTGTGCCAGATCAGTAACTGGTAAACTTCAGCTCCAGTCCGGTCGTCTCGACGAGACGGAACATGGTGTTCATGATATGGATCGCAGTCCCGGCAGCCCCCTTCATCAGATTGTCCATCGATGAGACAATGAGCAACTTGTCATCCAGCTTGGCGAGGTGGATGAGGGTGTTATTCGTATTCTGCGTGTCTCTCACGTCCGGGTACTCGTCCCTAATGTAGACAAAGGCAGAGGGGTCAAAGAAGTCGGTATACATTTTCTCCGCCTCCTCAGCAGTGAGGGGGGAGTTCATGTATATCGTCGAGTACATCCCTCTATTGAAGCCACCACGCATCGGGATCATACTGATCTCCTTGTGGAATCCCCCCTCTTGTAGGTCAGATAGCGTCCTGTAGATCTCGTCCTGCTGGTGATGAGAGAAAGGAGAGTAGACGTGCATTTGGTCAAAAATCGCCTCGTAGGATAGCCCCTTGTCCTTCTCCGGACGAGCAAACGCCTGAGTCTTACCGGAGACGCAGTGGATATGCAGGTCACTCTGGAGGAGACCCTCCCGCGCTAGAGGCAGGAGGGGAAGCTCCACTGCCTCAGCAAAGGAGCCAGGGACAGAGACATACTGAGCATCGACGATCTCGTCCTTATAGGCCTCGACCAAGCCGTAGACAAAGGTCTTGTCCGCATCAACGGAGTGGCGGTTCTCATGACCAAAGTCAATCACGCGTATGCCCTCCGGCATAGGGTGATTCTCCAAGAATGTGCGTGACATCCCGCTCGGCAAGCAGATAAAGAGGACATCAAGCCCCTCAAAGTCCGCCTCATCGGTGAAGCGCAGCGTCCGCATACTGTGGAGATCATGGTAGAGCTCCGAGACATTCATCCCACTACGCCATGGAGAGTAGATCATCCGGAGATCCACATCCGGATGCTTGATCACGAGGCTGTACAGCTCTGCGACGGTATACCCTTCGCTACCTACTATACCTACATTTATCATTCCTTGCTCTCGTTATAGATTTTTGTCCTCTGCTCCGCAACGACAGGGTCTTGCAGATAGGTATCAAAGTCAGATCGCTTATCGATGATGCCATTGGGACCAAGCTCGATGACACGATTCGCAACCGTCTGTATAAACTGGTGATCGTGGCTCGCCAAAAGGATATTTCCGGGGAAGTTGATCAGCGTGTTATTAAATGCCTGAATGCTCTCCAGGTCCAGGTGATTGGTGGGAGAGTCGAGGATAAGGACATTGGCATTGGTGAGCATCATCCGTGCAATCATGCAGCGCATCTTCTCTCCTCCGCTCAGGACCTTCACCTGCTTCTCCAGCTCCTCCCCGCGGAAGAGCATACGACCGAGGTACCCCTTGAGGTAGACCGCATTGGTGTCCGCAGAGAATTGTGCCAGCCAGTCCACAAGGTTCATCGTTGAGTCGAAGAACTTTCCGTTCTCCAGCGGTAGGTAGGCGGATGTGACCGTCTGCCCCCACTCGTAGTGTCCCTCGAGGGGCTCGCGATTTCCATTGATAATCTCGAAGAAAGCGGTCATCGCTCGCGGGTCACGGGAGAGGAAGACGACCTTATCATCCTTCTCAACATTGAAGCTCACCCGGGAGAAGAGCAACTCCTCGCCCGATCCATCGATCGTCGGAGCCTTCACTGCCAGATCCTCTATGGTAAGGATCTTATTCCCCACCTCACGATCAGGAGTAAAGATGATCCCCGGGTAGCGTCTCGTGGAGGGCTTGATCTCCTCGACATTGAGCTTATCGAGCATCTTCTTACGCGAGGTGGTCTGCTTACTCTTGGCCACGTTGGCGGAGAAGCGACGGATGAATTCCTCCAGCTCCTTCTTCTTCTCCTCCATCTTCTTATTTTGCTGCTGGAGCTGCTTCAACGCCAGCTGACTACTCTCATACCAGAAGTCATAGTTACCCGGATAGAGAGTCACCTTACCATAGTCAATATCGACGGTGTCGGTGCAGACCGCATTGAGGAAGTGTCGATCATGGCTGACGATCAGGACGGTATTGTCGATGTCCTGGAGGTAGTCCTCCAGCCATGCCACCGTATCGATATCAAGGTCATTGGTCGGCTCATCGAGGAGCAGGTTGTCCGGCTTGCCGAAGAGGGCGCGAGCAAGTAGCACTCGCACCTTCTGCTTACCATTAAGGTTAGCCATCAGCTCGCCATGGAGCTCCTCCGGGATGCCGAGTCCGCTCAGCAGCTGAGCTGCGTCACTCTCCGCATTCCACCCCTCCATGAGAGCAAACTTTTCCTCAAGCTCTGCCGCGCGAATACCGTCCGCATCAGAGAAGTCCTCCTTAGCGTAGAGTGCATCCTTCTCCTCCTTCACTGCCCAGAGGGTACTATGTCCCTGCATAACGGTATTGAGCACCGTCTCGTCGTCAAAAGCGAAGTGGTCCTGCGACAGCACGGAGAGTCGCTCACTTGGTCCAAAGGTAATGGTGCCTCTCGTGGGTGATAGCTCTCCGCTGATCATACGGAGCAGGGTAGACTTTCCTGCTCCATTGGCACCGATAACACCATAGCAATTCCCCGGGAGGAATTTCAGATTAACGTCCTTAAATAAGGTCTTCCCTCCAAATTGTATGGCGAGATCGTTGACTTCAATCATTCCTAATCATCCTAATATTAACGTGGGCGACAAAGGTATCAAAATTTGTCTATTTCATTCAGCCACATATCAGCCGAGGCATCGCTCGGCATACGCCAGCAGCCTCTCGAGGAGAGAGAGACCGCACCAACCTTTGGTCCATCGGGGCTACAGTTGCGCTTGAATTGCTGGGAGATGAAGCGCTTCACGAAGATCTTCATCCACTCCTTGAGCTGCTCCTTCGTGTAGTCATCACCAAAGGCATTCTGAGCAAGGTAGAGGATCTTAGCGGGAGAGTAAGCGCTGTAGATCATATGGAAGATAAAGAAGTCGTGCACCTCGTATGGCCCTATCAGATCCTCGGTACGCTGGGTGATCCGCCCCTCCTCCGGGGAGGTGGAGGTAAGCTCGGGGGAGACCGGAGTGGCCACAATATCAAGCAAGACCCTCCTGAGCTCCGGGGACACATCCGGCTGCCCAGCGAGGTGAGTGACGATCATCTGTACGCTGGTCTTGGGGATCGAGGCATTGACGCCATACATACTCATATGGTCGCCATTGTAGGTACACCAGCCAAGAGCCAGCTCAGAGAGATCTCCGGTACCGATGACGATGCCACCCTCCATATTTGCCAAATCCATCAGTATCTGAGTCCGCTCGCGTGCCTGAGCATTCTCGTAGGTAGTGTCCTGTGTCGCTGCATCATGACCGATCAGCCGCAGGTGATCCATAGCTGCTGCGCTGATAGGAATCTCGCGACTATCGATATCCAAAAGCTCCATCAGCTTGTCCGCATTGGACTTCGTGCGGTCGCTCGTTGCCTCAGCAGGCATTGTCACGCCAATGATCTGGCGAGTTGAGAGCCCAAGTACCTTGCAGGCACGACAGCAGACGAGCAGTGCCAGCGTACTATCTAGCCCACCACTCACGCCGATGACCATCTTCGGGTTATTGAGGTGACGAAGGCGCTGCATAAGACCGGTCACTTGGATCTTAAATATCTCATCACTACGCTCCTCAAGGTCCACTGTGCCTGGCATAAAAGGATTGCGCTCCACAGGGCGCGTCATCACATAGTCGTCATCCTGCTCTGAGAGGTCAAAGGGGACGACAATAAGCTTCTCTGTCGCATACTTCGTAGCCGCAGTGCGGAAGGTGCTATTGAGCATCCGCTCAGTTCTGATGCGAGCGATGTCAATGTCACTGACGATCAGCTTCTCGCTTAGGTCAAAGCGCTCCATCTCCTTCAGGATCGTACCATTCTCCGCTATAAATGCCTTACCGGTGTAAACCAGGTCTGTCGAGCTCTCACCATGACCACAACTACTATAGACATATCCATTGATCGCCTGAGAGGAGAGCCCGGAGATCAGCGCACGGAGGTAGGAGTTCTTCCCGGCATTCTCATTACTTGCCGAGAGATTAAAGATGATGTGAGCCCCATGGAGCGAAAGACGGACTCCGGGAGTGATCGGTGCCCACATATCCTCGCAGATCTCCACCCCGATACCGACGTCCTTATGACGGAAGATCAGGTCGTGACCAATGGGCACCTCTTGGTCCCCGATCTCAATAGTCGAGTAGGCGAGCTCATAGGAGCTAGAGAACCAGCGCTTCTCCTGAAACTCCCTATAATTAGGCAGGAAAGTCTTCGGTATGGCACCTAAGATACGCCCTCCCTGTATACCGACGGCAGCGTTGTAGAGCTTCTCCTCTGCCCTCAGAGGCATACCGACAAAGAAAAGGATGTCTGTGTCGGCGGTGCGATTGGCAAGCTCCAGCACAGCCTCCTCCGCCTGCTCCAGCAGGAAGGGTTGTAGCAGGAGGTCGCCGGCCGTGTAGCCGGTGATCGACAGCTCAGGGAAGCCAAGGACCTCCACCTTCTGACCCACAGCACGTCTGACGAGAGCTTCGATCCGATCAATATTGTAGAAGCAGTCAGCGACACGCACAAAGGGAGCGGCAGCAGCCACCTTGATGTATCCGTATTTCATAAACTTAATATAGGTGAGTTGTGTGTGTGAGACCTATCGGTTAAGCTGAGTGATAGTAGGTCTCTTCCTCGTCAAAGTTACCCCTTTACTCTCACTTTCCCAAGCCCTCGAGGAACATTCCATCTGAGCTGATGACTTGCCTATGTCATACTTTTTCGTGACCTTTGCACCACAAAGAACAATAGGGTGCCTTAGCAAAGTGGTTATGCACCGGACTGCAAATCCGTTCACGGCGGTTCGAATCCGCCAGGCACCTCTCTAAGGAAAGGTCTCTAACATAGCGTTAGGGACCTTTTTTTCATATCCAGACCATCCTGTCAGAATGCACAGTTCCACAAAATAAAGTATATTGTCCCCTCACAAAGAGAAGCAACAGCTATGATAGATAAAGACGACAAATGGGGAGACACTCAGCTGACAGCTAATAATGTGTCGGCAGCACGGTTGCTCAACCGAGCTAACTGGGAAGAGTTCTTTCGGCATAAGGGCTACAGCGAGTCCTTCCCGATGGTGACCTATGCGCACGATGAGGCAGACCGCCTCTACTCCGATCTCATCACAGAAGCGGGGACGGCTCAGTCCCCTGACCGACAGCCAAGACTCAGGATTGGTACCTTTACTCGATTTGCTGACTTAGAGGATGGTACTGTCGAGGGGGCTGCCTGGTTAGTCATGGAGGGACTCGATGGCGTGCTAGAGGAGCTGAGACACGATATGATCACCCTACTCCTCAGCGGAGCAAAGGACTGGCTTCGAGAGAGCTATACAGAGGAGGGGATTGTGCCCCTCATTGACTGGGTCGAGACTCTTCCCGAGGCTCTACAGAGGGTCGACCCTACTTCCCGTCAGCCTGAAGCTGTGATTTATACGGCTATCATCCGTCCTCATTAATTCCGTAGTCATTAAAACAATAAGGGCGCAAAAGAGAAGACTCTTCCGCGCCCTTATTAATTAAGATCTATGGGTCAATACATATAGCCGATGGTCAGGAAGACGGTATGAGACTGACCATAAGGAGTCACATTCTTGTAGTTATCCGCCGCCATCTCATCTGCATCCTTGATGGGGAAGCCATACTTGTATCCGGCGCCGAAGAAGAGCATATTCCCATACTTCAGGGGGATGCCAAAGTCGCACCTTACGAGTGGTCCAACACTGATCAGGCTGTAGTCGGAGTGAAGATCACCGGTAACACATCCACTCAGGGAAGGAATGACATAGACAGACTTCAGGTCCAGCGGTACCTGTAGACCCGCAAAAGCATTGAAGCTAAAAAGGGTCACTCGCTTAATGAACTCCTTAGGCACCTCCACTTCCTTGCGATCTTTCATCAAGAAGCTCGGATCCTCCGTTATCAGAGCTGTATCATCCACGAGGCAGGGCTGATTGAACCCTACAGACCCGCCATAGGCGAAGTACGTCCCGAGTGATGAGCGGAGCCCGAGGTAGGAGGCCATCCCAAAGTGGGGCGTTAGGTTTTTAGCCAAATCCGCAGTATAGATAAGCTCGCCCGACAGCGCATCAGTAACCATCTTATATGGTGGCAGGGTGAGGACTTGACCCCGGTCATCCTTGATGACCAGCTCACCCTTGCGGTGAGGATCGTAGTACTTCACCACCTTATCTATGTCCTCAAACTCCCACTTCAGTCCCCTCACATAGCTACAGAGCTCCGGGTCATCGGCAAGGAACCTAACCACTCCGCCTCTAAACTGAGACCCCTCATAGTTGACTCCGTGTACCAGAGCGACCTTTTTCAAGGTGCCTCCACGCTTCTCTAAGAATAGCGGGAAGCTGGGCTTTACCACAGACATACTTCCTCCACTACGTATGGTCCTCTGCTCGTAACCGATGAAGAAGATGTCACCATTCTCGTCAATCTTGTACGAAGAGGCAAGGAGGTAGGCCGTAAGCTCAGGCCCCTTATCTACGAGGGCCATCCATGCGGTATTGCTTTGCAAGAAGGCGGAGAACTTTTTGTACTCAAAGCGATAGCTCAAGTCCGGCTTCTTGGGGTTGCTTAGCTCGATGCCCTTCAAGTTCTCTGACTTGAAGGTGCCGGCTGACTGGGTGAGGGCGAGGTCATCAAAGAGCTTAAGCTCCTTGTCCCCCGACATAGGCATCCTGAGATACCCGGTGTAGGTAGCCCCTTCCTTGGTCTCCAATTGCGCCTTGCAGACGTCCCTTGGCTCCGAGGTGAAGAGCTTCATCAAGCTACAGCCTGATAGAAGCATCATAAGCCCGATCAGCAGGATTGATAAGTTATATACCTGTTTCATAATACTAACGAAACTAATAGGATAGGTAATCGGCTATCTATGCAACCTATATTGCAACTCAATAACCACGTCACAAATGTAAAGAAAAACTAACAATGCAAAAGGAGTGTGCCGAGAAGACTCAACACACTCCTTTTATCAAGGACACAATGCCTTATTAGTAAGGCAAAATGCCCGGCTTATTTCTTAGCAGCGGGACGTACCTCCTGAAGCTCCATCTCGAACGTAAGCATCTCGAACGGACCAATCTTGTCTCCCGAACCACGCTGACCGTAGGCAAGATCACCGGGGATCCAGAGGGTCACCTTGGATCCGGCAGGCACCTGCTGGAGTCCCTCGCTGAAGCCTTGGATGACTCCCGTAAGGGGGAAGGTCGCAGGCTCACCACGATCATAGGAGGAGTCGAAAACAGTACCATCGAGCTTGGTCCCCTTATAATGAACGACTACAGTATCCTCAGCAGCGGGCTTGATGCCGTCACCGAGCTTGTCAATACGATACTGCAGACCGCTGGGCAGCTCCACAACACCCTCCTTAGACTTATTAGCAGCGAGGAAGTCGGCCCCGGCCTTCTTATTCTGATCCTCGACGACCTTCTGCGCCTTAGCAAAGTACTCCTGCATATAGTTATTGATGGCATCCATCGTCAGGGTAGTATCTACCTTGCCGGAGAGACCTGCGATGAGACCATCGATAAACTTCTGCTTATCGAGAGAGTCACCGGGGATACGGGCATTGAAGCCCTCCCAGGAGTCGATGAGCTGGAAGCCCATAAGGTAGCCATTGGAGTAGGCTGCCTTGGCACTGCCTGAGGTGAGCGCATCACGGAAGCCCTTGATGAACTGGTCCTTCTTGGACGCAGAGTCACCAGGGACCTGATACTGATACTGATCCCACTGCTCGTGCAGAGGCATGGTCTGTGAGAGGCCTAAGAAGTATGCAGCAGAGTCCTGAGGGGTCACAAGCTTTGCGGTCCCCTGACCATTGCCACATCCCGTCATCACTCCCATAGCGGCAATCGTGCCGACGAGGAGCGTTACTACGGTCTTTTTCATGTTGATTGTGTGTATAAATAAGTGTAGTTGAATTATTTCTCAATAAAAGAGCTCCATTAAGGACTTACTTCCCCTCTATGCCGAGTAGCTCAATCTCAAAGATAAGCGCCATATACGGCTCAATGAGCTGACCAGCACCGTGGCTCCCGTAGGCATGCTCCTCAGGGATCACGACTCTCCACTTAGAGCCTACAGGCATCATCGGCAGGACCTCCTGCCAGCCCTTGATCACGCCATTGACCGGAAAGGTCGCAGGCTCGCCTCGGCGAATAGAGCTATCGAAGATCTGGCCATCAGTGCGAGATCCCTCGTAGTGGCACCGAACGGTATCCGTGGGTGATGGCTTAGGACCATTGCCCTCCACAAGCACCTCGTACTGGACACCTGAGGGGAGAGTTACCACGCCCTCGCGTGCTCCATTCTCAGCCAGATAGGTCTGACCGGCAGCCTTATTGTTATGGAACTGCTCCTCCTGCTGACGGGTGAAGTAGTTCTTCAGCTCCTCCTCAGCCTCCTCATAGGTGATCTCCGGCTCAGCGCCCTCAAGGACGCAAGTGAGACCGCGCACAAAGTCCTCGACACTGAGGTCCTTGATGCCGCTACTGACGAGATTATTGCCGAGGCTCAGTCCGAGCGAGTAACTTACTTTATCCATTGGTAGAGTTATAATTATTAATTGGCTTGGTCAAAATCGCCACAAAGATAACAAAAAAGGTAACACCCTACTCTCACGCCGTCCCCAACTCATCAGAAAGTTGCTCACAGATCATAGCAAAAGTATCCTACTGAAGAGTTTTATCTAATACCGATATTAGTCGTCTCTAATACCGGTAATAGATTTCTCTAATACCGATATTAGTTTGAGTTTGTCTTTGGACCCGAAATGGGGGCTCAAAACGATGATCGTAAAGCGTATTGCTCCCGGATCTCGGACACCGATGAGTCGAGTAGACTATTGTGCCAAGAATATATCGTACCTTTGCACCGACATTAGATCACGTGGAGAGATTTGTGTCTGCTTGCAACCACGCTAAAACAATGCTAAAAGGCACTCTTGAGTCAATGAACCGGTCGGAGCTCTCGCTCCTAAGCCGTGGCGCCTGACCGAGAGAGGCTTCGAGCATTGGGTGCTGACAGAGTGAGGTCTCTTCTCGGATTACAGACACTATACAATTCTATTTGGTTCATTGATATATGAAAACATCCGATACCTATCTCTTCAGCTCCGAGTCAGTGAGCGACGGACACCCCGATAAGGTGGCCGATCAGATCTCCGATGCCCTCCTGGACAACTTCCTTGCCCAGGACCCCAAGAGTAAGGTCGCTTGCGAGACACTGGTGACTGCAGGTCAGGTACTCATAGCAGGCGAGATCACCTCTGATGCGTACGTAGACCTACAGTCTGTCGTGCGAGGAGTTATAGCTGATATCGGCTACACAAAGGGAGAGTATGGCTTTGATGCCCAGTCGGTCGGCATCCTCAGCGCCATACACGAGCAAAGCCCGGACATCCATATGGGGGTTGTGCGCGAGGCAGACGAGGATCAGGGCGCCGGTGATCAGGGGATTATGTTTGGCTATGCCTCCTGCGAGAGTGACAACTATATGCCTCTACCGATTGAGTTGGCTCACTCGATGCTGCAGATCCTCTCGCAGATCCGGAAGGAGGAGCCGGAGCTGATGCCCTACCTCCGTCCTGACGCCAAGGGACAGGTGACTCTGGAGTACAATATCGATCGCACACCGAGGAGAGTCAATACTATTGTCCTCAGCACACAGCACGATGACTTCGTGAAGCCACACGATGGGATGAGCCAGGCGGAGGCTGATCGACTGATGCAGGAGAAGATCTCGGAGGATGTCCAGCGTATTGTGATCCCGAGGCTGATCGAGAAGTACAGCTCTAAGGTCCAGAACCTCCTCGACGATCAGGTAAAGTACCTGATCAATCCTACCGGACGCTTCGTCCTCGGGGGACCTGCCGGAGATACCGGCCTGACAGGGCGTAAGATCATCGTAGATACCTATGGCGGTCGTGCTGCCCATGGTGGCGGAGCTTTCAGTGGCAAGGACCCAAGCAAGGTGGATCGGTCAGCTACCTATGCGGCTCGGTACCTCGCCAAGAACTTGGTAGCCGCCGGTGTGAGCGATGAAATCAAGATCCAGGTCGCCTATGCCATCGGTCAGGCTGATCCGGTGAGCATCTATGTAGATACCTACGGCAGGAGCAGGGTACGCGAGACGGATGGCGAGATCGCCTCGATGCTGTCCTCTCTCTTTGACCTCAGACCCTACCACATCATCAAGTCACTTCACTTGGAGGCACCGATCTATCGGGAGAGCTCTGCCTATGGGCATATCGGCCGCACACCACGAGTAGCCACGAAGTCCTTCACGGACGGAAATGGCCGGACGCTTACCAAGGAGGTGGAGCTCTTTGCTTGGGAGAAAACGGATCTCGTAGATAAGGTCCGAGGCGCATTCCACTTCTGATTTTCTATCTGAAGGAGACTTATGTCCGTCTTCCGCATGAAGGGCTTTGACCTCGAGCAGGGCAAAGCAGCCATGAAAGTGGGTACCGATGGCACCTTACTGGGTGCATACACCATCGAGTGGCTGAGGAAGAGTCTTATCCAGCCTCAGCAGATCCTCGATGTGGGGACCGGGACGGGAGTCATCGCACTTATGATGGCTCAGATGTTTTCCTCCGCAGAGGTTACTGCCATCGAGATTGACCACGAGGCTGCAGAGACTGCGAGACGCAATTTCGCTCGTTCGCCATTCTCATCCCGACTCAGCCTCACGGAGGGGGACTACGGCTCAGTAAGCTCTGGTACCTTGCCTCGTGAGTACGACCTGATCGTTAGCAACCCGCCCTACCACAATGGGAGCTATCTCCCCGGGGATGAGCGGCGACAGATCGCCCGACATAGCGGGACGTTGCCCCCGGAGGTGTTCTTCGGGACCTCCACAGAGCTGCTATCGCCGAGTGGGTACATCGCGGTGGTCCTCCCGGCAAGCGCACTACCCCTCTACGATCGTGCAGCATTATCCTGCGGGCTGGAGATGGTTCACCGCTGTCTCATACAGACCATAGCAGGAAAGGCTTGCAAGCGAGTCATCGGACTGTGGACCGGTGGAGGACAGAGCGACTGCACGGAGGAGCTACTAACCATCTCCACAGGGGATGGGTATAGCGACCGCTATGCAGGCTTGATGCGAGACTTTCTGACGATCTTTTGATCAAAGAGGTGGCATAAGCACATACTTTATGGTAAATTTGTTTTTTAATCTCAGGAACGTAAATCATGAAGTCAATAGAGGTGGGTGGGCTGACATTTAAGCCCTATCTGTCACAGGAGGAGCTGCACCCTCAGATAGCGAGAGTTGCTAAGGAGATCATCGCTGATGTAGGAGACAGAGATCCGCTCTTTGTCTGTATCCTCAATGGGGCATTTATGTTTGGCTCTGACATTGCTCATCTGCTGGACAAGCCTTATGAGATGACCTTTGCGAAGTACAGCTCATACTCGGGTATGCACTCCACGGGCCGGCTCACGGAGGTGATGGCTCCACAGATCGATGTCAAGGGACGCATAGTGGTGGTGCTGGAGGATCTCGTGGACACCGGGTTTACCCTGACACAGATTAAGAAACTCTATCTCTCCCGAGGCGCTGAAGAGGTGCGCATCGCTGTCATGCTGGATAAGCCCAATGCACACAAGGATGCATCACTCGTGCTGGACTATGTGGGGAAGGAAATCCCGGATGACTTTATCGTGGGTCACGGACTGGACTACAATGGCTTCGGTCGGATGCTCAATGACATCTTCGTGGTCGATGAGGAGTCTCTCCGGAAGAAGAATCAATCACTCAATATATAATATCATGCTAAATATCATCATATTCGGGGCTCCCGGCTCCGGCAAAGGTACTCAGAGTGCACACATCAAGGAGCACTACAATCTCAACCACATCTCCACGGGGGATCTCCTGCGTGCAGAGATCAAGAAGGGTACTCCCCTGGGGAAGAAGGTGGAGGGGCTCATCAGTGAGGGACACCTCGTACCCGATGAGACCATCGTGAGTATCATGGAGGGGCATATCAAGGATCCCGGTGAGTATGCAGGGATCATCTTCGATGGCTTTCCACGCACTGTAGCTCAGGCTGATGCGCTGGACACGATGCTGAGGACTCATGGCGAGAGCGTCACTCTCCTTCTGGAGCTACAGGTCAGCGAAGAGGAGCTGATCAGCCGTATCCTGGAGCGAGGGAAGGTATCCGGCCGCGCTGATGACAATGAAGAGTCGGCACGTGAGCGACTCAAGGTCTACCACAGTGAGACGGAGCCGGTCCGCAACTTCTACTCCAAGCAAGGCAAGTACGTTGCCGTAGAGGGCGAGGGTAGCATCGATGAGATCACAGAACGGATCATCAAGGCGATCGATAGCTACGTTGCCTAACCCGAGAGATCAGCAGATCGCTCTCTCGTAATGAGAAGAAACACCCTCTAAAGAATAAGTGCTATGGCTGAGTCAGGATTTGTCGATTACGTAAAGATCTATTGCCGGAGCGGCAAGGGAGGTCAGGGATGTGTCCACTTCTACAGATCCAAGCGGAGTCCTAAGGGAGGACCTGACGGAGGGGATGGTGGACGTGGAGGGGATGTCTATCTCAGGGGTGACCGAAACTACTGGACGCTACTTCACCTTCGCTTCAATCGTCATATCTTTGCAAAGAATGGCAAGAGCGGTGGCGAGAACAATCGCACCGGTGCCGATGGAGAGGATATCTACATCGACGTCCCACTCGGGACCGCCTGCTACGATGCTGACACTGGAGACTACATCACCGAGGTGCGAGAGCATGGAGAGGAGATCCGCATACTCAAGGGAGGTCGTGGGGGACAGGGGAACACCCGCTTTGCCACCTCGACCAATCAGGCACCCCGCTTTGCTCAGCCCGGTGAGGCGCGCGAGGAGCGTGAGGTGATACTCCAGCTGAAGTTACTGGCCGATGTAGGACTGGTAGGCTTCCCCAACGCAGGGAAGTCGACCCTCCTATCTGCCATCACTACCTCCAAGCCCAAGGTGGCCAACTACCCATTCACTACACTGGTACCCAACCTCGGCATCGTGAAGTACCGCGATGGTCGCTCCTTCGTCATGGCAGACATCCCCGGGATCATCGAGGGTGCTGCTGAGGGTAAGGGGTTGGGGCTCCGCTTCCTCCGCCATATCGAGCGCAATGCCGCCCTACTCTTCCTCATCCCCTCCAATGCTGACAACATCGCAGAGGAGTATGAGATACTGCTGGGAGAGCTGGAGAAGTACAACCCCTCGCTGCTGGATAAGAATAGGGTCTTGGGTATCTCAAAGTCTGACCTCATCGATGAGGATCTCAAGGAAATGATCAGCGCTACCCTTCCCGAGGGAGTTCCGGTCTGCTTCTTCTCCTCCGTCACCGGGGAGGGAGTGGCAGAGCTCAAGGACTTGATTTGGAAGAGCATTACGATCAATAACTTTGAGGCAGTCTCTCCCCTCGTGGAGCAGAATCTCAATCGCACCCTACAGGGGGTCGAGCTCGATGAGAGCGAAGATGATGCCGAGGAGTCCTTCGACACTGATGAGGATCCGGAGAGTGATGCCGGAGGGAGAATGCACGACGAGGATCCCTACTGATCACACCCTATGCGACGCTGAGAGAACGAACGAAAGATAAGAATACAGATATGACTGATACTACTCCATCACAGGTAAGAGTACGATTTGCTCCCAGCCCTACCGGACCACTCCATATCGGAGGGGTCCGAACGGCTCTATACAATTACCTCTTTGCCAAAAATCAAGGGGGAAAAATGCTCCTGCGGATCGAGGATACCGACTCTCGTCGGTTTGTCCCCGGAGCAGAGGACTACATCATCGAGTCCCTTAATTGGCTTGGCATCCATATCGACGAGGGTGTAGGTGTGGGGGGTGAGTATGGACCCTACCGCCAGAGTGAGCGCAGGGACATCTACCGCAAGTATGTCCGTGAGCTACTGGAGAGCGGTCAGGCCTACAAGGCGTACGACACCCCTGAGGAGCTGGAGAAGGCTCGGGAGAGTACCAAGAACTTTCAGTACGATGCATCCACCCGTATGGGTATGCGCAACTCCCTCGCACTGACGGAGAGCGAGTGCGAGGAACTGGAGCAAGCGGGTGTGCCATACGTTGTGCGACTTCGGATAGAGCCGGGAGAGGCGATCAGCTTCACCGATATGGTACGCGGGGAGGTGACCATCAATTCCTCGGAGCTTGACGACAAGGTACTCTACAAGCAGAGCGATGATCTCCCTACCTACCACTTGGCCAACGTAGTGGATGACCACCTGATGAAGATCTCACACGTCATTCGCGGAGAGGAGTGGGTCACATCCACACCCCTTCATGTCTTGCTGTATCGTGCCTTTGGCTGGGAGTCGGAGATGCCTCACTTTGCGCACCTGCCTCTCCTACTTAAGCCGGAGGGCAGTGGAAAGCTCAGTAAGAGAGATGGGGACAAGTTTGGCTTCCCGGTCTTCCCCCTTCTCTGGGAGTCACCGGAGGACGGAGCTGTGAGCCCAGGTTATCGCGAGAGTGGTTACCTACCTGAGGCGGTGGTTAATTTTCTTGCTCTTCTTGGGTGGAATCCCGGAGATGACATAGAGCTTATGCCGATGAATGTCCTCATCCGTCGGTTTGACCTCGGCAGTGTCAATAAGAGTGGCGCCCGCTTCGACTACGAGAAGGGAAAGTGGTTCAATCAGCAGTACATCAGGATCTGCGACCTCGACCGCTTAGCCGACCTCTGTATGCCGTATCTTGAGCAGGCCGGCATCACCTGTGACCACCATAGGCTGGTCTGTGCCCTTGATCTGACACGAGAGCGACTGACGCTCCTCCCAGATGTCGTCGAACAGACAGGCTACCTCCTCCAAGCTCCGACCGACTTCGATGAGAAATCAGTCAAAAAGCGGTGGAAGGAAGATAGTGCCAAGCAACTCACAGAGTACATGGAGTATATCGACACCTTCCCTAGACCTCTCGATATAAAGCTACTCGATGAGAAGACTCACGACTGGCTGGAGGAGAAAGGCTATAAGATAGGAGTGGTGATGAATGCTCTCAGAGTGGCACTCGTGGGTGAGGCGATAGGGCTCTACATCTACGACATCATCGACTTCATCGGTATCAAGGAGACCAAGCAAAGGGTCCAGTACGCCATTGAGCGACTGGGCTGATACCTATATCAACCAACAGCAGGACGCAAAACCTTAGTGCTTTGCGTCCTGCTTTTTCTTTTCGTCACTTCAGCGTTTCTCGTACTTAAAGCGCTTATGACTCCATAGATAATAGGCCGGCTCTCTCCTGATCATCTCCTCTAAGAGGGTGTAAAACTGCTGTGTAAGGGAGAAGTCCCCCTGATCATCGTCCTTGTCGTAGGGCATCGGGACGACTCTCACACTCCAGTAGCCTCTCCGTACGCGATGCATATCAAGGAAGTAAGCACTCAGCCCCAGCCTCCTTGTGATCTTCTCAGCCCCGACGTGCGTAGGCACCTGCCGGCCAAAGAAGTCAATGAAGTGATGAAGCTTGTCTGATGAGGGGGACTGGTCAGCCACATACCCCACCCCGAAGGGCTTTCCTGACTGCCTTGCAGAGAGGATATACCGGAGCGTATCCCTCATCTCGACCGACTTACTGCCATGAGCTTGCCGATTGGCGAGGATGATCTGATCAGAGACCGGGTCGTGGAGCTGAGAGTAGATCTGAGCACAAGTGACCCCAGGGAGCCAGAGGGCGATAGAAGGGATCCACTCCCACTGACCATAGTGCCCGATGTACAGGGTGAAATTGCGTCCACCAGCTGTATCCTCCAGGATCTGCTCTATACCCTCAAAGGTAATGTGCTCCTTCATCTCCTCCTCCGACCAAGTCATCATCCTCGGAGCCTCCAGTATCAGGTCACAGAAGTAGCTGTAGAAGTCCTTCGCAATCTTTCTCCTCTCCTCCTGAGTAAGCTTCGGGAAGGCGATCTCAAGATTATGATCCACTACCTCTCTACGATACCGGACCACATCCCTGACCACCCACGCCAAGAAATCGGACAGATGGTAGAGCCTCTTGAGAGGTATCCTCCCCAGTAGGCGCCAAAGCCTGAGCGCCCACTTGGTCTTCTGTTTCTCTGTCATAGCCTACCTCAGTTTATCTTCAGCAATTGCCTTTTTCACCCGCTTCACCAGCATTAGACCTTTCATCTTGTCTCTTCTTCATCTTAGTTGCCGATCACCAAGTCTCTCCCCCGCAGTATAGTCGGATAGTGCTTTAGCACAGCAGTGGGTAGATCCCTGCGGGTCTGCTGTCCCACACCGAGTGAGAGATCGTACACGGCTAAGCAGTGGCTGCATGTAGCAGACATCAGCGTCTCCTCAGCCGGAGTGTGATCCGGCATGACTATCCCTCGGGTGGGATAGCATAGGGGGCACTGAGCATCGAAGGCCGCATAGCCTCCGCCCTCGACCTCACCCGGAAGTCCATGGCAGACTATCAGCCCTCCCACACCGAGCAGATCACTCTGCTGTCGAGGAGTGAGGATAAGGATGGCAGTCTGGGGGGAAGCAATGGACCTCCCCTCAGCGGACATAAGATCAATGGTGTACGCTACCGGAAGGTCCGGAAGCGTATCTGGTATCGGGGTATCTGAGCTGAGATGCCCGCAAGAGAGCAGGGTCACAGCCAGTATCACGGCTGTGGCTATAGGGATAAGTCTGTAGAGTACTTCTGACTTACTTTTTCCCAAGGAAGCGATCCACGTCCAAGTGTTCGAGACTATCGGCCATCTTATCCAGCAGGGGTTGGATCTTAGTCTTCACCATACCGGCAACGAAGGACGGGGCCTCCACCTCGACAGAGACCTGAGCCTGGGTATTATCGCCCTCGGGCTGGAAGTTGAGCACCAACTCCACCGGCACCGGTGCGCCCTCAGCCTTGTAGCTGACGAGAGAGGGCTTCTCCATACGATTACGACGAAGGGTAATGTCACCTACGAGAGGAAGCTTGGCACTGATGGCATCATCTGTCACTGAGACGTCCTTAAACATCGGCTTGTCCCCCACCTTGCTCAGGAAGTGACGAGCTGACTCAGGCTCTCCCGCTAGGTCAAATACGGTGTCTATATCCTTCTTGATGGTAAATGGTCTACTATTGATTACCTGCATATCTATCTACTATTCTAAGTCTATCACTTACCCCAGTTAGCTGGATCCTTTCGCCACTCCTTGAGGGTCTCTACCTGATCGCTGTGGATAAATCCTCTCCGCTCCGCCTCTGCAACCACATGATCGTAGTCACTGAGGGTGAACATCGGGATAGAAGCCTCAGCAAAGGCATCCTCTGCGACAGCAAAGCCATGAGAGTAGGTAGCAACTAGTCCGAGCACCTCATACCCTGCCGCCTGCAGCGCCCTTGCCGCTGCGAGGCTGCTACCACCTGTAGAGATAAGATCCTCGATAACCACCACCTTGGCATCCTTATCAATAGCCCCCTCTATCTGATTTTGCATACCATGATCCTTAGCTTTTGCGCGGATATAGGAGAGCGGCAACCGCATGCGATCAGCAACGAGAGCCGCCTGTGGAATGCCACCCGTGGCGACTCCTGAGACTGCTGTGACCTGAGGGAATTTCTCCTTGATCAGATCCACCAGTGCATCAGCAATCTGTGTCCGAATCTCCGTCGAGGAGAGCGTCACTCTATTATCACAGTAGATGGGACTATGCCAGCCCGAGGCCCAGGTGTAGGGGTGTTCAGGATTAAGCGACACTGCATGAGCATCCAATAGGAGCTTAGCAATCTTCTCAGCTACGGTTATTGAGGTAAACATAGGGTGTTATTTCGTGAGTTATATTACCAGCACCCAAAGGTAACTCATTTTTCTCTACCTCTAGCCAGATACTCGCCCCTCAAAGGAGCTATAAACATATTCTTAGAAAAAGACAATGAATGCAATTTTATTCCGCAATAAAAATAAGATTCAAATAAATTTGCTACATAAAAGCATTTTCGTAACTTTGTCGCACTGTTAAGTCAAGTGTTATGAGACAAAAGAGCTACATATTCCTCAGTAGCATGCTGCCCCTGATGATGATGCGAATGTACTGCGTACACTCGTCGGCTCTATCGTGTCCACAATTGATCCCATAACAATTTCGGAAGTCAACATTCATACACACGAGGCGAAACCGACGAGCCAACAGCTCAGTTAGGTTTCGCTTCACTTTTATCATCACATACACTATACCCCATCATTATGTCACACACTACCCAGCCTAAGTACTCTCCTGAGACTATTGCACTTCACTATGGCTACGATCCTCTTGCCACGGGTCACCATGCGGTGTCCGTCCCGCTGGTAGCCTCGACCGCATACGCCTTCGCTGATTCGCAGGAGGCTATCGACATTTTTGCGCTCCGCAAGGAGGGCTTCCTCTACTCCCGCCTCGGCAGCCCCACAGTGGATGTCCTCGAGAGGCGGCTTGCTGCATATGAGGGCGGTGTCGGCACAGTAGTTACCGCCACCGGACAGAGTGCCCACAGCACACTCTTCCTCACCCTGCTCCGATCCGGGGACCACATCGTTGCCTCCAATAGCATCTACGGCGGGACATTCAACCTACTGGAGTCTACTCTCCCCCGCTTCGGCATCACCACCACCTTTGTAGATATTAATAATGCAGAAGAAGTGGAGGCTGCCATCACCGAGAGGACCAAGCTGGTCTTCTGCGAGACGCTCAGCAACCCACGGCTCACCATCACCAATATCCCCGCGGCGTCTGAGGTCGCTCACCGCCATGGTCTGCCCCTCGTGGCTGACATCACCCTCACCGAGGGGATCAGCCACGCCATCAGCGAGGGAGCAGATGTCCTCACCTCCGCTCTCACCAAGATCGTCTGCGGTAATGGCACGACACTCGGTGGGGCGATCATCGACTCCGGTCGGTACGACTGGGGTAGCGGACGCTTTCCTGAGCTATCTGAGCCTTGCCCGACTTATAACAACATTTCTTTCACAGAGACTTTTGGTTCCCAGGCACTCATCACGGCACTCCGAGCCATCGGTCTTAGGGATCTTGGCACCGGGCTCAGCCCCCTCAACGCCTACGAGATGATCAAGGGGCTGGAGACGCTTGACCTGAGGGCACACGCCATCAGTGATCGCAGTCGTGAGCTGGCTGAGTGGCTTGAGGCAAATCCGAAGGTCGCTTGGGTCCGCTACCCTGCTCTTCTTTCCCACGAGCAGAATGACCTCTGCAAGACTTCGCTTCATGGCTTTGGCGGGGGGATCATCACCTTTGCGCCCAAGGGGGGATACCACGCAGCTCGCAGGGTGACCGAGAGCACCCAACTCTTCACCCTCGTTGCCAATCTTGGTGACAGCAAGTCCCTCATCACCCACCCCGCCGGCACTACCCACAGCCAGATGACCGAGGACGAGCTCCTTAAGGCCGGCATCTCAGACGATCTCATACGCCTCTCCATCGGTCTGGAAAGCATCGAGGACCTGAAGGCAGATCTCCAAAGCGCACTCGACCAATCATGCTCGGACAAGTAACCCTCTCGGACTTCACCAATTGGCGAGGCGAGAGTATCCCCTCTGTCACCCTCACTTACCAGGTGACAGGTCCCGCCCTCGGCAGTGCTCCCATAGTGCTTGTCTGTCACGCCCTTACCGGCAACTCCGCTGTCGCCGGTCCGGAGGGCTGGTGGGCAAAGCTCATCGGACCCGGACAGACGATCGACACTGCCCGCTACACCATCCTCTCGATCGACATCCCTGGAAATGAATATGCCGGTTCTACTCCACTGGACGATCCCTCTCTGCTCAATGTGAAGGACGTGGCTCGCCTCTGGCTGCTCGTGCTGAGAGAGCTCCGTGTTGATCACCTCTACGCACTCATCGGACCCAGCCTCGGTGGTGGCCTTGCTTGGCAGATCGCCACCCTCGAGCCCACGCTGGCGGACTTTCTCTTCCCCATCGCCACGGACTACAAGGCCTCCGACTGGCTTCTTGCTCAGACCGAGGTACAGCGACTGATACTGGAGCACTCCAATCGCCCTATCCACGATGCGCGGGTCCACGCCATGCTCACCTACCGAACGCCGATGTCCCTCATCAAACGCTTTGAGGGGAAAAAGGTGGAGGACAGCGGACTCCCAAAGGTGATCGATTGGCTCGACTATCATGGTCGCAAGCTAGAGGAGCGCTTCAGCTTGAGCGCCTATAGGGTGATGACCTTCCTCACCTCCACGATCAATGCAGCGGGGAGCGAGGAAGAGCTGTCACGGATCGTCTCAGACATCCACCTCGTCGCCATAGATAGCGACCGGCTCTTCCCCTACTTCGTCGCCCGAGAGACTATCGAGGGACTCAAGCACTTCGGCAAGGGGCGCGCGGAGCTCCACACCATCGTCTCCGACCACGGTCACGATGCCTTCCTCATCGAGTATGACCAGCTCTGCCGGATCATGAGCCCTTACTTCTCCTAATCCAAGTAAGACAATAGTATAGTATGCGTGTGCTAAAGTTTGGGGGCAAGTCCCTCGCCAATGGAGAGCCCCTCCGCCTCTCCCTCAATATCATCCAAGAAATAGCCGAGGCTGACGACACTCCCCCTTTAGTTGTCGTCTCCGCTCGAGGCAAGACTACCGATCGCCTCCTTGAGCTCGCTCACCTCGCCGAAGCCGGAAAGCCCTGGCGGGAGAGCCTTCACCGGCTCCTCGCTGACCAAGGAGAGGGGACCGAAGAACTCTCAGATCAACTTACCAGGCTCCTCGAGGGGATCGAACTCCTGCAAGAGTGCAGTGCCAAGACACTGGATGAGGTCCTCTCCTTTGGGGAAATCTTCTCCGCCCACCACATTGCCCGTCTCTTACCTCACGCCCTACCGATCGACGCCGGCGACCTCATCGTCACCGACGACTCCTATGGTGAGGCAAATGTGGAGCTCAAGGAGTCGGAGGATAAGACGCGCAGCTACTTTGCCCACCTCCCCGCTGACACCCTCCCGATCGTGACCGGCTTCATCGCCCGAAGCAACGAGGGGGTGCGGACAACCCTCGGAAGAAATGGGAGCAACTACACAGCTGCTCTACTCGCTAACTTCCTTGATGCCATGCAGCTCGACAACTACAGCAATATTGACGGCATCTACTCCGCTCACCCCGGCATCGTCCTCTCAGCGCACAAGATCCCCGAGCTCTCCTACACCGAGGCGGCCGAGCTCTCCCAGCTGGGTGCAGAGATCCTCCACTACAAGACGATCGACCCACTGGCTGCTAAGCAGATCCCCCTCCGCATACTAGACTCCTTCAGCCCCGAGGGATGTCGCCAGGAGGGAACGCTCGTCCATCTTCTTCCATCCTCCCAGCAGGCAAGAGCCATCGCTGCCCTCTCAGGCAAGGCTCTGATCCACTTTGAGCGGCACGAGATGAAGGGGCTTCCCGGCTTTGATGCTAGGATCTTCTCCGTCCTCAGGGACGAGGGCATCAGCACTGGTATCATCTCCCAGGGATCGACGGAGCGTGGCGTCGGCTTCGTTGTAGCGGAGAGCGATGCGGACCATGCCGTGGCGGCACTGAGGAGAGAGTTTGATCGGGACATCCACCGCCCCACGATCGAGGCGACGAAGGGGCTCTCCGTCATTGCCCTCATCGGGGTCAGCCTCTCCGGCTTCGACCACCCCTACTCCGCCCTTATCCGAAATGGCATCACACCTCTGCTGGTCAACAATGCCGTTACCGGTGACACCCTTTTCCTCCTCGTCCATGACGAAGAAGTGCCGAAGGCGCTTAATGTGATCCACGGGGAGATGTTTGCTCACGCCAAGCGGATCCATATCGCCTGCATCGGTCACGGCACGGTCGGTGGCGCCTTCCTCGACCGGGTGACCAGAGAGCGGGCGCGGATCCGCTCCGACAAAGCCGTTGATCTCCGCCTCTTCGCCATCGCCAGTAGCCGGCAGCTCCTTCTCGACAAGGAGGGCATCGGCACCGACTGGAGGGAGCGAAAGGCTGCCGCCCCCGCCTCCGACGACCCGATCCGAGAGATCATCCGATATGCAGACGAGAATTACTTAGAGAATGTTGTCGTCATCGACAACACCGCCTCGCCTGCCATCGCAGACCGCTATTGCGAGCTCGCTGAGCAGGGCTATGACCTCGTCTCCTCCAATAAGATCTCCAATACCGGTCCCTTCTCTGACTACCTCCGACTGCGTGAGATCCTGAGGGACCACCGGCGAACTTACAGGTATGAGACCAATGTGGGGGCCGGTCTACCACTGATCGACAACCTCCGGCTCCTCCACCTCTCAGGCGACCGCATCACTCGCATCAGAGGACTCTTCAGTGGCACCCTCGGCTACATCCTTTCCTCACTCAGTGACAGCACCTCCTACGCTGAGGCTATCCGCTCCGCCACCCGTCTCGGCTACTCTGAGCCGGACCCACGGCAGGATCTCAATGGTCTCGATGTGGCACGCAAGCTCCTAATCCTCGCACGTGAGGTGGGCATCTCGGCAGAGATGTCAGACATTGAGGTAGAGAATTTGGTTCCATCGTCTCTCAGGGACTGCTCAGCAGAGCACTTCATGGAGCGCCTGGACGAGGCACAGTCCTACTTCGAGAGTCTCTCGAGCACCTCTCAAGGGGAAGTGCTGAGATATGTCGGAGAGCTGACTATCGGGGACGGCACCGATGCTACCCAACTCTCTTGTGGTCTCAGAAGCCTTCCTGCCGATAGCGCCCCCGGCTCGGTCAGCGGTGCAGACTCCTGCTTTGAGATCTACACCGAGAGCTATGGCGACCTCCCCTTCGTTATCCGAGGGGCCGGAGCAGGCGCAGAGGTGACCGCGCTCGGCGTCTTTGGCGACCTCCTCAGGATCGCTGACCGTGGCGAACTCTCGTGACAAATCGACAACTTGTGGCAAGGGGAAAAGGAGCTATACTTGCGGGGGGACCTCTTTTAGACTAATTTTGTCAAGAATTAGAGATAAGAGGATATGAATAATCAAGATATAGAGTCGCTCTACAAGGTCTTCTTGGAGCACCCCTCTATCTGCACCGACTCCAGGCAGGTAGAGCAGGGAGACTTCTTTGTCGCTCTACCCGGTGAGCGTGTGGACGGAAATACCTTTGCAGAGGCGGCTCTGCAGCGCGGCGCTGCTGTGGCGCTGGTCTCAGATCCGTCTCTCGCTGAGCGGGACGAGCGCTGTATCTACACCGAGGACACACTTCTCGCTCTGCAGCAGCTCGCCAAGAGACACCGGGAGAGCTTTAAGATCCCCCTCATCGCCATCACCGGGAGCAACGGCAAGACAACGACGAAGGAGCTCTGTGCTGTCGTCCTCTCTCAGAGGTACAAGGTCCTCTATACTGAGGGTAACTTCAATAACCACCTCGGTATGCCGCTCACACTCCTACGCCTCAATGACGAGCACGAGATAGCGGTGGTGGAGATCGGGATCAATCACCCCGGCGAGATGGCTCCACTCGCCGATATTGCACGCCCGACCCACTCTCTGATCACCGGGATCGGAAAGGCGCACCTCGAGGGCTTTGGCTCACTGGAGGGGACGCTGAGAGAGAAGAGCATCCTCGCTGAGAGAGCCTATGAGAGCGGGGGAGTCGTATTCCTCAATCTCGATGACCCACTCCTGCGCGAGCGCTGGTCCGACGAGGCTCAAGTGACCTATGGTCTCGCAGACGGCTCATACGAGAGGGAGCCGGACTTCAAGGCAACGATCCTAAGGGAGCAGCCCTACCTATCCCTCCGGATCAGCTGTAGCCTTGGCGAGCAGGATATCAGAACCCATCTTGTGGGGCGCTACAATTACCACAACGTCCTCGCAGCCTTTGCAGTCGGGGTGACCTTTGGGCTCACCATGCCGACGATTGCCAATGCGATTGAGTCCTACACGCCGACCAATGACCGCTCTCAGGTGGTCAGGCTCCCACGCCACATCTCGCTGATTATGGATGCCTACAATGCCAACCCCTCCTCGATGCGGGCGGCCATTGAAAATCTCTTTACAGCACCGGAGCCGGCAAAGTTTGCCATCCTAGGGGATATGCTGGAGCTGGGCGACGCATCAGACGAGGAGCACAGGGAGATTATGAGACTGATGGAGGGGGAGCCGGAGATCACGACGCTCTATGTGGGCGAAACCTTCTGCCGGCTCGCCTCACCGGAGACGATGACCTTCCGAGACATCGAGGGGCTTCGGTCGTTTCTGGAGGTGATCGAAGTGCCGGATGAGAGTGTCTGGCTACTCAAGGGGTCGCATAAGATCGGGCTTGATAGGCTCAAGGACACTCTGGCGATGAAGGCTGACGAGGGAGTGTCTAACTCCGACTCCTATACCATCCCCACGTCGATATTCAGATACTAATCCATGAGCCTTGACCTCTACGCACTGCTACTGACCCTCGGAGCCGGTATGGCGACACCCCTAGGGGGCGCCTTGGCACTCATTGGAAAGAGAGGCTCCAACGAGGATCGGCTCCTCGCCTTAGGGATGGGACTGGCAGGGGGCGTCCTCCTATTCTTGGCTCTACAGGGTCTACTCCCTGAGGCGTGCGAGGAGTTGGTCTCGCTCTATGGAGAGCGAGGGCATCTCTTGGCTCTCGGGGGCTTCGCCGGTGGGATGGCGATGATGGCTCTACTCGACAGACTGTTGCCCGGGAGTGCGCACCATACCCACCACAGCGATGGGAGGATGATGAAGGAGGATACTGAGGAGAAGCGCTCCCTCCTCATCTCCGCACTGGCGGCAGCGGCCGCGATCTCGATACATAATATACCTGAGGGGATGATGCTCTACCTGACAGCGACTGAAGCACCTATGGAGGGGATCCCCGTCATGCTGGCTGTCGGGATGCACAATATCCCTATCGGACTCTCGATCGCCATACCTATTTACTATGCTGGATATGGACGTATGAGGGCGCTACTGGTCTGCCTTCTCTCGGGTGTGATGGAGCTTATCGGGGCTTTCCTCGGAGCATTCCTCTCTACCCCAATGGAGTCGCCCCTCTTCCTTGGCCTGATGCTCGCTCTGATTGCCGGCATTATGGTCTACGTCTCATTCGATGAGCTGATCCCCGCCTCCTACAGCTACGGCAGACGCCACGCCTCTCTCCTTGGGATCCTCATGGGGCTATTCTTTATGGGACTGACGATGATACTGATACACCACTAATCTTTTATGGAAGGCAATTTTACCATAGCCCTGCTGATGACCCTGCTGGCAGGGCTCTCTACTGGCATCGGTGCTGCGATCGCAGTTCTCTCCAAGCGGACCAATAAGTCACTCCTCTGCATTGGGCTGGGACTCTCCGCTGGGGTGATGATCTACATCTCCTTTGTGGAGCTGCTGTCTCAGGCGCGAGTCTCTCTCGTGGAGACGTGGGGGGCCATAGGGGAGCTATATGCGGTGCTGGCATTTTTTGGCGGCATAGTGGCAACACTGCTGATTGACTTAGCAATCCCTGAGACAGAAAATCCTCACGAGATCCATGGGGTGGAGGAGATGCGGACCGGTGAGGATCACTCGCTGGAGGGGCTGAGGAGGATCGGGCTGATGAGCGGTCTCATCATCACGCTGCATAACTTCCCTGAGGGAATGGTCACCTTTCTCTCCGCCCTATCCTCTCCCACCACCGCTCTGCCGATCATGCTGGCAATCATGATCCACAATATCCCGGAGGGCATCTCTGTCTCGGTCCTGATCTACTACGCCACCGGGAGCCGCTCACGAGCTCTGCTCCTCGGTGTCCTATCCGGACTAGCTGAGCCAGTCGGCGCTCTCATGGGCTACCTCTTCCTACAGCCCTACCTGACACCCGCTCTACTCCATACCACCAATGCGGTCATCGCCGGCGTGATGATCTACATCTCTCTCGACGAGCTGCTTCCTGCAGCAGAGCGTTATGGCAAGCACCACCAAGCTATATTCGGTGTGATCTCAGGTATGGCGGTAATGGCAGGGACACTTCTGATATTGTAAAAAAAACTATACTTTCTCCTTTTTCCTAAATCTCCCTTATAATCAGCCTTTGAGCGAATTAAGAGGGGGCATTTTGCGTATATTTGTGCCGTAGATAAGGGGGGCGTACCACACGTCCTCGACTGTATGACTATGAACCATTTACTTGTGCATCCTCTGAGACTTCATATCCCCTATCGGGTCCTCCTATCGCTCCTCACCCTGGTGCTGACCTCGGCACTGGGAGAGGCTCAGGAGTCTCTCCGAGAGGAGCTGAAGCAGATCTCAATGGAGGGGAAAAAGGTGCAGGGATTCCTGGTGCCGGTCCGGACGGAGTACGGCGAGAGTCTCCCGACAGTGGACCTCGGTCCAGTCTCTATCTATCGGGAGATGAAGTATGCCACGCCCGAGGAGCGCAGGGCTTATAATCGTCTCGTGAGAGATGTCAAGATCACCCTCCCGTACGCCAAGATGGTGAGCGAGACGATGATGGAGACTTACGAGTACCTCCAGACGCTACCTAATGATAAGGCTCGTGAGGCACACCTCAAGCGGATGCAGAAGGAGCTCTACGAGCAATATAAGCCAGAGATGAAAAAGCTCACTCTCCGCCAGGGTAAGCTCCTCCTTAAGCTCATCACGCGGGAGACAAATAGCACGTCTTACGAGCTGATCGACTCCTTCCTCGGTGGCTTTGCAGCAGGATTTTGGAATATGTTTGCCAAGTTCTTTGGCGCTTCTCTAAAGGCTGACTACGACCCTTATGGACGGGACGCTATGATCGAGCGCGTCTGTACAGAGGTGGAGTACGGCTTGGTCTAAAGTCACTCCTCGGGAAGGGGAAATCGGTAGTCACACCCCTCCGCATACCTCGAGCAACCAAGGGCTGTCCGCCCACGAAGCAGGTGTCCCTGACGACACTTAGGGCATAGGTCTCCCTCGACGGGAGGAGCATCTGCTGACTTGCCAGACTGAGCGGAGGAATGGCGTTGCCGTTTCTTCTTTTCCTCTCCCCTCTCCGACACAGCGGACTTCTCCTCCTCGATCAGAGCACTCATAGTGCGAGGATCCCGAATCACCTCAGTAACCATCCGGGTAACCTTCTGAGTAAGGTCGGAGATGAACTGCCTAGCATCATACTCGCCACTCTCTATCTGGCGTAGCTTCCTCTCCCACTGACCGGTCAGCTCCACACTCTTGAGCATATCGTCCCGGATGATATGGATCAGCTCCCTCCCAACGGGAGTCGGGAGCAAGGTCTTACGCTGCTTGCGGATATATCCGCGACTGAGGAGCGTCTCTATGATGGCAGCACGAGTGGATGGGCGGCCAATACCATTTTGCTTCAGGGCCTCTTTCATCTCCTCGCTCTCCACCAGCTTACCGGCAGTCTCCATAGCCCTGAGGAGGGTTGCCTCAGTGTAGGCTCTGGGGGGGCGGGTCTGCTTCTCCTGCAGCTCCGGTCGGTGTGGTCCCTGCTCCCCCTCGACAAAAGAAGGCATCACGGTAGTCATCGGCTCTTCGTCCTGAGACTCCTTATCCTCATCGGGCTTCGCCACCGCCTGCCACCCTGGGTCAGCAATCACTCGCCCGTTGGCACGGAAGCGTACGCCCTCGACTGCTCCCTGGACCGTCGTCTGCTCATACTGCATGTCGGGGTAAAAGGCAGCAAGGAATCGTCTCGAGATGAGGTCGTAGATCTGTTGCTCCTCGTTGCTGGTAAATACCCCACCCTCACCGGTCGGTATGATCGCATGGTGGTCAGTCACCTTACTATTGTCGACGACACTCCTTAGCTTACGGAGCTTCTTGTGTCCCAGCGGGGCAATAAGGTCCCTTAGTACATGGTTGCGCTGGTAGAGGTTATTAAGGATCTCAGGACACTTGGCGTAGACATCCTCAGTGATATAGGTGGTATCTACACGTGGATAGGTGACTAACTTTCGCTCATAGAGTGCCTGGATCGTGCGAAGCGTCTCATCGGCTGAGAGCCCCAGCTTCTTATTAGCCTCGATCTGGAGAGAGGTAAGGTCAAAGAGATGCGGAGGAGCTTCCTTCCCCTTCTTCTTCGTCACCTTTGTGACAGAGAAGGGCTTACCCATGATCTTATCCAATATCTTCTGCGCCTTATCGACCGTGCTATATCGCCCTGCGGTGGTAGCGAAGGCGGTCTCCCTGTAGATCGTCTTGATCTCCCAGTAGGGCTCGGGGACAAAGTGCTCTATCTCCTCCGCCCTCTCGACGATAAGGGCCAGCGTCGGTGTCTGCACTCTTCCGACAGAGAGCAGGCGGCGAGAGTCCCCAGACCGATATTTAAGAGTATAGAGGCGAGTCGCATTGATCCCAAGGAGCCAGTCTCCGATCGCTCGCGTCATACCGGCATAGTAGAGTCGCTCATACTCGGCAGAGTCGTGCAGATGATCGAAGCCCTCTCGGATAGCCTCCTCAGTCATAGAGGAGAGCCAGAGACGCCGGATCGGGACCCTACAGTCAGCCAGCTGGAGTACCCAGCGCTGGATCAGCTCACCCTCCTGACCAGCATCTCCACAGTTGATCACCTCATCGGCCCCCGACACTAATCTGCGGATGACGTCAAACTGGTGCTTGATGCCACTATCCTCCTTGAGCTTGATCCCGAAGCGCTCCGGCACGATCGGCAGATGGACGAGACTCCACCGCTGCCATCGTGTGGCATACTCCGCCGGCTCCTTCAGCTCACAGAGGTGACCAAAGGTCCAGGTGACTCTATACCCATTGCCCTCCATATAGCCGTCGTGTGCCTCGACGGCACCTAGGACAGCAGCAATGGAGCGAGCAACGGAGGGTTTCTCAGCAATACAGACTTTCATCCGTCATAACAGAAAGGGATGGAAGAGACAGCTCCATACCGCTCTCCCATCCCTTGACTACTTTTTATTAACTCAATCTAATTGCTCAGATATCGAGCTGCTTACGGATCGCCTCTACACGCTCATCGCAAGAGCGACGTGCCTCAGCCAGCTGAGCGGGGTCCTTCGGTGAGGCATGCACCTCGATGTAAAACTTGATCTTCGGCTCCGTACCCGAGGGACGGATAGAGAGCTTGGTGCCACTGGCGGTAAAGAACTGAAGGACGTTGGAGGTGGTGGGGAAGTCGAGGGTATAGGTCTCGCCGCTCACCTGATCTCTACCCTCAAGTGTGGAGTAGTCCAGCACCTCGGTCACCTGCTCGCCTGCAAGCTCCTTGAGGGGATGGTGACGGAAGTTTTTCATCATATCCTCGATCTCCTGAGCACCGGTCACACCGGGACGAACCACGCTGATGGTCTTCTCGACGGAGTAGCCATACTCGAGGTAGATCTTATCGAGGAGCTGATAGAGTGTCATACCCTGCTCCAGAGCCCACGCAAAGATCTCACCCATGATGATACAAGCTGAGACAGAGTCCTTGTCGCGGACAAAGTCCTCCCAGAGGTAGCCGATACTCTCCTCACCACCACCGAGGTAGCGACGAGTACCTTCGTTTTGACGCATCACACTTGCAATCCACTTGAAGCCGGTGTAGCAGTCGTAGAGCTCGACGTGACCGGCATCAGCCACATTACGGATCAGGTCGGTGGTCACGATGGTCTTGACGAGATAGTCACTCTCCGACAGATCGCCGATCTCCTGATGCCGCTTGATCGCATAGTAAGCATAGAGGAGGCAGGTCTGGTTACCGGTGAGTAGGACGTACTTCCCCTCATTATCCTTACACCCCACAGCGAGGCGGTCCGCATCAGGATCCGAGGCGAGGACGAGATCGGCATCTACCTTATGAGCAAGGTCAAGTGCCATCTTCATCGCTTCAGGGTTTTCCGGATTGGGAGAGTCCACCGTAGGGAAGTCCCCATCAACAACCATCTGCTCCTTGACCGGATGGATGTTGTCAAATCCTGCAGCCTCCATAGCGCGGACATTGACCTGACTACCGGTGCCGTGAAGCGGTGTGTAGACGATGCAGAGGTCGTGATGAGCCTTGATCGCCTCGGGAGTCAGGCGGGTCGTCAGCAGATCATCGATATATTGCTTATCAAAGCTCTCGTCGATGAGTGTGATCAGGTCCTCTCGTCCCTCAAACTTGATGTCACGCACGGAGCGGATCTTATTGACCTCACCGATGATGTTCTTGTCGTGAGGAGCAATGATCTGAGCGCCATCCTCCCAGTAGACCTTAAATCCATTGTACTCACGCGGATTGTGTGAGGCGGTCACCATCCCTCCGCTCTGACAGCCGAAGTGACGGATCGCATAGGAGATCATCGGCGTGGGGCGAAGACTCTTGAAGAGGTAGACATGGATGCCATTGGCGGTAAAGACATCTGCCACGATACGCGCAAAGACTTTACTATTGTGACGTCCGTCATAGCCGACGACCACCTTAAGGTCTGCGTCCTCGCCAAACTCCTTGATCATATAATTGGAGAGACCCTGAGTGGCAGCACCGATATTGTATTTATTCATACGATTAGTCCCGGCACCCATAATGCCCCGCATACCTCCGGTGCCAAACTCCAGATCCCTGTAGAACGCATCGACCAACTCCGATGGATCCTCAGCGTCTAAGAGTTGCTGCACCTGACGGCGTGTCTCCTCATCATAGTCCTCAGAGAGCCACTTGCGGGCTCTCTCACGTGCAGAGGCGATTAAGCTTTCTGATACTGCCATAGCTTGATTATATATCTGGTTACCAAATAATTTATTCTCACGTTAAAGCTCACACCCATCTGCATGGCGTGACCTTACAGTCACAAATGTACCTTTTTTTCTCTCACCACCTTTCACATCACCGCGAAATCATCGCTCAAATCGATCAGGATCTCCCCTCTGACTAATACCGATATTAGAGAATTCTTTTACCGATATCAGAGAATTCTTTTAGCGGTATTAGACAAGACTAATATCGGTAAAAGAATTACTCCTGAAGGACGAACGCATAGTACATGATTGTGTGAGGCTTAATGGTCGCCCGAAAAAGCGGTCTCAGGTGATCACCAACTAATAAAAGAGTGGTACGCTCAAATCGCCATTATACAAGACTTAACGCAAAAAGAGGACAAACATCCGTAATAACGCTCCCCATCACCAGAATGTCAAAATAACGTTGTATTCATCTTGTTACCAGAATATTAAATCAACATTATCTACCAATTCACCAAAATCGAAAACTGCGTAAAAGAAAGACTGTAACATTAATGTCGTCAAAATGCATTAGATTTGCCACATCAAACCACTACCTTTGGAACGATTTCATACAGTATGATATTGTAGCTTATTTTCTAAAGCACTACATACTTAAGGAAGCGAACTTTATTTTACTTAATCAATATAGGATATGAAAGGAACAAAAACCTTGCTCTTCACACTGGCGGTAGGGCTGATGACAATCAGCTGCGACACCAATAAGAACGAGCTTTCCGAGCCACAGAGTGCCATACCTCTGGAGAAGGTCTCTGCCAAGTCGGAGGGACCCGGTCAGATCACCATCTCGTGGTCTATGTCAGGCAAAAAAGAGAACAGCGACTGCATCGGAGTGATGGTCTCTTACTTTGACCCAATCCTAAATCACAAAGTCCTGCTCGGTGGTAAGCCTGAGCAGGGATCGGTGGTCGCCTCCGGCCTTGCTGAGTGTGCCGGGACGATTGACTTCACCGTAACCTCCTACAGTAGTACCGGTGACGCCTCAGCATCCATGACCACCTCTGCCGTCAGCCAGCATATGGCGATGATTTACACCACTAAGGCGTGGAAGGATATCCCCCTGATCGCCGATCAACTCAGCACAAATGCTCAGGAGGAGTCTGAGGGTCCTATTGAGAACCTTACCGATGGAGATCTGGGTAACTACTTCCACTCTGACTGGCATGGCTGGGTGGACGTAAGCCAGCTCCACAACATCGTTATCGACCTTAAGAGCGGTGTCTCGGCTCAGGATATGATCCTTGGCTACGCTCCCCGCCCCGGAAAGGAGGGTGATTCTGTCAAGGATGCTAGAGTCTCCTTCAGCAAGGACGGGAACAGCTGGTCAGCACCGATCTCAGTCACCTTTGATATGCCCAAGGAGAGTGGCGTGAGAGTCAATTGCGAGTACTTCAGCGTGCCTGCAGGCACTCGCTACATCAGACTGGAGCCGACCTCCCGCTACGATGGCACCGATCTCATCAGCCTACTTGGTACAGGTGGCGGTGACAGATACTTCCATATGGCAGAGCTGTGGCTCTCCCAGGTGACGGAGTACAATGAGCATGACCCCGAGATCGCCATCATGGAGATCATAGAAAACAACAAGAAGGCAAACGCCACCAAGTAACATAGTGAGCATAAAAGAATGAAACGCAATAGTATCATAAAGAGCTTGTCATACCTCATAGTGACCCTTCTCCTCTCCGGGTCACTCGGTATGTCCATGGAGGCCAAGGCCCAGAAGAATAACGAGGTTACAGTAAGTGGTACCGTTATTGACGGGACCATCGATGAGCCATTCATTGGCGTGACTATCCAAGCGATAGGTACGACACTTGGCACGACCACCGACCTCAATGGGCACTTCACCATCAAGGTTCCGGATCAGGTAACCCTTTCATTCTCCTTTATTGGGTACAAGCCCAAGCAGGTAAAGGTGAATGGAGCCACAAGTGATCTGAAGGTTGTGCTGCAGGAGGACACTCAGGCACTAGAAGAGCTTGTAGTCATCGGATATGGATCCTCCCGCAAGGAGGACCTCTCCACCTCGATCTCCACCATGAATATTGACGAGAGCCTAAAGTCTCGCCCGGCAAATTTGGCTAATATGCTTCAGGGTCGTATGCCCGGTGTCACCATCCAGAACAATGGTGGTAACCCTATGAAAGGCGCGGAGCTCAATATCCGAGGCAAAGGGTCTCGCGGTGGGGATCAGGTACTCTATGTCGTGGATGGCGTACCGGGTGCACCCTTCAACATTGAGGATGTAGAGAACATTACTGTCCTGAAGGACGCCTCCTCGGCAGCCATCTATGGTGCCTCTGTAGGATCCGGCGGTGTGATCGTGGTAACCACTAAGAAGGCCAAGGAGGGCAACCTGCATGTGGATATCAACAGTTCCTATAGCTTTGACCAGATCACCAAGAAACCTCAGGTAACCACAGCAGGTCAGTATATCAAGGTGTGGAATAAGGTCGTAGAGAATGGCGATGCAGCTGCTCTGCCCGCAGTGGCTAACGTCAGCCTGTACCCATATGGGATGATTGATCGCACCAATTGGATGGATGAGATCTTCCGCCTCGGCTCCATGAAGCATGTGGCCGCCTCAATCAGCGGTGGTAGCGAGAGGCTTAGTGCTCTATTCTCAGTATCGTATGATCGCCACGATGGTATCCTGAAGAATACGTGGTCAGATGGCTTTGGAGCACGACTCAATGCAGACTTCACAGTGAATAAGTGGCTGAAGCTCTCTCAGAGTCTCCACTTCACTCACGATAATGGTCAGGGAGGTAATATCAACGACTATGGTCACGAGGGAATCCTCGCTGACGCAACCTTCTACCCTACAGCTGCCACCATCTATGAGATGGACGAGAATGGAAAAGAAATTCTCGATGCAAAGGGAAATAAGGTGTGGGGTGGTACCATCCCGGCATACTACGCTAAGCAGGGAATATCAGGCTATGGTATGATCAATAACCCGGTAGCCTCTCTATTCCGACTCCACGAGAATCAGCCGGCATCAACCCTCTTCTCCACCACTTCACTGAATATCAAGCCCCTATACGGACTAGATATCATCAGTCGTCTCTCTCTCGGTGAGGACTGGGGTCGCTATGAGGGCTTCACACCGGCTGTCAGAGAGGTCGGAGGCCGTGGCTCGCAGAACTCCCGCTCTATCTACAACTCCCTACACAATAGGTGGATATGGGAGACCACTGCAACCTATGCACGGGTCTTTGGGGACGACCACCACATCAGCGCGATGGCGGGGTACACTATGCAGTATGACAACTGGCGTGACAACTGGGTCGAGGGGACGGAGCTGCCCAGTGAGGATCTCAATAAGATCATCCTCTCCAATGCCACCAAGATCCCAGTCAAGCCGACTGAGGGCATCGTAGAGGAGTCTATGATCTCCGGCTTTGGTCGCATTGCTTATTCCTATGCCGACAGATACTTCTTTACTGCCTCCGTGCGTAACGACCTTTCCTCCAAGCTGGACCCATCCCACCGCTCGGCAGTCTTCCCTGCCGTCTCCGGATCGTGGAAGATCTCCAGTGAGGACTTTATGAAGGATATGGACGCCATCAATCTCCTTAAGATCCGCGCCAGCTGGGGTCAGGTAGGAAGCGTGGCAACCGTAAATCCATACGCCTACAATGTCTCTATGGCACAAGCACGCCAGACTGTATTTGGCATAGACAACCATACAGTAACCGGTTATTACCAAAGGGGTATCTCTAATACGGACCTCAGATGGGAGACCACGGAGTCATGGGGAGTGGGACTTGATTTGGGTCTCTTTGACAGACTCTCACTCACGGTAGACTACTTTCACAAGCTCACTAAGGACCTCATCGAGCGAGTACCGATCGTCTCCACGATGGGTGTCGAGGAGGAGCCTCTGGGTAATGTAGGTTCCGTCTTGAATAAGGGCTGGGAGTTTCAGCTTAATTACAATGATCGCTCGGGGGACTTCACATGGGGCGGATTTGCCAATATGAGTATCATCAACTCAGAGGTACTCGACCTCGGCAGTCGTGACTACATCCAGGACAACCTGGTCGTCAATGGTATGTCACCCATCCGCTCCAAGGTGGGTCTGCCATGGCAATCCTTCTATCTACAGGAGGCTGACGGAATCTTTAAGAGCAACGAAGAGGTGGCAGCCTATACCCACAAGGATCCTGAGACCGGTGCTGTATCTCCCATACAGCCCAATGCCAAGGCGGGAGACATCAAGTTTGTGGATCAGAATAATGATGGAGTCATCAATACGAAGGACTATAAGTACTTCGGCTCCTATATGCCCAAGTTCACCTTCTCATTTGGAGCCAACTTCGGCTGGAATGGAGTGGACCTCTCCATAGACTTCCAGGGGATCCAGGGCAATCAGATCTACAACGCCTACAAGCAGATGACTCTCACAGGTCGCGGAGTGGAGGGCAATATGAACGCCCTCGTGATGAAGTCCTTCGACTTTGACCCCAACTCCGGCATCCCGAGGATAGGTGTGGCAAAGGATGAGAATGGCAACTACTCGAGTGCCAACAGCTACTTCCTCGAGGACGGCAGCTACCTGAGACTAAAGAATGTGACCCTCGGCTACACGCTTCCCAAGGTCTGGATGGAGGCTATATCTATGCCCAGGGCAACGGTACGCTTTTATCTCAATGGATCCAACCTCATTACCTTTACCAAGTATAGTGGCATTGATCCCGAGGTAGGAAGATATGGAGTGGATGCCGGACGCTATCCACTGTCTCGCACTTTTTCCTTTGGACTTAATCTCAGTCTCTGATTATAATGGATCGAATAAGAACGAATACGACTATGACACCCAATACAAAAAGCATACTCTCCGGACTCTGCGCCGGGCTGATACTTATCGGCAGCGGATCGCTCATTACCTCGTGTGCTGATAGCGACTTCCTCAATCACGAGCCTTATGCCAACGGAGACACAAATAAGGACTTCTACAAGGATCCAAACAACCTCCGTCTCGCAGTAGATGCACTCAATCGCTTCACGAGCGAGGAAGGAACGACAGGTCGTGGCTACATGTGGATGGAGAACGCATCTGACAACTGCATCACCGGTCGTAATCAAGCCGAAGCAGCTCAGATCAAGAACTTCACTATGGACGCCAATAATGGTCGTGACTGGAATGAGAACTGGGATCGTATGTATCAGGTGATCAGCTCAGCCAACGAGCTGATCAAGGCTGTAGACAATCTCCATGTAGATGGAGAGCTAAGAGACTACGTCCTTGGCAACGCCTACTTCTATCGTGGAATGGCCTATCTCTGGCTGGCTCCCTGGCACGGCGATGATGGTCCCAATGGAGGGATCCCCATCATTACTGACAAGACACCGGTATCAGAAATGGACACCGAGCGACCCAAGAGTGTCCTTGAGAATTACGATCTGATCATCTCGGATATGGATCAGGCGGCTGCACACCTACCTCTCTTCTCCCAGCAATCTGAGGACCAATACGGGCGTCCGTGGAAGGCAGCAGCATGGGGCCTTGCCGCCCGAGCAGCGCTATATGCATCCCAATTCGATGCGAAGTATTACGACAAAGTGATAGAGTACTGCGATAAGATCATCCAACTCTCAGGAGTCGACAAGCGGTCTCTGTACCCAGACTTCTCAACACTCTTCACTGCCAAGAATAACTTCTCTTCCGAGTACATTTTTTCATTCCTCGGATCAGCTACAGCAGCAGCCGGACCCAAGTGGCATGGGATGAGTTTCCAGAACGGAGGCTTCGGGAGGTTCAACACATGGGGATACTTTTGTCCCACAGCTGAGCTCTACGAAGCATACGAGGAGGGTGATGTGCGTCGCCAAGCGTCTTTTGCAGGGCCCGGTGACAGAGTAGTATTTATGGATCTGGACTTTAAGCTGGGAGAGCCCGAGATCTCCAAGGATAAGCAAGGAAAGGAAATCCGAACCATTGATGACAAACGCCAGCCGTCCACCCCTGCCAATATCCTCCTAACAAAGTGGATCAGTCCCTATAGGACAACTGACAATGCAGGTAAGGAGTTCTTCAACAATGGTAACTTTATGTGTACTACTCTCGGAATGGTAGTTCTGAGATATGCTGATATCCTGCTTATGAAAGCAGAAGCTCTGATCTGGACGAAGGGAGAGGGAAATGCTGAGGCGGTCTCTATCCTCAACCAGATCAGGACCCGTGCCGGGCTGTCTTCCAACTCTCAAGGGACCAAGGCGGAGCTCAAGCAAGAGCGTCGCTGTGAGCTGGCGTTTGAGTTTCTGACCCCGAGATGGCTTGATCTGATGCGCTGGGGTGACTTTGATCTCTTAGAGCAACCCCTGCACGGATTTGATCTCAATTACTATGGGAAGACATACGATCCTACAACAGGCAAGGGCGAGAAGAAGCTGATCGAGGTCTGGCCGGCACGTAAGTTTAACCCTGCTGTGAATAAGGTCTTCCCGATCCCTCAGTCCGCCATTGACGGCTCTAAGCACCTGAAGCAAAATGTTGGCTACTAATCGAGCAGGACGGATCGCTCTAGCACTCCTTCTTGCCCTGTCTGCCCAATGGCTATCGTGGACAACAGATGCGCAGACGATCCGTGTTATGACCTATAATGTCAAGTCATTCGAGGGGGCTGTTGAGACTACTCTCGGTCACAAGTATGTGATGAAGCCCTTCTTTGATGCCTTTGACAAAGTATCGCCCGACATCTGCGTGATTAACGAGCTTGAGGTCTACACGGATGCTCTTGGTGATCGTAACCCACTGGCGGAGCTTGCGGGGCATTTGGGAATGCTCTACTACTTCTGTAAGTCTTACGACCGCTCGGAGCTCAATAGAGGTGCAGGACTCTATGGGAATGGAATCCTTTCTCGCTATCCGATCATCCGGATGGACTGCCGTAGGCTGTCAATGCCTACGGGATCGTCTGATCCTCGGAGTGTTTTCTGGGCTGATCTCCTTCTGCCTAATGGGAAGGTGATCCGTGTAGTAGGTACCCACCTGGACCATACAGGAGGGCAAGTGGAGCAGCTTTCTGAAATTCTCAAGAGAAACGAGGTCTTTGAGACGAATCGCCCCATAATTATGATGGGCGACTTCAATACTGACCCCGGCACGGTTAGTTACGCGCTCGGTCTCTTTGGGAATAAGCTCGCTATCACAGCAAACCATTGGGTGGACTACATACTCACCACACCCGATATCAAGTGTGGATCCCCAAAGGTTGATCCCTTTCGCATCAATCATGAGGGTGCCAGCTATGATATATCCGATCACGCCTCCGTATATATGGACCTTACATTATGATAGGAGTTGATAGAAGGATTAGGAATAGTAAGGTTGCCTTGGCTGCCTGCTGCCTGCTATTTCTTAGCAGTTGTGGGGGACAAAAGCCCTCACCAAGCCCCCAGCCGGAGCCTAAAATTCCTGACACGAATGAGGAGACAAAAACTCCGGAGTGGAATAAGAATCGTACCATATCTCTCTTGGTTGTTACCAATAAGGATGGCGAAAATCTGGGGAGCTCTCTATCAGACTACGAAGCTGTGTGCAGAAAATTAGTTTCTCTCCCAAGAGAAAAAGTATCTGCCTATATGCTTATGGGCGTTAGTCCATACAGCAAGGATGGACGAGAGTTTTCCCCTAATGCGGTCATTTCGGATGCAGTTAAGTGCTTCCCGATATTTAACCCAAGCTCCCTAAAGAGCGGAAATCTCCTCTTAGCTAAGGACTGGGCTCAAAAGTTTGAAGGGAAATCCCTATCCGGAACTGGTTGTTTCTTGACTACTGCCGGTCTGAAGCTTATGGCAACCGGAGAAAAGCAACTCAGCTATGACATAAACCTCGGTCTCGTCACACTGAATGAGAGCGGAGACCCGGACGCTCTCAACAAACGACTTTTGACGGAAACTAATTTTCCCTCCTCGATCTTCCTACTTGGATCAGGAAGCAAGTCAATGATTAGCCAGATCAATGAGATAAAGGGGTATGAGAAGAAAATGGTAAACCTCTCTGACAACGGAGACGTGGCCCTCTTTATTATGGCTCCTAAGTCCTATCTGCTAAGGTCAAGTGAGAAGCTTTTTGACCTCCAAGAGGGAAAGGTCGTAGGTCTGCGTCTGCAGGTGGAAGCTGCTGTGGGTCGATGAGTCTAAAGTCAGCCTAACCTTTTTATTTTTCAGCCGCCTAGCCGAGAGTTAGATCAGCTCTCTACTAGGCGGCTGTATGGTATTTCTATATTTATCAATGCGAGATGCAATCATTTTTCCCCGAGCTGAAGAGTAGACTGACTCCTACCTTGCTCACACTACTGCTGACCTCAGGTATGATAGGAGGTTGTGGGAGGGCGCCGGAGACGAGACTGATCGATCTAGCGATCGTGGGGACGCATGATGCCGCAGCCTTTAGCGCCTCGCCTCAGCTTCGGTGCCAAGACCTGACGCTGGAGGAGCAGCTGGAGGTCGGTGTCCGAGCCTTTGACCTCCGACTCGTTGACCGATATGACGGGTCCGGGTATATGGATTTGTATCATGGTGAGGAGTCGCTTGGACTCGAGTTCACAGAGGAGGTTCTGCCACTTTTCACCCAATTTCTCAACGCCCATCCGGACGAATTCGTTATCTTGTCACTCCGTAAGGAGGATGATGAGCGCCACTCGCAGGAGGAAATGAAGGCATACAGCGAATCTCTTCGGCGTGCGCTGGAGAGACCCGAAGTAGCACGGCTCCTCTACAGAGGACAGCTTACTTGGGAGACCAAGATCTCAGAAGTGCGTGGCAAACTGCTCATCCTGCTCCGCACAAGGATCGATGAGGATGTCTGCCTGCCCTACTTTGATGGATTTCAGGACGACACCACCTTTGTGGCTCGCTTAGTCAATCCATGTGGCGGTACATTAGATCTATTGGTGGAGGATGAGTATATGATCCGGGACACTGCCAAGATGAGCGACAAGAAGGCTGCCCTGTCTGATGTCCTCGAGCGCTCCGACAGTCTACCAGACCACTGGCTGATCGCCTTCCTCAGTGGCACCGGAAACACAACACCGCAGAGGGTGGCTCGTGAGGTCAATCCATTTGCATACCTGCTTCTTAGAGAGAGGAAGATGGTTCCCGGAGGAGTCTACTTCATTGACTTTGTAGGTACAGAGGATACTAGTGACCTGCTTAAATGCTTTAATGATTAATAATGAATACTTCACTATAATGATGAATAAATCAGCACTATACACACTTCCCGTTCTTCTTCTCTTTATCCTCAGCGGGTGCCATAGCCTGGGCGGAGATCCGGAGGAGTCACCAACGCTCTCCCCAGAGAGTGTGAGCAACGACATCACTTTACCAAAGATCCCAGACTCCTCTCCTCGAGTCATCGACTTGGCGGTACCCGGGACTCATGACTCCGGGGCTCTAAGAGGTGGTCTTGCAGCACAGTGTCAGGATCTCTCTATCTCCGGGCAGCTGAACATTGGGATCCGAGCTTTTGACCTGCGTCTAGTAGACCGATATAACGGATCGGGTAAGATGTACATATATCATGGCATCATCCCTCAGAGGATGGAACTGACGGAGGATATACTACCGGTTTTCTTAGACTTCCTCAAGTTGCACCCTGAAGAGTACCTGTTTCTCTCTTTTCGTAAGGAGGATGATGCCAAGGGGGACACGCAATTCCGACAGGCTTACATCAACTCACTATCCAAAGCACTCAGTACTGAGGAGGTGCGGGATTTTCTATACACCGGCAACCTAACGCCCGAGACAACCGTCAGAGATATACAGGGGAAGATGGTAATCCTAAATCGCACCACAGTCACAGGAGAAGTATGGGCACACAACTTTGAGGGCTTTAGAGACAACACGATATTTGAGTGCCGGCTTACCAACCCATCCAAGCCACCACTCTATCTGATCGTCGAAGATCAGTACAAGGTGAGTGACATCGTCCGAATGGAGGATAAGAAACTGGCAATACAGGCCTCGCTTGACCTCATTGCAAAGAAGCCGGATTACTGGAGCATCACCTATCTCAGTGGGTCTGCTCCGGCCGTACCTCTCGCTGTTGCGCGTATCGTCAACCCCTTTGCTCTGACCATACTTTCCATTGAGAAACCGCTTCCCGGTGGGATCTACTTTATGGACTTTGCCGGAATGCCTGAGGCGAGAGGTATCATTAAACTTTGCGAAATAAACAACTCTAAACTATGAATGTAAAGCTATCGGTAGGGGTCGGACTGTGTCTCTGCCTTCCACCGCTCTACTCCTGTGGTAAGAGTACCAAAGAAGAACTGATCATCCCCGATCCGGAGAGGCTCTATGAGTTGGTCGATCCCTTTGTAGGAACCGGATTTCACGGGCACACGTTCCCCGGAGCTACTGCTCCGATGGGAATGGTGCAACTAAGTCCGGAGACTCGCTGGGAGGGCTGGGATGCCTGTGCAGGGTATCACTACGATGACGACTCGCTCTACGGCTTTGCCCACACCCACCTCTCCGGTACCGGATGCAGTGACCTCGGGGATGTGATTTTCCTCCCCACCATCGACAGCGAGCGCTACACTGAGCACATTGACGAGGAGCGGTTACCCAAGGTGGGATTTAGCCACGACCGCGAAAAGGCACATGCAGGCTACTACAGCGTGGAGCTCGAGAACGGCATCAAGGCTGAGCTCACTGCCAGCTCCCTTATGGGTGTCCATCGCTACACTTACCCAAAGGGGGCAGAGGAAGCATCACTCCTGATCGACTTAGTCAATATCAAAGGGGACGAGATCGTAGAAAGCGGACTGGAACAGACCTCAGAGAGTACACTGAGGGGCTACACGATCACCAATGGCTGGGTACCTCGGCAGCACGTCTACTTTGCCGCCCACCTGAGTCGTCCGATACGAGAAGCCAAGCTTTTCCTTAATGGAGAAGAGGTGGATGGACTGATCGCAAGGGGCGACTCCATACGGGCCATACTGTCTCTAGATGCCGGCGATGAAGGCATGGTGGAGATCTTTGTCGGGCTCTCACAGACCTCTATGGAGGCTGCGGAGGCAAATCTCAATGCGGAACTCTCAAGATGTGGCGCGACTTTCGATCAAGTACAAGCCGATACAGAAAAGCAGTGGAGTTCTCTTCTCTCTAAAGTCAAGGTAAAAGAGGGGAAGAAGGAGGACCTCACTTGCCTCTACACCGCCCTTTATCACTCCCTTGTTGCGCCCAATAGGATAAGTGATGCCGACGGAAGCTATCGGGGTATGGACGATGAGATCCACCGGGCATCCGGCGTGAGCTACTCTACCCTATCGCTCTGGGACACCTTCCGCGCGGAGCACCCCCTCCTTACCCTGCTTTTCCCGGAGGTAGTACCGGATCTCTGCCGATCTATGATGCAGATGTACCGTGAGGGAGGAGAGCTACCCATTTGGCCGCTCTATGGTGGTGAGACTCGCACTATGATCGGCTACCATGCCGTCTCCGTACTGGCTGATGCCTACCTCAGCGGACAGCTTGGCAATCTTGATCCGTTGGAGGTGCTTAAGGCGATGATCAAATCCTCTAACATCAATAAGAAAGGCTCCGATGCCTACTCCCGACTGGGATTCATTCCCGCCAATACGCACAACGAGTCCGTCTCCTGCACTCTCGAGTATGCGTACGATGACTGGTGCATAGCTCGAATGGCGGAGGCACTCGGGGAGACAGAGATTGCGGACACCTACTACCAGCGAGCTCAGAATTACACCCACCTCTTTGACGGCAGCACCAAGTTCTTCCGCGGACGACATGAGGACGGATCGTGGGGAGCCGACTTTGACCCCTACGAGTTAAGCAAAGACTACACCGAGGCCAATGGCTGGCAGTATCGCTTTGCTCCTATGCACGATGTGGAGGGAATGATCGCTCTCCATGGTGGAGCTGGCGGGATGCTCGATGCCCTCGACAATCTCTTTAGCGATACCACACCGGCAGGAGACCTCCAGGACATCACAGGGCTCATCGGGCAGTATGCTCACGGCAATGAGCCGAGCCATCATCTTTCCTTCCTTTACAATTACCTCGGTCGTCCCTCCCGTACACAAGAGCTGACGCGTCAGATCCTGGATGAATTGTACGACGACACCCCGGAGGGTATTAGCGGCAATGAGGACTGCGGTCAGATGTCCGCTTGGTATCTCTTCACCGCCCTCGGTCTCTATCCGGTGACACCGGTGAGTGGAGAGCTCCAGATCACCACCCCTCGCTTCCGAGAGGTGACTCTGACGCTCCCGAAAGGCAAGCTCACCATTACCACCGACAAGGATCCAGCAGAGTATCCTTATGTCCGCTTCATCAGCCTAAATGGGAAGGAGCTTCACCGCCTCTTCGTCACCATCAAGGAGCTCACTGAGGGTGGCACACTCGCCTTCACACTCTCCGACAAACCTGTGGATGACTTCGTGGTAGAGGAGAGGCCCTACAGTATGACCCGCAAGGACTTCGTGTCTCCCGTCTACAGCTCGGATGACATCACGCTCTTCCACGACCAAGTGAGCGTAAGCTTAGCCTCAGCAACCCCGGGAGCGACAATCTACTACACGATCGATGAGGGGGAGAAAAAGGAGTATACCGGTACGCCCATCACCCTCACTCGCAGCGCAACCCTCCGAGCTTATGCCGAGAAAGACGGACTGGACCCGTCTCCCACGACCACACTCATCGTCACGAAGGCAGAGTACGCCCAAGCGCAAGATGTTTCCTCCGTTGCCGATGGTGCCGATTGGACGCTCCACGCCGGGGCGGTCGAGAGTACGGATCAGATCGCCTCGCTCCCCATCATCGGGCGCGGCGTCTGCGAGCAGCCCTCGATCGAGATGCGAGACAGGGAGGACCTTTTTGCGCTTACTTTCACAGGATTTATCCAGGTGCCGGAGACCGATGTCTACGAGTTTCGGCTCACTTCCGATGATGGATCCGTCCTACGGATACACGACCGACCGATTGTCCTCAATGACGGCTCGCACGCCTTCGTCTCAGCAACCGGCAAGGTTGCACTCAGTCGCGGACTCCACCCCTTCACCCTAGTCTACTGGCAAGGTGCCGAGGGCAAGGGTCTTCGCTTAGAGTACCGTCGACGCGGTCAGACAGACTACACCACACCCACCCTCAAGCACAAATAATCCATGAAAGCTACAGCCAAACACCTCCTCATAAGCCTTCTGCTCTTAGGTCTCTCTGCTTCGGCACAGGAGCCGAGCCGTCAGACTGTCACTCTACCCTCCACCTACGAGACCGTAACTGTTCGCCCAGTGGGAGGGACGAAGGTACGTAACGTCGTCCTGATGATCGGCGATGGTATGAGCCTAGCCCACATTGCTGCCCTCCGTACTGTCAATAAGGGACACATCAATCTCTCTAACGCTCAGGCCACCGGACTGGTCATCACCACAGCACTCGACAAGCTCGTGACCGACTCCGCCGCAGCCGCCACTGCGATGAGTACAGGGCACAAGGCTCGCTACCACACCCTCGCTGTGGATAGTCTCGATAGCCCCTACGCCACCATCATTGATCACGCCCACAGTGCCGGTCTCGGTACCGGAGTGATCAGCACCTGCCGTCTCTACGATGCCACCCCGGCTGCCTTCCTCGCCCACAGCGCTGAGCGAGAGGCACCCTATGAGATCATCGGGCAATTCCCCGGTAGCAATTGTGACCTCATCATGGGCGGAGGCGCAAAGGTCTTTACCGACAGACCTGATGGGCGCAATATCTTCCGCGAGATGGAGAAGAAAGGGTATCGCGTCACCCGAAGCCTCAAGGACTTCTCCGCAGGTGAGAAGAGTCCGTCCGGACGCGAACTCTGTGTCTATGCTGAGAAGGACGTACCTGTACCACTGGAGCGAGGCGAACTACTCTCTGAGGCCTCACGACTTGCCCTTGATCACTTAGCGAAGCAGACGCCAGAGGGTTTCTTCCTGATGATTGAGGGATCCCAGCTGGACGACTACGGACATACCAACGATCTCGACCTACTGATGCAGGAGACGGCAGACTTTGACCGAGCCATAGGGACAGTTATGAAGTGGGCGGAGGGCGATGGCGAGACGCTAGTCATCGTCACGGCAGACCACGAGACCGGAGGACTCACCATCCTCGGGGGAGACGAGGAGAGGGGCGAAGTAGAGGGAAACTTCTCCACCGGGGGGCATAGTGGCGTGCTGGTACCGATATACCTCTATGGTCCGTCAGCAGACCACTTCACTGGCATATACCACAATACCGAGATTTACCATAAAGTTATGCACCTACTCGGACTCTCTGAGCGATGCACCCAAGAGACCATCAAGCCATGAAGCGACTACTTATACCCATCGTCCTACTCCTCCTGAGCCTAAGCACCCTATCGGCACAAGATCAGCGTGGGGTGCTACGCTTTAGAGCCGACAGCACGTTTCGGATCGCTCAGTTTACCGATCTTCACATTGACCCCACTTCCGCCAATACCCCACGCACCTACGAGATCCTTCGGGAGGTGATCCGCTCAGAGCAACCGGACCTGGTCCTGCTGACCGGTGATGTCATCACGGAGCGACCTGCGGTAGAGGGCTGGAGGTCTCTCGCTCGGTTCTTTGAGGAGGAGAGGCAGCCCTACGGTGTTCTCCTTGGTAACCACGACGCAGAGGTACTATCCAAGGACTCCATCTATGATCTCCTCGAGGGGACGCCCTATTGCGTCAGTCTCAGGGGACCGGAGGGCATTGAGGGGAAGGGCAATCAAGAGATCCGCATAGAGAGCTCCACCGGAGGAGAGATCGCCGCCCTGCTCTACCTCTTGGACTCGGGACAGTACTACAGGGACCAGTTCGTCAGCCACTACGACCACATCCACTTCGATCAGATCGACTGGCTTAGGAAAACTCATGCTCAAACCCTTGACGAGAGTGGCAGGGTGAGCATTCCATCGATGATTTTCTTCCACATACCCATACCGGAGTTCGAGATGCTAAAAGATCAAGGGAAAGGGCATATCAGCGAAGGCATCTCCTCCTCCACGCTGAATAGCGGACTCTTCAGCACACTACTGGACTTAGGTGGCGTAATGGGTGTCTTCTGTGGACACGACCATGCCAATGACGCGCTGTCTATCCGCGACGGCATCACCCTCGGCTATGGACGGGTGAGTGGACTGGACGCCTATGGTGACCTCCCGAGAGGTGGACGCCTGATCATCCTGCACGAGGGCGAGCAGCGCTTCGACAGTTGGATAACCACCCCGGAGGGCGGTCGAGGAGCCACCTTCTACTACCCCTCCGGCTTTGACTCCAACGAGGAGGAGTCAGCCCACTATCTGCCGGCACTATCTCTCGATTCAGCGACACACGGGGTGAGGTACCGCTACTATACCGGGACGATCAAGCAGACTGATCAGATCCCCACCGCCACACTTGTCAAGGAGGGAGCCCTGCCCTACCCCTCTATTGAGGGAGCAGATCGTGAGGACCACTTTGGCTACATCTTCGAGTCCCTCATCCGCATACCCGAGCGTGGGCTCTACCGCTTCTATACCTACTCAGATGATGGCTCTGTGCTCTACATTGATGGAGCTAAGGTGGTAGATAATGACGGAGGTCACAGCGCTCGCCTACGTGAGGGAGTAGTCGCTCTGGAGGCAGGTCTGCATCGGCTGAGGATTGACTACTTCGAGGACTATATGGGGCAGACTCTCGAGGTGGGCCTGACAGGGAAGGGTCTACTACGGCAGCCCATCCCGGAGAGTATCCTCTTCCTTGAACCATCTGACAGGTGATATGATACGACTGATCCTCCTGACAGACTTTACGGAGTCCTACTCCTACAAGCTCTTCGCCGGCATCCAAGCCTATGCACAGGAGCACGACCGCTGGGCCGTGTGCCGTATGCCCCCCAGCTACAAGAGCCAGCATGGTCTAGATGGTGTCCTCCAGTGGGCCAAAGCCTGGGGCGCTGATGCAATCATCGGGCGGTTTGATCCCGGTGATCGGGTCGAGTGTTTCAGAGAGGCGGGTATCCTCGCCATGGCGCAGGACTACAAGGTCCCTATCCCCTCACTCTCAGCGGTCACGGGAGACTACCGAGGGACCGGTGAGATGGCAGCAGAGTACTTCGTGCAGAAGGGGTTCACCTCCTTTGCTTTCATTGGCTACCGGGATGTCTTCTGGTCTCAGGAGAGATACTACGGATTTAAGTCCTACTTAGAGAGGGTGGGGCTAAGCAGCCAGCTCACCGACTACAGAGAGACCTCTATTGACGAAGTGTGGGACTTCCGCCAGGAGGATCTGATCCGATTTCTCGAGGGTCTTCCGCCCGAGACAGCGATCTTCGCTTGCGATGACAATGAGGGGATCCGTGTATCCGAGCTCTGCAGCGTCTCGAGTATCAGCATTCCTCAAGACGTGGCCATTCTTGGTGTGGACGACGACCAGACCATCTGTGGTCTGGCTGATCCGCCCCTCTCCAGCATAGCACTCGACATTGTACAGGGAGGGTACGAAGCGGCCACTCAGATCGACCATTACCTATCAGGGCGAAGTGATCGCCTTGAGGATGTGGTCGTGCGCCCCATCCGCATCACTGAGCGGACCTCCAGTAACATCCTCTCCATCAATGACCATGAGGTAGCCACTGCCATCCGCTTCATCCACGACCATGCCACCCAACCGCTGTCGGTCATGGATGTCGTGGCTCAGGTGCCTCTCTCGAGACGACACTTGGAGGTGCGATTTAAGCGCGCTACCCGACAGACGATCCAGAAATACATTATGAAATACCGGGTGGATAAGCTGGCCCACCTCTTGCTCACAGGAGACCGGCCGATCACTGAGCTGAGCGATGAGATGGGCTTTGTCAGCCCGAAGAACCTCTCCCGACAATTCCGCTCAGTCCTCGGGGTCTCCCCTCAGGAGTACCGTCGCATACATCACTGCACCACTGCAGATAGTCCGACCAATCAACTCACTGATACCCCACACCTATGATGCTTATGAGAAATAGATTACCACTCCTCCTACTGACCCTTGTGGTCTCCTCCCTCATCGCCTCATCGCAGATCAGCTCAGGCAACGACTCCATCTACAAGTTGCCCTACAAGAATACTTATGTCAAGAATGTCTTCGTCACAGACAATGCCTTCCGGACGATGAAGCCGGAGATCACTCGCCCCCGTTCATTTGACGAAGCAAGAGAAATCCTGCCTCTGCCACACTGGGAGGGACACGACGTTGAGATCCGTATGTACTGGGACGCCTGGAAGATCGCGGTCAATAATATCCGTCAGCCCGATGCAGGGTCGGGATTTGTCGCCACTTACATTGATACAGCATACAATGGTAATCTCTTTATGTGGGACGACTGCTTCATCCTGATGTTTGCCCGCTATGGTGCCCGATTCTTCCCCTTCCAGAGGACGCTCGACAATTTCTACGCCAAGCAACACCCCGATGGCTTCATCTGTAGGGAGATCAAGGCGGATGGTGCCGACTGCTTTGAGCGGTACGACCCTACCTCCACCGGCCCCAACCTTCTCCCATGGTGCGAGATGGTCTACTACCATCAGTACGGAGACCTTGGGCGACTTCACCGCGTCTTCCCGGTGCTCTGTGGCTACTACGACTGGCTGCGGCTCAATCGCACCTGGCGCAACGGCACCTACTGGAGCAGTGGCTGGGGAACTGGGATGGACAATATGCCACGTGTGCCGGAGGGATACAACCCAATCTATTCTCACGGACATATGATCTGGCTTGACACCAATCTCCAGCAGATCATGACCGCCTACCAGCTCCTTGAGATGGGCTTCTACATCGAGCGGTGGCAGGAGATCGAGGACTATGAGACTGATGCTCTGGCGCTTAAGGACTATGTTAATACTCAGCTCTGGGACGAGAAGAGCGGATTTCTCTACGACCAATATCGAGATGGCACACTCTGCGATGCTAAAGGGATCGGAGCCTTCTGGGCACTGATGACTGACGTGCTGGACAGACCTCGTATGGATCGCCTCGTCGCTCACCTCTCCGAGGAGTGCGAATTTGCCCGTCCCCACCCCATTCCCTCTCTCTCCGCCGATCATCCCAAGTACCGACCCAACGGTCGATACTGGCAGGGAGGCGTCTGGCCGGGGACCAATTATATGGTCATCAAGGGTCTCTCGCGACAAGGCTATAGAGACCTTGCGTACAAGATTGCGAAGCGACACTATGAGTCTGTCCTTGAGGTCTATAGGCGGACAGGTACCTTCTACGAGTACTACGCACCCGAGGAGATAGAGCCGGGATTTATGGCACGGGATCACTTTGTCGGCTGGGGTGGATTGGCACCGATCGCTCTACTGATTGAGTACCTCATCGGCATTGAGGCTGACTACCCGGAGGAGACTATCACCTGGGACATCCGTCAGCTCGAGGCGCACGGGATTGATCGTTACCCTTTTGGTCCCGAGGGATCCATTGACCTCCACTGCGCACGGCGTAGCACACCCGGAGAGAGACCGCGGGTCACAGTCCACAGCAATGTCCCTTTCACACTCATCCTCACTTACGGAGAGGGGAAGAGCGAAACTCTTCACATCCAGCCCGACAGGTCACAGCCCTGAGCGATCGGACTAATACCGATATTAGAGAATTCTTTTACCGATATTAGGAAATTCTTTTACCGGTATTAGAGCGCACTAATACCGGTAAAAGAATTGACCGATGAACATCCAACAGATCGGATTAAGATTAAAAAATAGGTAATTTTGTAGCGATATGAGACTACGTACCTATATATTAGTCGGAGTAGCCCTCCTCGTCTCGGCTCTTTGCTCGGCTCAGATTGCCACACCGGGTAGCCGCCCGGTCGGTATTGGTGGAGGGGAGACGACAAGAAGCGTGCTGCACCTTCCGGTGTCCCGACTTGGGACTTTTGACAGAGACTCTGCTCTGCATGCTATGGAAGCAGCAGATAAGGAGGCTCTCCGGGTCTATCTCTTCGCACACAAGGAGGAGACGGACATTGACCTCCTCACATTGGGTCAGCACACCAGTCTGAGGGACGGGCGGCAGGTGTGGCAGTACAGGATCAGCTCACCGGGGGCACTCAGCCTGAGCTTTTTCTTTGACAGAGTGAGCCTCCCGGAGGGTGCTATGCTCTTCGTCTACACTGATGACGGAAGCAAGGTCCTCGGCGGCTTTGGAGCTGAAAATGTAAGTTCCTCAGGTACTCTGGCGACACAGCCGATCGAGTCGGACGACGTGGTCATCGAGCTACAGGCTCCGGCGGGTACGCAGCCAATACTTCATCTGAGTGAGATCAATCATGGCGTAAGACCTTTCTCCACACGGGCAATCTTTGGCTCTAACTTCGGTCGAGGCAGCAGTTCACTCTCTTGTACACCGGAGGTAGTCTGTATGCCGGGGCTTGATGAGATGAAGCGCGCTGTGGTGGTCGTAGTCATCAATGGCGTGGGTATCGGCAGTGGCACCATGGTCAGCAATACTCAGGGAGACAAGACGCCCTACCTCCTGACAGCGGCTCACGTGTTGTCCGTCAACTTCAATCATATGGACATAGAGCATCAGGCTGAGCGGACTGTGGCGATCTTTAATTACGAGTCCCCCTCCTGTAGCGGTGAGGTGATGCCGGATATGTCTCAGTCGGTAAGCGGTGCCGTCGTTGTTGGATTTGACAAGCCGACCGATGCCTGCCTGATCCGACTCAATAACATCCCCCCGGAGAGCTACCGCCCCTATTACCTCGGATGGACGGCAGAGAGCCATCCTCAGGGGAGTTACGTCAACATCCATCACCCCCTTGCCATGACGAAGAGGGTGAACTACTACAATAAGGACGTCAAGATCAATGTCACTTGTGTGACGGATATGCACTACTTCGGTGACCACATGCACTACGAAGTGACTGCTTGGGACGTTGGGACTACAGCTGCCGGCTCATCGGGATCACCCCTTATAGATAAGGAGAAGAGGGTAATGGGTGGACTCTCTGCCGGCAGATCCTTTTGCTCAACCAAGGCAGCGGACTACTTCTTCTCCCTTGCCAATGTCTGGGCACAGAATCGCGAAGCAACACAGAGCATTGTGCGTGCACTCTCTCCCGGGGGTGCCGGTGTCCTCACCTGTGATGGTCGAGATCCCTATGGCTCACCCCGTAGCCGAGCAAAGCGGATCACCCATGTCTCCTCCGCTCTGACGGGAGACTCTCTCTCCGGACGGGGTACTCAGCTCAGCGCAGAGGAAATCCTCGGCAGTGCTGATGCGGTCGGTGAGCACTACATCCTGAAGCCTCACACGCTCCTCTATGGAGCCTATGTGATGCTGGATATGTCTCAGGTGAAGCCCAATGAGCTGAGCGACAAGGAGACCATGACCCTCGAGGTATACACCGGGGATGACACACCGGCACTCACCCTGCCGGCAGATCTCAGCAAGATCATCCACGGTACACTTGACTCTGAGAACGACCGAATCAAGTACCGAGAAGTCTTTATCCCCTTTGACCAGCCCCTTGAGCTATCCGATAGGGGCGAGCTGATACTGGCGGTGCCTACCCGGTCTCTCCCTAAGGGGGTCTCCATACTTCACCAGCAATACAGCGGTGCCGGCGGGCAGATGATGATCCGGTCAGGAAATAAATGGAGCCCGAGGACGCTCAATAGCGGCACCATCGCTCTCTGGATGGATCCGCTGATAGGTGATCCTGAGTCCGACCGATCAGCGACGAGCCAGCCCCTCTTTACCCTCACGCCCATAAGCAGGGAGCAGGTATTGGTGCAGCTTGCCGATCGTGCAGAGAGCGGGGCTGACCTCTCAATATACACACTACAGGGACAAAAGGTCTACACCAAGACCATCACCTCCCGATCCACCATCCTCGACCGGCAGATGCTGGAGGGGATGGGAGTACTTGTCATCCACGTCGATGCCGGTAGTGAGCAACTTACTGTAAAGACACTATTTCCAGCCATCTAACACCTAGTATAATGAGTCATAAGACCTTATTTACCTCTCACATAGCGACCCTCTTCATGGGTCTATTGGTGATACTCCCCTCCTGCAGCGGAGAGGGCAACAAGTTTAGGATCCAAGGGACAATCACCGGTGCTGTCGGTAAGACACTCTTCCTGGAGCACCAGGGACTAACCGCCATCGAGCCAATCGACTCTGTCGTACTCGATGAGCGAGGGAAGTACAAGATGGGTGGTGAGGCACCTGAGTACCCGGAGTTTTACCGCCTCCGGCTGGAGAAGCAAGTGATCCCCTTCAGCGTCGACTCCATAGAGACGATAACCATCAATAGCGATGCACAGAGTTTTGCCACAGGGTACACCGTGGAGGGCTCGATCCCTGCGGAGAAGATCAAGCACGTCTGGCTCGCACAGCTGGATGCTAATGTCGCCATGTCGCAGCTGGTGCAGAAGTACGATGCCGGCAAGATCTCCTATGTAGACTTTGCCAGCCATAGGGACAGCATTCTTCAGAGCTACAAGGATGTGGCCCAGGAGGTGATCTTTGAGGATCCGAAGTCCCCTGTTGCCTACTTTGCTCTCTTTCAGCAGATCGATGGCAACCTTATTTTCAATATCTACGACAAGAAAGACTCACGCATCTTTGCCGCTGTGGCTAATGTTTACGACACCTTCTATCCTGAGAGTGAGCGGAGAGACCATCTCTACAACCTTGCACTTCGCTCAATAGCTGTCGTGCGTCAGCAGGAGAAGGCCGCCCGGGAGATCGCTAAGGTAGACTCCCTGTCGCGTCCAGAGGTTCACCGCATCGGCTACTTTGACATCTCGCTTCCTAACATCGATGGCAAGGAGGTCCGTCTCTCGGAAGTAGCTAAGGATCATATGACACTGCTGAGCTTCACCACTATGGACACAGACTGGAGCGTAGCTTATCAGAGTCAGATCAGTAGCCTCTATCAGACCTACACCGGACGTGGTCTCAGGATCTACCAGGTCAGCTTTGACGGGGACAGCTATGTGTGGAAAAACAGAGTAGCTCAGCAGCCATGGCACAATGTGAGAGACGCTGATGGGGTATACTCCTCACTCATCGGGCTGTACAACATAGGCTCCCTCCCTGCCCTTTTCCTGATCAATGCTCAAGGGGATATCGTAGCGAGGGCAAGCTCCTTTGATGAGCTTCGCAGTCTGATCGACAAGCAACTGTAAGTCCTCCCTTTTGAGAGAAAAAAGAGTGTGTTCCCCACCCACCCGGGTAAGGAACACACTCTTCTTTTTCTCAATGGGTAAGAGAGTCTCTTATCGGAAGTGATTGTAGGGGCGGAAGTCCCTCGTCACATGCCTTTTTTTCCTCTCCCAGTGGATCACAGGCTCACCACCCTGCATAGAGCTGACTCTGCCTATGACGGTAAGAGGCGGGATGCCACTTTTTCGGTCCGGCTCGGGCAACTGGTCAAGATCACTCTCGGATATGGTAAAGAGCAACTCGTAGTCCTCGCCTCCGGTCACAGCCATAGTCTCGCTGCTCCACTTGGTACGCTTGGAGCACTCTGTCTCCAACTCGTCAGAGATGGGTAGCTTATCTAGCTGTATTGTGGCATCAACATGCGACTGAGACAGGATCTTGGGAAGGTCGGAGACAAGTCCATCGGAGATATCCATCATAGCGTGCACACCGGGGATCTTAGAGAGTGCCTGACCCAGAGCTAGTCGAGGAGAGGGCTCGTAGTACCGCTGGAGGAGGTGGGTCTGCTCTTCGGTGCCATGTGCCTCAACCCTCCTATTCCGCTCATCAGCGATCAAGCGTCCTGCGCAAGAGTCACCAAGCGTGTCGGATACCACGATGAGATCACCTGACTGAGCGGTACTTCGGATCTTCTCATCCCCCTTAAGTACCTTGCCGAGGATCGTGACACTAACCACTATATCTCCATTACTCCGCACCGTGTCGCCACCCAGCAGAGCAGTGTGGTGGCGATTGGTCAGGTAAGCATACCCATCACTGAAGCTCTTGATCCAGCTCTCGTCCAGGTGCGGAGGCAACGCCAAGGAGAGAAAGCTCGCTATAGGTGTGCCACCCATAGCAGCAATGTCGCTTAGATTGACAGCAAGAGACCGCAGACCAAGCTGGTATGGGGTCATTTGCCCCACCTTGAAGTGGACTCGCTCCACAAGCATATCTGTCGAGACAAGATAGTAGTAGGCATCATCGTAGAAGCTAAACATTGCGCAGTCGTCACCGATGCCAAGCGCTAAGCCAGGCATATGCTCCCGAGTCAGTGCTCTTAGCATCTGAATAATACCACTCTCTCCCAGGTCTTTAAGCGTTCCCATTATTTATTTCTTAATTAGAGTTTGGCTTTATCCCGTTGACCTCAGCGACAATTCCCCATACGGATGTACCGAGATCCACATTTGATTATGTGCAGGCGGGTGCAATGATACCTCCTTAGCCCGATCATTTCAAACCATATGCCCCATTTGACGTCTCCTGATCAGGTACGTGATTAGTCAGGGGTGAAAAACTTCGGGCTCAGTCACGCATTTAGATACGCAATCAAGCCCGAAGCTCTTAAGATTCTATTTTAGCCGAATACGGCTTTGCGGATTAGGCATCGTGCATAAGACGGGAGAGTACCTTATTGATACTTTTCTTTGCCTCGTACTCCTTGAGATAGTAGGGCTCCCAGTAGGCGACATCCTCAGTCGCTCCATGCGCTATGCTCTCAATGACACGACTGAGCATAGCATCGGCACGAGGGTGCAGGTCATAGATGAGATGGGAGCCGGGTAGAAGCTCATCAAAGAGCCCCTTTGCCTTCTCTGCCCCGTTACCAAAGTAATAGAGAAGCTTGTCACCGACAATCTCTCTAATCCTGAGCCGACTATTCGAATCAGTGAGGACCACAGCAGCAATGTCGGTCTGAGGGACAACGACACCGGAGTAGTCAGCTCCATAGCTGCCGGTATAGATAGCGGTGTAGACCTCCATCCTGCGAGCGTCAATCATCGGCATCAGGAGTGCATTAGGGTAGTCAAGCTCATCCTCCATATCGAAGAGCGTCATTGCAAGGAGCTCTGTCGTCATCACGGAGACGAGTGGTATGCCAAGAGACCAGCAGAGACCCTTAGCGTAAGAGGCGCCTATGCGAAGTCCGGTGTAGCTACCGGGACCACCTGCGACCCCGACACCGCGGAGGTCCCGACGGTAATCGAATCGGTTGAGCATACGACTTGCCATCGCAGCAAGTTGCTCGGCGTGCTTATTGGTTCCGCTGGACTCCTCGTAGTCCACGATCTCATCCCGACTGCCAAGGGCTACAGAGCAGACCTCAGTGGAGGTGTCGAGGAGCAGATAGTATTCTTCGTTCATAATTATGTCTCTACGTTTATTTCTTGGCCTTAGAGGTGGTCGACTTCTTCTTGACAGTCGAGGTCTTGCGTGACTTGGTAGACGAGGAGGTGCGACGCTTAGATGGTCCACCATTCTTGTCTATCTCAGCAACGATAGCACGTGCTTGCTCCTCGGTGAGAGTCTTCGCATCAGTAGTCTTAGGGATCTTGTAGTTCTTCCTCTTGTACTTGATATAGGGACCATAGCGACCATTGAGGATCTCGAGCTTATCGGTCCCTTCACCATACTCGGCGATGTACTTATTACGCTCACGCTCCTCCTTCTCGAGGATCAGAGGAGTGGCCTGATCCATCTCTATTTCGTAGGGACTGATCTCACGGGGTATGCTGACAAAGAAAGACTTACCGACGCGCACGTAAGGACCAAAGCGACCAACGTCCACGGTCACCACCTCACCCTTGTGCTCCCCAATCTCGCGGGGCAGCCTAAGCAACTTCATAGCTTGCTCGAGGGTAATGGTAGCGATCGAGAGATCCTTGGGGAGTGAGGCAAAGCGTGGTTTCTCGCCATCCTTATCCGACTTACCCAGCTGCACCATTGGTCCATAGCGACCGATCTTGGAGTAAATAGGGAGACCTGTCTCGCTGTCGTCACCGAGGTAACGCTCGCCCACCTTGTGGTCCTCCTTCTCACTCATTACCTCCTCGACATTGCTGTGGAAGAAGCGGTAGAAGTGGTCAATCACTTCAGTCCACTCCTTCTCCCCATCGGCAATGGCATCAAACTCCTCCTCCACCTCTGCTGTGAAGTGGTAGTCCATAACCTTGGGGAAGTGCTCCACAAGGTACTCGGTAACCACTAACCCTGTGTCGGTGGGGCAGAGCTTACCCTTAGAGGCCCCTATACGCTCCTTGCCGGTGGACTTAGTGATCTTGCCGTCCCTTAGCTTAAGCACTTGGTAGCTCCGATCGACACCCTCGAGGGTGCGCTTATCGACATAGCCTCGTTTCTGGATCGTCTGGATGGTAGGGGCGTAGGTGGAGGGTCGACCAATGCCGAGCTCCTCAAGCTTCTTGACAAGTGAAGCCTCAGTGTAACGGGCAGGCTGCATAGTAAAGCGCTCTCTAGCCTCGATATCCTCTGCTGAGACCTTATCACCGACCTTCATCCGCGGCAGTAGGGCAGACGTATCCTGACTCTCCTCGGGATCATCTTCGTCATCGCGTCCCTCGAGGTAGACCTTGAGAAATCCATCGAAGGTGATCACCTCACCCTTGGCCTGGAAGGAGTGTCCTCCGGAGGCGTCAATAGTCATAGTGGTGCGCTCCAGCTCGGCATCAGCCATCTGGGTGGCAAGGGTGCGCTTACGGATCATATCGTAGAGCCGTCGCTCCTGGGCTGTAGCTCCAGCTGAGGGTGCCTCCGGATGGACCGGCCGAATGGCCTCGTGCGCCTCCTGAGCGCCCTTGGTGTGAGTCGCATAGTTGCGCGTCCGGACGTACTCCTTGCCATACTCCTTCTCAATGACAGAGGCAGATGCCCCGATGGCAAAAGTGGAGAGATGCACGGAGTCGGTACGCATATAGGTGATGTGCCCTGCCTCGTAGAGCTTCTGCGCCAGGCTCATCGTGAGCCCGACGGGATAGCCTAAGCGTCTCGACGCCTCCTGCTGGAGTGTAGAGGTGGTGAAGGGCGGTGCCGGCTGCCGCTTAGCGGGAGTGACGCTCACTTGGCTGATGGTGTAGGTGGACCCTATGAGATCCTCCAAGACTTTTCTAGCATTGGAGGCAGATCCGGGGCGGTCGGTGAGGTCAGCGCTGAATGTCTCGCCATCGGGAGTGACGAAGAGGCCTCGTACGAGGAAAGAACTCTCCGGCTCGAAGTCCTGGATCTCCTTTTCTCGCTCCACGATAATGCGCACAGCCACAGACTGAACTCGACCGGCTGAGAGGCTGGGGCGGACCTTCCTCCAGAGGATCGGCGAGAGCTCAAAGCCGACTAAGCGATCGAGGACGCGGCGCGCCTGCTGAGCATCAACCATTTTGAGGTCGATGGCTCGAGGGTTCTTGAGAGCATTCTGTATGGCAGACTCAGTAATCTCGTGGAAGACAATCCTATTCTTCTCCTTCTCACTCAGTCCCAGCACCTCTGCGAGGTGCCAAGCGATGGCCTCTCCCTCGCGGTCCTCATCGGATGCGAGCCAGATGTGGTCTGCCTTCTTCGCCGCGGAGCGGAGGGTTGAGACTACGCTTTTCTTATCATCGGAGATCTCGTACTGCGGATCATAATTCTGCTCCACATCCACACCCATACCCTTTTTCTTAAGATCACGGATGTGTCCATAGCTGGGCAGGACGGTAAAGTCCTTGCCCAAAAACTTGCCGATTGTCTTCGACTTAGCAGGAGACTCAACGATAAGGAGGTGATTGGCCATTATTACTTGCTCTGAGATTACTATTGCTTACTTTCGTGCAAAAGTAGCAATTAATAGCCTAATGTGTTGCGTCCCCGATTTTGGTTCTTCTTTTCGTGACGTATTAATGCTACCGCAACACACAGAGCCCTATTAGATCCTATTATTAGTAAAACACCTTGATACCAAGGAGGATCACAGTCGCACTGAGCGGAGTCGAAGCGAATTGAGCACCACTAGGACGGAGCTGAAGGCCATCGCAGCGGCTGACACTGCCGGATCGATCACCACAGAGGTGAATAGTCCAGCAGCAAGTGGGATTGCAACAATATTGTAGATGGACGCCCAGAGGAAGTTTTCATAGATGATTCGAATAGTCGACTTGGAGAGATGGATGGCGCGCTCGATAGCAAAGGGAGAGTTGCCGAGGGCTGTCACCTGTGCTACGTCCGTCGCTATATCGCTGCCATTGCCCATAGCAATACTAAGGTCGGCAGAGGCAAGCGCCGGGGAGTCATTGATCCCGTCGCCCACCATAGCAACTACCCTACCATCCTTGCGCAGGTCATCGACATAGCTCTTCTTATCGAGGGGCAGCATGCCGCCCTGAGCCTTCTGAATGCCGAGGGGAGCTGCTATGGTATCAACCCGAGCCTGAGTGTCGCCCGAGAGGAGGTGTAGCTCTACCCCGATCCGCTCTCTCAGTCGACTAAGAGCTATCTCAGTCTCGGGATGCAGCTTATCCTCGAGGACAAGCAGTGCGAGCAGCTCTCCGTCGCAGGTGTAATAGATAAGGGTGCTATCCGGGTGGAGGCTCTCCAGCTGCTGCATATCCTCAGTCAAGTCAGGATCGCCGACAAATCGCCGCTGACCTGCCCGATAAGTCTTACCCTTGTAATCGAAGGCGATCCCTCCCCCAGCAGTCTCCCTTACCTCCACGGGGAGATCCTCCTCCACCCGATGACCGTACCGAGAGACGATCGCACTCGCGAGCGGGTGCGATGACTTCTCCTCCGCTTGCACCAAGAGCGACTTCAGCAGATGGTTGTCCTCTGTGGTCCACTTGGCATCGACCACCTTGGGCTGTCCGATGGTGATGGTCCCTGTCTTATCTAGTACGACATCGGTGACCTTACCCAGCTGCTCCAGAGCGACAGCATCCTTGATGAGGAGACCATTGCGAGAGGCCTTACCCATGGCAACGGTGATGGCGGTAGGAGTCGCAAGCCCCAGGGCACAGGGGCAGGCGATTACCAGGACGCTGATCGCATGATCCAGTCCTCTAAGCCAAGGCTCCGGGGCGTCAGAGCAGAACCCCCAGAGGCAGAGAGTAAGAAGTGCGATGAAAAGCACAGCAGGGACAAAGACCGATGCTATCCTATCTGCAATACGCTGAATGGGTGCCTTACTTGCCTGCGCTCGACGGACGGTAGCAATGATCCTGCCGAGAAGTGTTTTACGCCCCACCTTGGTGGCACGGATGATGGCAGCCCTGCCGACAGAGAGAGAGCCTGAGAAGACCTCATCTCCGGCCACCTTCTCCACCGGGATAGGTTCGCCTGTGATACTGCTCTCGTCAAAGGCACCCTCTGAGAGGAGGATGCCGTCCACGGGTACCCGATCCCCCTTACGTAGCATGACCTCATCCCCTATCCTCAGTTCCTTAATATCGCGACGGACGAAGCTCTCACCCACCATCACCATAGCCTCTTGTGGAGCGAGGGACATCAGCTTGCGGAGAGAGTCAGTAGTCCGTCTCTTGGCTCGCTCCTCAATGTATCGACCGAGGAGGATAAAGGTCATAATCATCCCTATGACATCGAAGTAGGTATGCATCAGCCCGACCTGTGCCGGCTCCTCTACAAAAATGAAGCGGATGGTGCTGTAGAGAAAGGCGACAGTGGTACTTATGGCAATGAGGGTGTCCATCGTGAAGGATCCCTTGGTGAGCTGCTTCATCGCCCTACGCACGTAATCCCCGGCAGCATAGATGTAGATAATTGCTCCGATGGCAAAGGAGAGAATATAGGTAAGCTTAGAAGAGAGACCTATGCTCTCGTGGGTCATCATCAAACCCATGGCAAGGATCGACAACAAGGCAGTGAGGACCAGCTTACGCAGCAAAAGGCGAAGAGCTCTCTCTTGCGAGCTCATCAGCTCTCTGTCCTGTACTTCTGTGTCCTCATCGATCAGCATATCGTAACCGATGGACCGTACAGCCTCCCGAAGCTTGACTGGAGAGGTCTCTCGATCATCATAGGAGATGAGTGTCCGACCCTCCATCAGATTGACCTCCGCATCGCGCACGCCCTTTGTCTTGAGGAGCCGCTCCTGCACGGCACTTACACATGCGGCACAGTGCATCCCCGTCACGGTGAAGAGTCGCTTCTGTGACACCTCGGGCTCATCGGTGGGGTGAGCAGTGGCACCCTTAGGAGTCGCAGGATCCTCACCGGGCAGCACCAGAGTGTAGCCCGCATCACGCACAGTAGCCTCAAGCTCCTTAGTATCGGTCAGTTCATCATCGTAGGTGATTGAGATGCGACCATCCTCAAGAGAGACCTCTGCAGACTCTACACCTGAGAGCCCCTCGAGAGCCTCACGAACATGCTTTGCGCATCCCTCGCACATCATTCCCTCCACTTGGCATTCTATATTTCGTTTCATACTGCAATTTCTGTATCTGGTTGGTAGGACAAATGTACGATTTTAGCTACATATAGTCAGGAAAAGAGTAGCTCACCGAGACTAAGATGTCGGTGAGCCATGCAGGGCCACTATACTAGACTCAGCCCTCTTTCTAATACCGATATTAGTGCGCACTACTACCGGTATTAGTGTCGACTAACACCGGTAATAGAAATACCTCTGAGGAATAAGGGGATGACACTATATCCAAGAGAAAAAAAGAGTGTACACAGACGATGCGTCTGCATACACTCTTATGATGGGCATCAGGTTGAGCTACCCTACTGCCGTTCCTTGACGAGGTAGGTGATCACAGGGAGGTGGTCGCTGTAGCCATTGATGAAGGTGTTTCCCTCAAAGGTACGGTGCGGTGTCCCCTTACGGCTGCCCTCCTGCCGAATGAGGAAGGAGCGATTGAAGATCTCCACCCTCCAGAAGCTAAGCGACTTCCGAGAGTTGTCAAGAAGTGGCTCGGTGAGGATCATCTGGTCGAAGAGGTTCCACTTTCCTTGATAGGTCAGTGTCCCTATACCTTGGGCGTAGGGCTCCCAGGTGGCATTGAAGAATCCTCTCTCTCCAACCTCCTCGGGAGTACGCTTGGCACCCAGGACTTTGGCGGTACTATTGTCCACCGGATCGTCATTGAGGTCCCCCATGATGATGAGCTTTGCCTTGGGGTTGTCTTTGTATAGAGAGTCCGCGATGTGCTTGGAGAGCTTGGCGGCAGTCTCACGATAGATGCTGGAGGACTTTCCTCCGTAGCGAGAGGGCCAGTGACAGACGAGCACGTGGAAGGGTTCACCGGCGAGCACTCCGCTTACAAGCAGCTGGTCCCGTGTGCGGTAGCCGGGGCGGAAGTCGATCTCAGGATAATGGTAGGCCTTGTAGTCGGTGACCTTGAAGAGCTTGGGGTTGTATAGCAGAGCCGTCTCGATGCCTCGCCAGTCGGGTGAGGGGACATCAATCACCTGCAGTCCCATATCGGCAATCTCCGGACGAGAAACGAGGTCATCGCAGACCCGCTTATTCTCCACCTCAGCGAGACCGATGATAGCCGGTCCGGCGGGGGTCACCTCACGCCCCAGCCGGGCAATCACCGAGGCAATGTTGTGGAGCTTTTTCTCATACTTCGCTTGGGTCCAATTGTAGGGACCGGAGGGGAGAAACTCATCATCCCCCTTGTTGTCAGTATCGTCCTCTGCATCGAAGAGATTCTCCACATTATAGAAGGCGACCGCATAAGCCTCATACTTGGTCTCTGACGTAGCGGTCCGATCACTTGAGTGACGCGAAGAGCCACAAGAGGTGGTAAGTGTGAGGAGAAAGAGAATCCCCACAAGGAGAGATAGCCTTGGCTTAGTTGGCGATATCATAGTTCTTTGTCTTCATTGAGTCTATTGTAGAGCCGGAGCCCTCAGAGATTACCTTGCCACCTCCGAGAGTCTTTAGCTTGAGCTCCTTGATCTCCCACGAGGAGGTCTGACCATCAGGAGAGGTGTACTTAAGGGCAAAGCGGACGGCGCCCTGACCGAGGACGGACTTGGGGAGGTCTATCGTGGTGTCCATAAACTTCCAGCCCTTACCCTCGGGCAGTGTAATGGTGACCGGGGCCCAAGTGGCGGAGGAGGGTTTGCCAGACTTGTAGTCGGTGGAGACGACTAGCTGATGACACTCCTTGATCGTAGCGGAGGTAGCAAAGTTGATTGCCTGCTTGAAGGTCAAGGTCGCAGAGGTGACACCGGTCAGATCAAGGAGCGGAGAGATAAGCCAGTCCTCGTTGGCGTGACCGGTGGTGCCATCGTGACCGCTCATGAAAGCAAAGTGGTCATAAACCTCACCGGTGGTTTTATTGCTCTGGTGCTTGATCCTCCAGGACTGCTCGCCCTTGACACTCACTGCCACAAAGGGTGCAAGATTCTTACTGAAGGGGGCGTCTAAGATCACTCCCCCGGTCTCGGGTGTCGGCTTATCGCTACCACCATTATCTGATGGATCAGAAGGGGTCGTACCGGGAGCAAAGCCGATCACATCCTCGCGAGAGCGGAGGAAGAGCTGGTAGTCGTTGCCAAACTTAGAGAGGACCGCAACGATCGAGCCGGTACCCTCCGGCAGCTTGTCTGCAGCAAAGTCGGCATAGCCACTATTGCGGACAATGATTGATGCACCCTTGCCATCGGTAATGAGACGATTGACAGTCTCCTGTGCGGGAGCAAAGGGCTGACCCTTCTGCTCAAAGTAGACATTATCGATGCGGATCAGACGCCCCACAAGGTCATCGGAGAGGTCGGAGATCTTGACAGTCTTAGGCTGCACAAGGTCGGCATTGGGCCAACCATTAGGCAGCATCTTCTTCTTCACGATCTCAAAGGGGATCCGATTCTTCACTGCTGTGGGATGAGCGATGGACGGCTGGCCGCCATACATACTGATCGCAAGACCGTGGAGGTCAATGAAGACCTCCTGCCCCACAGGATAGGTCCCGGCGATCTCATTCTGATCGATGCTCACAGCGATACCTCCGGTCTCATCCTGGATGTAGATCTGCTTATAGATATTTCCGGAGACGTCGTTGGCCGAGACGACCGCCTTGAGGACATACTCATACTCGATCTCCTTAGAGGTGCGATCAGCGAGGTCAGAGTACTCTCTCTTGAGCTCAGCTATGGTGACATTGGGCGTCAGACCCTCCACCTTAGGCTCAGTGAGGAGCGGTGCATCGTACTTCAGGTCGCTACAGGACGAGATCGTCACGATAGCTGCTGCGGCGAGTGCCAGTAATTTTAGTCCTTGTTTCATATCGTAGTATATCTCGGATTGTCTGGTGATTAAAAGATGTAGCCGGCATTAAAGAAGAGGTTAATGCCCTGCATATAGTAGTGCTTATTGCCGAAGCGCTCGGGGTATTTCAGATTGACACGTCCCTGCTCGTACCCACCGGTGATGATGTCCCTCCGATTGGTGAGATTCTGGATGGAAAAATTGAGGTTGACCCTCTGACGACCGGGGAGGTAGATGATCTTACCGATGCTTAGATCAAGGGTGTATCCACCCTTGAAGCGCTCCTGAGTGGTGAAGCTCCGGAAGGCTGCATACTCCTCAGGATTATACCCCGGGACGCCCTCGGGGCGCACACCGATGTAACTGGAGGCAAGTCGGCGGATAGGTGCCGGATCTATGTGGTTGTACCCAAAGCCATTGACATTGAAGTTGAGGAACCAATAGTTAACAAAGTAATTGATACCCAGGGTGCCGACCATCTGAGGTCGTCCTCCGATGTACAGATTCTTCATATAGACCCTCTCCTCGCGATTCTCGATCTTACCATTGGTCGAGTTCATAACCCCCATCGGGTCATTGGCGTAGAAATACTGGGAGACAGTACCGACGAGGTCGAGACTGAGTGCGTCTGTAGCCTTGACGCTGATGCCCGCCTCAATGCCACGATGCACCTTCTCCATATCGTATAGGGTGTGGTAAACAAACGTCCGCTCCACATCGTTGTAGTACGCGATCTTACGCATATCGTCCCAGAACTTGGTGTAGAAGAGCCCAAGTCGACCCGTCACTCGAGGAGTCGAGAAGACGTAACTGAGATCGACAGATGCATCACAAACGGGCTTGACATCATCGACAGTGATCTCTGTAACGTTAGGATTGACGTACATATCCCACACTAATGGCGGGCGTGACTGGTAGACGGCATTACCAAGGAGGAAATGGTGTCCACTAAACTTATACGTAAAGCCCACCTTAGCATCCCCGGTGACAAAGCCGTAGGAGCGCCCTCTGCCATAGGAGCTATCAGGGTAGCGACCATTGCGCATATACCCCTCACGGACCATATTCGTGTAGGCGATTCGACCGCCATAGTAGAGGTCCAGGTGAGCCCAGGTATGGCTATTCTGCACCCACGCCTCAGCAGAGTGCAGGTCGTAGCCGTAGTCGTAGCCGAAGACATCACCCTCATAGACTCTTCTGTCCGCACGATTGAGGTCATTCTGGATCCTGTCGTGATCACCGGGGAAGTCCCGCTCAGCAAACTTGTCCACATCGCGAGCAAACTGAGCCCCCATCAGGTCCTCGACCGTCTGGTACTGTCTTGCCCGACCGAAGCGATACCCAATCCCACCGGTCACCTTGAGGGTAGATGTGATCTGCTTACTTAGGGTTGAGTTAATAGTAGCCTCAAAGAGGTCGTTGTTACGACCCTGCACCATATAAATTGCCGAGCCATCACCAGTCCGATTATTCAGCTCATTGATCTGATAGAGCTGATCCCAATTAATCTGAGAGGTACGCCCCGACTGCCACAGGTAGCGGTAGTAGTCCTGCACGTCGGGTGCTCCGGTAAAGTAAGAGGGCAGATAGCGGTAGTAATCAGGCCGGGGATCCGCACCATTGAACCAGTCGAGGGAGCTCTTCTGGTAGTGACTGTAGTGGACCCCGAGCGCTGTCGTCCAGCTGGTGAGCATATCGGGCTTCCAATCGTAGGTAAGTATCGCGGTGGGGTCGTAAGAGGTGACGATGCGAGAGTTGCGCTTCTTGCCATTCTGCCAGCCCCAGTTGGGATTATAGCTGTAGCATCCTGCGAGACGGACCGCCTCATCAACGGAGGCTCCCTGCTGACCTCGACGGACCGGCGAGCCAAAGGTGATCAGACTGAGTGCCTGACGCCCCTCATCCCACTGGTACTCTGCTCCGAGAGCATAGGAGAGATTTTTATAAAAAGTGCCCTCCACTACCCCCTCATGGGCATACCGACCACCGAGGAGAGCGGTAAAAGCCCAGCCACTGTCCATAAGGCCGGTATTGTAGCTTACCATCGTCCGGGCGTAATAATTGCGGTTGGTCCCGGTGAGTGTGAGCTTTCCCCCTCGGCTGTAGCTTGAGGGGCGCATATTGATATTTTGTGATCCTCCAAGGTCGCCAAAGGAGAAGTCCGATGGCCCTACATAATTGATCACATTACCATTTCTCGTAAGGTCATTGATGGCCCCGATGGAGGAGTAATTGAAGACCCCACGTATTAAGTCATTGAAGGCAACGCCATTGATGTACCGCTGCTCATATCGGCTGTCATACCCTCTATTGCGGTAGCGAAATTGGGAGAAGCGGAAGCCGGCAGTCTTGAGAAAAAGGTCATTGGAGAGGACGACCGTGGGGCTAATCGTCTGGTCGTTGCCCGTCTCTCCCACCTCCAAGGCATCGACAATGCCGATGAGGGACTGATCGGCCTCCATCTTAGTCACGTGCACCCGGAGATCTCCCAAGTCCGTAACTCCATAGTCGGAGATAGTCACCTCAATCCTCTGATCAAGAATATCGCTCCCTGATAGGCTCAAGTACTCCACCCCGGTGGAGGGGACGACAAACCTAAATCGCCCATCGGAAGAGGTGATCCACGAGAGACCGCTTCGCTCCAGATGGACACGTACACCGGCGACCGGATCACCGCCCTCGCTCTCCACTACCCGTCCAATGATGACCGGATCGGGAGACTCCTCCTGCGCCAAGAGCGGAGAGAACCCGGAGACAGTAAGGATGAGCGAGAGTGCCGCTACTAATTTTCGTCTAAACATATATACCTTTTTCTATGATTGGCAGTAAAAGCAAATACTCAGTCAAAACCTCTTTGAGTGATGCTAGTCAACTGATATCGTGCCGGCCTCAATGATCACGTCCTGCATCGGCAGGATGGTTCCCTCCGAGGTGGTGATCTTACCGGAAGTGGCATCCCCACCATCCGTCAGCTTCAGCTCTATGATAGTCTGAGTCCCACTCTTGAGCAAAATGTCCTGAGTAATGGGAAAGGTAAAGACATACTCGCGGGTGAAGATCCGCAGGGTCATCCCCTTAAGGCTCTGACCTGGGAGGAGATGTAGATCAACACTCCCGGAGAGGGGTCCATCGGTAGTGATGGACGCAGTGGAGCTACCCTTCTTCTCCCCGATGGTCACCGAGCCATCCCTCACACTGACCATACCTGACAGGGCTACCCCGATCAGCTCCAGTCTCGCACCGGAGAGATCAACGCCCGAGAGACTAATCTTGAGAGCCGAGAGGACGGGATAGAACTCCAAGACTGTCTCAGTCTGATCGGCAGCCACTCCCGTCACAGGGCGAGAGAGGTAGAGGGCAGAGGTGGTTGTCAAGGGGAGATATTCCCCATCGGCAAGCTCCTCGGTGTATGGATAGTAGGCAATCAACTCATAACTCTTACCTTCCGGCAGACGAATGCCCGACCTGGCAGCGACGAAGTGACCTCCTAGGGATGTCATCGTAGTATACTTGACATTAGAGACCAGTGTCTTGCCATCAAGAAGCGCTGTGACACCTATGGCATCACGATCGTGCCAGCGAGCGCCAGCCTGCAGGTCGTTGCCCTTGAGAATACCTGTCAAGCGGAGATTACCGGACCGTATAAGATACGGATCCTCGACATCATCGGGAGCACAGCCTGCCGAGCAGGACTGCGGTCCCCGACAGCACGAGGAGAGCCCAAGTGAGAGCAAGCACACAGCGGCAAGTAGCGTGTGATAGATCGTGTGACGTGACATATATATATTCGTTTGTACTGATTCGGGATGGGATGAGATTACCTCCAGCGGGACTGGTCATTCTGCGACTTTATCCCCACTGCCTTATCTTTCGGGAGGTGGGTGAAGAACTGGAGCCCTGTCTGTCGCTCTACCTCAGAGACCGTCACAGAGTAGTCGCGATACTTAGTGCCGGGGAGAGCTCTATTTGGCATAACGAAGCCGATGCTATACCAATTGCCCGTAGACTTCTCTTGGCGGAGGAAGACCTTGTATGTGGCATCCGGGACTGGGATCTGCTTCCCATCTTGGTCTTTGGTCATCTGTAGGGGTTCCCTGCTATACACCGGGCCGCAGACTACGTAGAGTGTGTCGTACTTGGAGACTTGCTGAGCCCAAGTGCGCTCCTTACCCTCCAGCTGTTGCCACTGACCGCCATTCTGAGACTGATTCTGAGGAAGCATATTGGAGAAGTAGAATGTTGTCTCATTCAGAGGTCTGGAGGCTGTTCTCGACCCGCTAGACAGCATATGTCCTCGAGACAAGCCACGGGTTTTATAAGACTTGGAGAGGTTAGGCTGAATGGATCTCGAGAGATCAGGATCGTAGTCCCAGCTATTGGACCGCTTGGTATTTCCTATTACACCTGGATACATTGGGAAGGCAACGTACCTGGGACTACGATACTTTGTATCAAAGAGAATGGAGTAATTCCGCCTCGTGCCACCGCCTCCGTCAGTAAACCATGCATCGGGCGCCATATGGCGAACAAATAGGGCATGATCCAGCAGTCTGGCACTCTGTGCCACAGCCTCCTCTCGATACTGCGCTACCACACCGGGGCGGACATTACCAAGCGGGTCATTGGGGTCGACTCCCGGCGTGGGCTCATCCGGATCTGTGGGATCGATCCCGGGAGTGGAGGGATCAATAGGTACTGCATCCTGATCCTTGACGGTGAAGTCACCACCGGGGTTAAGAGGGAGGATTTCCCCCGCACTCGGGTCAATCGGCACTCCACTGGAGGGCTCATCTCCCTCCTTGATCGAGGGTTCCATATCAGCCGGAGCGAGAGGGTCGATGCCTGCACTGGGATCTATTGGCACGCCACCACCCTCACTATCCTTGACAGATGGCTCTACCGGTGAGGGCTGGACAGGATCAATCCCGGCACTCGGGTCAATAGGCTTAGCGCCATACTTTGGGTCATACGGATCGTAGCGCTCGCCCTTCAGCCCGTCCGGCGTCAGCACGATAGGACCCTCGGGAGCCTCTTGAGACAATTCACCAGGTCCTTTGGTCTCGAGTACATAGAGTCCGCTCCCACTACCGGAGAGGGTCAGGTGGTAGGTAGCCATTTCGCCCGCCTTCCCCACATAAGTAGAGGGACGCCACCTTACTGTGCGCCCACCAAAACTTAAGGTCACAGCCAGATCGCCATAGTTAATGCCCGGCACCACCACAGCTGCAGCCACAGCTTGAGCACGACGACCTCGTACAGCGAGATCAAGTGTACCCTTTGCACCCCGATACTGAAATTGGTCCGACACTAGATCAAAGCAAGCTGAGAGAGGAACATCAGCAACCTCGACAGTCAGATGCGATAGGTCACCGAAGTCCGGCGATGCAGTGATTACTAATTGCAGAAGAGCATTGATACGCCTAAGAGTAACCCTCGGCTCCGCCGCCCAAGTAACATCGGAGAGCTTCCCATAGAAGTAGTCCGGAGCCTTTCCTTCCGCCTGACCTGCATAGTTCATCGGGATCTTTCCCTGCGAAGCCTCGGCCGTGTACGGATAGTACGCGATGATCTCGAGAGGGGACGATGGCGACCGATGGACTGGTGATGTGGAGAAGAAAACACCATCCCCCGCACTCGAGGTATAGAGGATATTGTCATCCGAGACCACACCATCCGAGAGAGAGAAGACTCCCATCTGATCGTTTTTCTGCCAAGTAGGAGCTGCAGATCGGAAGCTTGCCTTGTAGCGCAGCTCGTACGGCTGTAGAAGATCATCTCCCGTTTCTCTATGCGTGCATGAAGCCCACAAAACCAAGAGTGCCACAAGGGCTATGCTCAATCTTGGGAGAGTCATGTAGTCGGTCAAATTCCCTTTCATTGATTTATGGTGATAATCTTTTTTTGAGATGACAACACTTAGTGGATAACCAAAGATACCCAATATCAATTCCTTGACCAAAGAGCGAGCAATAAGGGGACCTCGACTTCTCCTATAACAAAAAAGCCGGCACTCAGTCCGCCAAGGGGCTAAGTACCGGCAATACTTGGAATGGAACGACTGGTTAGAGCTTCTGCATAGCGACGAGGCGAGCGTAGTATCTCCCCTGAGCCAGCAGCTCCTCGTGCGTACCTCGCTCGACGATACTTCCCTTATGCAGGACGATGATCTGATCGGCACTGACGATCGTGGAGAGACGATGAGCGATGACGATAGTGGTGCGTCCTCTCATAAGGTGCTCCAGTGCCTCCTGCACTAGTCGCTCGGACTCGGTATCGAGAGCGGACGTTGCTTCATCGAGGATCAGGATGTCCGGATCCTTGAGCACGGCGCGCGCGATGCTCAGTCGCTGTCGTTGCCCGCCGGAGAGCTTGCTGCCTCGATCACCGATATTGGTCTCGTATCCCTCAGAGAGCTCTCTGATAAAGTCGTCCGCATTGGCCACCTTGCAGGCCGCCACGATCTCCTCATCTGTTGCATTCGCGTTGCCAAAAGCGACATTAGCCCGGACGGTGTCATTGAAGAGGATCGCTTCTTGATTGACATTACCCATCAGCATCCTCAGGTCGTGCATCCTCAGCTCCCTGATGTCCGTGTCATCGATCCGTATGGAGCCCTCGTCCACGTCATAGAAGCGAGGCAGAAGGTCCACTAAAGTGCTCTTGCCGGAGCCACTCTCCCCCACGATCGCCAGCGTCTTTCCCTTAGGAATGGTGAGGTCAACGTCTCTCAGGATCCAGTGGTCGTCGTAGTTATTGTAGCGAAAAGACACATGATCATATCTGATCTCTCTCTCGAAGCGGATCGCCCGGGGATGCTCAGGGTCTTGGATCGGATTGACTGCCGAGAGCACTTCGTCAATGCGGGCGAGGGATGCCATCCCCTTACGTATGTCGTAGGAGGCACGGGAAAACTCCTTCGCAGGATTGATGATGCTGTAGAAGATCACTAAGTAGTAGATGAAGGTGGAGGCATCGAAGCCAACGCTATTATGGAAAATGAGCGTACCACCAAACCACAGCACCACGGCGATGGTGACCGTCCCAAGGAATTCGCTCACGGGATGAGCCAATGCCTGTCTAGAGGCAACGTGCCTGGAGATGGTCCTAAACTCCTCGTTTTGGTTCTCAAACCGATCTTGTATAGGCTTCTCAGCATAAAAGGCCTTAATCACCCTAAGTCCGCCCAGCGTCTCCTCAAAGAGGCTGATCAGATAGCCCCACTTCGTCTGCCCCTCAAGGGAGTCACGCTTAAGTCTCTTTCCGATCCGCCCCATGACAAGCCCAGCCACAGGCAACAGAAGCATCACAAAAAGGGTCAGCGTGGGGCTGATGATCAGCATAGCGATCAGAGAGACGAGGATGATAAGGGGATTCTTGATCATCATATCAAGCGAACTGATCAAGGAGTGCTGCAGCTCATTGACATCTCCTGATATACGCGCCAGCAGGTCGCCCTTGCGCTCACCGGAGAAGAAGGCCAGGTTGAGCCCCAGCACTTTCTCATTGAGCTGATTTCGTATATCCCTCACCACACCGGTCTGGACCGGTATCATGAAGAATGAGGCAGCATACTGCACTGACACCTTCAGCAATGTGATCGCCACAAGATAAAGCGCCAAGACCAGCAGAGACTTAGAGACACCATAAGCGCCAATCATCTGCGTCACCGCATAATTGAAGTTATTCTGGATCCCACTCATCAGCGTGCTGAGCGACAGCTCATTCCATGGTACAAAGTGGTATGCGGTGGTGTCTATCCCGAATAGAACCCTCAGGATAGGTATCAGGAGAGAGAATGCCAATAGGTTTAGCAGCGGTGCTATAGCATTGCAGGCTATGTTACCTAAGATATACCACTTGTACTTGGGGAGAAACCTTCTAAATGCTCGAAAAAAGTCCTTCATCAGGGTAAGTCGTTAGTAAGTCGCAGCTCGATCAGATCTTGCGAAGCTTGGCAAACTTAAGGATCATCTGCTTCCTCGATCCATCGTCAAAGGTGACAAGGACCTTGGTCCCGGAGACACTCTGTGAGAAGCCCTCCACCTGCCCCACCCCAAAGGTGGGATGCTCTACTCGATCGCCCTTGCAGAGATCCGCCTCGCTCACTCGGTCGGTCAGCGGCTCGTTGTCCTCCTCTTTCGTCCGTATCACTCGACGGACACGTCTGGGCTTGGGATCAATATGGGGCGAGGACTTCTCTGGAGATGAGGGCATCACTGAGGGTCTCACCTCTCTCGGAGACTCCACTCGAGCTGACGAGCGTGGCAAATAGTCGGTCAGTCCGGTATGATCCTCAAGGTATCGGGGATCTAAGTCAAGGAGGAACCTGCTCGGTCTCTGGTAATCCAGCTGACCATGAGTCATACGGCTCTGAGCATAGGAGAGGATACACTTCTCCTTGGCTCGCGTGATAGCCACGTAGAGGAGACGACGCTCCTCCTCGATGTCTTTCTCCTCGCTATATCGGTCACTGGGGATCAGCTGATCCTCAAGCCCCACACAGTAGACCTCCTCATACTCCAGTCCCTTGGAGGCGTGCATCGTCATCAGAGTGACTTTGGGGGTACCGTCCTCCTTCTGATCAGCATCAGTGTAGAGAGACATATCACGGACAAAGTCCTCAATGGTCACCGGATCGTCAGAGAGCTCGTAGTGAGCATCCTCATACTCCTGCACCGCTGAAACCAGCTCATTGAGGTTGTCCAGCTTAGACAGCGACTCCACACTATCGTCGCTATACATATCAGTCAGCCGTGTGGCGAGGATGAGATGGCTCATATACTCTGCCAAAGTCATCCCGGTGTTAGCCGCCTCGCGTAGCTGATTGATCAGCTCCACAAAGTCGGAGATCCGCTTGATCGGTCCCGCCTTAAGAGCCTCTGCCATCAGATCAGGGTCTGCAGCCACCTCCATCAGGGGCTTATGCTGACTATTAGCCAGATCAGAGAGGGTGGAAAAGGTCATATCGCCGATCCCTCTCTTAGGAGTATTGTAGACCCTCCGGAATGCCTCATCATCACTGGCATTGATAACCAGGCGTAGGTATGCGAGAGCATCCTTGATCTCAGCCCGGTCGTAGAATGAGAGCCCACCATAGATCCTGTAAGGGATAGAGTAATTGCGCAACTGCTCCTCGAGTAGACGGCTCTGAGCATTGGTACGGTAGAGAATGGCTACCTCCTCAGGGGATCTCCCACGCCGGAGGGAGGAGGAGATCATCTCCGCGACCCGCTCAGCCTCGGACTTACCACTAAAGGCATCGAAGAGGGTAAGTTTCTCCCCCTGACCGGCTATTGCTTCCACAGTCTTGGGAATGCGGAAGTGATTTTTCTCGATCAGACTATTGGCGATGTCAACGATATTGGAGGTCGAGCGATAGTTTTTCCGGAGCTTATAGACCACGGCTCCGGGGAATGTATTGCTGAAACTGAGGATATTCTCGATCACAGCGCCACGGAAGGAGTAAATGCTCTGTGCGTCGTCGCCTACGACGGTGAGGATCGTATCAGGTCCCTTCAGTTGCTTAACGATCTCATTTTGCACCCAATTGGTATCCTGATACTCATCGACAAGGATATATCGAAATCTCCTATGGAGCTCGTCCCTCACCTCCGGATGCTGTCTCAGCAGCCGAAGCATATTGATGAGAAGGTCATCAAAGTCCATCGCATTGGCTCTGAAGCAGCGGCTCAGATAGCCCTTGTAGACATCCTCAAAGCGGGGCATCCGACGTAGTCTTGGGTCACTATCCGAGAGGCTACCGGGAGTAAGTCCATCATTTTTACAAGCTGATATGAGTCCGTAGACCTTCTTGGGGGGATAGTCTTTCTCATCCAGCTTCATATCTCGGATGATGACCTTGACCAAAGTCCGTGAGTCACCTGAGTCGTAAATGGTATAATCACTATCATATCCGAGATACTTCCCGTAACCACGGAGCCAGCGAGCAAAGATGGAGTGGAAGGTCCCCATAGGGATCATCCGCGAGAGATCCTCTCCCACGATAGTAGCGATACGGGAGCGCATCTCTCTCGCAGCCTTATTCGTAAAGGTAAGCGCTAACACCTCTGAGGGACCCGCCTTACCCTCAGCCAAGATATAGGCTATCTTCGTCGTCAGGACGCGTGTCTTGCCCGAGCCCGCCCCGGCAATCACCAAACTGTCGTGAGTGAGATCCTCTACAGCCTGACGTTGCTCCTCATTGAGCGTCGCTAAGAGCTCCTCGCTTGTCGTCATCATACGTCTCTTCCTGCCGCCTTAAATTCCTCTCTCAGATACCTTGCCGTGTGGCTGTCACAGCGCTGCACCATTTCCTCAGGTGTCCCTTGGAAAATGATGTGTCCACCATCCTTACCTCCATCGGGACCTATATCTATGATATGGTCAGCTGTCTTGATCACGTCAAGATTGTGCTCAATGATAACGATGGTATTACCTCGATCCACCAGCCTATTGACAATCGTCATCAGCATACTGATGTCCTCGAAGTGTAGCCCCGTCGTCGGCTCATCGAGGAAGTAGATCGTATTGCCGGTATCTCTTCTATTCAGTTCGCTCGCCAGCTTGATCCGCTGACACTCACCCCCGGAGAGAGTCGATGAGGACTGACCAAGCTTTATATATCCGAGACCCACGTCCTGCAGCACCTTGATCTTACTCTGGATGCGGCTTTGACCATCGAAGAAGTCCACCGCCTGATTCACGGTCATCTCCAGTACATCGGAGATAGACTGCCCCTTGTACCTTACCTCCAGCGTCTCCCGATTGTACCGCTTTCCACGACACACCTCACACGGCACATAGACATCGGGGAGGAAGTGCATCTCGATCCGGCGATAGCCATTTCCATTGCACGCCTCACAGCGTCCCCCCTTGACATTAAAGGAGAAGCGGCCCGGCTTGTACCCTCTGATCTTTGCCTCCGGCATCTCCGTGAAGAGATTTCGGATGTCGGTAAAGACTCCCGTATAGGTCGCGGGATTGCTCCTTGGTGTGCGACCGATGGGCGACTGATCCACCTGGACCACTTTGTCTACCAGGTCAATGCCCTCGATCTTATCATACGCCAGTGGCTCCGTGAGAGACTTGTAGAGATGCTTTGAGAGAGCCGGGTAAAGGGTGTCATTGACATAGGTACTCTTACCGGAGCCGCTCACTCCGGTCACTAGAGTCAGCGTCCCCAGTGGTATGGAGAATGGCTCTCCCTGCAGATTGTTACCCTTAGCGCCCAGCAGCGTAAGGCAGTTACCTGAGCCACACCGCCTTACCTTGGGGATCTCTATGTCTTTCTCCCTCCTCAGGTACTGCGCTGTCAGAGTATCAGTCTTCATCAGCTCCTCAGGTGTACCACTAAAGACGATATGCCCTCCCTTGCGTCCCGCTCCGGGACCGATATCGATGATGTAGTCGGCCTGCTCCATAATCTCTCGGTCGTGCTCTACGACTAAGATCGTATTGCCTTGGTCCCGCAGAGACTTAAGAGATCGTATCAGCCGGTCATTATCCCTCTGATGAAGCCCTATCGAGGGCTCATCGAGGATGTATAGGACATTTACCAAGCGGCTTCCCAGCTGAGTCGCCAGCCGTATACGCTGCATCTCCCCCCCGGAGAGGGTGGCAGTGGTCCTATCCAAGGAAATGTAGGTCAGCCCCACCTCTACTAAGAATGAGAGACGGCTCTCAATCTCCTTGCAGATCTCCGTAGCGACGACACGTCTCTGCCGGTCTATCTTTGCCGGGACCGCTTTGATCTCATCAAGCAGCTCAGGGATTGGCATCGACGACATCTCTGTGATGTCCTTGCCATCGATCTTAAATGCCAAAGCCTCCTTGCGCAACCGCTTCCCTTGGCAGCGCGGACAGGGGACATAGGTACTAAATTGCTCCGCCCACTTCTTTGTCTTAGCATTATAGTCCCCCTCCGTCATTTTCTCCAGCAAGGAGACAATACCATTGTACTCGGTCAGCCGCTGACGGACACCGGTCTCAGTGTGATAGTAGAGAGGATAGTCGACACCATTTAGCACATCATCGATCAGCTCCTCCGGATACTCCTCTATGGGAGTGTCGAGATCCAGGTCATGGTGCTTAAGGATCGCATCCATCTGGGCAAAGAGCAGCCCACGCTTGTACTTCCCGATCGGGACCAGCCCCCCCTCTCTCAAGCTGAGCTTCGGGTCCGGGATCACCTTGGAGAGATCCGGAGCGGTGACTACCCCGAGGCCCTTACACTTCGGACAGCTGCCCTGAGGGGAATTAAAAGAAAACGTATTAGGGTCCGGATCCGGGAGCGACTCTCCCGCTTCCTCGTCCATCAGATTACGGCTGTAGTAGGAGGGCTTGAGCCCATCCTCCTGCATATCCTGCACAAGGATGATCCCCTTACCTAAACGAAGTGCCGTCCTGACGCTCTCCTTGATTCGCTCAGACTGCTTGGACACCACCTTCAGCTTATCGATCAGGATCTCTATCGAGTGGTTTTTGTACCGCGACAAGGCGAGACCAGGCTTCAGGTTAGTCAGCTCGCCATCGATCCGTGCAGATACGTATCCCTTCCTGCGGTAGCTCTCGAGTAGCTCGCGGTAGTGGCCCTTACGTGTCCGTACGACCGGAGCATAGAGATAGACCTTATGGTCGGCATAGGTCTCGAGGATCCGCTCTATGATCTGATCCTCAGAGTAGTGGACTAGCTCCTTACCGGTCTTGAGCGAGTAGGCGGTCGCACAGCGGGCGTAAAGCAGACGGAGGAAGTCGTAGATCTCCGTGGTCGTGCCCACGGTACTGCGTGGATTCTTGTTGGTAGTCTTCTGCTCAATGGAGATAACAGGCGACAGACCGGTAATCTCATCTACGTCAGGTCGCTCCAGGTCACCGATATAGCCTCTGGCATACGAGGAGAAGGTCTCTAGATATCGCCGATTACCCTCTGAGTAGATCGTATCGAAGGCGAGGGACGACTTACCACTACCACTCAGCCCCGTGACCACCGTTAGGGAATTGCGCGGGATGGACACAGAGATGTTGCGTAGGTTATGCTCCCTCGCTCCCTGTACCGCGATCCACCCTTTCTCTACAGCCTTGCTCTCTATCGTGCTCTTATCTTTCATAGATATAATGGGCAAAGGTACTCAATTATCAGCGTCGGTGGGAGGATTATTCTCCAGCCAAAGCCGGCAGTTGCGCGTCATCCACTTATAGTTAGCTCTGCGGGCAGGGCTTTGCTGAAATATTCTGTGGTACTCCTCCAGCGACATCTCTGTGATATCCTCGCGACTTAGGTCGAGGATCGTATCGTAGGAGGGGAAGAGCTTAGTCGGCTGTGGTCGGTGATTAAAAGGGCAGGCATCCTGGCAGCTGTCGCAGCCGAAGAGCCTATTACCCATCCGTCGACTCAGCTCCGGCGACACCTCATCGTGGTGCTCGACAGTCAGGTAACTGACACAGCGTCGAGCATCCATCCCCTCCGGTGAGAGCGCACCTGTCGGACAGGCGTCCAGGCAACGATGACAGGAGCCACAGAGCGGTCTACGGACCGGATGCTCCGACTCCAGATCAAGAGTCGTCAGCATCTCAGCAAGGAAAAAGAAGCTGCCCATCCCTGGGATGATCATACAGCGATTCTTCCCTATGAAGCCTATACCCGCCTCGCTCGCCCAATACCGCTCGAGGAAAGGTACACTGCCTGAGATGCAGCGAAATGAGTGTGGCGCCACTCGCTCATTAATCCCTTCGCCAAGGCGTACCAGTGCCTCCGTCAGCACATCGTGGTAGTCCGGTCCGTAGGCATACTTAGCCACCTGCGGAGCCTCCTTGGGCTGCTGCCTCAAGGGATAATACGAAGCTGCCACCACGATAACCGAGCGAGCACCCGGGAGGATCTTGTCGATGGGATTCTTCCTCACCTCGACATTCTTGGACATGTAGCTCATACCCGCCTCCTTGCCCTCCTCAAGCCAGTGGTCGAGGTAGGACTGGTGCTCATCCGACACCTCGCCGAGCCGAGCAAAGCCTACTGCATCAAAGCCATACTCCCTACCAGCCTCACGGATGAGCGGTCGCAGGTCTTGAGTCATTGCTTCGATGCCCCGGAGAGCTGGTTGTATATCTGCAGGTAAGCCTTGCTGTAGTAGTCACAGTCCTTGCCATACTTCGTCTCCAGACCGCCACCATGGGTGCGATTGAGCCGCATGAGCTCCTCCGCAACAATGATCTCACGCTCAATCTCAGGCATACAGGTGATGAAGTCCCTGTCACTGAGACGGAAGAACCAGTCTAGGTCTCTCAGGCTCCGATCAAGCATCAGCGAGGTGATCTCCTCAGCGTCAGCAGTCATCCCTGCATCGTAGAAGGCTCCCACGAGGGGAAGTGAGGAGGCTCCATGAGGCACCACCTCATCGAGGATGGCAGTCCTGGATCGCTTCAGCACCTCCCGTGCTCGGATCGAGTCACCACGGGCTATAAGTCCCTTAGCCAGCGGAGCAAAGATCATGCTCCGGTACGTCTCCAGCATTCGCCGGGCATTCTCATCCATATAGGTCTCTGCGCGATCAGCTCCGGCCCAGCGGAAGCGCTCCATCACATTGGTGTACATCCGCTCCACATCGACCTCACTCGAGGTCCCCTTGGTCCGGATCGGGAGCACCTGATAGGCCATACCGGTCTGTCGGAAGTAAGGGGTAAGTCCCATGCGATTGGACTCGCCGACCGTGATGCAGAAGTAGATCGGTCGCTTCCATTGATTAGCCTCGATCATATCGTAGGAGACCAGCTCCTCCTTGCCGAGATAGCTCTTGCCCGCAAAGTCATAGAGCGTCACCGGACCCTTCACAAGCGCTGTATCACTTGGGTAAAGGATGCCGCGATGTATCAGATCCTCAGGGTCGTAACGAAGGGCCACCTTAGTGCTGGGCAGGTAGTCCACCTTCTGCACAATACCAGGGATATCCTTGGTGGAGGGGTCATCGGAGCCGATGAAGTCAAGTGCGTGCCTCAGCTCCAGCGTATCCCTCATCACCGGCACCACATAAGCGATGCCACGCTTGTCACCCCCATACTCCTTCAGACCCCAAGTAATGGGCATTGGAGCCGCCTCGTAGGTTTGCTTCTTCATCTGCTCGATGTACCAGTCCGCCTGCAGGTAGGAGGAGTTGCAGACCTTCAGGTCAGTCCGCACTCCCTCCACCTCCTGCGCATACCAGAGGGGGAAGGTATCGTTGTCTCCATTGCAGTAGATGATCCCATTTGGCTCGCAACTATTGAGGTAGTTATTCCCCGTATCGGCTGCGAGACGACGCCCTGAGCGGTCGTGATCGTCCCAGTTTTGCCACGCCACTAAGGTCGGCACGAGGAGGCAGAGGGCTGTCAGAACGAGAGCCAGAGCACTCTTCTTCCTGCTTCTCTCCCCGGTGATGAGGTCATAGAGACCGAAGACACCACACCCGATCCAGATACTAAAGGCGTAGAAAGACCCCGCGTAGGAGTAGTCTCGCTCGCGCACCTGATAAGGCGTCTGATTGACATACAGCACGATGGCTATACCGGTCATAAAGAAGAGCGAGAGGATGATCCAGAAATTTTGCCTACTCCGCTCACGTCGGCTCAGCAACTGAGCAATCAGTCCGAGAAGACCGAGTATGAGGGGCAGCATAAAGTAGCGGTTGTGTCCGGGATTGTCGGTCACAAAGGAGGGCAGCTCTGTCTGTGGACCGAGGAAGAGCCCATCGATGAAGGGGATACCTGTGATCCAATTACCCTTCGTCAGCTCTCCCTGCCCCTGTATATCATTTTGGCGACCGGAGAAGTTCCAAAGGAAGTACCTCCAGTACATATAATTGAGCTGGTAGGAGAAGAAGTAACGGAGGTTCTCCCCGAAGGTCGGTAGCGTCACCGTCTCCACCTTGCCTGCTTGATTGACCGTCTTCGTCTCACCCTTCACCTCACCCCAGATCTCATACCCCTCCTTGAAGTGTGGCATCATATTGCTGTAGACGCGCGGGAAGAGCATCTTCATATCGCTCCGGTAGACCAGCGAGCTACTCTCCTGACGCTCGTAGTGATCGGGATCATCGGGAGAGAGCTTATTCGCCCGGGCATAGGTGACCTTGGTAGTGGTCACCGGACGCCCTTGGGCGTCGTACTCCGGCAGTGAGGCGTAGGTCTGACCATAGATGAGGGGAGTACTACCATACTGCTCACGCGAGAGGTAGTATCGGAGGGCAAAGACATCAGCAGGAGTATTCTGATTCATCGGAATATCCGAGTTGGCTCGCACAAGGATCACGCCATAAGTGCTGATACCGGCAAAGAGAAGCCCCATCGCCATCGTCAGGTGAGCTAGCCTGTGAGCATCTGTCCGCTTGGAGTACCACAAATACCAGACGATGGCAGCGATCACGATGATGGGGACGACCCAACCGCTCCCCATAAATGGGATCCCGAGCAGGATGCAGGTGGAGAGGAAGCCCACCCGGAGGAGTGTCATCGGCACGGGTCGTCTCATCGATGCATAGAGGGTGAGCCCCATCACAAGAGCCAGCACGAGGACGTAGCAGATCAGACCGCTATTATAGCTGAGACCAAGGGTATTGACGAAGAAGAGGTCAAAGTATCCCGCCACCTCCGGCACACCCGGGATGATCCCAAAGAGGATCACTGCGATGAGGACAAAGGACAGTAGCGTAGCTACCAGTCCACCCCTCCACGTTGCCTTTTCCGTCCGCTTGAAGTAGTACACCAGTGCCATCGCAGGGATAGCCAGCAGATTGAGCAGGTGCACACCCACACTCAGTCCCATAAGGTACGCTGTCAGCAGGAGCCAGCGATCCTCCTTGATCGGATTGCGCGTCTCCTCCCACTTCAGTATGAGGTAGAAGACGAGAGCTGTGAAGAAACTCGAGAAGGCATACACCTCACTCTCCACCGCACTATACCAAAATGTGTCAGTGAAGGCGTAGGTGAGCGAACCCACCAGGGCACTACCCAGAGCGATCCACGCATAGTCGGCAGGCATCTCAGCCTCCTCACGCCACGAGGCAGTGCGGAGGATAAAGGACCGCCGGATCAGGTGGCTTATCGTCCGGAAAAGAAGTAGTATCGTCAGACCGGAGAGGAGCCCACTCAGCGCATTGCCCGCAATGGCAATCCAATCGCCATGAGCTGGGAAAAGCTCAGCAAAGGCATTGTACGCCAGCATATAGAATGGCGCGCCCGGCGGGTGTCCCACCTCTAACTTATGGAAGGTGGTGATAAACTCCGGACAGTCCCATACCGAGGCACTCTTCTCCATGGTCACCCAGTAGACGATGGCAGAGATGGCAAAGACGAGCCAGCTCATACCACGCTCCAGGCGCTTATAGTTACTTCGTTGCATGCTTATCTTCTCAACCAATCGTGACATCACGATCAGTTGCAAAAATACCAATTTTTAGCCCAATGCCCCCTATGGAATGCCAACGCTCGTGCAACTAAGGAATGACCACAAAAGGGTACTCAAGGGCAGGGACTCCCCCTAAAACCAAAATTGATCTGAGAGAAATCTAATACCGATATTAGTGAATCCTTATACCGGTATTAGAGAATACTAATACCGGTATAAGAAATACCCCTGAGGAGGTGGTCGCTATCAGACTATTGCAAAATGGCATCGGACCAATGTATGTGACTCTTAACTGAGGAACTTGGTTTTTCAGTCAGGCGAATAAGACGCTTACAGCCAGTGTGACATAAAGTCACTCATTTCCTTGGCCTTAGCCTCTAAGCGTGTCAGGTAGACAAACTGAGCCCACGCACGATCCCAATTGTGGTCCTTGTAGTCCGTCTTATAGTAGGTATCCCCATTGATGTAGTCGGTCAGGAATCGGACCGCCTGCATATAAGTCATCATACGACCGCCGTAGGGGATAAGTCGTGTCTCCGTCTCCGTGAGGAAGCTACTTGCTGAGGACATATAGCCCTCCACATACGACTTGAATATCTCCATATCCACACCAATCCTGGACTCATCGGTCTCATCCTCGGCACCGGTATTCACAGCAGTGCGGATGAAGTCTCCGACATCGGAGAGGATGAAGCCGGGCATCACGGTATCGAGGTCAATCACCGTCAGCACCTCTCCGGTCTCTTTGTCGAAGAGTATGTTATCCACTTTTGTATCTAAGTGATTGATATGCTTAGGTAGCTTTCCCTCCTCGTACAGTCTCTCCTGGATCAACATATCATCGGAGCGATCATCCAGCTCCTTGACAAGCTTACGTACACGGTCCTCAGCAGCTCTACCTACACGATCTTCTCGGATGGCATCAGAGAGCTCTCTGAGCCTAAATGCCATATCGTGGAAGCGGGGGATCGTCTCACCCAGTGTGCCCTCCGGCACATCAGCAAGACGGCTCTGAAACTGTCCGAAGGCCCTCCCGGCAGATCGTGCAGACTCCGGTGTGACTGTATCCACGGTAAGTGATCCAGGGATATAGAGCATCACGCGCCAGTAGGCTCCCTCGTAAGAGGTATAGCGCTCCCCACACTTCGTGCGTAGGAATGTGCAGACGTGTCGGCCAACGTCCTGATCACCCTCAGCCTCCAGCTTTTTCCTAATGTGCTCTGTGACTGTGAATATATTCTGCTGAAGGGTGTCTACATCCCGGAAGACTTGATGATTGATCCGCTGGAGGACATACTTGATACGCTCCACACCATCAGGGCACTTAACTGTAACACGGAGAGTATCATTAATATGACCATTCCCAAAAGGCTCTACGCCAACTACTTCACCCTCGATAGGGAATGCATCCAAGATCGCCTGATAGTTTTTTGTCATAATGTTAAGTTTAGAGATACAAGATGGGGTATACGATAGGTCCCAAGATCCAAAAGGCGAGGAATAGGATCACAAGAGAGAGTGCAATCTTATCGATCCTACTGCGAGGAGTTATATAGCAGACCGACTTCTGTCGATCTGGGATCTTGAAAAAGCTGTGGCGCGTCTCACGATAGAGGTAGTACATCATAATACCGACGAGGGTACCACAGAGACACCCCGCGATGACGTCTGAGAGAAAGTGGACACCTAAGTAGACGCGTGAGTACATCGTAGTCAGCACAACGATCGTCATAATTATGGAATAGCCCCTATGCCTCATCAGCAACATCGTGAAGGCCCCAAGGGCTGCAAAGTTGGTGCTATGACCGGAGATAAAGCCGTATAGACCTCCTCCTGAGTGTCCCATGACCGTCTTGACGACATCCTCCGTAAAGGGATGAAGGGTCGGGCGGAAGCGCTGGAAATAAGGCTTAAAGACAGCCGAAGAGAGCTGGTCAGAGATCACCATCATCAGTGCGACAAAGAGGATAAGCAACAGGCACTCCTTGGCCTTTTGCCGATAAAAAAGCAACGTGAAGAAAAAGATCAGGAAGAAGTACCAGATCCGCTTGTCGGAGAAGGTGAACATCACCGAGTCCAAATAGGCACTGTGAGGGCTATTGAGCCAGAGAAAAAAGTCTCGCTCCAGCAGGGCTAAATTCTCTACCATTCTATCAGTCGCTAAAGTCGTTGATTAAGTCAAAGGTCTCCTCGGGGACCCAGCCGACTGTCCCGTCAGCAAGTCGTATCTCAGCGTAGCCCCCTACTCTACCCAGCACCCTAACCTTATGCCCCTCGTGCACTACCGCAATATCCTGCGACGAGGAGTCGGGAGAGCTCTGCAGAGTGATCACAGGGGCCGTCAGGATCGCCTCAGAGCGATCAGTGATAAACCGATAAGATCGGTACACAAAGAGATTGAGGACCAGGCATAGTACGAGAGCGACTAACCCGGCATAGAAGCCTATACGCCTCTTAGTCTCACTACGTCCGTAAGCAAAGAGGAAAATGAGTAGGATAAAGATCACAAAGGAGCCTAAGGCAAGGCTCATCCATACCGGTAGAGAGAACCAGTGCGTCATCCCGTCCATCATCCGTGAGAGCATCTGTGATCGGGGCTGCTCTACCTTCTCGGCCATATGGTCGGCGAGGAAGGCAAGGTTGTAGCGGGTGTCAGCGTCAGAGGGATCCAGTCTGTAGGCGCGCTCGAGACTGAGGATGGCGCTGGAGAGCTGACCATCCTTATAGTATGCACAGCCGAGATTGTAGTACAGCTCGGCGGAGGGCTCAGGCGAGAGGCTGAGGCACTTCTCGTAGATCGATATAGCGAGGCTGTACTTTTGCTCACCATACGCAGTCGTTGCCTCATCCATCAGTCTCTTGATGTCGGTCGAGGAGACTGCGCCATCAGTGAGTGCCACGACGTCGGTACTATCTGTAGGAGCCGTCTCCTGAGCAGAGGCAACTCCACTGAGGGAAATAGAGAGGAGAAGGATGGGAAGTATCAGTAGTCGTTTCATCAGTCTATGATCTTGATTTTAGAGGCCTCAATGCCATCAATGACCTCCGATGAGGTCTTGTAGAGCTCATCCCTTAGCCCTCCCTCCTCTGAGGGTGCAAAGCGAGCCAGCTCAAGGTCTGACTGTACGGAGAGGGTCCGGCTCACAAGCTCATCGGACAAGCCATTAACTCGCATGACCTCCGCAATACGTTCCTTAGAGAGATCGGAGGGCGCGATATGGAGCTTGGCACAGAGGTAGCTATTGAGACCATTGAGGAGTGCCTCATAGTAGGCCATATTGTCGCCCTTGGCGCGCTCCTTCTCCGCCAGCTTGAGATACTTTCGCGCCATCTTGCCGGCACGACGGGCACGATTGTGGGAGTTCTCGACCGATCCGGCTCGGCGGGAGCGAATGAGGAAGAAGGCAATCATACCTATAAGGAGTACCACGCCATAGAGCAGCCAGTATGTCCTGAGGCTGACTCGTGAAAGATGGGTAAGCCTGCCGGTAGGCTTGAGGTAACGAATGTCGTTGCCCAAGCGCTTGAGGGCATCGTGGCTACCGAAGGCAGAGCCATCCGACACAGCCGATCCGCTGCCTTTCTCTACCTGGATTTTCTGTGCAGGGATCACTTCACGCTTGTAGGACCCAGTCCTGGGGTCAAAGTAGGAGTAGGTAACCTCGGGAATGGTATAGGTACCCTCGTACCTCGGGATGGCGAAGTACTCGATGGACTTCCAGCCGGATGCTCCTCCCGCCGTGACCTGGATGTCGTCCTCCTCTTGAGGATCATAGACCTCAAAGCCCTCGGGCCACTGCACCTCAGGGAGGGTAGACAGCTTAAGATTTCCCTCACCACTGAGAGTCAGTTTCATCTGTACACTCTCACCGGTCTTCACAGGCTGGTGAAGCCCATCGGAGGTGAGCCTGAAGTCGCCGACAGCTCCTGTAAAGTCGTCAGGCTTCGGCATAGGGAGGGGCTTCACATTGACCGTAAAGGGCTTGGTGGTCACCTTTTTCCGAACCCTCTGGTAGGAGTCAAAGAAGCCGGAGAAGAAGTCCTCGGGATCATTATTCTGCGAGGGAACCGTCACAAGGAGGCCAAAGGAACCTGATGGGACGCTGAGCTTACCGGGCTTTTGAGGAAAGAGAAGCTGACGGAGGAGCGTCACTGTGTAGTAATTTTTGCCCCGATACTGCTCTATGTCGAGCTGTAGCGGACCAGTCTGTGGGATCTCTTGCTTGACAAATCCATCGTACTCGGGGAAGTTGGCGCTCTCGATCTGGATCCCTTGATATCTCGAGTAGAGCTTGTAGGTGACGAGGAGGGCCTCCTGCTCATAGACGGTCGTCTTACTCACATTAGCCACCACCTGCAGGGCATCATTGCTCAGGTGGACCGCCTCAGCGTCGGAGAGCTTACCCTCACCCTCATCGCCGGATGCACTTGATCCGGAGGCTCCAGGAGAGGCGGCAGATGGCTCATAGACCTTGAAGGTCGTAGCCCCCGATCGATAGCTGGCGCCTCCGACCTTGACAGTAGCGGAGGGGAGGCTGTAGGAGCCGGCATGATCAGCTATCAGAGTGTAGGTGAATGAGGTTGAGGAGGAGCGGGACATCTTACCATTGATGATGCTGGTACTCGAGGATCGACTCACCGCAGGTCCATATAGGACCTCTAATCCTGATGGGAACGCCCACTGAGGATCGGATGCCTTGTCACTCACGATCAGCTGGATCCTGAAGGGCTCCCCGACGACCGCTTCCTGGGGCGGTGAGACCCGTACAGTTACCTTATCCGTCGCCTGAGCAGTCAGGGAGAGGATGAGGAGGCTTGCGATTATATAAAATACTCTACGAGACATAGTGGATTACCAATTCTTGCGACGACTGCGCCCTCTCTGCTGCTGAGCCTGCTCGAGCTTATGCCGGGTATTCTTCTCATCCTTTTGGAGGGCTTGGAGGATCCTACTGGCGGTCTCTTGAGACATCTGATCCTGACTGGGCTGCTGAGGTTGCTTCTGCTGATCTTTCTGCTGATCCTGCTGGTTTTTCTTCTGATCCTGCTGGTCTTTCTTCTGATCCTTATCCTGATCTTGCTTCTGATCCTGTCCACCACCGCCATTTTTTTTCTGATTCTCCAGTAGCTTCTGAGCGAGAGCGAGGTTGTAGCGCGTGTCCTCATCGGAGGGGCGCCTACGAAGTGACTCCTTGTAGTACTCGATCGCCTGCTCCAGCTGCTTAGTTCGGAAAGCGGTGTTGCCGGCGTTGTGCGTCAGATCGGCCGCCTCAGTAGGAGTGAGCAGAGACAGGTGCGGAGCGAGAGACTGGTAGAGTTTGCCTGCCTCCTCTCCTCGATCGGTCCGGTAGAGGACATTGGCAAGATTGAAGATCGTGGTGCGGTCGCTCTTATTGAACTCAAGAGCCTTGCGGTAGTCTATCTCAGCCTTGGAGTACTCCTTGGAGCGATAGAGCTTATTGCCGCTGCGGGTCAGGTCCCGGACCTGCTTCTGCCCCCACAGGGGGAGACAGAAGAGAGTGGCAAAGAGGATCGACAGCAAGTACTTACTTCTCATCATCACGCTTTATGTCAAAGATATTAAACCGCCTGAGGAACCTATTCTTATGATCCAGCATCAGCAGGTCTATCATGAGCAGGAGCAACGCCGGTATCAGGAAGTAATAATAGACATCCGCATAGGATCGGTAGACGGTGGTACTCATATCCGACTTCTGCAGTCTGTCGAGGCTCTTCTTGAGGAGTCGGACAGCTCCGGAGACATCCTGAGCATGGATATAAACCCCATCGGCAGTCTCAGCAATCTGCTTGGCGAGCTGCTGATTGAGGCGAGTAACGACCACCTTACCCTCTTCGTCCGTCAGATACTCACCATTCCCCATCGGGATCGGTGCACCCTCCTCAGTCCCTACACCGAGGACGGAGATGAGGATTCCTTTCTCCTTAGCAGCCTGAAGCGCCTCCTCCACATCTCCATCAAGATTCTCCGCATCGGTGATCAGCACCAGCGCTTTCTTCACCTCCTTGTCCGATGAAAAGCCTCTGGTAGCCAGCTTGATTGCTTCACCGATAACGGTCCCCTGAGCAGCTATGAGGCTTGGATCAGCAGACTGGAGAAACATCTTGGCGGAGACGAAGTCCGACGTGATCGGTAGCTGGATGTAGGCTTCCCCGGCGAAGTAGATCAGACCGATCTTGTTATTAGCCAACTCGTCCGTCATGCGAGACACTATGTTCTTGGCTAACTTGAGACGGCTCGGGGTAACGTCCTTGGCAAGCATCGAATTGGAGAGGTCGAGAGCGACGATCATCTCGATGCCCTCCAGCTTTACCTTCTCCGGCTTTGATCCCACCTGTGGGCGGGCAAGCGCCACCACGATGAGCATACCGGAGGCGATGAGTAGGATGTCCTTCGTCAGTTTTCGTCTCAGAGAGAGATCGGGCATCAGCTGGCGAACCAGCTCTGTCTCACCGAAGTTCTTAAGCTTCTTCTTGTCCCTCCTGATCCTCAAGAATGCCCACACCAAGAGGAGCGCGAGAGGCACGAGCAAGAGCAGTATGTAGGGGTATAAAAATCGCATATCCTCAGTATATCACGGCATCGTACGGAAGGCAGTCGTCCTCAAAAGGATCGCCCCAAATAGGCAGAGTAGGGCGGCACAGAGCCAGGGCATAAAGTGCTCAGACTTCTCCGTGTAGTTATGTACCTCCAGCTTGATCTTCTCCATCTGATCGATCTGGTCGTAGATCTCCTCAAGGCTAGAGTTGTCCGTGGCCCTAAAGAAACTACCACCGGTGGTTTCAGCAATGGTCCGGAGGGAGCTTTCATCGATCTCCACCGGCATCATCTGATACTCGATACCGAAGTCCGTCATCACGGGATAGGGAGCCTGCCCCATAGTACCGACAGCGATAGTGTAGACTCTGATCCCAAAGCTCTTCGCAATCTCAGCCGCCGTCATAGGGTCGATGGTTCCGGCGTTATTGGTTCCATCCGTAAGGAGGATCACCACCTTACTGTCACCCTTCTGGTCCTTAAGTCGGCTCACTGCGGTGGCAAGACCATCACCGATGGCTGTTCCGTCCTCCAGCAGTCCTATGTCCACCTGACTGAGGAGGCTGAGTAGGATGGCGTGGTCTGTAGTGAGGGGGCACTGGGTAAAGCTCTCTCCGGCAAAGATCACCAAGCCGATGTTGTCATGCTCGCGAGAGGAGATAAATTCGCCAGCCACCGTCTTTGCCGCTTCGACACGATTGGGCTGTAGGTCTCGGGCAAGCATACTCCCGGAGATATCTAAGGCCATCATAATATTGATGCCCTCCGTCTCACTTGACGACTTGCTACTAAAGCTCTGCGGGCGGGCAAGTGCCACCACCATACACGAGTAAGCGCTGAGCAGCAGGGCAAAAGGGATCCACGTCAGGCGTGAGCGCAAGCTACGACGCATACCGCGGAAGGCATTGGCGGTGCTCAGCGTAAAGGTTGCTGGACGCTTCCGCCTACGTAGATACAGGTAGACGAAAAGCGGTAAGAGCAGTAGGAGGAGAAAAAAACAAGGATGTGCAAATGTCATAGTTTGTCCTCTTTCTTATCCTTATCGTCCTCCTTAGCCTCCACCTTCGGTCTATGCTCCTCGACAAAAGCTCGAGAGGCACTCAAGAGACCCACATTCTCCCCCATCTCCGGACGATACTTGGCAAATTTCGCCAGATCGGCAGTAGTCAGGATACGACTTAGGTCATCATACATACGCTCACGCCCGATGTGAGATCGGAAGAGCTCCAATATCTCCGACGAGGTCTTCTCACCCGTCTCAAAGCCATAGACCCGCTTGAGGTAGCGACGCAGAATATCTGACATCTCGGTGTAGTACTCCTTCACTTGATCGCTCTCCCAGAGCTTCTCGTCCTTGAGCTTCGCCAGCTCCTCCACCGCTTCCTCGTAGGGATCGCGGAGTGGCTCCTTGGCTATGGTAGACACCGCCACGGCTCCCTTCTTTCTGCAACTTACAAAGTAAGCGACCGAGACGAAGAGCAAGGCGATGAGACTCAGAAGAGCGTAGAAGAGTGCCACATAGTAGAGATAGTCCCAGAGGACAAAGTCAGCCAACCACTGGGGCTTGATGTCCTTAATCTCATCCGGGTGCTCAAGGTCTACGGGGACGGTCCCGACCATGAGGATCGGCTGATCCTGTGCCTCCACCGGCTTGTCCGCAACTAACGCTGCAATATGCTCAAGCGTGTACGAGGCGGAGTCAAAGGAGGTGAGCGTCACCTCGTAGACGATCTGACGCAGTCGGTCACTGATCATCGTCGTATCACCAGTGGCAACACCCAAGATCTCCACCCCTGAGACCAGAGTATCTGCGGGCAGTGCGAGCTGGATCTCCCTATCCGCCGGGGCGACGACACTCACACTAAGAGTGGTCTGCTCACCAATTAGGATCTTCGTCGGCTCCAGTTTCGGGATAACACGCACCTCGTCCTGTGCGAAAGCGCTTCCGCACACAGACGCGAGCAGAAGGAGGGCAATCAGGCGACAATGCCGGAGGCGATGGGTCATACTTATATCAGTCATCAGATCCGAGGGTGAGTAAAGAGTCGCTGCAGTCTCGGGACATAGTCCTCCGATGTTGACACGCTCGCATATCCGATATTGTACTTACTGAAGGTCTCCCTCAGCTTGACGGAGAGCTCCTGCCAGTAGTCACGATACTGTTTCCGGACAGACTTAGAGGAGCTATCGATCATACGTACTTCACCTGTCTCTGCATCCCTGACACGAAGCAGTCCGACGATCGGCAACTCTGCCTCGTGGGGATCGTAGACCTGCATAGCGAGCAGGTCATGCTTATTACGCACCACTGCCAGAGTCTTAGCATAGTCACTCCCGTCGATAAAGTCGGAGAGGAGAAAGAGGGTACAGCTCTTGCGCTGTACATTGTGTGCAAAGCGCAGAGCCACGGAGATATCAGTCCCCGACCCCTCAGGCTCGATAGAGAGGATCTCGGAGAGTATCGTCAACACATGCTTGTGTCCCTTTGACGGGGGGATATACTTCTCCACCCTATCGGAGTAGAAGATCACACCGACATTATCATTATTCTTTATGGTACTAAAGGCGAGCGTGCCGGCGATCTCCGCCACTCTTTGCCGCTTCGTCATACCTACGGTACCGAAGTGCTCACTCCTCGAGATGTCGACGAGAAGGATCATAGTCAGCTCGCGCTCCTCCTCATAGACTTTGACGTAAGGGCGAGCATATCGTGCGGTGACATTCCAGTCGATATCCCGCACATCATCCCCCGGCTGGTACTCTCTCACCTCACTAAAGGACATACCTCGTCCCTTGAAGGCTGAGCGATACGCACCGGAGAAGATATCCTCCGACAGACGACTCGACTTGATCTCGATCCTACGGAGTCTCCTTAGCAACTCCTGTGTATCCATCACCTCTCCGCTTAGGGCACCTGTACCTTATTAAGTATCTCTGTGATCACCTCATCAGTCTTGAGATTTTCCGCCTCAGCCTCATAGCTAAGCCCAATACGGTGACGCATCACATCGTGACAGACAGCACGCACGTCCTCCGGGATGACGAAGCCACGGTGCTTGATAAAGGCGTAAGCTCTCGCAGCGAGGGCAAGGTTGATCGAGGCACGCGGTGAGGCGCCATAGCTGATCATCCCCCTAAGGTTATCCAGCCCGGCATCGCCCGGGTAGCGGGAGGCAAAGACGATATCAATGATATACCTATTGATCTTCTCGTCGAGGTAGACCTGATGCACGATCTCCCGAGCCTTAAGGATCTGATCACCGGAGACCACAGGGCGTACCTCAGCCGGCGTAGCCTTGATCTGCTCCGTCACGATACGGCTCTCTTCCTCCTTGGTGGGATAGCCCACGAGCACCTTGAGCATAAAGCGGTCGCTCTGTGCCTCCGGCAGTGAGTAGGTTCCCTCCTGGTCGATCGGGTTTTGAGTGGCCATGACGAGGAATGGACGTGGCAGCTCAAAGGTCTGGTCAGCGATCGTCACCTGACGCTCCTGCATCGCCTCGAGCAGTGCACTCTGCACCTTGGCAGGCGCACGATTGATCTCATCGGCGAGGACAAAGTTGGCAAATATTGGTCCCTTCTTCACGCTGAAGGTCTCAGACCGCTGACTATAGATCTGAGTGCCGATGACGTCTGCCGGGAGAAGGTCGGGGGTGAATTGGATCCGGCTAAAGTCGGAGTCAATAAGCTCCGCCAGAGTCTTGATTGCGAGTGTCTTCGCCAGTCCGGGGACACCCTCCAGGAGGATGTGCCCGTCCGCAAGTAACCCTATGAGAAGCGATTCCCGAAGATGCTTTTGCCCAACGATGACACGATTCATCCCCTCATCAATGAGGGTGAGAAAACCGCTCTCACGCTCGATCATCTCAGTCAGTGCCCTGATATCTACGCTTGGTTGTTCCATATCTAATCTTATTATACTATCTACCTAAGCCTCCCCTCTCAAACAGCCACAAATATACCGATTTCGCCCCAACCCCTGCCGAAACAACTGGTAATCTTACTTAACGCTGGAGTCACGTGAAAAGGAGTACGGTGTAACTGAGAGCGATATTCCCCTCTTCATATTAGGCCGATTGCTCATCTGAAACCTTAGCACTCCGCCTCCTCGGATCTCATCCATCGTCAGGTAACTTCGATCCAAAACCTTGTCGCCGAGCTGCAGGGCATCTACGTATCGGCTCTTGGGACCATTACCTATCGCCTCGATGGAGAGCTCCTTTCCCTCAGGGAGACTAAGCGTCACCCTGTCAAAGAGCGGTGAGCCGATCACATACTGGAGCGAGCCGGGACAGACGGGGTAAAACCCAAGTGCCGAGAAGACATACCAGGCAGAGGTCTGCCCATTGTCCTCATCCCCGCAGTAGCCATCCGGGCGTGCTGCATAGAAGCGATCCATCACCTCACGAACCAGATACTGGGTCCGCCAAGGCTTACCGGCATAGCTGTAGAGATAGATCATATGCTGGATCGGCTGATTGCCGTGGGCGTAATTGCCCATCCCCATCACCTGCATCTCTCGGATCTCGTGTATGACAAAGCCATAGTAGCTCTCGTCAAAGATCGGTGGGAGAGAAAAAACGGAGTCTAGCATCTGTACGAATGGCTCTCTGCCACCCATCAGGTCGATCAGCCCCTGTGGATCGTGAAAGACAGACCAAGTGTAGTGCCAAGAGTTGCCCTCGGTAAAGTCTCCTCCCCACTTAAGAGGATTAAAGTCAGGGGCAGGCGTGCCATCCTTCAGACGACCACGCATCAGCTTGTGCGTGGGGTCATAGAGATGGCGATAGTTCGTAGCTGACTTTGCGTAGGGTCTGAGCTCCCTCTCACTCTTCCCCAGTGCCGTGCCGAGCCTCCAGATGCACCAGTCATCGTAGGCATACTCGAGCGTACGCGCTGCACTCTCATTGATCCCCACATCGGAGGGGACATAGCCGAGACGATCGTACCACTCCCACCCGAGGCGTCCGGTCGCGGATACCTTAGGGTGGACTGCGTGAGCACCATGGGTGACGGCATCCCATAGTGTCTCCACGTCATAGCCTCTCAGGCCTGTGAGATAGCCGTCAGCGACGACTGAGGCGGAGTTATTCCCCACCATAATGTCTCGATGTCCCGGGCTGGACCACTCGGGCAGGAAACCGCTCTCGCGGTAAGCACTCACGAGACCCGCCTGCATATGAGCTGCCTCCTCAGGGTACAGTAGGTTGAGGAGCGGGAATAGTGCCCTGAAGGTGTCCCAAAATCCGGTATCTCCATAGAGATACCCCTCATGGACCTGACCATCGTAAGGACTGTAGTGGATTCTCGTCCCGGACTCATCGTACTCATAGAGGCGACGTGGGAAGAGTAGACACCTGTAGAGCGTGGAGTAGAAGGTCCTCATATCGTCGACGCTCTTTCCCTCCACTCGGATGCGCCCGAGGAGACTATTCCACAGCTCTCGCCCCTCCTGCTCCAGTTCGTCAATACCCTTTGACACCGCCTCTCGCTGGTTGAGCTCTGCCTGCATCGGGCTGACAAAAGAGGAGGAGACGACCAGCTCGACCGTTGCACCCTTCTCAAAAGCGACCACAGCTGAGGTATGATCTCCCTCCGCCTGAGGAGAGTCTACCTCCTGACCCTCCCTATATATATTGTGTAGTCGGAAGGGGCGGTCCGTCTTCACCACAAAGTGGCACCTGAAGTTGTCCGCCACCCCGCCACTATTCTTGCTGCTGTACCCGGTAATGGTCTGCGCTCTTTCGTCCACAGTGATCGCTGACCCTCCATCGAGAGCATCGAGGACAAGATAAGGCGTCCGCCCCTCTGGGTAGTCGATCCGAAACCTTACCGCTCGCTCAGTCGGCACCATCGTCACTCGGGTATCGTAGTCTGGCAGATAGACACGATAGCTGTAGGGAGTAGCCACTTCAGAGAAGTGTGAGAACCACGATGCCCTCTCGTCCTGATCAGGAGAGGGATTGTCCGTCGTAGGCATCAGGACCAGCTGACCATAGTCATTCATCCATGGACTGGGTTGGTGGGTCTGCTTGAAGCCTCTGATCTTCTGCGCGTCATAGGTGTATTGCCACCCATCGCTCATCTTACCCGTAAGGGGTGTCCAGGCGTTCATTCCCCAAGGTCGGGCAATCACCGGATAGGTATTTCCAGCGGAGAGATCATGACTGCTGTCAGTACCCATCAGCACTTGGACATAGTCCACTGGCTCTTGGGCAAAGAGACCGACAGAGAGGAGGAAAAAAAGGGATGCAAGAGAGAGTGTGCGTCTAATCATTTGGACTCTAAGCTTAGCACCTCACCAATAAGGTCATAGTCGGCGGTGCCGGTGATACGTACCTGACAAAACTCCCCCACTCTCGCCTCACCCGTAAGGATCACCTCGGGATCCACATCAGGCGAGTCGTACTCCGTCCGACCGACATAGTGTCCCTCCTCAGTTCGGTCTACCAGTACCCTGAGCGTCTTGCCCACCATCGACTCCGCTGTCTCTATGGCAATCTCCTGCTGCAGTGTCATCAGGCGGTCGTAGCGCTCCTCCTTGACCTCCTGCGGGACATTGTCGCTGTAGTGAAGGTAGTCGTAGGTCCCCTCCTCATGGGAGTACATAAAGGCACCCATCCGCTCAAATCGCTGCTCTCTGACAAAGTCCATCAGCTCCTCAAAGTCCTCATCCGTCTCCTCCGGATGCCCTACCATCAGCGTCGTACGGATCGCTATGCAGGGGACCTCCTCACGCATACGTCGTAGGAGCTCCTCTGTCTCCTGACGGGTCACACCTCGTCGCATCACTCGCAGCATATGGTCGGAGGCGTGCTGGAGGGCAATATCGAGATACTTACAGACCTTGGGCTGCTCACGCATCACCCTCAGGAGATCCATCGGGAACTGTGCCGGATAGCCATAGTGGAGCCTCACCCACTCGATCCCGTCGATCTGGCAGATCTTCTCGATCAGCTCAGGCAGTCGTGGCTCTCCATAGAGATCCCGTCCGTAGTAGGTGAGATCCTGCGCGATAACGAGTAGCTCCTTCACTCCTGAGGCGGCCAGACCTCTCACCTCCTCGAGGATCTCCTCCTCCGGTCGGGAGATGTGCTTACCGGTAATGATCGGGATGGCGCAGTAGGCGCAGTGTCGGCTGCAACCCTCCGCAATCTTCAGGAAAGCATAGTGATCCGGCGTGGTCGTCAGGCGAGAGTCAGCGACAGTGGTGTGGTATGCCTTCCCCAGGTGAGTGATCAGATCCTTCCAGTCAAATTTCCCATATATCCCATCCAGCTCCGGGATAGCCTCCTTCAGCTCCTCCCGGTATCGCTCACTGAGACAGCCCATGACATAGACCTGTCCTACCTGCCCCGAGGACTTACCGGAGACCACTTCGAGGATCATATCGATGCTCTCTTTCTTGGCACTCTCGATGAAGCCGCAGGTATTGACCACCACGATCTCGCCCTCGACCTTCTCAGGGTTATGGCAGACCGTGTAGCCACTCTCCGCAAATTGTCTCATGAGCCGCTCCGAGTCGATCAGGTTCTTGGAGCAGCCCATGGTGATGACGTCTACCCTATTCTTCCGCATAAGCCGAGCTTTCAGAGCGAGCCCTCAAAGAGGGAGTCCACGAACTCCTCCTTATTGAAGAGCTGCAAGTCAGTCATCTGCTCCCCGAGACCGATGTACTTGACCGGGATCTTGAATTGATCCGAAATGCCAATCACCACCCCACCCTTGGCAGTACCATCCAGCTTAGTGATGGCGAGGGTATTGACGTCGGTCGCCTCGGTAAATTGCTTGGCCTGCTCAAAGGCATTCTGCCCGGTGGAGCCATCCAGCACCAGCAGGATCTCCTGCGGTGCCTCCGGATGAACCTTCTGCACCACTTTGCGGATCTTCGAGAGTTCATTCATCAGCCCCACCCTATTGTGGAGCCTCCCGGCAGTGTCGATGATGATCACGTCTGCGCCATTGGCCTTGCCATGCTCGACGGTATCATAGGCGACTGAGGCCGGGTCGGAGCCCATCTTCTGCTTGATGACCGGGACGCCGACACGCTCTCCCCAGATCTCCAGCTGCTCGATGGCTGCAGCGCGGAAAGTGTCCGCAGCCCCAAGTACTACGTTGAGCCCCTCGCTCTTATACTGATAGGCAAGCTTGCCGACGGTGGTGGTCTTACCCACGCCATTGACCCCCACGACGAGGATCACGTAGGGCTTGACCTGCTTGGAGAGGTCAAAGGAGGTGCCATCCTCCGTCTCATTCTCAGCGAGGAGTGCCGCGATCTCCTCCTTAAGCAGTCGATTGAGCTCGCTGGTACCCACATACTTATCCTGAGCGACACGCTTCTCGATCCGGTCAATGATCTTCAGCGTCGTCTCCACGCCCACGTCACTGGTGATGAGTATCTCCTCGAGCCTATCGAGTACCTCGTCATCCACCTTGGACTTCCCCGCTACGGAGTGGGAGAGCTTGTCGAAGAAGCTCTGCTTCGTCTTCTCCAGACCGGTGTCCAGTGTCTCTTTCTTTTTCTTAGAGAATAATCCAAAAAATCCCATCGCTCAATATCTTTAATCCATTCTTGTCTTGTAATCCTCATACCCATAGGCTCTCAGCAGCTCCGGCGTACCATCGCTGTGGAGTAGGTAAATAGAGGGGTGAGAGATGCCATTGAACATAGTCGTCTTCACCGTCGTGTAGTGTATCATATCCTCGAATATCAGCCGCTCCCCCACCACCGGCTCATGGTCGACGTACCAGTCGCCCATCACATCCCCGCTGAGGCAGCTGTTGCCACCCACACGATAAGGGCCGTAGGTATGCTCAACGTCTTGCACCATAGAGGCTCCCCGGATGACAGGCTGATACGGCATCTCAAGGCAGTCGGGCATATGGCAGGAGAAGGAGGCATCGATCATCAGCGTAGTGACTCCACCATGGGTCACCCGGTCGAGGATCGTCGTGATGAGTGGTCCGGTCTGCCATGCAAAGGCACTCCCCGGCTCCAGGATTACCCGCAGGTGAGGATAGCGCCGGTGGAAGTCGGTGAGGAGCTTGATCAGCAGCTCAACGTCGTAGTCCTTCCGCGTCATCAGGTGACCGCCCCCAAAATTGACCCACTTAGCTCGCTCGAGATAGCGACCAAACTTCTCCTCGATCACGCTCAGCGAGCGCGCAAAGGTGTGCGAGTCGTCCTCGCAGTGCGAGTGGATGTGGATCCCCTCGATCCCAGCCGGCAGCTCATCAGGCAGGTCAGCGAGCGGCACGCCCAGCCTCGAGTCAGGTGAGGCGGGATTGTAGAGGTCGGTCTCGATCTCGCTGTACTCAGGGTTGAGCCTGAGCCCGCAGCTGATCGGATGCCCGGCATAGTCGCAGACCGTGGGATACCAGCGGTCAAATTGGGAGAGAGAGTTAAAAGTAATATGGCTGCTACAACGCAGGATCTCCTCCATCTCATCCGGACGATAGACCGGAGCATAGGTATGGGTCAGAGAGCCCATCTCCTCGTAGCCCAGTCGCGCCTCCGAGAGAGAGCTGGCAGTAGTGCCACTGATGTATTCCCTAAATATCGGGAAGGTCTTCCAGAGAGCAAAAGCCTTAAAGGCCATTATGATCTCCACGTCCGCCTCGACCGACACGCGACGTATCAGCTCCAGATTACGCCTCAGGAGCATCTCCTCCACCACATACGATGGAGAGGGTATATTGTGATAGCATTCCTTCATTACTCAAAGGTACCAATTTATTGAGGTCGCCACATAAGAAGTCACCCCACGTGCTGAAAAAGCCAGCTGGACACACTTATGGACAGTCAATCAGCTGTGTGCTCTTTTCAGGAGAAGACAACGCCAATCTAATACCGATATTAGGCTTCTCCAATACCGATATTAGTTTTCTCTAATATCGGTAAAAGAATTAAGCCTGAAGTCGGGGAATTTGCCGTTGTCTGCCGACAGACCCTCGAGGGTCAAATAGACATCCCCTCTGCAGCGGAGGCTTAAGAATTCGGTTGGCGAGAAAGAATTGCTTATTTTTGTCTCAGTAAAGAACAATTACCCTTTGCCATCATCTAAATCAACCATCTTTATATGAGTCACACATTAGATAATATAGACATCAAGATCCTTAAGGAGCTTCAGCAAAATGGGAAGATGACCACTAAGGAGCTTGCCAACCGCGTTGGGCTCTCTCAGTCACCGGTCTTTGAGCGACAGCGCAAGCTGGAGCAGGAGGGATACATCGTGAGGTACGCTGCCATCCTGAGTCCCCAAAAGACGGGAAATAACATCCAGGTGTGGTGCAACATCAAGCTCAAGAAGCACGCCCAGGAGATGGGACAGGACTTTATGAGTAAGATCGTCGACTTCGACGAGGTGGTCGAGTGCTACAACACTTCAGGGGACTACGACTTCATGGTGAAGATCCTTGTACACGATATGTCAGAGTACCAGAATTTTGTACTCAACAAGCTCGGCACAATCGACAGCATCGGCAGCCTCGACAGTGTCTTTGTGCTGGGAGTAGTCAAGCAGACGCCGGCTCTCCCGCTGAAGAATATCGATGAGTGAGAGTCCCCGACTCAGGGGTGGAGGGTCAGCAGTAGCATAGCACCGTAGGAAGACTTGCGGTAGGGATACTGCCTACCCGTGACGAGGGGGGTACGTATATCCTCTCTCCAGAACCCTCTGATGGAGAGACTCTGGGAGCAGTGGTAATCCAGCGTCAGTCGCAGGCTGTGGGTGTTGAGTCCGCGCAGCCTATTTTGGGTCGAGCGTCTGAGATCTGCCTCCTCCAGCGATGTGTGTGTGAAGGAGTACCCAATGTTGCTCTCGAGGCTGGAAGAGGTGGAGGAGAGCAAGGGAAGACTCGACCGGAAGAGGGGAGGAAGCTTGAGCTGATACCGTAGTGAGACATCACACCTCCGATCGGTCTGAGAGAGGAGCCTGAGACTCCCAGTGAGGAGGGAGTGCGACCTACTGAGGACATACGCTGCTGAGAGCGTGAGGCTCTTGCCGACTGATGTGTCCATCCCCAGCAGAGGACTGAATAGGTCGGTAGTGGTGATCGTCTGCAGGTCGTAGGGAGCGCCACTTTCTGGATCGCTCCTCAGACGGTAATCGGGCAGCTCTAGGAGCCCGCTGTACTGATGCTTGATCAGGAGCCGGGGTGTAAGTGATCGCACGGCGTCAGAGAGTGTGGCGAGGTCGATCGTGAGGAGCCAGTTGGGGAGAAGATTGAGCGATGAGGGTATGCCCCGAGACATTTTGGGACTGACGAGATAGCCGGATGCGAAGCAGTCGATGGCTTGCTCGATGGTCGGGCTGTCGGCTAATTCACTAAGCAATCGCTCCGTCCGATCGCCTCGAAGCCCAATGGTGGACATCGTGAGCCGTCCGCTCATATCGACTACATCACCGGTGATGCTGCTACATATATAGGAGTTGCTCTTCGTCTGAGTGAGGAAGAGCTCCACAGATAGTCCTCGGACCGGTGACAGGCTCAGCGCGCAGGAGAGATCGTCCTTGACAAAGTAGGAGGGAAGGCGACTGAGAGAGCTATCGTCCATTATCCAGCGAGACCTTACCGCATGACCTATCTCACCCGCGTAGTCGCAGATGCTAAGCATATAGCCGATCGTGGGGGACAGCAGCTGCCCCTGATGACCGAAGCCAAAGATCTTGCCTGCCTCAGGCAGGAAGCCGGGGATCATACTCCCGGCATCGTGACTATATCTCAGTCGCAGCTCCCCCACTTGCTTGGATGCCTTACTGAGGTCGTACTGGGCTTGGAGATCAAGGCGTCCATTATTCTTGATGGTATGCCCACTCGACCGGTCGCCCACCACGACACCCCGCCTCCAGCTGTAGTCTCCACTATAGGATAGACTGGCGTACAGTGGGGTCAGGAGGGAGTGGCGCATACTCGGGGTATGGAGTGTAATGCAATAGCGCCCCTGATACCTGTCGGTAGTGCCAAGCGAGACAATGGAGCGGAGGATCCGGTCCGTGAATAGCCGAAAAGAGAGGTCACTCTCCCCTCGGGCGACCACCTCAGGAGGGATATTGTCGATGAGGGCGAAAGTATTGCTTTGGATGGTGAGTGATCCAAAGTCGACAGGCGACCACTTGATGGCCAGAGATCGGTCCCAGAGCCAATTCCGATAGACCTGAGCAGACTGCTCCTTCTCCTCACCGGGTGTAGGCATAAGGGACGTATTATCCACCCGACTCCAGCCACTATGGAGCCTGAGGTAATCCCCATCCCCCCCCTCCGCGCGGTAGTCTATGGTGGTGTGCATCCGTCTATTCTTCTCCTCTATCACCTGGGGATCCTTACGCTGATGATGGGTGAGGTCGTAGGAGAAAGTGAGATCGGACCTTGACTTCCCGCCCGAGGTGAGTGGTTCTCCCTCGGGACTGACTCTCCAATTGTTGAGTATGAGATGATCCGCTCGCTCGAGGTAAATGGGCTCCCTCCCCCGATAGGGCAGATCGGTGTCGTAGGGGTCATAGTGCGGTGTCTTTTTATTCTCAAGCAACGTGTAACGGACAGGCGCTTGGACGCCCCACTCCCGGGGTAGGAGCTTACCCAGCTCCAGCATAGTCTCCAGGTCAATATAGGTTTGTGTGAGTTGCTGCCGGAGGCGGGCATCATTGCGTATGTCGCCATAGCCACCGGACTGACCGCCGACCTTAATACTAGCGGAACCTAGGTCGGAGAGTGTCGCCTGTACATCAGCGAGCCAAGCGCTGCCACCCATTTGGCCAACTCCTGAGACGGTGAGATCATTGATCCACACCTCTGCACTGATGCGCCCACTGCTCCGGTTTCGAACGCCGATCAAGATAGCTGAGAGGTTGCCGAGGGAGGGATAGCCCTTGATCGAGACTCTGCCTCTTGTGTAGAGCTCCTTCTTATCAAGAGCTCCCTGAGAGGCACGCTCCTGCTTCACTCCTGTCAATTCGCTAAGATCGATCTGAAGGACATTGGAGAGGGGCCAGATCAAGTCTTGCTTCTCCGAGGTGCTCATCCCACTGTAGTCTCTCCTTGGGGTCACCATCAGGGGGAGACGATACTCGTAGTAATTGGCAGAGTAGTCCGATCCCAGCCGGACAAAGAGCTCGAGATCCCGATCCCTCACTTCTCCCTCGGCATGGGTATGGAGGGTGAGATACCGGTAGTGGCGCAGGTCAAGATCGGTAGCCCGATAGACCGCTGCCACCTCGTCCTTCTCCATAGTGGGGATCGAGAGGGCAAGTGCCTTCTCATCATAGCGAGCTAAGGAAAGGGTGCCACGCCTCTGGCCACGGACTACCCCCTTAGGGGAGACGTAGGGAATGGGTGATCTGCCCGAGTCCTCCTCGAGGCTGTGGGTCTGCAGGGTCAGCTCAGCATTGGACCGGTCGGGATCGATGACCGAGGTGTAGCGTTGCCAGGGTGAGGAGATGAGCCGAAGGGAGGCGCACCTGAGGTGTATCGGCTTATCGAAGTGCTGTAGAGTGAGCCGAATCGACTCGATATCCTGCATCGTGGGGTGAGCACCAGAGGTAGCATCGTACTTGGAGAGCGGGATGGTAAGCTTGACCCACCTCGAGGAGCGCCCATCCTCCTCCCGGATCTCCACCTCACCGGAGTACCACTTCCCTCCGGGACGGAGCGCCTCCTTAGTCACCGACAGATGATAGCGAAAGTAGCCATCAGTAGTGGATAGTACGCCGTCTCCATTGAGGTCCTCGCTATCCGGTAGATCGGTGCGTGCCGACTGGTGCCCTTGGATGAGCCGCGGCAACGAATTTCCCTCCGTACCATTGATATACTTATACCTGCTCGGAATGTCCGCCTCCACCCTGTCCCAGTGGTCCCCGAGGTAGAAGTGGTAGTCATCACCGGAGGGGTCCCCAAGTGGCGAACCGGGAAGCTGTACTCCTCCCACACTCCAAGCCTGCGGATCAATGTGGGCAGTGACAGACTTGAGATACGAGGCAAAGAGGACCTGCTCATCCGACGAGGAAATACCGTCCAAGCCGACATCCTGCTCCTCGATGCCCTGAGAGGAGAAAGAGCGAGACGAAGGGAGCGTCTCCGAGCGCCGACCATGGGGGGTAGTCACCTTGGGGAGGTCACTCTCAAAGTCGAGAGCGCCATCCGGGATGATCTCCTCAGAAAATCTACCAAGATCGACCATCAAATCCCCCTCCGGGGCATCAGGACGTATGGAGAAAGGATCCAAAACCCAGAGCTCAATGGAGGTGATACGCTCCTTCTCCAAGTCCCTTATCTCCAGAGTGGATACGATGGAAGCCCAGTTGTCGTGAGGTCGAGCAAGCTTGCCATCCGACGTCCAGCCATCTGTGCGGTAGTTGTAGGGTCCCCGCTCATCCGGATAGTACGAGAGGTTTAGCATCTCGATAATCTGAGTGGTCAGCTGATCGAGGTCTCTGCCGGGGAAGAGCTCCTCGACTCGATACTCGCGCACGAGGGGACTTTGTCTCAGGTCAGGGCGTCGGCTGAGCCCGGTCGGCTGACCGGGTGCCCCCTCTCGGACCAAGAGAGGGTCGACATTGAACCACGCCAAGTGGGCTCTGTAATCGGGACTGCTCTCTCTCAGTGTCGACAGTTGCCACCGCAGAGAGGAAGTCAGGTCGACAGCCGTGCCACCGTCCTCAAAGTCGTCCACGACAATTGCCCCTCTACCACCGGAGGTGTTGTAGTCCGAGATCAAGTGGGTGTAAGCCATCTTTGCTCTGAGCGAAACGGGGATCTCCTCCGAGACGGTTGCAAAGCGGGAGAGCCATCGGGACAGCTTTCGAGAGGAGAAGTCGTACGTGAGGTGGGTACCCAGGATCGTATTTCGCAAGTCTTCCTGACCGATCCGCATCTTTTCTCCCCCGCTATCCTCCACGTAACCATATAGGCTGGCTCCGAGGGTCAGACGGTAAGCAAGTGCAAGCTCAGCCTCAAGTCCGAAGAGGGACTTCCGCTTGACCTCTGTCTGCGACTCCTGGGGGATGGTGATCTCTATCGGCTCGTCTGAGGTGCTTAGGACTCTCAGCTCGCCCTGATCGTAGTCGACAGTATAGTCGGCCCCCTCTATCAGCGATCGTCCGCCCTGCGTCGCAGTAATACTTCCCCTCGGGATGCGGTGACCGATCTTGACCGTCTCTTGCGACCTCGCCGAGACCGATCCTGTGATCCTAAATCGATCCAGATCCTGACGCTCCTTGGCCCTCGTCGGGCTCTCTGTATATAGATCCTCATAGGGCTCATACCCATCGGGGAGGGATCGAAACGGCTCTCTCCTCGGGATGAAAAGTGTGCCCATCTCCTCGCTCACCGTCACGCCCGGAGTGTAGTCCAGCCTCCCATCACTCACCCCACCTATGCCCCTACTGTCCCGCACATCCAAGCCCATCCACTTCATCCAAGTCTCTCCGGATGGTGTCATCTCTGTAGCCACACCGGTGCTGGGCTCTAAGTAGCTCAGCTTCACGTCTAAGTCCTCAGCACCATCGAGTCGACCGGTTGCTCCGATGGAGTAGCCATTCTTCATCATCAGCGCCCAAAGGTCGGATGAGGGGGACTTGTCCCGATCTGCCAGAAGTGCTGCGGTGATTGTACCCGAACTATCTGCATCGAAGGAGCCGACACGGATCCTCTTCCCCTGATACTGGTACTCGTAGGAGACAGCGAGCCGCTTGCTGTCCGAGAGGGGAAACCTGAGCGAGATGAAGCCTAGGATCGGATTGACCTCGTAGCTCTCCTCATCCAGTCGCACGGCATAGGGAATCTCAGACACCTCTCCCTGGCCCTGACCCTCCGGTGGGGTCTCCTTCTCCATACTCAGAGACCGATAAGCAGCCACTCTGTGTGCTCTGCCACCATTATCTGTAGTGCCAGCTGACTCGATCCAGACGGAGACGCGCAAGATCTTGATGTCGCTCTCCACCAACGGCAACTCCCAGAGCGCCTTATCGTATTTCTTTGCAAAAAACTCCGACAGGAAGAAATGCTTATTGACCTCATAGTCGGAGCTTTTCAGCTCAAAGGGGTACACCTGCTTACCCCGTCTGATGGTCATCCGCCTGACATTATCCCTCTGTATCGAGGTGAGGAAGCGTAGCTGCAGAGGCCCCGCCCAGAAGTCGCCCAAGACGCCGAAGAGGTTGGACGGGGTGGAGATGAGTGGATTGTGGCTTCGGAAAGAAATGTTGCCCGCTTGGAGGGACTGTAGCATCTCGTACTCACCTCCCCTATACCCGAGACGCAGTCTATTCTTGGATGAGCTGAGACTCCTATCGGTATTGTAGTCAAGGTCGAGCCACAAGCGGTCACCATACCTCACATTGGCGTGCAGATTGCTCTGCTGCTCCAGTATCGGCATTGTCCTCTTGCGATAGCTCTGAGGCAGGAGAGGGTTATCCTCCCATATCGTCGACCTGCCGGCCGAGAGGGTGATCGAGCCATTCGTCACGACTCGGAGCTGGGGAGAGGCGTTTCTCACGCTATCACTCGGCAGCTGCTGTGCGAGTGCTGATGCCGAGAGCAGCAGTCCGGCCACGCAGAGCATGAGGTTCAGGCAGCCCTTCATCAGCGGTCGATAGGATGATTAGAGCATCTGCAGACCTCGACGGATGATGTCATTGACACTCATATCAGGATCCTCCTTGACAAGCATGGCGATCACCTTATGAGCCATAGCCTTGGTGTATCCCAGCGTGACAAAAGCCTGCTCCGCCTCCTCGTAGAGCTCCCTCCTCGCCAGTGGAACCGCCTTGTCATCCCGGGTAAGATCCTTCGCATCGATGAAGTCAGCCATCTCAGCGACCACCTTGTCCTTAAGATCAAGTATCGCCCGCTTAGCAGTCTTGGCCCCAATCCCCTTGACCCCCTGCAGGGACCTGTCGTCTCCGGCCGCGATAATAGAGACCAGCTCCTTAGGGGTAAAAGTGCTGAGGATAAGTCGCCCTGTGGCAGGTCCTATGCCGGAGACCCCAATCAGGAGACGAAAGATCTGTCGCTCACTCTGGTCAAGAAAGCCATAGAGCTCGTACGCATCCTCACGGATGACCTCATGGACAAAGAGCCGAACCTCCCCGGTCCCTAGGCGGTCCAGAGCGTTGTAGGTATTGAGGGTGATATTGAGCAGGTACCCTATGCCGCCTGCCTCCACGACAACAGATGCCGGATTCTTGGAGAAAAGTTTTCCGTAGATGTACTCAATCATGGTGGAAAGGTACAAAAAAAAGGAAGCCTAGCCAGCCCAAAAAGTGAAGCCCCTCGAATGAGACCTAAGTCAACATCCAAGGGGCTTCGGGGGAGGGAGTGGCGCGACTTGGAATTGAACCAAGGACACATGGATTTTCAGTCCATTGCTCTACCACTGAGCTACCGCGCCATTTGTGCTATACGAGAGGTGTACTCCTCGTTTTTGCACTGCAAAGGTAAGATAAAAATTTGGATTAGCAAGCACCTTTTCGTCCTCACCATCTCTCACCGACCTGAGGAAAGTGCCGACCCAGCCTATACAAGCCTCGACCGACCGGACCATAAAATGTTATAACTACCTAAAGATGACGCCTCTTCCCGGATCCAAAGGAAATCGAGACCCTTGAAAGCAATAAAAAAGGTATATTTGCCAGCGTATTTGATCACCTAAGGAAACGACTACCAAGTCATGACGACAACTCTCATACTTACACTTGCCCTCGTAGGAATAGCCGTGCTACTCTTGGGGGTGCGGGTGTTTTTCGTGAAAGGTGGAGAGTTCCCTAAGACCGAGATAGAGGATCAGCCTGCACTTCGCGCTAAGGGACTCGTCTGCGGCAATAAGATCACCGCTCTTGAGATGAAGCATCGGAACCTATACGATCGCATCAGCGAGGGTCAGGAGCTCCCGGACGACTAAGACCTCCATCCACTTTGATTGATCACACCTACATCTCTTATCATACAGTCATTCTCCAAAACCAATAATTCTCAAAGGAGTTATCTCGGGCATCTCTGCTCACAGCTCCCAGTATTTCATCAATGAAGAACTCTACAAATACCATCATCACCGTCATCTTGGCGGTAGCAGTAGTTGCACTTTTTGTGCTTCACTTCGCAGACAAGCCCAAAACTCCCAAGATGGCACCTATGCCTACCGGCGACTCTACCGTCGTCATGCCGATAGCTTACGTCACCATTGACAGCCTGATGACTCAGTACAACTATGCCAAGGACGTTAACGACAAGCTTATGGCATCCGCTGAGACCAAGCAGGCAAACCTCAACGCTCAGGGTCGTCAGCTCGAGAAGGAGATGCAGGACTTTCAGTACAAGATGAATAACAACGCCTTCTTCAGCCAGGAGCGTGCCGAGCGAGAGTATCAGAGACTCGCAAAGAAGCAGCAGGACTTCCAGCAGCTCCAGCAGAAGCTCTCAGGTGAACTGATGGAAGAGCAGGCCAAGACGATGAAGTCGCTCTCCGACACCATCTGGTCTCAGATACGCACCTACAATGAGCTCCACGGGCACTATCAGATGATCCTCACCAACCAAGGTGGCTCGATCATCTACTCGGTACCTATGTACGACATCACTGAGGAGGTGGTCAAGTATCTCAACGATCAGTACGACCCCTCTAAGAGCACCGCAGAGAAGGAGGATACTGACAAGAAGTAAGCCCCCTTTACGATGCGCCCTACCCTTATCAAGGATGGGCTAACTATCTAAAAGCAAGTCCCACAGTGCTCCTCTTGACGGATCTCTGTGGGACTTTTTTCCGAGCAAAAGAAGAAGGGTATGAGATACTTCCTCTACATAGCATACGACGGCACCGATTTCCTCGGCTGGCAATCACAGCCCGAGGGACGCACCGTGCAGGGGGAGCTGGAGCAAAGGCTCAGCACGATGCTTCGCCACCCCATATCCATCACGGGGGCGGGGAGGACCGACACTGGGGTGCATGCGAGCCGGATGGTTTGTCATCTGGACCTCGACCTGTCAGGCAGAGAGATGGGGGAGATGACCTATCGTCTGCGACGCTTCCTCCCTCCCGACATTGCCTTACTGGAGGTCAGGCGTGTGACCGCAGATGCCCATGCCCGATTTGATGCGATCAGTCGCCGGTACGGATACCACGTAAGGACCACAGCCTCACCCTTTACCCGGAAATACTGTACCCTTGTGCCCGAGTCGCTGGACTTTGAGGCTATGAACCAAGCGGCCACTTATCTCATCGGAGAGCACGACTTTACGACTTTCTCCAAGAAGCACTCTCAGGTCAGGACGCACAACTGCATCGTCACAGAGGCCAAGTGGGAGCGTGAACGCTCTTTTGGTGAGTGTTGCAACACCTTTCACATCACGGCCAACCGCTTTCTTAGAAATATGGTTCGCGGCATAGTGGGGACACTATTTGAGGTTGGGCGTGGAAAGATGGATCCATCGGACTTCGGAGATCTCTTAGCAGCACGTGACAGATCCCTCTGCGGGTCATCTGCGCCGAGTGAGGGACTCTTCTTAGAGGAGGTGACTTACCCGGAGTCCATTTTCCTCGCAGATGCCGGGCCAGAGGCGCCACTCCAGGATACTCCCAAGGAGTGAAAAATGAGTACCTTTGTACTGATAGGTAAGAAGTATCACACTAATCCATATTTACTATGCCTCCAGGACCAAGGTTTTTTCGTGGCTTCAGAGCAGTTGCATTAGCAGGAGCCGCCATCTCAATCATCGGCGCGATCGTTTGTCTGATTTTCTTAGCAGGCTGGATGAAGACCTACTTCGCACTGCTGTGCCTGATACTGGCACTCAACTTTGGTCTGATGCTCTACTTCATCAGCCACAACGACCCGTCCAAGAGGGGCAAAAAAGAGGAATAAACATCACACATTCATACACATCTTATGAGAGTAAGCGAATTACAAAGAGAGAGAAAGTCCTACCAGCCCAAGATGCCTGACGTGCTGAAGGGGAAGCTACACGCCGTCAAGGGCAACGCCACAGAGTCGGTAGCTGACAAAGAGAGAGTCAAGGAACTCTTCCCCTACACCTATGGTATGCCTAGTATCACCTTTGAGAAAGGAGAAGATGCCGAGGCCAAGCACGACCCGATCAATGTAGGTGTCCTCTTGTCCGGTGGTCAAGCACCCGGTGGGCACAATGTGATCGCGGGGATCTTTGATGGTATTAAGGCGCTTAATTCCGAGAGCAAGCTCTACGGATTCCTGATGGGACCCTCCGGGCTGATCGAGCACAAGTATATCGAGCTCACCGCGGAGATCATCGATGAGTATCGCAATACGGGAGGATTTGACATGATCGGCTCCGGTCGCACGAAGCTGGAGACTAAGGATCAATTCGATAGCGGACTCGGGATCCTGCGTGAGCTCCACATCTCTGCTCTCGTGATCATCGGCGGTGATGACTCCAATACCAATGCTTGCGTACTAGCTGAGTACTACAAGTCGATCAATGCCGGAGTACAGGTGATCGGCTGTCCTAAGACGATCGATGGGGACCTGAAGAACGAGCAGATAGAGACCTCCTTTGGCTTTGATACTGCCACAAAGGTCTACTCCGAGATCATCGGAAACATCGAGCGCGACTGCAACTCTGCGCGCAAGTACTGGCACTTCATCAAGGTGATGGGACGCTCTGCCTCTCACATCGCCCTCGAGTGCGCTCTACAGACACAGCCTAATATCTGTCTCATCTCGGAGGAAGTAGAGGAGAAGAAGCAGTCCCTTAGTCAGATCGTAGAATATATTGCCTCAATAGTGGCTAAGCGTGCTGCTGAGGGCAATAACTTTGGTGTAGCCCTGATCCCGGAGGGACTGATCGAGTTTATCCCCTCTATGCGAGACCTCATCAGCGAGCTGAATGATCTGCTTGCTAAGGTAGGAGACGACTTTGCCCACACCCCTAAGGAAGAGCAACTTGAGTTCATAGCATCAAGACTCTCAGCAGAGAATGCAGAGGCCTTCCGCTCCCTCCCCGACACTGTCGCCTATCAGATCGCAGGAGAGAGAGACCCTCACGGCAACGTACAGGTGTCACTCATCGAGACGGAGAAGCTCCTCTCAGGTATGGTGGCGAAGAAACTCGCAGAGTGGAAGAAGGAGGGGAAGTACGAGGGATCCTTTAAGACTCAGCACCACTTCCTCGGCTATGAGGGAAGATGTGCTGCTCCATCCAATTTTGATGCCGACTACTGCTATACTCTCGGCTTTACAGCAAGTAAGCTGATTGAGGCCGGTCTGACTGGGTATATGAGCTCTGTACAAAATCTCACGAGAGAGGTTCCGCAGTGGATTGCTGGTGGTACACCGATCACGATGATGTTCAATATCGAGCGTCGCGGAGGAAAGGACAAGCCGGTGATCCGCAAGGCCCTTGTCGATCTGGAGGGTGCTCCATTCAGAGAGTTTGAGAGCCATCGCGAGGAGTGGGCTAAGGAGACTGCTTTCGTCTATCCGGGACCGATTCAGTACTGGGGTCCGAGCTCCGTCTGCGATCGTCCGACAAAGACCATCCTTCTGGAGCACAAGTAAGGCCTGAGTACCCTATATCGCCTAAGGGGCGGGATCGGAGCATTCCGATCCCACCCCTTTTGCTATATTTGTCCACGGGGATTTCCAATGACCTTTAGAATAAATATATGAGGATACACATCATAGGCTCGACCCATCAGACCGCTTCACTCGATACCCTGCGAGGGATCCTGGACCTGCTGACTGTCGACAGTACCGATGAGGTAACCATCGATAGTCGTTTTTTTAGCTACCTGATCCAGCACGAAATAGCTCCATTGGGCGTGAAGACCTACCCCCTCAGCGGGACTATCGACACAGACCTAATGGTCTGCATCGGAGGGGACGGCACATTCCTTCGGGGTGCAAAATTGGTCGCTGGCACGGAAGCCGGGATCATCGGTCTTAACTCCGGACATCTGGGTTTTCTATCCAGTATGCAGCCCGATGTCCTCTCCTCCTACTGGGAGGAGATACGATCTGGGCGTGCTCAGGTGGACGAGCGAGCCACGCTGGAGGCAGTCGTCACCGGTCCGGATGGGAAGATCCTCCATAAAGGGATTGCGCTCAACGAGGTCTCCGTCATCAGGCGAGACATACTGAGTATGATCAAAGTCACCACCAAGGTCTGTGGACAATGGATGGTCGACTACCAAGCGGATGGGGTGCTTGTCTCAACGCCCACAGGCTCCTCCGCCTACGCGCTGAGTGTAGGCGGACCACTGGTTCACCCTAATTGCACCTCACTCCTCATCGTCCCGATAGCCCCCCACTCTCTCACGATGAGACCCATCCTAATACCTGATAGCATGACGATCGACTTCACGATCAGCAGCCGATCAGGGACATTTGCTATCGCTCTGGACGGGAGAGGAAAGGATTTTCTAGACAATTGTCGGGTGACCGTCCGGAAGTCGGATCGCGTGGTCAAGGTACTCCATACCAGCGGTTATCAATACTTTGAAAACCTTCGTAAGAAGCTGATGTGGGGTGCCGACTCGCGATCTGTCGGTAATGATGAAGACGAAGCCTCTCAGCCCGACTAAAGACTAAAGCTGCAGCTGCTTCACGACCGAGTCATATAGACTTTGCTTCCGCTCCATATGCTCCCGGACACACTGGACATACACATCCTGCTCCAGCTCATCCGCTGCGTCCAGCTGGGTAGTTGCTGAGGAGGATATTCTCCGGTCGATCGCATGCTCCTTGGCAGCATCCTGGATGAGACTGCGATCTATCGTCAGCACCGCATCGATCCACCGATCCAGTATCTCATGGACCACCTCTGCCGTCAGAGACTCGGACTTATCAAGCCCGTACCACCTATAGATCAGGTCGTAACTCCAGTCCCACTCCAGCTCGTAATACCTCTCATGCAGTGATCGGACCTGGCTGCTGAAGTCCTCGATCGTCGCGTACGCAGTCTCCCTCAAGCCATCAGTGAGTCGTCTCACCCCACGCTCGGGAGCAATCATACCACACAGGTCCGTCCAGAGACCTACTCCCTCATCGTGATCCGGTCGGAGCAGTCTCTGGAGATCCTCAATAGTGGCAATCTCTTGGCTCTCCACCTTGTCCCGGATACGAGTGATGAGGGAGTTGCCGATAAACTTGTCGATACCCAGCCTATAGATCCTAAGCCCATGGTGCAGGGATGAGGACTTAAGGTGGAGATTGTGATAAATGTAGGTCTCATCGTGCTGCCCGACAAAGTCAAGCAGCTCCTGCAGCTTGCGATATCCTTGCTCCATTTTTCCCACCGTGTAGGGACTGAGCAGGTTATAATTAACGCAATCGAGCTTACAGTCTCCCGGTCGGTGATCACGAGAGGGCCATTTCTTGGCATCACGCATCGTCCCAATAGTCAGTAGTGCTCGACCGGGCACGAGATAAGTCTCATTGTGATTCTCGATCACGTAGCTGAAGGGGAAAGCGGAGGTATCCACATGGTCCGTATGCCGGCCCATAATCAAGCTGAATGGACCGATCCTTGAGGGCCAGAGGATATACGAGTCACTTGAGGTCTTACTTCCCCGCTCCACGACACCATGATGGATGGGACCAGTCTTGTAGAGGTGATTACTCTGGTTGGATCCCGAGCCCGCATTCAGGAAGGAGAAAAGGCCTGCGATCAGTAAGGAGCTCTTATGCATAGATACCGTGAAGGGACCTGCGACAATGGCAGCCGCCTCCCCATTCTCTAAGGTACAATTACTGAATATCAGCGACTCATTGGCAGAGAAAAGATTTCCCACCTTAGCAGACTGACCGACAAAGACCATATGTAGCGTACAATTATCCAACATCGAAGCACCGGCAGCCGCGATGAAGTGCTTACCGATCACTCCATTACCGACCACAGCCGGGTATCCGGGGCGACTGCAGAGGGAGAAGTCGCTGAGGATTGATGCACCATCGATGATGCTCCCATCGCCTATGTACCCATCGATGATGGTACCAGTATTGACGATCCTCACGTTGTCTCCTATCGTCCCTCGCTCCGAGCGACACTCCTCCACGTCCTCGCTAATCAGCCGTGTCAGCTCCTTATGGATGGGATCCGAGTCAGGGGTAGTCACCAGCAGGTAGGCAATCTGAGCGGTCAACTTGCGCGAGAGAGGCACCTCTATGCCACCGGTCTCATTGAGTACCGGCACAGAAACGCCATTGCCAAAGGTCGACGAGCCGGACATATAGATGGCATTGACATTACTTACCGTGACGTCAGCTCCTATATCGTAGTCCGATATGCAGTCGCGGACATTGGCAATATACGCTCCATCCCCTATGGTTGTGTCCTTCAGGAGAGCGTGACAGATACCATTACTCCGCTTGATCCCATACCTATCTATGTGGGTGCCGGATAGGTCTCCGAGGGTACAGTGACCCACAAACGTCACCTCGGTCAGCTGTGAGGGGGCAAAGGTATCACTCACCTCGATGTGGCTCCAGTCATCTGCCTGACACCGCCTATTTTCCTCCAGAAGTCTAATCTCCTCCTCTGTCAAGTGTCTCATAATAATCTATTTCTTTAGAAAGTAAATCTCCATAAATGACGAGTGCGACCAACAAACCTGTCAGCCGCACTCGCTTAAAATCTAATAATCCTCCTCCTGCAGACGGACGTACATACTATGCATCTACAGTGGCAAAGGTGGCATTCTCCTTGATGAAGTCTCTACGAGGCTCCACATCCTCACCCATCAGCATCGAGAAGACTCGATCAGCCTCCACGGCATTCTCCAGAGTGACCTGCTTGAGATAGCGTCCCTGAGGATCCATTGTCGTTTCCCAGAGCTGACTGGCGTCCATCTCTCCAAGACCCTTGTAGCGCTGGGTGATGATCTTAGACTCGTCACCGGCGCCATACTGGGCGATAAAGTCCGCCCTGTCTTCATCATTAAAGCAGTAGTCGATCTTGTCCCCACTCTTGGTCCGGCACTGATAGAGTGGCGGATTGGCAATATAGATGTATCCCTCCTCCACAAGGGCACGCATATGGCGGAAGAAGAAGGTGAGCAGCAGGGTGGCGATATGCGCACCATCCACATCGGCATCGGTCATGATGATCACCTTGTGGTATCTCAGCTTGGAGTAATTAAGCGCCTTGGGATCATCCTCTGTACCGACGGAGACACCGAGGGCGGTGTACATCGACTGGATCTCCTTATTCTCAAATACTCTGTGGGGCATCGCCTTCTCCACATTCAGGATCTTTCCTCTTAGAGGCAGGATAGCCTGATACTTGGAGTCTCGGCCCAGCTTGGCAGTACCACCTGCAGAGTCTCCCTCGACTAAGAATAGCTCACACTCCTCAGGATCTCGGCTGCGGCAGTCTGCCAGCTTGCCGGGTAGACCACCGGAGAACATCGGTCCCTTGCGCTGAACCATCTCTCGCGCTCTCTTGGCTGCAGTACGCGCCTTAGCCGCCAGGACCACCTTGTCGACGATGGCACGAGCCTCCTTGGGATGCTCCTCGAGGTACTCCGTCAGTGCATCGCTGACGGCAGAGTCGACGATGCCTGTGATCTCAGAATTGCCGAGCTTCGTCTTCGTCTGACCCTCAAACTGTGGCTCAGCCACCTTGATAGAGATCACGGCCGTAAGTCCCTCACGGAAGTCATCACCGGTGATCTCGACCTTCTCCTTCTCGAGGATGCCGGAGTCATCGGCATACTTCTTCAGGGTACGTGTCAGCGCGCGACGGAAGCCGGTCAGGTGAGTACCACCCTCTCCGGTATGGATATTATTGACGTAGGTAAAGATATTCTCGTTGAAGTCCGTATTGTACGTCATCGCCACCTCCACCGGGACATCATCACGCACGGTATCGATATCTATGACATCGCTGATGAGTGGCTCCTTATTGGCATCCAGATACCTCACGAAGTCGACCAGACCATGAGCCGAGTGGAATGACTCACGCCTAGGGTTACCATCCTCGTCCCTATCTCTGTAGTCGGTCAGCTGGATCTCAAGCCCTCCATTGAGGAAAGCAAGCTCTCTCATACGCTCCTCCAGGACTGAGAACTGGTATTGGGTGGTAGTAAAAATGGTGTCATCGGGGAGAAAGCTGACTACCGTACCGGTGTGATCACTCGTGCCGATCACCTCCAGCTGGCTCACCGGCTTGCCCTTCTCATAGTCCTGAGCATAGATCTTACCATCGCGATAGACCTCCACACGAAGTTTATTGGAGAGGGCATTTACACAGGAGACGCCCACACCATGAAGTCCTCCGGAGACCTTGTAGGAGTCTTTATTGAACTTACCACCGGCATGCAGCACAGTAAGCACTACCTCGACGGCAGGCTTATGAAGCTTGGGATGCATATCGACCGGAATGCCTCGCCCGTTATCGCGGACTGTGATCGAGTTGTCCTCATTGATATCCACCTCGATCCTATCGCAATACCCGGCCATTGCCTCATCGATAGAGTTGTCGACCACCTCGTTGACCAAGTGGTGCAACCCTCTCGAGCTGACGTCTCCGATGTACATAGCCGGCCGCTTACGGACCGCCTCCAGTCCCTCAAGTACTTGGATGTCGGACGCGTCATACACCTGTGGCTTAGGTGTCTCTATTTCGGTATTCATGGATTGATAATTCTCTTCTTTGTTACTATACAAAGATAGCGAAATAATGCGGATCAGGGAAGAAAAATACACCCGTCTCAAGGGCTATCCGACGACGGACAATCCTGTCCCATTTACCTCGTCAGCCAAGGGATAATTCTAACACCGATATTAGTGTTACCTAATACCGATATTAGAGTTTTCTAATACCGATATTAGTGAAATCTTATACCAGTATTAGTCCGAGTGCTTATGCAGGTTGTCTTGTCAGGGGGCTTTACCGGGATGGTCCGCAGAGCGCTGTATCATCCTCCCAAGCGAGCCCCTGCAGGGGATAGTCGTGAGGGTCCGTAGGCACTGTGTCAAAGATCTGAAACTCGAGACCCAGTCCGACGACAAGCCTCAGCTCCGAGGCATGCTTCTCGAGGTAACGGTCGTAGTACCCTACGCCATGCCCCACTCTGCCCCCGTCTTGGCGACCGAATGCCACCCCGGGGACGACGAGTAACTCAGGCACCTCCTCATCCTCTATCGGGCAGGTCGGCTCAGGGATCCCGTAGCCGGAGAGCTCATAGTCGGAGATGTCACCCATAGGGTAGAAGCGAATAGTCTCACCATCATCACATCTCGGGACAAGTAGGCGACGTGAGCCCTCCTCACGGAGAATGCTAATGAGGGCAGCCGTCTGCACCTCATTTTTCATACTCATAAAGAGCCCCACACTCTGCCCCTGACGCCCCCTCAAGAATTTCTCGTAGAGGGAGCGGCAAGCTCTTGCCGACCGCTCGTCACGCTCCTCAGGAGAGAGCACCCTGAAGTGGTCCCGGACAAGGGCCCGAATCTCTTTCTTGGTGACCGGAGAGCTAAATACTGGTGTCATGATTTGGGATAAAGAAAGTCTACGATTACCTCTCCGACGAAAGTCTCATCGGTGAGTAGATCTGCCGGCTAAAGAGGTCCACCGCGCGACTGATCATCGGATCACTCTGCGCTGCCACCCTTGCCATCGCATCGTCTCCATAGATATACATGATGACAGACTGAGCCATCAGGTCACTGAGATACTCCTCATCGTGAGAGAGGAGGTAGCCCCGCAGCGGGATATTATACTCGCGGGCAGCATAGTTGCCCATCATCCACGGCAGTCCCTGTAGCCTCAGGAAGTCATAGCACTGCAGTTCGTCACCCATACTTGTCAGGTAAGCCCTGTGGCTATCAGCGTAGAGAAAAGCATACTTTTGCGGGCCCCCCCTACGCAAGACGTCCATCGTGTAGCCTGTAAGCTTGGAGCTATCCTGAGGGATGAAGATGTCCGGGATAATGCCGCCACCACCATAGACGAGGCGTCCGCGCCCGGTCTTGTAGACCTTGGAGGAGTCTGTCGGGATCGAGTCGGAGCTGTAGAGCTCACCGTTGCTAAATCGCTTTGCCCAGTCGCTAAAATACTCGCCACTGTCGCCTGTGTGGTACTCCCTCTGGATGCAGCGACCTGAGGGCGTGTAGTAACGGGCGATGGTGAGGTGAACTGAGGAACCATCAGGGTACTCAAAGACTTTCTGTACCAGTCCTTTACCAAAGGAGCGCCGACCGATGACGATCGCTGCGTCGTTATCCTGCATTGCTCCGCTGACGATCTCGGCTGCTGAGGCGGAGGACTCATTGATCAAGATATACAGAGGGAAGTCGACCAGACTGCCCCCCCCACTGCTGAGGTATTGCTCCCTCGGATAGTGCGCACCCTCAATGTAAATCACCGGCTTATCCTTTGGGAGCATCTCATTGATCATCTTCAGGGCAGACTCGAGGATACCACCGGGATTGTCTCTCAAGTCAAGTACAAGACCCTTCATCCCTGCCTGCTGCAACTGAGCGAAAGCCTGCATGAAGTCATTGTAGGTGCTGAGGGAGAACCCATCCAGGCGGATCACACCCAGCGAGTCACTCATCATGTACTTCGCGCCGACCTTACTGGTCGAGACGGGACCACGCTTTACCCGGACTGTCCTCTGGTCATTGGTGGAGGGATCACGGAGAGTGAGGGTCACCATGCTCTCATTGGCTCCCTTGAGCAGACCCATGATCGTATCAGTAGGAATCTTCCCCTCGATGGATCGTCCATCGACACTTATGATGCGATCACCCGCTCTGACTCCGACGAGATCAGAGGGACCATTGGGTATCGTCCGGATCACAATGGCGGTGTCCTTGAGGGAATTGAAGACCACACCAATGCCGTAGAAGTAGCCCTCCAGCTCCTCTCTCTCCTTCTTCCTCTGCTCTGCCGTCAGGTAGCTTGAGTGAGGATCGAGGTGAGACATAAGGCTCGGGATCAGGGTCTCCACCAGGCTGTCACTCGAGACCTCATCCACATACTGAGTGTTGATCAGGTCGAGAGAGGCTTGGAGCTTACTCAGGGCAGAGTTTTTCCCTAGTCCTGCCCTGTAACGGCCGAGGCAGTACCCGCCCCCCGCCAGGAGGAGTGTCGCAAGCCCCACAAGGAGAGTAGCAAGTATATTACGGATAGCTTCCTTAGTCATAGCTCAGTGGTGTGATTAGAGATCCTCCGAGGAATCAATGTCAATATGATCCACAGTGATGCCCGCCTGACGAAGGAGGTCGATGCCCTCAGTGATGCGGTACTGCGTGGCATACACCACTCTGCGGATGCCGGCTTGGATAATGAGCTTTGCGCACTCCATACAGGGGGAGTTTGTCACGTAGATGGTGGCGCCTGTGCTATTATTATTAGAGGCAGCGACCTTGGTAATGGCATTTGCCTCGGCATGGAGCACATAAGCCTTCGTCTTACCCTCATCGTCCTCGCACTTGTTCTCAAATCCGGACGGAGTGCCATTGTACCCGTCGGAGATGATCATCTTGTCCTTGACGATGAGCGCTCCCACGTTGAGACGCGTGCAGTAGGAGTTTTCCGCCCATATACGAGCCATCCGGAGGTACTTCTTGTCGACCTCCAGCTGCTTCTTTTCCTCGTGAGATAGAGCCATTGCCTTATCGAGCTATAGAGAGTTACATCCTCTGAGGTACGCGAATGCCGAGGAGCCCCATAGCGGTCTTGATCACCTTGCCGGTCTCTTCACTCAGGCTGACGCGGAAGGAGCGGAGCTGCGCATTTTCCTCCCGAAGGACAGGGCAGTCGTGATAGAACTGGTTATAGAGCTTTACTAAGTCAAATGTGTAATTGCAGATCGCGGCGGGATTGAGATCATCAGCAGCGGCAGACACCACGCTCGGGAAGCGGTCGATCGCCTGCACGAGGGACTTCTCCTTCTCCTCCAGCTCGAGTGCGGCACCTCTCCAGTCGACTCGATCACCAGCCTTGCTGACCAGACTGCAGATACGAGCATAGGTGTACTGGATGAATGGACCGGTATTCCCATTGAAGTCAATGGACTCCTCGGGGTCAAACATCATATTCTTCCGCGGATCAACCTTCAGGAGGAAGTACTTCAGAGCGCCCATCCCGACGATCTCATCGACCTCGTTGCGCTCATCCTCGGGAAGCTCCTTGATCTGCCCCTGAGTCTCGCTCACATTATGCGCCTCCTCGTGCATCGCCTGCATCAGATCATCTGCATCGACGACCGTACCCTCGCGGCTCTTCATCTTGCCGTTGGGCAGCTCCACCATACCATAGGAGAAGTGGACAAGCTCCTTGCCGAAGGGGAAGCCGAGCTTATCGAGGAGAATGGAGAGGACCTGGAAGTGGTACTCCTGCTCATTACCCACCACGTAGATCATACGATCGATGGGGTAGTCAGCGAAGCGCATCTTTGCCGTGCCTATGTCCTGAGTCATGTAGACCGATGTGCCGTCGGAGCGAAGCAGGATCTTGCGGTCCAGACCATCCTCGCGGAGATCAGCCCATACGGAGCGGTCCTCGTCCCTGACAAAGAGTCCCTCGTTCAGTCCGCGAAGCACCTCCTTCTTTCCCTCCAGATAGGTGTCACTCTCGTAGTAGATCTTATCGAAGTCGACCCCCAGCCGCTTATAAGTCTCATCAAATCCGGTGTAGACCCAGTCATTCATCTTCTTCCAGAGCGAGCGGACCTGCTCATCACCAGCCTCCCACTTCTCCAGCATCTGCCGAGCTTCCTTCATCAGCGGACTGGCTGCCTCAGCCTCTTCCTTAGAGAGTCCCTGAGAGTCCATCAGCTCCTTTACCTCGGCACGGTAGTGCTTGTCGAAGAGGACATAGAAGTCTCCCACCAAGTGGTCCCCCTTTTTGCCCGAGCTCTCCGGCGTAACGCCATCGCCCCACTTGAGCCAAGCCAGCATCGACTTACAGATGTGTATGCCGCGGTCATTGACAATATTAGTCTTGATCACCCGACAGCCGTTTGCCTTAAGTATCTGTGCAAGGCTGTACCCAAGGAGGTTATTCCGCACGTGACCAAGGTGAAGTGGCTTATTCGTATTAGGAGAGGAGTACTCGATCATGTAGAGCGGCGCATCCTCACCAGCGGACCGAGTCCCGAATCGCTGCTGATCAGCCACCTCACCGAGCTGATCCACATAGAGGGCAGAAGTAAGCGAGAGATTGAGAAATCCCTTGACCACATTATAGCTCTGGATCATCCGAGGGAAGTGGGCTGTCAGGTAGTCACCAATGGCATTACCCAGCTCCTCGGGCTTCATATGAGCCTGCTTGAGAAAAGGAAAAACGACAAGGGTAAAGTCCCCCTCCTGATCCTTCCTAGTGGGATCAAGCCGTACCTCTTCAGGTGATAGGTCTATGTCAAAAAGGGCCTTCAGAGCATCCGATACCGCTCTCTGGAGATGATTCTCAAGGGTATGATATGATCTATTAGTCATAAGGATTAGTCGACAAGTTTATTAGTAGTTGTATCCGGGAAAATCACTGTCGGCTCAAAGTGAAGAGCCTCCTCCGGAGTCATCTGTGCATAGGAGATGATGAGGACAATGTCACCGGGCAGGAAGTGTCGGGCAGCAGCTCCATTGAGACAGATCGTCCCGCTACCTCTCTCACCGGGGATCACATAGGTCTCCAGCCGAGCACCATTATTGTTATTAACCACCTGCACCTTCTCTCCCCTAATCAGGTGAGCGGCATCCATTAGCTCCTCATCGATGGTGATACTCCCCACGTAATTAAGGTTTGCCTCAGTGACGTGGACTCGATGGATCTTAGACTTCAATACTCCTATATACATAATACCTGTATCCGATTGCGGGGCAAAATTAGCGTTTTTTCAGCTCACCACTATCCCCGCACTCCGTCCCATAGATAAGCGCGACGGCATAAGCGGTCATCCCCTCCTCTCTCCCGACCGAGTCCATCCGCTCATTAGTGGTTGCCTTGATCGAAATATCCTCTGGAGAGACCTCCAGGAGCTCTGCGATCCGCTCTTGCATCTGTGGCACAAAGGGGTTTAGCTTCGGAGACTCCGCCACAATGGTCGCATCGACATTCCCCACTCTGTAGTTCCTCTCACAGAGCAGGCTATAGACCTCGGCAAGCAGGAGCGTAGAGTCAGCTCCGGCATACTTGGGATCCGTGTCGGGAAAGTGGAAGCCTATGTCTCTCAGGGCAGCAGCTCCGAGGAGAGCATCAGCGATCGCATGGAGCAGCACATCTGCATCGGAGTGCCCCAGGAGCCCTCTGGATGAGGGGATCCGGACCCCACCGAGTGTCAGTGGCCGTCCCTCTACGAGACGATGAACATCATAGCCGTAGCCGACCCTTATCTTTTGCATCATCAGAAGTCTGCACTCAGGGTGACTCTCAGGGTATTATTGAGTGGCGACTTACTATCGCTTGCCACAAAGTAGGCGAGGTCAAGCCTTGCCATCTCGTAGCGAAAGCCTCCACCGAGGGTCAAGCCAGCGCCAAGCCCGGCATCAGGATGGACAAACCTATAGCCTGCTCGAGCGAAGAGCCGTCCCTTATACCCATACTCCACACCGATGGAGGCAGCAAGATCGCGCCATGCATCGGTATCCCGCCACGACTGTCCCATAGCCTGCCATATAGAGTACCGGTAGTAGGCCTTTCGTGCCTCATCCAGACTGCCGGTCTTAGCAGACGTGGGATACTCGGGAACCATCAGCTTGTCTCCTGAGACCTGCAGGAAAAGCTCATCCGACTCGGTGAGCTGAAGTCTCGCTCCCACTCCGAGGTCAAGCGTAGCAGGCGAGTAGAGATAGGAGAGCCCGCCATCGTGCGTCATCTTTCCCCCCACATTGCGTAGAGCCAGGGCTGCAGTAAGCTCGGTCGGCAGACTCTTGATAGAGAAGGACTGGCGATAGGTCACACTGAGATCACCCATTACGGTCTGAGCAAGGCTACTTACTCCATTTTGCGAAATATTGTAGTCGGAGGCAACGTATCGGAGCCCGATCCCGACACTGAGCGTAGGGAGGACCCTCAGTCCATAGCCAAGATCGACAGAGAGTTCGTAGGGACGTGTCTCCATAACGCCTCGCTTACTCTTTGGGAATGCGAGGGTGTGACCGATATTGAAATACCTCATCCCCAGCGCCACGGAGTGACGCAGATCCAATGCCCCATCAAAGGTGTAGTACCCTGTGACAGTCGAGAGGTTTATATCCCGCGTAAGATCCGGCATCCACGGTGTAAAGGAGAGCGACACCCCCCACGTCTTCCCATCGGATATCGGTAGCAGTGACATATTTTGCATCAGGGCAAAGGCTCCGTGGGCAGAGAGGAGACCACTCTCACCCATAGCTGCAGACCCCGCATCAGGAGTGATCAGGAGGGAGGGCGCACCGGTCACTCTCGGAGACCAGGAGTGATCCGAGGGCTCCGTGGCTGGCTCCTGAGCCGACAACCTCGCGAAGGGCGTGAGGATCAGCAGCGTCAGAGCGATCCATTTCTTTTCGATATTCATTCTATACCTATTCTTAGTAGTTCCTGATCCCCCTCTGCAATAAAGAGGTAATGTCCGCCCTCAATGGTCTTGTACTCATCTCCGAGGGGAAAACAAATACAGTCACCCGTCTTGAGGAGATAGAGCTGAGCTATCGCCGAGACCACTTCATTGATCCTATCGTCCGAGGGCAGGGGAAGCGGATCCGAAGACTCACGAAGCGGGGTAGCTCCCTCAGTCTCAAGGAGTGTTACCCGACTAGACCTTAGCTCCTCGATAGGGCAAAAGTCCCCCACTGCAAGCGACCCATCAAAGGAGTAAGCCACACCGGGATCCATACGCTCAGAGAGACGATCGAGCACCAGTTGTCGATCAGCCAAAGCGACCCCCCACGCAGCCCTCCGGTAGTACCTCTCAGCAAAGCGTGGCTCGAAGCCTTTACCCGCACGGTCAATCCTCACGACCAGCTGGGGCATATAGCTCAGTCCCCTCATCCAGGAGGTGATCATGACACGCTTACCACTATTAAGGAGCGTATGATCCCCCCTAAGATAGAGGCTTGTCATTAAGGTGTCCTCCGTGGAGGGAATACCCACAAGGAGGTCAAAGTCAGTGCAGAAGACCTTCATATCTCCTCGTGACCCATAGCGTGGACGCGATTGAACATCACCGCCAGACTGGCATACATCGAGAGATTCTCTACCACCACATCGTCCGGCACAGCGATCCGAAAGGGGGTAAAATTCCATATCGCCCTCAGTCCACTCTCCACAAGTCGATCCGTAACCTCCTGAGCATACTCGACCGGGACGGTCAGCACACCGATCTGTACCCCCTCGTCGAGATGCTGATCCAGCTCAGCCATATCGTAGATAGGCACACCCAGAGAGTCATCGCCAATCACGGAAGGGCTGGTATCGAAGCCCGCCACGATGTCCAGACCATACTGATAGAGTCCCTTATCCCTGATGAGAGCGGCTCCCAGATTACCGCATCCAAAGACATAGGCCTTATGCTGAGCCACAAAGCCGAGAAACTTTCCCAGCACCTCTACCATCTCATCGGTCGAGTAGCCGACGCGAGTCTTACCGACGATATTGACATACGACAGATCCTTGGCAACGAGAGACGGATCGATCCCAATGCTGCGAGCGATGTAGGTACTGGAGACCACCTCCTTACCTCGCGCCTGTAGCAGCTTGATGTACGCCAGATACCACGGCAGACGACGGAGGACAGGCTCCGGCACTTGATTCTTTGGCTTCTTTCTACTCATTAATTGACTCGTACAGCGAAGTTTTTACTCGTCAGAGAAAACCACTCCTCGGGCTCGCTGTGCACCCGAAGAGCTACTCCTTAGCTTACTGCGCTCAAATTTACCATTTTCCCCCTAATTCCTCCATTCCGTACGTCTATGGACCTAAAGACAGGATCTAAAAAACTGCGTGGTTTTTGCGGGGTCGAAGTGCATTTTGGGGCAAAACAATACTATTTGAAGCAAATCGGAGGCACAGATCGCATGAAGAAATCGTGGAGAAAAAGCAAAAAAAGAGAGACTGTAAGTGCTTGATATCAGCGACTTACGGTCTCTCCTTCATTTGCGGTGCGAACGGGACTCGAACCCGTGACCTCCTGCGTGACAGGCAGGCATTCTAACCAGCTGAACTACCGCACCTAACTTCCAGAACTCTTACAGGTCTCTCTGACACTGTTTCTTTCGGTTTTGCTCTGCAAAGGTAAGAATTTTATTGGACACTGCAAGGGGATAGCCCTCTACTATCCCTCAAAATGTGAGGTGAGTCATGATCGGGAAGTGATCCGAGGGAAGCCTGCCATGGTCTTGGTCGGTGATAGTCCGATAGTTATCCACCCTAATATTGGGCGACACCCAGATGTAGTCGATCGGTTCATCAGAGAAGTTGCTCAGATCAAAGTCGTGAAAAGTGCCGGAGGGACCATAGGGCTTTGCCTGGCTGATCGTTCTCGAGTCGCGGAGCAGTGCTGCCTCCCGGAGGATCCGTATCGGCTCTTCATCGGGACCAGCATTGAAGTCACCGGTGAGGATCACCGTCTCTCCCCTCGCGAGCAAGGGACGGATACGGCTCAGCAGGAGGTACGAGGACTGCCGTCTCGCCTCCTGACCGACATGGTCGTAGTGGACATTGAAGAAATACAACGTCTTGCCGCTGATCCGATCACGGAAGTGTCCCCAGCTACATATGCGGAGGCACTCCGAGGCATCCCAGCCGTGAGACGGCACCTCGGGTGTCTCTGACAGCCAAAAGTCTCCCTGATCCAGCAGGTCAAAGCGGTCGGTCCGGTAAAAGATGGCAGAGTGCTCACCAGCCTCCTTACCATCATCACGCCCTACCCCGATGTAGTCATAGCTATCGAGGGTATCGATATCCTTCAGCTGCTCCAGGTAGCCCTCCTGGGTGCCGAGGAAGTCAAAGCCGTAGTAGGCTATCAGGTCGGTGACCATCTGGCAGCGGTTGGCCCAGCTATTCTCACCATCGTGGTCATTGAGGTACCTGAGGTTGAAGCTTCCCACAGTCAGGGGATGTGCTGCCTGCTGTGCGAGAGAGGTCCCCCCAACGAGGAGGGAGCCGATCAGGAGGAGCACCGAAAATAGTCGTTTCATATCAATATAGTCTAGTACGGAGACAAAGATAGCCATTATTACCGACGGAAGGGCTCAGACAAGAGGTCGGTCCGAGGAGCAAAAGGTCCTAGGCGACCATCTCTTCCGGATCAGTAATATCGCATTGCACTAATACCGATATTAGGCGTCACTAATATCGGTATTAGTGACGCCTAATATCGGTAAAAGAAATGATCCAATAGGCAGAGGCTCTTCCGCTATGATCTTCAGGCGATTCACTGATAGGCATTTTCACCTATGGTGACAGAAACAAATCTGTATCCATATCGACACGCATATGAGACAGGGGCGTGGTAGATTTGCGAAAAGTAACAATCGATCAATCATCTATCTCATGACACAACACACTCTGGGACCCTCGGGCACAGGTCTTATCTCGAGACTACTCCTCCCATTACTCACCGCCCTACTGATCACCCCACTAACAATGGAGGCCGAGGAGTCGGGACCATTCCGAGTAGCGTTCCTTACAGACATTCACCTCGACGTACAGGGGACGCCTCGCAAGTGCGCCGGCTACAAGCGTGCTCTGGATAGCGTAAAGGATCACGACGTGGACCTTATGATCCTTGGAGGTGACCTAGCCGACTTGGATCGACGTCTGCCGGAGGACTACGAGAGGGCCGGACTCGCTCTCGACAGGATACGCAGCATGGCCGAGGAGACCGGCATCCCGACCTATTACACCATCGGAAATCATGACCGCTACTACTACCGCGAGGATGGCAGCAAGGAGCCGACGGGGGTGGAGCTCTTCGAGAAGCACCTCTGTCGCTCGACCTACTCCATAGACCACAAAGGGGTCCACTTTGTGGTGATCAACTCGGTCGTCCCGACTAAGAAGGGCAACTATGCGATCTCTCTGGAGCAGATGGAGTGGATCAAGAAGGACCTAAAGAAAATGTCGGAGGGCTGCCCTCTGATCGTGGTTACCCACGTGCCGATCCAGTCGCTGTACTATGCTGCCACGGAGGGAAAGGTGTATGACAAGGACCTGATAAGTAACTTCAAGCCCCTCTGGGATCTCCTCGCGGAGTATCATACGGTGGCGGTGCTACAGGGACACAATCACGTCCATGAGGAGCTATTCAGTCACGGCACTTGGCTCCTGATGGGAGGTGCTGTAAGTGGCGCCTGGTGGCAGGGACCCTTAGATGGCACAGAGGAGGGCTACCTCCTGCTGACTCTCGACCCAGAGAAAGATCAGTACAGCTGGGAGTATATCGACGATGGATGGGACGAGTAGTGGAGTAAAGGATAGAGCAAAAAAAAGAGGTCTCCCTGCCGGATAGCAAGGAGACCTCTTTTTTACCCACCTAAGGGGATATGCGGATCAGTAGTGACGCTCAGGATACATATCGTCCCACCAGGCGGGGTCGTCCTTGAGCCACTTCTGGAACCATGCCATCATCGAGCGCATCCAGATCTGCCGGCGGTGGAGCTCCATCACATGGTGATCCTCACCATAGACGCGGATCATCTCCACCGGTCGTCCGAGGATCTTGAGCGCATTGTAGAGCTGGACGCTCTCCCCGAAGGGGACATTGGTGTCAGATGTGCCATGGGTGAGGAGCAGGGGGGTGTGGATCTTGTCGGCACGGAAGAGCGGACTGTGCTTGGCATAGAGATCGGGATTATTCCATGGATAACTGTCGGTACTGGCGACCGTGCTGTATCCGATGCCCCAGGTGCCCTGTCCCCAGTAGGAGGAGAGTGCACTGATGCCGGCGTGGCTGATGGCGCAGGCAAAGAGATCCGTCTTAGTGAGGAGATACTGGGTCATAAAGCCTCCGTAGCTGGCACCGAAGCAGCCGATCCGCTTGCCATTGACATAGGGATGACTATTGACGAAGCCCTTAGTGGCAGCGATGATCTCATCAGCGGTCCGGTCACCCCAGGCATTGACATGCCTGGCTGCGTACTCCTGACCCCAGCCAATGGTACCGCTGGGATTGAGCACCAGCACGACGTAGTCCTGTGCGGCATACATCGGCTGAGAGTAGTACCAGTCAAACATCCGCCCAACGGGTGAGGTACCGCCGTAGTAGTACACCAGGAGCGGGTACTTCTTCTGAGGATCAAAGGTTGGTGGCAAGTAGAAGCGTCCCGGCACCTGACCACCATCCGGCATGGTGAAGCTCCAGTCCTGCACGCTTCCCACTTTCACATCCTTCATCCGCTCAGAGGCTATATCTCTGAGGACCGAGGAGGTGCGGCGTGTGACATCTCCCAGGTAAGCATTTGCCACTCTATTGGCACTCTCACCGACGTAAGCAAAGGTCTTGCACCGGGCATCCACAGCGTAGGATCCGACATAGTCGACACTCACCGGCAGAGGGCTGATCTTTCCGCTTGTCAGGTCGAGCGAGTAGAGCCACTGGTAGTCCCGGTCCGCGGCACGGAAGACCGCCTGCATCCGGTCCTGAGCGAGGCGGACTGACTGCACGGAGGGGGCGAAGTCCTTCGTAAAGACCTTAGCCGTCTTACTCCTCCGGTCATAGAGGTAGATATCCGTCTCGTAGGTATTTGTCGTCATACCATCGGGGAGATTGCGTCCCAGACCGCCAAAGGCATCAGGATTGCCTTGGATAAGCAACTGACCCGGCATATGGGTATAGCCAACGTAGGAGAGATCAGAAGTGGGAGCAAAGAGGGTATCGACCGCCATCGTCTCCAGATCCATCTCGTAGTAGGCAGTGGCGTAGAAGGGAGACTCCGTGACATCCTCATCCGTCACTGAGAAAATGATCTGCCTGCTGTCCGGACTAATGTCCTCCAGCCCCACAGAGCGATAGCCATAGGTCAGAGGTCGATAGTCTCGTGTGGCGAAGTCAAAGAGGTAAAGGTCATACCGAGTTCGGGGCTCCATTAGGTCCCTATGATCATCTCGACCCAGCACCCGGTCCACATAGGTGGAGTGCTTGTCACCTGTTGTCTCTCTATAGAAGATCAAGCGATCCTCACTCGGAGCCATCGTGAAGGATCCCTCAGGGATGGCCTCACAGAGGAGCTCCTCAGCACCAGTCGCCGGGTCGTAGGTCATCAGACTCCTGCCGAGGTCGGTCTGTACCGTATAGTAGAGCCGATCCGAGCGGGGCATCCAGCTACCATTGGCTACGCCATCGGGAAGGGTCCCGATGCGATGGGTCCCCTCGTAGAGCGTGGAGGAGTAATGACGCTTGAGGTCAACAATGCAGACAGAGGAGAGAATGGTGAAGCGACCACTGGGGGACATACGTACACCTGTCAGAGTCTCCCCGGTGAGCCCGAAGTCCATACTCATATACTCTACAGGATCAGTACTGAGGGAGAGGGTATGACCTGATCTCTCGGGGACGACCGACATAACCAACCTGGCCGAGTCTCTTGCCTCTATGGCAATGGACAAAGTACGCCGTGCAGAGGGATAGATGGTCAGGTCATAGTGATCCTCCTGCGGGTCAGTCAGCACTCTATTCTTCTCCCCAAGGACCTTGCCATCGAAGTAGAGCTTGTAGGGCATCGTACAGGAGACCATCAGGGAGGCCTTCTCGTACGATGTGGAGAGTATGGCGGTAGAGAGGCGGTACAGCCTGCCCCCCTCGAGGCGGATAACCGTATCCACCGGTGCGATGAAGTCCGTCAGTAAGGGGCTGTCAGGCACTACCATAGGCAGATCGGTCGAGGACGTAAAGGAGTCGCGGGACTTGCCGTAGAGATTGACACTGTCGGTCTCCATCGGAGCAGTGAGCTTTGTCACAGGGAGTGCCTGGTAGCGAAAGATGGTTAAGGTATCGGTCGGATGTGCAGCCAGTGCCTGTCCGCCCACCAGTAGAGAAAGAACTATCGGAAAGAGTACTTTCTTCATAATAGATAGGAATATGTAGTGTATTGGGTAGTAAGTCGACTTAGTGGAGCCGGGCTCAGGGCATAGAGGGAGGAGCCGGACCCGGTCATGGATGCATAAGTGGCACCGGAGTCATAGAGCTGATCCTTTACCTCAGCCAGCTCGGGATGATGGGCGAAGATGGGAACCTCAAAGTCATTGATCACAAGGTCACGCCACTCCGCCACAGGTCGCTCCAGTATCTCCTCGAGAGGCTGAGCAGGCTCCGTAATCCCTATCTCACGATAAGCCTCAGCCGTGGAGACATGGATCCCCGGAAGGACTAAGGTCAGCACCCATCCGGATAAGTCGAGAGAGAAGGGATGAAGGAGTTCCCCCACCCCGCGACCGATCTGGGCACCGGAGGTGAGGAAGAAGGGACAGTCCGCCCCCAGCCTAAGTGCCATCTCTGCCAGCCGCTCATCCGAGAGGTCAGTGGAATAGAGCTGTCTCAGCATGAGGAGCATCAAGGAGGCATCGGAGGAGCCTCCCCCCAGACCAGCACCGGTGGGGATACGCTTACGAAGGATCACCTCCAGCGGGGGAATAGCGACCCCCTCCTCGCGCATAATCTCCACAGCCCGCACGACCAGATTATGCTGCGGGTCACCAAAGCCTCCATCATCGAGGGCATCACTCTCTGCCGGCACCACCTCTAAAGCATCGCAGAGCGGGATCTTGTAGAAGAGTGTCTCCAGCTCGTGGTAGCCGTCCGGTCTCACACCGGTGACGCGGAGACCAATATTGATCTTAGCCTGAGGAAAAGCGATCATCCCTTACTTGGTCTCAAAGGTCCTCAGCAAGGCGATCTCCTCAGCCCATCGATCCGGATTGGGGGTCTCGAGGATCAGCGGGATATGATCGGTACGGGGATCGCGGATGATCCACTCAAAGGGGGCTATACCTATCTCGCCATCCCCAAGCGACTCGTGGCGGTCGACACGAGAGCCCACCCCTTTCTTGGAGTCATTGAGGTGCATGCCGCAGAGGTACTCCAGCCCGATAAGCTCCTCGTAGGACTTCATCATCGCATGATATCCCTGCTCAGTCAGGATATCATACCCTGCTGCGGTCGCATGGCAGGTGTCGATACAGACACCGACACGACTCTTATCCTCTACCGCATCGATGATCTCAGCAATCTGCTCAAAGGTGAAGCCAAGATTGGATCCCTGACCGGCGGTATTCTCGATCACCGCCTTCACACCCTCAGTTCGCTCAAGTGAGATGTTGATGCCCTCAGCGATCTGAGCCAGACACGCTGACACGGAGGTCTCTCCGAGATTGGCACCGGGGTGGAAGTTGACCATCCCCAAGCCCAGCTGCTCACACCGCTGCATCTCATCCGTAAGGGCGTGCCGGCTCTTCTTCATCACCTCCTCCCGAGGCGAGCCAAGGTTGATCAGGTAACTGGCGTGGGGCAGGACATACTGCGGCTCAAAGCCACACTCCGCCATATTGACTTTAAAGGCTTCGATGTCCTCTTCCTTCAGCGCCTTGGGGAACCACTGACGCTGGTTTCGTGTAAAGAGGGCAAAAGCATTGGCACCGATCTCCTTCGCATTCAGCGGAGCATTTTGCACCCCACCCGCACTGGAGACGTGCGCACCGATATATTTCGTCATTGTGATAGGGATTAATAGATTACTACTTCAGACTCCTCAAGTGGCACTCCATGACCCTCCACCGTAGTGCCGGTAAGGCGCATCCCACGAAGCGAATAGGCTCGGTCGAGCTTGATCTTCTGCGGGATCGGATTATTGACGATGTTTGAAAATTCGCCCCTTGCCAGCGTCTGCCAGCTCTTGCCATCCTCCGATCCCTCCAGAAGGTAGGTGAAGGGGAGTGTGGTGGCATCGCGACCCTTAGCAGGTGTATAGATAAGTCCCTGTACACTCAGCTCTTTGCCAAAGAGGATCTCCAGTGGACTAACACTCGAGACGGTCCAGCCCTGCTTGGGGAGAGGCGTAATCCCGGGCATGCCATCGACCAGCTCTGAGCTTGACAGCGGCGGCAGTATGAGGGCATTGATGTGACGAATGAAGACCGAGCTTCCACGACCCTCATCGATGACGAGACGGATCTTGCTATACTTCGCCTGTACCTCCAGCGGGAGAAGTCTCTTGTAGCCGATGGTGGTTCCCTTGGCAATCTGCGACCAAGTACCGTCGTCCATCAGACCGTCTACGTGAAACTTCTCGACTCTCTGCCCACGGGAGATGTCCTCCTGCAGAAGGATCACCCCCACCTGCATATCCGGATCAAGCTCCGTCACAACACTTCCTCCCACCTTGATCTCGTGAGCAAGATCCTCTGTAGCGGCACGCTGCTCATTGAGCTGGCGGATCCACTGCCCAAGCTCACCCACTCGCTTCACATCACGCTCATCGAGCAGTCCATCACGAGTCGGAGGAATATTGAGCAAGAGGACTGAGTTGCGCCCCACCGACTGAAGGTAGATGTCCGACAGCTGCTTTAGAGACTTCGGCTCCTCCTCCGGATGCCAAAACCATCCCGGACGGATGGATACATCCACCTCGCTCGGATACCAGTAGAGGGACCCTGCCTTGGCGAGCATCTCCCGACTGCCGAGGTCCTCTGACATAGCATTTATATCAAGTGCCTTGTAGAGGCTGTCACTCTCGGGATAGGAGTCCGGCGCGAGGATGGTGGCACTCCACTCCGTCTCGCGACCGAGACCACTCTCATTGCCCACCCAGCGGATATCCTCACCCATGATGGCACTGACGGCATTGGGCTGCAGCTTATGGATCGTGTCGAAGACCCGCTCCCAGTCGTACTCCTGTACTTTACCATTGGGACCCTCACCGCAGGCACCATCAAACCATACTTCATCAATATCGCCATAGTCCGAGAGCAACTCCGTAAGCTGAGCGATGTAGAGGTCATTGTAGTCCTTGCCGGTTCCATAGGATGCTGCATTGCGATCCCAGGGGGAGAGGTAGACACCCAGCTTCATATCATACTTCTTGCACGATGCCGACAGATCCCTCAGCACATCGCCCTCGCCATTGCGCCACGGGGAGGACTTCACCGAGTGGTCCGTGGTCTCTGTCTGCCAGAGGCAGAACCCATCGTGGTGCTTACAGGTAAGGATCACGAGGCGAAAGCCGGCATCCTTGAGGGTCTTCACCCACTGATCGGTGTCCAGATGCTCCGGGACGAAAATGGCAGGATCCTCCGTCCCATCGCCCCACTCCTGATTGGTGAATGTATTGACCCCAAAGTGGATAAAAGCGGTCAGCTCCAGCTCCTGCCACGTCTGTTGCTTCTCGGACGGGATCAGCTGCGAGGCCATTTCCACCTTCGTGTCAAGCGTAGCTCCCTCAGGGAAGTCCACTCGCTGGGTATAGTAGGTACTCTGCTTTGCTTCCTTGCAGGAGGTCAAGAGACTGAGCAGTGGAAGAGTTAGTGCTAAGAGAGCAAGTAAATTAGTTGATCGTTTCATGATATTCGGATTTCGTTCTTTGAGACATATATCGGAGAAGGACGCCAATAGCGATCAGGCAGACTATGGATATCAGCACGGAGACGATCCCAAGGGGAAGAGGGCTCCACGGCTCTGGGTTGCCACAGAGCAAGAGGAGATAGACCAGTAGATTATTCAGGGCATGCATAGGGACAGAGACCCTTATTCCTCCATAGAGAGCAGCGTAGCCCAGCAGCACCCCCATGAAGGCGCGAGACAGGAGTCCGCCCCACTCCATGTGTATCAGCGAAAAGAGCAGCGCCACCACCCACACTGCGGTATGCCCGCTCCGGGTGACCGAGAGGACCCACTGCTGCAGCACGCCGCGAAAGAGATACTCCTCAGCCAGCGGAGCAACCACTACGAGGGCTATCAACGCCAGCGTGATCCCTCCCACGCTGTGGTCAGAGATCATCATCTCGGTGGTCCGCTCCACCTGTGCCGACAAAGGAGCAAGTGCCTCAGGCTCCGGGATCATCCGCATGAGGTCCTCCAGCAAGGACGAAAGGACGAGAGCCAAGAGAGCTACTGCAAGCCCCAATGCCACTTGAGGTAGCCTCACCGACGCAAGAGGGTGAAAGAATGGACTTAGGTGCCGAGCCTTATAGTACGTATTGAGCAGAAGGGGCGGGACCCAAAAGACCAGCAGTGACGAGCAGATCTGTGAGACAAGTAAGGACTTAGTCTCCGAGAGTGATGTCATGCGGAGAGCCGGAGTGATCAGAAAGGAGAACACTCCCGCCATAATCAGCATCACCGCAAAGAGGAAGACCAACTGGCTGAAGCGGGCTCTGCTCTGCAGGTCGTATGTGGGATGGATAGTCATGCGCAGATGGTTAAGACCCCGAGCGAGGGAACAGACTTAGCAAAGCTTGACGAGTGTCCGCTCCGGTGTGGTGAGGCACTCCAGCCCATCGGGCAGCACGAGGTAAGTGTCCTCAATCCCAAGCGCCCCGACACCGGGAAGGATGATCTTGGGCTCAAAGGCGATCACCATACCCTCCTCCAGCACACCCGGCCAGCGACCGGTGAGGATCGGGAGCTCATTGATCTCCAGCCCGACGCCATGCCCCACGTAGCGGGCTCTCAGCTCATCTCCCATAAAGTGATCTGCCACTCCGAATTGCTCCGCCAGGTGAAGGCAATGATTGTAGATCTCACCTATGGGGAAGCCGGGCTCTCCCACCTCCTCAAGCCACTCGTGCATACGTAGCGAGATCTCGTGGCAGCGGAAAGCCTCATCGGGAAGAGTACCCACATAGTAGGTCCGCGTGCAGTCCGACTGATACTGGGTGTAATCACCCGCCAAGTCCACCATCACCGACTCACCTGATCGGATGACGTGTCCAGCAGCTCCAAGTGGGAAGGAAGCCACTCCCCTACCGCCCATCGTAAAGTCGTAGGGGGAGGCGCAGGAGGCGTTGTCCCCGGCGATGACACTGCCTGAGAAGCTCTCCATCTGCGTCCCAAAGGTGCGGAAGAGACCGACCCAGCCACGCTTACGCATCTCATACTCGAGAGCAAACTGCCACTCCAGGTCAGTCATACCCGGCTCGTAGAGCTGCGGGGCAATCTCATAGATCTCAGAGTGACGAGCAGCGGTCTCCCTGATCAAGCGTATCTCACCCGGCGTCTTAGTCATACGCACCTGCCGCAGCAGAGCACCGGCATCGACGGAGCTGACGCCTGAGGGAGAGAGCTTGCTCAGCCGCTCGTAATCCAACTCTGTGAGGTAGCTCTTCTCGAGGGCTGTCCCCTTATCAATGCGATATCCAAGTAACTCGAGCTCAGCAGGGATATGCTCCGGCTTCCGCACCGGGATCACCCTTGCTGGATCATAGTCTGAGAGCCGGTTGCCGGTTCGGTCAGGGAAGAAGACGGGGTCACCCACTCCCGGCACGTAAACCCAGCCGGAGACTACGCTTCCGGTGAGGTACAGCTGGGATGGGATGCTCCGCAGGAGGAGGCTCTCGCAGCCCTCTGCGGCCATAGCTTGTCTGATCTTTGCGAGCCTACAGCTCAGCTCTTCGTGAGACAGTGACATAGATCTATTTCTTGTGTAGTATTCAAATTGCGGGTACACGGACCACTCCAAGTGATCCTACGACTGTACTAAGATACCAAAGTTTGCCTTAAAGGCTCTTGTCCGCTAATCAAAGGGCAAAGAATGGGGCTGAAAAATAGTTCGGGCAACAGTGTCTGAAATTTGCCAGCTAATATGCAATTTAAGAGGTCCTATAGCATATCGAAACGGGGTCTATACTTGGTGAAAACGGGCCCGTTTCGATTAGGAATTAGCCGTCAGGCTCTTGGGTGACACCGGAGTGCCATTCACCGGCACCGGAGTGCCACCCGTCCGGTCCTCGAGTGCCATTCGTCCGGGACTCGACCCAAGGCTCTGCCTTCAATTACTAATTACTGATTTAGTCCGTTATACTTTGACAGCCCTCCTTTTATCTCGAGTGTGCGAGTCCCACCACGGGTCCTCGATGGGGCGAATGATGCCGGCGAGGGCGAGGTGCTCCTCCCTCTTCTCCACCGAGTCGGTCTCGAGGCACTCGAGACTGGGGTAGAGGGATCACTATGAAGCAAAAAGAGCCGAAGCACTGCCCTGACGTCAGGAAGTACTCCGGCTCTTTGTTTCTTTAGGTTGCTTCTCTTATCGAGAGCGAGTAAAATCAGCTTTGGTCACTTACGTACCATCAGTCTTCGGTGGCCTCTTCGTCCTCGGGGTCCAGCCCCTTCACATCCTCATCGAGGAAGTGAGACAAGTCGTTGCCCTCGGCATCTGTCAGCTCATAGTCGATCATCCCAATGGACTGGTCGGGGAGCACGTCGATGCCCTTCCCATAGGAGGTCCTCCAAGTGGAGAGGAGAGACTTGGTACCCATTAGCCCCAAGAATCCCTTGCCCTGACGATCGCGAATATAGGCAGCGACATAGGGATGGACGTGAAGCGTCAGTGTCCTGATGCCCTCCTCCTGAGTCAGCTGCTTGATCATCTGCTCAAGCTTGTCTGTGAAGAAGAGCGTAGGCTGCACCTTGCCGGTGCCTAAGCAGGTGGGACAGGTTTCTTGCGTCTCCACGATCATAGCCTGGCGGACCCTCTGACGAGTAATCTGCATGAGGCCAAACTTCGTGAGTGGCAGGACTGTATGCTTGGCTCGGTCATTGGTCATACACTGGATCATATGGTCATAGAGCTTCTGCCTATTGGCAGCCTCAGCCATATCGATGAAGTCGATGACGATGATGCCTCCCAAGTCCCTCAGTCTCATCTGACGGGCGATCTCCTCGGCGGCAGATAGATTGACGTCTACTGCGGTATCCTCTTGCTGAGAGGATCCTCGTGCACGATTGCCACTATTGACATCGATGACATGCATCGCCTCAGTCTGCTCTATATACAGGTATGCTCCCTGACGGTAAGTAACGATCTTACCGAAGAGGTGCTTGACCTGACGAGTGATGTCGAAGTGATCAAAGATGGGGTTACGCCCATCGTAAAACCGCACTATCTCACCCTTTCCGGGATCGATGAGGTCAACGTAGTCCGTTACCTCCCGCACCATGCTCTGATCATTGACGTAGACTTCCTTCAGAGAGGAGTCGTATGTGTCCCTAAGGAGACTGATCACGCGATTGGTCTCCTCGTGGAGCATCTGCCAGGGCTTGCCGTCTAAGGAGGGCGAGGGATTATTCCTACCATTGCCCTGCCCTTTCTTCCGAGAGTTGGAGGGCGGTACAGCAGTATTGAGGCTTGCGACAGTGGAGTCCCACTTCTTGATCAGGCTACGGAGCTCATGGTCCAGCTCAGCCACCTTGACGCCCTCGGCAGAGGTCCTGACGATGACTGTCACATTCTTGGGCTTGATGCTGAGGACCAGTTGCTTGAGCCTATTTCGCTCGGCCTTGCTCCCAATCTTCTGGGAGACAGAGACCTTGTCGGCAAAGGGGATGAGGACCAGATAGCGACCGGCAAAGGAGAGCTCTGCCGAGAGCCGCGGGCCCTTGGTAGAGATGGCCTCCTTGGTGATCTGTACCATCACCTCATCACCGGCCTTGAGCTGATCGGCGATGTCCCCGGTCTTGGGGATCGGTTTCTCTAGTTTTACTCGCTCGGGAGAAAAGCTCTTACCATACTTACGCTGCGCGCTGAGGAAGCTCTGAGCTGTCAGGAAGCTGCTACCCAGATCACGATAGTGGAGGAAGGCTTGCCTCTGATGCCCAATGTCGACAAAAGCCGCATTGAGCCCGGGCATCACCTTCTTCACCGTGCCGAGATAGATATCTCCCACCGAGAAAGAGATGTTTTGCTTCTCTCTCCGGAGCTCCACCAGTCTACGATCCTCGAGGACCGCGATGAGGACCTCCTTAGGTCGCACATCGATGACAAGTTGACTTTTCACACGAGTAAATTTAATCATCCGGCTACGGCCGCAAAGCCGGTAGCCTATTAATAAAAAACAAGAGCGAGCCTACATGAGCATGCGACTAAAAAAACCGCTTCCCGTAGAGACTCACTCTCAAAACCATTCAAGGCGTAAAATGAGCACACTGTACTCTCAGCTGTCAGATCTCGATGCGAGATCGAAGTCAGAGATACATGGTAGAGCGATCACTTATTCTTCTTGTGACGGTTCTTTCTCAGTCTCTTCTTACGCTTGTGAGTAGACATTTTATGTCTCTTCTTCTTTCTCCCGTTTGGCATAATATTTACGTTTAAAATTGAAAGTACTTAGTCGGCAGCCGTAGACTACGACCGCTGAGCGATATCATTACTTATTCTTGTCGACCTTCTCAGCGAAAGTCTTAGAAGGCTTAAAGGTGGGGACCCTACGAGCAGGGAGCTGGATGGTCGTATTCTTACTGATGTTACGAGCGGTCTTGGCTGCTCTCTCCTTGACGACGAAACTGCCAAAGCCACGCAAGTAGACGTTCTCCTGATTGATCATAGTCTCCTTGATCACATCCATAGCCGACTCGATCGTAGTCATGACAAGCTTGCGCTCGATACCGGTCTTCTTGGAAACCTCATTGACAAGGTCTGCTTTTATCATAATATGCTGCTATAAATTTTGGATTACTACTACGCTAATCCCACCCCGCTTCTCCAAGCCTCTACGCAAAGAGTATGCAAAGATACACCTTTTTACCCTTTCCCCCTAACTATTTCGCCTCCCATCTATGTCGTAACTTGTTAGCTATCACTATAAATTCAGACTTCCGCCCCATAATATCTTAACCCTTTTTGGGCACCAGGCAGGAAGGGGCAACAAGCAGGAGGGGGTGCACCCGATCGACCGGATGCACCCCCTCAGATGGGTAATTAATTGATTGCCTGATTACTTCGGATCACAGAAGTAAGCCTCGTCGGGAAGCGCCTTAAGCGGCTCTCCCTTATCAAAGCGACTCATATAGGGTCTCTGGTCATAGAATCCACTGGGCCAGTTTCCGATAAAGTCCAGCACCTGAGTAAAGCGGATCTTATGCAGACCCTTACTCAGAGCAAGGGTCACATCAGAGTGCGTATTGCGCTTGCAGAGACCGCCATTGTCGATGATGAGGTCACCATCGAGCCAGAGGCGGTCGCTATTGCAGCGGATGCGGTAGATGCCATCCTCGGGGATCATCACATAGCCGGAGTAATCCTGAGCGTTCCAGTTGACGTTACTCATCAGGTGCTCCTCCATATCCTCCTTGTAGACCCTCTCTCCGCTCTCGCTGAGCTTCACACCATGGAGGTGGATGGCATCATCACCGGAGTAAGACTCAAGGTCGTCAGAGGACTTGAGCTGCTTGCGGACTGTCGTCAGGTCGAGACCTGCCTCGTATCCGTCAGCAGTGTCAGAGACGGCGGGCGCATAGTCCTGATGACGTATCGTGATGACGCGCACTGGGCTCATAGCGCCACTCTGGGTCAGGGTGCGGATCCTGAGCTCCGTATCGGAGGAGAAGGTCAGCGGCTCAGTGTACTCCTGAGCACTACCCTCCACGGGATCGGTACCGTCAGTAGTGTAGATGATCTTGTATACCGGATAGACAGTCCCAAAGGGGATCGTGACGCTCTCACCGGTAAAGGTCACACAGTCGATGCTCCGATTGTCGGGCTGCTCAGGCTGAGGGATAAAGTAATTGTAGTCGTGGAGTCCGAGACGGGCGGTAAAGTTCTCGAGACGACCGACAAAGTCGTCAAAGTTCTTCTGCTCGACTGGAGTCCAAGCTACCTCAGCAATCGCTGCCATACGGGGCTGCGCCATATACTGGGCGTGATGACCATCGGGGATATACTCCGACCAGTTATTGCCCTGCACCCCGAGGATGTGGGGTGCCATCTCAGCAGTGATGTGCTCGGAGATGGGCACGTAGGCGTACACTTGAGGCAGCGTCGAGCGGCAGCAGAGAGCAACCGGCTCCACATTGGGATCACCCTGGTAGTAATCGAGGTAAAAGCCGTGAGAGGAGGGGGTCATGATCACATCATGACCGGCCTTGGCAGCATTGATACCGCCCTCCTCGCCACGCCACGACATGATCGTAGCATTCTCCGGGATACCACCCTCGAGGATCTCATCCCAGCCGATCATCCGCTTGCCGTGCTCACTGAGGAAGGTCCCGATCTGGGAGATAAACCAGCTCTGCAGCTCATCCTCATCCTTAAGTCCCTGCTCGCGGATACGCTTCTGGCAATTGGGGCAGCGCTTCCACTCCGTCTTGGGAGCCTCATCGCCACCGATGTGGATGAAGTCGGTGTGGAAGAGGGGCATCACCTCCGTCAGTACGTCCTTGTAAAACTCAATCGAGGAGTCCTTGCCGGCACATATCACCTCATTGGAGATGCCCCAGATGTTACGCACCTCGTAGGGGAAGTCCTCCCCCTTGCATCCAAGCCAGGGGTAAGCTGAGAGTGCAGAGACGGCGTGACCGGGCAGCTCGATCTCGGGAATAATCTCCACGAATCGAGCATCAGCATAGGCGACGAGATCCTTGATCTCCTCCTGCGTGTAGAAGTAGGGACCATAGGTCGAGCCATCACCCTCAGTACGCACAGCACCCACCTCAGTGAGGCGGGGATACTTCTTAATCTCAATGCGCCATCCCTGATCCTCGGTGAGGTGGAAGTGCAGCTTATTGATCTTGAGCATAGAGAGGACATCGATGGTCTTCTTCACGTCATCTATCGTCTGGAAGTGACGACACGGATCCACGTGCTGACCACGGTAGCTGAATTGCGGATAGTCCACAATGCTGACATAGGGGATGGTCCAGCTCTTGGCATTGACCTTGGAGGAACTCTCGATCTCAGCCGGGAAGAGCTGGAGGAGAGACTGCATACCCCAGAAGGCACCGCGGGTGGTGGATGCTTGGATCAGGACACCACCGTCAGAGGTGACGTCGAGAGTGTATCCCTCCTCGTGAGGGATCACCTCGTCAGTCACGATGACGAAGCGGATCTCCTTGGCGGGGTTACTGCTCGTGGGCTCCACGGACAGATCGTATCCGGTGGAGCTTGCGATCTTGTCCCTGAGGAAGTCAGTGACAATGGCAAGACTCTCGTCTGCGATAATCTTAGTCGAAGAGGTCAGTGTCCAGCGACCCTGCTCATGGCCCATATTCACTTTTACCGGTTGAGGTATGATGTGTATCCCCTGATTGTAGGGAGCCTCGTCGAGAGACTTTTCCACACCATTACCACAACCGGAAAAGAGAAGCATGCCGGCAAAAGCCACGACTACATGCTTGATGAATCTCATTAAGTCGATATTAAATGTGCTTAAGTTACAGATAGATTAGTCGCGATCCTCCCAGACGTTCAGAGGACGATCCTCCATCAGCTCATTGACCTGAGAGCGGACCTTCTTGATCACCTCCTCGCTGGTAGGATTGCTGAGGATCTCATCGATCCAGTGTACGACGGTCTTGAAGTCTCCCTCCTTCAGTCCACGGGTCGTGGCTGCAGGGCTTCCGATGCGGATACCGCTCGTCTTGGCAGGGGTACGATCATCGAAGGGGACCATATTCTTATTGGCCGTGATGTCAGCCTTCACCAGCGCATCCTCGGCCTCCTTACCGGTCAGCTCGGGGAACTTCTTGCGGAGGTCCAGCAGCACCAGGTGGTTGTCAGTACCGCCAGAGACCACGTCATAGCCCAGCTCAAGGAAGGTATTTGCCATGGTTACCGCATTGGCATGCACCTGAGTCTGGTAGGTCTTGAAGGAAGGCTGCAGAGCCTCGTAGAAGGCAACCGCCTTGGCAGCAATCACGTGCTCCAGAGGTCCACCCTGTACACCGGGGAAGACGGCAGAGTTGATCAGCTCTGACATCATCTTGACGCGACCCTTCTTGGTAGCCTTGCCCCAGGGGTTCTCAAAGTCCTTACCCATCAAGATGATACCACCACGCGGACCTCTCAGGGTCTTGTGGGTCGTAGAGGTAACGATGTGGGCGTACTTCACCGGATTGGCGAGGAGGCCGGCAGCGATGAGACCTGCAGGGTGAGCCATATCGATCATGAGGATGGCACCGACGCTATCAGCGATCTCGCGCATACGCTTGTAGTCCCACTCGCGAGAGTAGGCAGAGGCACCACCGACGATCAGCTTCGGGTGGGTCTCCTTAGCCTTGCGCTCCATATCATCGTAGTCTACGCGACCATCCTCCTTGCGCACACCGTAAGCTACGGGGTGGTAGAGGATACCGGAGGCATTAACGAGCGAGCCGTGGGTCAGGTGACCACCATGGTCGAGGTTGAGACCCATAAAGGTGTCGCCGGCATTGAGGCAAGCCTGGAAGACAGACATATTGGCCTGAGCACCGGAGTGAGGCTGCACGTTGGCATACTCTGCATCGTAGAGCTTCTTGATGCGATCGATGGCCAGCTGCTCGCTCTGGTCGACGATCTGGCAGCCACCATAGTAACGCTTGCCGGGATAGCCCTCAGCGTACTTATTAGTCATGATGCTGCCCATAGCGCGGAGTACCTCCTCGCTGACGAAGTTCTCTGATGCGATCAGCTCCACTCCGCGCTTCTGGCGCAGACGCTCCTGGTCGATCAGGTCAAAAATCTGTTGATCTCTTTTCATGATGAAAAAGGTTGAAATTTTATTGGTTTACAGTAGTTTACTTCGAGATATGGAAACGTCCACTCCCCTATGCAAATCTAAAGATAATTAGCGAGCTTAACAATGTAATTCTCCTCCATCACGGGGCAACACATGAGGATCGCATGGAAATCACTCGAGTAAGGGAGTAATCCACCCGCGAGAGCGTCCGCTCCACAGGCATTTCGGACTAATATGCTATAGTCTCGGAGCTATCAGCGTACCAAAGCGCTCGCCACGGCCCGCTTAGCAGCTAGTCTGTGACACTCGCACCCGCGCCAAAAGTGTCGGGATAAATCAGCCTAGACTTCAGGGTCAAATCCTTTACCGATATTAGACTTCACCAATACCGATATTAGCAATCTCTAATATCGGTATTAGAATGACGGCTGAGGGAGGGTGCATTAGAGGGCCAACAGACCTGTGTATGACCGCATCCGTAGGGATACACACTCCTCACATATCAGGCGAGCAAGAGAGTGTGGTGCCCCGGTGTGTGCCTCCTCATCAAGATCCACCCCGATATGGAGCGCCTGACTGCTTTCTGCAAAGCCTTAATGCGCCTCCCTACCCTCACTAAGTCATAGGCTGAGGTGCAAAAAAAGGAGAGACTCTCGCAAGGGGAGCCTCTCCTTAGGATATAAACGATCCGGATAGCTACTATCAGTCGATCTGACCGAACTTAGCCTTAATGAATTCGCGATTGAGACGGGCGATATTGGAGATCGATATGCTCTTCGGGCACTCCATCTCACAAGCACGGGTGTTGGTGCAGTTACCGAAGCCCAGCTCGTCCATCTTGGCCACCATAGCGCGAGCGCGCTTCTTGGCCTCAACCCTACCCTGCGGGAGGAGAGCAAATTGGCTCACCTTGGCACTGACGAAGAGCATCGCGGAGCCATTCTTGCACGCTGCGACACACGCACCACAGCCGATGCAGGAGGCGGCATCGATAGCCAGCTCAGAGTTAACCCTCGATACAGGGATCGCATTGCCATCAGGGGCGGAGCCGGCGTTCATCGAGATGAAGCCTCCGGCCTGCTGGATCTTGTCAAAAGAGGAGCGGTCCACCATCAGGTCACGGATGACCGGGAAGCCTGCAGAGCGCCACGGCTCTACGGTAATGGTGTCACCACTCTTCCAGTTACGCATATAGAGCTGGCAGGTGGTTGCTCCGGGGAGGAGACCATGGGGGTGACCATCCACATACATAGAGCAGGCGCCACAGATACCCTCGCGGCAGTCATTATCATAGACAACCGGGTCCTTGCCCTCGCGGATGAGCTGATCATTGAGCATATCGATCATCTCGAGGAAGGAAGCGTTCTCATCGACATGCTTCACCTCGTAGGTCTCGAAGTGACCCTTCTCATGACGGTTCCGCTGACGCCAAACCTTAACTTTAATGTCAATAAACTTATCCATAATCTTAAGTGTGCGTCGTCTCTATTATGCCTTCTTGTAATTACGTGTCTGAGGCACTACATACTGGTAGTTAAGATCCTCCTTATACATCACTGGGGGTGTATTCTCGCCGGTGTAAGCCCAGCAAGATACATAGCTGAAGTCCTTATCGTTGCGGAGTGCCTCATTCTCATCCGTCTGGTACTCCTCTCTGAAGTGGGCGCCACAGGACTCCTTACGGTCAAGCGCATCGTGAGCGATCAGCTTACCCATCTCGATGAAGTCAGCGAGACGCCAAGCCTTCTCCAGCTCGGTATTGAGATCCTCGATCTCACCGGGGATGCGGACGCGGGTCCAGAAGGTCTTGGTCAGCTCATCAAGCTTGCGGAGACCCTCCTTGAGGCTCGCCTCATTTCGGCTCATGCCGCAGTGCTCCCAGAGGATGGCACCAAGCTTCTTATGGATGTCGTCGACGGTCAGGTCGCCCTTGATATCCATCAGCTTCTTCTCACGCTCATATACCTCCTTCTCTGCAGCCTCAAACTCAGGTGCATTGGTGTCTACATGACCCAGCTCGATCTGGTCAGCGAGGTAATTCTGCATCGTGTAGGGCAGCACGAAGAAGCCGTCTGCCAATCCCTGCATGAGAGCAGAGGCACCGAGGCGGTTGGCTCCGTGGTCGGAGTAGTTACACTCACCGATGGCGAAGAGACCGGGGATAGTAGTCTGCAGCTCGTAGTCTACCCAGAGACCACCCATGGTAAAGTGGACAGCAGGGAAGATCTCCATCGGGTAGGTGTACGCATCCACATCCGTGATCAGCTTGTACATATCGAAGAGGTTGCCATACTTGGCAGTGATCGCCTCCCTTCCCAGTCGCTGGATCGGCTCGGAGAAGTCAAGGTAAACAGCCTCTCCCGTGCCGACACCATAGCCGGCATCACAGCGCTCCTTAGCAGCACGAGAGGCCACATCACGAGGTACGAGATTACCAAATGCCGGGTAGCGACGCTCGAGATAGTAGTCACGATCCTCCTCAGGGATGTCGAGGGCGGTCTTCGTGCGATTTCGGATCGCCTCCGCATCCTCCTTTTTCTTAGGTACCCAGATGCGCCCGTCATTGCGGAGAGACTCTGACATAAGGGTCAGCTTGGACTGGTAGTCACCCTGCTTGGGGATACAGGTCGGGTGGATCTGTACCATACAGGGGTTGGCGAAGTATGCGCCCTTCTTGTAGCAGAGCCATGCTGCAGAGCCATTGCAGGCGAGAGCGTTGGTGGTCAGGAAGTAGGCATTGCCATAGCCGCCGGTTGCGACGACAACAGCGTGAGCACCAAAGCGCTCGAGCTTGCCGGTGACGAGATTACGGGCGATGATACCACGTGCACGACCATCAATAATGACGAGGTCGACCATCTCATAGCGAGCGTACATCTCTACGTGACCGAGCCCTACCTGGCGCATCAGTCCGGAGTAGGCTCCGAGGAGGAGCTGCTGACCGGTCTGCCCTCTGGAGTAGAAGGTCCTGGAGACGAGCGTACCGCCGAAGGAGCGATTGGCGAGCGTGCCACCATACTCACGGGCAAAGGGGACACCCATAGCCACACACTGATCGATAATATCAGCAGAGACCTCAGCGAGACGATGGACATTAGCCTCACGAGAGCGGTAGTCACCACCCTTGATGGTATCGTAGAAGAGACGGTAGACAGAGTCACCATCGTTCTGATAATTCTTCGCCGCATTGATACCTCCCTGAGCGGCTACAGAGTGAGCGCGACGGGGGCTATCGGTGATGCAGAAGGACTTGACATGAAAGCCCAGCTCAGCCAGCGAAGACGCGGCGGAAGCACCGGCGAGACCGGTTCCCACGACGATGATATCGAGCTTACGCTTATTGGCGGGGTTGACCAGCTTCTGATGACCCTTGTAATTGGTCCACTTCTCGGCAAGGGGACCCTCAGGGATCTTGGCGTCCAGCTTCTTCTCGAGATTTATATCTTGTGTAGACATAGTCATTCTTATCTATTTAGAGCGTGAAACAATCGGATCAGAAGCCATAGTACTGTGATGCAGGGATCTCCCCGGCTGCACCAAGGTGCCAGATATCACCGACCTGAGGCCAAACACCTACAGACTTGAGGTAGAAGGCGATGGCGACAAAGGCGAACATGATGAAGATAAGTGTCGCAAAGACGTAGCCGATCGTCTTCCAGATGTTGATCCACTTCTTATTATTGAGCCCCACTGTCTGAGCCGCACTCCAGATACCATGAGAGAGGTGAAACCAGATGGCGCAGAACCAGACCAGATAGATGATCACGATCCACTCCTTACTAAAGATGTACTCCATCTGAGTAGAGGCCAAGACAGAGGCATTGCCCATCCAGGTCTGGAGCTGCATCTTTGCCCAGAAATTGATCAGATGAAGCACCAGTCCACCAAGGATGATAAGTCCGAGGATCAGCATGTTCTTGGATGCCCAGTCGATCTTGGCCTTACCAGCCACCTCGTAGCGATCATTACCCCGAGCCTTGCGATTTTGGCTCCAAAGCATAATCGAGAAGATGATATGGATCAGGATCATGGCTGCCAGGATCGGCACCATAAACTGTACGACGGGATTAGTCCCCAGGAAGTGGGCTATCTCATTGTAGCCCTCAGCCGAGAAGACTGCCACCAGGTTCATTGCTCCGTGGAAAAGCAGAAAGAGGAAGAAAAAGACACCGGTGACACTCATCACCACCTTCCTTCCGATAGAAGAATTAGTCAACCACATGGGATTTGATAAAACTGTTGTTGGTATTCGAAGTAACTTTGTCGTGCGACAATCAGTCAGTGTTGCAAATTTAGCCCAATTCTACGATCTTCCCAAGAAGATTACCGACATATTTCCATAATTACAACTATCAACACTATAGCGGGATAGAAAGCGGGCATTAGGTATAAAAATCAAGACCTCGCAACCTGATGGTAAATTTTTTTCTTATCTTTAGCATCGAATCGGAAGGTCGCACGCCGATCTTCCTTACCATAGTATCAAACAATCTACACATATATCTATATGACCATGCGACTTAATCTCACATCACAGATCTCTCTCGAGCAGGTTGAGGAGCGGCTCTACAACCCTCAGAATGAGTATGAAGAGACTATGCTCACCAGCTACGAGCGGATCCTCACGCACATCTATCCCTCCGACGAGCAGGCAGGTGCTGAGCTCGCTCTCCGCATCGCAAAGGATATCAAGGCTCACCAAGACAAGGGGGAGACTTATGTCCTCGGCATCTCGGGAGGTACCAGCCCTCTGCCTGTCCTCCGCGAGATGATCAAGCTCCACGAGAGTGGAAAGCTCTCCTTCAAGGGCGTACACATTTTCCCTCTCTATGAGTTTTACCCTCTCCTCAATAACAACGAGGGCGTGCTTGCCCACCTGCGGGAGGAGTTCCTCGACAAGATCAGCATATCCGACTCGTGCGTTCACTCCTTTGACATCCGCATAGACAAGGATGATATCCCCTCGTCCTGGGCGGACTACGAGAGAGCGCTTAGTGACCTCGGAGGCTTTGACCTCTGCCTGATGGGTATCGGGCTTCGAGGCACCATCGCGACCAACGCTCCAGGTGACGTACTCAGCTCCTCGTACCACCTTGTGGTACTTGACGACACCTCACGCAATGAGGCGATCAGCTCCTTTAACCTCTCCGACAACGTCCCCGAGACTGCTGTCTCCATCGGGATGAATGAGATACGAGCGGCCGAGAGCATTGTCCTGCTGGCATGGGGCGAGGCGAAGAAGGAGATCCTGAGGCAGGTCGTCGAGGAGCCTCAGGATGACAATATCCCGGCCTCTATCTTTCAGACCCACCCGAGGGCATGCGTCTACACCGACCTGGAGGCGGCTGACGAGCTGGCCCGAATCCACACCCCATGGAGAGTGACCGATCCCCGATGGACGGATAAGCTGGTTCGTCGCGCCTTAGTCTGGCTCTGCAATCAGACCGGCAAGACGATCCTCAACCTGACCAACCAGGACTACATCACCCACCAGCTGAGCGACCTGCTACGTCAGTACGGCTCAGCCTACGACTGCAATATCAAGGTCTTCAACGACATCCAAAATACGATTACAGGATGGCCCGGAGGTAAGCCCGATGCGGATGACAGCAAGCGACCTGAGCGCGCTCTACCCTTCCCCAAGCGCGTGATCGTCTTCTCCCCACACCCCGATGACGACGTCATCTCTATGGGAGGGACGTTCCATAGGCTTGTCAAGCACGGTCACGATGTGCACGTCGCTTACGAGACCTCAGGAAATATCGCTGTCAATGATGAGGAGGTGATCCGGTACATCGACTTTGTGCACGCCCTCTACCAGAACGAAGGGCGAGAGGACGACGAGCTATGCAAGAAGCTACTCAAGACGCGTCACTACCTGACTGAGATCAAGAGAGAGGGAGACAATGAGACAGACGAGACTCGGTACCTCAAGGGGACGATCCGTCGTCAGGAGGCCCGCACGGCAGATCGTCATGTGGGACTTAAGGATGACCACGTCCACTTCCTCGACCTCCCCTTCTACGAGACCGGTGCGATCAAGAAGAAGCCACTCTCTGAGGAGGATGTGCTGATCGTCACGGACTTCATCCAGAGCATCAAGCCCCATATGATCTTCGTCGCTGGAGACCTCCGTGACCCTCATGGGACACACCGCGTCGCCACAAATGCGGTACTCGCAGCTCTCGATGAGCTGAGGGACGAAGCGTGGCTTAAGGACTGTCGCATCTGGATGTACAGAGGAGCATGGGCGGAGTGGAATATCGACGACATTGAGATGGCTGTGCCGATGAGTCCAGAGGAGCTCCGATTCAAGAGAGACTCTATCCTTAAGCACCAGACACAGATGGACGCTGCCCCCTTCCTCGGAGATGACGAGCGCCTCTTCTGGCAACGATCGGAGGACCGCAATAGAGGGACGGCCAAGATCTATCACGACCTTGGATTTGCTCGCTACGAGGCTATTGAGGCCTTCGTGCAGTACCACCCTGTAGACTGATCGTCCACCGAGGTGACATCATCCAGGCAGGTCCATGACTGACAAGTCGGTCGTGGACCTGTCTCCTATGAGGGAGATAGTCACGAGGGTATGTGTGTGTGTCAGGTAATTTGTGCACCTTTGTATTGTCGAGCGGATTATACCCCTCGCTGTTAGTTACACGTATAGTTTTATCCATACCAACCTTTAAACAATAACTGAGCAAGACGGCAACGTCTGACAAGTGTTTGTCTTATGAAGAATGTCCTTATCATTGGCTCGACCGGACAGATCGGGTCAGAGTTTACGATGAAGCTGAGGAGCATCATCCCCAATGGTCAAATCATCGCTGGGTATATCCCCGCAGCTCCCGTCAAGGGAGAGCTCAAGGAGAGTGGTCCCTCGGAGATCGTAGACATCACCAACGCACAGCAGATCGCTGATGTGGTGGAGAAGTATGATGTCGATACCATCTACAACCTCGCTGCCCTCCTATCGGCGGTGGCAGAGGCGAAGCCCCAGCTCGCATGGCACATCGGCATCGGTGGACTCTGCAACGTCCTCGAGGTAGCGAGGGAGAAGAAGTGCGCTGTCTTCACCCCCAGCTCCATCGGATCATTTGGGCCCTCCACGCCTAAGGATAAGACCCCTCAGGATACCATCCAGCGTCCCACGACCATGTATGGTGTGACGAAGGTATCCGGTGAGCTCCTGAGCGACTACTACTTCAAGAGGTTTGGTGTCGATACCAGATCGGTGCGCTTCCCCGGTCTGATCTCCAACGTCACCCTCCCCGGTGGCGGCACGACCGACTACGCCGTGGATATCTACTACAAGGCGGTACAGGACGGGAGCTTTGTCTGCCCGATCAAGGCCGGCACCTATATGGATATGATGTATATGCCGGACGCTCTCCGCGCCATGTACGAGATCTTTGAGGCTGATCCTGCCAAGCTGAAGCACCGCAACTCCTTCAATATCGCCAGCATGAGCTTCGACCCGGAGATGATCTACGCGGCCATCAAGAAGCAGATGCCAAGCTTTACCATGACCTACGATGTCGACGAGCTGCGTCAGGGCATCGCTGAGTCTTGGCCCAACTCTCTTGATGACAGCTGCGCCAGAGAGGAGTGGGGATGGAAGCCCGAGTATGACCTCGACACCATGACCACCGATATGCTCACTGTACTCAAGGAGAGATACAGCAAGTAATGTAATATAGTGGAGCATGGAGACCTCACGACAGTTTTCACTCCACTGATAGTGGAGCCATTCCTCTGAGTGATCGGAGGTGATGACGCTCTTGTTTTTTCTAATCCACAAATTATTCTTACCATGAAATTCAAGCTCATTGACCTGCCCTACGCCAAGGATGCTCTGGAGCCTGTGATGAGTGAGGAGACAGTCTCTCTTCACCACGGCAAGCATCTCAATGGCTACGTCAACACTCTAAATAAGCTGATCGAGGGCACCGCCTTCGAGGACAAGTGCCTCAAGTCAATCGTGAAGGAGGCTGAGGGCAAGATGTACAATCAGGCCGGTCAGATCCTCAATCACAACCTCTTCTTCCTGCAGCTCCGTCCGAAGGACGAGGCCAAGAAGGCTCCTACCGGCAAGCTGCTGGAGGCGATCGAGAAGGAGTGGGGCTCCTTTGAGGACTTCAAGCAGAAGTTCCAGGAGGAGGCTGCCGGTCTCTTCGGCTCCGGATGGGCTTTCCTCGTAGCCGACAAGGATGGGAAGCTCAGCATCGACAAGGGCTCAAACGCCTATAACCCCATCACTGAGGGTCTCTGCCCGCTGATGACTGCCGATGTCTGGGAGCATGCCTACTATGTAGACTACCGCAACGTACGCGCTGACTACCTCAAGGCCCTCTGGGAGATCATCGACTGGAAGACCATCGAGGAGTGGTACGCAGAGCCAGAGCAGGCGGTGAAGTGTGCCTGCAAGGCCAGCAAGGCTGAGTAAGCACTGACACCATAATATAAAGCAAAAGGGGCTGCACCGCTATGGCGATGCAGCCCCTTTTGCTTTTCGGACTTAGTAGTCAGTCGTCCAGCTTATCCGAGATAGCGCTCATAGAGTCGGAGACAAAGCGATCCAGCGCCTCTCCGCGCAGCAGACCGCTCGCCAGGAGTCCGAGGTCGACGAGACGCTCGATCACCGGCTGACCGGCAGCAAAGTCAGCATAGATGGTGCTGAGCTTCGCATCCAGCTCATCGATGTGGGCATTGGTCTCCTTGAGATCCTCCTCGAGAGACTTCTTCTTTGCCTCGTCGGGCTTATTCTTATCGTCATAGAGCTGACTGTCTATCTCAGCCCGCCGAGCAACAAAGCCATTTCGGTCACCCATCAGCTGAGTGTACGTATCGATCTGATCTGATGCTCTGAACCTCTTAAGCACCGCACCGATCAGCGGGTGGTCAATATTGAGGGTCATCATATAGCTGTCCGGCATAGACCCATACATATCCATCCCCTGCTGCATATGGGCCATATCCTTCATACGCCGCATATACTCATTTTGGATCACCACGATTGGCTTAGCCTCTGCACCCTGATTAGCCGTGGCGACGTGGATCATCTGCTTCTCATCGCCCTCAGGTACCCGGCTCTGGAAGAGCTGTCTCAGGATAGACTGATCCTCCTCAGTCATATCGACCTGACCGACCGGCTTCTCATCTTTACGTACGAGATTCTCCAGTGTGTCACTGTCAACACTGACAAAGTGGCTATCCTCCGACTTCTGCTCCAGCATCCCGATCAAGTGCATATCCAAGGGACCATTGAGCAAGAGTACGCTGTAGCCTTTATCCTTCGCCGCACGGATATAGCTGTACTGACGATCAGGATCCTGAGCGTAGAGGTGGATAACCTTCTTGTCCTTATCGGTCTGGTTACCCTCGATGAGGGTCTTGTACTCCTCGAGAGTGTAGTACTTCTCATCGGTGTCCTTGAGGAGCAGGATCCCCTTAGCCTTCTCGGCAAACTTCTCATCCGTCAGCATGCCATACTTCACGAAGAGATCGAGCGCAGGCCACTTCTCCTCGTAGGCAGCACGATCGGACTTGAAGAGCTCTGTCAGCTTATCTGCCACCTTACGCGTGATGTAGGTCGAGATCTTCTTTACCCTGGCATCGGACTGTAGATAGCTGCGGCTCACATTGAGCGGGATATCCGGTGAGTCGATCACGCCGTGGAGGAGATTGAGGAAGTCAGGGACGATGCCCTCTACGTTGTCGGTCACGTAGACCTGATTGCAGTAGAGCGAGATATTGCTCTTCTGCATATCGAGGTTGGACTTGATCTGCGGGAAGTAGAGGATCCCGGTCAGGTTAAATGGATAGTCGATATTGAGATGGATCCAGAAGAGCGGAGCATCATTGCCCGGGAAGAGCGTCCGGTAAAACTCCTTGTAATCCTCATCCGTGAGGGAAGAGGGCTGCTTGATCCACGTCGGGTCCGTCTCGTTGATCACCCGTGGCTTATCCGTATCGACCTGATTGCCATCCTTCCACTCCTTCTCCTTACCGAAGACAATAGGCACGGGGAGGTAGCTGCAGTACTTCTTTAGGAGCGCCAGTATGCGATTCTCATCGAGGAACTCCTTATCCTCCTCAGAGATATGGAGGATGATATCCGTCCCCCGAGGTCTCTTCTCAGCCTCCTCCATCTGATACTCCGGATTGCCCTCGCAGGACCAGCGGATGCTGGGGGCCGTCTCATCATAGCTCTGAGTGTAGATCTCGACCTTGTCGGACACCATAAAGGCGGAGTAAAAGCCGAGGCCGAAGTGCCCTATGATGCTGTGCTGATCCTCATACTTCTTGACAAACTCCTCAGCACCACTGATGGCGATCTCATTGATGTACTTGTGGATCTCATCGGCCGTCATACCGATGCCGTTATCCGAAATGATCAGCTTGTCGCCATCGATCTTCACCTCGACCTGGAGATCCCCGACCTCACCGGAGTACTCACCCTTAGAGACCAAGGTCTTCAGCTTCTGCACGGCATCCACACCATTGCTGACGATCTCCCTGAGGAAGATCTCATTGTCACTGTAGAGGAATTTCTTAATGATCGGGAACATATTGTCGCTTGTCACGCCAATCTTCCCAGTCGTCTGATTTTTGTCCATTATCTATCTGTTTTATGACTTAATTCTTCGTTTATATCTCAGTAGGCAAAGTCAGTGCCAAAGATTCAAGAGGTGCGAAGAAGGTATGATTGTCACACACAATAATGGTACATTTGTACATAACACTTGCGATCACTGACTAAAAGATGAATACCAACCTACCCCCTCTCGCGGAACGGATGAGACCCGGCACACTTGAGGGCTACTTCGGTCAGAGCGACTTAGTCCGCCCCGGAGGACCTATTCACGATATGCTTGAGACGGGCCTCCTTCGCTCCTTCATCCTGTGGGGTCCCCCGGGAGTGGGTAAGACGACCTTGGCGAGGATCGTAGCCAAGCACTTTGACCTCCCCTTCTTCACCCTCAGCGCAGTAAGCTCGGGGGTCAAGGAGGTTCGCGATGTGATCAAGCAGGCCGAGGACTACAGAAATGGTCTCTTTGCCCAGGGTGCACCAATACTCTTCATCGACGAGATTCACCGATTCAGCAAGTCCCAGCAGGACTCTCTGCTGCACGCCGTGGAGCAAGGGAGCGTGGTGCTGATCGGTGCCACAACCGAGAACCCATCCTTTGAGGTGATCCGCCCACTCCTATCTCGCTGCCGGGTACTCGTGCTGAAACCTCTCACACAGGGTGACTTGGATGAGCTCCTTCACTACACCCTCACCCGGGATGAGGTACTGAGGGAGTACGAGGTGCAGATCGACTCCACGGATGCTCTCTTCGCTGCTTCGGGAGGGGATGCCCGCAAGTTCCTCAATATCCTGGAGCTCATCGCGACGACACCGGAGGCTCTGGAGCGAAAGAGCTTCACCATCTCCGATGAGATCGTGGCTCAACAGATCCAGAGAAATCCCGGTGTCTACGACAAGGGTGGCGAGATGCACTACGACATCATATCAGCCTTCATCAAGAGCATCCGTGGAAGTGACCCCGACGCTGCCATATACTGGCTCGCCAGGATGATCGATGGGGGAGAGGACCCAAAGTTTATCGCTCGCCGACTGGTCATCTCGGCGTCCGAGGACATCGGCCTCGCCAACCCCAATGCTATGCTGATCGCCGAAGTGGCCTTTACCGCTGTGGAGCGCATAGGCTGGCCTGAGGGGCGTATCCCACTAGCGGAGGCGACCATCTATCTCGCCTCCTCCCCCAAGAGCAATAGCGCCTACACTGCTATCAACCAAGCTCTTGCATTCGTCCGTAAGAGTCCACCCCACCCTGTACCGATGCACCTGAGAAATGCACCCACGGAGCTTATGGACGAGCTGGGGTATGGAAAGGGGTACATCTACCCCCACGACTACAAGGACCACTATGCTCCGCAGCAATACCTCCCCGACGAAGTGGTGGGCACCTCCTTCTGGAGACCGGCGGACAATGCCCAAGAGGCTCAGCTACTCCAGCGGCTGAGGCAAATGAAAGGAGAGCCGGAGTGAGCGGAGTCTAATACCGATATTAGACATTCCTTTTATCGGTATTAGACGTTTCTTTTACCGATATTAGGCGCGCCTAATATCGGTGAAAGAAATATGCCACAGGAGGCAGAGTTACTTTTCGACCATATTAAATGGTCCTCAATCCTTTATCGAGAGCAGAGGGAATGACCGAAGAGAGGGTCCTCTTTGAGGGACGGGAAAAAGTCTGTACCTTTGCAGTGTCAAGCCGACAATATCCGGGCAAGTCCTACACGGTCAGCTCCCCACGAATCCCCCCAGGGCTTGATCGCAGCAAGGGTAGTGGGTTGTAGCGACGCGATGTAGACAGCTTGCCCACCCGCCTTCTTAGCTCAGTTGGTAGAGCTTCTGATTTGTAATCAGATGGTCGTAGGTTCGAGTCCTATAGAAGGCTCTCATCAAGAAGCGACTGTAAGTGACGAGCCATCGTACTTACAGTCGCTTCCTTACTTACGTCAGATTGGGTAAGTTTGCTCTTGAGAGTGACCCTCGCACTCCCTTCGACAGTTTTTGCACATTCACCATTCCTCACCTGATCCTTCGATGCACCGCTCATCCACCCCTAAGCACCCTACTCTACTGCTTATAGGCGTAGCTCTCTGCATTATCCTCCTGCCGAGAGCCTATGCCCAGAGCAGCTCCTCAGAGATCAAGGGGCGTGTCTACGACACGGATGAGGAGGAGTGGATGACCGCAGCGAGTGTGCGGCTCCTGAGTGCCACCGACTCCACTCTGGAGGAAGGGGTGATGACCGACAAGCAGGGACGCTTCAGACTCCATGTCTCCACGCCCGGGAGCTATCTCGTAGACATCTCTTTCATTGGCTACACGCCCTACCGCAAGGCGGTATCCATCGGAGCGAACTCTAAGATCGACCTCGGACGGATCAAGCTCTCCCCGTCTGCGACGGCACTGAGCGAGCTGAAGGTCGTGGGACAGGCGAGTCCGGTGACGATCAAGAAGGACACGGTGCAATTTAGCGCCGATGCCTTCAAGGTTCGCCCCGGTGCCTCGGTGGAGGAGCTGCTACGCCGTATCCCCGGGATCGAGGTAGACGCAGATGGAAACATCACTTACAATGGGGAGGCCATCGAGCGGGTGGAGCTGGACGGCAGAGACTTCTTCTCCTCCGACCCGACTATGGCGACTAGGAATCTCCCCGCTGACCTGATCAAGAACGTACAGGTGGTCGACAAGAAGTCCGAGCAATCCAGGCTCACCGGTATGGACGATGGAGAGAAGACGAAAATACTCAACCTCAACGTGAAGGAAGGGCTGAAGAAAGGCCTCCTCGGCAGCCTAAAGGCCGGCTACGGGACAAAGGACCGATACAGAGTAGACCTAATGGGATCGGCATTTAGAGGAGACGAGCGGATCACCCTCCTCGCTAATCTCAATAACACTAACGGGGTAAGGCGCGGGAGAGGAGACCGAACCCAACGCTCAGTGGGAGCCAACTACGACAATAAAGTAAGTGATAAGCTCAACGTCACCGCCGAGCTCTCATATCAAGAGAACGACAACACCCTGTCCAGTCGGATGACTCGGGAAAACCTCCTCGGAGAAGCCACTCATACCACCACCGACCGCACCACCTCCTCCCAGGATGAACTCTCACGTCGTGGCTCTATGGGTGGTCGTCTCGAGTGGACACCCTCTGAGAGGACTGCACTTTTCTTTATGCCCGATATCAGTATTGGTCGGAGCCGATCCCACTCTCTGTCTCAGTACAGTACAGAGGCAATGACAGGAGAGACGATCAACTCCGGCTCCTCGGAGAGGGAGGAGAAGAGTCGCGACGACGGAGCGAGTGGCTACCTCCACTTCCGCCACACCTTTAACGACGATGGGCGAAATATCTACGTCAGAGTCTTTGGGCGACACGAGTCGGGCAACAGCGACGGGACACTCAAGAGCGTCACCACCTTCACCAAGGGCAACAGAAGCGAGACCCTAGATCAGCGGACCAGCTCCCGTAACGAGAGTAATCGGGGCGGTATCTCCGTCTCCTATATGGAGCCTCTCAGTAAGTACTGGGCACTCCAGGGCAGCTACAGCCTCGACGGCGAGTACAGGACGAGCGATCGCCTTGCCTATCAGGCCGACGCAGAGGGGGAGTACACCATACTGGACAAGCGCTACTCCAGAGGCTCCAGCAATAGGTACCTCAACCACCGGATCGGTGCGATGGCGAGGTACCAGCCGAGACCTAAGAGTAGCATCTCCCTCGGAGTCGATGCGCTGCCCACCCACACGCACACGATCACCACGAGTGGTGAGGAGGTCACCTACGACCACGAGCGAAGCATCGTCAACTATGCGCCCTCGCTCATCGTAGACCTGAGGAACGACCGAGGACTACAGTATATGCTGCACTATAGAGGGCGCACCAGTCAGCCCTCTATGGAGCAACTGAGCCCCGTCACCATACAGACCTCGCCACTCTCCCAGACGACCGGTAACCCTGACCTGCTTCCCTCGTTTAGGCATATGATATTTATGCGTGGATCTATGGAGAATCGTGAGAAGCGCCAGAGCCTGCAGATATTTGGCTACATGGGGACGGTGAATAATGCGATCATCAGTCGTCGCGAAATAGACCGAGAGACGGGCATCAGCCGCACCACGTACGAGAACGTGAATGGCGTCTACTCCTACAGTGCCGGCGGGTCGCTAAGCTTACCCTTATCCAAGAGCCTGACCTCCTTCACCAACGGCCGGATCGGTGGCAATAGAGGCAAGGGGTATGTCAATGGAGATCTGAACACCTCCCTCAGCAGCACCATCAATCTCTCGGAGAGAGTCACTTGGTCGGGCGAGTATCTGCAGTCATCGCTGGGCTTCTCTGGGGGCTACAACCACCTAACCAATACGGTATCCCGCCAGAGTGATCGAGAGACACTCGACTACAGGCTCTTCTGCGAAGCCACCTGGACGCCACCCTTCGGTCTCAGTCTCTCTCATCGTCTCTCCTACAGAGATGCCAAGGGGTACCATGACGATGTGAAGCGAAACCTCTGGATATGGGACCTCAGCCTGGGATACTCCTTCCTCAAGGACCGGAGGGGGACACTGGAGCTGGAGGCACTGGATCTGCTGGGACAGAGGAGTACCTTCCGTCGCACCTCGACCGCTCAGTCCATCACCGATATACTGTACGAGGGAGTCACATCGTACGTTATGCTGACCTTTACTTATAAGTTCAATACCCTACCGACAGCAGACCCCTCTGCCGATCGCTCCTCACGGTCAAGATACCAGTCCCGGTACTACCATAGGATGTGACGAAGAGAGGGCCCTACTTTTATAGTGCCCTACAAAAGCGTTATCTTTGCAGATAAAGTGTACCAGGCAGATAGCCATGATACACTTGTACTCTAATCAGTTAAGAACTCATCATCAGAAAAGACATGGAGAGACAATATAGTGAGCAGGAGCTCCTGCGTCGTGATAGCCTACAGAAGTTGCGTGACCTGGGGATCAACCCCTACCCCGCTGAGGAGTATGTGGTGGATGCCACCTCGCAGGACATCAAGGACCATTTCTCGGATGATGAGGAGCATCCTCGACAGGTGAGGATAGCCGGGCGGCTGATGTCTCGACGGATCATGGGCAAGGCCTCCTTTGCAGAGCTCCAGGACAGCGAGGGCAGGATACAGCTCTACATTACTCGCGATGACATAGCCCCCGAGGAGGATAAGACACTCTATAATGTGGTCTTCAAGAAACTCCTCGACATTGGCGACATCATCGGGGTGGAGGGCTTTGTCTTCCGCACCAAGATGGGCGAGATCAGTGTCCATGTGCAGAGGCTTACCCTGCTCTCCAAGTCTCTCCGACCACTCCCGGTCGTGAAGGTAAAGGATGGGGAGACCTATGATGCCTTTACCGATCCGGAGCAACGCTACCGTATGCGGTATGTGGACCTGATCGTAAATCCGCAGAATAGAGACATCTTCATCAAACGGACGAAGATGTATAGTGCCTTCAGGGACTTCTTCAATTCTCGCGGCTTCCTCGAGGTGGAGACGCCCATTCTGCAGACGATCCCCGGCGGAGCGTCGGCTCGTCCTTTCGTCACCCACCACAATGCTCTGGATATCCCTCTCTACCTGAGGATAGCGGACGAGCTCTTCCTCAAGAGACTGATCGTCGGAGGGTACGATGCTGTGTACGAGTTTGGGAAAAACTTCCGCAACGAGGGGATGGATCGTACGCACAATCCCGAGTTTACCGGGATGGAGGTATATGTCGCCTACAAGGACTACAACTGGATGATGGAGATGACCGAGCAGCTGCTCGAGTACACCGCACTTCAGGTCAATGGCAAGACGACCGTGGAGCTGGATGGCAAGACCATCGACCTCAAGGCTCCCTACCGGCGACTCACCATGACCGATGCCATCAAGGAGTATGGGGACTACGACATCACCGACAAGACCGAGGAGGAGCTGAGGGCCAAGTGCAAGGAGCTAGGGATCGAGGTGGACGACTCCTTCGGTAAGGGCAAGCTAATCGATGAGCTCTTTGGCGAGATCTGCGAGGAGCACCTGATCCAGCCCACCTTCATCACCGACTACCCTGTGGAGATGTCACCGCTGACGAAGATGCACCGCACCAAGCCCGGACTGACGGAGCGCTTTGAGCTGATGATCAATGGCAGCGAGCTTGCCAATGCCTACACCGAGCTCAATGACCCGATCGACCAGCTGGAGCGCTTTGAGGATCAGCTGAGACTGTCAGAGAAGGGAGACGATGAGGCCATGTTTATCGACCAAGACTTTGTCCGAGCCTTGGAGTATGGTATGCCCCCAACGAGTGGTCTCGGGATAGGGATGGATCGCTTGGCGATGCTCCTGACTGAGCAGGATACGATCCAGGAGGTACTGCTCTTCCCCACGATGAAGCCTATATCTCAGCCCAAGGGCGAAGTGGAGGAGGAGGAAGCGGACTCTGATAGCGAGTGAGTATGAAGGAGACAGCCTCTAAGAGTGCGACAGACCCTAAGTCTTCCGCCACACCGGCGACCAAGATCGGACTCATCGGTAGCGGGAGCTGGGCTACGGCGTTAGCCAAGATCCTGCACGAGACAGGTCAGGAGTTCAATTGGTACTTCAGGTTCCGCAGCCAGATCCGGGCTTTCAAGAAGCAAGGGCATAACCCCAATTACCTCACCTCAGTCAGCTTTGACACCTCCAAGGTCCACTTCTACAGCGACCTCACAGAGCTGGTAGAGGAGAGCGACACCCTGCTCCTCTGCACCCCTTCTCCATACCTCAAGGGCATACTGCAGAAGGTTGATCCGGAGAAGTATAAGGGGAAGGTCTTCCTCAATGCTGTCAAGGGAATTATCCCCGACAGCTATCAGCTGGTATCAGACTTCCTGTCCAGCGAATTTGGCATACCGATGTCTCAGATCGCTGTCATCTCCGGTCCCACGCACGCTGAGGAGGTGGCGATAGATCGGACCAGTTACCTCACGATTGGCTGCGAGGACGAGGAGACGGCACTACGGCTTGCCCCGCTATTTCATGCGCCCTATGTCCATACTGTGATCAGTACCGACGTGAGGGGCATTGAGTATAGCAGCGTGCTGAAGAATATCTACGCCATCGCCTCTGGTATCACTCAGGGGATGAAGCTGGGAGACAACTTTATGGCAGTGCTGATCTGCAACGCCACCGGAGAGATCAAGCGCTTTATCCGCACCGCCACCGAGAGTCGACCGCAGGTCTACGACTCTGCCTACTTAGGGGATCTCTTGGTGACCGCCTACTCCCGCTACAGCCGTAATAGGACCTTCGGAAACTTCTTAGGCAAGGGCTACGGAGTCTATGAGGCGCAGCTCGAGATGGAGATGATCGCAGAGGGTTTTTATGGAGCAAAGTGCATCCATGAGGTGAATAAGAGATATGGCGTAGAGATACCGATTGCGGACGCGGTCTACGACATACTCTATGAGCACGTCAAGCCGGAGCAGGCATTTGAGGACCTTAAGCCACTCCTGAAGTGAGTCAAGCGCCGAGACAGGAGAAATATGTCGCATCATACCTCTGAGTCGAGGACCCCTTTTCCCCACATCTCCAAGCTGATCCCGGAGCTGTGGGATTGTCTCACGGACCGAGAGAGGGAGGTATTCATCCTACGGAGCAAGGTGTACACCTGTGAGGAGGGGGAGCGTATCTACCCGCACACGCCTAAGGAGCGGGGAGAGGAGCGGAGAGTCATCACCTTAGTAGAGGGTCAGGCACTGACCTACTATCTATACAATGGCGAAGTGCCCATACACTTTACCGGTAAGGAGATGCTGGGGCTTGCGCGACTGCTCACCGGTATGGAGGACTGGTACACCTGCAAGGCGCTCACGAAGTGCCTCGTCCTCGCTCTCCCCGCAGAGATCGTGGAGATGGTGGTAGACAATAATGCACGGGCCTCCAAGCTACTCCTGACACGAGCTCTCAGGACTCTGCATACTAAGGATATGCGCCTTATCGTACTCAATACACGTCGCATGCCGGGGAGGATGGCCTCGACGCTGCTCTATTTGGATCAGATCTTCGGGAGAGAGGAGGACGGACAGACGCTCCGGGTGAGACTGACGAGGGGCGTGCTGGGTGGTCTGAGCAATATGACCACCAGCAATGCCACCAGAGTCCTGCGATCCCTAGAGGAGGATGGGATGATAGCACTACAGGGAAAGGAGATACAGATACTTAAGGAGACCGCCCTCGTAGATGTCAGTCGTCACGGATGAACGACAAAACACTGGATGAAGAGAGAAGACAAAAGAATCAACATGGAGAATGCCGACATCCTCGGCACCGCTCCGATCAAGAAACTATTACAATTTTACGCCTGGCCCTCAGTCATAGGGGCTGTCGTCAATACCCTATACAATGTAGTCGACCGGATATATATTGCACAAGGGGTCAATAGCTTGGCCCTATCCGGTCTCTCGGTCACTATGCCCGTGATGGGCGTAACCCAGGCTGTAGGTACCCTCGTCGGCATGGGTGCCGCCTCGAGGATCTCCATACTGCTCGGGCAGCAGAGGAGAGAGGAGGGAGAGAAAATGCTGGGCAGTGCCTTCCTCCTATCACTCACGATCAGCAGCCTTGTGATCGTCTTGCTGATGATGTTTGCACGGCCACTTCTGATGCAATTTGGTGCCTCGGAGGCTTCCCTGCCCTATGCCCTCGACTATCTGAATATCGTCTTGCCGGGAAATATTTTTGCCAACATCACCTACTCGTACAATGCGGTGATGAGAGCAACCGGTTATCCCAAAAAGGCGATGAAGACGATGCTCATCGGTGCGGTACTCAACTTTGTACTCGACCCCGTGTTCCTCTTCGTATTCGATATGGGTATCTCAGGGGTCGCCCTCGCCACCGTGATCAGTATGATTATCGGTATGATCTGGGTACTCCACCACTTTACTCGACCGGATACCAACGTCAAGCTTAGGGTGAGAAACTTCAAGTTCAACTGGGGCTACACCCTCGCGATCGTCTCTATCGGTGTGGCTCCCTTTGTGACCCACCTGATGGCGAGCATCGTCAATATCTATAAGAATCGACTGCTCTACGACTACGGGATGACCTCCCCGATAGACTTCTACAGCGGAGACTTAGCGGTGGCAGCCAATGGAGTGATCCAGAGCGTGGCTATGCTGACGCTGATGTTTATGTTCGGCATCTCGCAGGCGACACAGCCTATCCTTGGCTACAACTATGGGGCCGGGAACCTCGGGCGAGTGAGAGATACCTTCCGGATCGCTCGGAAGATGAATTTCCTGATCGGTGTCTTTGGAGCCTCCGTGACCCTGATATGGCCTGAGATCGTGGCTCGGGCGTTCACGTCTGACCCTCAGCTGATCGCAGTCTGCAAGGTAGGGCTACGGATCGAGCTCGCCGCTATGTGGGCTGTGGGTATCCAGGTGACGGGAGTACAGTTTTTCCAGAGTCTTGGTAAGGCTGCCCGTGCCCTCCTGCTGAGCTTCTCTCGACAGCTGATCTTCCTCGTGCCTGCACTGGCGATCCTGCCGCGTGTCATGGGTCTCACCGGCGTCTGGACCGCACTACCAGTAGCGGATGTACTGTCGATGATCTTATGCATGACGATGACCTCATCCTACTTCCGCAAGCTGGCTCACCCCTATCATCGGACTAAGCAACGTGACTGAGCATGCGATACATTATCTTTGTCTTCGTACAGATCGCACTGGGCTATGCCCTCTGCCGCTACGTCGGACGTCGGGTCCCCGGCGATCAGTTGCTCCGTAAGGTGCAAAAGTGGAGCGTCATCGCTATTCCGATCCTCTCCATAGGGCTTATCCTGACCACCTCACTCCTGAAGGGCAGAGCACCCGAGCTGGTGACAGACCTACTCATCGCTGAGATCTACTTTGCCGCACTCTTCGCACTCCTCGACAGCGCCACGAAGAGCCACTACGGTCGCGTGACCGCCCTACTCTGCCTATCACTGATCCTTCCGGTGATGATCGCAGGGAGAAGAAATGTACGGGAGCCAATCACCACCCGCTACCGCATCGTGCTGCCGGACAAGAAGCTCTCGGACAGCGTACGGATAGCACTCGTGACTGACATCCACTTGGGCGAACTCTTCGGGGAGGAGCATCTTGCAAGGATGGAGCAAATGATTGAGCAAGCTTCACCGGACTATGTCTTCATCGGGGGAGACCTGATCGATAGAAATCTAAGCGATGTGGACACCCTCACGGCGGCATACCACTTCGCCCACCTAAGAGAGAAGGTCCAAGGTCTCTACTTCGTCCTTGGCAACCATGAGTACTATGGTGACTTGGATGAGAATGTGCAGTGGATCTCCTCGCTCGGGAAACTGCTCCGCGACAGCGTCGTGAGACTCCGCCCAGGTCTCTACCTCATAGGCAGAGACTACTACAAAGCCTTGGATAAGGACGTGGTGCCACTCAGTAGCTTAGCGGAACAGGTTCCTGATGGGTCGACCTCCATACTGCTACAGCACCGGCCTCGTGAGCACTGGGAGAGGGACCCGGATGTCAGCGGAATAGACCTCACCCTCACGGGACACACCCATGCCGGGCAGATCTTCCCGATGCAGATCTTCCAGCCGCTTCTCTTTAGCCACAACTACGGCTGCCACCCCTCTGGAGACGGCACACTCATCATCTCCTCCGGCTACGGTGCCTCCACCTCGCGTCTACGCATCGGGAGCAGGTCCGAGATCGTTGTCATCGACCTCTACTTCAAGGGGACATAAGCCCGGCAATGACCAAGAAGGCGAGCGAGTAACAGGTCTCGACCCCTACCCCCCCTAGATGGCCCTGCTACAGGCGCAGGACTTATGCCGAGTCAGCCTGAGGGTTGGGCAATAGAGGCAAAAATGCTAACTTTGCACGCTAACAACTGAAACCAAATCACATAAAGACATAACAATGGATATCACTCTCGCAGAGCAGAAAGATAACTTTGCCCGCATAGACGTAACTGTCGAGAAGTCGGACTACGCAGAGGACTACAAAAAGCGTCTCAATAACATCAGCGCCAACGCCTCGATGCGCGGATTCCGCAAGGGTCACGTGCCTAAGGGACTCATCCTTAAGATGTACGGTGACAGCATCCACGTCGATGCAGTAAGCGAGGCTGTTACTTCGAAGCTTATGGACTTCATCCGGGAGAAGGAGCTGAAGACTATCGGTCAGCCCATTATGCCAAAGGAGCTCAACCAGGGAGATAAGCTGCTGCAGGATGAGATGACCATCACCTTTCACCTGGCGCTGATCCCCACTCTGAGCGACGACATACTCAGCAGCGAGGACACCCTTACCTACTACCAGCCCACCGTGGACGACGAGGAGGTGACTAAGCAGATGGAGCAGCTCCAGAGGGCCAATTCCAAGTTCGTTGACGGAGACCACATTGTCCCCAATGCTTTCGTATCCGGAGCACTGGCAGAGCTTGATGGAGACTCACCCCGCGAGGGAGGTATTCAGCTCGATCGGACCACGATCTACGTGGACTTTATGACCGACGAGGAGGAGAAGGCGAAGTTTGAGAACGCCCCCAAGGACAGCATCGTAGTCTTCAATCCCTACAAAGCCTATGGCGGTCAGAAGTCTGAGCTTAAGGCGCTCTTCCACCTTGACGACATGACCGATGAGGAGGTGGAGAAGTACAAGGCGAGCGAGTTCTCCTACGAGATCAAGGAGATCAGCTACTCACAGCGTGCGGAGCTCAATCAGGAGTTCTTCGATATGGTCTTTGGTCCCGACAAGGTGCACACCGAGGAGGAGGCACGCGAGGAGCTGAAGTCCAAGATGGAGCAGAATATCAAGGCCAATGCTGACTATAAGTTCACCGAGGATCTCATCAGTCTCATCACCGAAGAGAAGACCGACAAGGTGGACCTCGCAGAGGAGACTATCAAGGAGTGGTACAAGGGCTCCGAGATGGCTAAGGATCAGTCCGACGAGGAGATCGACAGCAACTTCAAGGAGCTGATGAAGGGTCTTAAGCTTGACATAATCATCAACCACTTTACAGACAAGTACAGCCTTGAGGTCACTGAGGAGGATCTGAAGAATTTCACCCGCTCCTACGTGATCAACCAGCTGGCACAGATCGGTCTCTCCTCTCCCACGGAGGACATGATCGAGGGACAGGTACAGCGCGCCCTCAGCAATGAGAACTTCCGCTACAACACCCAGCAGAATATGCTTCGCCAGATGGTCGCCCAGAAGATCCACGAGGACAACCTGATCACTGTAGAGACCAAAGAGGTGACTGCCGATGAGCTCCAGAAGATCATCATGAAGAGCGACGAGGAGACTGAGTCTGAGGAAACGCCTGCCGAGTAAGAACTTCGTGCGTCCGTAGAGACTCACTAACCACAGTTATGCAAAGCCTGAGACTACTTTTCCTGAGTAGTTTCAGGCTTTCTTTATCCTTCCATCCAGACAATTTCGGTATATTTCCGGTCCATCAAGCTTTTCATACCATATGACCAGATACCATTTCCATACTACCTCATACCTCGGAGTGTCACCCACCTGCACCCTCATTGCGATCCTGCTCCTGGCCCTTTTCGGATCTCCCTCTCTCTATGCGAGGGACAAGGAGGGACGGTTTATCGTGGTTATCGATGCCGGACATGGGGGACACGACAGCGGAGCAAAGGGCAAAGTCTCCTACGAGAAAGATGTCGTCCTTGCGGTGTCCAAAAAGGTGGGAGCCAAGATCAATGAACTGGCACCAGAGATCAAGGTCTACTACAGCCGACCAGACGATAACTTCATCGGTCTGCAGGACAGAGCCCGGTTTGCGATCAAGAAAAATGCTGACCTCTTTGTCTCCATCCATGCCAACGCTAGCAACAGCCACTCCCCCAGCGGTACAGAGACCTATGTGCTCGGACTTCACCGGACAGAGGACAACCTAAGGGTGGCGATGAAGGAGAATAGCGCCATCCTCCTGGAGGACAACTACTCAAAGAAGTATGAGGACTTTGATCCCACCTCAAGCGAGTCGTACATCATCTTCCAGTTCATGGCAAATAAGCACTTGGAGAATAGCTTGAGACTTGCCAAGCTGGTCCAGAGCGGCTTCAAGTCCGCCAGTCGATACGACCGAGGGGTACGCCAAGCGGGCTTTTTGGTACTGCGTGAGGCTGCCATGCCGAGCGTCCTCATCGAGATCGGCTTCATCACCAATAGAGACGAAGAGCGCTACATCAATTCTCGGAGTGGGCAGACCAAGATCGCCAATGAGATCGCCAAGGCTGTCATAGAGTACGAGAGGCAGATCCGGAAGCGATCCGGCAAGCAATAGCCCCCGACCATACCAACACCAAAAAGGGAGATGCACCGGTTGGGCGCATCTCCCTTTTTTATTACCAAGCGTGACCCTCAGATCACTTTGCCTCTTCGGTATCTGAGTCCGCTGCAGCCTGCTTAGTCGCAAGCATCTCCTTAAGCTCTGACTCTGTAGCTGAGGCTAAGTTGCTGGAGGATACTTTCTGATATATCTTGAGGTCAAAGAGCGAGATCACTGCCATCAGGTGCTCAAAGGTATTGGCAGCTATGGTCTCATGCATCCCCCAGTTGGAGGTCTTTGTGAAGAACCGTACGAGGAGCGGCAGTCCCATCTCTGTCATCGGCTTCTGGAAGCACATCACGTCGTAGTTGTGATCGACAGCTTCGGACTGCTCGAGGAACTTAAGCACATAATTCCGGAAGAGCCCCAGGTTGGTCACCCTGACCCGCGTCAAGTCATCCGTCAGGCTCTGCTTCTTATTCTCATCCTCCACCTCGGCAATCAGCTGATCCATTACCTGACTCAGCATACCCGACTGACGCAGACGCTTGATCAATTGATCATCCGCATAACGTATCGAGGAGATATCGATATAGATCGAGCGAGCACAGAGACGGGCATTGGAGCGCTGCATATTAGACCAATTCTGCACCGGATTGCTCACTAAGTCATAGGGAGGGATTGTGTACATCGAGTTATCAAAGCCCATCACCTTGACCGTCGTAAGAGAGATCTCCATGACGTTGCCATCGACGCTCTTACCCGGCACGGTGATCCAGTCGCCCACATGGACCATATCGCTACCTGTCAGCTGTATACTGGCTACAAACCCAAGGATGGTGTCCTTAAAGATCAGCATCAGCACTGCTGAGAGTGCTGCGAGACTGCCGAATATCGTGCTCATATCGATGCGGAAGAGTAGCGATATCACCACCAAGACCGCAAGGAATATGGCCAGCACCTTAAAGGCCTGCAGGAGTGCGACCATAGGATTGTCCCTATACTGTGGCTGCCTGAGCATCCACGCCCGACCGGTGTCGATGACAGCAGTCAGTAAGCTAAAGAAGAAATAAGTCTGGCAAAGTCGAGCCACTAACAACAAGCCGACATACCACGCACCGCCATTGGGAAACGGCAGTGTAAGTAGCCCTATGAATATCGAGGTAACGATCAGGCTCACAAGCTTACTCAGGACCTTCTTACTGCGCGCATCGGCCGTTGAGCTATTGAACCACGGAATCTTACCCAAGAGACCCCTCAGACCCTTGATAAAGATCAGCCGGAGTAAGAAGTCCACAATCACCAAGAATACAACGACGATCCCCAGCACGAGCATCTCGTAGGCAAAGGATCCATGCTCGATCCCGAGGTCAAAGCCAGTGATAATCCTCAGGAGCAAGGCTCTTATATCATCCATTTATACAAAAATAGTTAGTGTGAATATCTAATGCGCTATAAATTAGAGGTACTTAATGTCGTACCGACGGGTAGACTCCTTGACCTCCCCGTCCTTGATCTCCTTGATCTCGTGCCGTACCTGTAGGGGCTGGTCAAAGCGGTCACAGAGGTAGGAGGCAAGTAAGTGGTAGTGGTAGTCCGGTCGGCGGATCACCATAGAGGAGATGAGGTTGGAGGACCTGGAGCCGAGTATGAAGCTGGAGAGGAAATTGACAGAGCTCACATCATTGAGGTAATTCAGGTCAGGGAATACCCGATTACCCACATTACTGTAGTAGGTCATCTCCTGGCGATACTCCCCCTCGTGCCCGGTGATAGAGATGATATTGCCCTCCGTGTCCCAGGTCACATCCATCTCACCATCCTGACTGATGATGCTGTCGAGCTGACCGCCATAGAGCCTCAGATCCCAGTGCTCCTCTCGACCACTCGTCCGGCGGAAGGAGAGAGACGTCCCCATACCGAAGGGGTCAAGATCGACCGTAGTGATCTCGGGCGTATTGCACTCCTCCAGGCAGTCGGTCTCCACGACGAGCAGCTTCCGGTCGTATACCTCTGCCTCTATAAGTGACTCATGTAGGCGGTTGCCCTCCTTATCCAAAGAGATCCGTCTTGCCCAGGAAAATTTCTCATCCTCATCCCACCCAAAAGTCAGTACCGATGAGGGATGCCGTCCCTCGTAGCAAGTGATAGAGTCAATCAGGGACGTGGGCGTCTCCACTCTACGATAGCGGCTCTTCAGGGCGTTGTATATGACTATACCGCTCACTGCCCCCACAGACATCGCCGCCAAGTCTCTCAGGACATCACGAGCAGCTGCATTGATAGAAGTTTGACTCATACTATATAAGGATATTAATTATTGAATGGTTTGCTAACTTGATCGAGACACACAAATCTACCATTTTATCCCCAAAGAAAGACCACCTCCGGGAGAGAAAGGATAGAAAAAGCAAGGAATGCACCCAGCCAAAAAAAGTGAGTGATGCACTCATCTCAAAAAAAGCGGTATATTTGCACGTTATATACTCAGAGAATAATGATCCGGAAACATTATCCAGCCTGCTTCCTCCTAAGCACACTCATCCTACTGATCGCCTCCTCGTGCGGTGAGTATATGCGCGTGCAACAAAGCACCGACGTCACAGAGCGCTACTCGTACGCCAAGAAGTACTACAATACTGAGAAGTACAAGCAAGCCGCAGAGCTGCTTGAGACGGTAGTACCCTATCTCCGTGGCACCGGGGAGGGTGAGGAAGCCCTCTACCTCCTAGCTAAGAGCTACTATGCTAACAAGAACTATCGGGAGGCAGCAGACGTCTTTGAGAAATACTACACCACCTACCCCAATGGCGAGTACACCGAGCTGGCCCGCTTCTACAGCGGCTATGGTCTGGCTAAGCAGATGCCCGACCCGCGTCTTGACCAGGAGCCTACTTACCGTGCGATCAAGGAGCTGCAGCTCTTCCTCGACTTCTACCCCCAGAGCGAGAAGGCAGAGGAGGCTACCCAGCTGCTCTTTGACCTCCAGGAGAACCTTGCACTCAAGGAGCTGCTGAATGTCGAGCTGTACTACAACCTCGGTAATTACATCTTCAATAACTACGAGTCAGCCATCATCACAGGGCGCAATGCTCTGAAGGACTACCCGTACAGTAAGTACAGGGAGGACATACACTTCTACGTCCTCTCCTCACTCTACGAGATTGCGAGGTATAGCATTGAGTCCAAAAAGCAGGAGCGGGTACGCTCCCTCAGAGATGAGTACTTCGCTTTCGTCAACGAATTTCCTGAGGGGAAGCATCGCAAGGAAGCGAATAAATACTACGACTTTGCCTATCGTCTCATCGATGGCAATGACGAGTAAGCACACATAATTCACATCACGATCACTTGATCCAAGAAGCACAAATGGACAATAAGAGCAAAAATGCACCCCAGACCCTCGTGACACGCGACATCAATGCGTTTGTCGAGCCTACGGGGAATATCTATGACTCCATCCTGATCATGGCAAAGCGGGCCAATCAGATCGCTGCCGACATGAAGCAGGAATTCGATGACAAGGTCAAGGAATTCTCGACCTATACCACCGATGATGGTGAGGACGTCGAGGAGATCAACAACGAGCAGGCTGAGCTCTCGAAGTACTTCGAGAAGCAGCCCAAGCCTCTCCTGATGGCGATCAAGGAGTTTGAGGAAGGAGAGCTTACCTGGCATCTGCCCTTAGACAAGATGGACGATGACCTGATGGACAACATCATGGACGACTGACGCCACGGGATGATACAGCGGAAACAATCACTCTGGCTCCTCCTCGCAGCGCTCCTCATGCTGGCGCCGCTCTTCTTCCCCTACGTGGTGATCACGTCCTCGGACACCCTCTTCGAGGGAGACACTACAGGCTTTACACAGCTGGGTGCCGGGGATGAGCTTGTCACCTTTGAGTGGCCACTGATGATACTCAATTTCATCATCATCTTCGTCAGCCTTGTCACGATATTCCTCTACAAGAAGAGACCCCTCCAGATGCGCCTCACGGTATTCAATATCCTACTGACAGTCGGAGTAATGATCTTGGCGGGCGTTACCACCTACAGCTTTATCTCAGCGCTGGGCGAGGGCTATATGGGCTGGCGGCTTAAGTGGCTGGTAGCCATCCTCCCCCTGCTGGCTATTGTGCTGGACGTACTAGCGTACCGCGCCATAGCGATCGACGAGATGACCGTCCGGTCTATGTATAGGCTGAGAGACAGAAAGTAACACACCAATCTTATATTAAGATAAGAGAGAGATGGGCCGATACGCCTGTCTCTCTCTTGTCTTTTTCCCGGGGCACCCAAATAGGGGGTCGAGCACAGCTGATTTACGGCGCTCCCTGTGGGCCTTATCTTGTACGGATAAAAGATCTCTCTAATACCGATAAAAGATTTCTCTGATACCGATATTAGGTTTCACTAATACCGGTATTAGTCCGAGGGGACAAAAAAGCGTATCTTTGCGTGACAAAAATGCAGAGGTACCCAGTCGTACTTCGCTCAGCGTCCGCTCTGAGGGAAGAGGGGACGCTGAGGAATGAGCAGATACGAGCATGACGAAGAAGAATTATAAGACTTACGATCAGCTAAGCCTCTCGAGTATTGATCGGGAGGTACTGGAGTTGTGGAAGAGAGAAGACCCATTCGAAGCCTCACTCAAGTGGCGCGAGGGGGCACCGAGGTTTATCTTCTACGAGGGTCCTCCCTCAGCTAATGGTATGCCGGGGATACACCACGTCATGGCTCGCACGATCAAGGATATTATCTGTCGCTACAAGACCATGGAGGGCTTCCTCGTCGACCGCAAGGCAGGGTGGGACACCCACGGACTGCCAGTAGAGATCGGTGTGGAGAAGACGCTCGGCATCACCAAGGCAGACATCGGCACCAAGATCTCTGTCAATGAGTACAATGAAGCGTGCCGCAAGGAGGTGATGAAGTATACCGCTGAGTGGCGCAAGCTCACCTCAGAGATGGGCTACTGGGTGGACCTGGATCACCCCTACATCACCTACGACAATCGCTACATAGAGACCCTGTGGTATCTCCTAAAGCAGCTCTTCGAGAAGGATCTGCTCTACAAGGGATACACCATACAGCCCTACTCTCCCGCCGCTGGCACCGGACTTAGCTCCCACGAGCTGAGTCAGCCGGGTGCCTATAGGGACGTAAAGGACACCTCATGCACAGCGCTGATGGAGATCATCAATCCCGCTGAGGAGCTGCAAGGTCATGGGACTGCCTACTTCGCTGCCTGGACCACCACACCATGGACACTTCCCTCCAATATGGCTCTCGCTGTCGGTAGCGGGATCGACTATGTGGCGGTGCAGACATTCAATCCCTACTCCCTCGAGCCGATCACCGTCGTGATGGCGAAGCCACGCCTCTCCGCCTACCTCAGTCCTGAGGGCGATGAGCTGCCGATGGAGGCCCCCGAGAAGGGGAGCAAGGTGATGCCCTACCGCATCGTTGCCCGATACAAGGGGGCCGACCTCATAGGACTGAGATACAAGCAGCTCTTCACCTGGGTAATGCCCGATGAGAGCGCTCTGAGGGTGGTGGCTGCTGACTTTGTCACCACGGAGGATGGTACCGGCATCGTCCATATAGCGCCCACCTTCGGTGCGGATGATAATGCGCTCGGCAAGAAGGAGCAGATCCCCGGCATGATGCTCATTGATAAGGGGGGCAAGGAGGTGCCAATGGTCGATCCCGAGGGGAAGTTTTACGCCCTCGAGGATCTGGACCCACACTTTGTGGAGGAGCGGGTGGACGTCACTCAGTACGGAGTCTACGCCGGTCGCTATGTCAAGAACGCCTACATCGACAAGCCGTCCGATACTGACTCACTTGATATTGACCTCTGTATGGCGCTCAAGGAGAGAGGGCAGGTATACAGGATCGAGAAATTTACCCACAGCTACCCCCACTGCTGGAGGACCGACAAGCCGATCCTCTACTACCCGCTGGACAGCTGGTTTATCCGCACCACGGCAGTCAAGGAGCGACTAATCGAGCTCAATAAGACGATCACCTGGAAGCCGGAGTCTACCGGCACGGGACGCTTCGGGCAGTGGCTGGAGAACCTCCAGGACTGGAATCTATCCCGCTCACGCTACTGGGGCACTCCACTGCCAATCTGGCACAATGAGGACTACAGCGAGCTGAAGTGCATCGGCTCCATCGAGGAGCTCTCCCGCGAGATCGACCTCTCAGTAGAGAGGGGGCTGATGAAGAGCAATCCCCTTACCGATCGAGGCTTTGTCGTAGGTGAGTATACGGACGATAATTACGAGCGGATCGATCTCCACCGACCCTATGTGGATGACCTAATCCTCTGCGATAGTAAGGGACGGCCGATGGTCAGGGAGACCGACCTCATCGATGTGTGGTTTGACTCCGGGGCAATGCCCTACGCACAGCTGCACTACCCCTTTGAGCACCGAGAGATGGTGGATGAGAGGAGCTACTTCCCGGCCGACTTCATTGCCGAGGGAGTGGACCAGACGAGAGGGTGGTTCTTTACCCTCCACGCCATTGCGACAATGCTCTTTGACAGCGTCGCCTACAAGCACGTGATCTCCAATGGTCTCGTCTTGGATAAGAATGGGAATAAGATGTCGAAGCGCCTCGGTAATAGCGTAGACCCCTTCATGATCATGGAACAGAAGGGGGCAGACGCCCTGAGGTGGTATATGATCACCAATTCCTCACCGTGGGACAACCTGAAGTTTGACCCCTCAGGCGTGGACGAGGTGACGCGCAAGCTCTTCGGCACACTGCACAACACCTACTCCTTCTTCGCACTCTACGCGAATATCGACAACTTCGACCCGGCGACAGCTCGCGAGATCCCTCTTGAGGAGCGGCCTGAGCTGGACCGATGGATCCTCTCACGGCTCCACTCGCTGATCACCGAGGTGAAGTCCGATCTCGAGGACTACGAGCCGACAAAGGCCGGTCGCGAGATTGCAGCCATGGTGACAGACCAGCTGAGTAACTGGTATGTCCGCCTTGCCCGCAAGCGTTTCTGGGGCGGTGGCATGACCGATGACAAGCTCTCCGCCTACGAGACCCTCTACGAGTGCCTCGTCACGGTGGCTAAGCTGATGGCGCCCTTTGCTCCATTCTACGCTGATCGTCTATACCGAGACCTCACTCAGGACGAGACGCAGTCAGTCCACCTTACAGACTATCCCAAGGCTGATCCCACAGTGATCAATGCCTCACTGGAGGAGGCTATGGACTATGCTCAGCGGATCTCCGGTATGGTACTCTCACTCCGACGTAAGATGGATACGAAGGTGCGTCAGCCACTGCAGAAGGTGGTGGTACTCACCTCCGATCCTCAGATGATCGAGTCGGTGAAGCACGTGGAGGAGCTGATCCTCTCCGAGGTAAATGTGAAGGAGCTGGTCTTTGACTCCGGTTCATCCGACCTAGTGGTGAAGAGAGTAAAGCCCAATTTCCGTCTCCTGGGACCGATCTTTGGCAAGGATATGAAGAGAGCGGCTGCATACCTCACGGGTATGACGCGAGAGGAGATCGAGGCCTTTGAGACAGCCGGGAAGACCGAGTACGAGGGCAAGGAGATCACACTCGACAGCGTAGAGGTGATCTCTGAAGACGTGCCGGGCTGGCTGGTGCTCAATGAGGGCTCCATCACCATCGCTCTCGATGAGGAGATCACCGAGGAGCTACGCATCGAGGGCCTCGCCCGCGAGATGGTCAATAGGATCCAAAATCTCCGCAAGACCTCCGGCTTTGACGTGGAGGACAAGATCGACATCCGCCTCGAGAAGACCCCGATGACGGAGCAGATCCTCGCGGCTCATAAGGACTACATCTCCACTCAGGTACAGGCTCGATCTATCGAGCCCGTCGAGGGACTCACCTCCGGGGAGCTTCTCGATCTGGATGAGGAGGTCATCCTGCATGCAGAACTAACTATAGTAAATAAGTAAAAGAGATAACCATGGCTACTGTAAGATACTCTGATGAGGAGCTGGAGGAGTTTCGCCAGATCATCAATGAGAAGCTCGAGAAGGCTCGTAAGGACTACGACTCACTCATCGAGTCGATGAACGGAAGCGAGAATAGCGATATCAACGACACCTCGCCCTCGTACAAGAATCTCTCCGAGTCGGCAACTCTCGCCTCTCGTCAGGAGACCGCCTCTCTCGCAGCGCGGCAGAAGAAATTTATCCAAAATCTGGAGGCTGCCCTGATCCGCATCGAGAATAAGACCTACGGCGTCTGCCGCATCACCGGCAAGCTGATCCCAAAGGAGAGGCTCCGCGCTGTCCCCCACGCTACACTTAGCGTCGAGGCAAAGAACGCCGGATACAAGTAATCACAGGTAAGTCTATCGTCTACAGTGAGCGTCAACGACATATCCTCCGCAGCGGATCGACCTGTCACGGACCCAAGAGAGATGCCTGCAGATCGTCCCCACCATCGACTTACAGTCGCTGTGGGACTGGCACTCCTACTCTTGGTCATCGACCAAGCTATCAAGATATGGGTCAAGACCCATATGCAGCTGGGCGAGAGCATCGTGGTGGCAGACTGGTTTCAGATCTACTTCACGGAGAACCCCGGGATGGCATTCGGCTGGGAGCTTTTCGACAAGCTCTTCCTGACCCTCTTCCGCATAGTCGCCAGCGTGCTGCTGGGGTGGCTGGTGGTCTACGTATCGAGGAGGCGGTATGGTCGCGGTGTGCTGACCTGTCTGGTGGCTATCTTTGCCGGTGCAGTGGGTAATATCATCGACTCTATTTTTTACGGTAAGATATTTACCCACAGTTACGGGCAGGTAGCGACGATCTTCCCCACCGCACCGGAAACAGGCTATGGTGACTGGTTTCAGGGAAAGGTGGTGGATATGTTTTACTTCCCCATCATCCACAGTCAGTGGCCCGACTGGGTGCCCGGCTGGGGAGGAGAGGAGCTGATCTTCTTCCGCCCGATATTCAACTTTGCCGACGCCTGCATCTCGGTTGGTGTGATCGCGCTTCTGCTATTCTATAGCGGCTCTTTTGCTCACCTGATGGGTCATATCGGTAGTAAGAAACCTAAGGACAGAGCACCGGAGGACTCCGTCATACGTGATGAGGAAACATCGTAGTCTCTGCAGTCTGATCCTGCTCTCCATCGCACTGGTAGTGCTCCTCTCGCAGTGTCGCCGCCGACCGGATGCGATCCTGACGAGAGACGAGATGAAGGCGGTCACCAAGGACATGGTCTTGGCCCAGTCTTACATCGACAGCAAGTATGGGATGCCGGACTCGGTCCGCGAGGCATACTATAGGAGTGTGCTGGAGAAGCACGGGATCTCACAGGCAAAGTACGATACCTCTCTCGTCTGGTATGGAGAAAATCTCCCGATGCTCACGAAGATCTACAATCAGATCATCGAGGAGCTTCAGCAGGAAGCTGTAGTCTTAGACACCCTCTATCAAGACTCCATTCGCCGTGCCGGGCTCACCTACAAGTCACCGGAGTCGCTCTGGAGCGAGCCCTCGAGGGTCTGTCTCTCGGAGGGAGACAGAGCCTACCGCTTCATGATGTGTGAGCTCAGTAGTGGTACCGTGGCGGGAGGGGACACGCTTGACTTTGGCTTCAATATACTGCCGGGGCTGCTCAGCTCCGGTGAGAGGATCGTGATCTCTTTTGTCACCCTCTCCCGAGACAGCAGCATCGTCTACTCCACACAGACCACACTGGATGGCAAGGGCGACCGACGGATAGCACTCGAGTATGTCACGCCACAAGACACCACAAGCGGGCAGAGCCAGTGGCACCGACTCTTCATCTCCTACTATCGTGACAGGGACTGCCTAAGGAAGATCCCGCTGGTCCTTGATAGTATTTACCTCTCTAAGCGTGAGACTCCGGTGGAGGAGCTACCGACGGAGGAGGAGACTGAAGAGTAAAATTGACTAACTTTGTAACCAAGATCGGCATAGACCTATGGGACAGACGGGAGATATGACACTCATCTACAGTCCTGAGACACTGGACTTTATCCAGCAGAGCATGAATTACCTCGCTCTGCTTGATCCCGAGGTCACCCCCCGATGGACGAGGGAGACGGTACGTGAGTGCCGTGACACGCTGGCAGCTGTGTATGCTGCAGCGACGAGACTTCCAGATCTGGATCCGTCGCTTTTCTTTGGCGAGCTGGAGCACCTCGTCGAGGAGGAGGACTATGAGCGGGTGAGACGTCGCCACGAGCGCTTCTTCGCTGACCGAGACCTATTCCCCGATGCTCTCAACGAGCAGATGCAATACTCTGAGCGCCCGATCAACATCAGTCTCAGTGAGCTGCTTGCCGACCTCTTCCAGGCTTTGGCAGATATCGTCTGGGTCTATAGGCAGCAAAACGAGGAGACGATGGTCCAGTCCATTGCCGAGGCGAGGTACGCTTTTGACCACGAGTGGGGAGAGAAGCTGGCAGCCGTGCTCAGACGACTTCACCTACTGCTCAGCGATCCGGACTTTATGCCCCTCGAGATGCCGGACGATGAGGATGACCTATCGAGCTACGATGAGTGATATGCCTATAGATCGGACAACCATTACCAAGGAAGAGCTCGGGGAGCTGGAGGCGGAGGAGCTTCCGGTGCCGGTCACGATCCTTGACGCCTCGTGCTCGGACGACGAGATAGAGAGCGTCATGGGAGCTCTCTCGAGGTCTGCCGTCCTTGGCCTTGACACAGAGACTAAGCCCTCATTCCATAAGGGCGAGGGGAATAAGGTCTCCATACTCCAGCTCTCCGATCACGAGAGATCCGTAATCATCAAGCTACTGACCTTTGACGGAAAGGAGGACAAGGCATCACGCCTCGCCCCCGTAGCACGCGTGCTAGCAGACGACAGTACGCTCCTTGTGGGGGTATCTATCCACGATGACGCTCTCGGCCTGAGGAAAGACCATGGGCTCGAGTGCCACCAAGTCCTTGAGCTCCAGCTGACGGCCAAGGCCGCAGGTCTAAAGGTCTTCTCTCTCTCCAAGCTCTATGCCCTACTCTACGACAAGCGCATCTCCAAGAGCCAGAGACTCAGTAACTGGGAGAGCGAGAGACTCTCGGAAGCACAGACCAACTATGCCGCACTCGATGCCTATGCCGGCCTCCTGATCTACGACGGACTCAAGGACTTCGTCAAGCCCTCCATGATCGAGAAGAGAGTGGGACCGACCGTGAGAGTACCCAAGCCGAAGAAGAAAGAGACCTCTGCGAGAATACGAAAGCGCAGGGTAAAAACCAAGGTCAGGGGTACGAAAGTCAAAAGTAAAACCACCGACAAATAACTCATCCTATGACCACCCTAGACACCATACCAATACTCCACTTACGCCCAGGTAAAGACGAGCCGATGGAGCGCCGTCACCCTTGGGTCTTCTCTGGAGCTCTTGACCGGAGAGGTACCGACGGGCTGAAGGAGGGAGACTTAGTCGAGCTCAGGAGCTCCACGGATGACTTTGTCGCCCGCGGCTACTGGTCGCCTGAGAACATTGCGATACGGATCCTCACCTTCGATGCCTCGGAGGAGATTGATCAAGCCTTCTGGACTCGGCGCCTGAGGGAGGCTCTCGAGGTGAGGGAGGCAGTCGGCTTGGCTGGAGAGCACGCTGCCCTCCGCTGGATCTATGGCGAGGGCGATGGTCTCCCGGGGCTGATCATAGACCTGTACGACTCCATCGCTGTCATGCAGGCTCACACCATCGGCATCCATCGACAGAGGCACCTTATCTCAGAGGCGATGTCCACGGTGCTTGGCAGTCGCCTGCAAGTGGTTTACTACAAGAGCGCTGAGACGCTGACGGCAAGCTCTCCGATAGAGGGAGAGATCGACGAGCTGCTCATGGGGTCGCTGCCGAGGGAGCAGGAGGTGGTGATCGACGAGCGGGGGATGAAATTTTACCTCGACGTTGTCAAGGGACAGAAGACCGGCTTCTTCTTAGATCAGAGAGACAACCGCTCCCTCCTGAGACAGTATGCTAAGGGGCGGAAGGTGCTCAATATGTTTTGCTACACGGGAGGATTCTCCCTCGCTGCCATGCTGGGAGAGTCTAAGCAAGTGGTGTCCGTAGACAGCTCGGAGCGCGCCATTGACCTGACGGCAAGGAATATGGAGCTCAACTTCCCCGGCAGAGATGACACCCACGAGGAGATCGCCACCGATGCATTTGGCTACTTAGAGGGACTACAGGGGGGAGAGTACGACCTGATGGTACTGGACCCACCCGCCTTTGCAAAGAATAGACGCGTCCTCTCACGCGCACTCAATGGCTACCGTCGGCTCAATCGCATAGCTCTCCAGAAGATTGCCCCCTCGAGCCTGCTCTTCACCTTCAGTTGCTCGCAAGTGGTTAGCCCTGAGAAATTTCAGGAAGCGGTATTTACCGCTGCTCTGCAAGCCGGGCGAGAGGTGAGGATCCTCCATCGCCTTACTCAAGCCGCGGATCATCCCGTGAATATCTATCACCCCGAGGGAGAGTATCTCAAGGGTCTTGTACTCTACGTCAAGTGATGTCCCGTCTCTTCTCTCGATTCGCTCCGCTGCTCCTTCTCATCGGGATGATGTCCTCCTGCATCGAGACGAGGAAGGAGAGAGAGTCGGAGGAGGTCAACTATCGTGAGTGGAGCGAAATCGTCGCCAGTGATACGCTCCGAGTAGGGACGGTCACCTCCCCTACGGACTTTTACTTCTATAGAGGCGAGCCCTTCGGTCTGGAATATCAGAAGGTGTCTCGCTTTGCTGAGGCGCACAAGCTCAAGCTCGACATCAAGGTCACCGGTAGCAGGGATAGTCTTATGGCATGGATCAAGTCCGGGGCCATCGACCTATCCATCACCCCCTTTGCCATGACCTCCGAGATCAGCAAGTCGTATGACTTTGCCGGCATTGTAGACACTATCGCTTTAGTAGTTGTGCAAAATAGGTCCATCACCCCGCTCCTCCGCCAGGTGGACGACTTAGACGGCAAGTCGATCTACGTCTCCTCCAATAGTCCCGCGGAGATGCGCTTGGAGCAGATCGTTGCAGAGGCAGCCCTGGACTCCCTCCATATTCTGCCGGTAGACTCTCTGGGCGATGTGGACCTGATCAAGTCGGTCGCTGATGGAGACAGCATCCGCTACGCAGCGGTAGACTCCCGACTGGCGGGATTATTTGAGCGACACCACCCCACCCTCGACACAGAGCTTCGCATCAGCGTACCACTGCGGTACAGCTGGATGCTACATAGGGGCAATCAGAGTCTCACTGAGCAGATCAGTCGCTTCTTCTCTTCATCTTCTAATGAGGAAGAGGAAGGAGACCCTGACCGCCTGCTTACGATGGAGAGCGGCAATTACTTCAAGGGACTCAGATCCCCCTTCCCCACCCCTACTATCCGGCAGGGAGCGATCTCTCCATACGATGAGATATTCATGCAAGAGGCAAAGCGGCTGGGCTGGCACTGGACCTATCTCGCTGCGATCGCCTTCACTGAGTCTCGCTTCATCCCTGACATCGTGGCTCAATCAGGAGCGAGAGGCCTTATGGGTGTGATGCCTGCTACCGGACGAGCCTATGGGGTGAGTAAAGACCAGTTGCTGGACCCCCTGACAGCAGTGCGCGTGGCTGTCAATTGTCTCCGGGACAATGAGAAGTCCTTTAGCAACATCCGGGACATCCATGAGCGGGAGTGCTTCACTCTCGCAGCCTACAACGCCGGCTATGGTCACGTCCTGGATGCGATGCGGCTGGCACGGAAGTACAGCGCACCGGACAGTGTCTGGAATGGAGGGGTGAGGGAGTACCTCCTCCTCAAGAGCACACCGAAGTACTTCAATGACCCCGTGGTCAAGTACGGCTACGTCCGTGGCTCGGAGACCGTCAAGTATGTAGACAATATCATGCAACTCTCTGCCCTCTACCAAGGAGCAAAGAGCAAGGGAAAATAGTTAGCTAAGAGTATGAAAATAGTAAACTTATCAGAGCAAAACAGCCTCATCAACCGCTTCATTGCAGAGATGAGGGATGTCAATATCCATGCGGACTCGATGCGCTTCCGGAGCAATGCCAGGCGCCTCGGCGAGATTATGGCATACGAGATCAGCAAGACACTCGACTACACGGAGAAGAGGGTGACCACCCCTCTTGGGACCAAGGATATGTACCTGCCCACCGAGGAGGTGGTCGTCGCTACCATCCTTCGTGCCGGTCTCCCTATGCAGAGCGGACTGACTAATTACTTTGACAAGGCTGACAATGCTTTTGTATCCGCTTATCGCAAGGAGGGTGGAGACAGTGAGCTGGGATTTGACGTGCACATCGAGTATCTGGCCTCCCCCTCTCTCGAGGGACGCACGCTGATCCTTGCCGACCCCATGCTGGCGACGGGGAGCTCGATGATGCTTGCCTATAATGCACTCCTCACCAAGGGGCAGCCCGCCACCACGCACTTCGCTGCCATCATCGCCAGCCAGCAGGGTGTCGATATGCTCGCGAAGCATGCCCCTGAGGACTCCACCCTCTGGATCACCGCCCTCGATGAGAAGCTCAATGAGCACGCCTACATCGTCCCCGGACTGGGCGATGCGGGAGACCTCTCCTTCGGGACCAAAATGGACTAAGCGGATATTATACTACGAGCAGAGCCTCCGATGGGACAATCGTCTCGTCGGAGGCTCTGCTCTTTTTGTACTCGGTTAGTCTACACCTTCCGCAGCCAGATGCTCCTCACACTGTGATCGTCACTCTTCTCGATGATGAGATTGGAGCGAAAGCGCGTCGGCTCGATATTCTGGACTAAGTTAGTCAGATTGACATCATCCCATACTTGATTAGCCAGCTTAATAGTCTCTTCCTTAGATAAATCAGCGTAGCGGTAGAAGTAGGAGTCCTTATTCCTAAACGCCGTCTGCTGCAGCTTGATGAATCGATCCACATACCAGCTACGGATCGCAGACTTCTCCGCATCGACGTAGATCGAGAAGTCAAAAAAGTCTGACACAAAGACCGACCGACGTGCTCTCGACGCATCCACACTCGCCTGCAAGACATTGATCCCCTCGATGATCAGCACATCCGGCTGATCCACCTCGTCATACTCCCCCTTGATCACATCGTAGTATAGGTGGGAGTACTTGGGTGACGGGAGGTGACGACGACCGCTCTTGACAGCAGCGAGGAAGTTGAGCAGACTCATCACATCGTAGCTCTCAGGAAATCCCTTTCGGTCGCTTAGACCGCGTCGCTCCAGCTCGGCATTGGGGTACAGAAAGCCATCAGTCGTCACGAGAGAGACCTTTGGCGTCTCCTCATTCATCGAGAGGAGCTTCTGCAAGACTCTCGCCGTAGTACTCTTACCCACAGCGACACTGCCGGCAATCCCGATGACATAGGGAACGGTCTGGAACTGACGATGAAAAAACTCGCCATAGTCGCTCTGCAGATTCTTATGATGCATAATATTTATCTCCAAGAAGCGACACATAGGGAGATAAATATCACTGATCTCCTCTACAGTCAGAGGCTCATTCATCGCATGGAGCTTGCTAATGTCGATCTCGGAGAAAGGAAAATTGGGATGGCTGTCCAGGCTACTCCACTGATCTCGAGTGAATGATTGATAGGGGGAAAAGGTTGCGGTATAGGGTTTCATTGTGCTACAGGCCGATGCTGGATAAGTATTCATCGGCAAAGGTATTCAATTTACCTCTTACGGATGTCCCGACAGCATATGCGAAGAGGGGTGACGCATCTGAGTGGTACAGAAGCCACGCAACTCATTTTGAAGAGCGGGAAACAAAGCACCCGCAAGTGTGTCGCACGATCAAGCCTACCCAGGGAGTGCGACACCCCTACCAGCAGCGCACTCTGCAGGGAAATCTCTAATACCGATATTAGTGAAGTCTAATACCGATATTAGACTTCACTAATATCGGTATTAGATCGAGCGCCTTTCATCGGGCATTGGATACCCCTCCCTATGGCTCCACAGCAAAGGCAATAGAAAGTAGATGAGGAAGTAGTTAGAGTCTATAGAAACTATTGTCACCATCCACCCCGCCAATCCCCCCTCCCAGCACATCAAACTGCGAGCTGGCAAAATATTGATCGACGAGCATTATAATAGGCAAACATAGTTTTTCATGGGATTAAATGAATTGGCAGAGATAGCACACTTGAATGGCTTCTGTAAGGCTCAAATGCGTCACCCTTACAGACGTGAAGTCAAAGACCGACCGGAACTCACTTGTTTATTGCTAATGGTCAAAGCGCAGAAGTTAAACATCTCTAAGTCGATGATCAAACCGGGCATACTATTTGCAAAGTGTTAATTAGGCACTTCCTGACTATTGACTACAACAGGTTTAATCCGTTTATTTGTCTGGAAATAGAACTAATAAGACAACATAGATTCGTATGAAAGCAAAAGACATCATCCTTACCAGCGTGCTGGTGGTCGCCTGCTCGACCCTCAGCGCGATAGGGGGAGCTGCCATCACGAAGCACGGCAGTGACTCCTCAGAGGCTTATGAGACCACCGAGCCAGCTAAGTCCTCAAGGGCCTACATGGCCTCGACCCCGCCCAACTTTGTAGAAGTGGCAGAGAGAACCATAGATGGCGTGGTCAACATACGCACAGAGAAGGCTGTGAGAATGGCACAGGAGAGGTTTTTTGATCCTTTTGAGTTCTTCTTCGGCATCCCCTCCCAGCGAGATCCTCGGCAGGAGGGACGCTCCAGACAGGAGACTCCCAAGCAAGTAGAGATCGGGTCAGGCGTGATCATCAGCCGAGATGGATATATCGTCACCAATAACCACGTCATCGATGGCGCTGACGACGTCTACGTCACGACCAATAGCAACGAGGAGTATAAGGCCAAGGTGGTCGGCACCGACCCCTCCACCGACCTCGCCTTGATCAAGATCGAGAGTGGCAAGGAGCTGACTGCCATCCCCTTCGGCAATAGCGATGACCTCCGCGTCGGAGAGTGGGTACTGGCGATAGGTAACCCCTTCAACCTCCGTAGTACGGTGACTGCCGGTATCGTCAGCGCCAAGGGGCGCGCTGCAGGGAGCGGTCAGGGATCACTCCAGGTGGGCTCCTTTATCCAGTCCGATGTGGCCGTCAATCCCGGCAACTCCGGCGGAGCCCTAGTCAATATGGCAGGCGAGCTGATCGGCATCAATACGATGATCTACTCCAGCACCGGTAACTACGCCGGGATCTCCTTTGCCATCCCCACCTCGATAGTCCACAAGGTGGTCGGTGACCTGAAGGAGTATGGTACCGTCCAGCGCGCCGTCCTCGGCATTGCCGGTACCAACATCACCTCTGCCGCCACCGAGAAGTACGACCTCAAGGTCTCTCAGGGCGCTTTAGTGATGGAGGTGGCAGACAGGAGCTCGGCGAAGCAGGCCGGTCTCACGGAGGGTGATGTGATCACCTCCATCGACGGGCACAGCATCTCCACAATGTCGGACCTCCAGGAGGCTATCTCTACCCACAAGCCGGGTGACAAGGTCCGGATGTCTGTGGACCGTAAGGGAAAGACTATGACGATCGACCTCGTACTCAAGAATAGCGAGGGAAATACCGATGCCGTGACTCGGATCGACGAAAGCTCGATCGGTGCTGCCTTCCTGGAGCTCAGCGACAAGGAGATGAGCGACCTCGGGATCTCCTACGGAGTAAAGGTAGTCGGTGTCGACAGGGACGGAAAGTTTTTCCGTGCCGGCATCCGCAAGGGAGACGTCATACTCGCTGTCAATAACCTCCGCGTGAGCAAGAAGGACGATGTGGAGAAGGTGGTGAGTGACGTGGTGAAGAGCAGCAGCGACAAGGTCCTCTTCGTCAAGCTGCTTAATACCAATGGGCGCATCAATTACGTAGCTGTGGATCTCCGCGACTAATACTACCGGGTCTATACACAAGCGCACCCCGGTGGATGTATGTCCACCGGGGTGCTTTGCATTTAAGCGAATCGAATGTGCGACTGGGGACGACTCGGCAAGTCCTTCACTCCATCTCCACCGGCCACCTCTACCAAAAGTCCATTGAGTCAGCCCCAGCCATGAAGACGCCAAGCACATCCGATGGTCACACCAAGATCCGAGCGTGTTTCCTCTACAATGCAAGGGGCAGATTGTCTATCGGCATAAGATTTTGTACCTTTGCAAGGGTAAGAGATGAGAGGACCCCTGAGTCTTCTCATTTTGTTTCCATATACAGACCTGATGATAGACGTAAAGGACATACAGTCAGCCCTCGAGGAATACCTGTCGGGGCGAGACGACCTCTATATAGTAGCGGTCGATGTGCGCGCTGGCAACATGATCAGTATCACCATTGACAGTGATCACGACTCGATCTCGCTCAACACAATCACGGCGCTCTCCCACTATATCGAGGAGCGCTTTGACCGCGACGTGGAGGACTATGAGCTGACCGTGACCAGTGCCGGGCTCACATCGCCCCTTCGGCTTCCACGGCAGTACCGCAAGTACATCGGTGAGCCGATCATTGTCACCCTGCGTAGCGGAGGTATTGAGAAAGGAACGCTCGTAGCAGTGGACGAGGAGGGGTTTGAGATGGAGGTTATCCGGATGGAGAAGCACGAGGGCGACAAGCGTCGCAAGGGCTACTCCACCCCGCTTCACCTTACATACGACGAAGTGAAGACGGTCGTCTACGACCTGAAGTTTTGACAACAAAGCGCATACAATAGTATACATGGCAAAGAGAATACAGGCAACAATGATGGAGGCTCTGGGAGACTACATGAGCCAGAAGGACATCGACCAAGGGACACTCATCAAGGTACTTGAGGAGTCTCTCCGTAGTGCGATCGCAAAGATGTACGGTACGGATAACAACTTCGATGTCATCATCAATCCTGAGGAGGGAGATGTCGAGATCTGGCGCAATAGGATCATCGTCCCCGATGGCGAGGTCCACGACCAGATGAAGGAGGTCTCCCTCAGCGATGTACGCTCACAGGGCGAGGAGGACCTCGAGGAGGGCGAGGAGTACACTGACAAGGTCTCATTTGAGAGCTTTGGTCGTCGTGCCATCCAGAACCTCCGCCAGTCTCTTGCCTCCAAGGTGCTGGAGCTGGAGAAGGACACTCTCTATGCCAACTACAGCAAGCGTGTCGGTGAGCTGATCACTGCCGAGGTCTACCAGACCTGGAAGCGCGAGTTGCTTCTCCTCGATGGGGACGGCAACGAGCTCATCATGCCCCGCTCACTGATGATCCCCAGGGACCGCTTCCAGAAGGGCGACCACGTCACCGCCTGCATCGAGCGCGTAGACTATAATAACAACAACCCCAAGATCATCCTCAGCCGGACCAGTAATGAATTTCTGTCTCAGCTCTTTGCCCGCGAGGTGCCTGAGATCCAGGATGGTCTGGTGATGATCAAGCGCGTCGCACGCATCCCCGGCGATCGTGCCAAGGTGGCAGTCGAGAGTGTCGACAGTCGTATCGACCCGGTCGGTGCCGTCGTGGGGGTACGCGGCTCACGCATCAGGGGCGTCGTGGCAGAGCTTCGCAATGAGAGCATCGATGTGCTGCAGTACACCGACAATGACCAGCTCCTGATCCAGCGAGCCCTCAGCCCGGCACAGAATGCCGACGTACGGATCAACCCCGAGGAGAAGCACGCTGATGTTTACCTCGCCCAAGAGGAGATCCGCAATGCCGTCGGTCGCAGCGGTTACAATATCAAGCTGGCAATGATGCTGACCGGCTATGAGATCGACATTTATAGAGATGAGGCACAGGGCATCGACGAGGAGGACCTCTTCCTCACCGAGTTTGACGACGAGATCGATCCCTGGATCATCGATGTATTTACCGCCATCGGTTGCGACACTGCCAAGAGCGTCCTCCGTCACAGTCGCGAGGATCTGGTTCGCGCCACTGACTTGGAGGAGAAGACGATCGACTATGTCCTGCAGGTGCTGATGGCTGAGTTTGACGACAATGAGCTGCCAGCAGACGAGTTCCCCGACCTACCCGAGCGCGATCCCAATTTCCGCCAATTCCCTATCGAGTCCCATGAGAAACCGGTAGCGGAAGAGGCGCAGGAGGAGCAGCTCCCCGAGACGGAGAGCACGCCCAAGGGGGAGGATGGTGTGACCGAGGAGTAAGACCTCTGCCCAACCCACCTAGAACCCATCCTGCAAAAAATACAGATACTGAGAGAATAAAGAGAAATATATGCCCGCAATCAAAATAAATAAGGTCGCACGAGACTTAAACGTTGGAGTAAGTACGCTTAGTTCGTTTCTAAGCAAGAAAAACCCCAATGGGGACTACAAGAGTCCCAATACTAAGCTGACTACGGCTGAGCTGAAGACTGTCCTCGAGGAGTACGGTAGCGATCTGAGTGCGGACGACAAGAAGCGACTCACCGAGAGCTACCTCTCTAAGTCTCCCAAGGCAGATACACCTACGGAGCCGGCTAAGGAACAGGCGACTGCCAAGGTCGAGCCTGCACCTGATACTAAGCCACAGCCTTCCTTTGTCAAGGGGCACCTCCAGCTCGATGAGAAGGGGCGTGTGATCCCCGGCTCGTCGAAGAAGGAGGAGCCAAAGAAGGTCCCTGCTCCGGAGCCCAAGAAAGAGCAAGCTAAGGTGGAGCAGGAGACGCCCGCCAAGCCCACTCCCGATACCAAAAAGACGAAGGAGCCCAAGACGCCTGAGGTCGCTAAGCCGGCAGAGGAGCCTCGCATGCCCGCCTCTCCCAAGGTCGAGCAGCCCAAGCAGGAGACGCCTAAGGAGAAAGAAAAGCCTCAGGTAGAGAAAAAAACGGCGGCAGAGACAAAGCCGGAGACAAAGCCGGAGAGTGTCAAGCCCTCCCAGCCTGCTGAGGAGAAGCCTATGCCCGAGAAGGAGACGAAGAAAGCCGACACACAGAAGCCTTCTTCAGCTATTAAGGAGCAGGAGAAGCCAGCAGCTAAGGACGACAACGAGCCCAAGGAAGACGATGGTGTATTCCGCCTCGGCACAACCGATGATATGGGACTCACTGTCGTCGGCAAGATCGACCTCTCCAAGATAGATCCCAAGACCTCAAAACGCAAGCGCAAGCGGATCAAGGGCAATAAGGTCGACATCGACAAGCAAGCCAAGCAGGATAGTGGTAAGGGTGCCAGTAAGGACACCAACAACCGTCGCAACAAAGATGCGAGAGGTACCAACGCTAACAACTCCGGAAACAACCGCAATAACAAACCCGCAGTAGCCACCAATCCCAAGAAGGGTCGCAAGAGTCGCCGTCGGGAGGAGCAGCAGGAGATCACACAGGAGGATATCCAGAAGCAGATCAAGAAGACTATGGCGGCCATGCAGGGACGTGGTCACCGACCCGGCAAGACTGCAGCACAGTATCGCCGCGAGAAGCGCGAGGCTCGTCAGGAGGAGGCTGAGGAGCTACTGAGAGCACAGGAGGGCGAGAGCAAGAAGCTCAAGCTGACTGAGTTCGTCACCGTTAATGACCTCGCCAAGATGCTTGACATCCCCGTCAATGACATCATCGTTTACTGCTTTAATCTCGGCCTCATGGTCTCCATCAACCAGCGTTTGGAGAAGGATCAGATCGACCTTATCCTTGACGAGTATGGGTACGAGGCGGAGTATGTCGATGCCCAGGCTATGCAGGCGATCGAGACTCAGGAGGATAAGCCTGAGGATCTTGAGCCTCGTGCACCGGTAGTGACTGTGATGGGTCACGTCGATCATGGTAAGACCTCTCTCCTCGATGCCGTGCGCAAGTCCGACGTCATCTCCGGTGAGGCGGGCGGCATCACCCAGCACATCGGTGCCTATAGGGTGACCCTCGAGGGGGGACGCAAGCTCACATTCGTCGATACTCCCGGTCACGAGGCCTTTACTGCTATGCGTGCTCGCGGAGCCAAGGTAACGGATATCGTCATCATCGTCATCGCAGCCGATGATGGTATCATGCCTCAGACCAAGGAGGCCATCTCTCACGCCTCTCTTGCCGGTGTGCCGATCGTCTTTGCCATCAATAAGGTGGACAAGCCGGGGGCTAAGCCCGATATGGTGCGCGAGCAACTCGCTGCCATGAATTACCTCGTAGAGGATTGGGGAGGCAAGTATCAGTGCCAGGAGATCTCCGCTAAGAAGGGGATCGGTGTACAAGAACTGCTGGAGAAGGTCCTCTTAGAGGCAGACCTCCTTGAGCTAAAGGCCAACCCGAATAAGCTCGCCAAGGGGTCCGTCCTTGAGAGTACGCTTGAGCAGGGTCGTGGCTACACCACCAAGGTCCTGATCCAGGAGGGTACACTTCACAATGGAGACTACATCGTCGCCGGAGCCAACTATGGTCGTGTGAAGGCACTCTTCGATGAGTACGGCGATACAGTCGAGTCTGTCGGACCATCCATGCCGGTCAAGGTACTTGGACTCAATGGTGCCACGCCTGCCGGTGAGACCCTCAACGCCCTCGAGACAGAGGCTGAGGTAAGAGACATCGCTCGTCAGCGCGAGCAGCTCCAGCGTGAGCAGAAGGAGCGCACCCAGCACCTGCCAAGTCTGGAGACCTTCAGCCGACAGATCAAGGACGGCGATGTACAGGAGCTCAATATCATCGTCAAGGGAGATATGGACGGCTCCGTCGAGGCGCTATCCGACTCGCTGGTTAAGCTCTCGACCGAAGAGATCCGCGTGAACGTGATCTACAGTGCTGTCGGTGCCATCAGCCAGAGCGACGTAGACCTCGCAGCCGCCTCAGATGCACTGATCGTAGGCTTCCAGGTACGTCCTGCTCAGGGCGCTAAGCGCGCCGCCGAGGACGAGGGAGTGGAGATCCGCTTCTACTCGATTATCTATGATGCGATCGAGGACGTCAAGTCCGCTATGGAGGGGATGCTCTCTCCGGAGATCAAGGAGCAGGTCACTGCAACCCTCGAGGTGCGCAAGGCCTTCCGCATCCCCAAGGTGGGTACCATCGCCGGATGTATGGTGGAGCATGGCAAGGTATCGCGTGACAATAAGGCTCGCGTGATCCGCGATGGCATCGTGATCCATACCGGTCCGCTGGTGAGCCTGAAGCGCTTCAAGGACGACGTCAAGGAGGTTACCACCGGTCTGGAGTGTGGTCTCTCCATTAAGGACTATGATGACATCCAGGCAGGAGATCAGATCGAGACCTTCGAGGAATTCACGGTCAAGCGAAAGCTGGAGTAATACGACAGTAGCAGCAAGGGAGAGCACAAGATGCCGTGGTTTGATATTGCAGTCGGCTTACTATTGCTCAATGGGCTATTTGCGGGGTGGCGTCTGGGATTTTTCGCCTCTGCCCTCCGCTGTCTGAGCCTTGTCCTTGCCCTCTATCTCACTGGGCTGATCCGGTCAGCAATCTCCTTTTCGCCATCGATCTCGGTACTCTCCATGGTGATCACCTTTGCGGTGGCACTCTGGCTCAGTCGCCTGCTACTGAACCTAGTCACCGGATCCTCCTATGGACGCTTCGGACTGCCGGACAGTCTCCTCGGGGCGCTGACCAATACACTATTCACGGCGGTGATGCTCTGGATCGTCTGCATGGTGATCCTGAGTCTCAGCCCCGATACGGAGTGGATCAGAGGCTCACAGGCCTACCCACTCCTGGATGAACTGGTCGGGCCGATCGCTCCCTCACTGAGGGATGTGCTGAGCCCTACCTCACCCTTAGAGCCGCCTGCGACAGAGGTCACTGATCTCTGACGGAGGGAGCTATTTTTATATCCTTCCCTCCTCGGAGGGACTATATATAGTCTATGAATAACGAACAGATAAGCGACCTCTTAGACGAGCGAGACGAGTACAAGTACGGCTTCACCACCGACATCGAGACGGAGTACTTGCCTAAGGGGATCGATGAAAATATTGTACGCACTATCTCTGAGATGCGCCACGAGCCGGAGTGGCTGCTGGACTTCCGTCTCAGGGCCTTCCGCGCTTGGTCCGGGATGAAAGTACCCACCTGGGGACACGTCAAGCTCCCGGAGATAGACTTCCAGGACATAATTTATTTTGCCCGACCGAAGCAGAAGAAGTCTGCCGATGAGCCAATGGACCCCAAACTGGAGGAGACCTTCGAGAAACTTGGCGTCCCGGTAATGGAGCGGAAGATCCTTGCCGGCTATGCCGTTGATGCGGTCATGGACTCTGTCTCCGTCCGCACTACCTTCCGTAAGCAACTAGCGGAGAAGGGGGTGATCTTCTGCCCCATCAGTGAGGCCGTCAGGGAGCATCCCGACCTGGTGCGGAAGTACCTCGGTATGGTCGTTCCCCCGACAGATAATTTCTTTGCTGCACTCAATTCGGCTGTCTTCGGCGACGGCTCATTTGTCTACATCCCTAAGGGTGTACGCTGCCCGATGGAGCTGAGCTCGTACTTCAGGATCAATGCACTGAATACGGGACAATTTGAGCGCACCCTGATCGTAGCCGAGGACGACTCTTACGTCTCCTACCTCGAGGGCTGCACCGCCCCGCAGAGGGACGAGAACCAGCTCCACGCTGCCATCGTCGAGATCGTGGTGGAGGAAAATGCGGAGGTCAAGTACTCCACGGTGCAGAATTGGTACCCCGGTGACAAGGAGGGCAAGGGAGGAGTCTTCAATCTCGTCACCAAGCGGGCCCTCTGCCGAGGCAATGGGTCAAAAGTCTCTTGGACTCAGGTGGAGACCGGATCGGCCATCACCTGGAAGTACCCCAGCTGCATCCTCAAGGGAGACAACTCGGTGGGCGAATTCTACTCCGTTGCCGTCACCAATAATCACCAGATGGCGGACACCGGGACCAAGATGATCCACACGGGGAAAAACACCCGCAGCACCATTGTCTCCAAGGGTATCTCCGCCGGTCACTCCGAGAACTCGTACCGCGGACTGGTCTACCTGGGGAAGAATGCCGAGAATGCTCGCAACTACTCCCAGTGCGACTCCCTCCTCATAGGCGACAAGTGCGGCGCTCACACCTTCCCCTACGCCGATATACTCAATGACACCGCCATCATCGAGCATGAGGCGATGACCTCCAAGATCAGCGAGGATCAGCTCTTCTACTGCCAGCAGCGGGGCATCCCCGAGGAGGAGGCGATCGGCCTCATCGTTGGCGGGTACGCCCAGGAGGTGATGGAGAAGCTCCCGATGGAGTTTGCCATCGAGGCGAAGGCTCTCCTATCCATCTCCCTTGAGGGCTCCGTGGGATAATGACACTTACTACAGATACGACACTATGTTACATATAGAAAACCTACACGCCAAGATCGGCGACAAAGAGATACTACGCGGGATCAACCTCCACATACCCGACGGCGAGATACACGCCATCATGGGACCCAATGGCGGGGGTAAGAGCACTCTCGCCAACGTCCTCACGGGACGGCCACCCTACGAGCCCACGCAGGGGAGGGTGACCTTCAATGGGGAGGACCTCCTCGAGATGAGTCCGTCACTCCGGGCACAGAAAGGGCTAATGATGTCCTTCCAGTACCCCGTAGAGATCCCCGGGGTCAGTATGACCTCTTTCCTCCGTGCCGCCCTCAATGCCAAGCGCAAGCAGGAGGGCAAGGAGCCGGTGAAGGCTGCTGACTTCCTGAAGCTCCTCAAGGAGAAGCAGAAGCAGGTGAAGCTCCCCTCCGACCTGATGAAGAGGTTTGTCAATCAAGGCTTCTCCGGCGGAGAGAAGAAGCGCAATGAGATCTTCCAGATGCTGGTCCTCGAGCCATCACTGGCGATCCTCGACGAGACAGACTCAGGTCTCGACATTGATGCACTCAGGACGGTTGCCGAGGGAGTCAATAGTATGCGCTCGCCCCACTTCTCTGCAATCGTCATCACGCACTACCAAAGACTGCTCGACTATATCCGCCCCGATGTCATCCACGTGCTGATGAATGGGGAGATCATCAGGACAGGTGGTCCAGAGCTCGCACTGGAGCTGGAGGACAAGGGCTACGACTGGCTCAGAGAGGAGCAGAAGGAGGACTGAGCTATGATGTCTAAGCAACAACAACTCACCGAGCACTTCCTTACCCTCTCGGACAGCGTCTCCACAGACTCCCCTCTGATGGCAAGTCGTCGGCAGGAGGCGAGGGAGCTTCTTCGTAAGAAGCCACTTCCCAAGCACGGTCCGGAGCACTACGCCCACTTTGACCTGGGGATCTTTGACGACACCGAGCTGCGTCAGTCCCCTATAGCGGAGAGCGACCTATCTCCCTACCGACTCCTTGACGACAGCTGTCTTCTCTGCTCAGAGGGGACAGAGATAGAGGGCTGCTTTGTCGGACCACTGAGCCGCTTTGCTGAGCTGTATACTGAGCCGGCTAAGCTCTTTGGCACTCAGCATGACCTGAGAGATCGGGCTGTCCCCTCACTGACCGACCTGCTGGCTGAGGAGGCCATGGTACTCTACGTGGAGCCACGTTGCCGGGTGGAGGTGCCGCTTGAGCTTATCTATCTCCTCGGTCGCGGTCTCTCCGCACGACACTTGCTGATCATCTGCGATGAGGAGAGTCGGGTGACCATGATGCAGTCGCACCGCAACCTTCCCGAGGAGGGTGCTGCTGCCCTCATCACCACCGAGATCTACGTCCGAGACCGAGCTGATCTGCACCTCTACGACTACATTGAGCAGACTCACGGGACACGCCTGCTCCACAACGTCCACGCCCGGATCGGTGAGGAAGCGCGTATGACCCTGACTGAGATCGTCTCGCACCCCGAGCGGACGAGGATCAATCTCTTCATCGACCTGGCCGGCAAGCACGCCGACCTGCAGATGGACGGACTGGCAATCCTGCGCGATGACAACCTCTGCGACATTTGGTCCAATATCTTCCACAGCGAGACCGACGGGCACACGGACGAGCTCTTTAAGTACACCCTCTCGGATCACTCCGTGGGGAGCTTCTCCGGGATGATCTACGTGGAGCCCGGTGCGATCCGGACGGATGCTGACCAGCATAATCGAAATCTCCTGCTCTCCAAGGAGGCAAAGATGTACTCCAAGCCTCAGCTGGAGATCTATGCTGACGATGTCAAGTGCTCTCACGGACTGGCAACCGGTCTGCTGGACGAGGCAGCGCTCTTCTATATGGAGCAGAGGGGTATCCCCGAGGATGAGGCGCACGATATGCTCACATCCGCCTTTGTCCACGATGTACTTGTCCGCATCCCCGATGAACAACTCCGCGAGGTGCTGACGGCGAAGGTAGATGCCCGCCTCCAGCGACGCAAGTAACACACTCACATAGCAAGCAAGGGTCGATGTCTCTCTTGGATGAGAGACATCGACCCTTTTTTATGCGGTTGCATGGAGATCACCTCTGCTAATCGGGCTCCAAAAGGCACGTGCACACTAAGCTGACCATCAGCAGATGGCAATCACCCTCTTCTAATACCGATATTAGACTTCACTAATACCGATATTAGATTTCACTAATATCGGTATTAGTCTGAGGGCACAGACTTGCGCGCCTCCGACGATTGCCCCAGCAGGGAGGGGATCCACCACCAAGTGAGCTGAGCTTAGCCCTTGATCACTGCGAGAGGTGCAAGACGCACTAGCGGCCGCACCAGATCTTGCTGCTTAGCGATCACTTCCTCGATGTCCTTATACGCCCCGGGAGCCTCATCAAGCCCCTTCTCCGTCAGCTCGTAGAGTACGCCAAGCTCATCCATCTGAGCCTGTTGCTCCTCGAGCGAGAGCTGACGGAACGCTGCCCTCCTGCTGAGCCTTCGCCCCGCCCCGTGGGAGCAGCTCATAAAGGAGTCGGGACAGCCAAGCCCCTGGACGATGTAGGAGTGTGCGCCCATAGAGCCGGGGATGATCCCCACCTCGCCCTCATAGGCTCGGGTGGCACCCTTACGGTGGACGATTACGTACTCACCAAAGTGCTTCTCCCAGGCAGCGTAGTTGTGTGGGACATTGATCAGCGGATCAAAGTCCACCCCGGGGCAGAGAGTCCGAAGTCCCTCCTTCACCACCTCCATCATCTCCCGACGATTGGCAAAGGCGAAGTCCTTGCAATACTCCATCTCTCGCATATAGTCCTTCCCCTCCTGCGTCTCTATGGGGAGGAATGCGAGGTCCGGCTGCCGGTCGGCATACCACCTATCGCACCACTGCTCTGCCAGGTGATTGTAGTGCTCCGCCACCTTTAGCCCCACATTTCGGCTGCCAGAGTGGATCATCACCCAGATCTCATCAGTCGAGGTATCTCGCTGGATCTCGATAAAGTGGTTGCCCCCACCCAGTGTGCCTATCTGCCGTAGCAGTGCCTGCTTCTTGCTCCTCAGGCAGGGCAGGTCGTCAAGCTCTCGGTCGGGAAGCAGGCTCTCATCCAGCGACACCTCCCTGCTGTCGAAGCCCAGAGGGATCCGCTCCCTCGCATAGGTCACCAAAGCGGAGAGACGCTCCCGTGGCAGGTCCTCCGTCGTGAGGCTTGTCCGGAGGGCACACATCCCACAGCCGATGTCGACACCGACAGCATTGGGGATCACGACACCTCGCGTCGCGAGGACACCACCGACTGGCATGCCCTTTCCGGTGTGAGCGTCCGGCATCACAGCGATGTGCTTGTATGCGTAGGGGAGCGATGCGAGCGTGATGATCTGCTCTAAGCAGGAGTCCTCCACCTCACTCAGCCACATCTTAGCAGGCACCTTAGTGCCCATCACAACTTTCTCTATCATAGCAGTATACTCTTTGTAGATAAATATCTGAGGCAAAGGTAGAGAGCCACTACGCCACCTATTGGCGTAGTACATTAATCTCCTTACATTTGTATCAAAAGAATATCACTATGCCGATCAATAGAAATGCGCTCCTGAGGATGCGGACCATAGACGCCTGCCTCCGCCGTCGCCACCGCAGCTGGACCATAGAGGATCTCCGCTCTGCTTGCGAGGATGCCCTCTACGAGTACGAGGGGACCTCGGGTGTGAGCCTGAGGACGATACAGCGGGACATCGAGCTTATGCGAAGCGATAAGCTGGGGTACAATGCACCGATCGAGGTAGTCGATCGCAAGTACTACCGCTATGGTGACCCGGACTACAGCATCAGCAGTATCCCTCTGACACACGAGGAGCTGTCAGAGCTGACCGGCGCACTCGACATCCTGAGTCAGTATAGTGGCTTCAGGGGTCTCTCAGGGCTGGATGAGACTCTTACGAGGATTGAGGACAGGATCCGCAGCGGGAGCGAGGGGCAGCAGCAGGTGGTTTTTCTTGATACCAATGAGCAGCTAAAGGGACTGGAGCTGCTAAGCCCGCTCTACAAGTCCATCGTCAACCGCTGTGCCCTACGAGTCCGTTACTGCTCCTTCCGCTCCGGCCGAGAGATCGAGATCTGCCTCTCCCCTTATCTCCTCAAGGAGTACAACAATCGGTGGTTTCTCCTGGGACATGAGAGAGGTCACAGCGGGATCCTCACGCTGGCACTCGACAGAATGGTTGGTGTGGAGGAGGACAAGGAGGGGAGGTATAAGGAGAATATCTACTTCGACCCGGTCACCTATCTGGATGATATGGTCGGCGTGACACGCGATTTGACGTCGGAGCGTGAGCGGGTAGTCCTCTGGGTCGATGCCTGCCAAGCACCATATGTCCTCACGAAACCCCTTCACCCACGGCAGGAGCTGATGGAGGAGCGGGAGGACGGCAGCATCGTCGTGGCACTGGAGGTGATCTGCAACCTCGAGCTGGAGCGACTGATACTTGGCTTCGGGAGCCACATCAGCGTCCTCTCACCCAAGAGGCTAAGGGACCGCATCGCCCGCCAAGTCATGATGATGGTCACCCGATATAAGGAGTAGCGCACCGCTATAGAAAAGAGCGTGGAGCTGGTTATAAGTGGCTCTTCCACGAGCGATGCACTAACCAACTCCACTAACAAGCACACTTCAACTGAACGGCTTGCTAACGCAAAGTTACTGAAAGGGTTGGGAAATCCTACAAACCTACGAACTACTCTTTAACAAATCTGAAACAACTGACTCAGATGGTCAGGCTATCCGTTTCTGCGAGGCTGAGAGAAGAAGGTGAAGAAGTTGAGGTACATGCTATATGGGCGGTGAAAGCGCACGACTGACTCTCCAAACAGCGATCCAATTTCGCTGAGGTCAGAGAGAAAGTCGCACGCCTTGATCTTACGACAAAGATAGTGAGAAATATTGTCGCACCTAAAGAGAGCTTGGGCGCATCTCGCTGAAGTACACAGAAATCTAAGCGATGGGAAGTGTAGCGAACCGGAGCGGTGTACGCCACAGCAAGCAGATTGTAGATAAGGTCCTTCGTCAAGCCGGCTCTAATCGCTACAATAATAGAAAGAAAATCCAAGTCTAAGCAGAAGCCCGTCAGACCAATCCCGACAGGCAGCTTCTACTAAACTTGGATCTCATTGCAAATGTACAAGAAAGATCAGAACAGACAAAACGTTGGAATGAGATGATTGCTCGTGCTTAAGCCACAAGTGTAAAAGGATGAAGACAAAGAGGAAGCTTTGGATTGGCTTGGCATTGCTCCTCCCAAGGGAGCATCCGCACAAGTTAATCCAAAGCTTAGTGGTATTGCAAATGTAATAAATGGCGTTGGGAACCCAAAGGCAGATAAAGCAACGCCCACGGATCCGAAGATCAATTTTCCCAGGGCTGAGCGATTCGGAGATATGCTTGGAGCGGCAGATGCAACAAGAGACTTCTACAAACTTCAAGAGAGTTTAGGCGTATCTCGCTGGAGTGCATACAAATCTAAGGCACACCTTGAGGATGGGCGATATGGCAAACCGAGCATAGCGGTGTACGACACGGAGCGAGGATTGCCAACAAGGGGACTCTAATCGCAACAAGAATAGAAAAGCTGGTCGATCTTGTGAACCGACCAGCTGAGAGCTTTATTTAAATTCGGGGCAGAGCCATCGGTCGTACCTGATCCATCTGTTGCTCAGCCCAAAGATACAAGACTTATGGAGATCCTACACGGAGGTGCTGACGGGGAGCTTCTATCGGGCGTACGGAGAGGCGAGACGAGATCGTGGAGGAGATGAGGCGCCTTGGGCTGAGGGTGACTGCTGAAGTAGTCTGCCATTTTGCTATCTTTGCTAAGACAAGTTTTGAGCCTACACTATATTGTAAAGCATGGAATCATCTGATCAGAAGGAAATCCTACTGGCGGTCTTCAATGGCACCGATCGCCCCGGCGTCACTGCAGCCATCACCACTGTACTTGCGAAGCATGACTTGACGATCCTCGACATAGGACAGGTCGACATCCATAAGCACCTCACCCTCGGCGTCCTCTTCTCTGTCTCCTCCAGTGGCAGTGGCAACGTGCTGAAGGACCTGCTCTTCTGCGCCAATGATCTCGGCGTGACGGTCACCTTCCGCATCATTGATCCCGACAGCTACTCGGAGTGGGTCGGCAATCAGGGGAAGAACAAGTACATCATCACGCTCCTCTCCAAGACCATCACCGCCGATATGGTGGCAGCGATCACCAAGGAGGTGGCAGACCAAGGGATGAATATCGACTCTGTGGATCGCCTGACCGGGCGCATTCCCTTGGTGGAGAATCAGAGGCACCCAAGGGCCAGTATCGAGATCTCCCTCCGCGGGACCCCCAAGGATCAGGTCGCTATGCAGCGACATATCATCCGCATATCTGACGAGCACCATATGGACGTCTCCTTCCAGCAGGATAGCATGTTCCGCCGGATGAGACGCTTGATCTGCTTCGATATGGACTCGACCCTCATCAAGACTGAGGTGATCGATGAGCTTGCCGGTAGGGCAGGTGTCGGGGATCAGGTAAAGGAGATCACCGCCCGCGCTATGCGTGGCGAGATCGACTTCCGAGAGAGCTTCAAGGAGCGCGTGGCACTTCTCAAGGGGCTTGACGCAAGTGTTATGCATGATATTGCCGTCAACCTGCCTCTTATGGATGGTCTGGAGCGGACGATGCATATCCTCAAGCGTGTCGGCTTCAAGATTGCCATCCTCAGCGGTGGCTTCACCTACTTCGGTAATTACCTTAAGGATCTCTTTAACCTCGACTACGTCTACGCCAATGACCTCGAGATAGGGCCGGACAATAAGCTGACAGGGAGATACATCGGTGAGGTGGTAGACGGACGACGTAAGGCGGAGCTCCTGAAGCTCATCGCCCAGCTGGAGAAGGTCGACATCCGGCAGACCGTGGCTGTCGGCGATGGTGCAAACGACTTGCCGATGCTCTCCACGGCAGGGCTGGGCATAGCCTTCCATGCTAAGCCCAAGGTACAGGAGAGCGCCAAGCAGTCCATCACCACAACCGGGCTGGATGGCATCCTCTACTTCTTAGGGTATAAAGACTCACAGCTTGACGAACTACAATTCTCTAACATCCAATAAATCATGATCACCCACATAGTCCTCTTCCAGCTCGACGACAAGCTCGCTGGCGAGGAGAAAGAGTTGCACCTTGCAGCACTGAAGTCAGACTTCGAGCAGCTGCCTCACACCATCAAGGAGCTGGTGGACCTGCGCATCGAGATCAATGCCAACCCCTCGGAGAAGTATGACCTCGCCCTCATCGCTCACTGCGAGGATCTGCAGAAGCTCCACGACTACGCCACCCACCCCGATCACGTCGCACTGGTAGGTAAGTACATCAAGCCCTATCTTGTCTCCCGAGCCTGCGTTGACTACAGGGGCTGAGAGCCACATCCTCTCATCTCCCATAGGTTCCATGAGGGTGATCATAGATCCACACACGCTGGATCTGTGGTCGTGTCTGCCGGCTCCCGAGGAGATCCCTGAGGAGGTGCCCCTGCTTGCAGACCTCCAGAGGGCGCTGTCCCTCTGTCGTCCCCTGCCGAGTGGGTACAGGATCCACCAGGCAAGCCCCGACTGGGCGCCACACTTCTGGGACCTCCTCTCCACGATCAGGGCGGGTCAGACCATTACTTATGGGCAACTCTGCCGACTTAATTCGCTCACCCTTGGATATGCGAGGGCAGTCGGGCATCTCTTATCCCAAAATAGATACGCCATCCTCCTACCCTGCCACCGAGTATTACCGGCAGACCACTCCATAGGGCACTACCGCTGGGGCAGCGAGAGGAAGAGGTTACTCCTTGATCACGAGAGGGAGCATTCCGATGAGATCTGATAATGCCTCCGCCACCGATGGTCATGCGATCGAGCTTATGTGTGCCGATCTAATGCGCCAAAAGGGCTACACCATCATTGCACAGAATTACCGGTCCGGACCTCTGGAGCTGGACCTGATCGTCATGGAGGGCACCACACTCTGCTTCATCGAGATAAAAGCGAGGAGTAACCTCGGTGCCCTTCGGGACCTCGAGTCGCTGATCACGGCACAGAAGCAACTCAATATCCTGCGAGCTGCCAAGGCTTTCCTCCAGGACAAGAAAGGGGGGAGACACCTGGTCTACAGCGACATCCGCTTTGACTACCTCCTGATCTATGTACCGAAGGATGGCAGGGAGCCCGGCTACAAGATCTTCCGCAATGCCATCTACGATATGCCTCCGGGATATGAGGATATCCGCTTATAAGTAAGAAGAGTGATCCCTACGGAGAGCGTCACATCAGCTAGCGTAGCACTGACGGAAAGAGGATGGCGCAAGGGCTCTAAGTAAGGAAATAGGTATATTTGCGTAGAAGTAAAATCAAAGAACTAAAGTATCGAGAACAGATGGAGTATATCTCGCTGGACACTAAGAACGCTCTGTGCAACAATGATCTGCAGGCAGAGTACCGCTCCCTCATCAAGGAGGCCGATGCGGCTCATGAGTCACTCTACACAGGAGATCGCCCGGGGAATGACTTCCTCGGATGGGTCTCCCTGCCCTCTTCGATCACAGAGGAGACGCTGAGTGAGATCGAGGAAGCGGCGAAGCCCCTACGGGAAGACTGCGACTTTGTAGTCTCCGTCGGCATCGGTGGCTCCTACCTCGGGATCCGTGCGGTCTACGATGGCGTGAGAGACTCCTTTTCCAACTACAAGGAGCAGAGCGGGCCCAGACTCCTCTTTGCCGGCAATCAGGTGAGCGAGGACTACCTCTCCGAGCTGATTGACCTCCTGAGGGGACGCAAGTTTGGCATCATCAATATCTCCAAGAGCGGTACGACGACAGAGCCCTCTATTGCCTTTAGGCTCCTGAAAGAGCTCTTGGAGTCACAGGAGGGAGTAGACTTTGCGCGCAAGCACATCATCGCCATCACCGATGCACACAAGGGAGCTCTACGCAAGCTCTCCGATGATGAGGGCTACAAGACCTTCGTTATCCCGGATCCGGTAGGCGGGCGATTCACAGTTCTCACACCGGTCGGGCTGGTGCCTCTCGCAGCTGCCGGCTGCGACATCCGATCATTAGTGAGAGGGGCGCAGGATATGGAGAGGCACATTGGGCGAAGTGTCAAGGGAGAGGATAATATGGCTGTCCAATATGCCGCGACCCGCAATACGCTCTACCATAATGGGAAAAAGCTGGAGATACTGAATAACTTCAATCCCCGCTTCCACTACATCGGTGAGTGGTGGAAGCAGCTCTTCGCTGAGAGCGAGGGCAAGGACGGGAAGGGCATCTTCCCCACCTTAGCCGACTTCACCACCGACCTTCACTCCATAGGACAGATGATCCAGCAGGGCGAGAGGAACCTCTTTGAGACCTTTGTAAGTGTCACGAGACCGCGCCACTCCGTCATTGTGCCTGAGGATAAGGACAATCTTGACGGGCTCAATTATCTCGCCGGTAAGCATGTCGACTTTGTCAATAAGAATGCAGAGACGGGGACCATCCTCGCTCACCTTGACGGAGACGTGCCTGTGTTACGCCTTGAGATTCCGGAGCTGAGTGAGTACTATATTGGCCAGCTCTTCTATTTCTTCGAGAAGTCTGTCGGCATCAGCGGATATATGCTGGGGGTCAATCCCTTTAACCAGCCTGGTGTGGAGGACTATAAGCGCAATATGTTTGCGCTCCTTGGCAAGCCCGGCTACGAGGAGGAGACCAAGAAGATCCGGACCCGTCTCGAGGAGCAAAAGTAAGATATATGCTACAAGACTATAAGGAAAACGACGCCAAGCCGCTGATCCTCCCTCAGTACGGACGTAATGTCCAAAATATGGTCGACCGCTGTGTCGTGATAGAGGATCCCGCTACCCGTCAGCAGTGTGCGGAGACGATCATCGATACGATGCGCTCCTTTGCCACGACGGATAAGGACCGGGAGGACTTCGAGCAGATCCTCTGGGATCACCTATATATTATGTCCCGCTTCCGGCTGGATGTGGACTTCCCCTACCCCGTCACCTCTCGCGAGGAGTATGAGAAGCCGGTCGTGCCGAGACTGGATGACTGCACTCAGGAGCCTCCCAAGTATCGCCACTATGGACATACGATAGAGCGGATGGTGGAGATCGTAAAGGGGCTTCCGGAGGGCGAGGAGCGGGATGAGCTGGCGAGGATCACTGCCGTGGAGATGAAGCGCCAGTACTGCAGCTGGAATAAGTCCTCCGTCGCTGACTCCAAGATCTTTGCAGACCTCTACGAGCTCTCCAAGGGAGAGGTCTACCTCGATGAGCACATCTGCACTCTGCCTGAGGCGGGAGCTCTCACAGCCCCGACCGGCAACAGTCCCCATATGAATAATAACAATCGGAAGGGCAGCAACAACAACCGAGGGCGAGGGAATAAGGGTGGCAACCATAATAAGAAGAAAAGAAGATAAGTATCATGGGCGCATTTGTCATAGAAGGAGGTCGGCAGATGAAGGGGACCCTCGTCCCTCAGGGGGCTAAAAACGAGGCCCTTCAGGTCATCTCTGCCGCCCTGCTTACCGACCAAGAGGTCCGCATCTCCAATGTCCCTGACATCCTCGACGTGAAAAACCTCATCCGGCTGATGATGGATCTGGGGGTGAAGGTGACTAAGGAGAGCGAGGATACCTACTGCTTCCAGGCCGATGATGTCAATCTTGACTTTGCCTACTCTGAGGAGTTTCTTATCAAGTGCCGCAAGCTGAGAGGGTCGATCCTCCTTCTGGGTCCCCTACTCTCACGCTTTGGGAAGGCTGTAATCACGAAGCCGGGAGGTGACAAGATCGGTCGGCGCAGGCTCGACACGCACTTCCAAGGCTTCCAAAGTCTGGGAGCCACCTTTGACTACGACGAGGAGACAGAACTATTCTCAATGCAGGCTAAGGACGGACTACACGGGAAGTACATGCTCTTAGAGGAGGCATCGGTCACCGGTACCGCCAACGTCATCATGGCAGCCGTCCTTGCCGAGGGTAGCACCACGATCTACAACGCTGCCTGTGAGCCATATGTACAGCAGCTCTGCCGGCTACTCATCGCGATGGGGGCCAAGATAGAGGGGGTCGCAAGCAACAGACTCACGATCGAGGGAGTAGACCACCTGTCAGGAGCGGACCACACGATCCTGCCCGATATGATCGAGGTGGGAAGCTTCATCGGTATGGCCGCCATGACCGCCTCAGAGATCACCATCGTCAATCCCCACATCGAGGAGATGGCGATGATCCCCCGAGCATTTCAGCAGCTGGGGATACGGACCGAGATGAGGGGAGAGGACCTATTCATCCCGGCACAGGAGCACTACGAGATCGACACCTTTATGGACGGCTCTATACTGACCATTGCGGACGCTCCATGGCCTGGACTATCACCGGACCTAATCAGCGTGATGCTGGTGGCGGCGACACAGGCGAGAGGGAGTGTGCTCTTTCATCAGAAGATGTTTGAGAGCCGACTCTTCTTTGTGGACAAGCTGATCGACATCGGTGCACAGATCATCCTGTGCGATCCTCACCGTGCTGCCGTGATCGGGCTTGACCGCTCTCACCCATTCCGTGCCGCCACGATGGACTCCCCCGACATACGTGCAGGTATTGCGCTGCTCATCGCAGCCATGTCGGCCAATGGGACGAGCCGCATCAATAACATCGAGCAGATCGATCGCGGCTACCAGAGTATCGACAAGCGCCTCAATGCCATCGGTGCTTCGATAAGTCGCATCGACTAACGTCTCTCCGATGAAGCCCACCGATCTCCGACCGCTACCTGACCACTACATCGCCCTCGGTCCAATACTCAAGACCTATGGCACGATGGGCGACTTCATCGTCGACTCCTTCCCCGAGACGGCGCTGGACGACTACATCTTCATCGAGATAGAGGGGATCAAGGTCCCCTTTGAGATCGAGGAGTTGGTGGATCGGAGCGGTCAAGTGGTTGTCAAGGTCTCCGGCGTGGATGACGTGGAGACGGCTGAGCTATACCGTGGCTGCCCCACCTTCGTCGCACCGAGCGATCAGCACGACTTGACTCAGTATGAAGGCGAGAGTTACCAGAGCCTCATCGGATGGCGAGTCTACAGCTCTAATGACGATGCCTATCTCGGTGTAGTGGAACGGTACGATGACAGCACCGCTAACATCCTGCTCTGTGTACGCTCAGCCGATGGGATAGAGCACCTACTCCCCTGGGTGACAGCGTGGGTAGAGGCACTGGATGAGGCGCACCACATCCTTCGCCTCACCCTGCCTGAGGGCCTACTCGAGTGACTCTGTTAGAGGTAGACAAAGAGGATAATGAAGATGAATGCGGGAGGTGCCGCAAGGATCGTGCTATCGATGCGGTCCAGTATACCTCCGTGTCCGGGAAGGATATGCCCGGAGTCCTTCACATCATAGCAGCGCTTTAGCAGGCTCTCAAAGAGATCCCCACAGGTGGCAAAGAAGCCCACGATAGCAGCGAGGATGAGCCAATTAACCAAGCTGGTCACAGCCGGAAAGAAGTAGTAAAATGCCACCGCTCCCAATAGGGTGAAGGCGATACCGCCCAGTAGCCCCTCCACAGTCTTATGTGGGGAGATATGCGGCGCCATTTGATGCTTGCCGATCATACTGCCGACGCAATAAGCACCGGAGTCATTGAGCCAAATAAATACAAATATCGGCAGCAACCAGAACGTGTGGTCAAAGCTGAGCAGGTACTGCCCTGTGTCCTCCGGAGCCATATAGCAGAGAAGCATCAGCGCTCCAAAGGGCACAGTCGTGTAGAGGTGCGAGAAGAAGGCGTGCGCTATCTCCTCGATCGCATGTGGACGTCTCCGGAAGAGCTCCGTGATGATGTAGAAGAGGTAGTAGGCAACGTACGGGAGTACTGCTATCAGCAGATGCTTGTAGGTATAGCCCTGCGAGATGACGTTGAAGATGATGAAGAAGAGCACGCCTGCCATCACCGCATGCACCGTTTTGAGGATCGGGAAGTACCGATTGACCTGAGTGATGGTCTGATACTCGTAGGTGGCAAAGGATGTGAGGATGGCAAAAATAGCCGCCATCATATTGACCGAGTCCGTCAATATCCCAAAGAGAATGATCGAGACGTAGAGGACTCCTGTGATCAGGCGGGCGAGGAAAGATCTGACTTTACTGGACATAGGGAGCTTATTCGTTTGTATCGAGGGTCTTGAAGTCTACCAAGAGCGGGTTATGATCGCTGCACTCCTTGTGGCTCGGGATCTCTGCGGCCATAGCCTTCACTGGACCGTCGTAAAAGAGGTGATCTATTCTAAATGCATACAGTGGCTCATTAAATGAAACCCCCATCCCCTTACCAGTCTCCACAAATGCGTCACTGCGGTCATCCCTGATGCGAGAGTAGCAGTAGGACATAGGCGTATCATTAAAGTCACCACAGATGATGGTGTATGTAGGTGCGAAGTCTCGCTGCAGAGATCTCACCTTATCTCGTACAGCATTGGCCGCACCGGCTCTCATGTTAAGCGACGGACCCAGTCTCCGCTTGATCGCGAGTAGGCGAGACTTCATCTCCTCCAGGCTCGGCTTCGTAAGGTAGCCACGGAAGGTCTCCTTCTCCTCCGATGCGAGGCTATAGCTCTCCATATGGTTATTGACCAAGAGGAGGGAGCGGTCCGGTGCGATCCTGAGGAGGTACCAGGCGGAGCCATTGGTGTAAGACTTATAGTCGATCATACCGCCGTCGATGATGTCGTATCGGCTGAGGAGTAGCAGCCGATCATCTGAGTAGTAGCGACGGTGGGGATAGCGCTGCAGGAGCCTCCTCCCCTCCTCACCATATCCTCCTATCTGACTCGGGGAGACCCCCTCTTGCAGACAGATGATATCGGCTCCCGATTGCTCAAGGATGTGAAGAGCTGCCGGAGTGCCGGCATCATCCTTGAGAGCCATATTAGCAACATTGTACGAGACGACTCTCAGATCCCTCGCCTCACTCAGTGAAGTACTGTGGAGTGGGAAAAAGGTAAGGATATAGCCTCCACTCAAGACCAGTAGGAGCACGCAAGCAACAGCAGACCTCCAGAGTCTCATCACCAGCGCAACTACGAGGAGAAGGAGGATTGCCACGAGGAGAAAGGGGAAAGAGAGATTGAGAAAGGAGGGGATCTGAGTCCTGAGCGGTGAGACAGAGGGCGAGAGCATCGCTCCCCCATAGAGGAGAAATACCAGCGCCATCACCACTATCCAGACGATCCGTCCGGTGGTGCTCAGCAGGCTTGCTCTATGCCTCCGATCTCCCATGGAAAGTATCAGAAAAACTCCTGTACCCCGTCGCGTACCCGCTTCTTGTCCCGCTTGCGCCAGTACTTGATGAGCAGGTAGCCAAAAATCATCCCCCCAAGGTGGGCGAAGTGAGCGACGTTGTCTCCGGTCTGTGACACACCGGCAAAGAGCTCCATAATGCCGTAGCCGATGACCATCCACTTAGCCTTGATCGGGATAGGGATAAACATAATGAAGAGAGGCGCATTGGGATATAGCATCCCAAAAGCAAGGAGGATCCCAAAGATCGCTCCACTCGCCCCCACCGTGATCAGGTAGTCCCCATAGTACGCCAGCGCCTCAGGTGACATCCCGATACCCCAGACAACCTCCTGCACCAATGCCGCACCCAAGCCACAGACAAAATAGTAGATCAGATACCTCTCCGCACCCCAGGTCCGCTCGATCACAGTGCCGAACATCCAGAGTGCAAACATATTGAAGAAGAAGTGGCTGAACCCACCATGCATAAACATATAGGAGACAAACTGATAGATCCTAAAGCTAGGAGCCTGCCAGTAGTGCAGCCCTAGAAAGAAATTGAGATCTATACCCACCCTCTGACAGAGCCAGAGAGCGATCAGCATCACTCCATTGACGCATATCAGTGACATCGTCACCGGTGGCATAAGAGCCGAGTCTCCTATTCGCATAAGTGGTAATCCGTTATTGCTTATTCTTATTCCTTACCTGATCCATCTCACCGGATCAGAGGGTCTTGTCCCAGGGCGTAGAGTAGTCCTGGAAGCCCTTATACACCATCGGGATACGGTCGATCACATCAGAGGCTGTAAGCGTCTCCTCAGACGCCTCATTCCGATAGAGATCCGCTGCATAGCCATGGATAAAAACCGACTCCACACAAGCGTGCAGGGGCTTAATGCCCTTGCCGAGCAGCGCAAGCATGATCCCCGTAAGCACATCACCTGTGCCTGCCGTGGCGAGACCCGGATTGCCGGACGAATTGATGATCACACGTCCCCGCGGAGTACAAGTGGCGGTAAAGGCTCCCTTGAGGACAATATAGCATGCGTAGCGAGAGGCCATCTCGACCGCCTTCATCAGTCGCTCGTAGTCGGTCTCAGAGGGACCGAAGAGGCGATCAAACTCCCCTGCATGTGGAGTAAGTATCGATCCGGCAGTAAGTGCGCTAAGCTTTTCAGGGCACATAGATAGATGATAGAGTGCATCCGCATCGAGTATCATGGGGCGGGTACTGCTCTCGATGAGCTCCATAAGAGCGTGCCCGGTGGCCTCACTCCGCCCTAGGCCAGGCCCTACGGCTATGGCATCATAGAGCGAGAGATCCTCACTGGTGCCGGTGAAGCCCTCCGTAGAGTGATCCTCGGTGACCAGTGCCTCAGGTACAGCGAGGTGCATCATCGTATCCGCTCCGGCAGGGAGATGGATGGTCAGGTGCCCGGTCCCGGCACGCATCGCAGCCCGAGCAGCGAGGATCGAGGCGCCCATCATCCCCTTGGATCCGGCGATGAGGAGCGTCCGCCCATAGTCGTACTTATTGGTGAAGCGCCTCCGAGAGCCGAAGGCACCCTCCATATCTCCGTCCTCAAGGAGGTAGTACTTCACATCGCTCGTGAGGGAGTTGTCATCCAAGCCGATACTAAGGACCTTCCAGTCCCCCACGAGTGCCGCATTCTCTCTCAGGAAGAAGGCCAGCTTGGGAGAGTGAAAGGCGTAGGTCGCACTGGCATGGATGACAGCCTCAGGGTCATTGTCCCTATTATCCTCAGCACAGAGACCGGATGGCATATCGAGAGAGATGACAAAGGGGCGCTTCTTATTGATGAATCGGCAGACATTGGCAAGGCTACCGGTAAAGCGACCACTCTGCTCCGTGCCGCAGATCCCGTCGATGACGATCGTCCTATGATCCATCTTGGGTGGGGCGAAATCCCGACTGACCTCACGCAAGACCAGTCCCGACTCCAGGGCTCTGGTCTTGGCCCAGGAGACCACCTCAGGCAGCACCCCCGAGCTACTGTCATTGAGCAAGGTGACATCGGTGGTGTGACCCAGCATATTGAGCGTGACAGCTGAGAGCAGCGCCACAGCTCCCGCCATACTCGGACCTGCAAAGACGATCAGGTGCTCCCTCGACCTCAGCTCTCTCTGTAGCTGGGTCATAAAAGCGTCAGCAAGCCTCTCCGCCAGCTGATGCTCATCCAGGGCGCCTACGCCCTCCATTGCACTGGCCAGTAGTCGCTGAGTGGTCTGATCGTTGAGTATCTTAAGCATAGTCTGCTCAGTCCGGATAATGGGTGTGTGATATAACCTGAAGAGGAGCGGCGCACCCAGTGTCACCGGATACACCGCTCCTCTATCTCTTTTTTCTTAGAAATATCGGTCCTCTATCATCTGTAGGGCAGAAATCCTCTGCTCTACGTCAAGAGGGAGAGGAGAGGGATGGCTCAGTTATGCAGACGCTCCTGCTCGGAGGCCTTCTTGTCCAGCACAATGTGGAGGACATAGCCCAGAAGGATGAGACCGAGACCTACGAATAGCCCAATATTAGCCTGTGCGCCACCGGTAATACCGATGAAGACCAGTACTCCGGCTCCGATGAGCATAACGAGGACGCCTAAGTATTTCAGGAAATTCATGATTGATATCTATTTGGTTTTTATTGTTCTGTCACAAATGTAGCAAAATAATTCGGGGTACAAAGTGCGTACACAACCCTACTTCACCACATATGTATCGAGTGACCCGGATGGGATTCAAACCCATGACCTTCAGATCCGGAATCTGACACTCTATTCAGCTGAGCTACCGGGCCCAATCCCCCTCTACGTTGCAAAGGTAGACAATTCTCTCGATATATCGAGGCAATTCATCCCCCAATGCAGGGCAATCGCCATCGAGACAACCCTCACTTACCCTCTGTATCACAGTCTCCCTTCAGGAGTCCTGAAGATGCCTCCATAGGACTATGGGTCCCAGTCATATAAAGGGAGCCTTTTCTTTTACCGATATTAGGAATTTCTAATACCGATATTAGGCGAGACTAATACCGATATTAGATTTCTCTAATATCGGTATTAGTGAGAGGGGCATAAAACTTATCAGATCGACCACTCGGCACCATCCTTGGTGTCCTTGACGACAAAGCCAAGTGCCGTCAGGCGATCTCTGATCTCATCGGAGACAGTCCAGTCCTTCCGATCCTTAGCCTGCTGACGTAGGTCAAGGAGGAGATCCATCGCGCCGTCAAAGGCCTCCTGATGCTGAGAGGACAGACCTGCATTCGCCACACGCATACCCAGCACTCCATAGAGGAACGTATCGAAGAGCTGACGTAAGTCGCTGATCTGCTCCTCCGTGAGCGGCTGATCACCATTCTTGGCGGTATTGATCACACGAGCTGCATCAAAGAGCTCCGCAACCACCTGCGGGGTATTGAGATCGTCATTGAGGTGCTCATAGGAGGCGTGGATAAAGTCCCTCACCTCAGTGGTCTGAGTGGCGGATGGCTTCAGAGTATCCAGCGCCTTGTAAGCCTCGTGGAGCCGGGTCAGTCCCTTCTCAGCAGCCTGCAGCGCCTGATTGCTGAAGTCGAGCTGACTGCGGTAGTGAGCCATAAGGACAAAGAAGCGAACCGTCATCGGATCATACGCCTGATCGAGGAGCTTGTGCTTGCCGCTAAAGACCTCATCGAGCGTGATGAAGTTCCCGAGGCTCTTACCCATCTTTTGCCCATTGATGGTGATGAGGTTGTTGTGAAGCCAGTAGTGGACCATCGGATGACCCATCGCGGCGACCGCCTGAGCTATCTCACACTCATGGTGGGGGAAGACCAAGTCTAGCCCGCCTCCGTGGATGTCAAATTGATCCCCCAGGTACTTCCGTCCCATAGCGGTGCACTCGCAGTGCCATCCGGGGAAGCCGATGCCCCAGGGACTCTTCCACTTCATGATATGCTCCGGAGAAGCCTCCTTCCAGAGGGCAAAGTCAAGCGGATTGCGCTTCTCTTCCTGACCGGCAAGCTGCCTCGTATTCGCCCGCATATCCTCTACGTTGCGACCTGAGAGGCGACCATAATTGTACTTCTTATCGTACTTCTCGACGTCGAAGTAGACCGATCCGCCCGAGACATAGGCAAAGCCATTATCCAAGATCTCCTGTGTCAGCTCGATCTGCTCCTGGATGTGGGCACTCGCCATCGGCTCAATGGATGGAGGGAGGACGTTGAGCGCCTCCATATTGTGATGATAGGCAGTCAAGTAGTGCTGCACCACCTCCATGGGCTCGATCTGCTCCAGCCGCGCCTTCTTCGCAATCTTGTCCTCGCCGTCATCGGAGTCGTGCTCGAGGTGGCCGACGTCGGTGATGTTGCGTACATAGCGGACCTTATAGTCCAGGTGTGACAGGTACCTAAATAGGATGTCAAAAGTGACGGCAGGACGAGCATGGCCCAGGTGTGCGTCACCATAGACCGTAGGGCCGCAGACGTACATACCGACATGCGGTGACTGGATCGGCTTGAAGTCCTCCAGCTTACGGTCCTCGGTGTTGTAAAACTTTAGTCCTTCCCTTATCTCTTCTTTATTTATCTCCATATCCATTTCTCATGCATTTATATATCAAGAGGCTCCACCTGCTCATCCAGGAGCAGACCTCTTGCCACCTCAGCGGCCTTGTCTCGTCCCTCGAGCTGTGACAAGATCGCCACCCCGTAGGCGAAGCAGTAGCGGGGACCTCTCGCAGTGATGATCTGTCCGTCCACCACAGCCTCGGTCTCTATGACCTCTGCTCCCTCGAGGTACTTCTCCCACCCGGGGTACGCCGTGGCTCGCTTACCACGGAGGAGTCCCATACGCCCGAGGACTGATGGAGCGGCACACATGGCACCGACCAATCGACCATCTCTCAGCTGAGAGGTGATCAGGTCCCTCACCTTGTCGCTCTGGTAGAGATTTTCTGTGCCGGTAGCTCCACCAGGTAGAGCGATGGCATCAGCGGGCTGCCTCCGGATCTCATCGATGGTATGGTCGGCAGTAAAGTGGAGCCCGTGGGCGCCCTCTACAGAGGTCGTATCGTTGATCGAGACGAAGGTCGCCTCCACGCCTCCCCGACGGAGAGCATCCCAGGCACCCATTGCCTCAGTCTCCTCAAATCCATCTGCCAGGATAATATAAGCTGTCTTTGACATATTTTCTTGATCTAAAGAGCTCAGTTGAGCTCGTACTTGTAGGTTATCTTTCCTCTCTGATTATTCACCTGATCGGCGCGACTGAAGCGAGTGGCCTTGGCGGCCTTGATCGCACTCTGTTGCATAGAGTAGTCGCCTATGGTAGTCCCCGGAGCGATCGTGGCGGCGATGACGTTTCCACTACTATTGACGGTAATGGCGACGACGATACGGCCCTCCACATTCTTTGTAAAGTCGGGTCTCTTGAGTCCGCCCACAATATCACGCCCGGCGAGAGACCAGCCACCGAAGCCTGCCACTCCGGAGCCTGCACCTCCACCGGTCACATTACCGGAGGGAGAGCCCTGGTGCCCTGTCGTCGAGCCCGACGGGGTAGTCCCCGATCCGGATGCATTCTGAGCATTTCCCAGAGCACCTGCCACCTTACCGGCAATTTCAGCTCTACGCTTAGCCTCAGCAGCCTCGCGCTTCTTCTGCTCCTCCCGCAGACGCTCTTGGCGCTGCCTCTCCAGCTCCGCGCGGGTGTCCTTTTTCTTCTCCGGCTCCTTCTTAGGCTCCTGTGGCTTGACCTGCTTCACCTCCGGAGCCTCCGGCAGGTCCTGCGTCAGCAGGTCCTCATCGGGCGGTGTGGGTGTCGGCTCCACGGGGTCCACCTCCTCAGGTGGGATGATCTCGTGCGGATCATAGGTCCCCTCAGCCTCTGCCATATTCCCTATGGAGACCAGTATCCCGGCTGGTAGATCCGGGACCTTCATCGGAGGCATGAGGATGACGAAGAGCAGCCCCACAGCGAGGATATGCACCCCTACCGCTATGGCTGCCGAGATCCATTGCCTACTATTTCTCTTATCTTCCTCCACTGTACTATGCTTGAGCCATGATTACTCCTTGAGCGGGCGGGTGGCGAGGACCATCTGATAGCGATTCTCCACCGCAATATTCAGCACCTTCACCACCTCTCCATACGGCACACCCTCATCCGCATAGAGGGCGACGAACATATCAGGATTCTGATCCAGAGTTTCCTGCAGGAAGGGGTCAATCTCCTCAAAAGTCACCTGCCGATCCTCGCCATTACCGACACCGACGAAGTACTCCCCCTCAGGGGTGATGGTGACACGAGTGACGGGGCGTGCATTGGTCTGCTGAGAACTCTTAGGCAGCAGGACCCTCAGGGCACTCGGCACCACGAGGGTACTCGAGACCATGAAGAAGATCAGGAGCAGGAAGATGACGTCGGTCATCGACGCCATACTAAAGTCTCCTATAGCCTTAGATCTACGCTTCAGCTTCATCAGTGTATCCCTCCCTTTCGTGCAGTCGTGATGGTAGGCTCATTGAGCAGATCCATAAAGTCCAGAGCCTCCGACTCAGACTTTGAGACAATCTTATCCACCCGCGTCGTGAGGTAATTGTAGGCAAAGAGGGCGAGGATACCGACGATCAGACCACCGACCGTCGTCACCAGCGCCTCATAGATACCGGAGGAGAGCAGTGAGACATCGACATTGGCCCCCGCCTGTGCCATATTGTAGAAGGCACGGATCATACCGGTCACCGTACCGAGGAAGCCGATCATCGGCGCACCGGAGGCAACGGTAGCGAGAAGAGGAAGTGACTTCTCCAAGCGCTGCACCTCGAGGTTACCCACATTCTCTATCGCTGCCATGATCTCCTCTGTCGGACGTCCCAAGCGGTCGATCCCCTTGGAGATCATCCTCGCACCAGGGGTGTGCTCAGCCTCGCACAGATCCTTGGCAGACTCCAGCTTGCCCTCTCGGATGTAGTCCCGAGTCTTCTCGATGAAGGAGGGATTGCTCTTACCGGCTTTGTTGTAAAAGAGCACCCGCTCCACAAATATGTAGCAAGCGATGATCGAGAGGAGCAAAAGGACGATCATGATCCAGCCTCCCTTGACAGCCAGGTCCCATAGATTCATCGTCTCCGTATCGGTGACGGCAGAGCCGGCCACCTGAGAGAGCTGAGGCAGAGTGTCTGCCGCTATTTGAAGGAAATTCATCTGATGTTATTCTGATATGATTATTGTACAATACTACACCCTCCCCCATCTAATAATCTCACTTACTGAGGATCTCGAGATACTTGCGGACCACAGACTCAAATCCCTCATACAGGGCTTCGCAGATCACGGCGTGACCGATAGAGACCTCATCCAGCTCCGGGATGTGCCTATGGAGGAGTGCCAGATTGTCGAGACTAAGGTCGTGACCGGCATTGACTCCGAGCCCCAGCTCCTTGGCACGCCTGGCACAGGCCACAAAGGGCTGGACAGCCTCCTCAGGGTGCGTCGGATACAGGTCAGCATAGGGCTTCGTATACATCTCCACTCGATCAGCCCCTACGCTCCGAGCAGCGACGAGATTCTCCAAGTCAGTGTCCACAAAGATTGAGGCGCGGATTCCAGCCCGGTGGAGTCGGTCGATGATCTTCTCCAGCTGGTCATAGTGCGTCTCCACATCCCATCCGGCACTGCTCGTCAGTGCATCCGGTGCATCCGGTACTAGGGTGACCTGATCGGGACCCACCTGGGTGACTAACGTAAGGAAGTCCTCCGAGGGATAGCCCTCTATATTGTACTCCGTATCTACCACCTGCCTCAGCGCCGGGACATCAGCATACTTAATGTGACGCTCGTCGGGCCTGGGATGGACGGTGATCCCCTGCGCCCCCATCCGCTGGAGGTCCTTAGCCACCTGGATAATGTCAGGACGATTCTCCCCCCGGGCATTCCTGAGAGTGGCTACTTTATTGATATTGACACTAAATAGAGTCATGGCTACAGTATATGATTACGATAGATACAAAGGTAACACTTTTCCAAGTGAAGACCTTTCCCTAAAACGAACTGTGACAAAAAGAGCCACCATTTCCACCGAGATGGTACCATCTACACCCAGATATTGTACGCTTCTGAGCCGATAGGCACGAAAAAAAAGAGCAACACCGTAGAGTTTACGATGTTGCTCTTAGCTGAGTCTTGTATTTAGGACCGCTGTATCAGGCCTTAGCCTTATCCACGATCGCCTTAAACGCCTCCTGGTGATTCATCGCCAGGTCAGCGAGGACCTTGCGATTGATCTCGATACCCTTGTCGTGGAGCATCCCCATGAGCCTTGAGTAGGAGAGTCCCTCCTGACGTGCAGCCGCATTGATACGCTGGATCCAGAGGGCACGGAAAGTGCGCTTCTTGACCTTACGATCGCGGTAAGCGTAGGTAAGCCCCTTCTCCCAAGTATTCTTAGCTACCGTCCAGACATTCCTACGTGCACCATAGTAGCCACGGGTCTGCTTGAGGATTCTCTTGCGCCGCGCCTTAGAGGCGGCATGATTGACTGATCTTGACATGATTCTAAAATTTCTGTGGACATGAGCGGCGGATCATTACTCTCCGCACTTCTCTGCTCATCATCCTGTTACTAAAATCTTACGTAGTCGACCGCTTACTTATGCAAGTCCAAGCAGTTTCTTGACCCCACGCTCATTGGACTCGTGTACCAGTCCGGTATTTGTGAGATCACGCTTTTGCCTCTTGGACTTACATGCCAGGAGGTGGCTCTTGTAAGCATGCTTACGCTTGATTTTTCCTGATCCGGTGAGAGAAAATCTCTTCTTAGCACCGCAATTAGTCTTAACCTTAGGCATGACTTGATGGATTAAATAATGTATAAATTAGTGATTGCCGCGGCTCACGCCGTGGACGTTATTACGCCTCCTCTTCCGGCTCACTATCGGAGCCTTCATCAGAGGTGTGATGTTGATTGTTACTGCTACTATCGTCACTCTTCTTCTTAGCGACTCCCTTCTTGGGTGAGAAGAGCATACTCATGCGCTTTCCCTCAAGCTTAGGGAGCTGATCCACCCGAGCGTAGTCCTCAAGATCGTTGGCAAAACGAAGGAGGAGGAGCTTACCCTGGTCCTTAAAGACGATGGACCGTCCACGGAAGAAGACATAAGCACGCACCTTGCTGCCCTCCTGCAGGAAGCTGATGGCATGGCGGAGCTTAAAGCTGTAGTCATGGTCGTCAGTCTGAGGTCCGAAGCGGATCTCCTTGAGCGTCGTCTTGACCTGATTGGCTTTCTGTTCCTTAGCCTTCTTCTTCTGCTGGTAAAGAAACTTTTGGTAGTCCAAAATCTTACAGACAGGCGGATCTGCATTGGGCGAAATCTCCACGAGATCGAGCTCCTGCTGCTGCGCCATACGGCGAGCCTCCTGGATGGTGTAGATCCCTTGCTCCACGTTGTCCCCTACGACACGCACCTCACGAGCACGGATCTGCTCATTGATACGATTGGAGTTTTCATCGTCGCGACTTCCGCGACTAATTGGCTGTCTTCTTGCGGACATTAAGTCTCTTCTTGAGGTCTAAAAATATAGTTACGTGTCAGCAGTCTCCACTCCCTACCTCCCTGACAGGATAGGTACGAGAGTCGACTAAGCCGGTAGTTATCAGTCTATTATTCCTTATCGTGCTGGTGAGCAAAGGCCTTCTGAGCCTCATCAGTTTGCTCCCACTGATGGGTCTGCTTGTAGATTTCCTGAGCCACAGCGTCGGCAAAGGTACTAATTTTTTCCGTACCCTGCTCGCCTTCACCCTGTTTGCGAATAGAAACGGTACCCTCTGCCTCCTCTTTCTCGCCTACGATCAAGAGGTAGGGGATGCGCATCAGCTCTGTCTCGCGGATCTTTTTGCCGAGCTTCTCGTCCCGATCATCGACCTTGACGCGGATACCCTTTTCCTTCAGCTCATCCTCCACCTTATAGGCGTAGTCAAGATATTTCTCCGAGACTGGGAGGATTGCCACCTGGTCTGGGCAGAGCCAGAGGGGGAACTTGCCCGCCGTATTCTCGCAGAGGACGGCGACAAAGCGCTCGATCGAACCAAAGGGCGCACGGTGGAGCATCACGGGGCGGTGCATCTGTCCGTCCTCTCCGGTGTACTCGAGCTGGAAGCGCTCCGGCAGATTGTAGTCCACCTGGATGGTACCGAGCTGCCACTTGCGACCGATGGCGTCCTTGACCATAAAGTCGAGCTTAGGACCATAGAAGGCAGCCTCCCCCTCGACCACCTTAGCCTTGACGCCACGATCCTTGCAGACCTCGATGATGGCATTCTCTGCCTTCTCCCAATTCTCATCCGTCCCGATGTACTTCTCTTTATTATTGGGGTCACGCAGGGAGATCTGTGCCTCAAAGGACTTAAACTCAAGCGTCTTGAAGACAATATAGATGATGTCCATCACGCGCTCAAACTCCTCCTTGATCTGATCAGGGCGACAGAAGATGTGCGCATCATCCTGCGTAAAGCCTCTCACACGGGTCAGTCCGTGGAGCTCCCCACTCTGCTCGTAGCGGTACACTGTACCAAACTCAGCAATGCGCACCGGCAGATCCCTGTAAGAGCGTGGCTTGCTCCGGAAGACTATGCAGTGGTGGGGGCAATTCATCGGCTTGAGCATATACTCCTCGCCCTCCTGCGGAGTCGTGATGGGGCGGAAGGAGTCCTTACCATACTTAGCCCAGTGGCCGGAGGTGACATAGAGCTGCTTGCTACCGATATGAGGCGTCATCACCTGCTGGTAGCCATAGGTCTCCTGAACACGCTCCAAGAAGCGCTGCAGGGTCAGCCGAAGTTGCGTGCCTCTCGGAAGCCAAAGGGGCAGGCCGGGTCCCACCTCACTTGAGAAGGTAAAGAGCTCAAGCTCCTTACCGATCTTACGGTGGTCGCGGAGCTTAGCCTCCTCCACCATCTGGAGATACTCATCCAGCATCTTCGCTTTGGGGAAGGTGATGCCGTACACGCGGGTAAGCATCTGACGATTTTCATCCCCACGCCAATAAGCTCCTGCGAGCTTGGTCAGCTTGACCGCCTTGATCAGACCGGTGCTTGGGATATGCGGTCCACGGCAGAGATCGACAAAGTTGCCGCAGGTGTAGGTGCTTATCGTCCCATCCTCGAGGTCCTGGATAAGCTCCACCTTGTACGGATCCTTATCCTCCTCAGTCCAGTGATGAAGAGCGTCCTCCTTGGAGATCTCCTGACGGACCAGCGGCTGATCCTCCTTGGCAAGCTCCATGATACGCTTCTCCAGCTTAGGCAGGTCACTCTCGGTAAGAGTGGTACCTGTATCCGTCATATCGACATCGTAGTAGTAGCCGTCATCAACAGCGGGACCAATGGCAAATTTCACCCCCGGGTAAAGCTCCTGCAGCGCCTCGGCGGTGAGGTGGGCCGAGGTGTGCCAGAAGGCATGCTTCCCCTCGTCATCATCCCAGGTGAAGAACTGCACTCGTGCATCCGTCTCTATGGGACGCATTACATCCCACAGCTTGCCATTCACCCTTGCCACCAAGATCTTCTTAGCCAGCTGAGGGCTGATCTCTGCCGCCAGCTCTTGGCTGGTTACCCCCTTAGGGGCCTCCTTCTGAGACCCGTCCGGAAATGTAATTGTGATATTTGCCATGATCTATATTGATTGATCTACTTTCTCTGTCTGCTATCTATAATAGACAAAGGTACAAACTTTTGCCGTATTCCGATCCGCCCCACAAAATCAGGCCCCGACGAGACTGAGCGTGAGGATGAAGACGAAAGTGGAGGATCAGCCGGAGAGCACCCGGTTGCGGGTCGGTGCTCAGGGATTGAGCTCGCGGAGACGGTCTCGGACCTGCTCCATCTGCCACATCGGGGTGGAGGTGGCGCCGGTGATACCCACCGTCCTGACCTCAAGAGGGAGGGGGTCTGTGATCTCGGAGGGGTCGGAGATGAAGTAGGTGTGGGGATTGGCCTGCAGGGCGGCGCGGTAGAGCACTTTGCCGTTGCTGCTGTTCTTACCGGCGATGAAGTAGATAACATCCTTGCTCTTGGCAAAGTCGACAAGATCCTTCATCCGATTGGCGACCTGACGGCAGATGGTATCGTGGCTCTCGAAGTAGACCCCGGGCCGAAGGTGGTCGCTGACATAGCCGATGAGCTCCCGGTAAGCCATACCGTCCATAGTGGTCTGGCTGAAAAGATAGACAGGACGACTGAGATCAACCTTCTCCTCCACGTCGCTGATCGACTGGACGACAATCGCATGCCCCTCTGTCTGACCGACGAGCCCATTTACCTCAGCATGTCCCAGCTTGCCGAAGATAACGATCTGCCCTCCCTCGCGGGAGGTTTTCTCATAGGTCTTGCGGATCTTACGCTGGAGGGAGAGGACGACCGGACAGGTGGCGTCAATGATCTCCAGTCCACGGGATCGCGCCTCGGCATAAATCTCGGGCGGTTCGCCATGGGCCCGGAAGAGAACCCGCTTGTCCCTCAGGTGGCTGAGATCCTCGTAGCGGATCGGACGAAGTCCTTTCTCGGAGAGACGTGAGACCTCCTGACTATTGTGTACAATATCTCCGAGAGAGTAGAGCGAGTGTCCCCCCTCGAGCTCGGTCTCAGCCTTCTCGATCGCAGTGACGACACCGAAGCAGAAGCCGGACTTGCTATTAATCTCGATGTCGATCATAGGCGCTCCCTTACCCGCTCCTCGACCCAGGCCTGTTGCTGGTCGAGGGTCATATCAGAGTTGTCGAGGACAAGGGCGTCCTCTGCCTGCCTGAGGGGGCTGACAGTGCGACCGGAGTCGATGCGGTCCCGCTCTCGGACGTTAGCGAGCACGGAGTCGAAGGTGACCGACTCGCCCTTAGCCGTCAGCTCGTCAAAGCGCCTGCGCGCTCTGACTTCGGGTCGGGCGGTGACGAAGATCTTGAGCTCCGCATCGGGGAGAATGGTGGTGCCGACATCTCGCCCGTCCATCACTACCCCCTTCTGCCTCGCCATAGCCTGCTGCTGTCTCGTGAGTTCGCTGCGGACCTCCGGTATGGTGGCGACTGGGCTGACATGCTCCGAGACCTCCATACCCCTGATCTCCCGCTCAACGTCCTCGCCATTGAGGAGAAGGTGCTGACCATCGGGGTGGATGGCGAAGCGCAGCTCTATCTCAGGAAGCCGGCGAGCGATCTCCTCGACCATCGGCTCATGTCCACTGAAGAGTCCCTCCCGGAGGGCATAGAGCGTGACGCCCCGATACATAGCACCAGTATCAACATAAGTGTAGCCGAGGGAGCGGGCGAGACGCTTAGCGATAGTGCTCTTGCCACAGGAGGAGTAGCCGTCGAGGGCGATATTGATCTTCTTGCTGTCTGTCATTACTGCATGCGCTTGATGATGTTGTAGGAGCCAAAGACGCCTAGAGCACCGGCCCGGCTCATGTCCCGATCCCCCTTCTCCTTATCCCCCGTGGCATAGTAGGCAAGTCCGCGGGCAAAGAAGGCGTCGCCAAAGGAGGGATCTCTGATGATCAGATCGCTGAGGGCGGAGATCGCCTCGTGATACTGCCCAAGGCCGTAGTGAGCGTAGGCGAGGTTGTAGAGCGCCGGGAGGTAGCCGGGGACGAGGTCGAGCACCTTGCGGAAGTCCTCGATGGAGGAGGTGTAGGTCGCTTTCTTCAGGAGGTAGTCCTTGGAGAGATCTGCCTTGGAGACATCGACGCCGAGGTCTATCTGAGTGTGGCGGACGGTCTCCTTATTGATAAAGTCCTTGATGCGGGAGACACCACGCTGGAGGTAGGCATCGGGCTGGTCGGGGTGCTCAGCAATCACTCGGTCGAGTGTCGCCACCACCGCTGCATGATCGCTGACCATCACCTGGTCCATAGCGAGGGCAAAGAGATCCTGCTCCCTCATCTGCGGGAATGAGTCGATGCGGCTCATGTGGTAGTCAAACTGTAGCTGATTGAGGACCGGAAGGTCATTGACCACATAGATCTTGCGATCGGACGTTGGCAGATGAAGCTCGCCTGAGTAGTCTCGCTCCTTGCCAAGTCGGGGCTGAGCCTCCTCCTTCATATAATACGAGAGGGTGAAGAGCGGCATCGGCTCCACCGGCATCTCTCGATCCTGCACGCGACCACGGATGCCGCCCTCCTCCGCCTCGGCATAGAGCTCATTGTACCCCTTCTCCCGGCTGTTGTAGACGAGGAGACGGAACTTGCGGATGTTGTCGTCCCGCTCGTCCCGGACCTGTCGGGCGCCTCCCTCAGCGTACATATTCTCCGCATCCTCTTTCAGCAACTCGGACATCTCCTTCTGCTGCTGCTCCGCCTTACGTCGCGTTGCAGGGTCGTACATCATCTTGCTGGCGAGGTAATTGTCCTTCTTTGCCTCAATGGTCTGCCCCAGACCCATATTGGCTCTGGAGCGCTCGGCAAAGGCGGGGACAAATGTGGGATAGCGGTTGATGATCTTGGTCAGGTCGGACTTGGCGAGAGTGTAGCTACCGAGTTCGTTGGCGACTAAGGCGCGATTGAAGATCGCAAAGTAATTGTCCGGCTGTAGCATGACCACTCTACTGAAGTCGTCTAATGCTCCATTGAGCTCCCCCACCTGCGTCCGGAGGAGGGCGCGATTGTATCGGGCGATGAGGTTATTGGGATCCAGTTCCACCGCCATAGTGTAGTCGCCCATCGCTCCGCGCATATTATTTTGCTGGTATCGGATGAGCGCTCTATTGGTATATAGTATCGGCTCATTGGCATTGATGCGGATCGCCTTGTCGAGGTAATCCTCTGCCTCTCGATACTTGCGCCTACTGTAGGCAATATCCGCCATAGAGAGATGAGCATTGGTCAGCGAAGGTGAGAGGGCAAGCGCTTTCTCAAAGAGCCCCTGCGCTGCAATGGTGTCACCCTGCTGCAGTCGGAGACCGCCATCGATCAGATAGCCATCCGCATAGTCGGGATGATAGCGGTGGAGGTGGTCAAGGAGGCGACGGGCGGATACCGTATCCTTCATTGATGTGTAGAGGACCGCAGCATTGTGGAGCGCCCCCCGATTGTCGGGATTATCGGCTAGCACCACCCTGTAGTCCTGAAGCGCCAGCGAGTCCTCGCCCAGCGTGTGGCGGGTGAGGGCGCGGAGGTAGTAGGCGTCGTAGATGAAGGGATTACGTCCGATGCTGACAGAAGCATCCTGCTCAGCACCCCTGACATCCCCAAGGCTGTACTTCGCAACCGCCCGCCAGTAGTAGGGGCGTGCAGAGGTGGAGTCGACCCGGATGGCAGTATTGAAGTATTGGATGGCGAGGACGTAATCCTTGAAGAGGATCGCATTTTGCCCTATGGTCATCACCCGAGCCGGGTCGATCTGGGCGTGTGCGGGCAGGAGATGGCAGACCACCAGTATGGTGGTCTGCCAAAGTCGTAAGCGGATCCTCTCTCTCATCCCGGTCAGTTATCGGCTATTGGTGATGATCTTGTAGTCCGCCCGGACATTGCCGCGGGACATCTTCTTGAGCTTACTGCGGATCATGGCCTTGCGCATCGCGGGAACCTTGTCTGTGAAGAGGATCCCACGGGTGTGGTCAAACTCATGCTGGAAGACCCGCGCGCTGAAGCCTCGGAAGGTTTCCTCGTGCCACTCGAAGCTCTCATCCTGGTACTTCACCCGCACCATCGTCGGTCGGCTTACCGGCTCGCTGAGACCGGGGAGACTGAGGCAGCCCTCGTCCAGGGTTACCTCCTCCGTGCCATACTCCAGCACCTCCGCATTGATAAAGGTGTGCTTCATATCTGCCGTCTCGGGATAGGCGTCCTGGAGGGGCGACGCATCGATGACAAAGAGCTGCAGTGCCTTGCCCACCTGCGGGGCGGCCAGTCCGATCCCATCGGAGGCATACATGGTGTCGTACATATCGGCAATCAGCTTTTGGAGACCCGGCAGGTCAGGAGTCACCTCCTTGGTCGGTTCTCTCAGTATATCGGTGCCGTAGACGAATATAGGTAGTTCCATTGCTTACTTTCTATTCATTAATTATATCTCTCCCCGATCCTGCATCTCACGATAGGTCCGACTCTCAAGGAAGTCACGCAGGATGATCACGGCGCTGATCTCGTCGACCAGCCCTTTCTCCCGCCTCTTCATCCGCCCCATTCCGCTCTCGACGAGGGTCCGATTGGCGATTACTGAAGTGAAGCGCTCGTCATACCTTATGATGAGCATGGCAGGTAAAAGTTTACGCAGCCTATTGATCAGCGGAGTAATGTATTTCTCACTCTCGGAGGGCGAATTGTCCGTCTGCTTAGGTAGCCCGATGATGATCGCATCCACCTGCTCCCGCTGACAGTAGTCCCTCACACGATCGGGGATCTCGCCCGTGGAGGCATAGCCCATACCGTCGGGGATGATCCTCAGGGGGTCCGTCACCGCCATACCGGTTCGCTTGCGCCCTACATCCAGCCCTAAGAGACGTCCCATAGAAGCTCTCGGATGGTCTTACGGGTGATCGGGTCAATCACGTCAGGCGCTATCTCGGCCAAGGGCTGGAGGACAAAGAGCCGCTCTCGCATACGAGGATGAGGGATCTCCAGCCACTCATCGTGGTAGACCAGGTCATCGATCATCAGAATATCGACATCGCAGGTCCGGTCGAAGTGGATCCCGCTGACGCTCTTCCGCTCACGCCCCAGCTCTCGCTCGATCTCGCGCGTCATCGTAAGAAGGGCTCGAGGGGCAAGCGAAGTACGGACAGCGAGCACTTGATTAAGAAACTTATGCTCACTCTCAAAGCCCACCGGCTCCGTCTCCATAGGAGAGGAGACAGCGAGAACCTTCCCCACCCGCTCACCGATCAGCCGTACCGCCTCGGAGAGGTAGTGGGCACGATCTCCTAAGTTGCTCCCGAGAGCGATATAAGTGGTGTGCTCCATAAGTGTCAGATGATGAGCATGGCATCACCGTAGCAACCAAAGCGGTACTCCTCCTTGATCGCCACCTTGTAGGCATTCATCATCACGTCGTAGCCACCGAAGGCTACTGCGGTGAGCAGCGTGGAGGAGTACGGCATATGGAAACCGGTCACCATACTATTGGCGATGCCAAAGGTGTACTCCGGGTAGATAAACTTCCCCGTCCAGCCCCCATAGGGCTTGATAAAGCCATCGGTACTGAGCGCGGTCTCCAGTGCCTTCATCGTCGAGGTGCCGACACCGCAGATCTTATGTCCTCCCACACGCGCCTTATTGACCACGTCGCAGCACTCCTGCGTGATAGAGATCTGCTCGGATCCCATCTTGTACTTCGCGAGGTCGTCCACATCGATCTCGTCGTACATCACGCGGCTGGTGCTTAGCTCAAGCTTCGCAAAGTGGACATCCTTCAGGTCGAGACGCTTCATCAGCTCGCGGCTGAAGTGAAATCCTGCCGACGGTCCCACTACAGCCCCCTCAGCCTCAGCGTATATGGTCTGGTACCGCTCAGCATCATCCGGTGTCGGCTCACGCTTGATATAGTCGGGCAGAGGCGTCATGCCGAGGTCTTTCAGATCTTGGATGAAGTGGTCATGATCCCCGTCGTAGAGGAAGCGAAGGGTACGACCTCGGGAGGTGGTATTGTCGATCACCTCAGCGACTAGTCGCTCATCGTCACCAAAGAAAAGCTTATTCCCGATCCGGATCTTACGAGCCGGGTCCACGAGGACATCCCACAGGTAGTTCTCAGCCTTCAGCTCGCGCATCAGGAATACCTCGATGCGGGCATTCGTCTTCTCCTTATGACCCACGAGGTGAGCAGGGAAGACCTTCGCATTATTAAGGACGATCACGTCGTCCTCTGAGAAGTACTCGATCAGATCCTTAAACTGTCTATGCTCGATCTCCCCACTCTTGCGGTGGAGTACCATCATCCGAGACTCATCACGAAAGTCTGTCGGATGCTGAGCAATCAGTTTCTTGGGCAACTTGAAGCCAAATTGTGACAACTTCATATATCAGTGTCTCTAAAATTGATTATACCTATTCTCCCCCCTCAGCCACGATGCGATCCGTCCACGCCCTCAGGTCGGTCTGGTGGACGGAAGCATACGCATCCAGCGTCTGCCGAATAAATGGCACAAAGTCCTCCGGACGGATGCACTCCTCCACACTTCGGTCGCCCACCCGTGTCCGCCGTAGTCGCGTGAGATGAGCGCCACAGCCGAGTTGCTCACCTAGGTCACGAGCCAGCGCGCGGATGAAGATCCCCTTGCCTCCCGTTACCCGTACCCGTGCCAGCGGCGCTTCGTAGCTCAGTAGCTCGATCCGATCGAAACGGACCCGCTTAGCCGGCAGCTCCACCTCATCCCCCCGACGTGCGATCATATAGGCACGCTCCCCGCCGATCTTCGCTGCGGAGTAGGCGGGCGGCACCTGATTGATCTCCCCCTCATACGAGAGCAGAGCTGTACGTATCTCCTCCTCCGTGAGGTGATCATAGGGGTAAAAGGCATCGATGGAATGCTCCAAGTCAAAGCTCGGCGTGGTGGCGCCTAGCCGTATCGTCGCCTCGTAGCACTTGTCGTGATCCTGCAGCTCCTCGATGCGCTTCGTGAAGCGCCCGGTACAGAGCACGACCACACCGGTGGCCAGAGGATCAAGTGTACCGGCATGCCCGACCTTGAGGCGCTTAAGATTGAGCTCCGTGCAGGCGAGCCGGCGAAAGAGATTAACCAAGTCGAAGCTGGTCCAGCCGAGTGGCTTATCGACGGAGATGATCATCCCCTCGCTGAAGGGGTTGGGCGGTGCGACACGCCTTCGCCCCCTCTCAGCGCCTATCTGATAGACTGCTCGAGTCAGTCGCTCCCCTCTATCGTCCATCACCCCCACTTAGAAAACAGCAAGATCCATGCCCAAGCCCAGCATCGCCAAGATGACACAGGCGACAGCGATCCGATACCAGCCAAAGGAGGCAAAGGTGTGCTTCTGCACAAAGGTGATGAAGAAACGGACCGCCGCTAGGGCGACGACGAAGGAGACCACATTACCCACCACCAGCAGACCCATATGATCGGAGAGCACTGATAGATCGCCCGTCTTCCAGAACTTCAGCACCTCATAGCAGGTGGCGCCCAGCATCGTCGGTACAGCGAGGAAGAAGCTAAACTCTGCCGCCCGCTTCCTATCCATCCCCGCCACCATACCACCGACGATCGTACTCATTGAGCGCGACATCCCGGGCATAAACATGGCAATGGTCTGGAAGAGCCCGACGATGAAGGCATTCTTGTAGGTGATCTCCCGTCCGTGGCTTCCCTTATGGAGCCACTTGTCGATGAAGAGCATCACCACACCTCCGATGAGGAGATTGACCGCGATGATCCACACCGATCCGAGGGCATGATCCACCCAGTCACCGAAGAGCACCCCCAGCACTACCGCCGGCAGGAGCCCGATCAGGAGAGCTATGTAGAAGCTGAAACGGCTTACCGTACGTTTCCATGCCGGCACCTCGGGACTATCCATCTCCGGTGCCACTCTGAAGTCAAAGAAACGCCTCCAGTAGAGCACCACCACGGAGAGGATCGCACCGAGTTGGATCATGACGGTGAAGGCCTTCACAAAAGGCGTACTCTCGATCCCCATCAGGGACTGAGCGATCACCAAGTGACCGGTGCTGGAGACCGGCAGAAACTCTGTCAGCCCTTCGACGATGGCGAGGACAATGGCTTGGACGACTGTCATCTCTCAGTTAGCTCAGTGGTGTCATCGGAGGGAGTCCCCTCACCGGTGTTGCTCCCCTTATAGTCGCTTCGCTTCCTCCAGAGGATCGCCACGGCGATGCCGGCATAGCCCAGCATGCAGACCAGCGGAGCCACACGGATGCGCAGGGGGCTGAAGACCTCAGGATTAAAAGTCACCCCATCCGTGGAGGCGCCTCCGCTCATCAGCAGATACCCAATGATCAGGAGAAGGAGTGAGCCTACGAGGATTAAGAGATTGACTCTCCCGAAACCGTAGGTTTCAAAGTGCATTTTCTTACCCTTATCTTTACTCATAACATTGTGTCTTGATAGCCTGCTCTTAGGCACGATAGAGACGATCCTCATCCATCTTGAGGTAGCGACTGACTGCAGCCGCAGAGGCGATCCAGGAGATTAGGATCCCTGAGAGCAGCACGACCGCCCCGGCGATCACCATATTCTGCACCGACAGCACACCACTGAGGATCGGATACTTCGTCAGGAGGTAGTAGCGGCACCAGACCATCAGCCCGATGGCAACCACCGCCGCCACCACACCACTCCTGATACCCGAGGCGATGAAGGGGCGGCGAATAAAGGAGCCGGTCGCCCCCACTAATCGCATCGTGTAGATGATGAAGCGCTTGGCATAGACCCGCAGGCGGATCGTATTATTGATCAGGACGACCGAGATCACCAGCAGGAGCAGCGCCAGTGCACCCATGATCAGGGCGATGGTGCTGAGATTGCGATTGAGCTCATCGACCAAGTCCTTACGGTAGGAGACCGTCTGTGCGATAGGGAAGGACTGCAGGTCCTTAGCGATCAGTTCGACACTGTCCGGGCTAGCGGCATACTCTGAGAGGACGTGCACCTCCAGTGTGGGTGAGAGGGGGTTCCACCCGAGGAAGTCCTCAGGGTTTTCCCCCAGCTCCTCGGCCAACTCCTGCATCGCCTCCTCCTTGGAGTAATAGGTCACCTCCTTGGCGTAGGGCTTAGATGAGATCTTGTCCCGCATCGAGACGATGTCGGCATCGGGGCTCTCCGGATCGAGCAGCACGGTGTAGCTGAGACTCTCGCGGATGTAGTCCCCCAAGCCACGCCCCACGAGACCGATCATCGCCACGAGACCGATCAGGAAGAGTACAGCACAGATACTGACTGTACTGAGGAATGTAGAGCCGGTCACCGGGACCCGGTGCGATTTCTTGGGCTTAGTCGACATATCTATCTACCAATTTTATTGTGTCCATTTAGGATGGGAAAAGTAGTCCCCGGAGCAAGGCAAGAGAGCCGAAAGTCGATCTGTGAGCTTCCCCTCTCTCTGCGTCGCTTCAGCACGCTTACAATCGTCCATTCAGTATGCAAATATACCAAATCAAACGGCACCACCCCCTCCCCTATCACCATCATCAGGAGTGCATCCTATTACCGATATTAGATGAAACTAATACCGGTAATAGACTTCACTAATATCGGTATTAGTATTCTCTTTTACCGGTATTAGAGAATGGCGAGACGAGCGCAGGGGACTGTGGCGCTAGGGGAGGGCGAAGTCAGAAGACCTCTTTGCTCCCCTTCCAGACCACCTCCTTACCGCCCTCAGCACGAGCGGCAGCCCGCCCGAGGACAAAGAAGTAGTCGCTCAGGCGATTGATATACTGCAGGACGGAGGGATCGATCACAGCAGTCGGCTCCGCCTCAAGGAAGGCATAGATGTCCCGCTCCGAGCGCCGCGCCACAGTGCGACAAATATGCGCCACAGAGGCAGCTCGACCACCGGCGGGGAGGATAAATTGCTTCAGCTTCGGCAGCTCCCCATCGAGCTTATCGACCATCTGCTCTAAGTGGTGGATATCCTCCTCGGAGAGGCCGCTGCCACAGTACTTCAGGAGCTCCGGGTCAGTCGTGTCCGTCGCAATATGCGTGCCGCAGGTGAAGAGCCGCTCCTGGATCTCCTGCAGCAGCTCATCCTGCTCCAGAGCGGACGGCAGCTCGGCACGAAGCAGACCTATGAATGAATTGAGCTCATCGAGCTGGCCATAGGCATTCAGCCTTGGTGACGCCTTGGAGACCCGCTTGCCACCGACGAGAGAGGTCTTGCCCTTATCGCCACGACCGGTGTAGAGCTTGCTTTTCTTTTGTTCGTCCATTGTTAGACAGTACTACGATAAATGTAAAGGTTGTCGTTCTTACTAAATAGCAGGGAATGGTCATACAGATCGATCACCACCCCTCGAGTCAGCTGAGCCACTAAGTCCCGTAGCCGCTCCTCTGCAGCCCTATCCCGCCTCACGTCAGTCAGCAGCACTGCCCTACCCTTCACCTGTAGGAAGCGTAGAGCCTCCTCTGCGCTGTCAGTGTAGAGCAGCACCCGATCCATCGTCCCGAGGTCGCTCAGCGGCAAGGTCCCCACACGACTATCAGCGAGAGCTGCGTAGTCCATAGCTGTCTGCCGATCCGGAGTCGTCTCACCATAAGTGGCCACCTCATAGCCCAGACGGGCGACAAGCCTATACCAGAGCGCCAGGCGATCCTCATCCGGTGTGGGGAGGTAGTACTCATACTTCGGCTGCACGACAGAGCAAACCATCCGATACGCCATCGGCGAGTGGACACCGTGACCTCGTCCGTAGCGGAGCTTACGGATTAGGCGACAGGAGAAGAGACTCCGGCGAGGATAAAGGGAGTGCATAGGGGGGGGAAAAAAAGGATCAGAGGACGTTGAGCACCTGCTCCTTGATCTGCTCAAGATGATCCTTCATCTTGACCGTGATCTTCTGAAGCGTGGCGTGGTTGCTCTTGGAGCCAAAGGTATTGATCTCTCGACCGATCTCCTGTGCGATGAAGCCAAGCTTACGCCCCTGCCCGACCTCGCCATCCATAGTGGACTCGAAGTAGGAGAGGTGGTTGATAAGCCTATTACGCTCCTCATGCACGTCAAGCTTGTCGATGTAATAGATCATCTCCTGCTCGAGACGACTGGCATCGAAGTTATTCTGTGTCACGCGACGCAGCTCCGTCTCAAGTCTCTCCCTCACCGTGTCGATGCGCTCTTGCTCGTATGGCTCGGTAGAGCCGATGAGCGTCCTGATCGCCTCGATATTCTCTTGGAACACCCGATAGAGCGACTCTCCCTCCTGAGCCCGGAAGGCAATGAAGTGGTCGACTGCCTCCTCCAACGCCTCCATCACCAAGCGCCCATCGCTCTCCCGCTCGGCCTCATCGATCTCTACCGTATGGAGCACGCCCTGGAAGCCAATGATTAGTCTCATAGGGTCCTGAGGCAGCGGGATACCGGTGTCACTGCTGAGCTGCTGCAGGCGCTCCCAGTAGGTAGCTGCCACCTGCTCGTCAAGCGTGAGTGGTGCCTGCGCCTCAAGGTGATCCACAGAGACGTAGACATCCATCTTACCACGCAGGCAGCGCGTAGTGGTCCTCTTGCGGATCTCCTGCTCCAGCGCGCGCAAGTGACCCGGTATATGGACATTGACATCCGCATTCTTGCTATTTACGGAGTAGATCTCCACGGTGATCTTCTTCCCCTCACCGCTCTTCTCCGCCCTCCCGAAGCCGGTCATTGAGTATATCATAAGTAGTATATAAAAAAAGGACAGCCCCTCCGCTCCACTGCTTCTCCACCGGAGTCAGGGTACGTCATGGCTGTCCTTAGATAAAATAGTCGAGATCAGTTATCGTCAGAGGTTTCGGCCGTGGCAGTTCTTAAATTTCTTACCACTGCCACAGGGACAGGGATCGTTGCGACCCACCTTCTTGGCTGCGCGGTAGGGGACGTTATTCGCCTGGGCCGCCTCAGACGCAGCACGCCCAGCCTCGGTACGCTGCTCCGCCTGCTCCTGGTAGTCATCCTTCTGCTCGCGGTAGCGACTGCGGTCATTGCTACGCGGGTCATCGTGATGCTCACCGATGCGCACCTGCTGCTGGGCAGCGGCACGAGCCATCGCGGCGGCACGAGCAGCCTGCGCCTGACGACGCGCCTCCTGCTCCTCCGGTGTAGCGATATTGATATGGCCACGCATGATGATCTCGGTGATCTTCACATTCAGGTCATCGATCATACGCTTGAAGAGGTCATACGCCTCGACCTTGAAGATCACCAGCGGATCCTTATTCTCATAAGAGGCGGTACGTACGGCATTTTGCAGCTCATCCATGGCGAGGAGGTGACGCTCCCACGCCTCATCGATCGTGTAGAGGAGGATCGTCTTCATAAAGGACTTAGCGATGCTCTGCGACTTGCTCTCCACCGCCTCCTTCAGGTTCGTCACCACATTGTACATCAGTCTACCATCTGTCACAGGGACGTAGATCTGCTCCACCTGCGAGCCATGCTCCTGGTAGAAAGCCTGCAAGGCCGGGTCGGCCTGCTCCGCCATCCGGTCCATACGGCGCTTCAGCGTGGCAGAGGCCTCATCGAGAAGCTTGGACGCAATGTCATTCGCATCCATACCCTTGAAGTCCGTCTCAGACACCGGGCACTCGATCGCAAAAACCTTGTATACCTCTGTGCGGAAGTCATCGAAGGAGCCTCCCTCATACTTAGTCGCAAGATAAATCGCAGACTGCTCGAGGGTATTCATCACATCCAGCCCGATGCGCTCTCCCATCAGGGCGTGACGACGCCGGGTGTAGATCACCTTACGCTGAGCATTCTTCACGTCGTCGTACTCAAGGAGGTGCTTACGGATGCCGTAGTTATTCTCCTCGACCTTTTTCTGAGCATTCTCCACCGTCTTGCTAAGCTGCTTGGAGACGAGCATATCGTCATCCTTAAGTCCCATCGTGGAGAGCACCTTCGCCATACGATCCGAGCCGAAGAGACGCATCAGCTTATCCTCCAGCGAGACGAAGAAAACGGACGATCCCGGGTCTCCCTGACGGCCGGCACGACCACGCAGCTGACGATCCACGCGGCGGGACTCGTGGCGCTCTGTACCGATGATGGCGAGACCACCCGCTGCCTTCACCTCAGGTGAGAGCTTGATATCGGTACCACGACCTGCCATATTGGTAGCAATGGTCACCGTACTCGACTGACCCGCCTGAGCGACAATGTCTGCCTCCTTCTGGAAGAGCTTTGCATTGAGCACATTGTGCGGGATATGCTTCAGGTCGAGCATCTTGCTGAGGAGCTCCGAGATCTCCACCGAGGTGGTACCGACGAGGACTGGGCGCCCTGCCTCGGTAATCGCCTGGATCTCATCGATGACGGCATTGTACTTTGCCTTTGCCGTCTTGTAGATGCGGTCATTCTCGTCATTACGGATCACCGGTCTATTGGTCGGGATCACGACCACGTCGAGCTTGTAGATGTCCCAAAACTCCTTAGCCTCCGTCTCGGCCGTACCGGTCATGCCGGAGAGCTTGTGGTACATACGGAAGTAATTCTGCAGAGTGATCGTCGCCTTGGTCTGTGAGGCCTGCTGCACCTTGACGTGCTCCTTTGCCTCGATCGCCTGGTGAAGTCCATCGGAGTAGCGGCGACCATTCATGATACGACCGGTCTGCTCGTCGACGATCATCACCTGATTGTCGATCACCACGTACTGATCATCTCGGTCAAAGAGGGTGTAAGCCTTCAGTAGCTGCTGCACCGTATGCACACGCTCACTCTTGACGGAGTAGTTGGTCAGCAACTCATCCTTGGTACCGGCCTTCTCCTCCTCGCTCATCTCCTTATTCTCCAACTCAGACATCTGGGCGGCAATATCGGGGAGGACAAAGAAGCCGGGATCCTCATTCTTCTGCGACAGCAGGTCAAAGCCCTTATCTGTCAGCTCGATCTGGCTATTCTTCTCATCCACGACGAAGTAGAGCGGATCAGTCACCACATGCATCTCGCGGTTGTTGTCCTGCATATAGAAGCCCTCGGTGTCCAAGAGACGCTTCTTCACACCCTCGGTGCTGAGGTACTTGATCAGTGGCTTGTACTTCGGCAGACCCTTATAACTGCGGAAGAGCAGCAGATAGCCCTCGTCCACCTCCTTGGGGTCGTCGCTTGCGATCTTCTTCTTCGCCTCATTGAGGAGCCGGGTACAGAGCGTCCGCTGAGCAGTCACGACGGACTCTACATCCTCACGGAACTCCTCAAACATCTGATCTCCCTTTGACTCCACCGGTCCGGAGATGATCAGCGGGGTACGGGCATCATCGATCAGCACGGAGTCCACCTCATCGACTATGGCGAAGTTGTGGACCCTCTGCACCATATCCTCTGGGCGGCGTGCCATATTGTCGCGCAGGTAGTCGAAGCCGAATTCGTTATTGGTCCCGAAGGTGATGTCACAGTCGTAAGCGCGCTTACGCTCGGGCGAGTTGGGCTCGTGCTTGTCGATGCAGTCTACGGTGAGGCCGTGGAATTGGTACAGCGGTCCCATCCACTCCTCATCACGCTTGGAGAGGTAGTCATTCACGGTCACCACATGGACGCCGTTACCGGTGAGGGCGTTGAGGAAGACCGGCAGCGTTGCCACCAGCGTCTTACCCTCACCTGTCGCCATCTCAGCGATCTTGCCCTGATGCAGCACGATACCACCGATCAGCTGCACATCGTAGTGGACCATATCCCACTTCGTGAGATTGCCGCCGGCCTCCCACTCATTCTTGTAGATCGCCTTATCACCATCTATGGTGACGAAGTCGTGATCCACGGAGAGGTCACGGTCGTACTGCGTGGCGGTGACGGTGATCTCTCTATTCTCGGCAAATCGACGTGCTGTGGACTTCATCACGGCAAAGGCCTCGGGGAGGATCTCATTGAGTTTATCCTCCAGCTTATCCTTTACCTGCTCCTCCAGCGTGTCGATCTTCTCCCAGAGCGCCTCGCGCTCACTCAGCTCTGCGCTCTCCACCTGTCCCTTCAGCTCAGCGATCTCACGTCGCTCCTCCGCCACATGGTCGCGGAGATCCTGCCTCATGCGAGCGGAGTGAGCCCGCAGCTCATCAGCGCTCAGCTTATCGATCGTCTCGTAGGTCGCCTTGATCTTATCGACGATGGGGTATATCTGCTTGAGGTCGTTCTGCGACTTGTTGCCGAAGATGCCGGCAAGTAAGTCCTTAAAGAAACTCATATATAATGTCTAGTAAAAAAGTGTATCCGTTGTCATTCTCGAGAGTACCGGCCTCCCGAGGGAGACGAAAGGTACAAAAAATATCTGATCAGTATCGATCAGGGCGTTGGCGGTCGGATACGGAGCACCCGGGAGATCTCGCGAGAGACGCCACGGAGATCCAGCGGAGTGCGGATCACCTCCGGCTCGATGCCCTCACCCATAAGGATGAGCATCGTCGGCATGGCGGCATAGGAGGGCTGCGGTGTAGCAGTGCCGGTATCGATAAGGTAGCCGGGACTGATCCCGACGAAGACATCCGCCCTCTGAGCGGGGAGCGCACTATGGAGTGCCGTCAGCCGAGTACGACCTACGGGATCCCCCGGGAGCAGATCCCTCAAGCTGTGGTTCGGTATCGTGTAGGCGACACCTGCCATCTCGAGGAGGAAGGAGCAGACCGCATCCTGCACCTCGGCAAGGGAGAGCTCCTCCCGCTCCTCTACCACCTTACGATCCAGGAAGAGCTCCCCCCGGTCGGTCACCTCGGTCACCATGCCCTTTACTCCATACTTCGCATGGAGATACATATTGGTGATGGCGCGGCAGCGCTCCGGGGAGAAGGTGGGGTACCGTTTCTTATCATCACGGATCGGCTCTCACCGAGCCATACCATTACCCGCCAGTGCCACGAGGACCTCCCCCTTCCCAAACTTTCGGTCCAGCAGCTCCATCAGCTGTGCCACCGCCCTGTCCAGCAGCACGTAGCTGTCCAGCAGCTCCGGGGAGATCCCCGCGGAGACGGATGGTGGGGTGCCTGCCGTCATATGGAGGGCTAGCAGGTCCATCGACTCATCCGCACCGAGACCGGCTCCATCGATCACCGACTCAGCGAGGCGAACTACATACTCATTTACCACCGGGGAGTGCTTCAGGTCCTGCACAGACGAGAATGCTCTCGTGTAGATATGGTCAGACGCAAAAGCTCCACTGCCGGCATAGGGTAGGAGCGACGCATAGAGAGACGGCTCGGAGGCCTGCCACGTGATCGCCCCCTTGTCGAGGCGTGTCGCCACCGTGCTGCTCTTGCCGATGTACCACGGCAATCCTGTGGGGTAAAAGGTGGAGCTTACCCATCGCGCCGTGGAGTCGTCGAGCCAGTAGACCGCCTGAGCCTCATGCCCGCCCGCTATGATCGCCTCCTCGGCTGAGGGAGCTATGGAGAAGACCTGCCCCAGCCCGTGTGTGGCCTGCGCCAGACGGTCAGCGATCGTCGGAGCAGCGAGTGAGAGAGGCGAGAGCCTGTCGGCAGTACCATAGCCGATATACTTCTTGTCCTCCAGCACCGATCCCTCAAGGTGCCTCTGCCCGCCCTCCTTGCGGACGATGGTGCGCCTACCGGTGATGCCGTTCTCGAGGCCGAGGGCACCGGTCTGCAACACCGCCTCGCTGGCTACGGGATCCGCCTCGATGAGCGGGTGGATAACGGTGTCGTAGACCCGCCCATCGCGAGAGAGGCGCGTGAGACCATTCTCTAAGAGGTGAGGTGCCATCGTCTCATAGAGGTCGGTCCGCAACTCATCCACCGTCAGCAACACCACAAGCTTGGGAGCCTGACGGGCGGCGACGGGTGAGCAGACGCTCAGGAGGACGACGAGTGGGGTGAGTAGATCTTTCATTTACTTATGTTCCTCAAATACCTTGCCAGTCCCGCCCCACTCCACGTAGCGGCCGATAAACTGGTCCAGCCCGATCAGGATCGCCAGATAAGCCATGCCGATAGGCAGTGTCTGCACATAGCCGAGCCCAAGGTAGACAAGGGCGAGCAGGAGGTTGATCAGGTAGAGCAGACTATTGAGACGCCTGTGTCGCAGCTCCCGCCACATCGTCACCACAAGGATGAGCCAGAAGGGGTGCATTAGCACCATATTGGCATTGAGGAGTGTATGCGGATGTGCGGAGAAGAGGCTGAGGAACCACAGCACGATCCCTGCCAGCCCGAGGAGCAGATAGAGCCCACAGCGCAGCACCTGCCACGGTATCGGGGTGTACCTCCGTACGACGAAGTAGCAGATCAGATATATGGCGACCAATGCGAGGATCGTCACAAGGGGACCATCAAAGCGCGGCACCTCAATCAGCTGTGTCTGAGGGACGATCTCCTCCTTCCGTGACACGATCGGCTCACCCGTATCCTTACGGAAAGCGAGGTCCATCGACTGCTCCAGCAGCTCGGGGACAAAGGCGGCATCGTGTACCGTCATCCGAGTATCGCTCTTCACGCCGAGGCAAAGGTCGGTGCCAAAGGTGTACCACTTCGCTGACTTGCTACACTGCCGGGTCGCCTCGCGGAAGGTAGGCAGCGACGCAGGGTCCACCCGATAGACCAATCCTCCCTTAGTGAAGCGCTCGATGAGGTCCCGAGGGCGGGTGGCGCAGTTGTCGTAGAAGTAGTTGTACCGGTACTCGGCATTCTCAGGCAGCGCGTTCCAGTCGAGGAAGTCCATCAGCGCCTGCACCTCGTCAGGCCTGAGATTGAGCTGCTGCTCCGATACCCTCCGCCCCTGAGCCGCATAGTCATAGACCATACTGTCGAAGTCTGTCACCCCCAGCATGTACATCGGTTTTCCGATCATAAAGTTGGGGATAAAGTTCTTCTGCTCCAAGGAGAAGTAGCCATAGTTATACGCCTTATCGAGACCTGTCTCCGGATCCGTGATCCGAATGGCTGTATGACCGTAGAGGTAGAAGACAAACTCCCCCGACTGACCGCACGTGATCAGGCTCGCCCGAGGTGTTGCCCCGAGAGGCAGCATAAGGGTCCAGAGTAGAGTGAGGAGTGTGATGGGAAAGAGGTGCTTACTCATTGATTGTCTAAGATATGGGGCATGTCCGACGGCGTGAGCCTCGTGTCGTGGAGGGCGAGCCCCTTGGGATAAAGGTTATTGACCCGGGAGCCGAGGTCCTTGATGAGGGTGAGCGGGACGCCTGCATAGGTGGCGACCCGGTAGCCCTTGGTCCCCGAGCTCGGTATGGTCTGCCTGCCGATGAGGGCAAAGGCCTCAGCCGCCGTCACAGCCCGCCGAGGGTACGGCAGGTGGTCCGAAGCTGGAGCGCTCAGCACCCAAGATACATCGGGGATAAAGTCTCTTCCCTTGACGCTCCCGAGATCCACTCCCGCCCTCAGGATCCGGATGCCCTCCGCCTGCTCCAAGAGCCGTAGCAGTGACACGCCTCTCGAGGATAGCAGGCGCCAGCCTGTTCCGTCGGGAGTACAGAGGAGCTGCTCCTCCGGCAGGTCGCTCAGCTCCTCGGGGATCGCCCCTGCCCGCCCGGCATGACCCCGAGCCACAGGCTCCGGAGCCACCCGGGGACCAGACTTGCGTACCCCGAAGCAGGTTAGACCCTCGCTACCGGTGCGGTGGGGAAAAAAGCGGTACAGTCCCCGCTCCTCGTCGCTCTCCTCTGCCCCATACTGCGGTAGCTCCGGCAGGAGGATCACCTCGGCTCCGTAGTCGTCACGAAGGAAGCTGAGCTGAGCCTCATTCTCCGCCCTATTGTAGGTGCAGGTGCTATATATAAGGAGTCCCCCATCCGTCATCATCTCCCATGCCTCCCTCAGGATCTCCCTCTGAGTCTTCGCGCAGCGATCCACCAAGTCGAGGCTCCAGCCGGTGACCGCCTCCGGCTCCTTGCGAAACATCCCCTCGCCCGAGCATGGGGCGTCGACCAATATCATGTCCGCCTTCACCCCCGCCGACCTAAGAGCAGCCGGCAGAGCTGAGGTGACTAGCGTCTCCTCGGCACCCCAGCGGAGGATATTCTCCTCCAGCACCTTCGCCCGCTTCTTATCCGGCTCATTGGTCACCAAGAGGCAGTCATCGGGGAGGTGGCTCCTCAGGAGGGTCGACTTACCCCCCGGGGCAGCACATAGGTCAAGGGCGACCACGGGGGCAAAGTCGATCGCAGCGAGGTAGCGCGCCACCGCCATCGAGGCTGGCTCCTGCACGTAGTAGGCGCCCGCATGCCAGAGTGGATCGGCACCGAAGGTTGGCCGCTCAGGGAGGAGCAGTCCCTCCGGACACCACGGGATCGCCCCCGGAGTAAGTGGGGAGAGCTTAGTGGGATGACGACGGATCGACACCGGCGAGGGCACCTCAGTCAGTGTCCTGAGGAGTGCCTCGTAGGCCTCAGCCCCAAAGTCCGCAGCAAAGGACTCCCTAAATCCGTCCGGTACCACCATCAGATCTTGAGCGAGAAGCCGAAACTTAAGAGCTCGTTGTACTGCAGGAGAGACTTGAAGGTCTTAGGCTCATCGAGGATCACACTGTCATCAAAGCGTAGATTGACATTGAGCATCGTGCTGAAGTACTTATTGAAGGCATACTCCAGTGTGTTCTCCAGCTCGGTCTCTATGTGCTTATAGGAAGTATTGTAGTAGAGCCGAGAGCGCCAGGAGAGGGCGTCGGAGAATTGCCAGTCCAGATTCATCCGCAGCGACGAACCGAGACGGAGGAGGTAGTTCTGATCCTCCTGCAGACCATACCTGCCCCTCGTCACATCCTTCGCCCAGATCCAGATGAATTGCATCGAGGCGGGCGCCACATTGAGTGAGAAATTGAGGTTGTTAAAGGGGTTGCCGCCGATCTTTTTCTTCTTTAGATTGTACTTCATACCGAGACCGCCGTCGAGGATCAGCGGGGCAAGGGCGTAGGTGGTAAGCTGCCCCTCGCGGTCGTAGTTCTTCAGCAACTGACTGCGGAGGTTCAGGTCGATGGTATAGAACCACCGCTTCCAGGCCTGGAGACCGAGGTTGCTCCTCATCCGCAGGACATCCTCACTGATCTTAAAGTTTGGCTTTCCCTCCAGCTTGATCTCGCTCGGCACGGTGAAGAGTCCCAGCTTGTACTCCAGCTCATTGACCCACTCCACCTTGTCTCTCTTGTACGACAGGCCGTAGAAGAGTCGAGAAGCGAAGTTGGCACTGCTGGTACCGCCCTTATGCCAGTTGGGTGACACCTGATTTTGCGCCAGCTGGGCGTGTGCCTCGAAGCGTGGGATCCAGTACCGCCTCTCGACGGACACCGTCTCGATCACCCCCTCCGCCTTGGTAGGTACATTTGGCATATCCATCACCGCCAGCTCACCCGAGTAGGAGGGACCCTCCACCGGCTTGTACTCCAGGTGGTCGCTCGGGAGGAACTCCGAGGTATACTTGATCAGATCGGGGTGGAGGAAGAAAAATTGCTCCCTCAGCTGCTGATCCGTACGCCAGCGATCCATACGTCGCGCAAAGCCGGTCGTGTGACCATACTCCTGATCCAGCTGATCCATCGTCTGCCGGAGGAGCGACTGCCGGACAAAGGGGTTGTGGAGGCGGGGATCAGTCTGCCGAACGAGGGCTGCCTTGTCGAAGTGAAGCGAGGGGAGCTTCCACAGGTCGAAGAGCAGCGGTGCAAAGAGCGACGAGGAGGGGACGTAGCCGGAGGTCCTCAGCTGCAGAGGCCGTCCGATCACCTGCAGTGCCTCGGAGCTCAGCCCCCGCGTAAGGGTATCGCTCGCCAAGATCTGCTCCGAGTAGGCGGGATAGAGAGGGATCACCTCGCTCCGCTCTGCCACATCCTGAGCGGACGCCACCACTCCACACAGCATCAGGAGGGCGCCAAGCCCTCCGGTAACTATTCTCTTCATCATACTCATCTTACTCTCTATCATTCTAAGTAGTGGGGAGCTCCCACCACCGCTCACTGCATACGATAAGCCCCACAAGTGGGCTGCACAAAGATAATACTTTTGCTTCATCCACCGGTGCCCCCCTACCCCGAGTGACATGGCAAGACACACAGATCATCGTAACAGCTTGGGAGCGAGAGACTCGCCCTATAGACAGAGCCCTTAGGATACATCAGGTCCCGGGATCGTCTGATCCTCAATGTATTTACCCTGCTCCCTCTGAGCAAACTCTAATACCGATATTAGTGACGACTAATATCGGTATTAGAGAATTCTTTTATCGGTATTAGATCGAGCCTTCGGCAGGGGTCACACAGGCAGATGAGAAATGGGCGCACCTGAGAGGGTCATAGATGACATCACGAGAGACCGGTAGGGGTCATAGAAAAGCGTGGCGGCTACATAACAGCGGGAGTGTGCCCTACAAACGGGGCAATGGACTAAAGCGAATTAGCCGATGCGCCTGCTTAGAAGAAAGCGTATTTAGGGCTTGCCGGGCAGGCAAAATTTCGTACCTTTGCGACCACAAACAAGGATGGCGAGGTAGCTCAGCTGGTTAGAGCGCAGGATTCATAATCCTGAGGTCATGGGATCGTGCCCCATTCTCGCTACTATCAACGACAAAGAGCTCAGACGGATCACCGCCTGAGCTCTTTTGCTTCTTTACCTATCATCGAAGTGGCGGGGGTCGCTGCGGAGAAGGTCCATGATCGCCGCAGGGGGCTGCTCCTGCTCCAGCTGACTCCGCATATAGTCCATATAGGGCGCGACGTGGTCAAAGAACTTGTAAAACCCTCGGCAAAGGTAATTGAGCCCCGGCTCCCCGTACTCGTCTTGCGTAAAGCGGTTCTTGGGACACTCGCCCCAGCAAGCAAAGAGGTAGGGACACTCCCTGCACTGTCTCGGCAGCGCATCGTACTTATCGCGCCCAAACCTCTGCTGCCTCGGGCTGTACATCATCCCTATCAGCGTACTGGAGCGGATATTCCCCAGCCTATACTGCGGGAAGACGAAGTGATCGCAGCTGTAGACATCCCCATTATACTCCATCACGCCAGCATGACCGCAGTACTTCGCCATCGTGCAGACGCCCGGCTGGACGCCCATCCAATTGGCGAGCGTGGCATCAAAGATCTGTATGAAGTACTCCCCTACCCCGTCCCTCACCCAGGCATCAAAGAGACCGCAGAGGAAGTCGCCCCACTGCTCCGGGCTGACTGAGAAGGAGGACAACCGACTCTCAGCGTCAGGCTCCCCGACAGTTGCCAAGCGACCGTCCGCATGGTACCTCTCCACAATGGGGGCAAACTGTATGTAGTGGCAGCCAATGGACTTAAAGAAAGAGTAAAACCCCTCTGGGTCATCGGCATTGAGCGCATTGACGACGGCGAGGATATTGAAGTCCACCCCGTGCCTCTGCAGCAGCCGCACCCCGCGCATCACGCGATCAAAGGAGGGCTTGTCGCTCGGGGTACGCCTTAGAGCATCGTGACAAGCACGATCTCCATCGAGGGAAATACCGATGAGGAAGTGGTTAGACTTAAAAAATCGACACCACTCATCATTGAGCAGAGTGCCATTGGTCTGAAGCGTATTGATGATGCGGTGCCCTCCGGCATACTTGCGCTGGAGCCGAACCGCCTTTTGATAAAAAGAGAGGGGACGCAAAAGCGCTTCACCCCCGTGCCAGGTAAAGACCACCTCCTCGGTGGACTGACTCCCAATGTACTCTCGCACATACCGCTCCAGCACCTCATCGCTCATCTGCTGGTCCTGAGGCGATGCCATGTCACGGTAGAGCTCTTTCTTCTCAAGATAATAGCAATAGGTGCAGGCGAGGTTGCAGAGCGACCCGGCCGGCTTCGCCATCACGTAGAGCGGTCGAGCGAGAGGATTAGCGATGGGACGAGGGCTCATTACGACCTAAAGAGGTACCTAAAGGCCTCATCCACCCGACTGACCGGCACGACCCTTATGGAGGAGCTCCTGCTCAGATCAAGGCTCTTGGCATTGTCTTGAGGGATGATGATCTGGCGGAAGCCGATCTTCTCCGCCTCAGCGACGCGCTGAGCGATACGAGACACAGCGCGCACCTCACCGCTCAGGCCTACCTCACCGGTGACGCATATCTCTCGACTGATCGGGAGGTCAAGGCTGGAGGAGAGTACGGCAGAGAGGATGGCGAGATCGATGCCCGGGTCGGTGATGTAGAGCCCGCCGGCGATATTGAGGAAGACATCCTTCTGCACAAGCTTGAAGTTTGCTCGCTTCTCCAGCACGGCAAGGAGCATATTGGCTCGCCGGAGGTCTGTCCCCGTGGCAGCGTGCTGAGGATAATTGTAGACTGCTGAAGAGACTAATGCCTGAGTCTCCACTAAGAGTGGGCGTATCCCCTCCATGGTCACACCGATGCAGATCCCGCTGAGGCTGTGGTCGCTCCCCGAGAGGAGCATCTCGGAGGGATTAGTCACCTGCCGGAGCCCCTCCTGCTTCATCTCGTAGAGGCCAATCTCAGAGGTGTTTCCGAAGCGATTTTTCAGAGACCTGAGGATCCTATACTGATGGTTTCGGTCGCCCTCAAAGCGCAGGACGGTATCGACCAGGTGCTCCATGATCTTTGGTCCGGCGATCTCACCATCCTTGGTGATGTGGCCGATGATGATCACAGGGATATTGGTATGCTTCGCAAAAGCCATCAGCGCCGAGGTACACTCCCTCACCTGTGCGAGACTGCCGGGCGCAGAGTCACTGCGGGAGGTGCGCATCGTCTGGATGGAGTCGACGACCAGCAGGTCGGGGCGTGAGGACTGAGCGGTATCAATGATTGTCTCGACGTCCGTCTCCGAGTAGAGGAGGCATCGGGAGATCGCCGAGGCGTCAGTGATCCGCTCCGCCCGGATGCGTATCTGCCCCATACTCTCCTCCCCACTGACGTAGAGCGTGGTGATGTCGGGATTGCGCAGCACACTCTGCAGGACAAGGGTACTCTTGCCGATGCCCGGCTCACCGCCCATCAGGACGAGAGACCCCTTGACGAGCCCCCCGCCGAGGACGCGATTGAGCTCACCGTCACGCATGTCCATACGCGGAGCGCTCTCGGGCGACACCTCACAGAGCGGCACCGGCCGGTGTCCTCCCTCCGTGCGATCACTTCGGATCTTCACCCCCGGGAGATCGTCCCGGACGCGAAACTCCTTGAGACTATCCCACTCCCCACAGGAGGGACAGCGCCCCAGCCACTTGGGGAAGTCCTCGCCGCAGTTGCTGCAGACGTAGACCACCTTATCCTTACTTCCGCTCATCGCTCGTCACTCAGCGCAGAATTGCTTGTAGTACTCGACGCTCTCCGGGAGCCGCTCAGTGACGTCCTCGGCATCAGCGCTAAAGAAGGAGAATATGCGACCAAACTTTGCTCCCGCATAGCCGATGCTGCTGATGATGGGGACAAAGAGGCCCTGCAGTCCGCTCTCTCCGTACACCTCCTCCGAGGGAACACCGGCAGAGGTGGCGAGGTCGATCAGCTTTCCATCGAGCGTCCCCTCTCCACCGGCTGCCGAACCGGCGCCCCACACCTGGTCGATCCAGCACTTCATCACCCCGGGGACAGACATCCAGTAGAGAGGAAACTGCAAGATCACCCGATCCGCCTCACGGAGCAGCTTCTTCTCCGCCTCCACGTCAAAGGTCATGCCCGACCCGCAGGCATCGGCGAGGCAGTGGATGGTAAGGTCGGGATCATTCATCGCTCTCAGACCCTCAACCCAGCCCTTTGACACAGTAGACTCTTCCAGGTGGGGATGTCCCACAACAACTAATGTTTTCATAAGAAAAAATGTTTCGCTTAGTTCCTTTGAGACAAATGTAGCCATTTAAGGGGAGACAAAGTCGGGCACAGGGATGGAACTACAGTCCCGCGGGGATGGAACTACAGTCCCGTAGGCTTGGAACTACACTCCCGTAGGCTTGGAACTCCACTCCCGAGGGAGGAGACTCCGGGCAGTTCGCCATTTTTGTCTATCATTGCACTCGGAACAATTGAAAGAGAAAGATGATCAAGAACGTATTAGTAGATGTAGGAGGAGTACTGATAGACCTCCACAGATCAGTAGCTGTCGATCGGCTGAGAGAGCTGGGAGTAACGGATGCAGACGAGATGCTGGATGCCTACCGCCAGACCGGCGGCTTCCTCGACTACGAGAGCGGGCGGATCAGCACGGAGGACTTCACGCACCACCTCTCCGAGACCTACCACAGAGAGATCACTATAGAGCAGCTCCGGTGGGCCCTGCTTGGTTTCCTCAAGCGCGTCTGTGAGGAGAAGCTCACCTTCCTCGAGGAGGAGATCGCACCACACTATCGGGTACTGGCACTCTCCAACACCAACCCTCTGCTGTATGACTACTTCGAGAGCAAGGACTTCATCTCCTCCGGCAGACCGCTGTCGGACTTCTTTGAGCGCGTCTTCACCTCCTACACTATGGGGATGTGCAAGCCGGAGCGGGAGATCTTCCTAAGGGTCCTCGAGGAGGGCAATCTGCTACCTGAGGAGACACTCTTCCTCGATGACGGACCCGCCAATACCGCCATGGCTCGCTCCCTCGGCATGGTCGCCTACACCTGCAAGAATGAGGAGGACTGGCGGGATCCGATCCGCCGCCTGCTGGTCAGATAAGTAGCCCCGTCAGCAGATAGGCAATCCAGGAGAGCAGCCAGGCGACACCCGTCGCATAGACAGCATCAAAAACCGCCCACCTATAGGAGCCGGTTTCCCTCCCCACAGCGACGAATGTAGCGATACAGGGGAAGTAGAGCAGGACGAAGACAAGAAAAGCGACCACCGTAGGGATGGTCAGCACCGGGCTCCCATCCGGATAGGTAGCCTGAAGCAACCGCTCCGAGAGGGAAGAGGTATCCTCCTCATCCCCCACATAGAGCACCCCGAGCGTACTCACCACCACCTCTTTTGCAGCCACACCGGTTAGCGTCGACACAGAGAGTCGCCAGTCAAAGTGCTGTGGGGCAAAGATGGGAGAGACTGCCCTCCCCAGCCGTCCGATGTACGACTGCTCCTGCGAGATGACCCGCAGCTGCCGCTCCGGCGTGAGCGTCTCAAAGCTCGCCGCCTCCTCCGGACCTACCCGATCCTTATAGGAGGCTACCAGCTCCTCCCCCTCGGGGGTCTCCAGACTGTCGATGTGGGGGAAGTAGCCCAGTGCCCAGATGATCACCGTCGCAGCGAGGATCGTGGTTGCCATTTTCTGCAGATACTGTCGCGCCCGCTCCCAGGTATGGATCGCGATGGTCTTGGCGGCCGGCACCCGATAGGGTGGCATCTCCATGACGTAGGGGGTCTCATCGTCCATGGGGAGGACCTTTGAGAAAAGCAACGACGACAGCACCCCGACCAAGATCCCCAGGAGGTAAATGGCAAAGAGTGCCACCCCTGCATGCCGGGGGAAGAAGGTCCCCACCAGCAGGAGATAGACCGGGAGCCGCGCGCTACAGCTCATGAAGGGCGTCACCAAGATCGTGATCAGGCGAGACTTTTGGCTCTCGATCGTGCGTGCTCCCATAATCGCCGGGACACTGCACCCAAAGCCCATAAGCATCGGCACAAAGCTCTTGCCGTGCAGCCCTATCGCCGCCATAAGGCGATCCATGATAAAGGCGGCCCTGGCGAGGTAGCCTGTGTCCTCCATCAGACTGATGCAGAGGTAGAGGATGAGGATGTTGGGTAGGAAAACCAGCACACCCCCTACGCCGCCTATCACCCCATCCACCAGCAGCGACCTCAGGGGGCCCTCGCTCATCGTCCGCTCCAGCAGACTACCAAGCCACCCCATACCACTCTCTATCCAGTCCATAGGGTACTGACCGAGGGTGAAGGTGAGCTCAAAGGTGAGAAACATCAGGAGCAGGAAGATCGGGTACCCCCACGCGCGATGAGTCACTATGTCATCGATCCGCTTATCGATCCGCGTGGACCGTCCTTCACTCCGCCGAATATAGATCCCGTCAAGTATTGTCCGGATGTGCCTGTATCGGATGTCGATCAGTTGCTGCTCAAGCACGCCATCGCCCTCTCCCGACCCGGTATGACTCTCAACGATCCTGTCCACCTGCTCCAGCACACGGCTGCCGGCGGGATCACGACGAGCCACATAGCCCCTGAGCGTCTGGTCCTGCTCCAGCAACTTAATGGCGAGGAAGTCCGGACGAAGCCAGGCACTCTCATCACCAAGAGAGGTCTCCGACTCGATGAGCCGGGTCACCTCCTCTATGGACTGACGGAGCGCCCCCTCATACTTCACGCTCGGCCCGGTGGGTCGATGAGCAGCGTCAAGTCGCTCCCGGTGTAGACGAGCCACAGTAGCAAAGAGCTCCCTTAGCCCCTCACCGGTCCGACCGATGGTCGGGATCACCGGCATACCGAGCCGTCTCGACAGCGCCTTGATATCAAGCCTTGTGCCGCTCTCCCTCAGCTCGTCGTACATATTCAGCGACACAACAGTCGGCACGCCTGCCTCCATGAGCTGAATCGTCATGTATAGGTTTCGCTCCAGATTGGATCCGTCGACGACATTGACGATCACGTCAGGCGGAGTCTCGCTCTCAAAGAGCTGATGGGTCACAAACTTCTCCTCCGGTCCGTAGGAGGAGAGGGAGTAAGTCCCCGGCAGATCGACTAAGTGGAAGAGCGTATCCCCCTGTCGGTAGTCCGCCACGGCAGCGGCCACAGTAACACCCGCATAGTTGCTCACCTGCTCGTGAGAGCCACTGGCAGCATTGAAGAGCGAAGTCTTGCCACAATTTGGATTGCCGACAAAAGCGACCGTCACCTCACTGGCCACCGGACCCTTTGTCTTAGGGAGACTATTTTCCGCAAGAGGTGGAGGCGTACCGACTAAGTGATCAGGAGAGACAGCTTCGGGCTCAGCCTTGGGCTCTACGGGTGACACCTCGATCGTCTCCGCCTCAGACCGGCGTAAGGTGAGTCGGTACCCAAGGATGCTGTACTCGACCGGATCGAGAAGAGGCGCATTGCGTATCACCTGCACCTCAGCTCCGGGGACAAACCCCATCTCCAGCAACCGCTTCCGAAAGGTCCTCGGAGCTGTATGATAGACGATGGTGCCGGTCTCTCCCGTGTGGAGCTGTGTAAGTCTCATGACGCTTATTTATCCTCTAATCTCTTCTGATTTGCAAATGTGCCTAAAGATAGTGGGGATCTAAATACTCACTTCTGAGTATTTTCCCGCTCCCTCAGCCGCCATCAAGAACTCTATTCCCTTGCGGGGGGGGGGGATTATGTATATCTTTGTGGCGAAAACCTTTCCCTAATTTCCTTTTCATCACGATATCGGTGTTATGAACGCTTGTACCAAAACCTTACTGTCATTGCTGGTGACGCTGCTGACAGGTCTGACCTGTCTCGCCACGGACTACCACACACTGCTGAGGGACAAGACCACGGGCGAGGCGGTCGCCGGTGCGACTGCCCTCCTCCTGGCACCCGACTCGACGACCATTGCGGTGGTGGTCTCGGATGCCGAGGGGGCGGTGAGGCTCTCCGGCGAGGGAGCGTGCTGCCTCCGTATCTCGCACCTGATGTACCATCCGCTGACGGTCGACCTGGTCGGGGCGACGCTCCCCGACACCCTTCGTCTGGAGCCGCGGAGTGAGCTGCTAGAGGGGCTGGTGGTGAGTGCCGACCGTCCCGTGATGAAGCTGCTGGAGGGCGGCATATCGAGCTATGACGTGGAGCTGCTCTTCGAGAAGAGTCCCGTCTCCACCGCCTATGAGATGCTCTGCCGCCTGCCGGGGATGAGGGAGGAGGGCGGCGTGCCGGTGCTCGCCGGGGTGTCGGGCTTTACTCTGGTGATGAATGGCAAGCCCTCATCTCTGCCACAGGATCAGCTGCTGGAGCAACTCAAGTCCATACCGGTGTCACTGGTGGCGAGTGCGGAGATCTCCTACACGCCGATCGCCCGGTATCGGGCTAAGGGGGCGTCCGTCAATATTGTACTCAAGCACCAGTCCAGAGACCGGGTCACCTCCGGGCTCTCCGCACAGCTCTTTGGGACCTATACCTCTCAGTACTACAGCCGGTATGCTGCCGGGGGAAGTGCCCTATACACCTCTCCGAGCGGACTATCCGTCTCAGGGAGGTATGGTGCCGGTCTCGGTGACCGGATCTCCGATCTGTCGGTGGTGACCGGCCCCATCGGCTCCTTGCCGGAGATAAGGACACGCAATGTCGGGAAGAGCTCTTTCACCACCCATACCCTCTCGCTTGACCTGGGATACCGGAAGGGGCGCCACGACCTGTCGACGACGTACTACGGTACATTCTTCCCCAATAATCACTTTGCCGAAAAGGATATCGAGCGCTCTCATCCGATAGAGAAGGAGCAGGAGTCAACGCAGGGGACACACCACCTCAGCGTGGAGTATGGCTACGACGGACACCTGATGATCGGTGCCTTCTATACGGACTATCACCACAGCCAGTCTGTCACCTATGGCACCGGAATGGACGCAACGCCGAGTGAGGCCTTTGCCTTCGACAACGGTCAGCGGTCTCGTGTCGTGGGTGCGCATGTGGACAATAGCCACCGGCTGGGAGGCGGCTGGGGAATTGAGTATGGGAGCAAGTTCTCCCTCTCCCACACCGCCAATCGTCAGCAGTACTGGGTCGTCGCCGGAGAAACGCAGACGACTGACCCGACTGAGCGGGTGAGCCGGGAGCTGCTGGCGGACATATACCTGGGGGTCAAGAAGCAGCTCACCTCCGCGCTCTCCATTGATGCGACTCTCATCGGGGACTATGCCCGATACTACGGTCATGAGGAGACCTTCCGACTGATGCCTCAGGCCTCCCTCCTCTACAGGATCTCTCAGACGGATATGCTGCAACTCTCCTTTAACTCTCAGAAGAAGTACCCCGCCTACTTTGAGCGCGAGCCCTTCTCTACTCAGCGAAGTGCCCTCCAGGTGTGGCAGGGTAATCCCGATATCAGACCCTTCGTCACCTACAATGCGCAGGCGGTCTATGTGCTGAGGGGGAAGTACCAGTTCGTCATCAGCGATAACTACGCCCCTCACTGCTTCATCCAGCAGATGTATCTCGATCCGGAGCTGGAGAAGATCGTCTACAAGACCTGGAACTGGCACTACTACAATAACCTCAGCCTGACGGCGGTTGCGCCTCTTCCCAAGACTGATTGGTGGCAGGGACGGCTGGTGCTGGATGTCGGCTCCACGTGGATCAAGCTTGATGTGCCTTTTGTCGGGACCGTAGATCGCCGACGCACTTATCTATTTGGCTCTCTCTCCAATGACTTTGTGCTCAGCGAGCGTAACGGACTCACCGCCGGACTTGACTTATCCTATATCACGGGGAGCATGCAGGGGATCTATGACATCTCTGATCTGGCTAATCTGAGTGCGAGGATGAAGTGGGTCAGCCGGGACAAGAAGTGGAGCGTGACGGTACGGGGCAACGATCTCCTGGAGAAGGGATCGCCGAGGGTCAGGGCGAACCAAGGGGTGCAGCAGTTTGACTTTGTCCCCAGTCGACACGGGCGCAACTTCAGTCTGGACATCCGCTACACCTTTGGTAACTACAAGAGCGTGAAGAGCCCGTCGCTGCTGGACACCAGCCGCTTCGGTATGTAGTCCTGGTTTTAGGTACCTTGTGGGTCTCAACGATAGACACCTATTTATATATGAGTACCTACTTTAGATCCACACTCTTTGTCTCGCTCCTCATCCTGCTGTCGGCTCCGGTCGTACGGGCTCAGCAGTGGATGGACCCTGCCGATGCCGATCCCTGCCCGGTGCAGAGACGTCTGACGACTGATGCCGGTCTCTACGAGCGAGCTGGGAAGGGAAGCAGCTCCTATGGGCTGCTGGTGGAGTTTTACACCACCTCACCGACGATCCGCATCCGGATCACCGCCGACGGGGCGATCTCATCGGGGATAGACCTCTTCGCTACCGACTGCGACGGAGTGACGCGACCCTGCCGAGAGACAATGGTGGCGGGCGACCTCATCACCTTTACCAAGCCTGAGACGAAGAGCACCCATAAGTACGGCGACCGCTGCCGACTCTATCTGCCCCTCGGGGTGACGGTCACGTCACTGCAGGTGGGCGTGGACGAGGGTGCGTACTTCGACTGGCTACCCGACCGGGTGGAGCGACCGATCTTAGTCTGCCTGCCGTCGGAGCGGGGTGTGAGTCCGTCGGAGACCCGCGCGGCTCGGCTGGAGCGCGAGCTGGACATCCCGGTGATCGCTGTCCCTGAGGGCTTGTCCAAGGAGGAGATGATGAAGTCCCGACCCCGCCTAATCCTTACAGGGGAAGCGAGAGATCTTGCCTCGGAAGCGAGGGAGGCTCTGGGGCTACCGACGAAGTGGGTCTGTCAGCCGGTGACGCAGTCGAGGGACCGGGAGTCCTACGTCTGGGAGCAACGGCATAACGAGGTGATCCTCCGCAATCGAACCGCCAAGCCCAGCGTACTGGTGCTGGGTAACTCGATCATGCACTACTGGTCCGGACTGCCGGCATCGCAGCACCACCGCGGGGATGACTCATGGAGCAAGCTCTTCGGGGACCGCGTGGTGACCAATATGGGCTTCGGCTGGGATCGGGTGGAAAACCTCAACTGGCGCCTCACCCATGGAGAGATTGACGACTGCGACCCGGAGGTGATCCTCCTCGCCATCGGGACCAATAACCTCTCCGCTGGAGACGACAACCAGCACATCGCCCTCGGAATCGCTGAGACGGCGGCCCTTATCCGGCGTATGAAGCCCAAGGCTCGGCTCTACGTCCTCGGAGTGCTGCCCCGCAAGGATATGATGTCCCGGATCCGCCCGCTCAATATGCTGACCGAGTCGCTCATCAGCGTCATCCCCGGAGCCACCTTCATCGACGTCTCCGAGGGGCTGACAGAGGACGGCAAGCTCATCGACGCCCTCTTCCGCGACGGCCTGCACCCCAATGCCGACGGCTACCGCATCCTTGGCGACAACATCGCCCGCCGGGTGGACCTCTGATCCATTCTAAGCCGGTGGGGTATTGGAATTGAGGGGATAAAGGGGTACCTTTGCACCCGAATTATTCATTTATTCACTCACAACTAATAAGGTTACAGAGATGAACCATTACGAAACCGTTTTCATTTTAACTCCCATTTTGTCTGCCGACCAGACAAAGGAAACGGTAGATAAGTTCGCCAATCTGATCACCGACAACGGTGGTGTCGTGGTGAACTGTGAGGAGTGGGGTCAGCGCAAGCTCGCCTACCCGATCCACAAGCTATCTACCGGTAATTACTTCCTCCTCGAGTTTGACGCAGAGCCTGACTTTGTCGATACACTCGAGATCAACTTCCGCCGCGATGACCATGTCATCCGTTTCCTGACCTTCAAGCAGGATCGCTTTGCTCACGAGTACGCTGAGAAGCGTCGTCGCAACCACAAGGAGACTACCCCTGCTGCTACTGAGGCTCCCGCTGAGGAGGCACAGGCAGAGTAAAGATCCGGTAACACAAGCACACTGACATATCATGGCAAAGAAGACATACAACAAGGGCAGAGCCAAGATGCGCTACCTGACCCAGCTGACCCGCGACAAGCAGAAGTACTGTCGCTTCAAGAAGGCCGGCATCAACTACATCGACTACAAGGACCCTGAGTACCTCAAGAGATTCCTCAACGAGCAGGGTAAGATCCTTCCCCGTCGCATCACCGGCAACTCGCTGAAGTTTCAGCGCCGCGTCGCTCAGGCGGTCAAGCGTGCTCGCCACCTTGCCCTCCTCCCCTACGTTACCGACCTGATGGAGAGGTAATCCGGGAGTCAGACAATCATTTTTTGAGAATACTAAAAGGAGACAGAATATGAAACTTATTTTGAAAGAGGATGTCCGTAACCTCGGCTTCAAGAACGAGATCGTAGACGTGAAGCCCGGATATGGTCGCAACTTTCTAATCCCTAAGGGTATGGCTGTGCTCGCTACCGAGAGCGCAATCCGCATACACGAGGAGAACCTCCGTCAACAGGCAGGTAAGCTTGAGGCCTTCAAGGCTGAGGCGCAGAAGCGTGCCGACAAGCTGAGCGGTGCCAAGGTGGAGCTCTCCGCCAAGACATCCTCTACCGGCAGTCTCTACGGCTCCATCACCACCACTATGGTGGCTGACGAGCTGGAGGCTCAGGGGTATGAGATCAATCGCAAGATGATCGAGATGCCCGGTATCAAGGAGATCGGTCAGTACGTCGCCAAGATCCGCTTCCACAAGGATATCGCCGTCGACGTACCTGTCATTGTCACCAGCGAGAATCCTGAGGATCTCGAGCTCCCGAAGGAGGAGGAGAAGCCGGCTGAGGAGCCTGTCGCTGCCTCCAATGAAGAGCAGGAGGGCGAGGAGGTCGCTGCTGAGAGCAATGAGACAGAGTCTGCTGAGTAATACTTAGCACATTCCCATTTGCAAAAGGGGCGTGTCGGTTAGCCGGCACGCCCCTTTTTTTATTCTCACTATCTCGCTTTATGGATTGTCCTTTTTCCGGAGCAGAGTGTGGCAAACTAATATCGGTATAAGGAGAAACCATAGTCGGTAATAATTGACACTAATACCGGTAATAGAATTGACTGATCGCTACCTGCTGTCAGTCAGTCTTGTGCAAGTAGATATGCAGAGCCGAAGAAACAGGATCAGATTTAAGGCTCCTTATAATGATTGCGATGTAAATGCTTTCTTGCCGGAGCGAAGTCGGAGGCCAAGGGAAAGGGGTAAAAATGGGTATATTTGCGGCAGGAATAACATTACGGCTATGTGTGCTAAGAAAGACGACTGCTACTCTCTCCTCAGACATATCGACACTCCTGCGGATCTTAAGCGACTTGATCGCTCACAGCTTCCTCAGCTCTGTCGTGAGATCCGTCTCTACCTGACGGAGGTGCTGAGTCAGACTCCGGGACACTTCGGAGCCAGTATGGGAGCCGTGGAGATCGCTGTGGCGGTCCACTACGTCTACGATGCCCCGGAGGACAAGGTGATCTGGGATGTCGGGCACCAGGCCTATGCACACAAGCTACTGACCGGCAGGAGGGAGGCATTCCCCACTCTGCGGCAGTGGGGCGGCATCAGTGGCTTCCTCCACCCGGGGGAGAGTATATATGATGCCTTTATCTCCGGTCATGCGTCCAACTCTATCTCCGCCGCCGTCGGATATGCTGCCGGCAGCAAGCTGGACCATAAGGACAATCACATCATCGCCGTGATCGGTGATGGGGCTCTCTCGGGCGGGCTAGCTTTTGAGGGACTGAACAACGTCTCCGAGCGGCACAATAACGTCCTCGTCATCCTCAATGACAACCACATCTCCATCGACCCAGCGACAGGTGGGCTGAGCCGGTACTTAGTCAAGTTTATCACCAGTCCGGAGTATAATAAGCTCCGCAATATGGGGGCGAAGGGGCTCTCGAAGCTCAATCTCCTCACCGACTCGAGGAAGCGAAACCTTCAGCGCTTCAATAACAGCATCAAGGCGCTGATGACCGACGAGGGAAATTTCTTTGAGGACTTCAGTATGCGCTACTTCGGCCCCATTGATGGCAATGACATCGAGACTTTTGTCTCTGTGCTGGAGGCGATCAAGGACTTCGAAGGACCGAAGCTGCTTCACGTCAAGACGATCAAGGGGAAGGGGTACAAGCCGGCAGAGGACAGCTCCGTCCTCTGGCACGCCCCGGGACGCTTCGACCTCCGCACCGGAGAGCTGGCAAAGAAAGGTAAGAAAAATGGAGCACCGGAGAAGTTTCAGGAGGTCTTTGGGAAAACCTTAGTCGACCTGGCCGACCTTGACGATCGGGTCGTAGGTATCACCCCCGCTATGATCTCAGGGAGCTCAATGGGCTATATGCTCAGTAAGTACCCCGACAGAGTTTTCGATGTCGGTATCGCTGAGGGGCACGCGGTAACCTTCTCCGCCGGTCTGGCACTGGAGGGGCAGATCCCCTTCTGCAACATCTACTCCACCTTCCTCCAGCGGGCCGTCGACGAGGTGATCCACGATGTGGCTGAGCAGAGAGCCCCGGTGATCCTCTGCGTCGATCGTGCCGGGCTTGTCGGCAATGACGGAATGACGCATCAGGGTCTCTATGACCTCGCCTACCTGCGCTCCATCCCCGGCCTGACACTGATGTCCCCGATCGATGAGTGGGAGCTGCGGATGATGATGTACACCGCTTATAAGCACAAGGATGAAGGGCCTTTCGTCATCCGCTATCCGCGTGGCGAGGGGAGCAATGGCAGCTGGCGCATGCCACTGGAGGAGCTGCCGATCGGCAAGAGCGATGAGCTGGCAGAGGGGGAGGAGCTTGTGATCGTCACCTATGGTCCCGTGGGCGCTGTGGCTCGGCGTGTCGTAGAGCGCCTGAGGGAGGAGAGACAGCAGTCTGTGGGGCTGGTCAATCTGCGCTTCCTTAAGCCCCTTGATACTGAGTTGCTAGATGACCTTCCCCAGCGGTATCGTCAGATCCTCACCATCGAGGATGCGGCTCTCGCCGGAGGGGTGGGGAGCGCACTCCTTGAGTACTACGCAGATCGGGGTGTGACGATCCCGATCCACCGTCTCGGTGTCGGAGATGAGTACATCCGTCACGGAGATGTGGCGATACAGCGTGCCTATGTAGGCATCGACGAGGAGGGGATAAGGACTGAGGTGGAGAGCCTCTTGGATAGAGTATAAGCGATGAGAGTATTTATAGTAGGAGCAGGAGAGACCGGCACCCACTTAGCCAAGCTGATCAGTCAGCAGGAGCACCACGATGTGATCCTCATGGACGAGGATCCGGAAAAGGTGGACTTTGCCTACGACAACTCGCTCGAGATCATGCCCATCGTAGGTAATCCCACCTCCATCCGTCAGCTGAAGCATGCCGGGGTGGAGGGGGCGGATCTCTTTGTCGCCGTAACCCCCTCTGAGAGTGCCAATATCCTCACCTGTATGATCGCTCATCGGATGGGAGTCAAGAAGACCCTCGCCCGTGTGAGCAACTACGATTACTTCCTCCCCGAGTACCTTCCTTACATCAATGGCCTTGGCGTCGATGAGATGGTCTACCCGGAGGCACTGGCCGCCCAAGAGATCTACAATGGCCTCCGCCTACCCTGGACACGCCAGTACTGGCGACTCTTTGGTGGACGGCTCCACCTCTGCGCCTCTCGCATCACGAAGCACTCCCCCTTGCTGGGTAAGCGGCTTATGGAGCTGTCGGACCTCGACGAGAAGCACTTCCACATCATCTCGATTGTCCGTGGTCGGGAGAGCTTTGTCCCGAGAGGAAATGACACTCTGGAGGTCAATGACATCGTCTACGTCGCCTGCAATACTCAAAACTTGGACACCGTGCGCGAGTATTGCGGTCAGCCAAAGGTGGATGTCCGTAAGGTGATCATTATGGGGGGCAGTCACATTGCGCTCCGCACGTCAGAGCTGCTGCCACACGATATGAGCGTGAAGATCATCGAGCGGGACCTGGATAAGTGCCGGGAGATCTCTGAGCTGACCAACGACAACACCCTGGTCATCCACGGTGACGCCGCCGACTCCGACCTCCTGATCTCGGAGGGGATCCGAAATACACAGGCATTCCTTGCGCTCACCGGCAGCTCCGAGATCAATATGATCGCAACGATGAACGCCAAGCACCTCGGCATCCCCCGCACCGTAGCAGAGATCGAGAATGTCGACTACCTCGACATCGCCAGTCAGCTCGGCATCGGCAACATAGTGAATAAGAAGATCATCGCTGCCAGCAAGATCATCCGCCACCTCCACCGGATAGATATATCGGATGCGAAGACGATGGCGATAGGTCATGGAGATGTGCTGGAGATCGTCATTACAGAGGGCAGTAGCATCACCAAGGCACCCATCAAGGACCTAAAGATCCCCCGCAGCATCACTCTCGGAGGCTTCCTCAGAGATGGGGAGGTCTATCTCGTCGAGGGGCATACGATCCTAAAGCCGGGAGATACCGTCCTCGTCTTCAATATCAACGCCAGCGACGCTGAGCTAGATGACCTCTTCAAGTAAAGCACTGAGCTGAGCTATGATAAGGGAAGACTTTTTCGTAGATGATTACGAGCCGACAAAGCGACTCCTCAACTTCCGCTTTGTCCTCCGGACGATGGGCGAGCTCTGTATGGTGCTCTTCCCCTTCCTCGTCATCGCCCTCTTTATCTCCCTCTACTATCCGCACGATACCGGGACAAAACCTCTTGCCATCACTGCCGGTGTCGATGTGGCTGTGGGAGCACTGCTAATTCTTCTTGGCAGAGATCAGGGGAATACCAACATAGGCTCTCGTGAGGGAGTAATGACGGTAACGATCAGCTGGTTCTTAGTCTCCCTCATCGGTATGCTTCCATATCTGCTGGGTAGCTACATCACCTCTGCGCCGGCGGCATTCTTTGAGACTATGTCCGGCTTTACCACCACGGGAGCTACAGTCATCAGCCGGGTGGAAGACGTCCCGAGGAGCATCCTCTTCTGGCGCGCATCGACGCAGTGGCTCGGCGGACTGGGTATCATCGCCTTCCTAGTGGCACTCATACCGATGTCAGGGCAGCGGGCTACGACGATCTTCAATAGCGAAGCGACCGGGGTAACGCACCAGAAGTTTGACCCCCATATCGGGACTATGGCGAAGTGGCTCATCGTCATCTATCTGAGCTTCACGATCCTATGCATCCTGCTCTTCGGCATCGGTCCCATGAGCTGGTACGATGCGGTCTGCCACACCTTCTCGTGCGTATCCACAGGAGGCTTCAGTACCCACTCCGAGTCGATCGGCTTCTTCCACTCCACCTATATTGAGCTGGTGGCGATCACCTTCATGCTACTGGGAGCGACGCAGTTCTCGCTCATCTACTTTGCAATCGTAAAGCGGCAACCGAAGCGCCTTTTTCAGGACAGCGAGCTCCGGTGGTTCCTCTCCTTGGTGCTCATCATGACGACCATTGGTGCCATATGGCTCTGGTACTCGGGTTATTTTGACGTGGGAGATGCATTCCTCAAGAGTCTCTTTGCCGTTACCACCCTCGAGACGACCACTGGGTATTCCTCCGGTGACTACTCAGTCTGGGGGAGCTTCTTTGCCCTGATCGTGATAGCTTCTATGTTTGTCGCCGGCTGCTCCGGCTCCACTTCAGGAGGTTTGAAAGTGATCCGCTTCGAGGTGTTGGCAAAGAACCTCAGTAAGGAGCTGGTCCGGCGCGTCCACCCCAATGTCGTCTCCACCATACGAATGGGCAACACCCCCATCACCGACAAGGTGGTGGTGCAGGTCACCTCATTCTTCTTCGCCTATTCAGCCCTCGCCATCATTGCGACTGGTGTGATCACCGCTGAGGGATATAATCTGACCGACTCCTTCTCCTGCGCAGTCTCCTGCCTCTCTAATTCCGGGGGCGGCCTGGGCGTCTTCGGTCCGCATGGCGGCCTCTCATCGCTAAGCAGCGTGACGCATATTTTCCTCTCGTTGCTGATGGTGATGGGTCGACTGGAGATCTTCACCGTGCTCTCACTCTTCCACCCCAGCTATTGGCGGAGCTGAGAGCCTATCCTAATCTTACATAATACAGTAAAGCAATGACAGACACCAATCATAAGAGCGAGGAGATGAATCTCGAGGATATCCGGCGCGACTACAACGTCGGCTCACTCTCGCACAGCGATATGACGAAAGACCCGCTCGACAAGTGTCGCGAGTGGCTCGAGGATGCCCTTAGGCTCAATGTGATAGAGCCGACAGCCCTGATCGTCAGCACGGCTACCCTCGATGGACAGCCCTGTACCCGCACGGTGTTGCTGAAGGAGATCTCCGAGGATGGGAAGTTTATCTTCTACTCCAATTACGAGAGCCGCAAGGGGCACCAGATCGACCTCAACCCCAAGGTGAGTCTCACCTTCCTCTGGCACCAGCTTCAGCGCCAGATCCATATCGAGGGTATCTGTCAGCATGTCGCCCCGGAGGTGTCGGATGCCTACTTCGCCAAGCGCCCCTACAAGAGTCAGGTCGGCGCTCGGATATCGCCACAGAGCCATCCGATCCCCAATCGGATGTTCATCGTGACCGAGTTTGCCAAGGAGGCGCTGAAGGTGGGAGTAAAGGTGCCTCGCCCCGAGAGCTGGGGAGGCTATGAGGTGACGCCTCACCGGATCGAGTTTTGGCAGGGACGTCCCAGCCGCCTGCATGACCGATTCCTATACCTCCTGCAGGAGGATGGCAGCTGGTCCCTTACGCGAATTGCTCCGTAACAGGAGAGACAATAAAAAAATAACTTGCGAATCAAGCAAAATAGACTTACATTTGCAGTGTGTTTTTCATAGTATTAGATTTTAGGTTAATATTAGGACGCAGAGCTGTCGAGAGACAGTTTTCTCCTAAGCCCCTTTAGGGCGACAACACAAGCCCCCTTGCAGACCCACGTCCGCAAGGGGGTTTTTGGTGTGTGAGGGGGGGCGGAAGTGAGCGGAAAAAATCGTACCTTTGCGCCAATATCGAGGGTCTTATGGATCCGACACAGCGACATTGGTCCTATAGCTCAGTTGGTTAGAGCACCTGACTCATAATCAGGGAGTCCACGGTTCAAGCCCGTGTGGGACCACAGAGAGGAGAATGGTTGTAAGTTGCTATACATCAGCGGTTACAGACCATTCTCCTCTTTTTTTGCAGATATAGGATCTCTATAGACCGCAAGAGATGCATCAGGAGGGTAGCCTACTCGATCAATATTACCACATTAACCCGCACATATCCCGCAAAAACCGCGTACTATGATAAGAGTATGTTGCCTTTAACATTTTATCAAAAAAACTATGCAGATCCGGCGAGATTACCTATCTTTACTTGTGAGTTTTAAGGACTTTAGGTGATGAGATTAGTCTCGACCCAATAACAACAACCGGTGATATGGTCGTGCAAAATGGAAGCTATTTCCATATTAGAGATCCTCACTGATGATGGACAACGTACGACTAAGCAACTTACTTACGTCTCCACGGATGAGGACGGGGATAAGCACTACAATTGTAGCTCGGCCAACTCGGATCTGGAAGAAAAGGCAACTAGTAAAGTGCTTGGGGACCCTATCCGACAGCTCTCCATTGCCAAGGTAATACGTATTGACTAAAGTAATATATGATAAAGAGAATACTTACAGCCACATCCATCCTCCTGCTCGCATGCAGTTGTTCAAGTGGCAATGCTGACACCTTATCTGATAGCTGGAGAGATCAGCAGAGACTGCCTACAGACGTAACCGAGGTATGTGAGCAGACCTTGATCAGCCTGCCCGACACTGACCTTGACGGCCAACACTATGATGTATGCTATAAGCTGGATGACATCGGTCGGGTGGTGGATGAGATAAGCATTGACACCGATTTTAGTATGTCCTCTAAGACCTACATATATCAGGGCGACAACGTAATGCCTGATAGCTGTGTTGTCGAGGATGGTAATGGCGTGGAGGAGCGTCGTGCGGTCCCGAGAGGGCAACAGATACAGCAGGACGCTGATGACTACTCTATAGCGTGGACATATGACGATAAGGGCAGGGTAACGCAGTCCCGCTATACTTATAAGGCGACCGGTAAGGTGACGATGCAGCTCGACAGCGAGTATAACGACCGAGGGGAGCTGATCCGAGAGACCGACACCTCATACGGAGAGACTACCATCTGGACGTATGTATACAGCTACGCACCTGACGGGGACTATTGGCTCACCCGCCAAAAGTATGAGAGCCGTCAAGATGGCCCGAGGGAGCTCCGAGAGACCACCACACGCACCCTAAAGCGCAAGTGACTGCGCAATTTTTGCGCAACGGATATGCTGGAAACGTCATAAACACCACCTATTCATCGGTTTATAAGTTGTCTTTTCCTGACTCATAACCAGGGAGTCCACGACTCTTCAAGCCCGTGTGGGACCACTTTGATCATCCAGAGAGTGCGAAAGGAGCTTCCGCACTCTCTGGCTTTTTTGGAGGGGCTTATCTAATACCGATATTAGGTGACACTAATACCGATATTAGAAAAGTCTAATATCGGTATTAGATTTCATCCACACAGGCACCAGTCGGAAGGGCACGAGAGGAGCAGCTCAGCCACACCCCCTGAGGGTCGGTCGAGAGGAGGGCAGGAGGTGTGGAAATTTGGGTAACTTTGTCGGTCACTAATGATACACAGAAAAATCAATGGGTAAGAAATTTAAGTCAAGAAAAGAGAAGAGTAGTCAGGCATTTAGGGACTCGTCCTACAAGCCGAGTAAAAAAGAGCGGGGTTTCTCTCGCTACAGGAGGGATGTCATCGACTACTTCACCAGCCATGCCAATGTCTGTGTATCTGTCGACGAGATCTGCGAGACGGTCGGCGCTGATGATGGATCGGAGAAGCAGATGGTCAGAGAGGTGCTTGATCAGCTGATGCGCGAGAAGCTCATCCAGGCAGGTGCCGCCAGTGACGAGTTCATTTACCGGACAAAGAATACGAAGCTCGTGGGATCCTTCCGCCGCAAGGCCGGCAAGGGACACAATTTCTTTTACCCCGAGGATGGGAGCGACCCGATCCGCGTAGCGGAGCGAAACTCCGCCCACGCCTTTGATGGCGATAAGGTAATGGTGCAGCTGCTAGCTCTGCGCCCGGGACAGGAGATCGAGGGCGAGGTGATCGAGATACTGGAGCGGGTGGTGACCAATTTTGTCGGCGTCATGTCGATCAGCCACGGCTACAACTTCCTTATCACTGACAGCCGTAAGCTGGACAATGACATCCTGATCCCGGATCGCAACCTCAATGGCGCTCAGGATGGCGAGAAGGTACTGGTCCATGTGCTGGAGTGGCCGGACCATGCCAAGAATCCTGTCGGTGAGGTGATCTCACGCCTCGGTGAGCCGGGGAGCAACGACACCGAGATGCATGCGATACTCGCAGAGTATGGTCTGCCCTACTCCTATCCGGAAAATCTGGAGCAGTACGCCAATGACCTCGATGAGCAGATGGCATACGATCCGAAGTACAAGAGAGAGGACTACCGTGACCGACTCACCTTTACATGCGACCCGGAGTCTGCGAAGGACTACGATGACGCACTCTCCTACAAGGACCTCGGAGACGGCACCTATGAGGTAGGCGTCCACATTGCCGACGTCACCTCTTACGTCACCCCCGGGGACCCGATCGACGAGGAGGCCTCTCAGCGTGCGACCAGCGTCTACTTGGTCGACCGCACTGTCCCGATGCTGCCGGAGCGACTCTGCAACGACCTCTGCTCCCTCCGCGCAGGTGTGGACAGGCCCGCATTCTCCTGCATCTTCCGTATGAATCCCCTCGGCACTGTGCTCGACTACCATGTCGCCCGCACTGTGATCCATAGTGACTACCGATTTAAGTACGAGGAGGTGCTGGAGGTGATCGATGGTCAGCCCGGTGTGACGCCCGAGATAGAGGAGGCGATCCATAGGCTGGATGAGATGGCCAAGGCTCTGAGGAAGAAGCGCTTCGAGCACGGTTCGATCGAGTTTGAGCAAGAGGAGCTGGAGTTTGACCTCGACGAGAAGGGTAAGCCTATCGCTGTCCATGTGAAGGAGAATACCGATGCCAATCGCCTGATCGAGGACTATATGCTGCTCGCCAATCGCACCGTCGCCAAGCACATTGCTAAGCTGGCCAAGGAGCGGGACGAGAAGGTCCCACCCTTTATCTATCGTGTGCACGACAGGCCGGACGAGGAGCGGCTGCAGAACTTTGCCGAGTACGTAGGGCGGCTGGGATACAAGTTTGTCTACACCGGTGATGCCCAGTCCATCTCCGACAACCTCAATAAGCTCCTTGAGGAGATCAAGGGGAAGCCGGAGGAGAATGTGATTCAGATCCTTGCAATCCGCACGATGTCCAAGGCTGTGTACCAGACAGAGAATATTGGTCACTTCGGGCTCGGATTTGAGTTTTACACCCACTTCACCAGCCCTATCCGCCGCCACCCTGACATGATGGTCCACCGCCTCCTGTGGCAGTATATGACCACCGGGAAGAGTGCTGACAGGAGCGACCTCGATGCCATCTGCGAGCACGACTCTGAGATGGAGAAGACGGCTGCCGATGCGGAGCGCTCCTCTGTTAAGTACAAGCAGATCGAGTATATGCAGGAGCGACTGGGGCAGGAGTTTGAGGGTATGGTCAGTGGTGTCAAGGACTTCGGGATCTTTGTGGAGATCAAGGAGAATGGCTGCGAGGGACTGGTGCCGATCCGTGACCTCAGCGATGACTTCTACGAGTACGATGACAAGACTATGGCCCTCGTGGGTATCAATACCCGCCGTCGCTATGCCCTCGGTGATATGATCAAGATCCGTGTCGCACGAGCCGATCTCCAGAAGAGGTTCCTCGACTTTGAGCTAGCGGATAAGCCGGCCGGTCAGCCTCAGGATGATCATCGCAGAGGAGGCTATGACTCACACCGCGGTGGCGGTCGTGGCGGTAACCGTTCAGGTCGCAGACACTGACAGAGGAGATCGGATGACATGCGCGACGAGGATCGTAAGATAGAGGGTCTGGAGGACTTCGACATACGTGGTGTCGAGCTCGGGAGTGATCCACTACCCCCCTCTCTCTCAGAGGATGGGCGAAAGGATCCCGACAAGCTCCTGAGACCGCAGCGCTTCGAGGACTTCACCGGTCAGCCCGATGTGGTGGGCAATCTCAGCGTCTTCGTCAAGGCAGCGAAGATGCGGGGTGAGACGCTCGACCACGTATTGCTCCACGGTCCACCCGGACTGGGGAAGACCACCCTCTCTCAGATCATTGCCAATGAGCTCGGTGTGGGGATCAAGGTCACCTCAGGCCCGGTGCTGGATAAGCCGGGAGACCTCGCCGGTGTACTCACCTCGCTTGAGCCGGGAGAGGTGCTCTTCATTGATGAGATCCATCGCATGCCACCTGTGGTGGAGGAGTACCTCTACTCTGCCATGGAGGACTTCCGGATCGACATCTTGATCGACAAGGGTCCTGGGGCGAGGAGCATTCGCCTTGACCTCGAGCCCTTTACCCTCATCGGTGCCACCACACGAAGCGGTCTCCTGACCGCTCCGCTGCGGGACCGCTTTGGGATCAATATGCACCTCGAGTACTACGATGCGGAGATGCTGCGGGAGATCGTCCTCCGTAGTGCCGGCATCCTGGGGATCGAGTGCGAGGAGCGCGCGGCGACAGAGATCGCCAATCGCAGTCGCTGCACGCCTCGTGTGGCCAATGCGCTCCTGAGGAGAGTGCGCGACTTCGCTCAGGTCAAGGGGACCGGTAAGGTGACGCACGAGGTGGCTTGCTATGCCCTCGAGGCGCTCAATATCGATGAGTACGGACTGGATCAGATCGACCGTAAGATCCTCTTGGCAATCATGGACAAGTTTGAGGGCGGTCCGGTGGGCGTCGAGACCATCGCCACCTCCATAGGAGAGGATGCCGGCACCGTCGAGGATGTCTACGAGCCCTTCCTGATCAAGGAGGGCTTCCTCAAGCGGACCCCCAGAGGGCGCGTCGTCACCTCGCTGGCCTACACCCACTTTGGCCGACCCTCTCAGGCGCCGGCTCGGGGACAGATGCTCTGGGATGAGCAAGATTTCTCACTCTAAAGACTTATGGCACAGGGTGGTGGTATGAAGAGTCTGGCCAAGGACACAGTGGTCTATGGCCTTACGAATATCGTCAGCAAGTTTCTCAATTGGCTTCTGGCACCCCTCTACATCCGGGTGCTGGCAACCTCGGCGGAGTATGGCATAGTGACCAATCTCTACGCCTGGGTCAGTGTGATCTTAGTGGTGCTGACGCTTGGCCTGGAGACGGGGCTCTTCCGCTTTATCAATACCTCCGATAAGCCGCAGCAGGTCTTCGCCACCTGCCTCAAGGTGCTGTCGGTCCCGGTGCTGATCTTCCTCCTCATCGGTCTCACCCAGACGCAAGCGATAGCGGACTTCCTGAAGTACCCCCTTCACCCGGAGTACGTGGGGATGTTTGTCGTCATCGTGGCGCTGGATGCCCTGATGTCACTCCCCTTTGCCTACTTGCGGTATCAGCATAAGCCCTGGCGCTTTGCCTTCTACAAGTTCCTCTTCATCGGTCTCAATATCTTCTTCAACCTCTTCTTCCTCATCGTCTGTCCGCGACTCGAGGCAGCGGGGTACGCTCTCCCCGGCTGGCTCTACCGATCCGGCATGGGGGTTGGCTACATCTTCATCTCCAACCTCCTCGCCTCCGGCATTGAGGCGCTGATGATGCTGCCGCTCTTCCGGTACGGGATCAAGGGCTTTGACCGGGAGCTCCTGCCCAAGCTGGCACTCTACTGCGGTCCGCTGGTGCTGCTCGGGCTGGCGGGGGATTTCAATAAGATGGCCGGTCAGGTGCTGATCCCCTACCTCTATGCCGACCACGGTGAGGGGATGACGGCGCTCGGGATCTTTGGCGGAAACCTCAAGATCTCGGTCATCATGGTGATGTTCCTACAGGCCTTCCGCTTCGCTTACGACCCCTTCGTCTTTAGCAAAATGAAGTCGCGTGACGCCGGTCAGGCCTACACGATGGCGATGACCTACTTCATCCTCTTCGCCTCGGTGATCTTCGTGGGGGTGATGTACTGGATCGATGTCTTCAAGGTCATCGTCCGCCCTGACTACTACTCCGGGCTGGTGATCGTGCCGTGGATGATGTTCAGCGAGATCCTCTTTGGGATATACTACAACCTCTCGGTGTGGTACAAAGTGACCGACCGGACCTACTACGGGGCGCTCTTTGCCGTGATCGGACTGGTCGTCACACTAACGATCATCACGCTGGGCGTCCCCCGCTTCGGCTTCATCGCTTGTGCGTGGGCCGCCGTCAGCTGCAATCTCGTCATGCTCCTGCTCTCCTACGTCCTCGGTCAGCGCCACCATCCGATTGCTTACCGGACACGGTCGGATCTCGGGATCCTGGCGCTGGGAGCGCTCTTCTACTTCGGGGGGATGCAGATCCACCCCGAGAGTGTGGCACTCACACTTGTACTCCGTACACTCCTCCTGCTGATCTACATCGGTTTTGCGGGCTACCTCTTTACTCCTGTTTTTGCTCAATTACGTCATCGTAGATAATGAGTACCCAACCATCCAATTCCACTCCTGAAGAGGCTGAGAAGCAAGAGCCTCAGATAAAGAAAAAAGAAGGTCTCATCGGCTTCCTCAAGGAGTACTTCGACCTCGGTCTCGATAAGGAAAATGAGCTGAAGACCATCGAGTCCATCGCTGCTGACGTCGACTTTAAGGGTCCCAAGATGTGGATCCTGATCTGTGCGATCTTCATTGCCGCACTGGGGCTCAATATGAACTCGACCGCCGTCATCATCGGTGCGATGCTCATCTCCCCGCTTATGGGTCCTATCCTCGGCTTTGGCCTCGGTCTTGGGATCACAGATTTCGATCTGGTCAAGAGGAGCCTCAAGAACCTCGGTATGATGACCCTCATCGGCATCACCACTGCTACAGTCTACTTCCTCCTCTCGCCTATGGAGGCTCCCACAGGTGAGTTGCTGGCTCGCACGCAGCCTACATTCTACGACGTGCTGATCGCTTCCTTCGGCGGTCTGGCAGGTATTACCGCCGGTGCCAGTAGGAATAAAGGGAATGTGATCCCCGGTGTCGCCATCGCCACCGCCCTTATGCCCCCGCTCTGCACTGCAGGATATGGCATCGCAACGATGAACCTCCACTACTTCATCGGAGCCTTCTACCTCTACATCATCAACGCTGTCTTTATCGGTCTCGCCACCTACATCACTGTCCGCGCGCTCGACTACCCGCGGGTCACATATGTCGATAAGAAGCGGGGTCGGATGCTCAATCGCGCCGTTGCTGTCATCGTCATCTGCACACTCCTGCCCAGTATTTACTTGGCAGTACGGATGGTACAGACCTCGGTCAAGGAGCAGGCAGAGCGAGCTTTCATCCGCTCTGAGGTCGCTGGCGATGACCGCTATGTCCTCTCCTACGACTCCTACAAGCGTGGCGACTCCACTTTTATAACCGTGAATGTACTCGGCTCTGAGATAACCGAGGAGGAGGAGAAAGTGCTGGATGCGAAGCTCGACGGCTATGGTCTCCGCAAGACCGCTTTGATGATCCAGCAAAACTACGACCGGCAAAACGCTCAGCGCCTCCGCTCCTCGATCCTCAGTGACGTATACAAGGGCGATGGCGGACGCGGAACCGCTGACCTCGTCGCTTACCAGCACTACCAGATCGACTCACTGCAGAGACTGCTCTCCCAGTATGCCATTATCGGAGAGGAGTCGAAGCGACTTGCCGTCGATATGAAGGCGCTCTTCCCTGAGGTGAGTCAGCTGGAGTTTGGCGACGTGATCACCTACAATCAGGACTCTCTCGAGGTCATCAGCCCGGATACGACCTTCCTTGTCCGGATCTACACGCCCTCAAGCAAGCTCACCGAGGAGAGAGAGCAAACCATACGTCGCTGGGTGGCCATTCGGATCCCCAAGTCGAGGGTAGACATCCTCACTTCAGCCAAGAAGGAGTAGTGGTATGAATACCCACGGCAAGCTCTTTCGTCTCACCACCTTTGGAGAGTCGCATGGTCCCTGTATCGGAGGGGTCATCGACGGCTGCCCTGCCGGTCTCAGAATCGACAGCGATGAGGTGGCGCATCAGCTTGCCCGCAGGCGTGGTGGAGCCTCCGAGGGATCGACCGCGCGGCGGGAGAGTGACCGGCTCGACTTCGTCTCCGGTCTCTTGGACGGCGTCACTACCGGCACGCCGCTCGCCTTCCTGATCCCCAATGAGCAGCACCGGAGCTCCGACTACGACCGACTGAGGGATGTCTTTCGCCCCTCGCATGCGGACTATACCTATACTAAGAGGTACGGCATCCGGGACTGGCGGGGTGGTGGCAGGGCATCAGCCAGAGAGACAGCAGTCCGCGTGGTGGGCGGGGCAATTGCTCGCCAGATCCTCCGAGAGGAGGTGGGACTGGAGATTGTTTCCTACACCTCACGGCTGGGAGGCTTGGGGCTACCGGATAGTTATATGGATGAGGTAGACAGCGCCGAGGTGGAGGCTTCCGAATACGGCTGTCCCGACCCGGCTACAGAGCAGCAGATGGAGGCACTGGTCCGTCAGGCTCGTGCCGACGGTGACTCCCTCGGTGGTGTGGTCTCGACGGTGGTGCGAGGCATGCCTGCCGGGTGGGGAGATCCGCTCTACGACAAGCTCTCTGCCGACCTTGCTTCGGCGATGATGAGTATCAATGCCGCCAAGGGCATTGAGATCGGGGACGGCTTTGCCCTCGCTGAGATGATGGGGAGAGAGGCTAATGATCCTTTTGTCACTAATGAAAAGGGCGAAATCCGAACCTCCACCAATCACTCGGGAGGCATCCAGGGCGGCATCTCCAATGGGGAAGTAATCCGATTCCGAACCGCCTTCAAGCCCATCGCCTCCATTGCTCGCCCTCAGTCTACAGTAGACACCGATGGTCATCCCACCGATCTCACTATCTCAGGTCGCCACGACTGCTCCGTCTTTCCCCGCGTGCTACCTATCGTTGATGCCATGACGGCACTGGTCCTCGTCGATCAGTACATGCTCCTCCGTGGGGCAGGACCCCTGTCGTGAGGCTTACTCCTCCGCCCCGTTTCTATGCCCTGAGGTGCGGATCAGCTCCAATAGCTCCTGGTACAGCGGATCACCGATAGAGGTGGCGAGGAGATAGGGAAGATCCTTTCCCTCCTCGAGACGCTCTCTGATGTCTGTTGAAGAGACCTCGTACGTCGGCACATCGTCGATCACTCGCGTCCGGACTGGCATCTCAAAGTCCTCCGGCAGATGGTATCCCGGTCGCGGATAGACTAGTATGTCGGTCGTCTGTGTCAGCTCATCGCTATGGTACCACTTATGGAGCCAGAGCAGGCTATCGAGCCCCATCAGGAGTGTAAAGTGACTGTCCGGGTACTTCTCATGGAGGTACTGCATTGTCCGGAGGGTATAATTGGGCTGTGGCAGCTCCCACTCATCGAGGCTTAGGCGGATCTTAGGGTGCTCCCGCAGGAGACTCTCCGCCCAGCGCCGCCTGAAGTCGTCCGGTAGCAGCAGGTTGTCCTCCTTGAAGGGGTTGCTCGGTGTGAGCGAAAACCACAGCTCATCGAAGCGGTCTCGCATCTGCTCGATAATGTAATTGGCGAGGCAGAGATGACCGATATGCAGGGGGCTATAGGAGCCTGGGTAGAAGAGTATCTCGCGCATCCGTTACAGGTCAGCAGTAAGGAAATCCTCAACGACACGAGCTGCAGACTGACACGCTTCCTCAAGGTCGTCATTCACGACGATCGCATCGTATTTGGGAGCAAAAGAGAGCTCCGTCTCGGCCTTGGCGAGCCTGCGCTCAATCACCTCAGGGGCATCCGTCCCCCTCCGCTCCAGTCGCTCCCGCAGACGCTCAATACTCGGAGGCTGTATGAAGAGCGTCAGCGCTCTGTCACCATAGATCTTCTTGACATTAAGTCCCCCCTGCACGTCGATGTCGAGGATCACATTCTCCCCCTGAGCCAGCGTCCGGTCCACCTCACTCCGGAGCGTCCCATAGAAGCATCCGGGATAGACCTCCTCGTACTCCAGGAAGTCCCCCTCCCCGATCCGCTTCCTGAAGTCCTCCTCCGAGAGGAAGTAGTACTCGACGCCATCCCGCTCGCTGCCACGCGGCTTGCGCGAGGTGGCAGAGATGGAGAAGCGGCCCCGGAGGCCATACTCACTCATAAGTTTATTGATGATCGTGCTCTTACCCGAGCCGCTGGGGGCGGAGAAAATGATTAGCTTGCCTTGCATGTAGGGGAGTAAAAAGTGATTGATACTATCTATCTCAAGTCAAAGGTACCAACTTTTTGCCGTCTCCCCTTTTCATCCCCGAAAGTTCCCGCTCACCTCCGAGGAAAGTCCCAAGGCAGCTGACAGCAGGCTCGGTTGTGCAATAGATAGCTTTTATCTAACTTTGCACTAATAGGGAAGGGGTCTCCGAGAGCTCACATCATTGCCCTACCCTCTCTCACGCGCAGATACCAAAGTGGCCAACTGGGGCTGACTGTAAATCAGCTGGTTTTCACCTTCGGTGGTTCGAATCCGCCTCTGCGCACTATTCATTATCACTCTTTACCCTATCGTCACATCCACGTCGCTCACCACCTGACGTGATCTACTGAGTGACTGGCGGATCGATGCTTCTATACCCCGATCGGGGAGTCGCCAAGGGGGTGTGTCTCCATACTTCAGTGAGAGCCCCCGACCATCGCATCCTTATGAGCCGATAGGGACAGAAAGACTAATTCCAATCCATTTATATGTACACCATCACTGAGCTCTCCAAGCTAAGCAGAGAAGACCTCAATAAAGTGGCTGCTGATCTTAAGGTAAAAACCAGCCCGGACACCGAGGCACGCGAGATCATCTACGGCATACTCGATGCCCAGGCGGTCCACGTGGCCACCAAGACCAAGGGTCAGACCGAATCGACCACTCCTCGCCAGAGCAACAACAAGCGCACCCGAAGCACGGCAAACAATCGCTCCACCGGCAAAGACAAGAAGTCGGAGGAGGGCGACCCCGCTAAGGAGGCGAAGAAGGAGGACAAGCCTGCTACCCAGAAGAAGCGCGGACGCCCTCGCAAAAACCAAGCAGAGAGCAAGCAGGAGAGCGAGAGCGCCAAGGATAAGGACAAAGACAAGGAGAAGAATAGTCAGCCGAAGAAGGAAGACTCGAGGTCAGCCAACGAAAAGGAGGCCAAGGAAACTCCCGCGGAGAAGAAGACGGTCTTTGTGAATAAGAATGCCACAGACACCGTCCTCGATGACCTGATGGGCATGCTCACCCCCAACCCTCGACCCTCTCAGCAGAGCAGCAAGCCCTCAGAGCCTAAGAAGAGCGAGCCCCGCAGGGAGCCCACTACGGCAAAGCACGAGCAGCCCACTGAGGAGGCGCCTAAGGAACAGGAGAGCAGAGAGGAGTCTATGAAAAGTCTGCCGAGCAACCAAAGCCCGAAGCGCCCCGCCAGCCAGGGGTTGTACGACTTCGGCGATGCGCTTACCGCCACCGGAGTGCTCGAGGTGCTACCCGACGGCTATGGCTTCATCCGCTCCGCTGACTACAATTACCTCTCCTCTCCAGACGACGTCTACGTGGCACAGAGCCAGATCAAGAACTATGGTCTCAAGACAGGAGACGTGGTAGAGGCGGTCATCTCCGCCCCGAAGAGCCAGGATAAGTTCTTCCCCATGAAGAAGCTGATCCGTCTCAATGGCTGCGACCCCAAGGTGGTACGCGACAGGGTCCCCTTTGACCACCTACTCCCCGTCTTCCCGACAGAGAAATTCAAGCTCGAGGTACCCAGCTCGGCTCACGTCTACGACCGGACTGCGACTCGCATCTTTGACCTCTTCTCCCCGATCGGCAAGGGTCAGCGCGGTCTGATCGTCGCTCAGCCCAAGACCGGTAAGACGATGCTGCTGAAGGATGTGGCCAATGCCATTGCCTACAACCACCCCGAGGTCTATATGATCGTCCTCCTGATCGATGAGCGACCGGAGGAGGTGACCGATATGCGTCGCAATGTGGATGCAGAGGTGATTGCCTCCACGTTCGACGAGCCTGCAGAGGAGCATGTCAAGATCTCCGAGCTGGTGCTTCAGAAGGCAAAGCGCTTGGTCGAGTGCGGACACGATGTAGTGATCCTCCTCGACTCCATCACCCGCCTCGCACGCGCCTACAATACAGTCCAGCCCGCCTCCGGTAAGGTACTCTCCGGTGGTGTTGATGCCAATGCGCTTCAGAAGCCTAAGCGCTTCTTCGGTGCAGCTCGCAATATCGAGCACGGTGGCTCGCTGACGATCCTTGCCACCGCACTGATCGATACGGGATCCAAGATGGACGAGGTGATCTTTGAGGAATTCAAGGGTACCGGCAATATGGAGCTGCAGCTCGACCGCAAGCTCTCCGACAAGCGCATCTTCCCCTCCATTGATCTCAATGCCTCCGGCACTCGTCGCGATGACCTGCTACAGAGCGAGGATACGCGCCGCCGTATGTGGATCCTCCGCCGTCAGCTCGCCGATATGAATACTCAGGAGGCGATGGAGTTTGTCCTAAAGCAGATCCGTGGCACGGTGGATAATGTCGAGTTCCTCGCATCGATGAATAGCTAATGGCGATGAGCGTGATCCGTCGGTGCCACCTCTACCTTGTCGGTCTAGTGCTCGCCCTCTCTGTGACAGAGGGGCTGGCTCAGAGCTCGATAGATGTTAAGATGCGCGCCTACGGACTAGTCGACATTTCCGAGGTGGACTCCACCATCATAGTAGACCTTATGTACTCTCGGAGCGACAACTTCATGCAGGCGGATGTCTACGGAGACTTCGCCACCGCCTATCTGACCCCCGACTTTGCAGCCAAGATTGCGAAAGCCCAGCAGATACTGCGGGAGGAGAGGGGCGACCGCTACTCGATCATCATCTACGATGCAGCGCGACCTCTCTCAGTCCAGCAGCGGATGTGGGATCTCGTCAAGGACACCTCGAGCAAGGTCTACGTCGCACCGGTCAGTAAGCGGGGTGGCGGGCGGCATAATTACGGGGTCGCTGTCGATATGAGCCTCTACGACAGGGAGTCTGGTCAGCCACTTGACATGGGCAGCCCGGTCGACCACTTCGGCATACGTGCCCACATCAATAATGAAGCGGCTCTGGTCAAGCAGGGACTCATCACGAGAGAGGCGATGAAGAATAGGCAATACCTCTTCCATCTGATGGACCGCGTGGGACTGAGACCGATCCGCAAGGAGTGGTGGCACTTCCAGGAGCGCAATTCGATCCGCGAGGTACGGGAGCAAAATCGGCTCTTAGACTTCTGACGATATGAAAGGGAAGCTATACCTGATACCGGTCTCGCTGGGCGATAGCCCCACCTCTCGGTACGCACCCGCGCTAAATGTCGAGCTGGTCTCCCGGCTGAGCCACTTCGTGGTGGAGAGTGCCCGGACGGCTCGGCGCTGCATCCGCTCGCTCTGCCCAGAGAAGGACTTGGACGACCTGCTCCTACTCGAGGTTGATAAGCACAAGGGGTACAGCTACCCGAGGGAGAGGGTGATGACACTCCTCGGTGAGGGCGTGGACGTGGGCTTTATGAGCGAGGCAGGCTGTCCCTGCGTCGCCGACCCAGGGAGCATCGTCGTCGCCGACTGCCACAAGGCCGGCTTCGACGTCGTCCCGCTGGTCGGTCCATCCTCTATCATCCTGTCGCTGATGGCATCAGGCTTCAGCGGTCAGTCCTTTGCCTTCCACGGCTATCTCCCCTTTGACGGCAAGGAGCGACGCCAGGCCTTAGGCGAGGCTGCCGCTCGGGTCCGTCGGATCGGTGAGACGCAGATATTCATCGAGGCACCCTACCGAAACGACCGACTGCTGAGGGAGCTGGTGGAGCTCCTGCCGAGCGACCTCTCCCTCTGTATGGCAGTGGACCTCACCACGGACCAGGAGGAGATCCACCGGATGACCATCTCCGAGTGGCGACAAGTGCTCTCACGAGAGAGCAGCTGGCACAAGAGACCGGCAATCTTCCTAATAGGACAATGATATGTTACTGAAATACTACACCAATGGCACACCCTCGCCCGTCCTGCTGAAGCAACTCTCGCAGTCACTGCAGGCGGACAAGCTGCTGATCATCCCGACCGACACCGCCTACAGTATCTGCTGCAATGCCCTCAGCATATCGGCTCTCGGTCAGCTCGCTGACATCAAGGGGGTGGATCCGGAGCAGAGCCACTTTACGATCATGTGTCAGGACCTCTCGCAGGCGAGCGAGTATGCCAAGCTGGACAACGAGATGTTCCGGATGATGAAGCAGAATACCCCCGGACCCTTCACCTTTATCCTCCCCACGAGCAGCGCCCTACCCCGTATCTATAAGGGTCGTAAGGAGGTGGGCATCCGCATCCCCCGCCACGAGCTGGTCCTCTCGCTGATACGCTACAGTGGTTCCCCACTCACCGGCTTCTCTCTCCCGGAGCTGCCGCAGCAGCTGGAGGACATCGCCTACGACTTCAATCCCGAGCTGATCAACGAGCTCTGGGGCGACAAGGTTGAGCATGTGGTGGATGGCGGCATCGGCAGTCTGCAGGAGTCGGCGATCATCGACTGCACCTCGGAGCCCTACTCCATTGTGCGTGAGGGACCGGAGGAGCTAAAGCTGTAGGACATTAGCGCAGGGTCAACCAGGGAGGAGAATAAAATTATTTAGTTTCCCCGCTTGCACATTAGTGGAAAAATAGTATCTTTGCACTCGAAAAGAAGAAAGGAGGATGATTCTTTGGGAAAAGGGTCTCTCCTGCGAGTAGCAGATAGACTTGGGGGAGCCACGGACAATTAGCGGCTGTGGCGTAATTGGTAGCCGCGCCAGACTTAGGATCTGGTGGAGAAATCCGTAAGGGTTCGAGTCCCTTCAGCCGCACTCGTTTAGGTAAGATTGATGATTAGTTTTCATAGATTGTAAGTTTTGGTTTTTGACGCTCTAAGCTTTTGCTTAGGGCGTATTTTTTTGCCCGGTGGAGGAGGCCTATTTCTAATACCGATATTAGCCACGACTAATACCGATATTAGGATTCTCTTTTACCGGTAATAGATTTCTCTAAACCCGATATTAGAAACAGCCGGTTTCTACAGGCTCTTGATGCGTTTGCTGACCCGACTATGGTCGGACCCTGTATGCGATTCCTGGAAAAAGTACACAGTTGATTGAATATTACTAGGACTGTATACCGGTCATTGGATTAAGACCTGAGAGTGTACAC